>OJEP01000013.1_pt1 | contig 196913 bp, 177 predicted proteins | sample 1593761 | NCBI WGS metagenome assembly OJEP01 (sample SAMN05416783, study PRJEB24817) | seawater metagenome | isolation source: Sea water | place: Canada:Atlantic | collected 2013-11
GCAACAGCACAAACAACACCGGCATCAATACTCTTACCGCAACACCGAGCCCACGGGTTACCCCGCCAATCACCACTAACAGGGTCAGAATCATAAAGACTGTCTGCCACAGAATCAGCGCTTTCGGGTCGGACAACAGGTCTGCAAAAATAATGGCAACCTGATCGGCACTGGCGCCCTGGAATGCACCACCGGCCATCTTCCCAATGTAATTGAGCGCCCACCCGGCAATCACCGCGTAATAGGAAAGAATCATCAGTCCGGCCATGACACCCAGCCAGCCTATCGCATGCCAGTGCCGTTCCAGACCCGCCTCTGTGGTCAGGCGACGCATCGTATTGATCGGACTCTGTCGGCCCCGCCGACCCAACATGACCTCCGCCACCATGACGGGAATGCCTACCAGTAAAATACACAGCAGATACACCAGCACAAAAGCGCCGCCGCCATTTTCACCGGCAATATAGGGAAACTTCCAGATATTCCCCAGACCGACCGCCGAACCAGTTGCCGCCAGCACAAAGGTCCAGCGACTGGACCAGACAGGGTGCCCCCCGGGAACCGGTCCAGACCCATCAACCTCTGCCGGGGATTGCTGCTGTTGTTCCGCCATCGGCGATACCCTTGTCAAAACTGAACGGATTGTACCGGCAATCCCCGTTATACAAAACCAAGGCAATCACGCATAACGCCACAAAACCATAGGCGCACCCCAATGCAATCCTTATAATGCCGCCCCATGGCTAACAAATCCCAACACCCTCAAAAAAACCCCACCATTGCACTCAACAAGCGGGCCCGCCACGAATACCAGCTCGAGGAAAAATTCGAAGCGGGTCTTGTTCTGCAGGGCTGGGAAGTAAAAAGCCTGCGCGCCGGCAAAGCCCAGCTCACCGACAGCTATGTATTACTGAAAGACGGCGAGGCTTATCTGATTGGTACACATATCACCCCATTGGGAACCGTGTCTACCCACTACGTCACCGACCCCGGTCGCACCCGCAAACTGCTGCTCAATCAGCGTGAACTCGGCAAATTGTTCAGCGGTGTCAATCAGAAGGGCTACACCTGTGTAGCCACCGCGCTGTATTGGAAAAATCACCTGGTAAAGTGTGAAATCGCGCTGGCCAAGGGCAAGAAAGAACACGACAAACGCGAAACTGAAAAAAATCGTGACTGGGCGCGGCAGAAACAACGCCTGGTCCGTCACGCCCGGTGATCAATTAACGTCCTCGTAGTGAACTTCATCCACAGAATAAGTCTAATGAACCAATGGTCTCTGTGGTAACATCCAATTTGAGACGATGTTTTTTAACAGAAACACTCAACAGCAGTTTCAGGGGGCGATTTGGATTCGACGCCGGTTACAAAACCCTGGGTGCATGCCGAGATGGCGACCAATCTCGTAAATCCAAAGTCGCAAATTATAGTTGCCAACGACGACAACTACGCACTCGCCGCTTAATACCCGGTAGGGTGCCATCTGACCGGAGCCGTGCTTGTGCGTCCGGAGCCTTTCGGGGCTATCAGGTGTCATATCTCACATGATCGCGATGAAGCTCGTCCGGGGTGGATTCGTTAAAAACTCACCGGAATCGCGGTTTGCGCGCCCTGTCTGTCGGGTTGCAACCCGCTAAATTTAATAGACTGTACTAAGCATGTAGATCTCTCGGCAGAGGACTGACGGACGCGGGTTCAATTCCCGCCGCCTCCACCATATAGCAAAAAGGCCTCACCTTCGGGTGGGGCTTTTTTTGTGGGAAGCAGACTGAGCACCCGCGTAGCGGGATCAGCCGCAGTGAGCACAGCGAACGGAGACAGCGCCCGTATGGGCGACCCGAAGGGCGAGCCTCGCAGAGGCGAATAATTCCCACCTCCACCAACATTAAAAAGCCCCAGCTCAAATCCACCGGGGCTTTTTAATTATTGTGACCTGACCAGCACCCGCATGACGGGTTCAGTCAGTCCAAACATTACACAAGATCAAAACGGTCGGCGTTCATGACCTTGGTCCAGGCAGCAACGAAGTCCTGCACGAACTTTTCTTTGCTGTCGTCCTGGGCATAGACCTCGGCGTAGGCGCGCAGGATCGAGTTGGAGCCGAATACCAGATCAACCCGGCTCGCCGTCCACTTGACTGCACCGGTCTTGCGGTCGCGGATTTCATACAGGTTGTTGCCGGTGGGCTTCCACGTGTAAGCCATGTCCGTCAGGTTGACGAAGAAGTCGTTGCTCAACACACCCACGCGGTCGGTGAACACACCGTGCTGGCTATCACCGTGATTGGTACCCAAAACACGCATGCCGCCCACCAGTGCGGTCATCTCGGGCGCTGTCAGCCCCATCAACTGAGCGCGGTCGAGCAGCATTTCCTCGGGCTTGACCACATAGTCTTTCTTTTGCCAATTGCGGAAACCATCGGCCAGCGGCTCCAGTGGTTCAAAGGATGCGGCATCCGTCATCTCGTCGCTGGCATCGCTACGACCCGGCGCGAAGGGAACGGTGATATTCACACCTGCGGCCTTGGCCGCCTGCTCAACACCCAGATTACCGGCCAGCACAATCACATCGGCCACACTGGCACCGGTGTCGGCGGCGATCTTTTCGTAGATGGCCAGGACCCTGGCGAGGCGTTCCGGCTCGTTGCCGGCCCAGTCCTTCTGCGGTGCCAGGCGGATGCGTGCGCCATTGGCACCGCCGCGCATGTCGGAGCCACGGAAGGTGCGGGCGCTATCCCAGGCGGTGCTGACCATTTCACCGATGGACAAGCCGCTGTCGGCAATTTTGGCTTTTACCGCTGCCACATCGTAGTCGCGATTGCCGGCGGGGACCGGGTCTTGCCAGATCAGGTCTTCAGCGGGCACTTCCGGACCGATATAGCGGGATTTTGGCCCCAGATCACGGTGGGTCAATTTAAACCAGGCGCGGGCAAAGGTATCGCGGAAGTACGCCGGATCGGCCATGAACTTTTCACAGATGGCCCGGTATTTGGGGTCCATCTTCATCGCCATGTCGGCGTCGGTCATGATCGGGTTAAGGCGGGTGGTCATGTCTTCCACATCCACCGGCTTGTCCTCTTCCCTGATGTTCACCGGCTCCCACTGATTGGCCCCGGCCGGGCTCTTTTTCAGCTCCCACTCGTAACCGAACAGCAGGTCGAAGTAACCCATATCAAACTTTGTGGGATAGGTGGTCCAGGCGCCCTCAATACCGGAAGTGACGGTGTCGCGACCCTTGCCGGAACCATTGGGGTTTTTCCAGCCAAAGCCCTGTTCTTCCACATCGGCGGCTTCGGGTTCGGGGCCGAGCGCCTCGGCGTCGCCATTGCCGTGGCATTTGCCCACGGTGTGGCCACCGGCGGTCAGCGCTGCCGTCTCTTCGTCATCCATCGCCATGCGGGCAAAGGTCATACGTACCTGCTCGGCAGTTTTGAGCGGGTCGGGTTGACCGTTGACGCCTTCCGGATTCACGTAGATCAGACCCATTTGCACCGCAGCCAACGGGTTCTCCATGGTCTCGGGCTTATCGACATCGCCATAGCGCTCGTCGGAGGGAGCCAGCCACTCTTTCTCGGCACCCCAATAGGTATCCTTCTGAGGGTGCCAGATGTCCTCGCGACCGAATGAAAAGCCGAAAGAGGGCAGGCCCATGGACTCATAGGCCACGGTGCCGGCCAGAATAATCAGATCGGCCCAGCTGACTTTGTTGCCGTACTTTTTCTTGATCGGCCACAATAAACGACGGGCCTTGTCCAGGCTCACATTGTCCGGCCAGGAGTTGATCGGCGCAAAACGCTGGTTGCCCTTACCACCGCCACCACGGCCATCAGCGATCCGGTAAGTACCCGCAGAGTGCCAGGCCATACGGATCATCAGACCACCGTAGTGCCCCCAGTCCGCGGGCCACCAATCCTGACTGTCGGTCATTAGGGCATGCATATCTTTCTTGAGCGCCGCGACATCCAGTTTTTTGACCTCTTCGCGGTAGCTGAAGCCCTCTCCCATCGGATTGGTCTTCATATCGTGCTGATGCAGGATGTCTAGATTCAGGGCCGTCGGCCACCACTCCATATTCGATATGCCGGTCGATGTAGCGCCGCCATGCATCACCGGGCATTTGCCACCGGTCGTCGTGTTGGTGTTATCCATCGTCAAGTCCCTCTTGGGTATCCAGAAAATTCACAGTAGCAGAATGCCAGGTATCAAACTACAGAGAAAAATGCTTGAGCAGCGGCGTTGACTGTAACCGCAACCATGTTCTTGCAAACATGAAACGATCAGTGTGCTCACCGTTACCAATATAATTTTTCAATCCATTTCATAGTGAATGTAAATGCTGTATTCACACTGGGCTACGCTATATTGAGTATTGAAATATTGTATTTCTTATATAAAGGGAGCTACGTCAATGCTTACAAAAACAATACCTATAGTTGCCGCTCTGGTGATAGCCGTGTCGCAGGTCGTGACACCAAGTACGGCGATGGCTGAGGGTGAGCCAAAATCAAACCAGTTCTGGTGGCCTGAAAAGCTGAATCTGAGTCCACTTCGCCAGCACAGCGAGGAGTCCAATCCAATGGGCGACGACTTTGACTATGCCAAGGCGTTCGCCAGTCTGGATCTCGACACCGTCAAGCAAGACATTGAGACGTTGATGAAAACGTCGCAGGACTGGTGGACGGCGGACTATGGCCACTATGGGCCCTTCTTTATTCGGATGGCCTGGCACTCTGCGGGCACCTACCGTGTCGCTGATGGCCGCGGTGGTGCTGGCGGTGGTCAACAGCGGTTTGAGCCACTGAATAGCTGGCCGGACAATGTGAGCCTGGACAAGGCCCGTCGTTTATTGTGGCCGATCAAGCAGAAATACGGTCGCAGCCTCTCTTGGGCCGATCTGATGGTTCTGACTGGCAATGTGGCGCTGGAATCCATGGGTTTTGAAACCTACGGCTTTGCCGGTGGCCGTCAGGACGACTGGGAACCGGATATGGTGTACTGGGGACCCGAGAAACAATGGCTTGCCGACGAGCGCTACCATGGCGACCGAAAACTGGAGAATCCCCTGGCCGCAGTCCAGATGGGTCTGATCTACGTGAACCCGGAAGGCCCCAACGGCAATCCTGACCCACTCCTTGCTGCCAAGGATATTCGCGAAACCTTTGGCCGTATGGCGATGAATGACGAAGAAACCGTCGCCCTGATCGCCGGCGGACATACTTTTGGTAAGGCCCACGGCGCCCACAAGCCCGATGAGTGTCTTGGCGCCGACCCCGCCGGGGCACCCATTGAACAACAGGGGCTGGGCTGGAAAAACAAGTGTGGCAAAGGTAATGCAGAAGATACTCTCACCAGTGGCCTGGAAGGTGCGTGGACGGCCAACCCGACTGCCTGGACTTCATTGTATTTGGAGAACCTGTTTGCCTTTGAATGGGTACAAACAAAAAGCCCCGCAGGCGCTGTTCAGTGGATTCCTGCGAACAACCAGGCAACAAATACCGTTCCGGATGCCCACGATAAATCCAGGCGTCATGCTCCCATCATGTTTACTACGGACTTGTCTCTGAAAGAAGATCCCGTTTATCGGGAAATCTCCTTGCGCTTCAAGGAAAACCCGAAGGAGTTCGAACTCGCTTTCGCCAAGGCATGGTTCAAACTGACGCACCGTGATATGGGCCCCCGCGAGCGCTATATTGGCAGTGATGTCCCCGATGAGAACTTTCTGTGGCAGGATCCTGTCCCTGCGGTCGATCACCCGCTGATTGATGCGAGCGATATCGCCAAGCTGAAGTCTGACATTCTGGATTCCGGCTTGACCACGTCCGAACTGGTCAGAACCGCATGGGCATCGGCCGCCACTTTCCGCGGTACCGACATGCGCGGTGGTGCCAATGGCTCACGGATTCGTCTGGCGCCACAAAACCAGTGGGCCGTTAACAATCCAGCGGAACTTGCCAAGGTGCTGAAACGCCTGGAGGGAATCCAGAAAGGCTTCAACGATGCACAATCCGGTGACAAAAAAGTATCACTCGCCGATCTGATTGTCCTGGGCGGTGCCGCAGCCATTGAGCAGGCCGCGGAAAAAGCCGGACAGGATGTGGATGTTCCCTTCAAACCGGGTCGCACAGACGCCACCCCCGAACAGACTGATGCCGACGCTTTCGCCGTGCTGGAACCCACTGCAGACGGCTTCCGCAACTACTTCGGCAAGGGCCATTCCAGATCGCCTGCAGATATGCTGGTGGATCGCGCTAACCTGCTCACCCTGACGGTGCCTGAAATGACCGTTCTCGTGGGGGGTATGCGGGCACTGGATGCAAACACCGGAAAAGCCAAACACGGTGTATTTACCGACCGGCCCGGAACATTGAGCAATGATTTCTTTGTCAATCTGCTCGATATGTCCACCAAGTGGTCAAAAGCCAAGGCTGACGGGATTTATGAGGGCAGTGATCGCAAAACAGGCAAGCTCAAATGGACAGCAACACCTGTCGATCTTGTTTTTGGATCGAACTCCGAATTGCGAGCCATTGCAGAAGTCTATGCTGCCAATGACGCAAAAGAAAAGTTCGTCAATGATTTTGTCGATGCATGGCACAAGGTAATGACGCTCGACCGTTTCTAACCCGGTCAACTTTAATCTCAATGGGGAAGGTGCTCGCAACGGCAGCAAGACGAGGTCATTCGAGCACCGGACTCCGGTTCTGAGAAGCGGTTATTTATCCTTTTCGGAACTGACACAAAAAACGGCGGTGTTACCGACACCGCCGTTTTTATTGATTAACGAAGAAACAACAGCACACTGTTCCCCGACCAGAGCTCCCGCAGGCCCAATAATTGATGTTAGATTTATTGTCCGGACTGTTTAATCAAGGGATAATAACCTCAACAATTACAGGGGCACTTCTTTCTTGAGTTTGAGCATCAAGACACGTTTTCAACTTCTGACGGCAGCCCTGATCGTTATTTCCTCCCTGTGCGCCTGGTTGCTGTTCCAGCAGGTTGCAAAAAATATTATCGAGGAATGGGGGCTGCGCGCCGCCGATATTCAGGTGCGCTACGACAGCACCCGCCTACTCAAACCGATTGAGCGGGAAATTGCGCTGGCCCGGCAGATGGCCGATTCCCGTACTATCCAGAACTGGGCAAAGAACGAAGACAATCCCGCACTCGCCGCCGAGGCCATCCGTGAGATGGAGAGCTATCGCCGGAACTTTAGTGCGCACAATTATTTTGTAGCACTCAAGCAATCCGGCTCCTATTACTACAATAACGTCGACGACGAGTTTGCCGGCAAACAGCTTCGCTACACGCTGGACAATGACAAACCCGATGACGCCTGGTTCTACCAGCTACTAAAACTGAACAAGTCCTTTCATATCAATGTCAATCCGGATACGCAGCTGGGCATTACCCAGCTGTGGATTGATGTGCAGATGAAAGACGGCGATGACACGCTGGGTATTGTCGGTACCGGCCTGCCTCTGGAAGCGTTCCTGGAGGAAATCGTCGATATCGAGCAACCCGGTATCACGACTGTGTTTGTGGATCATACCGGTGCTATACAGTTACACCGCGATCCCGGCATCATCGACTACGCCAGCCTGGTAAAGCCGGAAGGCCAGAAGAACACAATTGAGCTGCTCTTTGACCAACCACGTGATCAACAGGCACTTCGTAATATGATGACCACCCTACGCGAGGTCGGCGGGAAAACCAGTGAAGTAAAAAGCCAGTTCGTGGTCATTGACGGCAAGCGCTATCTGGCGGGTGTTGTCTACCTGCCCTCGCTGGACTGGTTTGAGATCACACTGCTGGATCTGGAGGAAGTGATTCCTGTCAGCAGTTTTGCAGCAATGATGCTGCTGTTTACCCTCATCCTGTTGATCGCCATATTGCTGGTCCACCTGGCTTTAAAAAAACTGATTCTGGCGCCTGTCGCGGCACTGGATAATGCCATGCTGAATGTAAAAAGCGGCGATCTTCGACCTGCCGACCTGCCGACCGGGTCGGGAGAAATCGGTCGACTGATCAACCATTTTTCCGACATGGCCGAGGCAATTCGCACTCATACAGAAGAATTGGAGACCCGGGTCAAGAATCGCACACAGGCGCTCAATGAACTGACCAAACTCGATCCGCTGACCGGCCTGCTCAACCGCCGGGGCATGAATTTTCAACTGACCCAGGAGATCGACCGTTCGAGTCGTCAGCAAAACACCTTCGGCATCATCTGGCTCGACCTTGATCACTTCAAGACCATCAATGACAGCTTCGGACATGCGGTCGGCGACCGGGCACTGGTCAATGTTGCCGGGCTCCTGAAAGCGGGTATCAGGCCCTATGATCATGCGGCTCGGTGGGGCGGGGACGAATTTCTGGTGTTGCTATCACCCTGTGATGAGACGACGCTACAGCAGATCGGGGAGCGTCTGCGACTGAGCATTGAGCAGGCCAATCTGCCGGAGGGTCGGAAAATCACGGTCAGCGTTGGCAGTTGTCTGGCTCAGCCGGGAGACCAGCTGGAACAGCTGCTGAAATCCGCAGACGATGCACTTTATGAAGCCAAGGCTTCAGGCCGCAACAGGATGATCAAGGTCAGCAACTGACCGAAGGACATAGCCAGGAAGCCGGACGTTCCAGTAACGGTTGTCCAAAGCTCGGGCTGATAGTGTGAGCTCAGCTCGTTGGTGAACCAGAATGATCCTGTGGTCAGGTGGGGTGAGGTTCTCGTACAGAGGCGCCCGACGAATTACTCCCGGCTGTCGGTATTCTCCAACGCTTTGATTTTCTGATAGATACCGTCAGCCTCTTCGCTCAATTCCGCGAACCGCTGAATGTTACCCGATCGCTGTGCTTCCATGGCTTGCTGAAGCTTGCTCTGGTACGCCTTATTCAGTTTTTCCAACGGATTTTTTCTGAACAGTCCAAACATAATGATTCTCGCGCCGCAGGGTTCATAACAACCGCGATGACAAAGCGGTCAGTCACTACTCCTACGACCCGAGCGACGTTTTGGACCGGAACCCGGCAGTGGACGGGAAAATCCAGCCACCGGGTTTTGATATCGCCCCCTCGTACCTCCTGACCACAAGGCGAATCTGTCAGGACAAGTAGGTTTCCAGACTGAATGCCCGATAGCGCAGCCTGGGTAATTTCTCGACAGTGATAAAGCCGGGCCGGGCGTTGATCACATCGGGGATTCGGTTGACCAGTTGGGTACAGGTAGTCATGGCGGTGGGAACAGCCCCGTTGGACAGTTCAACGTCGGGCTCACCCGCTATTTGCCAGTGGTTCATGTCGGCCTGATCAGGCCGATACACACAGCCGGTCATTTCGAACACAAAGCTCGGCCCTTCACTGGTTTTAATTTCATCGATATCGGTAAAACCCAGAACATTGCCGACCGGAACCGTGATTCCCAGAGAGGCAACCGGCAGAGGTTCCGTCGCCAGTACCGGCCGCGATGTTGTGGTAATCGACAGGGGCGTCAGCCCGGTATCCGCCACCAGAGCATCCAGCACGTTGCGACCAAAGGTGGGTGGGCGCGAGGCGGACTCCAGCCACGCCTTGAACTGCGCCGGGGTAGTACCAACCTGCTGTTCGCGGGCCAGCTCGGGGCCGTAATCATCGACATTCCAGCTGGCCTGCCCCAGGACTTTGTCTATACGGTGGGTCGTACCCATCAGCATGCTCACCATATTGAGCCAGTAGCTGTCCTGATGACCGGAACCCGTCAATGTCACACCGGTGCGTTTGGCGATCCCGTCCAGCTCAGCAGTAATCTCGGGCGAGGTGTCCCACGGGTACAGTGCTTCTTCAGACAGTGTCACCGCATTCACACCGTGCTCGGCACAGAGGCGGAGCTGCTCCTGTGCATCGGACATATAGCTGTTGACGGCGATCACCGCGATATCGGCTCCACGGCTCAACACCTCCGCGGCATCATCGCTCACGGCAACCCCCAGCTGGCGTCCGAGTCCGGTGAGCTCCCCCAGGTCCTTGCCGACTTTTGCCGGACTGCGGGAAATGGCCCCGATAATCTCGACGCCTTTGTCGAGCAACATACGGGTAATGATCGAATTCATTGTCCCGACACCATAGACCACGGCTTTGATTTTTTTCATGGATACCACCCTCATCGTTATTATCGTGTTCGGTTACATCGGTATAAGGTCGATATAACAGTGCCACAGTATAGGCAAGCTCAAGGGCAGATGGTAACCCCGACCCATGTCGCTGTTATTCCACAGATAACTGACTCGATGGAGAACAACCCGGATGGGGGCAATGATGAATTGTGAGCAGGCCCTAGTGCATCGCACGGCTCAGCACAAGGCGCTGAGCCGGATCGCTATCGGGCAGGCCATAGCTGGCCAGGGAGGCTTCACTGATTTTTTCCAGCGCCCGGGAAATGGCTTCCCGATAAATCACTGACTGGTCTCCACGGACAAACTCACCTGCCTCGAGTACCGCATAGTACGTCGTGAACAGATAGTTTTTCTCGAGATAAAATTGCCCCAGTTGCCTGTAACAGGCAGCCGTGCCATGACCGGCATCCACCAGCCTTTCCACATCGGCACACCCCCCGGCCTGAACCTGTACCGGCTGACAGTCATTGGCCAACAGAATCATGGCAATCTCAAAACTGCTACCGAAGTGGGGCAGCGCTGCCCGATAGTGGCTGCGAGTCATAAAGACCTGCCCCTCCTGCATACACCGCTCCCAGTAACGCCTTGCCATACAGGGATTGGCCGACAGAAATTGTCTGTGATGTACACACAGGAATTGTGGCTCCATAGCGATTTCCCCTCTCCGGTTGATGGATATGTCAGGCCACATCCCTTTTCTGGTGACCATCCCTGAGGTGATCCACTGTTTCACCGGCGAGGGTTTTTCCCGCCAGAGAAAATGCCCGACCAAAGCCTTTCACATAACGCCCACCCTGGGGAATAAGTCGAAACAGCTTGAAATCTGCCAACTGACTGAGGTGATTAATGCGCTCGCCATGCCTGTCGGCCAGTCGGGCTATGCCCTCGGCCCAATGCTTGCCATCCGGCTCAATGTGTTTTGCCTGCACGCTGTAATTCACCCTGATCCGGGCGAACAGCTCGCCGGCACTGTCCTCATCCTCAATGATCAGGACAGAGGCTTCCGGAAAATGCTGAAGGTTAACGGCATGCAGGGCAATTTCACTGATCAGCACATACAGACATTCCTCACCAATCGCAAAAGGGGCGTAGGAGGCATAGGGTGTTCCCTCCATCGTGAGGGTCGACAACATCAGACTTTTGCGGCTACTGATAAAGTTGATCACCTCTTCATTAATACGTTTCTGCACAATAGACTCTCTCATTCTATTCTCCTGACATTCGTCACTGCACCGAGCGGTGCTCGCTAATACGATGAAATTCGGCCACCTGTCCGGGACACAACGCGCCATCGTTATCCCTGCCCAGGAAGACCTTGAAAATGGGTTCGTTGTCCTTGTCCAGAAAGACAAAGGCATAGCTCTCCCTGCCCCGGTGGGGGCGCGCCTGGAAAGCCACTTGCCGGATCCTGCCGAGATTGATGTGCCCGTGCAGCCCCGAACTGCCACCGTCGAGATTGTAGTAACCCTCGCCGAGGCTACCGGCGGGAAAAGACCCCTTGAACTCGAACACACAACCGCCGTGCACGATGACGGTAGTTGTATTGCCCCACTCGGCCAATAGCCGAAGCAGTGCTTCTGCCTGATCCCCGGACATCCCCTGATTGTCGTCCCACGCTGTCATTGTTGGTTACCCATACCCTGTCGCCACTAGAAACGGTAAGTTGCCGTCAGGATAATTTCGCGTCCTGACTCATAGAGTTCTTCCCAGGCCCGCCGATAGTGCTTGTCCGTGACGTTGTTGACCGTGAGATCAAGCTTGACGCCGTTCAGACTTTCCGGCTGCCAGCTGGCATACAGGTCCGTGATGTTGTAATCACTGTACTCCTGACCCGCCGTGTTCTCCGGGTAGTCGGTACGATCCTGCCTGGCGGCATGGGTAAAGCGTACTCCGGCCAACCATGGCCTGGCACCGAAACGGTAATTCAGGTCAGCCGAGAAAGTATCGGCAGGAATATTGGTGAGATCATCACCGGTTTTATCGTCCTCACCCCGTGTTTGGCCATAGGCCAGTTTCAACTGCCACTGGTCAAGCCGATAATCCGCACTCAGCTCATAGCCTTTTATCTCCGCCTCATCCACATTCACCCAGGTGGTATAACCGGGATCCATCACCGGGAAGAAGGTGGGGTCTGTGACGATCTGTTCGATAAAGTCATCCACTTTGTTGCGGAAAACCGCGGCATTGATACGCAGGCTGTCATCGGCAAACAGGTTCTCGAATTGCATATTGGCCAGCAGTTCTGTGTTGGCCGCTTGCTCGGGCTTCAAATCCGGATTGGGCAGGAAGCTGTTGCAAAATCCCGGGAACATACAGAAATGGGTTCCCGTACTGTAAAGGGCTTCCGCCCCGGGGGCCCGAAATGCCCGATCGTGGCGGAGGGTCAGTTTCAACCAGTCCGATGACTGCCAGATGACAGCAATCGATGGGGAGACATCGCTGTCACTGCTGTCAGCATTGAGGTTCCTTGCCTCGGTTTCAAAGCGGTCATAACGGACGCCAAGCTCCAGTTTCCAGGCTTCCGAGAGAGGCACGGTAGCCTGTACAAATGCGCCCCAGACATCCGTTTCCGCATCCGGAGGTGCAGGGCGGTCTGTGCCACCCCGACGGGCATCGAATTCTTCTCGATAACCATCAATCCCGTAGAGCAGTGCGATATCACCTATCATGGAAAGATTGTTCAGATTAATTCCCCGCACCACCAGTTCAGTAGAGTCGGAGCGTCCATCACCGACCCTGGACTCATCCATTTCCACCTTGTTTCTATAGGCCAGCAGCCGACTGTTCACCAGGGGTGAATCGGTATCCAGGTGGTATTCCATCGACCAGGTGGTCGCGCGCTGATCCCGGTCTATCAGGAAGTTGCTGCTACCCAGATTAGCGGAGCCATTGGAAGGCACACCGCCCTCCACCTCGGCACGGCGGTAATTAATCGCCAGGGATTGCTGGTCGTCGATTTGCCATTCTGCCTTCAGTAATCCCCCCTGATCCCGAGTGGATGAGCCCGCCAGGGCGTCGCCATTACCGAGCTCAATATCATTGGCATCCCGGTAATAACCACTGGCCAACAGGTCCACATTACCCACGCGCCCGGCCAGCGCCGTGGTGGTGGTTTGCTGATGGTTGTTACTGTTGTAGCCCGATTTGACCAGGCCACCCAGACTGGCGCCAGGCTTCAACATATCTCTGGCAGAGATTGTATTTTGTGAAACCACCCCGCCAAGTGCACCTGAACCCCACAGGCTGCTGGTAGGCCCTTTGAGAACTTCCACTTCACGGATTAGCTCAGGATCCAAAAAGTAGGTGGGCCGATGACCGGATTCAAATGTCTGACGTACACCATCTATCGTTTGCAGAACTTTCTGGCCGGTCAGCCCCCGGATATTGACAGACTGATTACCGGGCCTGGGGCCACCAGACACCGTAATATTTGGCTGATAGCGCAATATTTCCGCCACCGACTGGGGTTGCATGGTTCTTATCTCGTCCTCTTCTACCACCGCAATGGCGCGGGATACGTCATCAATGTCCTGCTCTACCCGCGTTGCACTGACCAGCACCGGTGCGACTTCAAAGGCCGAGGATTCTGGAGGCTGACCAGAACTGTCGTTGACATCGACGGCAAAAGTGGCCGCCGGGTACGACAGGAGCAACGTTGGCAGCAGGCCCAGCTGATACCAGCCAACTGCAAAAGGATTTTTCTGTTTTTGCCGATCGTTCATAACGGATTCCCCATCACTATTCCCTATTCCCCATCACTAATTGCACCCGGGAACGCGACGCTTTTGGCAACAAGCCAAATTAACCTGCCCGACTACTTACTTGACTATGGGAACAGCAATTTACACACACCAATCTCAAATGTAAATACGAATCATTATCATTTACAAAAAGATATTGACTGTATACCATGGGCACCACTGACATTTGAATCATCTCGGCTATGGGCAAAGCACTGAAAAAATACTGGCCAACACTACTTTGGCGGAGCGGGGGCCTGGTGATGGCTGTGGCTGCCCACAGCTGGGCAATCACTGTCCCACCAACGGAAGCACCGTCTGCTGAATCGGCATCCTCGTTTCACACCGCGCCAGTGGCGGTATCGCTCTCATTCCGCCGCGAACCGTCCGGGCAAAAAGCTGTCGAGCCCGTTGCCACCGCGCAGCACAGACCATCCCCTGCTCCAGAGCCAGTGGTCACCCGCACCCCTGAAAAAAAACAGCCTCAGAAGACAGCTGAGCCGGCTGTCGAGCCCCCTGCAGAGACAAAACCATTTCGGGAAAAAACACCGGAAGCGCAGCAGCCTCTCGCCACAACGGAGGACAACACTGGGCAGCCTGACGATACGGCAAGCGTTGCGGCGAGCCAGCCTGAGTCACCAAAACAGCAGGGCATTCATACAGCGCCGCTGGTTACCGAACCTCTGTTCGCCAGGCCGCCAACACCGCCCAATTACCCCACTGTTGCCCGCAAGCGGGGCCAGCAGGGCACAGTCTGGCTGGATATCTGGCTCGACGACGAGGGGGAACAGCGCCAGCTGTCAGTCAGCAAAAGTTCGGGAATTGCTGTCCTGGATGATGCCGCGCTACAGGCCGTTGCCAGTTGGGAGTTCATGCCTTATCGGATAAACGGCAAGAGCGCCGCATCAAGGGTCAGGGTTCCGGTGCAATTCGCCCTGAAAAAATCAACCTACCACTAGGGCCTGTTAACACTAATTGGATTGCCACTGTTGTGGCTAAAAAAGCGCCAATCAAGGCGCGAGGAGCGTAGTTTGGTGATTCTAAATAAGAGACGAGCAACGAAGAGTGGCGTTTTTTTAGCCGCAACCCTTTGGGCTGGGGACATTTTTGCCGCCAGCAGAGATAACCCAATTAATATTAACAGGCCCTAAGTAATTTCCCATGAGTCTGATGACACTGCTTGAACAACAACTTGGCCCACTGGCATATCCACTCTCGCTGTGCGCGCTACTGTCCTTGATCATCCTGACAGAACGGCTGGTTGTGATTGGCTACACAACCGTGCGCGGCAAACTCAGACAGGACAGCCTGGCGGTCATGATGGGACACGCTGGACAGCCAAAACATATCCAGCAGGAAATTGCTGCCGTGTGGTTGCAACACCGTCAACGGCGGCTGGCGAGTGGCATCCGGCTGCTGCAGATTCTCGCCCTGCTGTCGCCACTATTGGGGCTGTTGGGTACTGTGGTCGGACTGATCCAGGTCTTTGATACCCTGGGAGAACAACGGGGCCCCATTGAGCCCGCCATGCTTGCCGGTGGGCTGGGGGTCGCCATGAAGACAACCGCCGCCGGGCTGATCATTGCGGTGCCAGCGCTGGTGGGCGCACATGGCTTCAATATGTGGGTCGACCAGTTGGTCAGCAGCACTGAACAGTTTATCAACCTGCAACTGCTGAAGCTCGATGGCGTCTCGATGGGAACCCTGCCGTGATTCGCTCGCCCCGCCAGGTCAAGCTGGAAGCCGGACTGGAACTGACCCCGTTGATTGACATCATCTTTATCGTCGTGGTGTTCCTGCTGCTTACCGCCAACCACCGACTGCTGTCCCTGCCGGTGGATATTCCGGACACCGATCAGGCTGTCAGCGAACTGGAGGCCGGGCCTCAACGGCTGCTGATCACGCTCTATCGGGATTCTCCCCAGTGGGGTATCGGCGAACAACGCTACAACCATTGGCAGGAATTTCAGTCCCGGCTTTTGCCCCAGCTGGATGACCAAAACCGGCCTGTGACGGTCGCCCCCGACAGCCGTGCATCCGTGGAATCGCTGGTCAAACTGCTGGCGCTGTTAAATGACCGACAAATGACCGACACCCAAATCTTGATGGAAGCGAAACCATGAACAGATCCCCCCGCTCGTCCCTGATGTCAGCCCTGTTGGCCGGGGTATTATTTGGCGTCGTTGCCACGGCACAGGCCGACACACGGCTGGTCAGCACCGATGCGCTGGCCACCGAGCTGATCTTTGCACTGCGGGCAGACCAGCATCTGGTCGCCGTGGATGTCACCAGCCATCTGCCACCGAATTACCGGCCACTGAAAATCGTCGGTTATCACCGCAATCTGTCTGCAGAAGGCCTGCTGAGCCTGTCACCCACCCTGGTGATTGGCAGTGAACATATGGGTCCGGCACCCGCACTTGATGCACTCAGGCAGGCGGGTGTCACTCTGCTGCAACTACCCTCTCCAGATCATCCGAGGCAGTTGCGTGACAATATTCAGCGGGTGGCCAAACCACTGGGTCTGACTGAGACAGTGGCACCCTTGCTGGCCAGACTGGATCAACAGTTGCTCGCCCTGGAAAGCCAGCCTATAACAGGCAGCAGTGCCGCTTTCCTGCTGGCCACGGATCCCGCCAAGCTTCGTCTGGCCGGCCACGGCACCACTGGCGAAGCATTCATTCGCCTCACCGGCGGCCACAATGTTGCAGATTTCACCAATTACCGCACTGTCTCGGCAGAATCCCTGCTGGCCATGGATCCCGACATCATCATTCTCGCCGGACAGGAAAAAGACAGCGCCCTGGACAGCTTTCTCAAAAGCAATCCGGTACTGGCGCACAGCCGGGCCGCCCGATCCGGGCACATTATCGCCGTTGATGGCAGCACGCTGGTCGCAGGGCTGAGCCTGGCGTCCATCGAAGAAGCCAGACAACTGACCCTCGCAGTAAAGGCGGACTGATGCGACTTCCCGTTCTGATCTGCGGTATCGCGCTGGTCGCCATGATTATCCTCGGCAGCTTGCTGTCGCTACTGCAGGGCGCGCTGGATTTACCACCAACAGAGTGTCTGCTGGCACTCTGCGATACCCTGTTCGGCACCCACTGGAGCACACTGGACGACTACCAGCGGGTAGTAGTCACTGAGCTGAGACTGCCAAGACTGGTGCTGTCTGTGTTTGTCGGCGCCATGCTGGCACAGTGTGGCGCAGTGATGCAGGGACTGTTTCGCAACCCGCTGGCAGACCCCGGCATTATCGGCGTCTCCTCTGGGGCGGCGGTCGGCGCTATTGTTGCTATCGCTATCTTTCCCGCCTCCATAGACCCCCTGGCCGTGCCCGTGAGCGCTTTTGTCGCCGGTCTGCTCACCACAATGCTGGTCTACAGCCTGTCCCGGTCAAAACAGGGCACCTCCGTGCTGGTACTGCTGTTGGCCGGAGTGGCCATCTCCGCCTTTGCCGGCGCGACCATCGGGTTTATCAGCTACTTTTCAAACGACGAAAAACTTCGCCAATTGAGTCTGTGGCAGATGGGCAGTCTTGCCGGCGCCAGCCAGGTAAACCTGTGGCTGGGATTTTTCGCCGTTGTTGCCCTGGCTGTCGCGTTCCAAAGGAAGGCTTTCGCACTGAATGCCTTGGTACTCGGAGAATGTGAGGCCCGTTATCTAGGTATCAACGTGGAAGCACTCAAACGGCAACTGATTATTCTGGTCGCCGTAGGGGTGGGCGTTTCCGTCGCCTACGCCGGCATTATCGGCTTTATCGGTCTGGTGGTGCCGCACCTGGTAAGGCTGGTGACCGGGCCTGATCACCGCAGCCTGATTCCGCTCTCTGCACTCTGTGGCGCTCTGCTTCTGCTGGTGGCGGACCTCATGGCAAGACTGGTGGTACAGCCGGCCGAACTGCCGGTGGGTCTGGTCACCGCACTGCTGGGGGCGCCCTTTTTTCTGGCGCTGTTGATTCAGCAACGACGCCAATGGAACTAGACCCTACCGCTATGCTTGAATTGACCAATCTCCGTTCTCAACACGGCAAAGTGCCACACCTTGCCGTTGAGCAGCTGCGTATCGGGACGGGCATGATGGTGGGGGTCGCCGGTCCAAACGGGTCGGGAAAATCCACCTTGCTCAGGGCCATCGGTGGAGAGCTGTCAGTCACTGGTGACATCCTTTTTTATCAACGATCCTTGCACCAGTGGGATCCACTGGACAGGGCGCGGCACCTGGCCGCACTCCCCCAGTTCAGCCAGATCGGCTTTTCATTTACCGCCGACGAAATTGTTGCCATGGGAATGATCCCCCTGTCCCTGTCACGTCAGGAAGGCAGGCAGCAGGTGGCCGCTCTGATGAAAGACACGGATTGCCACCACCTGATGGGCAGGGCATTTCCATCACTGTCCGGAGGAGAGAAGCAAAGAGTCCATCTGGCCAGGGTGCTACTGCAATTGAGCCAGGCCACACAGCCACCCCTGCTGGTACTGGATGAACCCACGTCGGCACAGGATCTCAAACAACAGCACAGGATACTGGCACTGACCCGTTCCCTGTGCCGCCAACGCGGTTACGCGGTCATCGCCGTACTGCACGATCTCAACCATGTGCTGCGCTACTGCGACCATTGTGTCTTGATGAAGGAAGGCAGGTTATCTGCACAGGGAAAACCCGGCGATGTGCTCACCCAGGATACCATCGAGGCACACTGGGAATACCGGCCACAGCTGGCTGGTCATATGGAATCCATCCCGGTTTTTGTATAACCGTACGCGGCTACTTGAGCCTTGGCAGCAGTATCTCGCCGACCAGCGGGGAAACCCCCGGCTGTGGCTCCCAGGTGGGCCTGGCGCTAAACCAGTAGCCCGTTTTCAATGCCAGCAACCGGTAGAGGCCAGTGGGCAGATCACGTTTGATTTCCTCGTCATCACTGTGCACCTGGGCATAACTGAGCACGCCGTGGATGTAGTGATAGAGCAATCTGGCGGTTTGCTCGGCATCAACACCGTCATCGAGATAACCCGCTGACTGCAGGGCATTTACCAGTGACAGGTTGTATTTTACTGCGGTTTGCGACAGCAGCTGGAGCGCTTCGATCACTTTGTCGTCACTGGAGCCAATCTGTGCACCGGCATTGTAAAAAGGGCAACCCCGGATACCCGCACGATCGTTGCCCATCTTCGCCACAAACAGGAAATGCACCAGGTTTTCAAGTTGCTCCAGCGGGGTATTGACCGGGGAAAAAACCGCATCCAGATCACTTTTTATCGCCTGCCAGTAATAGGCAGTGGCCTCACAAAACAGCGCCGCTTTCGAATCAAAGTGGTGGTAAAAGGCACCCTTGGTGACACCCGCCTGTTTGCAGATTTCATTCACACCGACACTGTTGTAATTACTCTGCCAGATCAGCTCAAGCGCTGTTTCCAGCAGGCGCTCGCGGGTTTCGGTTAACGACATATCAGGTATCTTTCAGGTTGGCGTCAGGCCTTACAGTATAGATACCTAACGGTTTGCCCGGCAACCCACGTCAGGTGGCAAAATTCCTGACACCGCTCTCATCTAAAAACCTGCAATGGGCCAACTGCGCTTACCTGTTGAAATATAGCTATAAATTATTCAAATACAAAACAATGCCCTAAGCAGCCTATTTTAATTTCAGCAATTGACGGACATACCGGTCGGTATGTAAGCTGCTCTGTTAGATAACAAATAGCCGCCTGCGGCAACAGAAAGCCGTTTAACACCTTACATCTGGAGCTCAACCATGCCTGACACATCCGGCAAGAGGTACCCTCGCTTTGCTGCGGGCACAACCGTCGCTGTATTGTTGGCCCTGCTGGCGGTCATCTATTACATCGCATTCCCCCACCAGGGCTATTCCAGTGACGAGACGGCATCAGCGGCACCACCCGCAAGACAGGTCTTCGTTACAGCGGTGGCGCTGGAATCCGTTCGCCTCTGGACACGCTTTGCCGGCCGCCTGACCGCAGTGCATACCGCCGAGATAAAACCCCGGGTGGGCGGCGAGATTCAGCAGGTGCTGTTTCAGGATGGACAGCTGGTCGAGCGGGGTGAACTGCTCTTTGTTATCGACCCCCGGCCCTACCAGGCCGCTGTGCAACAGGCAAAAGCACAACTTGCCTCTGCAGAGTCCCGCACCACCCTGGCGCGAGACGAACTGGCACGGGCCAGCAAGCTGGTCGAGCGGAAACTGGTATCAGACAGCATTTATGATGCGGCGAAAAATGAATACCAGGTAGCCAGCGCGATGATACGGGAAGCGGAAAGCGCTGTGGTCAGAACGGAGCTGGATCTTCAGTATGCGCACATCAAGGCCCCCTTTTCAGGCCGGATAAGCCGTGCAGAACTCACCGAGGGCAACCTGGTGGAAGCCGGTGCCAGCGCACCCGTACTGGCAGCACTGGTATCCAATCAGCAGCTGTACGCCGAATTCAATGTGGACGAGCAAACTTATCTGCAATCAATCCGGAGTGCCGATCATACAGAGGCGATGCCGGTAGAGCTGACACTGGCAAACGACGAGAGGGTGTATCGGGGCACAATCCATGCCTTCGACAACCAACTGGATATTTCCAGCGGCACCATCCGGGCGCGGGCCATCTTTGACAATACCGACGGCGCTCTGACACCCGGCATGTACGCCAATGTGCAACTCGGTGCAGCCACTGAAGTCGAGGTATTACTGATCCCCGTCGGCGCTGTGGGCACCAATCAGGACAAGAAGTTTGTCTATGTGGTCGGCGAAGACCATATCGCCGCCTACCGGGAAGTCACCCTGGGCTCCTATCACAAGGGGCAGCGGGTTGTGCTGAGAGGGTTGCAACCTGGCGATCAGGTGGTGATCAACGGGCTCGCCCACATTCGACCGGGTATGCCGGTCGATCCCGCACCTGCACAGCCCCGGACTACCGACACAACGGCTGAATAAGTCTCAATATTTCCCTGAAGGACCGCCATGAACATTTCCAGATTTTTTATAGATCGCCCGATCTTCGCCGGCGTGCTCTCCCTGATGGTGATGATCGCCGGTCTGCTGGCGATGTTTCAGTTGCCGATTTCTGAATACCCCGAGGTTACGCCGCCCTCAGTGGTGGTGAATGCTTCTTTTCCCGGCGCCAACCCCAAGGTCATTGCCGAGTCAGTGGCGACGCCGCTTGAAGAGCAACTCAGTGGTGTGGAAAACATGATTTACATGTCGTCCCAGGCCACCTCGGATGGGCGAATGACCCTCACCGTCACCTTCAAAATAGGCACGGACCCCGATCTCGCCCAGCAGATGGTGCAAAACCGGATATCCCAGGCCCTGCCCCGCTTGCCGGAAGTCACGCGGCAGCTTGGGGTAACGGTCGTGAAAAGCTCGCCGGATCTCACCCTGGTGGTCCACCTGGTGTCACCGGATCAGCGCTACGATGAACTCTATCTGCGCAACTATGCGCTGATGCATGTCAAGGACGAGCTGGCCAAGGTCAATGGGGTTGGCACAGTGCGCCTGTTTGGCTCCGGTGACTATGCGATGCGTATCTGGCTCGACCCGGAAAAAATTGCCGAGCGCAATCTCTCGGCCAATGAAGTAATTGCGGCGATCCGGGAACAGAATGTGCAGGTGGCAGCGGGCATCATCGGCGGCGCGCCCATGGCGGAGCCGGTGGATGTGCAGCTGCCCGTCAATGCCATGGGGCGACTGGAAACCCCGGAGGAATTCGCCGACATCATCGTGCATGCCGGCAACAGTGGTCAGATCACCCGACTCAGGGATGTCGCACGCATTGAGATGGCAGCTGCCGATTACAACCTCAATGCCATGCTGGATAACAAACCCGCTGTGGCAATCCCGATCTTTCAGGCGCCCGGTGCCAATGCCATCGCCATCTCCGATGAAGTACGCCGCACCATGGAGGCACTGAAGCCACTGTTTCCCGAGGGCCTCGATTACGAGGTGGTCTACGATCCCACGGTATTCGTCAAGGACTCAATCAAGGCCGTGGTGAAAACCCTGCTGGAAGCCCTGTTGCTGGTGGTGATTGTGGTCGTGGTCTTCCTCCAGACCTGGCGTGCTTCGATTATTCCGCTGCTGGCTGTGCCGGTGTCGATTATCGGTACCTTCGCCCTGATGTGGCTGTTCGGCTTTTCCATCAATACCCTGTCACTGTTCGGGCTGGTGTTGTCCATTGGCATCGTGGTGGACGACGCCATCGTGGTGGTGGAGAACGTCGAGCGCAACATTTCCGAGGGGCTTGACCCCCGCGAGGCCACCTATCGGGCCATGCAGGAAGTCAGTGGGCCGATTATCGCGATCTCGCTCACCCTGGTGGCTGTATTTGTGCCGATTGCCTTTATCAGCGGGCTGACCGGCCAATTCTACAAGCAGTTCGCCCTGACCATTGCCATCTCAACCACCATCTCGGCTTTCAACTCCCTGACGCTGAGCCCCGCCCTGGCGGCGTTGCTGCTGAAAAGCCAGGATGCACCCAAAGATCGTCTGACAAGAATCATGGACAAATTGTTTGGTGGCTTCTTCCGGTTGTTCAACCGGGGCTTCAAAAAATCGTCCAGCGCCTACTCCACATCCATCGCTGGCTTGCTGAGTCATAAAACCACGTCTTTTGCGGTTTATCTGGTGTTGATCGGCGTGACCGCTATTGGCTTTAGCAGTCTACCGAAAGGGTTTGTCCCGCCCCAGGATAAGCAGTACCTGATCAGTTTCGCGCAGCTGCCCGATGGTGCGTCCCTGGCCCGAACGGAAGCCGTCATCCGGGAGATGGGCAGCATCGCCATGGCCGAAGAGGGTGTCGCCAATGCGGTGCAGTTCCCCGGCCTTTCGGTGAACGGCTTTACTAATAGCGCCAGTGCCGGCATCGTCTTTGTCACGCTGGAAAACTTTGACAGGCGCAATTCGCCGGAGCTGTCCGCCGCGGCCATCGCCGAACGCCTGCAAATGCAATACGCCGGTATCGAAGAGGCGTTCATTGCGATTTTCCCACCACCGCCGGTCATGGGCCTCGGCACCACCGGCGGATTCAAACTGCAGATCGAGGATCGCGCCAATCTCGGCTATGAGCAGCTGGCCGCGGTTGTAGACAATGTTCAACAGGCCGCGTGGCAGGACCCGGCACTGGTCAATGTCTATTCCAACTACAAGATCAATGTCCCCCAGCTATACGCCGATCTTGACCGGACCAAAGCCAAACAGCTCGGCCTGGATATCAAGGAAATCTTCGATACCATGCAGGTCTACCTCGGCTCGCTGTATGTGAATGATTTCAACCGTTTCGGTCGCACCTACCAGGTTATTGCCCAGGCGGATGCCGAATACCGAACCAACCCTGAAAATGCCTTGAACCTCAAAGTGAAAAATGACCGGGGGGAGATGGTACCGCTGGGCAGCGTGCTGGAAATGAAAGAGAGTTACGGCCCGGAAAGCGCCATTCGCTACAACGGCTATCTGGCGGCAGATATGAATGGTGATGCGGCACCCGGCTATTCCAGTGGTCAGGCTCAGGATGCCATCAGCAAAATCCTCGACAGGGTGTTGCCACTGGGCATGACCTTTGAGTGGACGGACCTGACCTACCAGCAGGTACTGAGTGGCAATACCGCCATCTTTATTTTCCCCCTGTGCCTGTTGCTGGTCTTTCTCGTGCTGGCTGCACAGTACGAAAGCCTGGTGCTGCCGTTGGTGGTAATCAGTATTGTGCCGCTGTCGGTATTGTCGGCGGTGGCCGGCCTGTGGCTGACCGGTGGCGACAACAATATTTTTACCCAGATCAGCCTGTTCGTGCTGGCGGGTCTGGCCAGCAAAAACGCCATTCTGATCGTGGAGTTTGCCCGGGAGCTGGAGCACAAGGGCATGGACACCTGGCACGCTGCGGTGACGTCAAGCCGGATGCGGTTGCGGCCAATTCTGATGACGTCCTTCGCATTCATCATGGGTGTAGTCCCGATGGTACTGTCCACCGGCGCTGGTTCCGAAATGCGCAGTGATATCGGGATTGCGGTTTTCTCCGGCATGCTCGGCGTGACGTTTTTCGGGTTGTTCTTTACCCCGGTTTTCTATGTGCTGTTCAGAAAACTGTCACGCACCAGCAAGGTGCATGTGCCGGCAGAATAAATCGGGCGGATCACTGCCGAAGCGCGTCGAGGGTCTTCTGATACAGCGATGCGTGTGGCCCGCCCAGGGCCACCGCTTTTTCAGCCATGGCAATCGCCTCGGTGTGCTCACCGAGTTCCGAGAGCAATTGGGCGAGATTGTTATAGGCGGGGGCATAGTTCGGGGCGACGGTGAGTAACCGGCGATACCCGGCAAGCGCCTCCGACAGTTTGCCCATGCCGTAGTGCAGGTTGGCCAGGGCAAACCCGAGTGTCTTGCTGTTCGGCCAGCGTTCCAGTCCCACCTGATAGGCTTTCACCACGTCCACTGCGGGATTGTTGCGCGCAAAGTCGACCACCGAAAGGAAGTATTTCTGCTCATCCGCCTGCCGGGGCAACAGCCCCGGCTTCAGCAAGACGACACCCCAGTAACCACTGCGCCTCCAGGTCTGTTCAAACACCCCCAGCCTGGTCATGCGCCGCTTCTTCTCACCGGAATGCATCACCAGTTTTTCACTGTCCAGGTCGTAACCAACCACGACCGCGTAGTGCCAGACCTCATACCAACTGACGCCGAGATTCTGCAACACTAACACCGGGTTGCCGGCCTGCACTTCACTGATCAGATGTTCGATATGGGGTTCGATGAGGTAGGGGATACGTCCGTAGGACCTGGCCGCAGCCAGCATTTCCACCTGAAAGCTGCCCTTTCTGTCGGGCACATACACCTTGCTCACCAGATCGTCGGGCACCACGGTGGAAAGCCCGGAGGCAGAGAGCACCGTGGCGAGAGCAGCGGGACCACAGTGATAATCGTTTTGCGGAAAAAAAGGCACCCCCTCTATGATGTGGGATACATGCCGGGAGCTATCTTCCGCTTGTCCAGCCAACAGCTGGTCTGTCTGGGGTGTACTGACACACCCGGAAAGCAGAACAGAACACAGAAAAAAAACACGCGAGATCATCGCGTGTTTTTGAAGGACCAGATTACTGTGAATCAATTTCAGACACCGGGGAAGATATCTGTCACCCCGGCAACATCAAGAAGAATCAGAATCAACAGTACCAGTACGATTGCACCCAACACACCACCTGCGGGCAAGTCGGCCATCTGCTGGTTCAGCTCGGCGACCTCCGCATCGCTCATTGAGTCCACCCGATCACTGACATCGGCAATATCGACACCCAGACTGGTCAGTTTGTCGGATACATCCTGACGAGCCAGAAGGTCTTTGATCTCTGCACGACCCAGATCGGAAGAAACCTCGGCGGCAACCGTATCGGTACCCACCATCACCGCATGGGACTGGCTAACCAACCCAGCGAACATCACCATGGTAACCAGTATGTAGCAGACCAGTTGTCTAACGGATTGATTGTTCATACTTAAATTCCTTGTTGAAAAAATATTGACCATTGCAAACCTGCAAGAACCTCTCCTTTGAGGATAGCAGACAATGTTACTGACTTCCCGACACCGGCTGGCCACTCAGGGAACACCTTCATCCTACTCCGGTTCCGGCTGAATAACTGTTAAATCGCTCATTGCATGACAAATGAATGCAATCGGCACAGGAAAAGGGATTTTCCATGACAAAAAAGGGGGGGTATCCGGTGAAACCTGCAAGACACAGGTCCACCGGATAATAGAAAAAGCTAGCGAATCACCAGGTAAAGGGAATTGCCATTCCTGCTGACGTGGAGCAAGACTGACTGCTTGCTCAGGGAAAGCGCTTTTTTGAAGCTGTCGAGGTTGGTGACGCGCTGCCGGTTGGCACCCAGAATCACATCACCGGGGCGCAGACCGTTATAGGCAGCAATGGAGTTCGGGGACAAGCCCGACACCAGTACACCCTCGCCATCCGGGTTGTTTTCAAAGCGGGCACCCTCCAGCAGCTTGTGCAACTCACCGGTGGTGGACGTCAATTGCTGTGGCTCACCCACCTTGACATCAGCTTTTTTCACCTTGCCATCGCGAATGAAGGAAAGCTGCACCTTGTCACCAATGGATTTGATACCTATCTGGCTGCGCAACTGCCCGGAAGAGTTGGTCGCTTCACCATCGACCGCAATAATCACATCACCCGCCTGCACACCTGCTTTCTTGGCAGTGGAGTCGTCACTGACGCCTGTCACCAGTACGCCTCGCTGGCCGTTCTCGAGGTTGAAGGCTTCGCGCAACTCGGGCGTAATATCCTGGATACCAATACCCAGCTGACCACGCTTCACTTCGCCATGTTCAAGAATCTGCGCCATACTGGCTTTGGCCATGTTGATTGGAATGGCAAAACCGATGCCGATATTGCCGCCGGCCGGTGCCAGAATGGCCGTATTGATTCCCACCAGTTCCCCGCGCAGGCTGACCAGTGCACCACCGGAGTTGCCGGGATTGATGGACGCATCTGTCTGTATGAAATTTTCATAGCCTTCGATACCCAGGCCAGTGCGATCCAGCGCACTGACGATACCGGTTGTCACGGTTTGTCCGAGCCCAAACGGGCTACCGATGGCCACAACAAAGTTACCGACCTCCAGTTTGCCGGAATCACCCAGTGGTACTTCAGCCAGATTGTCGGCCTCAATCTGCAAAATGGCGATGTCCAGCTCGGGGTCGGAACCTCTGACTTTGGCGGTAAACGAACGGCCATCCTCCATGGATACCTGAACTTCGTCTGCACCTTTGATCACGTGATAATTGGTCATCACAATACCGTCATCGGCGTTGACTATCACCCCTGAACCCGCACTTTGCTGGCGTTTTCTGGGCGGCTGCTGGCGCTGCTGACGAGGGTCGGGTGCGTTGAAAAAATGCCGAAAAAAGGGATCGTTCATCAGGGGATTATTTGTAGCCTGCTGACTGGAAAATGTCGCGATATTGACAACCGCCGGACTGACACCCTTCAGCATCGGCGACAGCGAGGGCAGCTCCCTGCCCGAGCCATCGTGCAGCGGCAGCGCCGCCTGGGTAAAACCGGCCACCAACAACATGGATACCGCGAGCATGAAATGTCTGAACTGATGCATGCTAAAAACTCCTGAGGATTACCGAAGGCCTGGCTGTCTAATGACAGTGCCCAACCCGTTTACTATTACTTGTTTGATCATGGAACCACTTGCCTTGACGCCGGGCCGATCAGCTACGTTCTCGCCCCTGACAATGTTGTGGGACACGGTTTGGAAAAAATAATTCCCAACTATTTTTAGTGGGTGGGGCGGCAATCACCTTGCCGCCCCGTTTGTTCAGGCCGCCTTGCTATTCATCTGGCTGCTGTCCTCGCTACTGTCCTTAGTACCTTCAAGCACATTTCCGCCATCACTGATCGGGATGGTTTTTGGCTTCATGGCCTCCGGAATTTCCTTGAGCAGGTTGATGGTCAGCAGGCCATTGTTAAGATCCGCAGAGGTCACTTCAATATGATCCGCCAGGTTGAATTTGCGTTCGAAGGCGCGCCGGGCGATCCCCTGATGCAGGTAGTTGCGGGATGTCTTGTCACTCGCCTTTTTGCCATACACCGTGAGCACCCCTTTCTCGACCTGGATATCCAGTTCGGTGCGCTCAAAGCCAGCCACAGCTATGGTGATGGCATAACGGTTTTCATCAAGCACCTCAATATCGTAGGGCGGGTACACCGTCGAGGTCTGCTCAGTGCGCAACGCGGTTTTCAGCATCGGTTCGAGACGATCAAAGCCGATTGTGCTGCGATACAGCGGGGTCAAATCAATAGTTGCCATAACATATCCTCCATTAGAAGCAATATAAAAAGTAATGGTCGTGGGCATGCACTCTGCGAGAGACGTGACACCCACAGGGCTTATGTAGGTACGGCAATCTGAATTTCAAGGGTCGCTGTTGATGGTTGCTGAAACCACTCTAATCCTGGACACTCTCCTCCTGGAAACAAGGACAAAAAAGGCGTTTCAGCGGACCATCAACACGGATACCGGCGCGAACAGGGCGACCTGATGGCTCAGGGTGCCAAACGATTTTTGCCCCGGTTTGACGGTGCGGGCTGCCATCACAATCAAGTCTATCTCCTCTTCCTCACAACAGTGGATGATTTCAGGGGCCCGCTTACCCACTGCAATCACCTTTTCAATTGGCACGCCGGGATACTCTGACTGAAAATGTTGCTGCCAATGCGTCAGGGTCTCGTCGGCCTGACTGGCAAGCTTCTGGTAGAAGGCCTCCAGCTCTCCATCGATTTCACCACCCAGTTTTTCCAGTACATGCAGCAGACGTAGCTGGCCGCCGGACCGAATAGCTATCGACAGTGCCTCCCGGATAGCGGGCTCACTTTTATCCGTCAAATCTGTCGGAACCAGAATATTTTTATACATCACTATGCCCCTTTTAAGTATTCCAATATGACTCGGTTATGTAACCATCCGACCTGCCAAACCGGTAAGGATGACTGTCGCAACTGTTTACACTCCCTGCCCATAATGACATGTTAGTATCATTGCGGTGTAGTCGATATCCATGACCCAAATCGCAGGCAACGCGGCTACTGTCACGGTTATCTGTTTTCGCCTGTGAACAATGGAGAGTCAACATGAAGGCAGTGGTACTCGACAGTCTTGGTGGACCTGAAAAACTGACACTGCGTGATATTGAACAAAAAGCCCCCGGGCCGGGCGAAGTAAGCGTAAAACTGGCTGCCAGTGCACTGAACCGCCGCGACCTCTGGATCACACAGGGCAAGTACCCAAAAATAGCGTTGCCCTGTGTTCCCGGCTCTGACGGCGCAGGGGTTGTCGATGCGCTGGGCGATGGTGTCCAGAGCGACCTGCTGGGACAGCAGGTGGTGATATACCCTGCCAAAAACTGGGGCCCCGAACAACGTCACTACGGCCCGGATTTTCGGGTATTGGGTATGCCGGACCAGGGCACTTTTGCCGAATACATCTGTGTTGCCGCGAGCGATGTTTACCCGAAACCTGCCCACCTCGACTGGCCACAGGCGGCCGCCATTCCGCTGGCGGGACTGACGGCCTGGCGTGCCGTGACTACCCAGGGGCATGTGCAACCCGGTCAGCGGGTATTGATTACCGGTGCCGGCAGTGGTGTTTCGACCTTTGCCATTCTCTGGTGCCTGAATCTCGGCGCCGAAGTCTATGTCAGCAGTGGCAGCGATGAAAAACTGGCTGCCGCCAAGGCCATGGGGGTAGCCGGTGGCGAAAATTACTGCGACCCAGCGTGCTATAAAAAACTTCGGCAACAATCCGGCGGCTTTCACACGGTGATCGACAGCGCTGGTGGCGACGCGCTCAACAGCCTGCTGGACAGTTTGTTGCCCGGTGGACGGCTGGTCTTCTTTGGTGCGACCCTCGGCAACCCGACCAAAGGGCTGGAACTGGCAAAGCTTTTCTTCCGACAGATCCGTATACAGGGTACCACCATGGGCAGCAATGCAGAGTTTGCCGCCATGATCGACTTTGTGGCAGCACACCGGATCCTGCCTGTTATTGATCGGGTGATGGCGCTGGAGGACGCGGTCGCGGCCCATCAGCGGATGGAAGGGTTTTCACACACCGGTAAAATAGTGCTGCTGAATGACTAATATCCCAGCAAGACGGCAATTTCGGTCGTCAGAACTCACCGCTCAACACGAGTGATCGCCATGTCATCCCCCCGCGGGCAGTTCTCATCCAGGATTGGCTTTATTCTGGCGGCCTCGGGGTCGGCAGTGGGGTTGGGGAATATCTGGGGGTTCCCCACCAATGCTGCCGAGAATGGCGGCGGCGCCTTTGTACTGGTGTATTTTCTGCTGGCGTTTTGCCTGGCCTACCCGGCACTCATGGCCGAATTGATTATCGGCCGTCATACCCGCGCCAATATGGTTTCTGCACTGCAAATCATATCACCCGGAAAAACCACCAGATTGCTGGGAAAACTGACCGGTTTTTACGGCATTATTGTCGCAGCACTGATCCTCAGCTTTTACAGCATTGTGGCCGGCTGGATGCTCGCCTATCTGCTGGAGCCGATGGTCAGTCTCAGCGGACTGCCGGGATTGGCCAACTGGCTCACGGAATTCAGCGCACCCAGAAACCTGCTGTTTTGCGCGATTTTTCTGATTGTTACCTGCGCAGTTATCAGTGCCGGCGTTGAGCACGGCATCGAAAAATGGTCGTGTCGGTTGATGCCAGCCCTGCTGGCGATGATGATTTTTCTGATCGTCTATGTGCTCACCCAGCCCGGAGCAGTCGATGGGCTCAAGCTCTACCTGATCCCCGATTTCAGCCGTATCGGTGATCCCAAGTTGATCCTCAGCGCCCTCGGCCAGGCTTTCTTTTCCCTGTCGCTCGGGGTCGGCACCATGCTGATCTACGGCTCTTACCTCAGGCCAGACGACAACCTGCCCGCCATGGGTGCCATTGTCACGGCACTGGATTCATCCGTGGCCTTTTTGGCGGGACTGCTTGTGCTGCCAGCGATGTTTGTCGCCCAACATCAGGGGGTGGAAATCTATACGCCCCAAGGGGCGTTGATGGCAGGACCAGACCTGATTTTTCAAACACTGCCCGCCCTGTTTAAAACCATGGCTGGCGGCACTGTGGTTGCTTTACTGTTCTTTACCCTGCTGTCAATCGCGGCGCTCACATCATCGATTTCCATGCTCGAAGTGCCCGTGTCCTACACCCTCGAACAACATGTTGCCAGTCGCCCTATGGCTACCTGGCTATCCGGCGCGATAGTCTTTGCCATAAGCGCGGTGATCGTGATGAATTTTGACACCCTGTTTGCGGCCGTTGTGACCCTCACCACCCGCTACAGCCAGCCCCTGCTGGGACTGATGTTATGTGTTTTTGCCACCTGGGTCTGGCGCAGGGATCGGGTTCTGGAGGAGATTCGCCGAGGCTTGCCCGACGTACAGCACAGCCTGTTCTGGCGAATCTGGCCCGGCTACGCAAAATTCTGCTGCCCGGCACTGATACTGTTGGTGCTGGCACAGAGCCTGATGAACTAGCGCTACACCTCAGAAAGTGCCGCGGTAGTTACCACCATCAATCAGGATATTCTGGCCGGTGATATAGGCTGCCTGTTGGCTGCAAAGGAACGCACAGGTGGCACCAAATTCCTCGACCATACCCAACCGGCCGGCGGGCAGACCGGCGATAATGTCCTGGGCAGAAAGCCCCTTGCTGTTACCGATCAGTGTAGCGGCACCATGGCCCCGCTCGGTATCAAAGAGTCCCGGTAATAAATTATTGATGGTCACATTAAAGCGCGCCGGGTCCCGGGAAATTCCGGCAACAAAACCGGTCAACCCGGAGCGGGCGCCGTTGGACAATCCCAGCGGCTCAAACGGCTGCTTTACCGCAGCACTGGTGATATTGATAATCCGCCCAAACCGTCGCTCGATCATGCCATCCAGGGTACGGCGAATCATGTCAATCGGGCTATACATATTGCCATTGACCGCTTCGAACCATTCTTTCTGCCCCCAGTTGCGAAAGTCTCCCGGCGGCGGCCCTCCGGCATTATTCACCAGAATATCCGGTGCAGGGCAGGTGGCGAGGACCACATCCCGACCCGCCTCCGTCGTGATGTCACCCACCACGGTGGTCACCTCGGCGCCCGTGGCCATCCGGATCGCCTCGGCGGTTGCTGCCAGCGTATCCGCCTGCCTTGCCATAATCACCAGCTTGGCGCCCTCCGCTGCCAGGGCCATCGCACACCCTTTGCCCAGCCCTTTACTGGCGGCACAAACCAACGCTGTTTTTCCGGCAATTCCGAGCTCCATTCAATGATCCTCAACAATGGGTTAATGGCTTTCGGGGCAAGAGGCTAGCATGAAATCAGCAAAAAGTGACGGCTGTTAAAACTGCAGGATCGCCGGGAAGTGTCGAACAAATAGACTACAACAGTCTCGAATTTCTGGAAAACTGGCTCCGCAGAAATTCCATCTGATCCCCCAATATCCGCCTGGAGTTAATCAGTGCCAGATATTCCGCGTTGTTGGGCCTGAACGGCAGAGCGACCAACTGCATATTCAATTCATCGAGCAGACGGTCAGCTTTGTGCTGATTACAACGGCGACAGGCGGCAACCACGTTCTCCCAGCGATCCTCCCCACCCCTGGAAGTGGGCACGATATGATCACGTGTCAGCGCATTGCTATCAAAGGGACGGGCACAATACATGCACAAATAACCATCGCGGGCAAACAGTGCAGGATTGCTCAGCGGGTGCCGTGTCTGAGGACGCGCCAACTGCTCACCGGTACAGGCAATGATACTGGGCAATACCATACGGGACTGCTCTCCGGTATGGCGGCTATAACCCCCATGAACGTTTTTGACCACATCACCCAGCGTCCAGACGACAAGCTCCCTGGCAAACAGGCACACGGCTTCCTGCCAATCCAGCCATTCGATAGGCTGGCCTGCCTGATTGAGTCGTAAAATTCTCGGTTGTATCACGCCGACCACCACTGCTGAATTCCAGAGTGAGCTGCAGACCGTCTTTCCAAAATGTAAAAAGCCCCGTCAAGAACAAACGGGGCCTGGGGATCAGAGCAAAAAGGCATAAAGCATACCCACCGCAGCATCACGGGTATTTTTTTGGGGCGGCACACTGCTTTGGGCTCATTGCTGCAACTGAAGGCCTATTGCTCCTGCGAGGTACAACTTCAGCAATAATAAACCCGGAGAAAACACTGTCAACAGATAAAAAATAAAGCCCTGATACAGGAGATATCAGGGCTTTAGGGGCAGTACAGGAAATTGTGGTTCCCATCTGGAAACCACAGAATAACCTAACATCCATGTTTTTCCTTGGTCATCGCGTTACACATCCATGTGTCACAGCGTCCATGCCACATCACTATCTACTTTTTCCAATGCCGCCACCATTGGTATTTTTCTGTTTTTTTTGTAGGAAAAAGATTACAGATGCGCGCTCACAGAATTGACCACATCACTTGGCTCGGTTAGTGTTGCAGCTTGATTTTTGGAGCGTAAAACGTGGCCAGCCGCAAAAAACCATTGGATTTTGAGGAAAAACTGCACCAGCTTGAAGAACTGGTCAATGACATGGAAAAGGGGACTCTAAGTCTGGAGGACTCACTCAAAGCCTTTGAAGCGGGCATTAAAATAACCCGCGAATGCCAGCAGGCACTCAAGGATGCCCAGCTTAAAGTCGATATGCTGACTAGCGGATCCTCTGAACCCAAGGTCTTTGATCCTGAGAGCGGCTGATGGACACCCTACGTTTTGCAGACTTTCAGCAGCAGTCGCAGCAGCGGATTGATCAACACCTCAATGCCATGCTCCCCATTGCCTGCCAGGGAGAAACCACCCTTTTCGAGGCAATTCGCTACAGCCTGTTCAACGGCGGCAAACGCATTCGCCCTCTACTGGCCTACGCTGCGGCCAATGCCGTGGGCGAAATCAATCCTTCCACCGACCGGGTAGCAGCGGCACTGGAAATGATTCACGCCTATTCGCTGATTCACGATGATCTTCCCGCCATGGACAACGATGATTTGCGTCGTGGCAAGCCCACCTGCCATATTGCCTTCGACGAAGCCACAGCGATTCTGGCTGGCGACGGCCTGCAAACACTCGCATTTGAACAGCTCCTCGAGGCACAGCAGTTGCCCCCGCAGACAATACTGCGCTTACTCGCGATGCTGACCAAAGCAGCCGGCATCGATGGTATGGTTTACGGTCAGGCCATCGATATGGCTGCCGTCAACCAAACGCTCACACTCCCGCAACTGGAACATATGCACCGCCACAAGACAGGCGCCATGATTTCCGCCAGTGTCATGATGGGGGGGATGACAGCCGGCGCCTCGGAAGGGCAACTCGGTGCGCTGAAAGATTATGGCGAGGCAATCGGCCTCGCGTTTCAGGTGCAGGATGATATTCTCGATGTCACAACCAATACCTCTGTGCTTGGGAAGCGGCAGGGATCGGACCAGGCCCGCAACAAACCCACCTATCTATCGCTGCTGGGCATTGATGGCGCCCGGCACAAAGCCGCAGAGCTTCACAGCAAGTCACTGACCGCGCTGGCCAGTTTCGATGAGCGCGCAGACCAGCTTCGCGCCATAGCAAACTATATCGTCAAAAGGGAATACTAACGTACAGGGCTATTGACCTCGGTAAGGTGGGGACGTTTCACACGACTTTTTGGTGTAAGATTGCACCCTTTACCCAGAATTGATCTTGCATGCCAAAGACCTTTGATGACATACCACTGGTTCGTCCGGAAACCCCACTGCTGGACACCATCGATCGGCCCTTTCATCTCCGCGAACTGGAACCGGAGCAGCTGCCAGAGCTCGCAAACGAATTGCGCGCCTACCTGCTTTACAGTGTCGGAAAAAGCGGCGGCCATTTTGGTGCTGGCCTGGGAACCGTCGAGCTGACCATTGCCCTGCACTATGTCTACAACACCCCCCATGACCGTCTGGTATGGGATGTTGGCCATCAGGCCTACCCCCATAAAATCCTGACCAGTCGACGCGACCTGATGCTCCAGATCCGGCAGATGGAAGGCCTCTCGGCATTCCCAAAACGCTCAGAGAGTGAATATGACACTTTCGGTGGTGGTCATTCCAGCACATCCATCAGCGCCGCCCTGGGGATGGCGCTGGGCTCCGCCCTCAATGGTGAGAAACGCAAGGCGGTGGCAGTTATTGGCGACGGTGCCATGACCGCAGGCATGGCCTTCGAAGCACTCAATCATGCCGCCCACACCGATGCCGACCTGCTGGTGCTACTGAACGACAACAATATGTCCATCTCCCACAATGTGGGGGGGCTCGCCACCTATTTTTCCAAAATCTGGTCAAGCCGGTTCTATAACTCCATCCGCGAAGGGGGCAAAAAGGTGCTCCGCTCAATACCCTCAGCGGCCACCTTTGTTCGCAAAACCGAAGAACACCTCAAAGCCATGGTGGCGCCCGGTATTGTCTTTGAAGAGTTGGGCTTCAACTACATCGGACCTATCGACGGACACAACCTGCCACTGCTGGTGCAAACGCTGCGCAATCTGCGCTGCCTGAACGGCCCTATCCTGTTGCATACCATTACCCGCAAGGGCAAGGGATTTGGCCCCGCCGAAGCAGACCCGGTGGGGTATCATGCACTGAACAAGATTGAGCCAAAAACCAAGCCCCAGATAGCGGTGGCAAAACCCGTCGCCAAGATCAGTCCGCCAAAACTCAAATACCAGCAGGTATTCGGTAACTGGCTGTGCGATATGGCAGAGAAAGATTCACGCCTGGTGGGGATTACACCGGCCATGTGCGAAGGCTCTGGGATGGTCGAATTTGCCAACCGCTTTGCAGATCGCTTCCACGATGTAGCCATCGCGGAACAACACGCCGTCACATTGGCCGCAGGGATGGCCTGTGAGGGAATCAAGCCTGTCGTGGCTATCTACTCCACCTTTCTGCAGCGCGCCTATGATCAGCTGATTCACGATGTGGCGCTACAGGGTCTGGATGTACTTTTTGGTATTGATCGCGCCGGGCTTGTAGGAGAAGACGGACCAACCCATGCCGGCAGTTTTGATCTTACCTACCTGCGCTGCATCCCGAACATGCTGGTGATGACGCCCTCTGATGAAAACGAAACCCGCCAGTTGCTCTATACCGGCTATATTCACAACGGCCCGGCTGCAGTCCGCTACCCCAGGGGGACGGGGCCCGGCGTAGCAATCGAACAGGCGATGACCGCACTGCCAATAGGCAAAGGGCTGATCCGTCGAAAAGGCCATCAGGTGGCCATACTAAACTTTGGCACCCTACTACCTGCAGCTATGGAAGCCGCCGAAAAACTGGACGCCACCGTGGTGGACATGCGCTTTGTAAAACCCCTGGACAAAGAACTGATAACTCGGCTGGCTACACAACATACCCTGCTGGTCACTCTCGAAGAAAATACCACCCAGGGTGGCGCTGGTGCCGCTGTCAGCGAGCATCTGGCCTGTATGGGTTTTCTGGTACAGGTAATGCATCTGGGTCTGCCGGATATCTTTCTGGAACATGGCAGCCATCAACAGCAACTGACGGCGGCCGGACTGGATGCAGCCGGCGTCCTGCGCAGTATCCAGCAACGGCTGCAACAAAAAGACAATAACCTGTCGGATACCGCGTACTGAAACCACGCCGCTGGCATTGGCAACGGAGGCTGGCAACGGCTTCACTGCTGGGGAGGGTTTTCACCGCGTTCAGTTTCGGGCTGGCCCGACAGGATCTGCCCAATCAGTCCGGCACCGCCGAGGCTCCAGCCACCGTCCACCGGTAACACAGCGCCACTGATGTAGCTCGCGGCAGAAGAACCGAGAAACATCGCCGCAGCGGCAATATCGGCCGCTGTGCCCTGACGTTTCATTGGCACTGAATCGGCTATCTGTCGGGCACCCTTCGGGCCCGGTGGCGACAGTCGCTTCATTCCCTCAGTTCCCTCAATAGGGCCCGGCACCAGCGAGTTTACCCGGATGCCTTCCGCCCCCCACTCCAGTGCCGTGGTGCGGGTGAGCATATCGACACCCGCTTTGGCAGCACAGACATGGGATTGCATTTCCATTGGCACAAAGGCCTGTGGCGCGGAAATATTTATCACACAGCCGCCCGGTTTCCGCAGGTAGGGATGACAGAAACGGAGCACCTGAAAAGTCCCCAACAGGTCAATATCCATCACTGCCTTGAATGCATTGCCGGACATGCTCTTGGCCGCCGCCGGGAAATTGCCCGCCGCACCGGAGACCAGCACATCAATGGGACCCAGTTGGCGGTGGGTCTCCTCAAAAACCACTTCCAGTCGCCCGGCATCGCGCACATCGGCAGCAAAGCCCAATACAGTGCCACCATATTCCTGCAATGCCAGCACCGCCGCATCGACTTTGGCCTGGGAGCGACTGAGTACGGCAACAGACGCACCGGCCTGCGCAAAACCCCGGGCAATACCTAGGTTGATACCGCTGGTGCCACCGGCAACAAACACCACGCTGCCACGATAATCGAAAGAACACTGGGGCATAAATCTGTCTCCTGAAATGGTGGGACTGAACAGGTCCGGTCGTCAGCCAGCTATGAAGGCTAACAGACGGTTCAGTCAGCCGGACAGCAGCTGGTCAATTGCTGTCAATGCGGCGATCAACTGCTCCGCATCCGCCTCGATTGATTGTCCCCTGGCGATTGAGTCTCCCCTGGAAATTGATAGCCCTCTGAAATACTCCTCTGCCATGGGTGCGATCCCACAGGCGGCGGGCAGTGGAGCACCGCACTGCACCAGATCCTGCATACGCGGGAGAAAAATAAACTGCAACCATTCGACAAATTCCAGCGTATCAATGGCAAAGGGTTGGTCACTGGCCAGGGCTTCTGCGCTCGGTGCCGTTTCAGACCAGACATTGAGATCGCGCAAATGCTGTTCCACGGCAAAGAGCCGGATAGTCAGTTGCCGACGGACATCACTCATTTTTGTCTCCCGACAGCTTGTATCATCAATTCAACTCACGGCGAAAAGGGGGCAGATCATCGAGCATTTGCCTGCCATAGCGTTTGCTCACAATCCGGCGGTCGAGGATAGTAATTCTACCGGTGTCCTGCTCCGTTCGAATCAGCCGCCCACAGGCCTGGTGCAACCGCAGGGAAGCATCGGGCAACATCAACTCCATAAACGGATTGATGCCGCGGAGTTCCAGCCAGCCCGACAGGGTTTGATAGACCGGATCATCCGGCACCGAAAACGGCAGCTTGGCAATCACCACATGGCGGCAGTAGTCACCGGGAAAATCCATGCCCTCGGCAAAGCTGGCCAGACCAAAAATCGCGCTACCTGAACCCTTATCAATCGCTGCGCGATGCCGACGGACAATCTCCTGGTTGGCCCACTGCCCCTGGAGCAGAATGGACTCCCGACAGGCGTCTGGTAACTGCTCGTAAACCTGCTCCATCTGTCGCCGCGAGGCAAACAGTACCAGCGTCCCCTCTGACCAGTCCACCAGCTCTGGCATGGTTCGGACAAGCGCATCGGTATGGGCCTTGCTGTCACTGCCATCGGCACCGATATCCGGCACCGACAACGACCCGGCCCGGGCAAAATCAAAGGCGCCGGCCACCGCCGTGAACACCGTATCCGCAGGCAAACCACAACGTTTGCCAAAATTTTCGAATTTGCCAAGGGTGCGCAGGGTCGCCGAGGTAATCACCGCCCCATGACAACGTTGCCAGAGATTTTCCCTGAATAGACCACCCGCATCCGTCGGCGATGCCGATACCTGAATGTCCAGGGTACCGCCGGCCTGTTGCTCAAGGGAGAGCCAGCGGGCATAGGGCGAGCTGTTGGCAAGATCATCCTCGCGGGCATAACAGCACCAGAGTTTCAGTACACTATCGGTACGCCCCTGCCAAATTCCCACCTGTTGAAAAAGCTGCTCAAGATCTACCCTGGGTACGGGAAAATGGGGCTCGTCCATCGCGTCACCCAGTCGGTCAGAGAGTACGTCGAGAAGGGTAGATAGAACACCAAAGGTTTGCGCCAGATGACCTGCCAACTCACGTATATCCTCACCGGGATCACCATTCGGAAAACACCAGCGTGGCTCCGCATCCCCGTCGGCAGCATGGGCCAGAGATTTTTCCAACACCGGGTAGACCAATCCCAGTAATTTTTCTGCATCACCAGCAGCGGCCGTCATCTTTTCAAGACGGCTCTGTATTTCCGGCGCGTCTTTCAGCAGTTCGTGCCAACTATCCACCTGCTTCTGCAACTTGCCCAGCCAATGAGTTGTAGTTCGCAGTCTGCAGCTACCGGCAAAGTGATTGAGCGCTGTGCCAGCGATGCGGTGGCCTTCATCAAACAGGTAAATCGTGTCCTCCGGCGGGGGAAGGATGACACCACCACCCAGGGCCAGATCTGCCATGACCAGATCGTGATTGGCCACAATACACTCAGCCTGATCCAGTTCATCGCGGGCGTTGAAAAAACAGCACTCGCGGATCAGGCGACAGCGACGACCAGCGCATTGACGCCGGTCTACGGTCAGGGGACGCCAGTCGCTGTCTTCCAGTGATTCCGACCAGGTATCCCGGTCACCCGCCCATTGATCTGCTTGCAGGGCGTCATTCATGGCGCGATAGCTGGCAATCAATTTGCCGGTGGGATTAAAGCTGATCTCGTCTTCGAACAGGAACTGACCACTGTCTTTCGCAGTGGCACTGTCCAGGCATTGTTCAAGGCGAACCGGACAAAGATAGCGACCGCGCCCCTTGGCCAGGGAGATCCGGTAATCCCAGCCGGTACTTTTGAGCAGGGCCGGGATATCGCGGTTGACCAATTGCTCCTGCAGCGCCACCGTGCCGGTGGCAATCACCACCCGCTTGCCGCGATGACGTGCAATCGGTAACGCCGCCAGCAGATAAGCCAGTGTCTTGCCGGTACCGGTGCCCGCCTCCACCACACAGACCGGGTTGCCCGCTTTGCGGTGCCCCTCCGCATCACTCTCAATGGAACCCAGACTGTTGGCAATGGCCGCAATCATCTGCTTCTGGCCCAACCGGGGCCGCAAACCGTTGCTGTCGAGAAAAGCGCGGTAGCCTCCCTGGATAGTGTCCCTCAGTTCCGCTTCCAGCACGCCTAAACCAGACCGAGTTTCAGTTTGCTGCGCACCGGGTTGGCGTACATATCCAGCGCAATCTCCCGGTAAGCCTCCGGCATGGCGAGAATACGCTCCTCAAAAGCCCGGGTTTTCTTCACCCAGTCACAGGGGTGCTGTGCTTTCCAGTGAGCCAGTTGCGGCGAGTCGCCTTCCAGCTTCTGGAAGGCAATCAGGTTGGTGGGTTGCAGATGGTAATTGCCGATAATTTGTCGATCCACTGCCTCGGCCATGGCCTCAGGAGAGTCGATTGATCTGTCCAGCGGATCACCAAAAGCCACATGGACAGCGCCCTTGCGCCCCACAATACCCTGATAAATGCTCAACAGGTCTTCGTGCGCCTCTTTCTCATAAGCCCCCGCTGTTTGACGGGTATACAGCTCTTTAGCCTTCGCCTCATCCAGCGGATCCAGCTCATAGGAAATGGCCACTGGCACTACCTTTAATTCACGGATGGCTTCGGCAAAACTCTGCTCCTTGGTCTTGCTCAATGAGAGCATTTTCAACAGGGCTTTTTCCGTTTTATCCACACCGTCCTTTGCTCGACCCTCCCGTTGTGCTATCCACACAGAAGCCCGCTCTTCAAGCAGGGAAAAACGGATGTAGCGTGACAATTGTACCAGCGCAGTGAGTTTTTCCCGCCGCCCTACCGGGGAGCGTTTGACGATGAAACTTTTGTTGATGCGCATCAGATCGGACGTAAAATCCTTGGTCAATAAATTGTCACCAATAGCAATCCGCACCGTATCGCGGCCGTTGTGGTAGAGCACAAAATTGACAAACGCGGGGTCCATGGCGATATCGCGATGGTTGCTGATATACAAATAAGCCGAGCTCGGCTCCAGTTTATCCAGCCCCGATACGGTTACATCGGTACCGATATTGCGCAGCAGGTTGGCCATGCTGGTACCCACGGCCTCCTGAAAATCCCGTACGTTATCGATTTTGGCAAAGGCTTTTCTGAGTACACGGCTGATCAGTGGTCGCATCAGCCAGGGCATCCAGCGACCCAGACGCCGATATTTGATGGACATCAGCGTATCGATGAATTCCCGGTCAATGGCCAGGCGGGCCAGCACATCTGGCACTTCGCTATCGTAGTAGGGACGAATATCGTCAAATTCGTTCATAGGACCTGCATGGTAATAAATTATTATCGACTGCCCACAGGGAAGACCGTGGGATGGATCAGGGTGACAAGCGCGGGTTATACCAACAGACCTCAGTGGCGTATTTTTCCACCAGATGGGTGACATCCAGAATCATCGAAAACAGGGCCATTCTCACCAGCAGGCCATTGTCCGTCTGACGAAAAATGGCCAGATTCGGATTGCTGTCCAGATCACAATCCAGCTCGTTGGCTTCTGCCCGGGAGTCTCGCGGCAGTGGATGCATAATGACCGTATTGGGTTCACAGTTCGAGGTATAAATCGCCTGGTTAAGACGAAACCGTCCGCGATACAGGTCCGCCTCATCTTTACTGGAAAAACGTTCTTCCTGAATGCGTGTCGAGTAGACAATGTCCACATGCGCAATGCTCGGTTCAAGCCGGTCTGATTCATCCACTTTGATTCCCGCCGTGCGCATCTCCTCCACCAGCTCCCTGGGCATGGCCAACTCCCTTGGGGAAACCAGCTCCACTGAAATGTGCCGGAACAGCATCAGCAACCGGCACAGGGAATGCACCGTACGGCCATGCTTGAGGTCACCGATCATGGCAACCCGCAGTCCGTCCAACTGGCGTCCGCGACCTTTAAGCTCTTTTTCAATGGTATAGAGATCCAGCAGCGCCTGACTGGGGTGTTCATTGCTGCCGTCGCCGCCATTGATCACAGGAACCCGGCTGGAGGAGGCGAAGGCCGCTGCAGAACCGGACTGGGGATGGCGCAGGCAGATAATGTCGCTAAAACCGGATAATACCCGTGCCGTATCCTGGAGGGACTCGCCCTTGGTCAGGGCCGATGCCTCGAAACCGGCGGTCTCACGCACCTCACCACCGAGGAGATTGAAGGCACTGCCAAAGCTGATACGCGTTCGGGTGCTCGACTCAAAAAACATATTGCCGAGGATCGCACCCTCCAGTACGCGGGTGATTTTCTGCCGCTGCGCGTAGGGCTCCATGCGATCGGCCACCCGGAAAATCCGATCAATATCATTGCGCTCAAACTGACTGATGGAAAGAATACTGGCGCCTTTGAATTCCACACACTGCCCCTAGATGAATAACAAAACCGCTGCATTTTAGCGACTTTGTCAGGTGTGAACCAGCAGCCCACCTACTATAAAATCTGATCGCCCCACTCTCGCAGAGCGTGGAGAATAGTTCTGTCCCGCTCGGACAAATCTTCCCTGGCATGCAACGCTTCTATCTGCGCGTAAAAATCGTTCAGCGAGAGATAACCATCCCTGCCATTGGTCAGCTGCTGAAAACGGCACGCCTGCCAACGGTCTTGCTCCTCATCCGTGAGGGTCTCGGGGAAATTTTTCGCTCGATACAGGAAAAGCAGTTCACGGTAACGCTGATCCCGAAAATGCAGGCTGTCACTGGCCAGCTCGCTCGCACTGGCAGACCTCACCGCTGAGAAAATTGCCTTATCGGCTTCACTGGCAAAACCCTCATAGAGGGCCTGTTCGGCGTTCTCACGGGGCTCATACTGCTGGCTTGAAAAAACCGCAGCCAGCTTGGCGGTCAAATCCTGTTGAAGAAGCAGCTGCCATTGTTTTTCGCACCTCGCAAGATCAATACCCAGCCGATGCGCGGCCGCAGCATCCATCAACCGTGGCGTTGCCACGACCGGGCAGCGGTTCAACTGCACACCTTTCAAGGGTATCCGGCTTACCCCTTCGGGCAATGCATCCGTGCGGGTAAAGAGCCGCTCACTGATCTGCTCGGCTGACAATTCGAGCAGCGCACGAGCATCTCCCATCAGGTTAAAACAGATAATGGCATTTTTGTTCACGGGATGTTGGGCGAGGGGCATCATAAGTGCTGTATAGCCATTTTCCCTGGGTAGTTTCCCGGAAACATGTAAAAAAGGTTTGCGGTGATTGAGATTGATCAATTCAGCCACCTTGTGTTTCAGGCGGTGCTCATAGACATACTGATACAACTGTGGCTGCTTCTCCCGGACAAGTCTTGCCATGGCAATGGTCGCCATAACATCCGACAGGGCATCGTGGGCCGACTCATGACTGATGCCATTGGCCTGAGTGAGTTGCTCCAGTTTAAAACAGGGAGAACCATCGTCGTAATCGGGCCACTCGATACCACCGGGCCGCAGGGCTCTGGCAAGCCGGACCATATCGATAATATCCCAGCGGGAATTGCCCTGCTTCCATTCCCGCTCATAGGGGTCATAGAAGTTCCGGTAAAGGGTATAGCGGGTCACCTCATCATCAAACCGGATACTGTTGTAACCGACGCCACAGGTACCTGGAACCGACAATTCACGGTGAATCTGCTCAATAAAAGTGCGCTCTGGCACACCTTCCTCGAGCGCTTTCTGGGGGGTGATGCCGGTCACCAGTGACGCCATCGGAGAGGGCAGGCGATCCAGGGGCGGCCGACAATACAGTCGCAACGGCTCACCGATAATCTCCAGTGATTCATTGGTGCGAATCCCGGCAAACTGCGAGGGACAATCGCGGGCGGGATCAATACCAAAGGTTTCGTAATCGTGCCAGTAAAGTGTGTTCACACCTATATCCGCCGCCCCCACACATCCGTCAACGAAAAACGGCGTCCGAGGACGCCGTTAGTATCGTGCAATAAACCATCAAACCCGGTTTATTTAACCACTTCGGTGTAAGTCATTTCGCCGACCACACGACGGTTCCGGGCACGCCCTTCGTCAGTGTTGTTGTCGGCAATCGGACGGGTTTCACCGTAGCCGTTGGTAGTAATGCGGTTGGCAGCAATGCCGTAATCTTCAACGATTTTCGCTTTAACCGCTGCGGCACGGTCTTCTGACAACTTCTGGTTATATTCATCCGGGCCAAGCGAGTCAGTGTGACCTTCAAGTTCCAGAGTAATGTCATCATGCACCTTCATCGCGCTAGCCACTGCCTGTAATTCATCACCGTAGATGGCACGAACGACTGCCTTGTCAAATTCAAATTCAACATTCAGACGAATCGTGATGGTGCGTTTTTCAGGCTCTGGTGCCGGCGGTTCTGGCTGAGGAGCAGGGGCCGGGGTAGGCTCGGCAGCGACCGGCATAACCGGCTTGTTGAAGTAGTAATTCACGGCGAAGTTGACGGAAGCATCGTTAACGCCCTGAAAACCACCTTCACGCACTTTGCTGTGCAAACGCGCGTCGCCACGGAATTCCCACTGCTCGGCAATCATTTTGGAGAGACCAACACCGATCTGCAGCTGATGCGTATATTTTTCTTCGGACTGCAGGTTATTTTCATTGCTGCCACTGCGATCGTAGTAGCTTGCACCCGCCAGCATGTAGGGACGCCAGCCACCGTTGTCTTCACCAAACCAGTAGTAGGCATTGATCTGCGAAACTTCGAGATCCGCATCGGCGATATCGTGACCGTAGCTCGCTTCAATAGCCCAGTCATTTGAAAAACGATAGCCAAGGTTCAGACCCAAAACACCCGATTCATCATGCCCGCTGATGACACGCTCACTATCCAGATAGTAGTAACCGAGTGACGGACCCAAATATAAACCTTCCGGTGTCTGTGCTGTCGCTGACACAGATACGGCTAAAAGTAATGTACCCATTACAGCTGAAATCTTCTTCATAATATCCACCATAAATTCCAATTTAATAAAACCAGGCTTCTCGCCTTGTTACAACAGTAACTGTGTCCAGTTTACTACATCTCCGGTTTTTTTTCCTGTGAAGACGCTCATTTTGCAGAAAAGACTGTCTAACCATCCGATTAAATGACCAATTCACGCTCTTCGATACGGGCCTGCCAGATTTTTGGACCAGTCTGGTGCACAGACTCACCTTTCGAGTCCACCGCCACGGTCACCGGCATATCGACAATTTCGAATTCGTAGATCGCCTCCATGCCGAGATCTTCAAACGCTACCACCTTCGCGCCGGTAATCGCCTTGGACACCAGGTAGGCCGAACCACCCACCGCCATCAGATAAACGGCCTCATTATCGCGAATCGCCTCAATGGCCACCGGTCCGCGTTCTGCTTTGCCGATCATGCCAATCAGCCCGGTCTGCTCCAACATGGTGCGGGTAAACTTATCCATCCGGGTTGCAGTGGTCGGACCGGCGGGACCCACCACCTCATCCCTGACAGGATCCACCGGGCCAACGTAGTAGATAAACCGGCCCGTCATATCCACCGGCAGTTTTTCGCCTTTGGCCAGCATGTCCACCATCCGTTTATGAGCGGCATCGCGCCCGGTCAGCATCTTGCCAGACAACAACAGAGTTTCACCGGTTTTCCAGGCCTTGATGTCCTCCTTGGTGACGGTATCCAGATTGACCCGACGGACGCTGTCACCGACTTCCCAGGCAATGTCCGGCCAATCATTGAGATCCGGTGCTGTCTGATAGGCCGGTCCGGAGCCGTCCAGCTTGAAATGGGTATGGCGTGTGGCAGCGCAGTTGGGAATCAGCGCCACAGCCTTGTTGGCCGCATGGGCGGGGAAATCCTTGACCTTGATATCCAGCACGGTGGTCAGACCGCCCAGGCCCTGCGCGCCGATGCCCAGGTTATTCACCTTCTCAAACAGTTCCAGACGCAGCTCTTCCGCGCGACAGGATGCCCCACGGGCTCGCAGCTCCTGAATATCGATGGGCTCCATCAGTGACTCTTTGGCCAGCAGCATGGCTTTTTCGGCGGTGCCGCCGATGCCGATACCAAGCATCCCCGGGGGACACCAACCAGCACCCATTTTAGGTACCTGTTCCAGCACCCAGTCCACCACCGAATCAGAGGGGTTCAACATGGCGAACTTGGACTTGGCCTCGGAACCGCCGCCCTTGGCAGCCACATCGATTTCCACGGTGTCACCCGGCACAATTTCGTAATTGATCACTGCCGGCGTATTGTCGCCAGTATTTTTGCGGGCTCCATCCGGATCCGCCAGCACCGAGGCGCGCAATACGTTATCCGGGTTTTTGTAGGCGCGGCGGACCCCTTCGTTGATCATGTCGGTGACGCTCATGTCACCCTGCCACTGCACGTTCATACCGACCTTGACGAACACGTTGACGATGCCGGTGTCCTGACAGATCGGACGGTGCCCCATGGCACACATGCGCGAATTGATCAGAATCTGTGCCATGGCGTCCCTGGCAGCCTGGGATTCCTCCCGCTCATAGGCTTCGTTGACGGCCTGGATAAAATCCACGGGGTGGTAGTAGGAAATAAATTGCAGCGCATCGGCCACACTATCAATCAGATCGTCTTGTCGAATTACAGTCATGTCACTCTCTCAGGGGTAATCTATCCGAAATGGTTTCAGTGACAGGCGATCAGCCTGCGGGGGCGCCCAACTGTTGCTTGATCAACTGCAGATCGCGATTGACCTGAAGCCGGTAGGCGTCAATGGCACGAATGGCCTCTTCATTTGCCGCAGTTCGGGCACTGGAATCCTTGGCCGTTTTATCGACCGCGTTGAGACGGGCAGTAATCTCCTGCAACTGACTCGCCAAATCGTTCACCTCCAGCTTGGCTGCCATGGCAGAACTCGCTGCGGTTTCCACCGATTGACCGGCCTTGTCAACTTTCGCGGCTAAAGCAGCGATCTCCTGCTTGCGCGCCGCAGCAGAGGACTGCAAACCTTTAATGGTCTTATCCTGCGCAGCGAGGGTAGCACCCTGGGATTCGATGTTTTTACGGTTTGTATCATAGGAAACACCCCACAATTTACGAATTTCCGACCAGTGCTTATCCAGTGTTTCACTGTGTTCGCGTATTTTCATACCGAGGGTGGCACCAGACTGATTGAGCGATTCATCCGTGGATACGATCTTGGCTTCCAGCTCGTCAAAGCGGGACTGCAATTGCGCCAGGCGAGCTTTCTCCTGAACCAGCAGATAGCCCATTCCGGCAAGCCCAAGCACCAGCACCAGCACCAAAAACTTCCAGACCCCGCCAATGGATCCACCACCGCGCGAATCAGACGGTGGCGGCCGTTTCGCAGCTCGCCTGCGGCCGTCGTCAACCGTACCACCCGAGGATCGACCAATACGGTCATCACTTTCCGGGACGATTGGATCAAAGCGCTTAAAATCCCTGTCTGTCATGATGGCGTTAACCTTTGGTTACAAAACATCGTTCAAGTATGGACACACCCCCGCCCGAGCGGAGCGCATTATTATATACGCCTCAAGCACAAAAAAACCGGCCCCAGGGCCGGCTTTTTTATGCCGTACAGTGATTACAGATAGTAGAGAATACCAAACAGCACCACCGTCAGACCGAGACTTGCATGAATAACGCCTTTCACTGACGCCATGGGTCCCTGCTTACCCATCAGCGCATTTACTTCGAGCGCAGCAATGATCACGAGGCAGACAATCAGATCGATCCCACCAACGCCGGTACCGTAACCACTGCCACCCCACTGTGATGCATGGGGACTTGCCAGCATGCCAAAGGCCATAGGCCCGGAAAACAGCACATTCGTGCGCGAGGCCAGCAGCGCCTTGGCACCGGCTGCGGGGCCATCACCCTCTTTCATGCCCAGGGCGACTTGCTGGTTTGGCCAGATAATCAGCCAGACGTTCAGAAACATCAACGTACCCATAAGGGCAGCGATGACGATGGAGTTGTTGAATTGGTTATTGTGGGATAGCCCACCCAGCAACAAAACACCGGTAATAAACGTAAACATGGCGCCCCAGCGGAACCACCACAAGGCGTTGGGCGCCAGCTTGGCTTTGGCATCGGCCAGCGCTTCAGGGGTAGCCTGCTTGAAATAGCCACCCTGTACAAAATTGAAGTAGTACAACATGCCAATCCAGGTAATACCGAACAGCAGATGCCCCCAGCGGATGAGAAAGTTAATGAATTCCATGTAAATCTCCTTACAGACAGCGAGTGATTGTTATAGTTAATTTTCTTGTTATTAAAGCATTTGAGCACTTGTTGGGCTATGGATAAATCCCCCCGACGCCGCAATTATAGCAACCGGGACCACCCACCACGTCTGTTTAATTCTGTCACAAAATGCCCTGAAGATAAAAAGCCGCCGCCAGGCAGTGGTTTTTCCTGGCAGGTCGGCTAAAACCCGGCCCAGCTCAGTGCGGGCCAGGCCTTTCCTTCCAATGTTTGCTACACTGACATATCCAATGGACGCCAACTTTTCTCGGCAGGCTTTTGGAAGGTCTTTCCGGATAATCGGGTGGTATCGCCCCCGGTTGTCCATTCGCAAACTTCCCCACCCCAGCCGCGTCCACCTGGAATAAATCTCTCCGCCAAACGGATGCGCGTTGCTGCAACAACGCATCCACGGCGCCTTTATCGTTGTAACCAAAGGATGACCATCATGGCTTTTACATTACCTGAACTTCCCTATGCGATGGATGCCCTCGCCCCGCAGATATCCCAGGAAACCCTGGAGTACCATTACGGCAAACACCACAAAACCTACGTCGACAAGCTGAACGGCCTGGTTCCCGGTACCGAGTTCGAAGGCAAAAGTCTTGAAGAAGTTGTGAAAACCGCCTCCGGGGGCACCTTCAACAACGCCGCCCAGATATGGAACCACACGTTCTACTGGAACTGCCTGAGCCCCCATGGCGGCGGAGAACCCACCAGCCCGCTCGCCGACGCCATCAACCGTGCTTTCGGCTCTTTCGACAAGTTCAAGGAAGCGTTCAACACCAGCGCTGCCGGCAACTTCGGCTCAGGCTGGACCTGGTTGGTGAAAAAAGCGGATGGGTCCGTCGCCATCGTCAATACCAGCAATGCTGAAACCCCGCTGACCGACGACAGTGTCACGCCGCTGCTCACGGTCGATGTCTGGGAACACGCCTATTACATCGACTACCGCAATTCCCGCCCCAACTACCTGGAAGCCTTCTGGAAGTTGGCGAACTGGGAGTTCGTCAACGGCAACTTTGCCTGAGCAATTTGCTGCCCCAATAAAAAAGGCTCCCACTTGGGAGCCTTTTTTATGTAGGGTGACAGAACCATCTGGAGCGCAACTTCACGGCGCGAAATCTGAAACCAGGTGGGTTACTGATATCACTGAGGTATCTCCTAGCGAAGGCAAGCTCTATCTGTGTGTGGTTATCGACCTGTTCAGCAAGTTAGTTGTCGGCTGGGCTATGCGGCAGATGGTGATGCGTGCTGTTGAGATATTCTAAAACCCCTCTCACACGACGTTCCGAATAGCGGCCCGGGTACTTAGTTTTGGCCCTGCTCGCTGCGGCAGTGGTAAGCGTAATAGGCAACGGGTAAAACCAACAGGGTCAGAGCGGCGGACACCCCGATACGAGGATCAGTGAGACGGCGCGGCAGCTAAAAAAGGGATCGTCGAGGATGAAGAACACCCCTGTAGTGACGGCTACGGCGGTCAGCGCGATGACGAATTACGCCTGCACTGCGGTGCGGAATGCTCCGAGTGGTCGACCAGGAAGCGGTTGCCACGCCGACAACCGGCGTGGCGACTACTGAAAGCCGGCGTCGTGCCAGCTCCGGAGCCTACACCTTGGTCAGCCGCAGGTAGGGGCGTAGTTCATCCCAGCCGCTGGGGAAGAGGTCTTTCGCCTTGTCGTTGGAGACACTCGGGGGGATGATCACCTTGTCACCCTTCTTCCAATCTGCGGGAGTGGCGATACCCTTTTCATCCGACAGCTGCAGGGCATCGATAACCCGCAGTATCTCCGTAAAATTGCGACCCACGCTCATGGGATAAGTCATGGTGAGCCGGATTTTCTTGTCCGGATCGATGATGAAGACCGAACGCACTGCGGCAGTCTCGCTTTCCCCGGGATGGATCATGCTGTAGAGCTGGGCCACCTTGTGATCCTTGTCCGCGACGATGGGAAACTTGAGACTGGTATTCTGGGTATCATCCACATCCTTGATCCACTTCAGGTGCTCTTCCACGGTGTCGGTGGACAGGCCCAGCGGTTTGACGTTGCGGGCAGTGAATTCGGCATCCAGCTGTGCCGTTCGGCCCATCTCCGTGGTACAGACCGGGGTGAAATCCGCCGGGTGGCTAAAAAAGAACACCCAGGAATCACCGGCCCACTCGTGAAAGTCGATATCACCTGTGGTGGTGGCAATCTTAAAATTGGGGGCAGTATCGCCAAGACGTAAACTCATAGTTGACTCCTTCTGATTAACAATTGTAATGACCGCGGAGTTCGGACAACCTAGCCCGCGATCAGTTTGGTAAATCTGTGCCATTACACAAATAGCACTTCTCGTCACTTCCGGCAAAAACACCGGAATCAACGGCAACAGAGACATCATCAACCCTGCTCAAGCTGTCGTCAGTGCGCCACACTGGTGATCAACAGCCTCGCTACCGACATCAGGACGTATCCCCATCACCGGACAGCGCTTTCACTGACTGATAATGACTGAGGTAGACTTCACCTGAAAGGTGCTCGAGAAAGTCCGTACACTTCAGCATATCCATGACCGGCCCCTTAACTTCCGACAGATGTAATTGAATGCCGGCTTCCCACAAGCGGGTGTTGATCGCCTCCAGTGATTCCAGGGCACTCATGTCGATTTCATTGACTGCGGTGCACTGGAGGATGACGTGTTCGAGTTCCCGACGCTGAGCAAGCAACTCGTAGACACGATCTTCCAGGTAATTCGCGTTGGCGAAGTACAGACTCTCGTCCACACGCAACGATAGAATGCGGGGGTCGGTGATGACCTCGTGTCGATTAACATTGCGAAAGTGCTCGGTACCCGGCACCTGTCCCACCACAGCAATATGGGGCTTGGCCGTCTTGTACAGATGCATACCAATGGACGCGAGCACACCGCATAGAACGCCCAGCTCCACACCCCATATCAGAGTGACACCGATGGTGATTGCCACGGCGAGAAAATCTGACAGGGAGTAATTCCACGCACGTTTCAGGATCGCCAGATCCACTAGGGATAGGACCGCGACAATAATCGTTGCTGCCAATGTCGCTTTGGGCAGGAAAAACAGAAGGGGTGTCAGCAACAACGCCACCAGCGCGATGCCGACTGCTGTGAAGACACCGGCTGCCGGGGTGACAGCGCCGGCGTCGAAATTAACTACTGAGCGGGAAAAGCCGCCCGTAACCGGCATGCCCCCGGAAACCGCCGAAGCCACATTGGAAACGCCCAGACCGATCAACTCCTGATTGGGAGAGATACGTTGGCGACGCTTGGCCGCCAGCGTATGGCCGACAGAGACTGATTCCACGAAACCGATAACCGACAGCAAAAGCGCGGAACCGGCCAGCTCACCCCAAAGCTCCAGTGAAAATGTGGGTATCGTCAAATCCGGCAGGCCCTTGGGCACTGCACCGACCAGAGCCACACCCTGCCCCTTCAGATCCAGGGCATAGGCGGCCAGCGTGGTGACAATTACTAATAATACCGGCCCGGCCTTGGCAGCCATCCCGGCAGCCTCAGGATTAAGCCCTGTGCGCACCAGAAGTGGCGCAAGTCCACTGCGCACCCAGAAGAGAAAGGCAACTGCTCCCACACCTACCACCATGGTGGAAATATTGGCATCACCCAGATGTTGATAAAGCGAGGCCAGCAAATCGAAGAGATTCTCCCCATGGGCTTCAATGCCGAGAATGTGGCGTACCTGGCTGACCGCGATAATGATCCCGGACGCCGTTATAAAGCCCGCGATCACCGGATGGGCCAGGAAGTTCGCCAGCATGCCGAGACGGAGAACCCCCATTAACAACAACATCATGCCCGACAAAAGAGCCAGAACAATGGCCGCCATCATGTACTCCGGCGAGCCTTGCTGAGCCACCTTGCCCGCAGCGGCGGCGGTGAGCAGCGATACCACCGCCACTGGCCCCACAGCGAGGGTGCGGCTGGTACCGAACGCGGCATAAGCAACCAACGGCAGGATACTGGCGTAAAGCCCCATTTCCGGCGGCAACCCCGCCAGCATGGCGTAGGCAAGTGACTGGGGAATGAGCATGATGGTCACGATCACCGCCGCAATCGTGTCGCTGATCAGCATCTTGCGGTCGTATTGCCGCAACCACTCAACACAAGGAAACAGCTCTCTTACTGCCATCAGTGGCTGGCTCTTTTCATTCGTCACTGATCACGGGACTAGCCAGCCATTCCCTGCCACGCAGCATGCCCTTCCAGTAAAGCGGTGGCATGACCCTTTCCTTGAGCAACCAGGACAGGCGCGACGGACGGGTTCCATTGACCAACCAGCGCGGGAAACTGGGCAATAGTTTGCCGCCATAACCGAACTCGGCCAGCACCACTTTTCCGCGCTCCACCGTCAGAGGACAGGACCCGTAGCCATCGTAATGCGCCACACCTTTTATCAGCCCCATGTCCGACAGGACATTAGTAGCCACCACCGGTGCCTGCTTGCGGGCGGCCGCTGCCGTTTTGGCATTGGGGGCGTTTATGACATCCCCCAATGACCAGATGTTGTCGTATTTTTTGTGGCGCAAGGTGGTCTGGTCCACATCTACCCAACCGGCTTCATCCGCCAGTGGACTAACCCGGATAAAGTCCGGCGCGGTTTGCGGCGGACAGACGTGAATCATATCGAAAGTGCGCTCGACCACCTCGGTATTGCCGTTGTCATCCGTGTGCTCGAACCACGCCTTCTGTGCCGGACCGTCGATTTTAAACAGTCGATGCTGAAAATTGAGACTGGCGTTGTACTTTTTCACGTATTCCATCAGTGCCGGGACATACTCCTTGATACCGAACAATACGGCACCGCTATTGTAGAACTCGACATCGATATCCCCGAGCACCCCTTGGCGATACCACCAGTCCGCCGACAGGTACATCGCTTTCTGGGGTGCGCCGGCGCATTTAATGGGCATGGGCGGCTGGGTAAACAGGGCCCGACCGGAGGTCATGTTCTTCACCAGCTCCCAAGTATAGGGGGCCAGATCGAAACGGTAGTTGGAGGTGACGCCATTGCGGCCCAAGGTATCCGGCAGCCCTTCGATGGCATCCCAGTCCAGTTTTATGCCGGGCGCCACTACCAGCCGTTTGTACTTCACGGCTCGGCAGCCTTCCAGAATCACCGCGTCGTTTTTCGGGTCGAAGGCCGCCACCGCCGACTTGATCCACTCCACCCCCTTGGGAATGAGAGCGGCCATACGGCGTTCGGTTTTTTCCGGGCTGAACACGCCGGCACCAACGAAGGTCCAGCCGGGCTGATAATAATGAAGTTCAGCCGGATCGATGATGGCGATGGAAACGTTGCGGGAGCGTTGCCGAATACTCGAGGCAGCGGCAATACCCGCGGCACCCCCTCCGATGATGACAATATCGTACTGACCGACGGGTTCGACGGCCCCCTCGACGCCCTGTCCGGCGATCCGCTGCACCACGCCACTCATATCGTATCCAGCATCCCGGGCCGATTTCAGAATCTGTTGCAGATCCACCTGTCTGGCGCCTTCATTCAACGCCCAGAGTGTCGTCGAACGCATGCCGCTTCGACAGTACGCATGCACTGGCTGCGGCAAGGTCTGCATCAATTTGCCGAACTTGGCCGCGTCCTCATCCAGCACCTTGCCCGAGGTTACCGGCAGGTAGTATGTCTCCATACCTCTGGCCTGCGCCGCCTGCTCGATCTCCGAGAAGTTGGGCTGGTCGGCACCTTCGCCATCCGGACGATTGCAAACGATGCTACGAATACCGGCCTCCACCAGCTTGTCGATGTCCGCCGGACTTATTTGACCGGAGACGGAGTAGCTGTCATTGATTCGCTTAATTTCCATTAACTGCCTCTCTCATTGGATTGCAATGGTCACGATGCCGCCCGGTTACTTATCACAGGACATTCAGCGGTATTTTCAGATAGACCGTGCCATTGTCCTCGGCGGGCGGCGTATGCCCCGCGCGCATATTCACCTGCAGGGAAGGCAGTATCAGACGCGGCATGTCGAGTGTGGCGTCGCGCGCCTCCCGCATCTCGACGAAATCGTCCTCAGTCTTGCCGGCTCCCACATGGATGTTGTTCGCTTTCTGCTCCCCCACAGTGGTTGCAAATTCCACCTCGCGGCCGCCGGGCTGGTAGTCGTGGCACATGAAAATCCGCACCTCGTCCGGCAGTGACAGTACGCGCATGATGGACTGGTAAAGCACGCGGGCGTCACCACCCGGAAAATCCGCCCGTGCGGTGCCGGCATCCGGCATGAAAAGAGTGTCCCCCACAAACGCAGCATCACCGATGAGATGGGTCATACAGGCAGGCGTATGTCCCGGTGTGTGAATGGCATGGCAGACGATATTGCCGATGGAGTATTGTTCTGCATCGGTAAACAGGTGATCAAACTGGGAACCATCACGCTGGAATTCGGTACCGGCGTTGAAAATCTTGCCAAAAGTTTCCTGTACGGTAACGATTTCCGAGCCAATGCCGAGCTTGCCGCCCAGTTTCTCCTGGATATAGGGCGAAGCGGATAAGTGATCGGCGTGTACATGGGTCTCGATGAGCCATTCCAACTCAAGCCCCTGCTTGCGGATGTAGTCGATAATCCTGTCGGCACCGTCCAGATTTAAGCGTCCAGCCGCATAATCGAGGCCCATCACCGAATCCACCACTGCACAGGCACTGGAAGTCGGGTCCTTCACCACATAGGAAAAGGTACTGGTCTGCTCATCGAAAAACGGCACAACTGCGGGTTTGTGCTCAAAATCTACTTCAAAGTCGATGGCCTGGTTCATGGTTCCGCTCCTCAATCTCATGCTAGTCATAGGACAATTCGGTCGCCTTGCCGCGAAAAACACGGTAGACATAAATGGTGTAAAAAAGGATCGCGGGCAACGTGATAACAATGCCCACCAGAGTAAACAAAAGGGAACTGACAGAGGCCGATGCCTCCCAGATCGTCATCTCACCGATGATGATATCGGGATAGATACTGTAGGCCAGCCCCAGTGATGCCATCAGGCAGATCAACACAATCGCGACGAAAATCACCCAGCTGTAACCCTCGCGGAGCCAGTTGTCACGCCGCAGGAGCCATACGATGCCCGCGTAGAGCACCAGGCAGGACACTGGAATCGGCAACAGTCCTATGAAATTCGGCAGCGTGAACCATTTGGCGGCGATAGCCCCACTGGCAATCGGCGTGGCTACCGAAACCGCCAGCAGACCCAGCCCGGTGGGCAACACCGACCAGCGAGCCCAACGCAACGCCTTGTCGAACAAGGCGCCTTCCGTTTTCATTAGCAACCAGGTCGAGCCCAGCAGCAGATAGAACGCCGGCAGAGTCAGCCCGATTAACAGGGCAAACAGATGGCTGGTCAGATCACCGCGCAGGCCAGTGACATAGGCACCAAGCATCCAGCCCTGGGAGACCGCGGCGACCAATGACCCCAGAAAGAAGGCCCGGTTCCACAACTGCTTGCGATGGTCACCCGCCTTGACGCGCAGATCGAAAGCTACCCCACGCAGGATTAAACCCATCAACATCAGGGTCACGGGGATGTAAAGCGCTGTCAGGATGGCACCGTGAGCCATGGGAAAAGCGATCAACAGCACGCCCACACCTAGTACGATCCAGGTTTCATTGGCATCCCAAAACGGACCTATGGACGCGATCATGATGTCTTTTTCCCACTCGTCGGCGGCCGGCAAAAGCAGGCCTACCCCCAAGTCGTAACCATCCAGCACGACATAGATCAACAACGCCAGTCCCATGATGGCGACATAGATAATTGGTAACCAGAATTCCATCAGTGCGCTCCCTCCGTGCCTTGCTGCTGCGAAACGATTGGTTGTTGTTTTATCACCAGGGATGCCGCCGGTTTACTAGCCAGATAACGCAAGGCGCCGATATAGGCCATCAGGAGAAAGACATAGAGTGCGACATAGCCCAACAGAGTCCCCGTGAGCGTTGCGGAGGCGTGGTCCGCCACCACATCCGCAGTACGCAGCACGCCATCGACGACCCAAGGCTGACGGCCGATCTCGGTCACATACCAGCCGGCCACCACCGCAACCCAGCCGGAAAAAGTCATCCACGATAGTGCCCACAACAAGGCCGGACCAGGCGCCCGGTCGCGCCAGACATGCCAGGCAGCCCACCAGCTAACCAACAGCATTAAACTGCCAACCGCCAGCATGACCCGGAAGGACCAGAACACCCAACCCACAGGAGGATGATCGACGAATTCGCTCAAGCCTCTCACCTCACCGTCCAGTTCGTGGGTCAGAATCCAGCTGGCGGCATAGGGGATCTTCAGTGCAAATCGCGTTTCCCGGCTCTCTTCATCGGGCAAACCGAAGACCGTAAAAGACGCGCCTTTCTCCGTCTCCCAGATCGCCTCCATGGCCGCGATTTTCGCCGGTTGGTGCTCGAGCGTGTTCAGCCCGTGGATATCTCCCACCAGGATCTGCACGGGCGCCAGCACCGCGGCGATGACAATACCGGTTTTCATGACGTTCCAGGTTGCCGGCCCGTCGACCTTTTTTCTACGCCGCCAGGCACTAACCCCGGTGATCAAAAAGGCTGTGGTCAGAAACGACGCCAGCGTCATGTGAATAAACCGATAGGGAAACGACGGGTTGAAAATAACTGCCCACCAGCTGTCCACCATTACCCGGCCGTTTTCCATGGAAAAACCAGATGGCGTTTGCATCCAGGAATTGAGACTGAGAATCCAGAAGGCAGACAGGAGGGTGCCGAAAGCCACGAGAAAGGAGGCGATCAAATGCATGCGATTTGATACCCGATCCTTACCGAACAACATAATCCCGAGGAAAGAGGCTTCGAGAAAGAACGCAGTCAGCACTTCATAGCCCAGCAGAGGACCGGCGACATTGCCGGCGCGTTCCATAAAGCCCGGCCAGTTAGTGCCGAACTGGAAACTCATGGTGATCCCGGAAACCACACCCATGGCAAACGTCAGGGCAAAGACCTTCACCCAGAAATAGTAGGCATACTCCCAGGCTCTGTCGCCACTCAACGTAAAGCGGGCACGAAAATAAAACAACACCCAGGCCAGGCCGATGGAAATACTGGGAAAAAGAATATGGAAAGTTATGTTGGCGGCGAACTGCATGCGCGCCAGAACAAAGGCATCAAATTCCAAAAGGGACTCCCCCCAGTTATGGTGAATGGAGACGCCGGCTCCACTGTGGGGTGGGGTGGACTGCAATGTCGCGTTCCACTATGCCAGCAACTCTGATCTTGAGATTATTATGGCAATCCTTATGCCAAGTGTTTATCAAATAACACTATATGCAGTAGTCGATTGTTTTACCTGAATTTTTTTAGAAAAAAACTCAACAGTGATAAAAGCAGTTGCCGTAGCTGGCCCACCTTTGTCATTATTGACAAACACGTTTGCCGGATTTGACAACCATGCACTTGATTGCCAGCGATACCAATCAGGATGCCGCCCGCATACTCGACGGGTTTGAATGCCCGGCCATCCTGGTCACCAACGACTACCGGATCCTCGCCACCAACGAACGATACCTGGAGAGTTTCGGCGAGATCGAGCCCGGACGCCCCGCTCATTGTTTTGAGGTGTCTCATGGCTACGACCGCCCCTGCGATCAGGCCGGCGAGACTTGCCCCCTGGCCACCTGCACAGACTCCCGAAAAAAAGAGCGGGTTCTGCATATCCACAATACATCTCGGGGGAAGGAATATGTGGACGTGGAAATGCTACCCATCCTGGACGATGAGGGACGCCCCAAGTTTTTTGTAGAGTTATTAAAGCCGGTCAACATCGCCAGCGCAGAATCCAGCACTGTACAGATGGTGGGCCGTAGCCCCCCCTTCAACCGCATGGTGGATATGATCAACCTGGTTGCAGCCAGGGACACCGCCGTGTTGCTACTGGGCGAATCCGGGACGGGCAAGGAAATGGCCGCCAGCGCCATCCATCAAGCCAGCCCCAGGCGCGATCGCCCCCTAGTCACCGTAGAATGTGCCGGTCTTACAGAGACGCTGTTCGAAAGTGAGCTGTTTGGACACGCCAAGGGGGCGTTTACCGGCGCCACCTCCAGGAAAGCCGGATTGATAGAAGCAGCCGAGGACGGCACGCTGTTTCTCGACGAAATCGGCGACGTGCCACTGGGCATGCAGGTCAAGCTTTTGCGCTTGCTGGAAACAGGAACCTATCGTGCAGTGGGCAACACGGAAATCAAGCGCGCCCGGTTTCGGCTGATCTGCGCCACTCACAAGAATCTGCCGGCACTGATTGAGCGCGGCGGGTTCCGCGAAGATCTCTATTACCGCATCAATGTCTTCCCCATTGAGCTACCACCACTGCGCAAGCGGTACGAAGACATCGCTTTGATCGCCAAATCCGTTCTCGAGAAAATCAGTGGCGGCGACAAGCTCCATATCAGCAATTCCGCCGTCAAACTCCTGCAACAACAGCCCTTTCCGGGCAACGTCCGTGAGTTGCGCAACCTAATGGAGCGTGCGCTAATCTTCAAACAATCCAATGTCATTGATGACTCGGTGATTATCAGGTGCTTGAACGACTTACCGCAGATACCGCAACCTCGCATCGAGCAACAGGACATCGATCTCAAGACACTGGAATACAATTACCTGCGGACGTTAATGTCAGCGCACCAGGGGGACAAGGGCAAGGTGGCAAAGATCGCTGGCATCAGTGTGCGTTCGCTGTATCGCAAACTCGCCGAGGGGTAACAGACTTCTACAAGAACACCTCTCGCGAAGACGCGAAGGCTATTAAGTGGACAGATACATCATTTTCTCTAACTGACCTGCCCCCAATCAATATCCCAGTAATTGATGGGTTATCATGCAGACAAAATGCTACACCAAGCTAACAAAAAGGCCTGCAAACACTGGGCTTGCAGGCCTTTTTGAGGTTTATTGAGAGTATGCTTGGACGTTTACATCATGCCGCCCATACCACCCATACCGCCCATACCACCCATATCGGGCATACCACCACCAGCATTGTTGTCCTGGGGAGCCTCTGCCACCATGGCTTCAGTGGTCACCATCAGACCGGCAATCGAACCTGCCGCCTGCAGCGCAGTACGGGTCACCTTGGCCGGGTCGAGAATACCCATGGCAATCATGTCACCGTATTCACCTGTGCCGGCGTTGTAACCGTAGTTGCCTTCACCTTGCTTGACCTTAGCCACCACCACGGAGGCTTCCTCACCGGCGTTGGTAACGATCTGGCGAAGCGGGGTTTCCATGGCACGACGGGCAAGACTGATGCCGGCATCCTGGTCGTGGTTATCACCTTTCAGCGACTCAATCGCCTGAAGTGCACGAATCAGGGCAACACCACCGCCGGGCACAACACCTTCCTCTACTGCAGCACGGGTGGCGTGCAGCGCATCTTCCACACGGGCTTTCTTCTCTTTCATTTCCGTTTCAGTGGCAGCACCGACCTTGATCACTGCAACACCGCCAGCCAGTTTGGCAACGCGCTCCTGCAGCTTTTCACGGTCGTAGTCCGAGGAAGTATCTTCGATCTGGGCACGAATCTGATTGACGCGACCCTGAATGGCGCCGTGATCGCCGGAACCATCCACAATAGTGGTGTTTTCCTTGGTCATGGCCACGCGCTTGGCAGTACCCAGGTGATCCAGCGTCGCTGACTCCAGGTCCAGGCCCACTTCTTCAGAAATCACCGTACCACCGGTGAGAACAGCAATATCCTCCAGCATGGCTTTGCGACGATCGCCGAATCCCGGCGCTTTACAGGTGGCGACCTTGACGATACCGCGCAGATTGTTCACCACCAGCGTAGCCAGTGCTTCACCTTCCACATCTTCCGCAATAATGATCAATGGCTTGCCGGCTTTGGCAACGTTTTCCAGCAGCGGCAACAACTCGCGAATATTGGAAATCTTCTTATCAACCAACAAAATGAAGGCATCGTCGTGTTCAACGCTCATGCTTTCCTGATTATTGATAAAGTAAGGTGACAGGTAACCGCGATCAAACTGCATACCTTCCACGATATCCAGTTCATTCTCCAGACCGGTGCCCTCTTCTACGGTAATGACGCCTTCCTTGCCAACCTTGTCCATCGCCTCGGCGATGACATCGCCGATGTGGGCATCACTGTTGGCAGAAATCGTACCGACCTGGGCAATTTCCTTATTATTGGTGCAGGGCTTTGCCAGTTTCGCAATCTCTGCTACAGCGGCAATTACGGCTTTGTCGATACCGCGCTTCAGGTCCATCGGGTTCATACCCGCGGCAACGGACTTCAAGCCTTCATTAACAATCGCCTGGGCCAGCACAGTGGCCGTGGTAGTACCATCGCCCGCATCATCGGATGCTCTGGAGGCAACTTCCTTCACCATTTGCGCACCCATGTTCTGGAACTTGTCCTTCAGCTGGATTTCCTTGGCCACAGAAACACCATCTTTGGTGACAGTGGGCGCACCAAAAGATTTCTCCAGAACCACATTGCGGCCTTTTGGCCCCAGGGTAACTTTTACGGCGTCCGCCAGAATATTGATACCTGCTAGCATCGGGTGGCGTGCATCATCTCCAAACTTTACGTCTTTGACTGACATAATTAACCTTCCTTAAAAAATCGCGCTAATTAAATTTACTGAGCAACAAGGCATCATCCAGTGATAACGGCCTTGATGTCGCTTTCAGACAGAATAACCAGTTCCTGACCGTCAATTTCAATGGTGTCACTGCCGGCATATTTACCGAATACCACCTTGTCACCAACCTTGACGTCGACCGGGCGAACTTCACCGTTATCCAGCACTCGCCCAATACCTACGGCGACCACCTCACCTTCATTGGGTTTTTCCTTGGCGGAGCCAGGTAACAGGATGCCACCGGCTGTTTTTTCTTCTTCTTCCTTGCGACGAATAACGACACGATCGTGTAAGGGACGAATTTTCATTGTGTTTCTCTCCAACTTTTAACGTTCTACCCTATTAATAAGAACAGAGTCCGGATGTAACCGAGCTGTGCACTATGTGGAGGCTCCTGAAGCTATTTCAAGGGCCCTAAAAAATATTTCGTGCGTTCAACCTTCATTTTTCATTGTCCTGGTCCCGCCAGAATTCCCCCTCAAGGGTCTTGCCTTCGCCTTTTTGGGGAGGCTGATCGGCGCAGAAAGGGTCACTGGCAGGCGGTGCCTGATGGCGAACCACCACCAGGTTTTTCACAAACCTGGAGACCAACCAATACCGCACGGGGGGAATCAAACCAGCAAACCCCAGCACATCGGTCGCAAAGCCCGGCGTCAGGAGCAATGCCCCGCAAACCGCCAACACGATGGCCTCCGCCATTTCCATGGCCGGCAATTCACCGAGATCCATTTTCTGCCGGGCCCTGAACAAAGTTGCAAAACCCTGTGCCCGCAACAGCGCTACCCCCACAACAGCCGTGAGCAACACCAGTCCGATGGTTGGCAGCGCCCCAATCTGTCGCCCGACCGTGATCAGCAACCACATCTCCACGACCGGCATCACGATAAAAAGCAGCAACAGATATCTCAAAGCCATCCTCCTGAACCCATAGCCAACGAAATGGGGGCAGTTACCGCTAAATTCAAGGCAATTACTGGACGAAAGAAAGAAAACATTTCTATCATTGGCCATGACGTACGAAGATCAACTGCGCATCTACACTGTGCTCAATGCCATTCCCCCGGGATTCGTCACCAGCTACGGTTGCGTGGCCACACTCGCGCAACTTCCCCGGGGCGCGCGACAGGTGGGCAGACTTCTCAGCCAGCTTCCCGCAGAGTCAACGCTGCCCTGGCACCGGGTGCTCAGAGCTGATGGCTCAATTGCTTTCCCGCTGGACAGCCCGTCGTACCGGCGTCAGAAACAGCGACTTGAAAGCGAGGGTGTGACTGTGACTCAGGGCAGGGTGGATTTATCCGGGTTTGGCTGGAAGGGCTGACCCGCAACCAGCGCATGCCGCCACAGTAACCAGGAGAGCAATACGGCGGGCAATCCCATCAGTGCCGCATAGGTAAAAAACAGCTCATAACTACTGGCATCGACAATCACGCCGGAAAATCCGCTGAAAAATTTTCCCGGCAGCGTCATCAACGAACTGAACAACGCATACTGGGTCGCCGTATAGGCCCGATTGGTCATACTGGACAGATAGGCGATAAAAGCGGCATTGGCAAAACCACCGCTCAAGTTGTCGCCGCTGATGGCTACCGCCAGCCAGGTCAGATCAGCGCCCACCAGCGCGAGCTTCACAAACAGCAGATTGGTCAGCGCCACCATGACCGCACCGGCAAAAAGGGGCCGAAAAATACCGTAACGCACCACCAGCAGCCCCCCCAGAAAGGAGCCGACCAGGGTCATCACAAAGCCGTAGAGCTTGCCAACATTGGCGATATCCGTTTTGCTGAAACCGAGATCGAGATAAAACGGGTTGGCCATGATACCCATGGTGATATCACTGAGCCGATAAAGACCGATAAAGGACAGGATCAGAATGGCCCAGGTCCCGTTGCGTCGAAAAAACTCCACAAACGGTGCCACCACTGCCCCCAGAAACCAGCTTTCCAGCCTGAACCACCAACCGGGCCGGTCAGCGTGCAAGCTATGCTGCAGACCGGATTCAAGCTGCCAGGTTTCGGCTGGAACGGCCCGCTCGGGTTCACTAACCAGCAACACGGTTACCACGCCGACCAGCATCAGCAGCGCCATACACAGATACGCCGTACTCCAGCCCGACCAATCGGCGAGATAAAAGGCACCGGCACCGGCAACCAGCATGGCGATCCGGTAGCCAAAGATGTACATGGCCGACATCGCGCCCTGGTATTCATCAATGGCCGACTCGATCCGGAATGCATCGATGGCCACATCCTGGGTGGAGGCGGAAAAAGCCACCAACAGCGAACAAATGGCGACGCTGACCAGCGACACGGTCGGATCGGTGAGCACCATCGCCACCAACCCCAGCATCACCCCCATCTGACCGAGCAAGATCCAGCTGCGCCGCTGACCCAGCAGCCGGGTCAACACCGGCAGCCTGAGTCGATCCACCACCGGCGCCCAGAGGACCTTGATGGAATAGGTGATGCCCACCCAACCAAAGAAACCGATTGTACTGCGGCTGATCCCCAGATCCCTGAGCCAGGCGGTCAGTGTCGAGAACACCAGCAACAGGGGCAAACCGGCGGCAAAGCCGAGAAACAGCATGGCAATGACCTGTGGTCTGGAGTAGACCCGCACCGCCTCACCCCAGCTTGCCGTACCATCCTTCAATGCCATAACGACGCCTCTCCAAACAGGGCAATACCCTAACAGATAATCCTGCAGATGCTATACACTACGCCGCCATGACAGCCATCCTCGAAGTACGCAACCTGAGCAAATCATTTCGTTCACTGAAAGCTGTGGATGATATCTCCTTTGCCATTCCCAAAGGGGCCTGTTTCGGGCTGCTCGGGCCCAATGGCGCGGGGAAAACCACCACCATCGAAATGGTGGAAGGCATCACCAAACCCAGCTCGGGAGAGATCTACTACAGGGGTAAACCCAGGGACAGCAGCTTTCTGGAGGAAACCGGCATACAGTTTCAATCCACCTCGCTGATGGACTACCTCAGAACCCGCGAAGTGCTGGCCCTGTTTGCCCGCTTTTACGCCAACAGCACACCCATTGAAGCACTGATCGAGCTGTGCCAACTGGAAGATTTCCTGGACACCTATGCCACCCGCCTGTCCGGTGGCCAGCGCCAACGCCTGCTGCTGGCCGTGGCACTGATTAACGATCCGGAAATTCTGTTTCTGGACGAACCCACCACCGGACTCGACCCCCAGTCCCGACGACACTTCTGGTCACTGATACGAACCATCAAGGCCCGCGGCAAAACCGTGCTGCTCACCACCCACTACATGGAAGAAGCCGAGCTATTGTGCGATCAGCTGATTATTATGGACAAGGGGAATATCATCGCCGAGGGGTCGCCCCAGTCCCTGTTGCGCCAGCACTTTAAGGACAGCTATATCTGTCTCAACCGGGAAGATCTCGACGATGACCTGGCAAGCCTTGGCAGCCGGGTTGAAGTCCGTGAAGACGGTATTGCCATCGCCACCTCCAACGTCGAAAAAACCCTCGCCGAGCTGGTGGCCCTCAATATCAACCTGCGTTCCCTGCGAGTCCGCAACCCCTCCCTGGACGATCTGTTCCTCAAACTCACCGGCCACCATTTAAGGGAATAAACCCATGCGACGAATACTGGCCCTGTGGATGGCGAGAAACCGCGAATACTACCGGGATAAAGGCTCCCTGTTCTGGTCATTCATTGCCACTCCGTTTATCGTGATTGTACTGGCGGTCGCGTTCTCGTCTGAAAACGAGGAAATATTCCGCGCCGGCCTGTTGATCGACTCTGCGTCCGACCGCGCCTACACACACCCCTTCGGTGAAGAAACCGCCATTGGCCTGGTGGAATACACCGACCGACAGGAGGCCCTGCGGCGGGTACAATTTCATCAACTGGATATTCTCCTCACCACCCAGCAGCCACCCCGGTACTGGATCAATACCGAATCGGCCAAGGGCCGACTACTGGAAAAGTTGCTGCTCGCCCGGCAACAGACCGGGACAACGTTGCCACCTCAGCCGGACTGGCAGAAGCAGGAGGTCAGTGGAAAGAAAATTCGCTACATCGACTGGGCCATCCCGGGAATACTGGCCATGAACATGATGTTCAGTGGTTTATGGGGGATTGGCTATGTGATCGTCCGCTACCGCAAAAATGGTGTATTGAAACGACTTCAGGCTACCCCTCTCAGGGCCTGGGAATTCCTGATATCCCAGGGGCTGTCGCGACTGGGCATCATGCTCGCCGTGACCGTCATTGTATTTCTGATCTGCCATCTGTTCATCGGTTTCATGATGGCGGGCAGTTACCTGCTGTTACTGCTGATCGCCATCATCGGTAACCTGTCCATTATCAGTATTTCACTGCTGATGGCCACCCGCACCGCCAGCGAAGAACTGGCCAACGGCCTACTCAACCTGATCAGTTTTCCCATGCTGTTGCTGTCGGAACTGTGGTTCTCGCTTGACGATGCACCCAACTGGTTACAGCAACTCTCCCAACTGCTGCCGTTAACCCACCTGGTGTCAGCGGCCAGGGAGGTCATGCTGGAAGGGGCCGGGATCGTACAGGTGGCACCTCAGCTACTGGCACTGGTTGCCATGACGGCAGTGTTCATTACCCTGGCGGGTATGCTGTTCCGCTGGCACGACTGAGCCATCCTCACCAGAGCACCACCATCAACGCCACCATTGAAAGCGCAAAGATCAGGGTCCGGGTGAACAGTGCCTGAAGGTTGGCCGGCATCTCTTCACCGGCTGCATTGAGCGCTACTTCGCCCTCGGGCACAGCGTGCTCCGCATAACCACCCAACACCTCAGCACTTTCGGCAGAAGAAAAAAAGGAGCGCTGCCAGTGCTTGAGGCAGGCCGAAAAGTTACCCACAAAGCACATGGAAATACCCACCAGCCTGACTGGCAGCCATTCCAGCAACCAGAGCCACCCTGTATCGACAGACTCGCCGGTTGTACTTGCGCGGTCGCGCCGAATCACCGACAACCGATATAAAAGCGCGCCGGGAGCACCCGCCAGGATGAACCAGAACATCGCAGCAAAATAACGCTCGAAGTAGCGGTAGGCAATCACCTCCAGGGCCGCCAGGCGGGACTGCTCCGCATTCACCACATCGTCCTGGCGATCGGGACTGAGCGCCGCAACATCGCGATAAGCCGCCTGGTGATCACCCCGCCCCAGGTCTTCCTCGTAATCCGCCACCTCAGGCTCAAGACTGCCGCGCCCGAGCGCATAGAGAAACACCAGCAAACTCAGCACAAACTGCGGCAAACCCAGCCAGCTGTTACCCAGCAACCCGATCACCAGCGCCAGGGCGGCGACCGGCAGCAACAGGGTGATCACCTGCTGCACGCGGGGAGCCGACTGAAGCTTTGGCCAGCTGGCAAGCCGATCACAGAACCGGTGAAACCAGCCATCGGACTGGATCGCCGCCAACGAACCCAGCTGACGTAACAGCAGAAGCCCCACCACAATTACAATAAATTCCATATCACGCCTCCAGGGCAGCGCTCAATCGCCGCCAGTCAAAGCAGGGGCCCGGATCGGTCTTGCGCCCGGGCGCGATGTCACTGTGACCGACAATACGCTGTTTTGACAGACCGGGGTAGTGCGCCAGTAAAACCCGAACCAGCGCCGCCAGACAGTGGTATTGCTGGTCGGTATAGGGCTGGTCATCGCTGCCCTCCAACTCTATCCCCAGCGAAAAGTCATTACAGTTTTCCGCGCCATCAAAGCAGGACTGCCCCGCGTGCCAGGCGCGGTCGTGAAACGAAACAAACTGCACCACGCCACCATCGCGCCGGATCAACAGGTGAGCGGAGACCCTGAGATCGGCAATCTCACGAAAATAGGGGTGGGCGTCGGCATCCAGGCAATTGGTAAAAAAGTCGCAGATGTGCGCACTGCCAAACTGACCGGGTGGCAGGCTGATATTGTGGATCACCAGCAATGATAGCGCCGCCGTTGCCGGCCGCTGATTAAAGTTTGGCGAGGGCACATGCCGCGCACCCGTCAGCCAGCCTTGCGAATCGATAGAAAAACCAGAAATAGTCTATGCTCCCGGCAAAGAATCACCTGAATACTAGTGGGGGTTATCCCGGGGTTGAAGAATCAGCGGGGACAGCTCCGCAGCCTCTTGTTTGCAGCAGGAAAGCCAACATAGCCTCAATGCACCGATTTGGACTGGCACATCTCACCGACCACACCTTCCAGAGCACGGTCAAACAACCGGGTTTTTTCCAGCGGGCGAAGCTTCTCGGTTTGCAGATCCATCGCCACCCGGTTGCGGTGCTTTTCAGATACTTTGGCGCCCTGGCGGTTCACAAAAATAAATTTACCGGAAGGCAACACAACCCCCGCCAGCTTACAGCGCCGCTTGTCGGCGCCCTCATCGGTCATTTCGACCCAGGCACCTCTGGTGAGGCTATCGGCCCGACGCAGGTACTGCTCATCCACATGCTCAGCCGAATCGTCCTCCAACCCGGCAGGATTACCCGGAATATTGGTTCTGAGCGCATCCACCAGCACCGACTGCAGGGGGCTGGCAGACACACCGTGGCGCAAGCTCTCCTCGCTGCCAGTAACGGGTTCGCCACGAAAATACTGTTCCATCGCCCCCAGCAAACGGCCCATGTCATAGTCGTCGTAGGAGACATTTTCCAGACTGTCCTTGATGGTTGCCAGTACCGGTGCGACAACCCCGGCATCCGTCTGCCCCTGGGCGACCAGCTCAAGCAAACGATCCAGCAACCGAATGCTGCCATGCCATTCTTCAGAATCCTGACCGGACCGCACGTGGTTCAGGAACAACACCTTGCACCAGGCGTCTTCGGCAAAACTGACCACAAAACGCGGCAGGGTTTTGCCCTTTACACGCTCCATCAGCACCTTCACCACGGCCTGATGCGCATGGTTGACCTTTTCTGTGGCAGTCGCCTCCTCCATCAGCCGCTGCTCAAGTACGGCAACACGGCGCCGCTCTTTTTCTACCAGATCAATAAAGTTCAGCAGCAATTGTGTCAGCGCAGCATGGTCGCCGGGAGGCTGCCCGGCGAGCTCATCGGCCACACTGGAAATTGCTCGCGCAACCGGATCTTCATCAACATCGACCTTTTCCGTGTAACCGATGGACGCTTCGGCAATTTCGTTTAACAGCCGTCTGGCCGGGTGCTTTTCCCGATCAAGAAATGTGTTGTCCTTGAGGGCGAGCTGCAGAATAGGCAACTCCAGCTTGCGCAATTCCGTCGCCAACTGGGCACAGGCAATCGTCTGGTGATTGACCTTGACAAACAACCTGTCGAGCAAATCGACGAGTCCTCGCTCAGTACCACCGAGACTGGCTTCTCCCTGCCGCTCGAGATGGCCATCAATAAGTTGTAAAAGCCCTTCGCTGTCGTCAGCTTCAGCGCTGACCGCATTGGACCAGTCCTGCTGCAAATCGCCCACCATGGAGACGAGCTGGTCCCCCTCAATGCGCTGGCGCGTGTCAGCAGCCTCGGAACCCGACTTTCCCGACGCACCCCAGTGCAACAGATTTTTCAGCTGCGAAAGCAACTGACCATAGCGCTGGCCATCATCCTGCCTGCGATTCGTCGGTTGACCGGTACCGGCTTGATGGCGGCTGTCGGTAGCGCGGCTATCCGGGCCGGGCTGACCAGCGGTCTCTCCAGAAGCAGAAGCAGAAACCGGGGCAGGGGAAGAGGAGGAATGTGCGGTGCCGGCCACAGACGCCTGTTCCGGCGGGGGCGCCGGGGGTTTTTCCTGCTGTCGCTGTTCAACCCGAGCCTTGCGCAACTGCTCCAGATCGGGCAACACGCCCATATCGCGGAGACGCTTGTTGCCCTCCACCAGAAAATCCTTCAACGACACCATTACCTGACGGTCAAACAACTTGAACAGCACCAACTTAACCGGCAGTTTGAGTTCGAGGTGGGCCACGGCCTCATTAAAGGATTCACAGATCACATCCGGCCCGACCGGATTGTTTTTCATGGTCACCGTGGCCGGCACCATGGAGCTGAGACGGGTATTGAGGGCTTCGAGTTCAGGCTTGCAGAGCTCCGATACCCGAAACACCATGGTATCCAGTGCGATGATTTCTTCGAGCTGTTCGTTCTCCACCACTTCCAGCCCTTCGGGCTCCTGAGTGGGTAGTTCCGGATCCTGGTGCTGGCCCAGCTGCTGAAAGCTCTGGGTGAGCACACCAAAAAAATTGTGCTCGATATTTTTTCGTTCCATCCGGATCAGACGCATCGCATCAAAATACATGGTTTGCTGGCGGTTGTTGTCCGCGCGATCGGCGAGATCGAAAAAGGTGTCATCCACCTGATCAAACATATTGTTCAGACGGGAAGAGAGGAACGTATGGACACGCCCCTTGAGCGCCAGTAGTGGCCGAGGCAACCGAAACAAAGCTACTGATAGCTTATCTACATCTGTCACTTCTGCCCTCTACTCCAAAACAACCAGTTGCTGATCATAACTTACCTGCACATTCGAGTCTCAGGTTGTCCTGGAAGAATAGCTTAACAACAGGGAACAACAAGGGTGCCCGGCCACTGAAACTGGCCGGCTATGGCACCAATTGTTTATTTGCCGCAGAAGAGGGCATCAGAAAAAGTGTTGCAACAATAAGGCTAGTGAGCCTGGCGGCTGGTTCGAATATCCTTTATTACGCGCTCCAAAGTATTGTCAAACAAGTGTGAGTTATCCAACACAACCAGGTTTTTGTTTTGTATGCTGATGGCCGTGCGGTTGCGGTTCATCTCAGCAACCTTGGTGCCCTGGCGGTTCACGAAAATATAGATTCCCGGGGGAGATATCACTCCAGCCACCTTGCAGCGCTTGTTGGAAGAAGTTTCATCCAGAAAATCAACCCAGGCGCCGCGACAGAGAGAATTGAGTGCCTTCAGAGACGCTTCATCAGGACCTGCCGCCTCATCACCTTCAGTGGCAGCATCCTCCTCCAGTTTGCGCTGCCCCGGCATGTCCGTTTTAATTTTCCTGATAACCACTGTCTCATGTGGTTTATTGGCAACAACGATGGTCTGTACTTTCGGCCCGGCCACCTCTTCCGGTTGGCCGGTCAATTCTTCAGCGACGGGTTCTATCTGGCCAACACCTTCATCGGGTTTATCGTTTTCAGATTTATTGCGATAAAAGTATTCCTCGAGCCTGATGATCAGCCGACCCAGGTCATAGGATTCATAAGCGATATCTTCGAGGTGTTCCTGAATGGCAGCCAATAGCGACTTGACGTCGTCATCACTCACCTCACCGCCATCTGCATGTGCCAGCACCCGGTCCAGAATCCCAACCGCAGTTTCCCACTGCTCGGGCGACGATTCAGTCCGCAGACAGGCCATGAACATCACCCGGCACCAGGCCTTCTCGGCAAAATGTACCAACAGTCGAGGGAAAGACTTGCCCTGCATGCGCTCATTCAGGGTCTTGTCGACCAACTGGTGTGCCTGATTGACCTTTTCGGATGCCGCCGCTTTCTCTATAACGCGCTGCTCCATCATGAGAGCCTTGCGACGTTCCTTTTCTGTCAGCTGAATGAAGTCGAGCAGCAACTGTTTAAGGTCCTCCGTACCCATGGTTTCTTCAGCCGAAAGCTTCTGGGCGATTTCAGAGATAGCTCTACCCACAGGATCGGTATTGATATCCGCATCTTCGGGAAACCCTATGGCAACCTGTGTTATCTCATTGATCAACCTTCTTGCCGGGTGTTTCTCCTTATCAAAAAAGCTGGGGTCCTGAAGCACGATTCTCAGAAGGGGTAATTCCAGCTTCCGCAACTCACGGGAAAACCCGCCCGAAATATGGTTTTCACTGTGCATTCTCGAGAACAGCTGATCCAACAGGCTGACCACACTGTAATCCTGCCGCCCCAGACCCGGGCCGCCCTGTTGCTGGAGTCGGCCCTCAATCAGACCAAGCAGCCCCCCCTCGCTGTGGCTGCTCTCGCCCCACTCGCGCTGCAGGCCGGAAACCAGAGAGACCAGCTGATCCTGGCTGATGGATGCGTTAGGTGCCGAAGCATAAGCATAATTATCCGGTTGCCCCAGAAATTCCTGTAATTGAGAAATAAGCTGGCTGTGGCCGCCGGATCTCTCAGCGCCATGTTTTGCAAAGGCGGAGTTGCCTTCTTGATAATCCGGTTTCTTGGCCGCACCACTGCCCTGAGCAGATTGATTGGGGTTGATCGCTTTTTTTGCCTGCTGCTTTTCCAGGTCAGGCAATACACCGAATTTACGGAGCAACCGGTTACCGTCAACCAATAGAGTCCCAACAGCATCCATGACATGCCGGTCAATCAGTTTAAGCAACACCAGTTTTGAGCGAATATCAATTTCCAGCTCCAATAGTGTCTGCCGCAGTGATTCACAGATAATGTCCGGCCCAAGGGGGTTGTTAATTGCGGTGACTTCACTGGGCACTATGGAATTTATCCGCATCACCAGCAGCTTGAGATCGTATTTATGGCGCTTCGCCACCTTGGAAACCATGCTGTCCATGGCAATCATTTCTTCGAGATCTTCGTTTTCCACCAGCGTGAGACCCGCCGGGCTCTCCGCTGCGGATGCCCTGGTGCTGGCACCCCGATATCCCCGGTTGCCAAGCCGTTGAAAAGAATTGTCGATGGCCTGTGAAAATTTATGTTCAATTGATTTTCGTTGCAGACGAATCAACCGCATCGCATCGAAATACGTTGCCTGCTCACCGTTACTCGCCGCCCGATCTGCAAGATCGAAAAACGTATCATCCACATGGTCAAAAACTTCAGCCAGCCGCTGATCCAAAACGACTTTTGCGTGATCTCTCAACTGGCGAAGGGACTCAGGCATTTCAAAGCCCCTGGCCTTCATTTTTTCAGCCTCAACTAATTTCAAACGCTCGTTCATCATTGTGTGGCCTGCTCGGAGATAAATCGTATTAGACGAAGTGGTCAAATATTGACTCAGATTATAGGTCCCATACCCAGCACCCGGGATAAGTGAAACGCCAACCAGTTCCCATAACTGACCAGCCGATCAGGACTTTGTCCAAAACCGAGAAACAGGTCACACTTGCTGCCGCCAATGACTGCCGCAACTTATTCCACACCAGCCTATTCCCCCATAAACGACTGTTGTAATATGCCCGGATCGCAGCTGGATACCCTATGTCAAAGAATTTGCCTGAAAACCATATCGCCACCTCCGTCAAGCAGGCCCTCGCAGAAGATATCGGCGAAGGGGATATTACTGCCCTCCTGATTCCAGAAGAAAACACTGCCGAGGCCAGCGTCATTACCCGTGAACAGATGGTGGTATGCGGAACGGCCTGGGTGGATGAAGTGTTCGCCCAGCTTGACCCCGCGGTCAGGATCGAATGGCGGGTTCGCGACGGTGACGAGGTCAAACCGGGGGGAACTCTCCTGACCCTCTCCGGACCGGCCCGCAGCCTGCTGACCGGCGAGCGCACCGCGCTGAACTTTTTGCAGACCCTCTCCGGCACCGCCACCATTGCACGGCAGTTTGCGGCACTGGTAAAAGGGACGACCATTCAGATTCTCGATACCCGAAAAACCATCCCCGGCCTGCGTCTGGCGCAAAAATATGCGGTGACCGTGGGCGGTTGTCACAACCACCGTATCGGGCTGTACGACGCCTTTCTGATCAAGGAAAACCACATTGCCGCCTGTGGTGGCATCGTCGCTGCCGTCACCAAGGCACGGGAGATCGCCCCCGGCAAACCTGTCGAGGTGGAAGTAGAGAGTCTGGAGGAGTTTCAGCAGGCGCTGCAGGCCGGAGCCGACATTATCATGCTGGACAATTTCGATGAAAAACAGATCCGCGAAGCGATCGCCATGAACCAGGGGGCCGCCAGACTGGAAGTGTCCGGCAACCTGGAAATGGACAACCTCTCCTCAAAAGCTATCGAAGGAATCGATTACCTGTCATCCGGCAGCCTGACGAAGCACTGCCGGGCCATTGACCTGTCGATGCGGATACAGCTGAAAAGCCTGCCGGGCTAGACCCACTCCGCCATCAGCGCAGCATAGGACTCGTCGTCCGGAATCTGGCGCGGCGGATGCTTGCAGAAGAACGCCGAGGGAATGTCCACAGTCCCACTGATGCCGCGCTCCAGCGCCAGCTTCGCACAGCGAAGGGTGTCGATGGCCACCCCGGCGGAATTTGGCGAATCCTCCACCGACAGCCGCAGTTCAATATTCATCGGCACATCGCCGAACAATTTGCCCTCCATGCGGATAAAGCAGACCTTGTTGTCATTCTGCCAGGGCACATAGTCACTCGGCCCCACGTGAATATTCTCATCGGCCAGCCGCTGGGGAATAGCACTCTGCACCGCTTCGGTCTTGGACTCTTTCTTGGAGGCCAGGCGATCCCGATTCAGCATATTCAGAAAATCCGTGTTACCACCGGTATTCAGCTGGTAGGTCCGCTCCAGTTTCACGCCGCGATTTTTGAACAGGTTACCCAGCGTACGATGAAGAATCGTCGCCCCCAACTGCGCCTTGATATCATCGCCGATAATCGGCAGGTTCTTTGCCTTGAAGCGGGCGGCCCAGTCCGGATTGCTGGCAATGAATACCGGGATATTGTTAACAAAGGCACAACCGGCCTCCAGGGCGCACTCGGCATAAAACTCAGTAGCTTTCTGGGAACCCACCGGCAGATAGTTCATCACCACATCCACCGCTGCATCCTTTAACTGCGCCACCACATCGGCCAGGCTCGGCTGGGGGTCGGAGCAGAGCAGAAACGTGCGATCATCGCCGTAACCCGCCATATGCTCTGAATAACCGTCGAGCACATTGCCCATGGAAACTGTGACACCGCAGGGCGGCAGATCCGGACAAAATACCGCAGTACAGTTGGGCAGTGAAAAAATCGCCTCGTTGACATCCCGACCCACTTTTCGCTTATCGATATCAAAGGCAGCGACCACCTCGATATCTTCCGGCCGGTAACCGCCCAGTTCGTAATTCAGCAAACCGATTGAATCCTGCACCCCACGCAAACGGTAGTGGTGAATTCCCTGAATCAGCGAGCTGGCACAGTTGCCCACACCCACCACCGCTATTTTTATTTTCTGTCTTTCCACTTGGGCTCCTTAAACATCAAAAACAGCAAAACCTAGTCGTCGCTGACAAACCTGCCAGAGGTCACAAATACCACCCGCCGGTGCAGGGGATAATTAATGGCCAATGCCACCGCAGTCGCCACCAATATCCTCGCCAACAAATAATCCAGTGAAAAATACTCTACCAACGTCAATACGCCAACCACATTGGCGGCGGCGGCGATCAGACAAACCAGCATATAGCTATAGATCTGCCAGCCAATGTCCTCCCGGTGGGCATTGAAACTCCAGCGGCGGTTGAGAAAAAAGTTTACCAACCCGCCACTGATCGGCCCAGCCGCCACGGCAAACGCCAGCGGCAGACCCAACACCTGAAAACACAGCATCATCACCAGAAAATCGATAGCCGTGGCCACCACAGCCGATGTCTGCGCCCGAAAAAACATCCGTCAACCCGCCCGTGCCGACAGGAACAACGCCCTGAACCGCAGCGCCGCAGAGACATTACCCAGTACGGCCACGAGCCAGATCACCAGCAATAGCGGCAGGCCCTGCGGCCAGAATGCCGAGGCCGCCAATCCCAGCAACAGATACACGTAGCGCTCCGTGCGCTTCATGACACCCCGGGGGACGGCCAGCGTCATGGCCTCCGCCTTGGCGGTGGTGTAACTGATCATGAATGAGCCGTGAATGGCCAGCAGACAACCCAGCAGAGCCCAGGTCTGGTGGCGAAAAAACAGCGCACACCCGGCCAGCAACATAAAATCCACATAGCGATCAATGGTGGAATCGAGCACCACACCACCGCGATCCGCTGTCGCCTGCAACCGCGCCAGCATGCCGTCCAGCACATCGCTGACACCGGACAACAGGGCCAGGCAGAACCCGTAGCCAAAATGGCCGAGGGCAATCGACACTGCGGCAAGCAGGCCGAACAGCAAAGACACGAACGTGACCTGATTGGGCGTCACCGAACAGCGCTGCAACAGTCTCACCAGCGGCTCGACACACCAAACCGCAAAATTCATCAACGCCTTGCCGAGCAGCGCGCTGCCACCCTGACGATCCACGCGCTCGTAGCGTTTGAACCCCCCGCCGGCCAAACCCCGCAGAAAATAAATCAGACCGAGTGACAGCATCAGCACAAACACCGCCAGAACGACCCATGCCTCACGCTCTATCACGGCGAGCACCCGGTGACTTCATCGGCCCTGATCGGCAACCGTTTACGACGGATCCACCCGTATAAAACGCCAAACAACATCGTTATTTTTATCTCACCTTCAGCCAGCCACTACGGTCAACGCGAACACTGTCGCCCTGACCCCTCGACACCGGCCATTATAGGAAGGTCAAGAGCCGCTTCCCACCGTTTATTTCAAACCGATGACACCCGTTGCAATGAGAGATGATAATTTGATCCAGCGCAACGATCTGCCACATATTTCTCAAAGCGACTGTTTCATTTAATAATAAATCTCATTACCATTAAGGGTTATTGCTACCGGAGAGGGTGTTATGCAAATCAGTAGGCGTTTTCCACACTGTATTCTGGGCCTGCTTCTGGCCTGCTCCACTGCGGTTGCCTCAGCCGCTGAAGTCAACTTGTATTCCGCGCGGATCGAGGCGCTGATCAAGCCATTGCTGGACACCTTTACCGAGCAGACCGGTATCGAGGTCAATCTGGTCACCGGCGATGCCGACGGTCTGATTCAGCGCCTGAAGAGTGAAGGCCGCAACTCCCCCGCAGATATTCTGCTCACCACCGATGTAGGCCGCCTGTACCGGGCCAAAGAGGCCAACCTGACCCAATCGGTGGAATCGACCACACTGGAGAAAAACATCCCCGTGATGTATCGCGATGACAGCAACCACTGGTTTGGTCTATCCCTGCGTGCGCGGCCCATCCTTTACGTCAAGGACAAAGTGGACCCGGCCGAACTGAGCAACTACGAAGACCTCAGCGACCCTAAATGGAAAGGCAAAATCTGTATTCGCTCTTCCAACAATGTTTACAACCAGTCCATGGTGGCATCGCTGATCGCCGCCAATGGTCTGGAGGCCACCGAGGAATGGGCCAAGGGGTTAGTAGCCAATTTCGCCATGCCACCCAGAGGTGGCGACCGCGACCAGATCAAGGCGGCGGCGGCCGGCCAGTGCGACCTGGCCATCGCCAATACCTATTACCTGGCGGGCATGCTCACCAGCGATGACGAAGAGCAGCGGGCTGCCGCCGAAAAAATGGCCGTGTTCTGGCCCAACCAGGATGGTCGTGGCGCCCACGTCAATATCTCCGGTGCTGCCGTCACCGCCTCGGCACCCAACCGCGACAACGCCATTGCCCTGCTGGAATTTTTAAGCACCGATGCGGCGCAATCCTGGTATGCACGTGAAAATGGCGAATACCCCATCCGCGATGATATCGAGATCGGTCCGGTACTGAGCAGCTGGGGCACCTTCAAGGCGGACCCGGTGGAACTTTACAAGCTGGGAGCCGGCAACGGCGAGGCACTGCGCCTGATGGATCGGGCCGGCTGGCGCTAGCCCGCCAAGCCCCCTCCATGCCAGATTCTCCACGACAACAACAGACACTGATCAGTACCGGCGCAGTGCTCCTGGCACTGTTGCTGGCGCTGCCGGTGATTGTCGTGGTGAGCTACGTGTTTGTGCCCACTGGCGAAATCTGGAGCCATCTGGCCGCCACGGTGCTGCCGGATTACATTATCAACTCGTTGCTGCTGATGCTCGGCGTCGCCATCGGCACCCTGCTGATCGGGGTGAGTACCGGCTGGCTCACCAGCATGTGCCAGTTTCCCGGCCGGGGCCTGTTTGAATGGGCCCTGCTGCTGCCCATGGCCATGCCCGCCTACATCATCGCCTACACCTATACCGGCATGCTGGACTTCTCGGGACCGGTACAAACCACCCTGCGGGAACTGACCGGCTGGGGCTTCGGGGATTATTATTTCCCCGATCTCCGCTCGATCGAAGGGGCTGCCATCATGCTCACGCTGGTGCTCTACCCCTATGTTTACCTGCTCAGCCGCGCCGCTTTTCTCAATCAGTCCATCTGTGTGCTGGATGCCAGCCGTACCCTGGGCAACGGGCCATGGAGCACCTTCCTGTTTGTCGCCCTGCCATTGGCCCGACCGGCGATTATCGCGGGGCTGTCACTGGCATTGATGGAAACCCTTGCGGATTTTGGCACCGTGCAATATTTCGGGGTATCCACCTTTACCACCGGCATTTTCCGCACCTGGTTCGGCATGGGCAGTGCCGCCGCCGCGGCCCAACTGGCTGCCGGGCTGATGGGTTTCGTGATGATTCTGATTCTGGTGGAGCGCTACTCCCGACGCCGCGCCCGTTACCACCACACCAGCCGCCGCCATCAGGATATCCACCGCTATTCACTGCGGGGCATGCGAGCCGTTGCGGCAAGCGGTTTCTGCTTCGGTATCGTCGCATTGGGATTTCTGCTGCCCGCCACTCAATTGCTGAGCTGGACGGTCAGTGTTGCCGACCAGGTGCTCGATGCACGGTTCATGGGGCTGGTGACAAACAGTCTCGAGCTGGCCAGTTACGCCGCCGTGCTGGCTCTGCTGCTGGCTTTACTGCTGGCCTACAGCCAGCGACTGTTTCCGGGCAAGGTTCTGCAGGGTGCCGTCCGGCTGGCAGGCATGGGCTACGCGGTACCCGGCCCGGTGATTGCGGTGGGTGTGATGATTCCGTTTTCCTTTATCGACAACAGCATCGACAGCTGGGCGCGCAGCAATTTCGATATATCCACCGGGCTTATGCTCAGTGGCACCGTGGTGGCCGTGGTGTTTGCCTACCTGACCCGGTTTCTCGGTGTATCGCTGCAAACGGTGGACAGCGGCCTGAGCAAAATCACCCCATCCATGGACGAAGCCGGTCGCTCCTTCGGTTATGGCCCCCTGCAAATCCTCAGACAGGTGCATGTGCCCATGCTGAAAGGCTCCCTGCTCACCGCCCTGCTGCTGGTCTTTGTCGACGTCCTGAAAGAGCTCCCGGCCACCCTGATTTTGAGGCCATTCAATTTCAACACCCTCGCCGTGCGCGCCTACGAACTGGCATCGGATGAACGTCTCGCCGAGGCCGCGCCCGCTGCCCTGGCCATCGTCGCTGCTGGTATACTGCCGGTCATCTTGATCAGTTGGACCATTACCCGGACCCGCCGGGTGGCCGTCACCAGGGATACCCCATGACATGACATCACAACTCACCGTCACGGACCTGCAAATTGACTACGCGGGAACAAGTATCCTGCAACATATTTCTTTCTCGCTGGAAGCGGGTGAAATCGCCTGCCTTGTCGGGCCGTCTGGCTGCGGTAAAACCTCCCTGCTGAGAGCCATCGCCGGCTTCGAACCGATTTCCGCCGGACAGATCGAACTGCGTGGCCGGATCGTCTCCGGCCCCGACAAAACACTGCCGCCGGAACAGCGCCACATCGGTATGGTGTTTCAGGACTTTGCCCTGTTTCCCCACCTCACCGTAGCCAGGAACATCGCCTTCGGTCTGCGCAAAATGCCGCGCGGGCAGCGTCGGCAGCGGGTCGACGAACTGCTCAAGCTGGTGGAGATGCAGGATACCCGCAACCAGTACCCCCACCAGCTCTCCGGCGGCCAGCAACAGCGCATCGCACTGGCGCGCGCCATGGCGCCGCGCCCGGATATCCTGATGCTCGATGAACCCTTTTCCAGCATGGACTCGGAACTGCGCGAACAACTGGCCCGCGACGTGCGCCAACTGCTGCGCAAGGACGGCATCACCGCCATTCTGGTGACCCACGACCAGAACGAAGCCTTTGCCATGGCAGACCACATCGGCGTACTGGGGGAGGGGACACTGCACCAGTGGGGCACCGGGTTTGATCTCTACCACCGCCCCGCCGACCGGTTTGTCGCCGACTTCATCGGCCAGGGTGTACTGCTGCCGGGCATGATCATCAACGACAAGCAGGTGCGCACCGAGCTGGGAATCGTCACCGGCGATCTGGAACCCGGCGAAGCCGCCTCACCGGCCAAAATAGTCGACCTGCTGCTGCGTCCCGACGATGTCATTCACGTTGAAGACAGCCACCTGCAAGCCGAAATTGTCGCCCGCGCCTTTCGCGGCGCCGTGTACCTCTACACCCTGCGCCTGGAGAGCGGCCAGAAAGTGCTCTGCCTGGTACAGAGCCATCACCAGCACGAAATCGGTGAAATGCTCGGCATCCGTCTGGAAGCGGACCACCTGCCGGTCTTCAGGCGGCACACCTCCCCGGCAACCTGACACCCGGTCACTTATACCGGGTGTCGTTGAAAAGACTACAAAACTCCGCTCTGCTATCTATCCAGACGGCCTTCGCCGGATTACACTTCGCACAGATAACCCGCTCCGGCGCCGACTCGACCAACCCCTAAAAATAATAACTATTTTTAATAATCATTGATGCTAAGAAAAACCTGCAAGGATGTGGTGCTATTCCCCATCACCATTTATCGGGCCTGCCTGTGGCTGCCCGCGCGGCTGCGTGGCGACCGGTGGCACCCCCGTATCAACACGACTCTCGGCCTGCTGCTTTACGGCCTGTTTGGCCTGCCACTATCCATCCTGCTTCTGCTTGAAATACTGATCGTCATCAATACCCAACTGATGGCACAGCCGATGGATGACGACGAAGCCACACAGCAACCGCTCTCATCGACCGGCTACAGCCCCACTCACCACGGACCCGGCAGGGCACTGGCGGAGTGGCCCTCAGACCTACAGGTCACACTGCCCGGCTATGCGGACAACGCATCCCCACCGCCGGACCCGACACTGCCACGCGACCAGTATTATGACCAGCTACTGGCAATCTACAGCCCCACCATCCTTCACAAAATGGGGCACGAACCGCTGTGGGACATTCCCACCGACATCTTCTTCGACGGCGACACAGACCCGCGCAACAACGTGAGCAATGCCCTGAGCCTAGGCACAGTGCCACCAGTGGTCCACGGCGAAGTCATTGCCGAAACCCGCGACGCCTACTACCTCACTTACATGCTCTATCACGTCAAGGACTACGACCTGCCCGTGCGGGAAGCCATCTCCGACGCCACCTTTCACGACGGCGACAACGAAGGCATTCAATTGCGCATCGACAAGGCCAGCATGCAGGTCACCCTGGTAGAAACCTGGTTCCACAACCGCTTCTTCCTATGTAACCGCACCGGCGAATCCCAGGGCACCGAACCCATCCAGACCCGCACCCTGTTCGAGGGCGGCACCCACCTCGTCCTGTTCGTCCAGAGCATGGGGCACGGCGTGCGCTGCGCCAGCCCGGCGGATTTGGAAGAACTGGCCAACAACAGCAAAATCCTGCGACTGGCCAGCGACCCGGACAAGCTGATTGCACCCGCAATCAACGACCACACCGAATACAATATCGGCTACCGACTCTCCAGCCTGAAGCCCTGGTACCGCCTGGCTAAAACCCATGCTGACTCCGGCAATGACGCCACCACCCTGTTCGAAGACACCATCGTGCTGAGCACAGATTCCACCGGAAAGGAGATTCAGATCGGCAAATTCTTCGCCGCCAACGACTTCGAAAAACGCGCCTGGTCACGTCCCAAACCGCCCTGGGCATGGGACGATCGTTGGGACGACATCCCCGTCGCCCTGTGGCACTTCCACCCTGCACTGGCCTTCAACAGCCATACCGGCGAAACCTACTCGGAGCAGTATTACTACAACGCCCCGATGAGCCTGATCTTTACCGCCGATGAAAGAAACACCGTGCTGACCAGCCTGCTGAACGAACACTACCACCGTGCACCCCAGCGGCTGGCGAGAAAAACCAACCCGGCGGTCCGGCAGCCATCCTCACCGCCCACCGAAAAGCCGGGCATCGGAGTACAGGTCAAACGCTATATGAACTACGTGATTCATTCGTTGGGGTAATAGCCTGCCAAATAAACATTGCTCGTGGCCATCCTCCTGGCCAAGGCAGCACCCTCGCAGATATCCACTTGATAGAAATGATAGCGAGTCGATTCGACTACCGAAGCCAGTGACTCCAGGTTGCCCGCATAGGTCAACTTATCGAGGTTGGCGACCTCGCTAGCGGTATTGTCGATCCACGGCGGAGCCGATAAAGCCGGCACCGCCGGTTATTAGAATTTTTGAGGTCACTATCTTTACCAAAAATGATTTAAATCTTACCCAAGCGCTGCATCCACGGCGGCTACAACGGTTTTTACTCCGTCGTCAAGGCCAACCCAGAGCGGTAAACGCACCAACCTTTTCGCAACGCTATCGGTCTTCAGGGTCCCACAGGAACGCCCAAAGCGTAAACCACCAGGCGCCTCTTCATGTCACTTTCCTTACCAGAATTGTGAATTCATATAACCCGTAATCATGTAGCAATGCCACATTGCACGAGTAGCGGCGCTTGCAGAGGTCAAACAATGCGCAGGGATCCGCATAGAAGAGATCGTCGCGCATCTTCTCTGCATCCGAATAAGAAGTCAGGCAGTTGAAGGAAAAACCGATGCGACTGGTACGGTCGAGAATGTCCAACGCGGCTTCGACATATTCACACCATTCCGCACCTTATCAGCCCCCTGATAACGCTGCTGAGCGGACCGAATCATATTTTCAGAGACATCAATGCCAGAATAGCAAAATCCAGAAAAGCGGCCACCGAGAAAATCACGCAGCGCTCCATAGCCACAACCGAGATCATTGAGCGAAAATTGATTCTGACCATCGATGAGCTTGCACAGCTGCTCGAAGCGCAACGTTTGACTGTATTCTCCGTTCCAGTCAACCCCTTTTGGGGTTTCGCCATGGAGTGCTAATTTTTCCGAGTAGTAGTCAGCCACATCAGACAAGATTGCTTTCTCAATGCCGCCGCTCATTTTTGCCTCTCTTGCGGCACGGGCCAAGCCTCAAAAAAATTATCATGAGCCTAAACCATGCCACCATTAACACTTAGTGCTTTTAGCATCACGCGTAGATAAATAGTCAAGGATAGAACATGGCTCGACATAATCGAATCCAAAAATATTTTTTTCCTCAAGCGAGAGCCCGACACCCTCAAAGCTCCTTGGGATATTTATCTGCTGTTTGAAAAAAGGAATAGTGTAAACATGATTAACTGCGCGCCTTGCCAGGTGCGAATTATTATACCCACCTGCATGGAATAGCATACAATCGAGCAAGATAAAGGATCCTGCTTTTGCTTCAATCTGTACTGCATTTCTGCTGACATAGCTTTCAGAAGGAAAGGCTTCTGATTTGTGCGACGCAGGAAGAACGAAAGTAGCTCCATTATCAAAGGTGAAGTCATCAACACAAAACAGGGCATTAATGGCAAGCGGCCTTGATGAGATGAAGTGCTGATAGGGCAGGTCACGATGCCATGCGCCCTGATTATATATTTCCTGCGGCGGATTGATCACACCATTCTGTTGATTAAGGATAAACTTTCCCGAAATCAAACATCCAAGAACAGACAATAATCTGGTATTTAGAACAAGATCGATAAACGGCCTGCCTCCATGCGCGAACGGAGAGCGAATCGTGTAAATTTCGTTGATGGCCCTTAGTCGAGATTCACCATAGGTTTCAATATAACGCTTTAATGTACGATCAAACTCATCCGAAACGTCTTGGATCTGTGACAATGAACAACCCGAATCCAGAACGGCATAGCCAAGACTACGAACTTGTTCAACCACCTCATCAAGAGTGTTATCCACCTTGCTTTGCTCAAGAACACCGTAAAAATCCCGAGGCACATCATTAGGCATCATCCTCTCCCCTTTCCTTTGTGCCTTTTTTATACAGGTGGCGAACAATTGTATAGGGGCGCTGCTTTACTTCAGAAAACAGCTTTGAAATATATATCCCCTGAATACCAATAAAAAAAATAATCAGCCCTGAAAAAAGCCATATTGATGCAATAATCGAAGTATACCCATCCGGTGGAGAGGAGCCCGACATATACCCTACTGAAAGATAAACGATATAAGCAAGAGCGGAAATAGAAATACATAGCCCCGAGTAAAACGTAAAAACCAGTGGTAGGCTGCTGAACGATGTTACTGCATTTACAAGATGACTAAACTTTCTGGAGAATGTATAGGTCGTACGGCTACTAGAACGTTTAAGTACGTTTCGCTGGCATTGTTTGAATCCCGTCAGCAGCCAAAGACCACCAATATTTATTTCGCGTTCCCGATGCAAAAGAAGCGCTTCCACGTATCGTCGGGTCATCAATCTTGCTGTCAAAATATTGTCTGGCTGCGCTATTCCGGTAAGAAGGCGGAATATGCGATAAAAAAGGTTGCCGGTAACTTGCTCGAAAAGCCCGCCTTTTCTTACGGACTGAACACCAAAAACAACATCACTTGCTTCGTCATTCATTTGCATTTCAAACTGAAGCAACCACTCAGGATCCTCTTCTAGGTCACTGTCGATCAGAAATACCCGCTCGCCCACCGCGTGGGCAAGCCCGGTCATCATGGCCTTGTGATGACCGAAGTTACGCGATAGGTCCACGACGACAACATGACCATCGTACTCTGAAATTTGCACAGCCAAGTCCAAACTGCTGTCTGGCGATCCGTCGTTTACCAGCACGATCTCATAATTGTCACCGACGAGCTGTCTGGCAGCGGCACCCGCACGCTGATGAAACTCGGCAATGTAGGGAGCAGATTGGTAGAGGGTTGCAACGATAGACAACTTCATGAGCGCACATACCTCATGTTGCGGTGTGCATTTTTACCGCAGTTGAAAAGCAAATCGAGAATGCTGACCTCGTGGGTGAAGTCGCCCCAAAGCTGAGGATATTCTGGGTATCCGGCGTAGTCAAACCACGTCAGCTGGATACCACGCTTGGCGAACACGGCTCTGTCGATGTAGTCCTTGGTAGCGGGGCCGGAGATGTATTCGCTCCCACCACCCGCCGCACACAGATCAGCTAACCGCTCTGACTTACCTTCAGACAATGGATAATCCCATGAATTACTGATGGTCGTCTTGATACCCAGGTAAGTGCAAATTGCTTCAATAAAGCATCGATTCAGTTGTGAAAGTTGCTCTGGCGGCTCAGCCAAATAAAGCGGCTCAAGCCAGGCCGAAATCTCGTTGAAATATGGTGCACGGCGATAGTTCTGCGAAAGTGCTTTCCAATGATCCTTTGCCCACTGGGTACCTTCGACCTCCGTTTCGCGAATGGCCTGGTAATATTTGCCCTTTACCTTGACAGGAATAGTCAGCCAGTTAGCACCTTGTGTCGTCTTGATCTGATTTCGATTACGCCAATCACGCCGAGTATATTGCATGTCATCAAAGAGAATAAACTCGTCGACTGCAGCAATCATGTCGAAGTAGCCTTTCCAGGGAATATAGTTGGATTGAACAATAGCTACTTTCTTCACAATGGTTTGCTGCCCACCAAATACGTGAATTATCTTAGAGCATCAATTGGCATAAGAGGCGCTTCCTTTAACAGCGAGTACCGCTCGGCATGTCCGGGAATCTATCATTGGTGGGCTGAAGCTGGTCACTATCAAGATCTCCCTAGCTCCTGCCTCCACGCAAGCATCCTCCAGCTGACCTTTCCCCTGAATTAGCACCATTGGCTTGATGACATTTGGACTCATTATAACAAGGAACTACTATAGCCAGCGTGCCAACTTTATTACTAATTTGATCCATTATTTCTTATTCCTAATACTGTTCCACAGTATTTACTGATGCAGCTTCGAAATATCCACAATTGAACCTGTAAAACCGTCGATATTATATTCATCCAAAAGTTTAACCTCATAGGTATCAGGCGCCTTTAGTGCTTGATATAGCAAAGCAGACATATACTGCCCCCCATGGGACACGTTGCTCAACACCAAGGCAAAACTGTCGGGATATTCACTCAAGTCTGCCTGATTGTTATGGTATGTCACAATATATTTGAAATTCTCTTTACGGTGATCGATGTACCCCATTATTGGACTTGATGTATAAAAGGTATCAAAGAGATTCAGATAGACATTCCGGTCATCTATATTTTCTGCCGATTTCAGTAGAGAGCTTTGCATTTCATTGAAGGACCTGTATTCCATACTGCGCTCTGCAATAGAAAATGCCGTAATATCTTTCCCATAATTCGGATAATATTCCCCTGATTTATTGCTCCAGAAAAAACCTATCATCACCAACATAAGAACATTGACAAAAATTTTTACAGCATGACTATAGCTTTTATTTTCTCGCTTTAACTTACCACTTGCACACGATATCAGCGTGACAAGTGTTATAACCATTACAGGCCAAATCCAGATGTAGTACCTTATAAGCGGGTAAAACTCCACACCAGTCAATGGGACTACAACAATAAAACCCACAAACGCACTTATCATCAATATACCGCCGAGCAGTACCCTTTTTTCGGCCTCGATATCTCCCGCACCGTGATTGCTCAGCAAAAATTTCCTTCTGAACATATCCTTGTTCTTCACCAAATACCACCATCCACCCATAGCAAGGAAAAGCAATATCAAATAGAAGTCGGGTGTCTGCGAGAGCCGACCATGAAACTGATGGATTAAATAGCCAACAAAATCAGTATTGTTAGTTAGTGCCTTATCGGCAGCCTGCATCCAACGCAACCATTCAATACCAACACCAAATATCGCCATTATAGCCACATAAAGCATACGCCTGGCTCGCCCACCCTTTTCGAGCATAAATAGCAAAGAAAGGCACGTTATTATCGGCAAACCTAGCGACTTGACCAAGCAAGCGGCAATTGCAGCAATCGCCGCCCAAAAATAATTCTGCTTAACCCAATTTGAGAAGGCGAGCATTACACATAGGCTTCCCCCGATCTCCATATACATATATCTTGATTGAATTAGAAAAGGAGGAAAAAGCAAGATAGCTGCTGTCACCAACAGCGAAGTATAAATGCCGAAAATTGACCTGCTCAGATTAAAAACGACAGCCAACACCGCCCCGGTTAAAAGAAACTGGATGAAGTGAAGCAATAGGTAGACAAGCTCATTATCACCATCGAACAGCCACATCACTGCCGCCGTCACAACTGTGATAGGTGTATATACGTGGACGTTCGGGCCCGCTTGCCGAAATCCGGGCTCTTCTACCAAGGCGTAAAAATCAAATCCTGTTTCATAGAGGTAAATTGCGGGAGCAAAGACACCAGCCGCAGTATCCCATACAGGCTTTTCGTAACGAGCATCCCAATTGAGGATACAAACAAGAATGAAAAAAACCAAAAATACCAAACACGCAGAAAAGTACTTTTTTCCTTTTAAAATATCCATTACCTTTCCACAACTCTAGGCACTCATAACTTAAGCGTTTTCATCAAACCAGCCCCGCAACCAATTAAGAGTGCATCTAAAATCCGAACTATAGATTTAACCTAAAAACCCAAGTTTTCGAATAACTATTGCACAAACTTATCGAATTTTCTGGTCACAAATACCGGCCGTATCAAACCCGACGTCATTCTTATAATGCTCGCACAGGTCACGAAGCATACCGGCAGTGTCGGCATCCCCTTCATACTGGTCCAGCGACCACCATTTTTTTTCGGGGATGTTAATCAGCACCAAGTATTCGCCCATGCTGGGAATCAGGGTCAACTGCCAGTCACCTTTGACCACGGCGCGGTGTTTGCTCCTGATAATCATGTCCCGGAAGTCATCCCTGACCACCAGCTTGCCGGCAGCATCGGTGGCATAAATTCCCACGGTCTGGGTCAGCAACCTTTTTTTGTTGATCTCGTCCTTGGTCAGTTCCGTGACAATTACCCCGGTTTCCATAAACAGAGGCCTGTTTGATAACTCCCGGTCGGTGACAGAAAGCAGTGATAGACCATCGAACGCTTTATCTGCAAAGCGGTTATCCAGCAGTTCTGAGATCGTCGGGGCAATATCCATCAGTGAGCCGTTACCGGTGCGGAGCGCCGGGCCAAAATCATCGTTGCCGTAACTTTTTGCTGCCAGTAGCACACGGCTCTGGCCCAAGTTAAGCAGATTGGTGGCGTGGCCGCGGGTGGTGGTATACACCTCAAAAATGGCATCGTCCCGGGCTGCCGTTAATTCATCGGCCGGCAGATCAAAGCCGTCACCGTGGTCCGACATAAAGAACACGTAGGCATTATCCAGCGCACCGGTCGCCTCCAAGTCCGCCATAAACTGACCGAACTGCCTATCTACCTGCTTCAGCATCATGCGGTAGCGGTAAAACGACTGCTCGGCGGGGTCATCGCTATAGGCCTCACCCTCCAATGGCTCCCACTCCCGTGATAACCAGGGCCAGTGGGGCAACACAAAATGAGCAGCCAGAAACACCGGTTTATCCGGCTCGCTGACCACGGCATCCAGAATCGCCTGGCTGTATCGCTCGGGGTCGTAGTTCATGTCGCGCCCCCGGTTCAGATACATATTCGGAAACAGCCACTTGCCCGCCACGGTATTGCAAAGCAGGTTGACCAGCGGGTGATCAAAACCGCCGAGCATGAAGTTGAGTGCACCGTACTCGGGGCCGACTACCTCATCAAAACCGAAAGTTTCGTCAATGTTATTGAAGCGCCTCTCGTCCATCGCATAAATTGAACGATAGCCACTATTCTGCATCCAGCGTCCCAGTGCGCGGTTTTTGTCTATATATTTATGGTTAGTCAGATTGTAGCGGCCATTGTGGTTGACCGGCTCGGCACCAGTGAGAATGCTCATCCACGCCGGAAAGGTTCGGGCATAGGGCGTGTAGGCATTTTCAAATACGGTGCTCTGTTGCAGAAATTTGTCTACATTGGGCGTCAGGCCGGTGGTATTGCCAAAATAGCCGGTCTGGTCCGGACGCAGGGAATCGATACCGATAATAAAGATATTGGGTGGTCCAGCACCATTGGCCCCAGCACTATTAACCACAGCACTATTAACCACAGCGCCATTAAATTGCGCATTGCCGGCTGTGATGCTCAACCCGTACATCACGCCAAACGCGCCCACTGCCAACACACAGGCCGAGCCCCAGACACGGGCGTTGCGCCGAATCAGAAAACCCAGGCTTACAACAAACGCCACGGCAAAAATCGTCAGCAGGCCGACGAATACCGCGTCACTCATTAACCAGGGGCTTTGATGGAGAAAACCGCTGCCCTGCATCTGCGGATAGCGCCGGTTACTCCACACCAGCAACAACAGCGCCGACAACAGAAACAGCAATACCGGCAACAACTGGCGGTTTTTCGGGCTGATCGCAGGCAGGCCCAGCCAGCCCGCAGAAGCCAGCCACAGTAAAAATAGCCAGGCCAGATGAATCGCCACCATGGCCAGCACAAAGTAGCCCAGATCCCACCAGAAGCCGGGGCTGACCAGCAGAGCATGGTAGAAGGCTTTCATGTCAACCTGGTCCGGCGCCACAATCAGCACCTGGTAAAAGTTGGCCACTAACACCACCAACAGAAAACCCAAAATCAGCCCGGTGTAGAGGGAGATCGACTTGCGGGGTGGGATAGCTTCTAATCTGGGTCTGGCGGCCAGGCTGCGGTCCGTATCGGGGGTGTCCGTCATAATCAATTACATCTGCTGGTAATAAGCTTCATTCATGAAAAAACCCTGCCAGGTCATCCAGGCAGGGTTTTGTTTACCACGATCGTGAACTGATCCAGTAGCAATCACACTCACAAGGCCCAAAGGCCCAGGTGCGGACTTAGCCTTTACAGGAACCTGGCAGGAATTTATTCATAGTAGTATTTTCAGGCTCACACTTAAACTTGAATATCTGCGTGCCTGCGTCAGAGGTCGTCATTGTGGTGGTACTATCGGAATAAGGTACCAGCTTGATGACCTCGCTATCAACGTCAGTATCACCAAAGCCCTGAGTAGTGACCTCGATCACGCCACTACCGGTCGTATGAATACTTTTGACGTATTTGGTAATGCCGTTGCCACCGGTACCGCTGCCTTCACCACAACCCCAACCGTCGGACCCGATGGTCGACAGGGAGGTTGAATCGGCTGTCTGGTAGACCTCAGATATCGTGGTGCGGCACTGGCTGGTGGCCAGGATCACTTCAGACATTTTCGCCTTGACCACGTAGCTCTGGTAGGCAGGCAGTGCCACGGCGGCCAGAATACCGATAATCGCGACCACGATCATCAGTTCGATAAGGGTAAAACCCTGTTGTACTTTCTTCATTGTATTTCTCCCTTGAAATAACGGTATGCCAAATGGCGTTGTTGCAGTGTATATGGAGAGCATTTACCGTGCCAACCAAAAAATTATTGGACAGTAAGGGCAACCGCCTTCCGCAAACTGACAATTTTTGTCAGTTTACACCAAGACCCGACAGCTATAGCGCGTTCAGCCGGGCATCCTGACGCCCCCGGTCAGCCCGTAAGCCCGGCGTCAATCAGCCGCTATTCACTACCAACCGGTTGCGCCGCCCACCCCTATCGGTGTCACCGCCCACAACTAATCATTTGCGCCGTGGTCAACGGGGTTGACGCCCGATTGCCAGACTATGGCTCCCACCGCCACCTTGTATTACCATCACGGCTGGTTCTACTACTTCATACTTCTTTATTAGCCGCTGAGTATCTGTCCGCCTATGAAACAAACCGATACATTGAAGGGCTTGGCCAAACGTCTGGTAACAGATCAGTTGCTGGAAGAAAATGTTGCCGTGCAGGCACTGGCAGAATGTGAAAGCGACAAGTCCAACCTGGTTCATTACCTGACCCACAATAATCTGCTGGCCCCCAGCCTGATCGCCGCGGTTGCGGCCAATGAGTTTGGCACACCACTCTACGATCTCTCGGCCCACAACATCGATGCCAGCCCGAAGGAGCTGGTCGAGAAGAAGTTGATTCGCAAACACCAGGTATTGCCCCTGTTCAAACGGGCCAACCGCCTGTTTCTGGCAGTGAGCGACCCCACCAACCACCAGGCGGTGAGCGAGGTGCGTTTTCAGACCGGCCTGTCCGTTGAGCTGGTACTGGTGGAGCACGACAAACTGGAGCGGGCACTGGATGCCTACCTGCATGAGCAGGATGAACACGAAATGGGCGATGCGCTCGGCACCATGGATGATGTGCACCTCGACGACCTGGATATCGAGGCCGTCGACGAAGATAAGAAAGGCAGCGGCACCGGCATTGACACCGCCGATGTGGACGATGCCCCGATTGTGCGGTTTATCAATAAACTGCTACTGGACGCCATCAAGCAGGGGTGTTCGGATATTCACTTTGAACCCTACGAAAAAGTCTACCGGGTGCGGTTCAGAACTGACGGTATTCTTCGCGAGGTCACCAAGCCCCCGGCCAATCTGGCCCCGCGGATGGCGGCTCGTCTGAAGGTGATGTCGCAGATGGATATTTCCGAGCGCCGCGTACCCCAGGATGGCCGGATTAAACTGCGGATTTCAAAGAACCGGGCCATCGACTTTCGGGTGAACACCCTGCCCACCCAGTTCGGTGAGAAAATCGTACTGCGGATTCTCGACCCCGCCAGTGCCCAGGTGGGTATTGAAAACCTCGGCTATGAAGAAGACCAGAAGCAGATGTATCTGGACGTGCTGAACCAGCCACAGGGCATGATTCTGGTAACCGGCCCCACTGGTAGTGGTAAAACCGTCTCGCTCTACACCGGCCTGAATATTCTCAATACCACGGAACGCAATATCTCCACGGCCGAGGACCCGGTGGAAATCAACATGCCCGGCATCAACCAGGTGCAGATCAATTACAAGGTAAAACTCACCTTCCCCGAAGCACTGCGGGCTTTCCTGCGACAGGATCCGGATGTGATCATGGTGGGTGAGATCCGCGACCTGGATACCGCTGAAATCGCCATCAAGGCAGCCCAGACCGGTCACCTGGTATTGTCCACCCTGCACACCAATAGTGCGCCGGAAACCCTCAACCGTCTGCTCAATATGGGCGTGCCCGCGTTTAACGTGGCCACCTCGGTGAACCTGATTATTGCCCAGCGGTTGGGCAGACGACTCTGCGTGCACTGCAAAAAACCCGCTGACGATATACCCCAGAAGATTCTGATCGATGAGGGTTTTGACACCATAGGCCGCCCCCTGGAGGAGCTGACCCTGTTTCACCCGGTGGGCTGCCCAAAATGCACCAACGGCTACAAAGGACGGGTGGGGATTTACGAGGTGTTGAAAGTGACACCCAAAATAGCCCGGCTCATCATGGAAGGCGGCAATTCGATTGAAATTGAACAGGCGGCCATTGAAGAAGGCTTCAGAACTTTGCGCCAGTCGGCACTTCGTCGTGCGGCCGAGGGTATAATCAGCCTGGAAGAGGCTAATCGGGTAACAAAGGACTAATCCATGGCAACAACGGCGCAGGTCTATACCTACAAGGGCAAGGATAAAAGAGGCAAGCCCATTCAGGGCGAGTTGAAGGCGAGCAGCGCGGCGATGGTAAAAGCCCAGCTCCGCAAGCAGGGCATTGCCGCCAACCGGGTAAAGAAAAAGGCCAAGCCCTTGTTCGCTGGCCAAAAGCCCGTCAAACCCCAGGATATCGCGATATTCACTCGTCAGCTGGCCACCATGATGCGCGCCGGTGTGCCACTGGTACAGAGCTTTGATCTGGTCGGCGAAGGTGCCGATAAAGAGAGTCTGCGCGACATCATTTATACCATTCGCGATGACGTCTCCTCAGGTATCAGCCTGGAGGGGGCTCTGCGCAAACATCCCAAACACTTTGATGACCTGTTTTGCAGCCTGGTTGGAGCCGGCGAACAGGCTGGTGCGCTGGAAACCATGCTGGACCGGATTGCCACCTACAAGGAAAAAACTGAATCCCTGAAAGCCAAAATCAAAAAAGCACTCACCTACCCGATTGCCGTTGTTCTGGTGGCGGTGATTGTGACCGGGATACTGCTGGTCAAAGTGGTGCCGGTATTTGCCCAAACGTTCAGCAATTTCGGGGCCGACCTGCCCGCGTTTACCCTGTTCGTACTGGGTCTGTCGAATACGGCCCAGGAGTGGTGGTTTATCTGGCTAATCAGCCTGGTCGCTTTCTTTGTGATCTTCCGCGAGGCCAAGCGGCGCTCAACCAGGTTTGATGCGTTCATTGATAAATACATGCTGAAAGTGCCGGTGGTGGGCAATATTCTCTACCAGGCCATTATCGCCCGGTTCGCCCGCACACTCTCCACCACCTTTGCCGCCGGGGTACCGCTGGTGGATGCCCTCACGTCGGTGGCGGGGGCGGCGGGCAATGCTGTTTACCGGGAAGCCATATACAAGGTTCGGGACGATGTAACCACCGGGATTCAGCTTCATCAGGCCCTCAAGACAACCAACAAATTCCCTGTGATGCTGCTGCAAATGACCTCAATCGGTGAGGAGTCCGGCGCACTGGATGACATGCTGGAGAAATCTGCGGTGTTCTACGAGGAGGCGGTGGACAATGCCGTGGATAACCTGACCACGCTGTTGGAACCGATGATCATGTCGGTTCTGGGGGTTCTGGTGGGCGGTCTGCTGATTGCCATGTACCTGCCGATCTTCAAACTTGGCGCGGTAATCTAGGGCCTGTTAACACTAATTGGATTGCCACTGTTGTGGCTAAAAAAGCGCCAATCAAGGCGCGAGGAGCGTAGTTTGGTGATTCTAAATAAGAGACGAGCAACGAAGAGTGGCGTTTTTTTAGCCGCAACCCTTTGGGTTGGGGACATTTTTGCCTCCAGTGTTGTTGAAATTTGCTCATTTAGAGTGACTAAACTTTGCTCATTCCGCCTAGCCGGAGGCAAAAATGACCGCCAGCAGAGATAATCCAATTAGTGCTAACAGGCCCTAACCGATGCCTGACATGCTGGGTTTATCCGTTGCGCCAGTGCTGGCTGTCAGTCTGGTACTGGGTTTGCTGGTGGGCAGCTTTATCAATGTGGTGATCTACCGCCTGCCCCGGCAACTGGCCGCCAGCTGGCGGCGGGACTCCCAGGAGTTTCTGGAGATTGAACCCGATTCAGAGGCCGTGCCGGAACCGCTCAATGTGGTGTTTCCCGCTTCGCACTGCCCGCAATGCGGTGCTCCGATTAAAGCCATTCACAATATCCCCCTGCTGAGCTACCTCCTGCTACGCGGCCGCTGTGCGCACTGTCGGTCTGCCATTTCCCTGCAATACCCGCTGGTTGAACTGGTTTCCGGCCTGCTGACCCTGGTGGTGGTGTATCAGTTTGGTCTGACGGCGACCACCGCACTGGCATTACTGTTCAGCTGGAGCCTGCTGGCGCTCACCGGCATTGATTTCAACGAGCAATTGCTGCCGGATGGCATTACCCTGCCCCTGCTGTGGCTGGGCTTGCTGGTCAACGTCAACGGCCTGTTCACGTCGCTGGACAGCGCGGTAATTGGTGCGGCTGCGGGCTATCTCAGCCTCTGGTCGGTGTTCTGGCTGTTCAAGCTAGTGACCGGCAAGGAGGGCATGGGCCATGGCGATTTCAAACTGCTGGCGGCGCTGGGTGCCTGGCTGGGCTGGCAACAATTGCTGTTGATCGTTTTACTGTCTTCGCTGGTGGGCGCGGTGGTGGGCCTGCTGATGATTATTTTGCTGGGACGGGACAGGCAGATACCCATTCCATTTGGCCCCTACTTGGCAGCGGCTGGCTGGATTGCCCTGCTCTGGGGCGAAACCTTGACCAGCAGTTACCTGACGCTGTTCTGACCGATACTGTCGACGAACGTTGTTCGTTGATGTTTAGCTCGATTATGCTTTTCTCCGTAATTAATATGTTTTCAACCTTCCTGTGAGTGACCGCTTCATGTTTACCGTAGGTCTGACCGGCGGCATCGGCAGTGGCAAAAGCGCCGTGGCACAGTTATTTCGACAGCACGGTATCACCGTGGTGGATGCCGATCAGGCGGCGCGCGAAGCCGTGCTGCCCGGTTCACCGGCATTGGCGAAAATCCGCGCCCATTTTGGGGCCGCGGTGCTGAAGGAGGACGGCTCCCTGAACCGCGCCTGGTTGCGGGACGCGGTGTTTGCCGATCCCGAACAACGACAGTGGCTGGAAGCTCTGTTACACCCGGCCATTGCAGTACTGATAGACGAGGCCCTGAATAGCGCCACCAGTCCCTACGCCATTCTGGAATCGCCCCTGCTGCTGGAAACCTCACAGCACGCATTGGTGGATCGGGTATTGGTGGTGGATGTCAGCGAGGCGACCCAGGTGGCCCGTGCCGTCCGGCGTGATGGCAGCGACGAGGCACAGATTCGCGCCATTATGGATGCCCAGATCAGTCGCCATGGGCGACTCGGCAGGGCGGACGACATCATTGATAACGATGGTCCGCTGGCGGCATTGGAACCGGCCGTGGCGGCGCTGCATCAGCGCTACCTGGCGCTGGCAGGCCAGCGCACCGGACAATAGAAAACTGCCAGAACGGTCATAACAGGGTGACAGAGGCCCGGATGATAAATCGGTGAATATGCCGTAACATTCGGGCTGTCACTTTATCGCGACAACCTATGGCAAGTAACGTGATGGCAAGTAGCCTGATGGTCAATAACGGTTTCACTTTCAATAATTCAATAACAGCCCGATCCCTCCAACAACAATCCTCCAACAACAGTGTCTGATGTCAGTATGAATAAACCCAAACCCCTTACCGTGAACTGCCCCACCTGCAAAAAGTCCGTGATCTGGGGAGAGGACTCACCCTATCGGCCGTTTTGCGGCAAGCGCTGTCAACAGCTGGATTTTGGCGCCTGGGCAAGTGAACAGTTCAGTATTCCGGGCGATGAGACCATGCCGCCGGACGATGCAGATTCCGATGCCGAAAACGGTGGTGTCACCCGGCATTGATCTGCAACCTGCCTAACCGGCGTTGGGGAGGTTGCGCAGTCAGTCAGTTCGGCTGTAATGCCGATTGTAGTGCATCGATAATCGGCTGATTGGCAGCGGGAAAAGCGTAGTCCGCCAATTCGGCCACTGTCACCCATTGTAACGGCTGCCCCTCATTGCCTTGCGGCTGGCCGGAAAATGCCCGCACCCACCACACATCGAGCAGAACCGCCTTGTCGGCGTAATCGTGTTGCACCTCGAGAAAGGGCTCGGCGGACTGCACCGAAATCGCCAGTTCCTCGTGAAGTTCGCGGTGCAGGGCGGCCGCCACGGTTTCATCCGGCTCGACCTTGCCGCCGGGAAATTCCCACAGCCCACCCTGATGCTTATGCTCGGGCCGTCGGGCAATCAGAATGCGCTGGTCTGCCGCCAGAATCACCGCTGCCGCCACATGAATACGAGGGGTCAAGTGCGGTATTCCGCGTTGATGGTGACGTACTCGTGGGAAAAGTCGGTGGTCCAGACGGTTTCCCTGGCTTCGCCGCGGTTGAGGCGGATTTCGATGGTAATTTCTTCCTGACTCATCACCGATTGGCCTAGTTGCTCGGTGTAACTGGCGGCGCGTCCACCGTCTTCTGCGATCAGCACGTCGTCGAGGTAGACCTGAATGGCGTCCACGTTGAGATCGGCAATACCGGCCCGGCCAATGGCGGCCAGGATCCGTCCCCAGTTGGGGTCCGAGGCAAACAGGGCGGTTTTCACCAGCGGCGATTCCGCCACGGTATACGCCACCGCCAGACATTCGGCACTGTCACCGCCACCGGTGACCCGCACGGTGACAAACTTGGTGGCCCCTTCACCATCCCGGATGACCTGCTGCGCCAGGGAGATGAACACCTCGATCACCGCCAGCTCAAAACGGGTCTGCTCCTCGGCGGACAACCCGTCAATATCCAGATTCGATGCACCGGTGGCCACCAGCATGGCGGCATCATTGGTGGAAGTATCGCCATCCACGGTTATGCGATTGAAGGAGCATTCTGCGGCCGTACTGACCAGTGTCTGCAAACGGGTTGCCGAGATTTCGGCATCGGTGGCCACATAGGCCAGCAGGGTGGCCATGTTCGGTTTGATCATTCCGGCGCCCTTGGCAATGCCGGTGATGGTAATGGGCTGCCCCGCCAGGGTGAGCTGGACGCTGGCGCCTTTGGGGCGCGTATCGGTAGTGAGAATACCTTTGGCCGCGCTGGTCCAGCCATCTTCACTGAGGGCGCCAATGGCGTTTGGCAGGGCAGCCAGAATTTTTTCGACCGGCAGTGGTTCGCCAATCACCCCGGTGGAAAATGGCAATACCGCAGTGGGTTCAACATCACCGAGCTCGGCAACTTTCTCGCAGACCCGGGCCGCGTTAATACGGCCCGACTCGCCCGTTCCCGCATTGGCATTGCCGGTATTGGTCACCAGGTAGCGAGTGGCGGTCCCGGCAAGATGTGCCTTGGCCAGCTGAACCGGCGCGGCGCAAAAGGCGTTTTGGGTGAACACGCCAGCAGCGCGACCACCCGGCGCAATCGCCATCAGCACCAGATCCTCGCGACCGGGTTTTTTAATACCCGCACTGGCTGTACCGAGCCGGAAACCCGGCACCGGGTGCATCACCGGAAAACAATTTTCGCCAACGGCCATGATGTCTGTCTCTTTATGTTTTCGCTATGGGCGCACGTCGCAGGGCCTGAACCCACTCACGACAGGCGTCCGTGACACTGTTTGTATTTCTTTCCGCTGCCGCAGGGACAGGGGTCATTCCGGCCCACCTTGCGACCTTCCCGAACAAACGGCTGCTCAGGGTTTCCCTGCTGCTGTGCAGGCGATTGCCCGCCCAGTGCCGACACTTCCTCGTGCTGCATCTGCAACTGCTGGCGCTGCTGCGCTTCCCGCTGCTGTCGCTCCAGGGCTTCGATTTCCTCGTGACTGCGGACTTCGACGCGACAGAGAAACTTGATGGTCTCGAGCTTGATATTATCGAGCATTTCCCGGAACAGCATGAAAGATTCACGCTTGTATTCCTGTTTGGGGTTTTTCGCCGCGTAGGCCCGCAAACCGATACCCTGGCGGAGGTGATCCATGTTCGATAGATGCTCTTTCCAGAGGGTATCCAGCACCTGCAACATCACCTGCCGTTCAATGGTGCGGATATCCTCGCCGATAGTCTGGGCTTTTTGCTCATAGCGCTCGCTCATCGCCTGCTGGATACGGTTGCGAAGACCTTCCTCGTGCAGCCGGGAATCCTCATCCAGCCACTGCTGGACCGGCAGTTTCAGTCCGAATTCCGTGGAGAGGTGTTCCTCCAGTCCGGGAATGTCCCACTGTTCAGCGAGACTCTGGGGCGGCACAAAATAGTCGATCGCCTGATTGACCACGTCAGCCATGATGTTAGTGATCACATCGGCGATATGATCGGCCGACAGCAGGTCTTCGCGCTGCTGGTAAATGACCTGACGCTGATCGTTGGCCACATCATCGTATTCCAGCAGGTTTTTCCGGATATCAAAGTTGCGACCTTCGACCTTGCGCTGCGCTTTTTCAATGGCACCGGTCACCATGCGGTGCTCAATGGCCTCTCCCTTTTCCATACCGAGGGCGCGCATCATGTTCTTGACCCGATCCGAGGCAAACAGACGCATCAACTGGTCTTCCAGTGACAGGTAGAAGCGGGTGACACCGGGATCGCCCTGACGTCCAGCCCGACCGCGCAACTGATTGTCGATACGGCGGGATTCATGGCGCTCGGTACCCAGAATATGCAGACCACCAGCGGCAATGACCGCATCGTGGCGCTCCTGCCAAGCCTCTTTGACTGCTGCAATTTTTGCCTCGTCCGGGTTGGCCAGCTCGGCAATCTCGGCATCCAGATTACCCCCCAGCACGATATCCGTGCCGCGACCCGCCATATTGGTGGCAATGGTGACAGCGCCGGGTCGTCCCGCCTGGGCGATAATCATCGCCTCTTTTTCATGCTGCTTGGCGTTCAGGACCTGGTGGGGAATTTTCGCTTCACGAAGGCGGGCCGCCATAGCCTCTGAGGTTTCGATGGAGGCGGTACCAACCAGTACCGGCGCCTTTTTTTCAATACAGGCGCGGATATCCTCCACCACGGCATCGTATTTTTCCTCGGTGGAGAGGTAGATCAGGTCGTTGAGATCTTTTCGGGCCAGCGGTTTATTGGAGGGTATGACCACCACCGGCAGGCCGTAAATCTGATGAAATTCGTAGGCTTCGGTATCCGCGGTGCCGGTCATGCCCGCCAGTTTTTCGTAGAGACGGAAGTAATTCTGGAAAGTGGTGGAGGCCAGTGTCTGGCTCTCGCTCTTGATCGTCACCCCTTCCTTGGCTTCGATAGCCTGGTGCAACCCCTCGGAGAGACGCCGGCCCGACATGGTGCGACCCGTGTGTTCATCGATCAGGACGACCTCACCCTCCTGGATGATGTACTCGACATCCCGGTTGAACAGGTAGTGGGCCCTGAGGGCGGACTGCACGTGGTGCAACATGCCCAGATTGGATGCATTGTAGAGGCTATCACCGGATTGAAGTAAGCCATCACTTTCAAGCAATGACTCTATTTTCTTGTGGCCTTCTTCAGTAAGTTCTATCTGGCGGGTTTTTTCGTCAATGATGAAATCGCCGGGTTCTTCATCGCTGTGGGACTTCAGCATCGGCATCATGCTGTTCATGCGTTTGTACAGGGCCGAGCTGTCCTGGGCCGCGCCGGAGATGATCAGCGGTGTCCTGGCTTCATCGATCAGGATGGAATCCACTTCATCCACGATGGCAAAATTCTGACCCCGCTGAACCCGGTCGTCGAGTCTCAGCACCATATTGTCGCGCAGATAATCAAAGCCGAATTCGTTATTGGTACCGTAGGTAATGTCCGCCTGGTAGGCCCGTTTTTTGTCCTCGGGCAACTGCTGGGACATGATCGCGCCCACGCTCAGACCGAGAAATTCGTAGACCGGCGACATCCATTCGGCGTCGCGTCTGGCCAGGTATTCGTTCACGGTGACCACGTGTACCGCGTCACCGCCGAGGGTGTTGAGATAGGCCGGCAATGTAGCCACCAGCGTTTTACCCTCACCCGTGCCCATTTCCGCAATGCGTCCCTGATGCAACGTCAGGCCACCGATCATCTGCACATCAAAGTGGCGTAGTCCGAGGGTTCGCCCGGCGGCCTCGCGCACCACGGCAAAGGCTTCCGGCAGCAATTGATCGAGAGACTCTCCCTCGCTGACACGTTGTCTGAACTCGGTGGTTTTGGCTTTTATCTGGTCGTCGGTGAGCTCCGCGAGAACCGGCTCAAATGCGTTGATCTGTCGAACAGTCTTCCACATTTTTTTGATTTCGCGGTCATTTTTACTGCCAAGAAGCTTCTTTAAGAGTTTCATTATCAAATCCAGTATCACAAGATGCGCCAAGGCGCCCTGAAAAACGTGCGGGTGTCGGGTGTGGACAGATGGGAGCGCTAGCGGATGGTGCGTCGGATATAACTGGCCGGATCGACCGAACGACCATTTTTGTAGACTTCGAAGTGAAGGTGGGGACCGGTTGCACGGCCGGTACTACCCATCAGGGCAATCACATCACCCTGCTTGACGGTATCGCCCGCCTTCACCAGGTTTTCGCGGTTATGGGCATAGCGTGTCAGGTAACCTTCACCGTGATCCACCTCAACCAGTGCACCATAGCCGCTGTGTCGACCCGCCCGGGTAACCACACCGGAGGCAACCGCAATGATTTGATCCCCTTCCTGGCCGGCAAAATCGACGCCGTTATGCCAGGCGCGGTGGCCGCTAAAGGGGTCGGTACGTCTGCCGTAACGGGAGGACAGCCAGCCTTTCAACACCGGCCGTCCAGCCGGTTGGCTCTGGCCATTGAGCTGGCGGTCCAGCATCAGTGATTCGAGGACACCGAGCTGACCTTCACGGTTTTCCACCTGGGACTGAAGTTGGGCAAACATGAGATCCAGCTCGGTGTGGCTGTATTCAAGTTCTAGGGGTTCCAGCTCTGGCCCGCCGATAGCCGGTTGCAGACTGAAATCAAATTCACCGTCTTCGAGATCGGCGATGTTTGCCAGCCGCGCACCCAGTGCATCCAATCGCAACAGCCGGGTTTGCAGGGCGGCCAGTTTTTTGGTGAGAGCGGCCACTTTTTGTCTGGCTTCGTCGCGGCCCGCGTCGAGATTGGCCTGTTGCTCGGCCAGCTCCTGCTGCATGTAGTCCGTCAGCCGGTCATCCACCTTGCTTTCACCGAGCTGCATGCCGAGGTAAATGCCACCGGACACAGGTAAACCCAGCAGGCACATGGACAACAGGAACTTGGCCCAGTTATTCAGGGTCAGCGTCCAGGTTTTTCCCTTGCGGTTACCGATAAAAATGATATTCACGGGTTGACGATCACCCTCTTTGGCTCTGCACAACAGCTCACGCTAGGCGGTGACCATTGGCTTGATATAGGAGATGGGCACATCGGCTTCATCCTCTTCGAAGGTGACCATTTCCCAAGCATCTTTCTGGGCAATCAACTGCCGCAGCGAAGCATTGTTCAGTCCATGGCCGGATTTGTGCGCAACAAATTCGCCGATCAGGCTGTTGCCAAGCAGGTACAGGTCGCCAATGGCATCGAGTATCTTGTGCTTGACGAATTCGTCTTCATAGCGAAGACCGTCCTCATTTAACACCTGATACTCGTCCACGACAATAGCATTGTCCATGCTGCCGCCCCGGGCCAGGCCCATGGAGCGCAGGTATTCAATTTCGTGCATGAACCCGAAGGTACGGGCCCGGCTGACTTCTTTTACAAAGGAGGTGGTGGAAAAGTCCACTTCCGCCTTGAGCGTCCGGTTGTGAAATACCGGGTGATCAAAATCGATGGAAAACGTCACCTTGAATCCGTTAAACGGTCGCAGGGAGGCCGACTTGTCGCCATCGGTCACCGTGATCGGTTTCAGGATACGGATAAACCGTTTCGGTTCTTCCTGCTCACGGATACCCGCAGATTGCAGCAGGAACACGAAAGGTCCGGCACTGCCATCCATGATCGGCACTTCCGGCGCCGTGACATCGATAATGGCGTTGTCGATACCGAGACCGGCCATGGCGGACAACAGGTGCTCCACGGTCGAGACCTTGACGTCGCCGTTCACCAGTGTGGTGGACAGGGTGGTCTCGCCGACGTTCTCGGCCTTGGCGTGAATTTCCACCACGGGATCAAGGTCGGTTCGACGGAAGATAATACCGGTGTTAACTGGGGCTGGATGGAGGGTCAGGTAGACTTTCTCGCCAGTGTGGAGACCCACACCCGTGGCGCGAATCATGTTGTTCAAAGTACGCTGTCGAATCATGCGTTACGAATACCTGCCAAAATTACAAAAAACCGCCGACAATACTAGCAGAACTCTGCCCACAGCTCCATAAAGCAAACCGCCAGACATTTGAGGGGTGTCACTGGCGGTTCACCTTGTGGATCCAGATAACCTACGTCGGTCAGTCGGCCTGACGACGCAGGAATGCCGGAATATCCAGATAGTCCATGTCGGCATCGGCACGGGCGTCCAGCTTGCGCGCCACCGCTTCACCACCACTGGACCCGCGCCGGATGACGGTGGGTTTTTCCAGGGCATCGTAGTCGGTTTCACCACTGCTCTTGCGCATGTGAATCGGCGCCACATGGCCGTTGTCGACAACTTTGGACGGGGCCTTGCGTTCCAGTGCGGGCTGACCCAGACCAGTGGCCACGACCGTAACCCGCAGACGATCACCCATTTCCGGGTCGATCACTGTTCCCACCACGACGGTGGCGTTATCGGAGGCAAAAGCTTCTACAGTGTCACCCACATCGGAGAACTCACCCAGAGACAGATCGGGACCAGCGGTGATGTTAACCAGAATACCGCGGGCACCCTGCAGGTTGATGTCTTCCAGCAGCGGGCTGTGAATCGCTGTTTCGGCGGCGATCCGGGCACGATCTTCGCCTGTCGCTTCACCGGTACCCATCATCGCCTGCCCCATTTCGGACATCACGGTGCGCACATCGGCGAAGTCCACGTTGATCATGCCGGGGCGGATAATCAGGTCGGCAATCCCCTGTACAGCACCCAGCAACACATCGTTGGCCGCCTTGAAGGCCTCCAGCAGACTGGTGGTTTTACCCAGCACCTGCAGCAGCTTTTCATTGGGCACCGTGATCAGTGAATCCACCCGGTCCTTCAGTTCTTTCAGGCCCTCTTCGGCGATGGCCATGCGCTTGCGGCCCTCAAACACAAACGGCCGCGTGACCACCGCCACGGTCAGGATGCCCAGCTCGCGGGCCACATCGGCCACAATGGGCGCGGCACCGGTACCGGTTCCACCACCCATGCCAGCAGTGATGAACACCATATCGGCGCCCTGCAGGACATCGGCGATGCGCTCGCGATCCTCCATGGCGGCATGACGCCCCACTTCAGGGTTGGCTCCCGCACCCAGCCCCTTGGTCAGGCCATTGCCCAACTGCAGGATGGTGGCGTGCCCCAGGTCCTTGAGTGCCTGAGCATCGGTGTTGGCGCAGATAAACTCCACCCCGTCCACACAGCTGCTCATCATGTGACGGACAGCGTTTCCGCCACCGCCTCCGACCCCTATTACTTTGATTTCTGCGCTATCCGGTGCGCTATCTACGATCTGAAACATGATAAATACCCCTCATTTGGTATAACTGCGTTAAAAAATTACAAATTTCCCTGAAACCAGCTTTTCAGCCGGGCGATAAAACTTTCCTTGGCGCTCTCCCGGCGCCGCACGGGACGGGTACCGTCCTGCTGCTGCTGCAAGCCATAGAGCAGCAGTCCGACGCCAGTGGAGTAGATCGGGTTGTCGACAATGTCCGCCAACCCTTTGATATTGTGTGGCGAGCCAACGCGCACCGGCATGTGGAAGATCTCTTCCGCCAGTTCGATGACCCCCTCCATCTTCGAGGTGCCACCGGTCAGCACGACGCCGGCGGCCACCAGATCTTCAAAACCGCTGCGGCGCAACTCTGCCTGTACCAGGGTGAACAGCTCGTCGTAGCGCGGTTCGACCACTTCTGCCAGGGCCTGCCGGGACAGGTCCCGCGGCGCACGATCGCCGACACTGGGCACCTTGACGGTCTCGTCCGGACCAGTCAGCTTGGCCAGCGCACAGGCATATTTGACCTTCAGTTCTTCGGCGTGCGCGGTGGGCGTACGCAGGGCGTGGGCAATGTCATTGGTCACCTGATCACCGGCAATGGGAATGACCCCGGTATGACGAATGGCACCGTCGGTGAAAATCGCGATATCCGTGGTACCGCCACCGATGTCCACCAGACAGACGCCGAGCTGCTTTTCATCTTCGGTGAGCACAGCGTAGGAAGAGGCCAGCTGCTCGAGAATGATGTCGTCGACCTCAAGGCCGCAGCGCCGAATACATTTTTTAATGTTCTGGGCGGCATTCGCGGCACAGGTCACCAGGTGTACCTTGGCTTCCAGTCGCACGCCCGACATACCCAGCGGTTCGCGAACACCTTCCTGGTTGTCGATAATGAATTCCTGAGGCAGGACGTGGAGGATCTCCTGGTCGGCGGGAATCGCCACCGCCCGCGCCGCATCGATAACCCGTTCAATATCCAGGGGCAACACCTCACGATCGCGAATGGCCACGATACCGTGGGAATTCAGGCTGCGGATGTGGCTGCCGGCGATACCCACATAGACCGAGTGAATATGGCACCCCGCCATCAACTCGGCTTCTTCAATTGCCCGCTGAATGGAATGAACGGTGGACTCGATGTTGACCACCACACCCTTTTTCAAGCCGGAGGAGGGATGCAGCCCGGTGCCGACAATTTCCAGTGTGCCACCGGGTCCCGCCAGACCCACGATCGTCACGACTTTTGATGTGCCGATATCCAGCCCGACAATGAGTTGTTCGTCATTTGAGTTCGCCATTCTCGACCTCATACTTGCTCTGGCTCGCCAGATGCCATTGATAATTGCTGTTGATTGAGTTGCGCCTGTTGCGCAGGTTTTTTCACCCACTGCACCGCGACACCGTTGTCATAACGAATATCTACCCAGCCAACCTCTGTCGCCCGCGCCTTGAGGTGCTGATCCCAGACCAGCAGGAAACGGCGCATTTTTTCGATAATCTGATCGCGGCCGATCACCAGTTCCAGATCGTTGGTGAGCGTCAGCCGCCAGGCATCGCGGGCATCGCGTTTCAATGCTGCAATACGCAACTCCGCCGGTTGCAGCATCTGCGCCATCTGCCGGTAGGAGCGCATCATCTGCCGCTCACTGCGTTCAACGCCTTCCAGTAGAGGCAGGTGTGACAGCATGCTGTTGTCGCCGATTTCCAGTCGCTCCCCGCGATGATTGAGAAAAGCGCTATCGCCCCAGCGAGCGATAGGAACCTCTTCTACCAACCGGATCACCAGACTGTCTGGCCACTGGCGACTGATACTGGCCTCTTCGATCCAAGGATGCTGCTCCAGACCGTCGCGGATTTTTTGCAGGTCGAGGCTGATAAAACCACCACTCAACAGCGGCTCAACCATCTTCTGGATCTGTGCCTGATCCACCTGGGTGTATTGCCCCCGCACCAGGATCACCCCGATGGGCGCATCGACTTTGTTGAACACCAGCCACGCACCCCAACCGCTGCCGACCAGCAATCCACTCAGCAGCAACAGCGACAGACCGCGTTGCAGCCAGGCCAGGCGATCACGCCAGGGCTTCGTCTCGCCCCGCCGTTTGGCCCCTGCCATTTTTGGTAATTTGCCTGCCATCGCTCTGCTGTTTCTCCGTTGTTGCCTTGCCAAACTTTCAGGTTGTATCACTCGTCCTCGAAGCGCGCTCACAGCGCCTTTAAAGACAACGCCTTTAAAGAGAGGTATCGAGGATCTTCAATACCAGCTCATCAAAGCTGTAGCCCGCCGCCTTCGCCGCCATCGGCACCAGACTGTGGTCGGTCATACCCGGTACCGTGTTGACTTCCAGCAGCTGGAATTCACCGGCCTGATCACACATCACATCCACCCGCCCCCAGCCACTGCACCCGAGGCTGTTAAACGCCGCCAGCGCCAACTCCTTGAGTTCGGCCTCCCGGTCCTGATCCAGCCCACAGGGGCATAGATAGCGGGTGTCATCGGCCAGATATTTGGCGTTGTAATCGTAAAAACTGTGGTCGGTCTCCAGCCTGATCGGCGGCAACACCTCGCCGTTGAGCACCGCCACGGTGTACTCCGCGCCGCTGATCCACTGCTCGGCAATCACACTGCTATCCATTGCGGCGGCCTCAACCCACGCCTTCTCCAACTCAGCGGCACTGTCCGCCCGGGTCATGCCGAGACTGGATCCCTCATGGGATGGCTTGACCATCACCACACCGCCCAGGGCATCGAGTGTTCCCTGCCAGTCACTGCTGTCGTTCAATACCGCAAATTTTGCCGTGGGCAACCCCACGCCCTGCCAGAACTGCTTGCTGTGCAATTTGTCCATGGCCAGCGCGGAGGCAAATACGCCGCTGCCGGTGTAGGGCAGACCGAGAAACTGCAGGGCGCCCTGCAGGGAGCCGTCTTCACCACCCGGCCCGTGCAGCATGATCAAGGCCCGCGCCAGTGACAGCTGCGGCAGTTGCTGCAACAGGTCGGCAGCCACATCGATGGCGACCAGATCGACACCGCTGCGCTGCAGGGCCGCGATCACCGAGCTACCGGAGATCAGTGAAATCTCCCGCTCAGCGGAGGTGCCCCCATAGAGCACACCCACCCGGCCATATTTCTGTTTCATTGCCTCACTGACTGCCATCGTTCTCTCTGTCATGTTTCACTGGACCAATTGTCGATCGTCGAGCAGCTTCACCAACTTGCCCACACTGCCCGCCCCCTGGGTCATCACCAGATCACCGTCGCGGAGCAGGTCTTTCAGCACGTCACCGACAGCTTCAATGTCTTTCACATAGATCGGTTCCACCAAACCGCGCTGACGGATACTGCGACACAGGGCGCGGCTGTCTGCGCCGGGAATCTCCTCTTCACCGGCGGGATAAACCTCCAGCAGAATCAGCACATCGCAACCGGAGAGCACCTGTACAAAGTCTTCGTAGAGATCGCGGGTACGGGTATAGCGGTGTGGCTGGAAAACCATGACCAGACGCCGCTCCGGCCATCCCTCACGCACAGCCTTGATGGTGACGGCCACTTCTTTCGGGTGGTGGCCGTAGTCGTCCACCAGCATGGCCGTGCCACCGCTCACGGGGTATTCACCGTAAATCTCGAAACGTCGACCCACCCCCTGGAAATTGGCAAGTCCGCTCTGGATGGCCCGGTCGTCGACACCTTCATCAGTGGCGACAGCCACCACCGCCGCCGCGTTCAGCACGTTGTGCTCCCCGGGAATATTCAGGGAGATGGGCAGGGGCTCGGCATGGTCGGGCCGATAGATCACGAAATGGCTGTTGTTCTGGTGAATAGTGACCTGGTCAATGCGGAAATCGGCATCCTCGGCAAAGCCATAGGTCAGCACCGGGCGCGACACCAGCGGCAGAATTTCCCGAATCACCGGTTCGTCAATACACAGCACCGCCAGCCCGTAAAACGGCAGGTTGTGCAAAAACTCGACAAACGTCTGCTTGAGCCGGTTGAAATCAAATCCGTAGGTTTCCATGTGGTCGGCATCGATATTAGTCACGATGGCCACCATCGGTTGCAGGTGGAGAAAAGAGGCATCGCTCTCATCCGCTTCAGCCACCAGATAGCGGCTCTCCCCCAACCGCGCGTTGGTTCCCGCGCTCTTCACCAGCCCGCCGATGACGAAAGTCGGGTCCTTGCCACTGGCGGCCAGTACCGATGCCAGCAAACTGGTGGTAGTGGTTTTACCGTGCGTCCCCGCCACCGCAATGCCGTGTCGATAGCGCATCAGTTCCGCCAGCATTTCCGCGCGGCGAACAACCGGAATGCGCCGTTCCCGCGCACTGACAATCTCGGGATTGTTTTCATCCACAGCGGAGGACTGCACCACCACGTCCGCATCCGCAATATGCTCGGCCGCATGCCCCAGGGTAATCCGCACACCGAGCCGGCGCAGCCTGACAATATTGCTGTTGTCCGCCAGATCGGAGCCGGAAATCAAATAGCCCTGATTCAGCAATACTTCGGCGATGCCACACATGCCGCTGCCACCAATACCAATAAAATGGATACGGCGGATACGACGCATTTCCGGTACGGGATGAAAGCCTTTATCGCCCACGGCAAACCTCCTCGCAAATTTCGGCCACGGTCTCCGCCACATCAGGTCTGGCAAGTTTTCGCGCATTCAGCGCGCGCTGTTGCAGCTGGGCGGCATCCGCCAGCCAGTCCGCCAGCAATGTCGCCAGTTTTTCAGCGGTCAGGTCCTGCTGCTGGATCATGTCGGCCGCACTCTCGGCCACCAGCCACTGGCCGTTGCCGGTCTGGTGGTCGTCAATGGCGTGGGGGTACGGAATGAGAATGGCACCGATGCCCGCCGACGCCAGCTCGGAGACGGTCAGGGCACCTGCCCTGCAAACCACCATGTCCGCCCAGCCATAGGCGTCGGCCATGTCCTTGATAAAGGGCTCGATCTCGGCATTCACACCCTGTTGCTCGTAGGCCGCAGCGGTGGCATCCACATGGTTCCTGCCACACTGGTGACGGATGAGAGGCCGCTGGGCTTCAGGCAGCAGTGCCAGCGCCGCCGGCAGGATCTGATTGATCGCCAATGCACCGAGGCTACCGCCCAGCACCAGAAGGTGGCGGGGCCTCCCCACCGGGGCAATTCGTTGCTGCGGGGCGCCGAGCGCCGCAATCTCGGACCGCACCGGATTGCCGATCCACACCGCGTTGGGCAAGGCATCGGGGAACGCCGACAGTACCCGGTTTGCCACCTTCGCCAGCAAGCGGTTGGTGGTCCCGGCCACGGCATTCTGTTCGTGAATGACCAGCGGAATGCCCAGCAATTTGGCCGCCAAACCACCGGGGCCAGAGGCAAACCCGCCAAATCCCAGCACCGCATCGGGGCGCTCGCGGCGCAATACGGTGATGGCCTGGCAAAGTGCCCGCAACAACTGCCAGGGTGCGCTGATCAGCTTTCGCCACCCCTTACCGCGCAACCCCGCCACTTCGATATAATGGATCGGGAAACGATTGGCCGGCACCAGTTCGGCCTCGATACCGCGCCGGGTGCCGAGCCAGCACACCGCAATATCGCGTGCGCGCAGGACATGCGCCACCGCCAGGGCGGGGAACACGTGTCCACCAGTGCCGCCGGCCATGACCATCACCTTGTTACAACTCCGCTCTGTCACGTCTCACCTGTTTTGCAACGGCCTGCACATCATCCATCTCCCGGCTGATCCTCAGCACCAGTGCCACCATGGCACAACACACCAGCAGGCTGCTGCCGCCGTAACTGATGAAGGGCAGTGTCAGCCCCTTGGTGGGCAACAGCCCGGAGGTGACACCGATATTGATAAACGCCTGGCCCGCCAGCACGATCGCGATACCGAAACAGCTGTAGGCGGCAAACCAGTCCTCCTGCCGAACTGCTTTTCTGGCCACATGCACGATTCGCGACACCAGCAGACTGTAGAGCCCGAGCACAACCGCAACCCCGATCAGACCGAACTCCTCGGCGTAGATCGAGAACACGAAATCGGTGTGTGCCTCGGGCAGAAAAAACAGCTTCTGGATACTGTTGCCCAGACCAACCCCGAACCACTCGCCGCGACCAAAGGCGATCAACGACTGGGTTAACTGATAACCGCTGTCGTATTGATGGGCCCAGGGATCGAGGAACGTCACCAGACGCTCAAGGCGGTAGGGGGAAATCAGCGCCATGGAGGCAATGCCACCGATACCGGCCAGCAACAGCCCGCTGAACAGCCACAGCTTTGCGCCACCGATGAACAGCATGGCCAGCACCGTGCCGCACACCACAACCATTGAGCCGAAATCCGGTTCCAGCAGTAACAGGCCCGCGACGCCAATCAACAGCAGTACCGGCCTGATAATGCTCTGCCAGCGTTCACGCAGCTCCCGCTGATAACGCTCCAGATAGCTGGCCATGAACAGGATCATCATGAACTTGGCCACTTCGGAGACCTGCAGATTGATCGGTCCCAGGGGGATCCAACGCTGGGCACCGTTGACCCGGCGACCGATTCCGGGAATCAGCACCGCCACCAGTAAAATGATGGTGACCACCAGCAGAGGTACCGCGTTGTGATACCAAAATCGCGATGGCAGGTAGAGAAACAGCGCGGCCACTACCAGCCCCATGGTCATGTACAACACCTGGCGCTTGAGAAAATAGAAACCGTCGCCAAGACTGTGTTCGGCAAAACTGATGGAGGCCGAGCTGATCATCACCAGTCCGATGGTGGCAATGGCGATTGTCGACAGCAGCAAACCCTGATCGAGCTCCCGCAGGAACAGGGTAATGCGCGGCCAGTAGACAGCGGCAAGATTCATCGCAATGCCTCCGCCGCCCGGACAAATTGTTCACCGCGGTCGGCAAAACCCCGGAACATATCAAAGCTGGCACAGGCCGGTGACAACAGCACGATGTCACCGGGTCTGGCGATCTGTGCGGCGGCACTGACTGCCGCATTGAGACCCGTAGCAAACAGCACGGGAACGGCCCCAGCCACGGCATCGCCAATAACCGGTGCATCCTCGCCCATCAGGATCAGCTGCCTGACAGCCCCCTGCAGGACGCTGGCCAGCGGGGTGAAATCCTGCCCCTTGCCCTGTCCACCAGCGATCAGCACCAGATTATCAGCACCGCGCAGACCGGCGATTGCCGCCAGGGTGGCTCCGACATTGGTGGCCTTGGAGTCGTTGATATAGGTGACACCGTTGCGTGTCGCCACCCGCTGGCAGCGGTGGGGCAGGCCCTGGAAACGCCGCAACACGGCCAGCATCGGGGCTATTGGCAGGCCAGCTGCCGTCCCCAGCGCCAGGGCCGCCAGCGCATTGGCGGTATTGTGTCGCCCGGTCATACCCAGCTCCCGCTCCGCCAGCAACGGTTCAAACTGGTAGTACAGCCAGGACTCGCCCTGGTGCTGACGCAGGCCAAAGCCTTTGAAATCGGGCTGATCGAGACCAAAGCTCCACTGTTTTACGGCATCGCCCACCAGTGCCGCACTGAGCCGGTCGTCGCGATTGGTCACCACCTGACGCGCCCCGATAAAAATCCGGTGCTTGGCCTGGTGATAGTCCAGTAAGCTGCGATAGCGATCCATATGGTCAAGGCTGATGTTCAGCACAGTGGCGACTTCGGCGTTCAGTGCCAGCACGGACTCCAGCTGGAAACTGGACAACTCCAGTACGTAATACGCGATGTTGGGTGCCAGCAGATCGAGCGCGGGCACGCCGAGATTGCCGCCCACGGCGGCGTCGATGCCGGCTTCCGCAAACATCTCCCCCACCAGGGTGGTGACGGTGCTTTTGCCGTTGGAACCCGTGATGGCGACGATCGGTGCACTGGCGCGGCGGGCAAACAATTCAATGTCGCTGATCACCGGAATTCCGGCCTCGATGGCTGTCTTTACCGCCGGGTGCTGGCGCGATAATCCGGGGCTGAGGATCACTTCATCGGCACCCAGAAAGGCGTCGTCGCTGAACTCGCCCAAGGTCAGTGGTACATCGGGCAGTTCGCTTTGCAGCTGTGCCAGGCAGGGGGGACTGGTGCGACTGTCGAGCACCACAAACCGCTCGCCCATTTCGCTTAAATGACGCGCCACAGACAAACCGGTGACACCGAGACCGGCGATCACTTTCAGTTTGCTACTGGCGATTAATTGCGTCATTGCCACTCCCGTATCCTTCCCCTAACGCAGCTTCAGGGTAGCCAGGCCAAACAGCACCAGCACCAGCGTAATAATCCAGAAACGCACGATAACGCGCGGCTCCGGCCAACCTTTCAGTTCAAAATGGTGATGGATCGGCGCCATGCGGAAAATCCGCCGTCCAGTCAATTTGAAGGAGGCCACCTGCATGATCACCGAGACGGTTTCCAGCACGAACACACCCGCCATAATGAAAAACACAATCTCGTGGCGCACGATCACCGCGATGGTGCCCAGTGCCGCACCCAGTGCCAGCGCACCCACATCACCCATAAATACCTGGGCCGGGTAGGTGTTGAACCAGAGGAAGCCGAGGCCGGCGCCACCCAGCGCCGCGCAAAACACCACCAGTTCGCCGGCACCCACCACATAGGGAATGTGCAGATAACTGGCAAACTGGGCATTGCCCACGGCATAGGCAATCACCCCCAGCGCACCGCCGATGACGACACTGGGCATGATCGCCAACCCATCCAGGCCATCGGTCAGGTTGACGGCGTTGCTGCTGCCCACGATCACGAAATACCCCAGCAGCACATAGAACAAGCCCAGTGGCAGCGCCACCTCCTTGAAGAACGGTATGATCAGCTCGTTCTCCGCACCGGTACTGCCGGTGTAGTAAAGAAAAAAGGCAGCCCCGAATCCCGCGACCGACTGCCAGAAATATTTCCACCGGGCCGGCAGGCCACGGGAGTTTTTTTCCACCACCTTGCGATAATCATCCACCCAGCCGACGGCGCCAAAGGCCAGCGTCACCGCCAGAACCACCCAGACATAACGGTTAGTGAGGTCGGACCAAAGCAGCGCACTGATGAAAATGGACAGAATAATCAGTGCACCACCCATGGTCGGTGTGCCGGATTTACTGAGGTGGCTTTGTGGGCCATCGTTGCGAACCGACTGCCCGATCTGCAGATGATTGAGCCGGCGGATCATCACAGGACCCAGCACCAATGACAGTCCCAACGCAGTGAGCGCACCGAGAATGCCGCGAAATGTCAGGTACTTCACCACGCCGAAAACGGTGAAGTACTGTGTCAGATAGTCTGCCAGCAAAAGCAACATGGCTAGTGTTCCCCCAGTTCCGTTATCATCTTCACCACAGCGTCCATGGCCATGAAACGCGATCCCTTCACCAACACCACAGCATCTTTATCCAGCAGGCTCTTCAACCTTTCCAGCAGCTGTTCCTTGCTGTCTAAATGTTCGGCCCCTTCACCAAACTCACGAACCGTATTGATCGACAAAGGTCCAACTGCGAGCAGGTGGCCGACACCCTTGTCAGCGGCATAACGACCCACTTCGCCATGCAGCGCAGCTTCGTCGTCACCCAGCTCGCCCATGTCACCCAACACCAGAATCTGTTTTCCGCTGATGGTCATCAGGGTATCCACCGCAGCTTTTACGGAACCGGGATTGGCGTTGTAGGTGTCATCAATCAGCGTGCCGCCAGTGGCCAACATCTGCCTGTGCAGGCGACCCGGCACTGCCCGAACTTTATTCAGGCCGGCGGCAACTGCACCGAGGTCGGCGCCCGCTGCGTGGGCACAGGCCGCCGCTGCCAGTGCGTTGGCAACGTTGTGGCGACCGCTCACCGCCAGCTGCACGGCCGCTTCGCCGACGGGAGTCACCAGCACAAAGGAGAAACAGCCCTGCGGGTCTGGCACCATGGCTTTGGCATAAAAATCAGCGGATTCGCTGACGAGGGAGTAGCTGACCACTCTGGCCAGGGTGGCTGCACGCCATTGGGGCGCCCAGCTTTCGTCGAGATTGATTACGGCAGTGCCTTCGGAACAGACGCCGCTGTATATTTCTCCCTTCGCACTGGCAATCCCCTCCAAGCTGCCAAAACCCGACACATGTGCGGGCAGCACATTATTTACCAACACCACATCCGGCTTGGCCAGACTGCATAAATAGCTGATTTCCGACGGCCCGCTGGCACCCATTTCGATCACGGCAAAACGGTGTTTGGCAGTGAGGCTGAGCAGGGTCAGCGGCACGCCAATCTGGTTGTTCAAATTGCCTTTTGTGGCGAGCACGGAGCCACATTCGCCGAGGATAGCGGCCACCATTTCCTTGACGGTGGTTTTGCCGCTGCTGCCAGTAATCGCCACCACCGGCCCGTGAAAGCGACGGCGGTTTAACAGCGCGAGCTGGCCAAGTGCCACCGTGGTATCCGGCACCACCCACTGGGGCAGGTTGATGTCCCTGTCGGCGTATTCCACCACCATTCCCGAGGCTCTGGTGGCCACATCGGGCAGAAAATTGTGGGCATCGAAGCGCTCACCGCGCAGGGCGACAAACACCTCGCCCTCATGGATCTGGCGACTGTCCGTACTGACCGCGCTAAATTCACAATCGGGGTACATGAGTGTGCCGCCAAAGGTTTGCGCAGCCATCGTCAGGGTCATCGGCTGAATCATCGACACCCCCCTCGCTGGCGCAATGCCAGCCTGGCCTGCGCCTGGTCGCTGAACGGCAACCGCTCGGCACCGATCAACTGGTAGTGTTCGTGCCCCTTGCCGGCAATCAGCACAACGTCGGCATCGGCCGCTTCCCAGACTGCGCTCTGAATGGCCAGGGCGCGATCGGCAATACTATCCACCGCTGCACCGGCTGCAACGCCCCGTACAATATCGGCAATGATTTCGCCGGGCTTCTCACTGCGCGGGTTGTCACTGGTCACGATGGTGCGGTCAGCCAGCTGGCTGGCGATTGCACCCATCTGCTCGCGCTTGCCCCGATCGCGATCACCACCACAACCAAATACGCACCACAGCTGGCCTTTACAGTGCTCGCGCAAGGTGAGCAGCACCTGCTCCAGGGCAGCCGGTGTGTGGGCGTAATCCACTACCACTGTAGGCCCGGCACCCTTGGTGATTTTCTCCATACGACCCGTCGCTGGCTGCAAACCCGGCAGCGCGCTCAACACCTGTTCCAGGGGCAGCCCCTGAATGCAGGCAGCAGCCAGCACGGCCAGCAGATTTTGCAGATTGAAGCGGCCCAGCAGGGAACTGGCGAGCTGTCCGTCACCCCAGGGCGTGGTCACATTGGCTTGCAGGCCACTGTCGGAAAATGCGATGTCCGAGGCATACACTGTGGCGGCGGGATTGCCCAGTGAGTAAGTCGTCAACGCGACGGACGGGGGTAGTCGCAGAATCATTTCTGCGCCGACCGGGTCGTCGATATTGATTACCGCGTGAGCCAGCCCGGGCTGGGTGAACAGCCGCGATTTGGCATGGGCGTAATTCACCAGATCACCGTGATAATCCAGGTGATCCCGGCTCAGATTGGTGAAGACTGCGGTATCAAATTCAATGGCCGACACCCGGCATTGATCGAGACTGTGGGAAGACACTTCCATCACCACACGGTCTACCGATTGATCGGCAAAATCCTCCAACAGCGCCTGCAACGTGATGGCATCCGGCGTGGTCATACCGGTTTCAGTGAGCGCCACCTGACCCTCGCGCACCACACCGCAGCCCAGTGTGCCGATCACCCCGGCCGGATAACCCGCCAGACTGAATAGCTGTGCCAGCAGCAGGCTACAGGTGGTTTTACCGTTGGTGCCGGTAATACCGGTCAGTGACAGTGACGCCGAGGGATCGCTGTAAAAACGGCCTGCCAGCTCACTCAGCTGACGATTCAGGCCCTCGACCGGGATCACACGCGGGTCCTGGCAGTCGAGTCCATCCGCCTCGGCCAGCGCGGCAACAGCACCGGATGCCAACACCTGGGACAGGTAGTCGCGGCCATCTGCGTTGGTACCGGGAATCGCGATAAATAGTTGACCCGGCTCGAGTAAACGACTGTCGAGACACAACCCGGTCACGGGTGTGCCGGCCAATGCGGCAGGCAGGGACATGCCCGGCAACAGGGTTGCCAGTGTTGGCAGCGGGGTGTTCGCGGAGGCTGTCATCACGTGGCATCTCCGGGCTTGCGATTGTTCAACACCACTTTCTGCTGGATATTTTCCAGCGATGGCGGAATTTTCAGCATTCTCAGGGCATCGGCGGTCACTTCGGAAAATACCGGCGCAGCCACTGCCCCGCCAAAATAATCATCACCCCGCGGATCATTGATCACCACGACGGTCACCAGCCGCGGGTTGTCGGCGGGCACCATGCCGGCAAACATCGAGACATAGCGATTTTTTTCGTAGCCGAATTTGCCCACCTTGTGCACCGTGCCGGTTTTCCCCGCCACATCGTAGGAACTGATCGCCGCCCGGGTGGCTGTGCCACCCGTTTCGGTGACATGGGTCATCATCTCCCGCATGGTGGTGGCCAGCTCTGGATCCACCACCTGCTCGCCGACCGGCACATCATTCACACTGAGCAGCGATACCGGTTTTTTCAGACCGTCGCTGGCGATCACGGCATAGGCCTGGGCCAGTTGTAATGCCGTGGCAGAAAACCCGTGACCAAATGCAAAGTTGGCCCGCTCGATCGAGGGCCAACGGCGGTAGTCAGGCAGGCTGCCGGGGCTCTCTCCCGGGAATCCGGTACCGGGACTTTTTCCCATCCCCACCCGGTAGAACATCTCCCGGATATGCTCCGGCTCGAGATCCAGCGCCATCTTGGTGGTGCCCACCTGACTGGACTTGGTCAACAGTGTGGTCAGATCAATCACGCCGTAGTTGCGATGATCATAGAAGGTCTTTCTGCCAACCCGTATTGAGCCGGGGTTGGTATCAATCAGGGTTTCGGGTGAGTACTTGCCGCTCTCCAGTGCCGCCAGCACGGTGAAGGGCTTCATGGTGGAACCGGGTTCCACCAGATCAGTCACTGCGCGATTGCGCAGCGCATCAGAACTCAGCTGGCTGCGATCGTTGGGATTGAAAGACGGCTGATTGGCCATGGCCAATACTTCGCCAGTGCGCACATCCAGTATGACCACCGACCCCGAGACAGCCTGAAATTTACCCATCGCCGCCTTGAGCTCGCGGTAGGCGGTGTACTGCAGGCGCAGGTCGATACTGAGGGCCAGATTTTGTCCCGGCTTCTCGCTGTGCACCAGCGCCAGATCCTTGATCACCCGGCCCTTGAGATCCTTGAGCACCTGCTTTGCCCCGGGCACACCGGTTAACAGGTGGTCGTAGGCAAGCTCCATGCCCTCCTGACCACGGTCATCGATATTGGTAAAGCCTACCAACTGGGCTGCAACCTCTCCGGCCGGATAAAACCGCTTGTATTCCGGTTGGCCAAAGACCCCTGGAATTTCAAGGTTTAGCACCTGCTCCGCCTGCTCGGGCGTTACCTGACGAGCCAGATACATAAACTCCTTGTTGGCATAGCGAACCAGACGCTGCTGCAACTCCTCCCGGGTGATGGACAACAGGCTGGCCAGCTCGGCGAGCTCGGGCGCCCGGTTATCCATCAACTTTGGATTGGCCCATAGCGTTACAACCGGCGTACTGACAGCCAGGGGCTCACCGCGACGATCGGTAATGACGCCCCGGTAGGCCGGAATCGTTTCGGTCCGGACTGTACGGGCCTGCCCCTGTATCTGTAAAAACTCATAACCGCGGTCGACGTCCGGCAGTACCTGCAGGCTGGCGATATGCCAGAAACCTGCCACCGGCAGAATCGCCAGCACCATCACCACCAGCATGTAACGCCAGCGCTGAATAGTGAGTTTGTTGTGCCTGATGCCACTCATTCGACTTTCTCTCCGGCACGAACCACAATAACTTCACCGGGTTTCGGTACCCGCATATGCAATTCCGATTTGGCCAGTTGCTCTACGCGGCTCAGCGAAGCCCATGAGCTCTGTTCCAGCAAATAGCGGCCCCATTCAACCTGAAACCCATTGGCCTCCTGCTCGAGTTTGGCCAACTCGTTGTACAGCTGGCGGCATAAGTGGCTGACATAGATAACCGACAGCGCCGAGAGCACCAACAGCAACCACAGCACTGGCAACCAGCCGCCCGTGCGAACGGACAAAGGGCGCCTGGCAATCACGACAGTTTCTCCGCGACGCGCATCACGGCGCTTCTTGAACGCAGGTTAGCGGCGACTTCAGCCGAACCCGGTTTGCTGGCCTTGCCCACAGAGCGCATCCGCCGAACAATATCTTTCTCCATAATGGGCAGCCCTTTTGGCAGCGGCTTGCCGCGCTCTTTTTCCCGGATAAACCGCTTCACAATCCGGTCTTCCAACGAGTGAAAGCTGATAACCACCAGCCGCCCGCCAACCGCGAGCACATCCAGAATTGAGGCCAACGCCAACTCGAGGTCTTCCAGCTCGCGGTTAATAAAAATACGAATACCCTGAAAAGCCCGGGTGGCCGGGTGTTTACCTTTTTCCCAGGAGGGGTTGGCTTCAGCGACAATCGAAGCCAGCCTCGCGGTGCGGGTAATTGGTTGCTCATTGCGGGCGGCAATAATGGCTTTCGCCATGCGCCGGGCAAAGCGCTCTTCGCCGTAGTCGCGCAGCACCCGGGTAATTTCTTGCTCTTCTGCAGTTGCCAGCCAGTCGGCCGCACTGATACCGGAATCCGGATCCATACGCATATCCAGAGGACCATCGCGAAGAAAACTGAATCCCCGCGAGGCATCATCCAGTTGGGGAGAGGAAACACCCAAGTCCAGCAGCACCCCCTGAACCTCACCCAGCCGATGCTGTGCCGATACCATCTCGGCCAGCTGCGCAAAGGAGCCACGGACTATCTGAAAGCGGTTGTCTTCAGCAAATTTTTCGCTGGCAACCTGACAGGCCACCGGGTCTTTGTCGATGCCCATCAGCCGACCCCGCTCACTCAGTGCGGCGAGAATCCTGGTCGCGTGCCCGCCCCGGCCGAAAGTGCCGTCCACGTAAAAACCGTCGGGGTCGGTGACAAGGGCAGCAACTGCCTCGTCCAGCAGAACGGTCGTGTGTTCGACCTGTGCCGACATAGCCCCTTACCTCAGCATTACAGTGACAGGGATTGCATTTCTACCGGTATCTGCAGATCGCCTTCGCTGTCAGCCAGCCAGCTCTCTCTACCGGAATTCCAGTTTTCTTCGCTCCACAACTCAAAGCGGTGGCGCTGGCCTACCAGCACCACTTTCTTGTCCAGTTGCGCGTATTGGCGCAACTCCGGGGGGATCAGAACACGTCCGTTACTGTCCAGTTCCAGTTCTCGGGCATGGCCGATCAGGATTCGTTGCAACTTGCGCGTCAGCGGGTTGAAGGAAGGCAGCTGTGCTATTTCTTCTTCAATCTTTTCCCATTCCTGTAGCGGATAGATCAGCAGACATTTATCCTGTATATCGATAGTGGCAATCAGGCAGCCACCGCAGCTGGCTTCCAGGGAGGCACGGTACCGCGCGGGCATGGCCATTCGCCCCTTGGTATCCACATTAATTTCGTTGCTGCCTCTGAACACTGCTATCGCCTGACTCGAAATGACAGGGGGAATGGGAGAGAAAACCCACTCCGCCCCACTTTTACCCACTTTTCGTCACTATATGCCGACCAAGGCCAATGTCAAGGCAAAAAAAGGGACGCGAATCACGAAAAATGTTTCGAAAACTCAACAACTTGCGACAAACAACAGGACACAGAAAAGCGCCTTGAAAAATATAGCGAAGATAAACAATTCGCTAGAATCCGCCGTTAATGTTTTACATTAACTTTGAAATAACGGCGGCAGAGAAAACACATACGAAGATTTTTTTGATTAATTTTTGACCACCTTGCAGGAGGCGTAAACGGGTTAATCCCGGCACCGTCTTGCTGGCGGCGTTGGGCGACTGCCCTTGAGAAAACACTGAGATTCGAGGCAAACGCGGTCACTGACCATGTTGTCAATTCGAGTCGATGAACAGGCTGTTCAGAAAGGGGGATAAAAAATGGGAGTTGGCCGATAAGCCGGGTTCTGTCGTGGGCAACCATTCCTCTAGGGTGCACGTCACCGTACACCTCAAGCAACCTACCCGGATCCAGCGCGGGCCACGCCAAAGGATCCCTATTTGGTCTTGCTCCGAGCGGGGTTTGCCGTGCCACAAACTGTTACCAGTTGCGCGGTGCGCTCTTACCGCACCCTTTCACCCTTACCTGTGCCACAACGTATTGCGGCCATCGGCGGTCTGCTCTCTGCTGCACTTTCCGTAGGCTCACGCCCCCCAGGGGTTACCTGGCACTCTGCCCTATGGAGCCCGGACTTTCCTCCCCTTCACTCCCACCATCACCTGCGGAGATAACGAGAAATTAAAGCGGCGGTTGCCTGGCCAACTCCCGCGGCAAGGTTAGCACGAAGCCAGCCCCGCTGGCGATTGGCAAAAGCGGCAAAAAGCCCATTGCACAGCAGGCGCATTGGTTATTTTTTGATCTGATCGTGGTTTCTGCGAGGCGTTGTTGGGTAGCCTAGGTAATCTTGCGAATCATACGGGATCAGAGAAATGCAAAGAATCGTGGTAATGAACCCCAAAGGAGGGTGTGGCAAAACGACGCTGTCCACCAACCTGGCCAGTTATTTCAGCCATTGGGGCAAAGTCACCACATTAATGGACCTGGACCCCCAGGGGTCGAGTGTGTTCTGGGCGCACAAACGTCCCGACACGGCCTCCTACATTCAGCTGGTGGATGCGCATCATGCACCGCAAAATGTCACTCGCAGCTGGGCGATTCAGCCGCCCCGCAATACGGAAGTGCTGGTTCTCGATACCCCCGCCAGACCGGACCTGAACAATCTCAGCCCCTTACTGCGTGAAGCGACTGCCATACTCTTACCGGTGTTAACCGCCGAGTTCGATTTGCACGCCATTGTCACTACCGTCCAGCAACTGCGGCGGATGCTGCCGTCCAAACAGACTATCGCGCTGGTTCTGAATCGTGTGCCGCGGACCGCCACCACCGCCAGACAGGCAGAGACATTGGCCAGACAACTGCAGCTTCCGGTCATCGGTAGCCTGCGCAATTCATGCAATTACCTCAATGCCGCCAGCCAGGGCCTCGGCATGGTCGACATGCTCGGGGCCCACTACCAAGGTGACCAAAAAGATATCGCGCGCATTGCCCAGTGGTGTGCTGGAAAAACACCGGAAAAGCCGGTCCGGCAATTCAGGCAGATCAGCCCGGAAACCATAGCACTGGCCTGTAGTGCCTGACCGGTCATGGCCGGACCGGCTTCAGTCGGAGCGCAATGAAAGTGCCAGCTGGTACAGCGCGTTTTTCTGACCACCGGTAATTCTGGCCGCCAGCGCGGCAGCCTGTTTGACGGGCAGGTCGTCCAGCAGGGTTTTCAGGATTCTCAATTGCTCTGCATCGGACGCGCTGACAGCATCAGCATTTCCCTTCACCATCACCACCATTTCACCTTTTTGCTGGTTGCTGTCCGCGTTCACCTGCTGCAATATTGCCGCCAGAGTACCGGTCAGGAATGTCTCGAAGGTCTTGGTAATTTCTCTGGCCAGCACCGCTTCACGGTCGGAGCCGAAGGTGGCGATCATATCCGTCAGTGTGTCGAGTATCCGGTGAGGGGACTCATAAAAAATCAATGTCTGAGCTGATCCGGCAAGGATCTCAAATTTTTTCAGTCTGGCGGCAGTCCTTGCTGGCGGGAACCCCTCAAAGCTGAACCGGTCACTGGGCAACCCGGAAGCGCTCAGGGCTGCAACAGCGGCGCAGGCACCCGGAATCGGCGTGACCCTGATGTCCCGCAACCGGGCCTCTCTGACCAGGCGGTAGCCGGGATCAGAAATCAGGGGCGTTCCCGCATCCGAGATGAGCGCCACCGTCTGGCCCTGCACCAGCATATCGATAATCCGGCCCATCTGGCGCTCATCGCTGTGATCATGATAGGCAACCAGCGGTGTATCGATACCGAGATGTTTCAGCAATCTGCCACTGTGACGGGTATCCTCTGCAGCAATGAGATCAACCGCATGGAGAACCTCAACGGCTCGGGGTACCATATCACCCAGATTACCAATGGGCGTGGCTACCACATACAATTGACCCGGCATAAGAAATGACACCTATGTTCAAATTCAGAATAACAGCGACTGTGTTGCTGGGGCTGGCTTTAGTGCTCAGCGGCTGCGCCCAAACGGGCCGCGACACACCGAAAACCACCGGTCCGGCCACATCCCTGAGCCCCGCAGAGCGCGCCGAACAGGCACTCTCACTGGCCGCGAACAGCATAGCACCGCACCGACAACTCCACCAACTGGATGCCGCCGAGTTTCTGGTGCTCGCGGGGGAGAACCAGCAGGCGCTACAGGTGTTGTCGTCGCTTGATCAGAATGCGCTCTCAGGCCAGCGCTTTGTGGACTTCCGTCTGTTATTCGCTGAAGTGGCCATGGCTGAGGAGCGTTTTTTCCTCGCCAGGGACTTACTCACCGATCCGAAATTCACGGCCAACGCTGACCAACTGCCGACCAGCCACCGGGTTAAATGGCAAAAATTGCGCGGGGAGCTGTTTTCGCTATTGGGGGAAGATGAGCAGAGCATTCGCGCCTATGCGGAACTTTCCAAGCTGGTGACATCAACCGGGGAACAGACAGACATCTCCGAAGCGATATGGCGATTGCTGACCCACATTTCACAGAAGCACCTGGCAGCACTGCAGGCAGCGGAATCCGACCCACTACTACAGGGCTGGTACACGCTTGCCAGCAGGGTTCGGGGAAACCAGGGCGATATGGACAAACAGCTCCGCGAGATAACAGCTTGGCAAGTTGAATGGCCAGACCATCCCGCAGCCCTGAATCCACCACCATCACTTACGGCATTGCAGGAAGTCGCGAATAATCTCCCTGAACAAATTGCAGTATTGCTACCGCTGCAAGGTTCCCTTGCAGAAGCGGGCAAGGCCATTCGCGGCGGCATACTGTCCGCCTGGTATGGCGTCAGGGGAGCTCGCGGCAAGACACCATTAATACGATTCTACGACACCTCCTCCAGCGACGATATCGGCCCACTCTACCAGCAGGCTATCAGTGAGGGAGCCGGGTTGATCGTAGGTCCGGTACAACGGGAAAAAGTTGGCCAGTTGCTAGACCTTCCCGAGCTGCCGGTACCGACAGTGGCGCTCAATTATCTGGATACGCCCAGCACTGAGCCCCACCAGAATTTTTTTCAATTTGGTCTTTCCTCCACTGCTGAAGCGCGTCAGGTCGCCGACCGGGCATGGCTTGAAGGACGCAGGTTCGCACTAACCATCACGCCAGACTCCAGCTCGGGAATACGTGCATTGGCAGCATTCAGGGAACGCTGGCACGAGCGGGGCGGCACGCTGGTCGAAGTGCCCGCCTACGCAGCATCCCAGAGCGATTTCATCGCGCTACTAAAGCCCGAACTTCAGATTGAACAGAGTATTGAGCGCAACAACCGTTTACAGCGTTTACTCGGAAAACAACTGGCCCATACGCCCAGGCGGCGCCAGGATCTGGACATGGTCTTTCTGATAGCCTCACCCAGTCAGGCACGACAGATCAAACCCACGCTAGACTTTCTCTTCGCCAGCGACCTCCAGGTTTATGGCACGTCCCAGCTTTTTAGCGGGATACAGGATCCGGGGCGCAATCGCGACCTGGACGGGGTTCGTTTCAGCGCCATGCCCTGGACACTCCCCGGCTACAGTGCTGACGCCATGCAACCGACAGAAGACCTCGAACCCATTTATCGACATATGTATGCGCTGGGCATTGATACCTACCACCTGCACCAATGGCTGGGGCAGATGCTGTTGTTTCCTAACATCCGGCTGCCCGGGAACACCGGCATGTTATATCTGACGCCACCGGACACCATTGAACGGGAACAGCCCTGGGGTGTTTTTAAAAATGGCAGGGTGGTTCCCGCCATACAATTGCAGAAAAAAAACCTCGAAGAGGAGCACCAGACAGCCCCCTCACCTCAGATACCGTGATGGCAGCGAGACCCATGTAATCTTTATCGAGAAATGTGTACGGCGGGAAAACATCAGCGAAAAGGGATTTTCAATGACCAAAGGGAAACTATCGTCCCGCTCAAACCAGAGCGGGGCTATTGCCGAACAGTGGGCCAGGGAATTTTTGGAACGACAGGGTCTGGTGACCCTGCACCGGAATTACCGGACGTCCCAGGGAGAAATCGACCTGATAATGCGGGAGGGAAAGACCGTAGTCTTTGTCGAAGTTCGATTGCGCAACCATGCCGCATTCGGTGGCGCGGCCTCTAGTATTGATCACAGGAAGCAGCGGCGAATCATTGCTGCAGCCCGGCATTTTTTACAGGCCACCCAGGCGTGGGACAAGGTAGCCTGCCGTTTTGATGCGGTGTGTCTCAGCAAAGACATCACTAATAACCCGCCGTATCAGGTAGAATGGCTGCCAAACGCCTTTGACCACTAACCCCAGAAAGCCAAAGAAAACCTATGGAATCCAGTGTTATTGAGCTATTTCACGAGAGCATTGAAGCGAAAATGGCCTGTGGCGAAATACTGGCACCACTGATTGCCGAAGCCAGCACAGTGGCAGTTCAGCGGTTGCTCCAGGGACAGAAGATACTCTGTTGTGGCAACGGCCTCTCCGCCTCACTATCAAATATTTTTTCCCAATCCCTGTTACTGCAATATAAACTGGAAAGGCCGGGGTTACCGGTGATTTGCCTGAACAGCAATAGCTCTACAATTACCGCTATCGGCCATTATCACAGTGTCAGTGAAATTTTCAGCCGACAACTGAAAACCCTGGGCCAGGCAGAGGATGTACTGGTTATCTTCAGCCTCGGGACCAATCCAAGCAATCTGGTCCAGGCGATTCACACCGCCCATGACCGCGGGATATCTGTCATTGGTTTTACTGGCGCGGGCGATGTCGACCTGTCGGCATTGCTGAGTGGTGACGATATTGAGATTCGTGTTGATCATCATGACCGACATCGCATCAGCGAAATTCATTTATTGAGCCTGTTCTGTCTTTGTGAACTTATTGATCAACAATTATTTGGAGGAAATTCTTGATGTTGCCACGTCTGGCACCTCTGTTACTTGCGGGCATGCTCATCCTCTCGGGCTGCACCAGTATTATCCATGCAACCACCGACGAGCCAATCAAGCCCGATCCCTCCTCTACCTCGCTGGGCACCGATATTGATGACTGGCAGATGGAGACACTGATCGGCGTGAACATCAAGAAGGCCCACGCTGACCTCGAAAGGGCTCACATCAATATTACAGCCTACAATGGCGTGATTCTGCTGACCGGCGAAGTGGTTTCCGGCGATCTCCGTACGCTGGCGGGTGATACTGCAAGGAAGTTTCGTGGTGTCCGCCAGGTACATAATGAACTGCAGATACGCACTCCAACCTCCCTGATATCAAGAAGCAATGACACATGGCTAACCACCAAGGTAAAAGCCAAGCTGATTGCTGAAAAAAACCTGAAATCGTCGACCATAAAGGTGATTACCGAAAACAGCGTGATCTATCTGATGGGGCTGGTGACGCATAATACGGCCGATCAGGCAGCCCTTATAGCCAGCAAAACCCGTGGTGCCCAGCGGGTGGTCAAAGCTTTTGAATATATCGATTAATAGCGCTGTCTACCGTTAAAAAAACCGGCCCTGTGATCAGCAGGGCCGGTTTTTTATTACTCGAGAATCGCTAGATCAGTTCGACAGCAATCGCAGTGGCTTCACCACCACCGATGCAGATAGCCGCCACACCCTTGCGTTTCCCGTAGGTTTGCAGGGCACTGAGCAGGGTCACAATAATGCGGGCACCCGAGGCACCAATGGGGTGACCAAGGGCACAGGCCCCACCGTGGACGTTGACTTTGTCATGGGGCAAATCCAGTTCTTTCATGGCCGCCATGGTGACACAGGCAAACGCTTCGTTAATTTCAAACAGGTCCACATCGTCCTTGGTCCAGGCCACTTTCGCAAGCAGCTTGTTGATAGCACCTACCGGAGCGGTCGTAAACCACTCGGGTTCCTGAGAATGGGTACTGTGGGCGTGAATGGTTGCCAGGGGTTTCATACCCAGTTTTTCTGCGACAGAAAGGCGGGTCAGCACCAGGGCAGCAGCACCATCGCTGATAGAACTGGCATTGGCAGCTGTGACAGTGCCGTCTTTGATGAACGCCGGGCGCATTTGCGAGATTTTATCGGCGACCGATTTGCCAGGCTGTTCATCAATTGAACAGACTACCTCGCCCTTGCGGGTCTTGACGGTTACCGGCGCAATTTCGTCCTCAAAATTGCCGTCCTTGATCGCCCGTTGAGCCCGCTCCAGTGAGGTCACGGCAAAAGCGTCCTGCTCTTCCCTGGTAAAATCGAATTTGCTAACACATTTTTCGGCGAAAATACCCATCGCTTCGCCATTGTAGGCGTCCTCAAGACCATCCATTGTCATGTGGTCAAAAATCTGCGCGTGACCAAACCGGTAGCCGCTGCGACCCTGAGTCATCAGGTATGGGGCATTAGTCATGCTCTCCATTCCACCGGCTACGGCCACATCCACATTGCCCAGCGTCAGGCTGTCACAGGCATTCATCACCGCTTTCATACCGGATCCACACACCTTGTTGAGGGTGGTAGCCCCCACACTCGGCGGCAATCCCGCACCAATAGCAGCCTGACGAGCCGGGGCCTGCCGGAGACCGGCCGTGAGACAACAGCCCATATCAACGGAGCCAATCAGTTCACCGGCAACCCCGGCCCGCTCAATGGCGGCCCTGATGGCCACGGCACCCAGCTCTGTCGTGGGAACACCGGTAAACTGCCCTTGCATGCTACCGATGGGCGTTCTTGCCATACCGGCAATGACAATTGGATCTGACATAATTGAGGCCTCTATTTTACGATTCTGAGAGAAGGTTTTTTGCCACTGTCCCCAGCAGCTCCTCCAGAAGGTTTTTCTTTCGATGGTACGGATTTTACAGGACCCGGTCCGGCAGGTGGCGGAGGCTCATGGTCAGCCTCCGGTTCAAACATCATGCCCTGGCCGTTTTCACGGGCATAAATGCCCAATATCGACTGAACGGGTAATTCTATCGTACTCGGCACTCCCCCAAACCGGGTAGTGAAGGAAATGATCCGATTATCCATGACTAAGGAGGTTATTGCTCGCGGTGCCAGATTCAACACGATCTGTCCGTCACTGACATGTTGCTGGGGAACAGCAACCCCCGGATAAAAGGCATCGGCGACTATGTAAGGAGTGCAGTCGTTATCCACAATCCAGTCATAGAACGCCCGAACCAGATAAGCTTTGTTTGACGTCATGCTCATGACAGTTATATTGGCCCAATATGTCTGTGCTGCAGTTTACGAAAAAAGGGACATATCATGCCCCCTTTTCAAGATTCCTCCCGGCCACACAGGGTTTTCACATATCCCGCTCAAACTCTGACAGACTTTCTGCGAAGGACGGCCGGTCAAACAATCGTTTCATATAGTCCTGCAAAGGCTTTGTCTGACGATTTGATGGCAGTTTAATCTCAAGGTGCTTTAATCGCCACAAAATAGGTGCCAGGCAGCAGTCGACCAGGGTGAATTCTTCACTCATGAAAAATGGCAGGTCAGCAAAGATCGGCGCAATGCTTGTCAGGCTGTCGCAAAGCTCCTTGCGGGCTATTTCGGCTGCCTTGCTGTCACTGTTGCCAATAATAAAATCCAGTTGACTACAGCAATCCCGCTCAATGCGGTGCATGAACTGGCGGCTCAGTGCCCTGGCAACTGGATAGACAGGCAGTAACGGCGGGTGAGGGAATCGCTCGTCGAGATACTCCATCATCACTTTGGTTTCATAGAGTGCCAGATCCCGGTCCACCAGAGTAGGAAGGGATGCGTAGGGATTCAGTTCAAGTACATCTTCGGGCAAATTTTTGCCGTCGACATTTTCGATGTCTACCGTGACCCCTTTTTCTGCCAGGACAATACGAACACGATGGCTGTAGTGGCATGTAGGGTCAGAAAAAAACGTCATCGAAGATCGTTTTGCAACAACCCCCATAATAAGACCTCAGTTGTATTGTTGTTGGCAGTTGGATGACCGTCTTGTTCCGACGGCCATCCCCATTGAAATCAGTGAATCTCTTTCCAGTATTCCCTGTTCAGCAACCAAACCCAGATGAAGAGGAAGGCAAGAAAGAGCAAAACGTAGGTGCCGATTCTCTTGCGATCTTCGGCCATTGGTTCTGCGGTATAGGCCAGAAAGTTCACCAGGTCATACGCCGCCTGGTCATACTCCTCCGGAGACAAAGCCCCTTCCTCAACCAGCGTGTAACGTCCGCAATTGTCTTCGAGGATTTCCTCTCGGGTTAGCGGGTCTCGCTTCACACCACCATTGGCTGCGATTACCGGTCCCGGCGCGCATTCCTGAAGGCCCTGAAGATCGAGCAAGGCATGTGGCATACCCACGTCCTTGAACACCTTGTTATTGACGCCCATCGGGCGGTTCGGATCGGCATAGAAATGGCGCAGGTAAGTATACACCCATTCGGATGTGCGGGCGCGGGTAATCATGGTGAGGTCTGGCGGTGGAGCACCGAACCACTGTTTGCCCTTCTCCTTGGTCATGGCAATTTTCATCAGGTCACCGATTTTCTGATCGGCAAACACCAGATTGTCCATCACCAGGCCAGCGGGCATTTTCAGATCCGAGGCGACCCTGCCCCAGCGCGAATACTCAGCTGAGTGACAACCCATGCAATAGTTTACAAACAGTTTGGCACCCTGCTGCAGGGACGCCTTGTCTGAGGGATCGGCCTCGAAGTCATCACAGGGGATGGTACCGCAATGATATTCCGACTCGGCACCGACCGCTTTCAGTGGTAACCAGGCCAGCAGAATGACAATCAACAAGCCGCCCATGGACTTCCAGAAGCCAAAGCCGCCTCTACTGGTCACCCGCTTGGGCTCTGGCTGGGTTTTCTCCATTCGGGTCCAGATTGGCATCGCGAGGAAGAACAGGAAATACAGGACCGTACAAATCTGCGCCAGAAACGTGCGAGCCGGAGTCGGAGCCTTGACGCCCAGTACACCCAGAATAATGAAGGAGGCGGCGAACACCAGTACGGCGTACCGACTGAACAGACCTTTGTAGCGGATCGATTTTACCGGACTGCGGTCAAGCCAGGGCAGAACAAACATAATGGCAATCGCTGCCGCCATGACCATAAAGCCGGCAAACTTGTCCGGTACTGCTCGCAACATTGAGTAAAACGGCGTGAAGTACCAAACTGGCGCAATATGTGCGGGCGTCTTCAGTGGGTCGGCAATCTCGAAATTGGCATGCTCCAGAAAGTACCCGCCCATCTCCGGAACGAAGAAGAGGATAAAGCAGAATACGAAGAGGAAAACGACAATCGGTACCAGATCATGCACGGTATAGAATGGATGAAAAGGAATACCATCCACAGGCACACCGTTGGCATTCTTGTTTTTCTTGATTTCAACACCATCAGGGTTGTTCGACCCGACTTCGTGCAGCGCCAGAATGTGCAGCACCACCAACGCCAGCAGAATAATCGGCAGGGCAACCACGTGCAGCGACATAAAGCGATTCAGAGTAATACCGGAAATCAGGTAATCACCACGAACCCATTGCACGATATCCTCGCCAACCACGGGTATCGCACCAAACAGCGAGATAATCACCTGGGCTCCCCAGTAGGACATCTGCCCCCAGGGCAGCACATAACCGAGGAAGGCTTCTGCCATCAGGGCTACATAAATTGTCATACCAAAAATCCAGACCAGTTCACGAGGCGGTTTGTAGGAGCCGTAGAGCAGACCGCGGAACATGTGCAGGTACACAACAACGAAAAATGCCGATGCACCGGTGGAGTGCATATAGCGAATAATCCAGCCGTAGTCCACATCACGCATGATGTACTCCACTGAAGCAAATGCTGTTTCAGCGGAACCCTGATAGCTCATCAGCAGCCAGATACCGGAAACCAGCTGAATCACTAATACCACCAGCGAGAGAACACCAAAGTAATACCAGAAATTAAAGTTTTTCGGGGCGTAATACTCACCCATGTGGGTATTCCACGCACGCACGATTGGCAGGCGCGCATCTACCCAGTCACGTAAAGACACCAACGCTTTCATTAGCCTGCCTCCTGATCTACACCAATGACAACCACACCATCACTCTCGTAGGAATATGGAGGGACTACCAGATTTGTCGGTGCGGGAACCCCTTTGTAAACCCGACCGGCGAGGTCAAATTTAGAGCCATGACAGGGACAGAAAAATCCTCCCAGCCACTCGGCACCACCCAAGTCCTGGGCGCCCACATCGGGACGAAACATCGGAGCACAACCCAGGTGTGTACACAGTCCCACCAGAACCAGGTACTCTTCCTTAATGGCACGGTGCTCGGCATCCACGTAGGCAGGCTGATCGGAGGCCTCGGACGACGGGTCCCTGAGCTCTTCACGCCCCTTGAGGTTATCGAGCGCCTGCTGGGTACGGCGAACAATGTATACCGGTTTACCACGCCACTCGACGGTCACCATCTGACCGGGTTCGATTTTTGAAATATTGGCTTTTACCGGAGCACCAGCGGCTTTTGCCTTGGCACTTGGGTTCCAGGAACCCACAAAAGGAACAACAGCTCCTACGACCCCAGCGGCACCCACCACGCAAGTGGCCCCCGTCAGGAAACGTCTACGCCCCTGATTAATACCGTCATTGCTCATGACGCACTCCCGTTAGCAGCAAAGGTTGGCAAATTTTATCTGTGCAAAATGGCGTGCAATAGTAAAGAAAACCACTTTTTATTACAAGACAAAACCCTATACAAAGTAGGTAATAGTCTGTTTTAAAACATAAAAAAACCCGGCTGTAGGCAGCCGGGTTTTCGTTGAACAAAATGATCGATCAACGCTTGGAGAACTGGGGACGCTTGCGGGCTTTGCGCAGGCCCACTTTTTTACGTTCCACTTCACGGGCGTCTCTGGTCAGGAAGCCAGCTGTCCTCAGCTGACCCCGGAGGCCCTCGTCGTATTGCAGTAGTGCACGAGCGATACCATGGCGAATAGCACCCGCCTGACCAAAACTGCCGCCGCCAGCGACGGTAATATTGAGGTCAAATGTGGTGGCACGATCAACCAGCTCGAGTGGCTGACGCACAATCATACGCGCCACCTCACGGCCAAAATACTGATCGAGGGTGCGGTCATTGACCACGATGTTACCCGCTCCGGACTTCAGAAAGACTCTGGCGGAGGAGGTTTTGCGACGGCCGGTACCGTAGTATTGGGTGTCTGCCATAATTAACAATCCGTTAAATGTTCAGTTCTTGCGGCTGCTGAGCGGTATGGGGATGCTCGGTGCCTGCGTATACTTTGAGCTTCTTGAACATGGCACGACCCAGTGGACCTTTAGGCAACATGCCTTTCACAGCCGTCTGGATAGTCCGCTCAGGAGCCTTGGCGATCAGCTTTTCAAAACTGATGGACTTCAACCCACCGATATAACCGGTGTGGTGGTGATAAATTTTGTCTTTGGCCTTGTTGCCGGTCACACGCACCCGCTCAGCATTCACCACGACAATATAGTCGCCGGTATCCACATGCGGAGTAAACTCCGGCTTGTGTTTGCCACGGAGACGAGAGGCAATCTCGACGGCCAAACGACCTAATGTTTTGTCAGCCGCATCTACAATAAACCAGTCGCGCTGGACGGTTTCGGCCTTTGCACTAAATGTTTTCATTTTTTCCTGCCTGAAAGTTTCTGGCCTTCCTAAAAGGAGGCCGCATTTTACAGACCGACCCTACCCTTTTCAAGAATAATTTTGCCTAAAAAATAATTAGCCAATCGAGCTGAACAGTCCCTGCCTGTCAGGCTCAAGGGGGCGCCTTTGTCAGGGGCGATGTGGTCGCGCCAGATACTCGTGTGACTGCATTTCGAGCAAGCGACTGCGGGTTCGCTCAAACTCAAAGCCCAGCCGACCTTCAGTATACAGTGCGGGTAATGGCACCTCGGCGGACAGCACCAGCTTAACATTCCGGTCATAAAATTCATCTACCAGATTGATAAAGCGCCGCGCCTGATCTTCATTGCTGCGCCCCATCTGCCGAACATTGGTGACCAGCACCGCATGGAACTCACGGGCCAGCTCGATATAATCATTCTGGCTGCGCGGGATATTGCATATCACATCAAAGTCAAACCAGACGACGTCTTCAGCAACCGAGCGGCAGTGAAGGCTCCGCCCTTCGATGGTGATATCCACAGACACCTGCACTTCGCCACTGGCCGGCACAAGGCTGCCAAAGGCCTTTTCCATGGCTTCCTGCGCGCTATCATCCAGAGGGGCATGATACAGTTCGGCCTGCTCAAGGGTGCGCAACCGATAATCGACGCCACCATCGACATTAACAACCTGGGTATGCTCATTGAGCAGGGCGATGGCGGGCAGGAAGCGTCGCCGCTGTAAACCATTCTCATAGAGTTGATCGGGGGCAATATTGGATGTCGCCACCAATGTCACCCCACGCTGGAACAGCAATTCCAGTAGCCCTCCCAACAACATTGCATCAGCAATATCGGCGACAAAAAACTCGTCAAAGCAAATCACCCTGGCCTCAGCGGCAATATTGTCAGCGACTTTTTCCAGCGGGTTCTTCACACCGCCCAGTAGACGAAGCTCCCTGTGAACCCGGCGCATAAAGCGATGGAAATGCGCACGCATTTTCTCTTCGAAGGGTAGAGATTCAAAAAAATTATCCATCAGGTAGGTTTTACCACGGCCCACACCACCCCAAAAATACAGCCCCTTGACCGGCACGGAAGGTCGGGTAGACCTAAAGTACGCCCTGAGTCGCTGAAAAATCGAGTGGTTTGCTGTCCGGGCATTCTGTTCCAATAATTTCTCATAGAGCGCCTGCAGCAGGGCCACTGCCTGTTCTTGGGCAGGGTCGTAGCTGAAGGAGGCCTGCAGCAAGTCCTGCTGGTATCGCTGCGAAGGCGTGTGTGAGGGAACAGGCACCCGAATCATATTGGCTGGTTCAATGGAAGAATGCAGAAAACAAGGCCGGGAACTTTAGCCGCGCAAAAGGATAATCGCAACCCGTTACTCATGCAGTGTGGTGGCCTAACTGTTCTGCAACAGGGTTGGTAAACACGGCAAGGTGTCGTCAAAAAACAGTTGCCTCCAGGTACAGCTTCTTTCAGACTACACCTCAAAATCTGCTGTATATCTCTGGAGGTAGTCGCTTGGATACCACGACTGTATTATTGATTGGCTTGCTGTGTGCAGTGAGCGGCTTGATTATTGGCCTGCTGGCTGGGCGAACCCTTCACCCCAGGGAGCAAGAGCGCAAAGCTGCCGAACACAAGCTCAAGGAAGCACAGGACCGGCTCCAGGATTACGAACATGAGGTAACCGAGCATTTCATCAAAACCTCTGAACTGTTCAACAACCTGTCACACAGCTATCGCGATGTTCACGAGCACCTCGCCGCCAGCGCCATGCGGCTGACCGGCCCCGACGCCAGCAAGAAAATGGTCGATGCAGGGTTTGGACGTCTCGAAGAGCGCGGCGCAATGCTGTCAACAGAAATGCCGGAACCACCGAAAGATTATGCACCCAAAGTTCCCGGCGGCATTCTCAGTGAAGAATACGGGCTAAGAGATGACAATGTCTCCCGCGACAATCTCCGCGCAAAAGTGGCAAATGATACAGCAGAAGACACCAATGACAATGATGACCCAACGCTCAAGGTGAGCTGACGGGCAACGAGAACAAAGCTATCCCTCAAAGCCTTCCCGCTGTGCGGTTTGTGACATAATGCGCTCTTTGTGAGCTCGCGGAGCCTGTGGTGTCTGTTATTTTTCGAGTGTTGCGTTATATCAGCTGGCCTGTGGTTGCCGGTCTGCTTGCGGCCGCACTGTTCATGTTATTGCTGCCGGAAACGCTCAACAACGCGGCCAAAATGGAAACCAGGGGGTTGTCACCTGGCGTGTCCGGAGAGTGGCAGGGGCCCGCTTCGTATGCCGCTGCTGTACAACGGGCATCGGCATCGGTCGTCAATATCTATACGCGCAAAACACTCGAGCGCCCCCGCCATCCGCTTTTGGACGACCCTTTCTTCCGCCGCTTCTTCAGCAACAGCAATCTGCCGCAACAACAGCGCATGCAGTCTTCACTGGGCTCCGGCGTCATCCTGACCGAGGATGGCTATATCTTGACCAACAACCATGTGGTGACCGAAGCCGATGAAATCGTCGTCCAGCTCCAGGATGGTCGCGAGGCGATGGTCAAGGTCATTGGCAAGGATCCGGATACAGACCTGGCTGTGCTAAAGATAGATCTCGATAATCTGACACCCATCAATATTGATGCGGCCTCCATGCCCAGGGTGGGTGACGTCACGCTGGCCATAGGCAACCCGTTCGGGGTCGGACAATCGGTCACCCAGGGCATTGTCAGCGCTACCGGCCGCAATGGCCTGGGGCTCAATACGTTTGAGAACTTTATTCAGACGGATGCAGCCATCAACCCGGGCAATTCTGGCGGGGCACTGGTGGACGCTTTCGGCAACTTGCTGGGTATCAATGCTGCCATTCTCGACAAGACCGGCTATTCAGTGGGCATCGGCTTTGCCATACCCGCCAATACGGCAGTGAAAGTTCTACAGGATATCGTCGAACACGGCTATGTTATCCGGGGCTGGCTGGGCGTCGAAGCCCGCCCACTGACCAGGCTGGCGGCGACGAAACTGGGCATGGACCCGCCATCGGGACTGGTGATCACCAGTATTTATATCAACAGCCCCGCTCACCTAGCGGGCTTGCAACCGGGGGACATTATCACCCGCATCAATGATTACTGGGTGGTAGACAATGAAAAGAGTATGAATCTGATCGCTGATCTCTCGCCCGGCGACTCCGTCAAACTGGAGGTCATACGGGACGGGCAAAAAAGCACGATCATGGCGGTGACGGGTACCCGGCCACCGCCCGAATAACCCGGGGGATTACTGCTTGAGCAGCTCGGCCAAAACGTCCAACAGCCGGCAGTTTTGCTCGTTTGTGCCAACCGTAATCCGCAAAAACTGTTCTATTCTCGGCTGTCTGAAGTGACGCACAATAATACCCTTCTCACGCAATCGCGCCGCAAGCCCGGCGGCATCCCGCGACGGGCAGGTCGCCAGCAGGAAATTCGCGGAGGACGGCAGCACCTCAAAACCCAGTGATTTCAAGCCGGTGGCCAACCTGTCACGACTACGAATAACCTGCTCGCAGACCTCCCGAAAATAGTCGTCATCGGCAAAGGCCGCAGCGCCCCCGACAATGGCAAAACGACTGAGCGGGTAGGAGTTAAAACTGTTCTTCACACGCTCCAGCGCCTCAATCAGGGCAACGTCACCGATAGCAAACCCGATCCGCAAGCCGGCCAGTGACCGGGATTTTGACAGCGTCTGAGTCACGAGCAGATTGGGGTAGCGCCCAACCAGGGACACCGCAGTCTCTCCGCCAAAATCGATATAGGCTTCATCCACCACCAGAACTGACCGCTGATTTTTTTTCAGTAACCATTCAATTTCCGGCAACGACAGCAGCATCCCGGTGGGAGCATTCGGATTGGGAAAGATAATGCCGCCATTATTGCGCAGGTAGTCCGCCACCTGAATACGGTAATCGCTGCCCAGCGGTATCCGTTGATAATCCACCTGATACAGGCCGCAATAGACGGGGTAAAAGCTGTAGGTGATATCAGGAAAGAGGATCGGCTCATCGTGCTTGAGCAGCGCCTGAAAAATATGAGCCAGCACTTCATCTGAACCATTGCCCAGAAACACCTGGTCCGGAGCAACAGCATAATAATCTGCCACCGCCTGTTTGAGTAACGCACCATTGGGGTCAGGGTAAAGGCGAAGGCTATCCCCCAATTCTCCGGCGATGGCTTCCAGAACCCGGGGGGACGGCCCATAGGGGTTTTCATTGGTATTCAACTTGGTCAGGTTGGCCAGTTTGGGCTGCTCCCCGGGCACATAGGGATCCAGCCTTGCAACGACATCACTCCAGAAAGGGCTGCTCACGGGGCTACCATCATGACTTGATGCGATATTCGGCAGAGCGGGCGTGGGCTGTCAGGCTTTCCCCTCGAGCCAGTACCGACGCAGTTTTCCCCAATGTCGAAGCACCTTCGGCGGAACACATAATAAGTGAACTGCGCTTTTGAAAATCATAAACACCCAGCGGCGAGGAAAAACGGGCTGTCATGGAGGTCGGCAGGACATGGTTGGGGCCGGCACAGTAGTCGCCCACCGCCTCGGCGGTATAACGACCCATAAAAATCGCTCCGGCATGACGAATACCCGGCAACCAGTCTTCGGGGTTGGCCACAGACAGCTCCAGGTGCTCGGGAGCAATGCGGTTGATCAACGCCAGTGCGTCCGTCATGTCCGCTACTGCGATCAGGGCACCGCGCCTCTCAAGGGACGCACGAATAATCGAAGCCCGCTCCATGGTGGGCAGCAACTTGCCAATACTGGTTTTTACCTGTTCGAGGAAATCCGTGTCCGGGCTGATCAGAATGGACTGGGCTTCTTCGTCGTGCTCAGCCTGGGAAAACAGGTCCATCGCGATCCAGTCCGGGTTTGTCTGACCATCGCAAACCACCAGGATTTCCGAGGGCCCCGCCACCATGTCCAGACCCACTGCCCCGAACACAGCCCGCTTGGCCGTGGCAACAAAGATATTGCCCGGCCCGACAATCTTGTCCACCCGAGGCACGGTTTCCGTACCATAGGCCAATGCACCAATGGCCTGAGCGCCGCCCAGTGTAAACAGGCGATCAACCCCGGCAATCGCTGCCGCAGCAAGCACCAGCGGATTCAGTTCGCCACCCGGCGCAGGCACCACCATGATAATTTCGTTAACACCGGCCACCCGGGCGGGCAGAGCATTCATCAGCACCGAGGACGGATAGCTGGCTTTACCCCCGGGCACATAAATGCCCACCCGATCCAGTGCGGTGATCTGCTGCCCCAACAGGGTGCCATCCTCTTCCCGGTAGTGCCACGAAGCCTGCTTCTGGTGCTGGTGATAACGGCGAATTCGTTCCGCCGCCAACTCCAGTGCATCGCGCTCAGCTGCGGGGATACCGGCCAATGCCCCGGAAACGACGTCGGCAGGAATTTCGAGCTCCCGGACATCATCGACATCCCGGGCGTCGAAGCGATTGGTAAATTCAATCAGGGCTTGATCGCCGCGCTGGCGAACAGCCGCCAGGATATCACCAACGATCTGCTCAACATTTTGATCTGATACATTCTCCCACGCCAACAGCTCGGTCAGCCGGTCGTCGAAACAGCTATCTGAGGTAGACAACTGCAAGATACTGATGGGTTCACTTTGCATCGTCATCGGACCTTGTTCACCGCTTCCGTCAGGCGGTCTACGATATCCTGCAGCAATCGGTGCTTCATCTTCATGGCGGCCTTGTTCACTATTATCCGGGAACTGATGTCGGCAATAAACTCCCGGGCCTCCAGGCCATTGGCCCGAAGCGTATTACCGGTATCCACAATATCCACAATCTCATCCGCCAGGGCCATGATCGGAGCCAGCTCCATGGCACCGTAGAGTTTTATGATATCCGCCTGACGACCCTGTTCGGCATAAAAACGGCGGGCCACATTGACGTATTTGGTGGCGACCCGGACACGCCCTGTGCCGGGCGTTGACCCGGCCACTGCCGCTGTCATCATGCGACAGCGCGCGATACCCAGGTCCAGCGGCTCATAGAGCCCGTCACCGCCATGCTCCAGGAGGGTGTCTTTTCCCGACACACCCAAATCCGCTGCGCCAAACTGCACATAAGTAGGGACATCCGAACCGCGCAATACCAGTAATCGCACATCGGATCTGCTGGTATCAAACAGCAACTTGCGGCTGGCACTGATGTCTTCCAGAGGGGCAATACCGACTTCCGCCAGCAAAGGCAGGGTTTCTTCCAGAATACGCCCCTTGGTCAGGGCAATGGTAATTTGCATGGCACTCACATTGTTTATGCAACTGGTTACTTGAGGAAAACGCCCGACCGGGACTAACGACCCGGAATCCTGCGGATATTGGCACCGAGCTGCTGCAGCTTTTCCTCAATACATTCATACCCTCGATCTATATGGTAAATACGATCGACAATGGTTTCACCATCAGCCACCAGACCGGCAATCACCAGACTGGCCGAGGCCCTCAGATCCGATGCCATAACCGGCGCCGCCTTGAGCCGCTCAACCCCGGTAACGATGGCGGTATTTCCTTCCAGGGTGATTCTGGCCCCCATCCGATTCAGCTCATGGGTCTGGACCAGGCGATTCTCAAAGATCGTCTCGGTAATCGTGCCCACCCCATCGGCAACCGCGTTGACAGTTGTCAGTTGCGCCTGCATGTCGGTGGGAAAAGCCGGATAGGGGGCTGTCTTGAAGTTGACCGATTTCGGCCTGCGGCCTTCCATATCCAGCGCTATCCAGTCCTTGCCGACACTGATCTTCGCACCGGCTTCCTCCAGTTTGATCAACACAGCCTCGAGGATATGCGGATCGGTATCCTTGAGCTTGACGCACCCCCGGGTCGCTGCAGCCGCCGCCAGGTAAGTGCCCGTCTCAATGCGATCAGGCATAATCCGGTAACTGCCCCGATGCAGGGTGTCGACCCCGTCGATGGTCAGGGTTGTAGTGCCCATACCCTTCACCCTGCCACCCAACGCATTAATACAGTTCGCGAGATCGACCACTTCGGGTTCGCGAGCGGCATTTTCAATCACTGTCTGGCCATCGGCAAGCGCGGCGGCCATCATGAGGTTTTCCGTTGCACCGACGGAGACCGTGTCCATCAAAATATGGGCACCCTTCAGACGGCCGTTACAGCGGGCATTGATGTAGCCACCGTCAATATCTATCTCTGCACCCATCATTTCCAGCCCGCGCAGGTGCAGATCTACCGGTCGACTGCCAATTGCACATCCACCGGGAAAGGAGACATTGGCAACACCAAACTTCGTAAGCATTGGCCCCAGCACGAGAATGGAGGCACGCATGGTCTTGACCAGGTCATAGGGTGCCACATGACTGTGCAAGGTCGTGGCATCGACTTCCACCTGCATCTTTTCATTTAATACCACACTGACACCCAGGCATCCGAGCAGCTCGAACATGGTGGTTATGTCATGCAGGTGGGGCACGTTGGATATCATCACCGGGCCATCGGCCAGGAGTGTGGCCGCCATAATCGGCAATGCGGAATTTTTGGCACCGGAGATACGGATTTCCCCGAACAGTGGGCCGCCTCCGGAAATCAACAACTTGTCCATTCAAAACCCTTGTGATTCAGCAAGGCAGTGGCCAGTTTGAGCTGAGATAGGTGAGGGAAACCGGCGCGGGCTTAGTTGCGAACTTCATCCGGCGTATAGGTTTTGATATTTACCGCGTGAATAGCACCTTCGGCTATGTGCTGCTGAAGCACGGCATAGATTTTTTGTTGCCGCTGTACGGGACGGAGTCCGGAGAATACGTCGCCAACGACCTGTATCTCAAAGTGACTACCATCGCCACCGACGGTGACATCACAATCGGCCAGAGCATCCTGCAGAAGTGCCTGCACCTCATCGGGGGTCATAGGTTACCCCTCACTTTTAATAACGTCTGACGGGGCGGACCAATTGGCTATGACCTGATCGATATTGCCGTCATATTTTTCGGCTCTCTGGGCGAACTGGTTGCGGAACGTTTTGCCAAGGTTGATTCCGTTGATTACAACGTTGGTGATTTTCCACGCCCCGTCACGGTTCAGTGCCATCGAGTAATAGAGTGGAAAGACACCGTCCTTGCCACGAATTTCCTGAACCACAGTAACCCGACGCTTATCCTCAATGTCTTCCTTGGGCGGCAACACCACGATGGTTTCATCGCCATAGGAAATCAGGCCGCGACCATAGGTTTCAATCAGGTCGCGATGAAAGGTTTTGACGAACAGTTCGCGCTGTTCATCGGTAGCCTCGGCACGGTAGGCCCCCATAACATTGCTGGCAATCCACTTGAAATCAATCACCCGGGCCAGCAGACAATCCAGTGATTCAAAGAAGGCCTGGGGATCATCATCAAAGGTCTCACGGTGCTCGGCAATCGTCTGTAACAGGTCGTCGGTCACAGTCTCAATTAACTCATGGGGAGTTTGTTCCGATGAGGTCACAGCATCATCCGCAGCCTGCACAGCAATTGCATGACCCGATACCAGAACAACCAGTGCGGGGAGTAATAATTTCATCAACCTCTTGTACATGGCAACTTTCCTCAAATTATTCGAACCTACTGACTACACAGCCGCCCTTTTTCTCGGCTACCGCCATTTGACATCAACAAACCAGCCAAGTGCCAAATCAGCTGACGTGAAAAGGCGTGCACTATACCATTGCCTCGCTATTTCCGAAATCCTTGAAGGTCGGGCAATTTTATGGAGACCCGGTTAACAGCCTCTGCCGGGGCTGGCCAGGGGGAGCTGACCGATTTAACCTCCTGGCAGTGTTACCCACCCCTGATCACTGCCAGCACTTACAGCATTACCTGGTTGCCGGTATACTTGGCAAAATATTTTGGGTAGCCAATGACCACCAGTAATTTTGCCGAAGCCGCACGCCGCACTATCCGTCTGGAAGCTGAAGCTGTCACTCTGCTCGAAGAGCGGGTTGATGCAGCTTTTGACTGCGCCTGCGAGCTGATTATGCAGTGCACCGGCCGCGTCATTGTTACCGGCATGGGGAAATCGGGACATATTGGCAGGAAGATCGCCGCCAGCCTAGCCAGCACGGGAACCCCCGCTTTTTTCGTCCATCCCGGGGAAGCCAGCCATGGCGATCTTGGCATGATCACCCGGATAGATCTGGTTCTGGCATTGTCCAATTCCGGAACAACGGCCGAAATCATTACCCTGCTACCACTCATTAAACGTATGGGCATCCCATTGGTCAGCATGACTGGCAATCCGGACTCGATTCTGGCCCAGGCATCGGAGGCCCATTTGGATGTTCGGGTTCCCAGTGAAGCCTGTCCACTGGGATTGGCACCTACCACCAGCACTACGGCGACACTGGTCATGGGCGACGCTCTGGCGATTGCCCTGCTGGAGGCACGCGGCTTCACTGCCGAGGACTTTGCTTTTTCCCACCCCGGCGGGGCACTCGGCCGCAAGCTGCTGCTCAAGGTGGAAACCATCATGCACAGTGGTGACGAACTGCCCCAAGTGTACGAGGATGCGCTTCTGAAAAAAGCCCTGGTGGAAATGACCGCCAAAGGGTTTGGCATGACCACGGTGGTCAACCACCAGGGAGAGTTGGTCGGGGTATTTACCGATGGCGACCTGCGCCGGGCGGTCGATAACGATATCGACATCAATCACAGCACTGTCCGTCAATTGATCAAGGGTAGCTGCAAGGCCGTTCACCGGGAACTGCTCGCAGCCGAGGCACTAAAAATCATGGAAGACAATAAAATTACTGCGCTCGTTGTTGAAGACACCAACCACCATCCGATCGGAGTCCTCCACATGCATGACATCCTGCGTGCGGGGGTGATGTAACCATGTCAAACCCGAGCCTGAAGGTCACCAGCAAAGCTCGTCAAATCCGGTTATTGCTACTGGACGTGGACGGCGTTCTGACCGATGGCTGCCTCTATTACGGTAATAATGGGGAGGAGCTGAAATCGTTCAATATACAGGATGGTCTCGGCATAAAACTGCTACAGCGCAAAGGTATCAAGGTCGGCATTATCACCGGCCGATCTTCAGCACTGGTGGCGAGGCGGGCTGAAGAACTGGGTATTGATCTTGTCGTTCAGGGACGGGAGGACAAGCTGGCCGCCCTGGAAGACTTGCTGGGCACACACCCCTACCAGATGAATGAAATCGCCTTCCTCGGCGACGACCTTCCAGACCTCGCCGTCATCAGGCGCGTGGGGCTGGGGGTTGCCGTGGCGAATGCCAGGCCAATTATCGCTGAGCATGCACTCTGGCAAACCTCCGCCTGTGGTGGAGCCGGGGCGGTCCGGGAACTGGCCGAGATGCTTCTGCAGGCTCAGGATAAACTGGAAGCCACCTTTACGGACTACCTCTAAACATATGCGCAATATTTTGATAACCGCCATGCTGCTCGCTTCAACAGGGATTTTCCTGTTGTTCTGGCTGTCGCCACCAGAGGTATTTCTGAACAAGCCAGGCACCGATGTAGAAGAATTACCCAAAGCAGACAGCTATATGAATAACATTGATACGGTAAATTTTGACAGGAATGGCAACAGGGCTTTCACCCTCACCGCCATTGAGGCACGCCACTTTAATCGCGGCAACCGACTGGAACTGGAAAACCCCGGCATGGTGTCTTTCAGCAAGCCGAAGAAGGGCTCGGAACAGACACCCCCATGGTATGTAACCTCCCAGAAAGGCACCATCTACAACGGGGGTGAACGGGCTGTCCTGTCCGGTGACGTCTACGCATGGCAATCTGTTAAAAAAGGCGGCAAAAATGAATTTCTCACCAGCAAATTAACCATATTCCCTGAGACCAACATTGCGGAAACTGGCCTACCCGTGACTATCAAAACACCTCAGGGGAAAACCACCGGCACAGGCATGTGGGCAGATCTTAATGATGAGATATTCAAACTGCTATCAAAAGTAAAGGGGATTCACCGTGCGCCATAACCTATTCATTCTGCTGCTACTGGCAGCATGTCACTCCTCCAGTCTGGCGCTTCCCAGCGACGCACAACAGCCTATCAATATTGAATCAGACAGGGCCGAGCGCTACGAAAAAACCGGCACGACGATCTATGAAGGCACTGTCGTTATTACCCAGGGAACCATCAAAATCCACGCGGACAAGGTCACTGTCTATACGGCAAATAACCAGGTCGTTCGAATTGTCTGCGTTGGAGAGCCTGCCCGCTACCAACAACAACCGAACCCCAATGACAGCCTGATGTACGCCAAGGGCGACACTATCGAATACCATCTGGCCAGTGACCGTATCGACCTGCTGAAAAATGCCAGTGTTGAGCAGAATGGTACCGTTATCACCGGTGAAAAAATCAACTACGACCTTAAGGCAGAGGTGGTCAAGGCGAGCAGTGGCGACAATCCTCGCCAGCGGATCCAGATGGTCATTCCACCCAACAAGCAAAAGGATGCAAACTAAATGGCTATCCTTAAGGCTTCAAATCTGGTCAAAAGCTATAAAAGAAGACCGGTGATTCGCGATGTATCCCTCACCGTAGAAAGCGGTGCAATTGTCGGGCTGCTGGGTCCTAACGGCGCTGGCAAAACCACCTGTTTTTACATGATTGTCGGGCTGGTTCATCAGGATGGCGGCTCTGTTCATATCGATGATGAAGACATCACTTCTCTGTCCATGCACGGCAGGGCTCGAAAAGGGCTTGGCTATCTCCCGCAAGAGGCCTCCATTTTTCGCAAGATGACCGTGGAGAATAATATTCTGGCGATCCTGGAAACCAGAAAGGATCTCGACAAACAACAGCGTGCGAAAAAACTGGAACAACTGCTCCAGGAGTTTCACATCAGTCATATCCGCAACACCCTTGGCATGAGCCTCTCTGGGGGGGAGCGTCGCAGGGTGGAAATTGCTCGCGCACTGGCCATTGAGCCGGCCTTCATTCTTCTGGATGAACCCTTTGCCGGGGTGGATCCGATTTCAGTCAACGATATCAAGCAGATCATCCGCCATTTACGCGATATGGGTATTGGTGTCCTGATCACAGACCATAACGTACGCGAGACACTCGATATCTGTGAGCATGCTTATATCGTTGGCGAAGGACAGGTTATTGCCGAGGGTCAGGCCACCGATATTGTCGCCAACCAGCAGGTTCGGGATATCTATCTCGGCGAAGACTTTATGCTTTGATGGCACGTACTACCGCACAGCCATTATGCAAAGCGGCACACATTTTGCTTGTCACTCCCCCCGGAGGCAGACTACACTTTCCCTGTGAATATTTTCGTAACAATCCTCTATACGCAGTCATAACATGAAAGCCAGCTTGCAACTGAAAATCGGCCAGCAGCTGACGATGACCCCTCAGCTACAGCAGGCCATTCGTCTGTTGCAATTATCCTCTCTCGACTTGCACCAGGAAATCCAGCAGAACCTCTACGACAACCCGCTGCTTGAGCTTGCCGAAGAATCCGAGAACCTGGCCGCAGAAACCGCCACCCGGAAAAATGAGGATATCGACAGTGCGACGCGTGATCTCAACAGCAGTGAATGGGACAACAAAATACCCACTGACCTGCCCGTCGATGCCAATTGGGACGATATTTACCAACCCAGTACCCCCATCAGAAACACGGGTGCGGATACACGCGATTTTGACAGCGTTCACAACGTCACAGAGTCGCTTCAGGACCACCTGATCTGGCAACTCAATCTGACGCCGATGTCTCCCAAGGACTACCTGATCGGTGAAATGATCATCGATTCAATTGATAGCCGGGGCATGCTGACGGCACCCATTGAAGAAATCTGGGCTGCACTGGACGACGAAATTGAGCTGGATGAAGTACTCGCCGTGGTGCACCGCATCCAGCAGTTTGACCCACCCGGTGTTGCCGCCACCAGCCTCGCCGAATGCCTTCTGATTCAGCTGAACCAGTTCTCTCCGGATACACCGCTGATTAACGAGGCCATCCAGCTCGTTACCGACCATCTGGAGCTGGTTGGACAGCGCAATTTCCGACAGATGGAAAAAATCACCGGCCTGCCCCACGAGATACTCGAGGGCGCCATCCTGCTCATTCAGACGCTGTCCCCCAACCCCGGTGACGCCATTCGAAACGATGATATCGAGTACGTGGTACCCGATGTTCGTGTCACCAAAGCCGATAATCACTGGAAAGTTTCCCTCAACGAGGACATCACCCCTCGCCTGAGCATCAATCAACAGTATGCCCAGCTGATTCGCAGGGCTGATTCCAGTCAGGACAACACCTTTCTGAAGAATCACCTCCAGGAGGCCAAATGGTTTCTGCGCAGCATGGAAAGCCGCAATGACACCCTGATGCGCGTCACCAGCTGCATCATCGAATTACAACAGGGCTTTCTGGAGCAGGGCCCCGTGGCGATGAAACCCATGGTGCTGGCAGATATTGCCGAACGACTGGAGCTGCACGAATCCACTATTTCCCGAGTGACCACCCAGAAGTACATTGACACGCCGCAGGGCGTTTTTGAACTCAAGTACTTTTTCTCCAGCCACGTCTCGACCGACGCAGGCGGGGAGTGTTCATCAACAGCCATTCGCGCTATGCTGAAAAAAATGGTGAGCGCTGAAAATCCGGGCAAGCCGCTCAGTGATAACAAGCTGACAGCACTGCTTCAGGAGATGGGAATTCAGGTGGCTCGACGCACTGTTGCCAAATACCGTGAGGGAATGGGCATCCCCTCTTCCAGCGAAAGAAAACGCTACAACCCCAATACCTAACACCTATTAAGGAGAACCGCATGCAATTGAACATCAGCGGACATCATCTCGATATCACTGATCCGATCAAAGACTATGTCACCACCAAATTATCCAAACTGGAGCGCCATCACGACGGCATCACCAACACCAATGTGATTCTCTCAGTTGAAAAATTGATCCAGAAAGCTGAAGCGACAGTCCATGTCAGCGGGGGTGAATTCTTTGCAGATTCCGAGCACGAGGATCTTTATGCCGCTATCGATATGCTGACCGACAAACTGGACCGGCAGTTGATCAAGCACAAGGAAAAGAACCGCGGTAGATAATACTCATGAAACTGATCGATGTACTCACCCCCGAAAACACCGTTGCCAGCGCCGAGGGCGGTAGCAAGAAAAGGGTATTGGAAAACCTTTCCGTCTTCCTGGCAGAACGCATGGAAGGCGTCGGTGCGGACGACCTCTACCAGAGCCTGCTGGCAAGAGAGCGACTGGGCAGCACCGGGATAGGAGAAGGTGTTGCCATCCCCCACTGTCGATTGGCAAGCTGCGAAAAAATTACCGGAGCACTTGTCAAACTGGCTGACGCCGTCGATTTCGATGCTATCGATGGGGAGTCGGTGGATCTGATCTTTGCACTGATTGTTCCCGAGGAGCAAAACGACGAGCACCTGCAGGTCCTCTCTTCCATTGCCGAATTACTTCAGGATGAAACAGTGCGCAACGCATTGCGACAGGCCAGCAGTAATCAGGACCTCTTCCGGATAGCAACCGGCAATGATGGCGGCTGAGGTGAAAGACTAATGCGACTGGTGGTGGTGAGTGGGCGTTCCGGATCCGGTAAGAGTACCGCACTGAACGTTCTCGAAGATGTCGGTTTTACCTGCATTGACAACCTTCCCGCCAGTTTGCTTCCCGGCCTTTTTCAGAAAGCCATCAACGCCAAGAGCCAGCATTGGCTGGAAAAAATTGCGGTGGGGATCGATGTCCGCAACCTGGGCGAAGATCTTGACCAGCTACCAAAAATTCTTGCGGAGCTGCAGCATTCGGGCATTAATTATGAAGTGCTTTTCCTCGATGCCAGAAACTCCGTCATTATCCAGCGTTTCAGTGAGACAAGGCGCAAACACCCGCTCACCACTGACCAGGTAGATATCCACGAAGCCATAGAGCTTGAGACTACGCTGCTGGACCCAATCGCTTCAATTGCAGATCGCAGAATCGATACCAGCACCATGACCCTGCACCAGCTGCGCGATGTCATCAAACAACAAATTGCGCCCCACAGCAGGGATGACATGGCTGTCATGTTTGAGTCCTTTGCCTTCAAACGCGGTGTGCCAGTCAACGCGGACTTTGTCTTTGACGTTCGCTGCCTGCCCAATCCCCACTGGAAACAGGAGTTGAGGCCCTTTACCGGCAATGACCAGCCCGTGATCGAATTCCTCGAGTCGCAACCGGACGTCATCGACATGACTAATGACATCAAGCAGTTCCTGTCCCGCTGGACACCGTCATTTCTTGCCAATAACCGCAGTTATCTAACCATTGCTGTGGGCTGTACCGGAGGGCAGCACCGCTCAGTCTACGTATCCAATGTTCTAGCCAGACATTTCAGCAACACCATGCCGAATGTACAGGTCCGGCACAGAGAACTGTCCTGACGGGCGTCATCACGAGAGGGCTGTTATGTCGAAAATAATCTGTACAGAAATAACCATTGTCAATCGTCTCGGACTGCATGCTCGCGCAGCCGCGAAGCTGGCTTCAACCGCCGGAAAATATGGCTGCGCCATCAAAACCGGCCGCAGTCCTGACAAACTGGTGGACGCCAAAAGCGTGATGTCACTGATGTTGCTTGCCGCTACTCAGGGGACCTCTCTCCATTTCATATTCGAAGGCAGTGATGCGGAGCGCGCCCACCGCGATATCGAACAGTTAATCGGCAACCGCTTCGAGGAAGAGCACTAACCGCGCTGCCTACCAACCCAGCCACTGTATAATTTTGTCACGCCCACCTATACACTATCCGCCTTCAAACTGACGGTCATGGAAAACTTCTCAGATGCAGGGGCCTAACGAAAAATTCAGCCATTTGTCCAGGCTCGCCAGCATCAATGAAATGATGAATTCGAGCGATGTGCGCCTGCTTCGGCACATGCTCAACAACCTTTCTCCCGGCGATATCGCCGACCAGATAGAGTCTGCACCACCCAAAGCCCGGCGGGTATTATGGGATCTGGTTGACCGGGAGCTGGAAGGCGAGGTGATCGGTGAGCTCAGCGAGGAACTTCGCGGTGAAATCCTTCGTGAAATGGAAAGTCACGAGGTCGCCTCACTTACCGAAGGTCTTGATCCCGATGACATTGCGGACATCCTGCAGCAACTTCCCGACCAGGTAATACCGGAAGTACTTCAGGCGATGAGCAGCCAGGACAGGCTGCGGGTAGAGCGAGTACTCACTTACAACGAAGATACCGCCGGCGGGTTGATGAACACGGACACCATCACTGTCCGGCCCGATCTGACGATTGATGTGGTATTGCGTTACTTGCGCCGCCACGAAGAAATTCCGGATATCACCGATAATATTTTTGTGGTGAACCGGGAAGATACGTTTCTCGGCACATTACCACTCACCAAACTACTGACTGCAAGCCCCAATATCACTGTGCGCGAGATGATGGTAACCGATGCACAGGCCATCACGGCCGACATGCCCGATTCGCAGGTTGCACTGCTGTTTGAGAAGAATGACTGGGTTTCCGCGCCAGTCGTGGGCCTCGACCACAAACTACTCGGCCGAATCACCATCGATGACGTGGTGGATGTGATTATCGAGGATGCCGCCCACTCACTGTTGGGGTTGGCCGGTCTCAGTGATGAAGAAGAGACATTTGCCTCGGTTAAGCGCACGGCGCCCCGTCGGGCCGTTTGGCTCGGGATGAACCTGATAACCGCAATTCTCGCCTCCTCGGTAATCAACATTTTCGAAGCCACGATTGAAAAGGTCGTCGCGCTGGCTATCCTGATGCCTATTGTCGCCAGTATGGGTGGCGTCGCGGGCAGCCAGACACTCACCGTTGTTATTCGGGGCATGGCACTGGGACAGATCAGCAAAAACAATATGCGCTGGTTGCTGAGCAAGGAATTTGCCGTCGGCGCCTTGAATGGCATGCTCTGGGCGCTGGTAATGGGCGGCGTCGCCGCTCTCTGGTTTAACGACCCGATCATAGCCTTCATCATTGCTGCAGCCATGGCCATCAACCTCATCTCAGCCGCTGTTGCAGGTACCTTGCTGCCGGTATTTCTAAAGAAATGCCGCATTGACCCCGCTCTGGCGGGGAGCGTCGCGCTCACCACGGTTACAGATGTGGTGGGTTTTCTCTCGTTTCTGGGTCTCGCCACCCTGTTTTATAGCTAACCATCATGATTGAAGATTCTTTTCCAGACCGCCTGCCAGAAGAAGAACTCCCCAAAAGTAAGTCGGCCGTCAAACGTGAGATGACCGCACTGCAAAAGCTCGGTGAAGAGCTCGTGGATCTAGCCCCGGCCAAACTGGCCAAGATCACCATGCCGGAAGACCTTGCCGAAGCGGTGATGTTGGCGCGACGGCTAAAAAACCGCGAGGGTCGACGACGCCAGCTGCAATATATTGGCAAAATCATGCGTGTCATCGACAGCGATGGCATACGCCGTGAACTGGAGAGTTTTCACCATGACAGCCAGGTTTTTCGCCAGCAGTTTCAACGCCTGGAGAACTGGCGCGACAGACTGATCAGTGAGGGCGACTCCGCACTCGATGAACTGATTAGTGAAATACCGGGCCTGGACCGACAGCACTTGCGCCAGCTAATCAGGCAGGCCCAGCGCGACGCGTCACAACAAAAACCACCCGCAGCCAGTCGCAAATTGTTTCAGTACCTTCGGGATAACTGCCAGTGAATTCGTCCAGTGACCCGGAAAAGCGCTCTATGGACTTTTCCCGGAAGCGGATACCCGACGACAACCCTGTGTTTCGCTGCCCCTGGGCTGGCAATGATCCACTCTATCAGAGCTATCATGATCAGGAATGGGGTGTTCCCTGTCGCGATGACCGGAAGCTGTTTGAATTTCTGGTGCTAGAGAGTGCCCAGGCCGGGCTCGCATGGATCACCATTCTCAGAAAGCGCGAGCACTATCGACGGGCCTTTACCGAATTTCGACCGGAGCAGGTAGCCCGCTTCAACCGGCAAGAAATGGCGCATCTGCTGCAGAATACGGGTATTGTGAGAAATCGTCTCAAGATTGAAAGCGCTGTCAGTAACGCCCGCCTGTTTCTGGACATTCAAGCGCAATTCGGCAGTTTTGCAGATTACCTGTGGGGCTTCGTCGACAACCGTTCCATTCAGAACCATTGGCAGGATTCCGACGCTGTCCCGGCGACTACCCCGCTATCGGACACCATCAGCAAGGACATGAAAAAACGCGGCTTCCGATTTTTTGGCAGCACTATCTGTTATGCCTACCTGCAGGCTACCGGGCTGGTCAACGACCACCTGGTAGACTGCTTTCGCCATCGGCAATGCCACGATCTTTAATCGTGGCTGCCTGATAGTTCTCAGTTTTTGCCGGCACGCTTGCGTTCGTTCTCGCTCAGGAGCTTTTTGCGCAGGCGAATGTGGTGGGGGGTTACCTCTACCAGCTCATCTTCGGCAATAAACTCCAGCGCCTGCTCCAGGGTATGTCGAACCGGCGGACTGAGAACCAGGTTCTCATCGGTACCGGCCGCCCGGATATTGGTCAACTGCTTGGCCTTGGTGGGGTTCACCGGCAAATCATTGTTGCGGGAATGCAGACCGATGATCTGCCCCTCATAGACCTCGGCACCGTGCCCGAGGAACAAACGACCACGATCCTGCAGGGTAAACAGGGCATAAGCCAGTGTCTTGCCCTTGGTCATGGAGACCAGCACGCCGTTCTGGCGACCGGCCATGTCACCCTGCTTCACCGGACCATAGTGATCAAAAATGCTGGTCATGATACCTGAGCCACTGGTCAGCGTCAGAAAGTGTGAACGAAAGCCAATCAGGCCTCGAGAGGGCACCATAAACTCGAGCCGGACACGGCCTTTCCCGTCGGGCTCCATGTTGGTCATGTCCGCCTTGCGGAGACCCAGCTCCTCCATTACCGCACCCTGATGCCGGTCTTCAATATCAATCACGACCTGCTCATAGGGCTCGTGAATTTCGCCATCCACATCTTTCTGGATCACTTCGGGACGCGATACACCCAGCTCGAAACCCTCACGGCGCATGTTTTCAATCAATACCGACAGGTGTAATTCACCGCGTCCGGACACCACAAATTTGTCAGGGGTCTCACCCTGCACAACCCGCAGTGCCACATTGTGAATCAGCTCCTGATCCAGCCGCTCCCTGATATTTCTCGAGGTAATGTATTTACCATCCTGACCGGCGAACGGGGAATCGTTCACCTGGAAAGTCATACTGACAGTCGGCTCGTCAACACTCAGTGGCACCATTGCTTCCGGCTTGTCCGGGCTGCAGATGGTGTCGGAAATATTCAATTTATCGATACCGGTGATACAGACAATATCACCCGCTTCGGCCTGTTCCACCTCGAATCGTTCCAGACCGCGATAACCCATGACCTGCAACACACGACCGCGTCGGGTTTTGCCCTCGCGATCAACCACCACCACTTGCTCGTTGGTCTTGAGCTTGCCGCGGGTAATTCGACCAATGCCGATAACCCCCACGTAACTGCTGTAATCCAGAGCACTGATCTGCATTTGCAGTGGACCATCGCGGTTCACCGCCGGGGCTTTGACCTTATCCACCACCATCTGGAACAACGGTGTCATGTCTTCCGCCAGATCATCTGGCTCATTGCCGGCAACACCATTCAGCGCCGACGCATACATAATGGGAAAGTCCAGTTGTTCGTCGGTGGCACCGAGACGATCGAAGAGATCAAACACCTGATCGACGACCCAATGGGGACGGGCGCCGGGGCGGTCTACCTTGTTGACCACAAGAATCGGGTGGAGGCCCTGTTCAAAGGCCTTTTGGGTAACAAACCGGGTCTGCGGCATCGGGCCGTCAACCGCGTCCACCAGCAACAATACAGAATCCACCATCGACAGAACCCGCTCAACCTCACCGCCAAAGTCGGCGTGGCCCGGGGTATCGACGATATTGATCCGGTAACCATTCCATTCGATGGCCGTGTTTTTGGCCAGGATGGTAATACCGCGCTCACGCTCCTGATCATTGGAATCCATGACCCGCTCGGCACCCATGGCTTTGCGGTCCAGCGTACCGGATTGCTGCAACAGGCGGTCCACCAATGTGGTTTTACCGTGGTCAACGTGGGCAATAATGGCAATGTTGCGGAGATTTTCGATCACAGGATTTCTCGGTCGGTAAAAAATAGGCGCGGATTATAGCGGTTATAGCGCCAGAACGCAGAGATTTCTTCAACACCGTACCCAGATCTGCCCACAAATGGCAAGAGCCGTCAAGGAAAGCCGTTTTGGCCAGGAACTCCAACCGGGATGCCCCGGATAACTTTGATGAAACCAGGCAAGGAAAAGGGCAGCGACACCTGCCGGGGTCTGCCAATGTCCGTACATCGACATCCCAAACCGAGAGCCCTATACTGCTCAGCAATTCACACACACCATATAAAGGATCTTATTTTGGTGGTTCAACAGCAAAAATTTGCTGTCAGTCTCATGGAGCATCTGGTCACGGCGACTTTTGTCCTCGACAGGAACGGCTACGTCGTCATCTGGAACAAATCCTGTGAGCGACTCACCGGCGTCAGGGCCGATGAGGTGCTGGGGACACGGGATCACTGGAAAGCTTTCTATTCAAAGCAACGGCTTTGTCTCGCTGATGTACTGGTGCAGGAACGAACAGCTGAGCTCGATCAGCTCTATGCAGTTCACGCACAACCCTCAATCTATGGGGAAGGCTATAAAGCCGAAAACTGGTGTGTTATGCCTCGCATCGGCTCACGACTCTATCTCACAGTGGACGCGGGCCCTATTTACGATATCCACGGCAACCTGATCGCTGTTGTTCAGACGATCAGAGACAATACCGACTATAAAAATGCCCAGTCCAAGCTCGAAAAAATGGCCATCACCGATGAGCTTACCGGCCTCTATAACCGGCGCTATTTTACCGACCATCTCGACATGGAATGGCGGCGGGGTATGCGCAGCCGGGAACCGCTGGCGCTGATCTTCCTGGATATCGATTACTTCAAACAATACAACGACCTCTACGGACATCTGGTCGGCGATGACTGCCTGAAATCCATTGCCACCACCCTGCAGCACAGCCTGCTACGCGCCACCGACATGGCCACCCGCTATGGCGGTGAGGAGTTTTGCGTCCTGCTGCCCGACACCTCACTGACCGGGGCACTGAAAGTAGCAGCCCAAATCCAGGCGAACATCAAAAGATTGCAAATCCCACATGCCGACAGCCCCATATCGTCGTCGATAACCATCAGCGCCGGTGTTGCCAGCCTTGTTCCCGCTACAGAGGACAGCCCCTCACGGCTGACATCTCTGGCCGACAAAGCCCTTTATGAAGCCAAAGGCAGAGGGCGAGATCAGACAGTTGCCAGCGATACCTGTTAACTACAGCACTGAATAAAGCAGCCCTGTGCGGTTGGGCGTTCTGCTTGAAATCGGCTTAATACCTGATCGCTATTTGGAAAGGACACAGGAATCTGCTCATGTGGTTTATAGCGGCATGGAATACCGTTCAACAATTAGCTGAGCGGCCAACCGATCAATAAAACCGTCAATGTCACTGTGCCGATAAGCAGGTTCATCGGAATCCCTACGCGAAGGAAGTCCGAAAAGCGGTAACCACCCGGCCCATAAACCATCAGATTGGTTTGGTAGCCCAGAGGTGTCGCAAAGCTTGCCGAGGCCGCCATGATAATGGCAAAAATAAAAGGCTCGTTGTTCAAACCGGCCTGCTCTGTCATTTCCAGCACAATCGGCAACACCAGCACGGCCGAGGCATTGTTGGTAATCAGCTCGGTCAGAATTGATACCAGCAGATAGCACAATATCAGCAGCAACCAGGGCTTACCGGAACCCAGCTGAACCATATTGTCGGCGAGAAAGGCCGCCACGCCGGTTTTCTCCAGCGCCATGCCCAGTGCAAAAGCGGCTGCGATAGTCACTATCACCATCATATCGATATTTTTTTCCGCCTGATTGACCGAGCAGCAACCGCAGAGGATCATCAGCAAACTACCGAGCAGTGCCGCGTTTAGCATGCTGGTCAACCCGAACCCCGCCAGAGCGACAACGCCGCCCAGAATGGCCCAGGACAAGTAGGCTCGCTCGTGCCTCGGCGGTTCAGTATTGCGCTCGTTGACTAACAGGAAATCCTTGTTATAGCGCTGACGGCTGACAAATGCGGGCCGGGCTTCCAGCAACAGGGTATCACCCACTGCCAGCTCAATCGTGCCCAGATTCCCCTGAACCCGCTCGCCATGACGCGCAACGGCAAGGACCACTGCACCATAGCGACTCCGAAACCCGGAATCCCGTATGGCATGCCCCACCGCATCGCAGTGGGGCGACACGACCACCTCCACCAGACGTCGCTCGGCACGGTCAGTATCCAGGGACAGCCCCTCCTCATTCTCGGTCGATGGCACCAGGCCATTGATGCGCAGCAGATCCGAAATCGCCTCTGTATCTCCAGCGAACACCAGGCGGTCCCCGCCCTGCAGTTTTTCCTCAGAGGGTACGGCAGTCACCACCGTGCCACCCCGTACAATTTCCACCAGATAAACACGCCTCAGGTGGCGCAGCCCTGCGCTTGCCACTGTTTTACCGACCAACGGACCATCTTTCGCAACAGAAACTTCCAGCGTAAATTCACGCAGGTTGCCAAAAGCCTGCTGATCCCCGCGATCCGGCAGCCACCTGGGAAAAAATAACCAGATAAAGAACAGCCCGATAAGCGCGACCGGAAAACCCACAGCAGTGATCGAAAATAACGAAAATCCGGGCTCACCCGTCAACACCTGATACTGGCCATTGACCACCAGATTGGTGCTGGTGCCGATAAGGGTCAGGGTACCGCCCAGAATTGCCGTATAGCTCAGCGGAATCATCAATTTGGATGGCGCAATATTGATTTGTCGCGACCAGGCATGAATGGCCGGAATCATCGTGGCGACAACTGGTGTATTGTTTAAAAAGCCACTCAACAATGCCACGGGCGCAAACATCCTGGTCAAGGCAGACCGGACGGTTTTAGGCCGCCCCAGGAAGCGGTTCACCAGCAGATCAATACCGCCTGATGCGTGCAGCCCTGCTGCCACCACAAACATTGCTGCGACAGTGATAACACCGCTATTGCTGAATCCAGACAGCGCTTCGGTGGCAGTCAGGATACCGGTGACGCTCAGTATGCTCAGCACCACCATCATCACCAGATGGGGTCCAATCCGGGTGGTTGCCAATACCAGCAACGCACCCAGTGTCAACGCCAATGATAAAACGCCTTGCCAGTCCATAGATTTCACTTCGCCTGCTCAAAAAGAGCAAGAATAGGGGCCATTGTTAATACCCACAAAGAATAAAAAATCATCTGTGGGTATATTTATGAGATATAGGGTTTCTAAAAGCCTCTGCCTTTATTTGCGGACAGGACGATAGACACCCACATTGCAGAAACCCTGCTCTATCAGGTGTTCTGCATGAAGCCGGCTCATCACCCCCCTGTCACAATACAGCACATACCGGGACGCCTGTTTCAGCTCGCGGAACTGGCCCTGCAGGGTATAAAAAGGCATCAGCTCCACCTCTGTTTCAGGCACATTCAGTGGCCGGGAACAGACTTCTTCAGGGTGCCGAATATCCAGGATCACCGAGTCCGCTGGCGGATTTTCAAAAACATCCACAGGAATGACGTCATTGTCATTCAGCACATCATCGATGGCCTGGACACGAGTATGAGCAAGCGCGTGCGCCAATACGCTGAAATCAAATTTTTCCTCTTCGTTAGCCACCTTTTGGCCCGTCGCACGGGTGGTGGGCCTGACCGAAATAACACCGCAGTATTCAGGCATGTTGGCCGCAAAACCTTCTACCCCTATGGCCCGGGCAATATCGATGATTTCACCTTTGTCAGCGGTGATCAGTGGTCGGAGGACCAGCGTGTCAGTCACCGCATCAATAACCGCGAGATTGGCCAGAGTCTGACTTGATACCTGGGCAACGCTCTCACCCGTTACCAGCGCATCAATCTTCAGCTCCCTGGCGACCTCACTGGCGACACGCAGCATCATGCGCTTCAGTACAACCCCCATTTCCGCATTGCCGACCTTGGTCAGGATTTCCTCCACCACACCAGCGAACGGGATTGTTATAAAATGCACTTGGTGGGAGCTGGCATATTTCTGCCACAGATAAGAGGCCACCTGCTTGACCCCCACCTCATGATTTCGCCCACCCAGATTAAAAAACAGATAATGTGTACACAGGCCCCGCTTGATAGTGAGGTAACTGGCCACAGAGGAATCAAACCCACCCGAAAGCAGCGAAATCACTGCATCCTGGGTGCCAAGAGGGAAGCCGCCCAACCCGGGATAAACCGCTTCAATCACATAGAGCTCGTTATGACGAATCTCCAGACGGACCGTGACATCCGGCCGCTTGAGATTAACGCGGGCTGAGCCACAGTGGTTCAGCAGAGCAGCGCCGACATAGCGCTCGAGATCACTGGACTTGAAGCCGTGCTCGCCAACCCGTTTCACCCGAACAGCAAAACTTTTGTTATCCAGACAGTTTCGCCAAAAAATCAGTGTTTTTTCAACCACATCGTCAAAGTCTCCCAGCGGATAGCGCTGTATTCGGGCAAATTTGGCGATTCCAGGGGTTCTGCCCAACAGATCTACAACCTGGCGAGCCAGCTCCTCGTCGACAGGGCCGACGACCTGAATTTTCTCCCAGTCCTGTTGAAGCTGGATAGCAGGATCGATGCTCACCAACAATTTGCGGAGATTATCCCTCAGCTGGCGGGTCATGCGCTTGCGGACAGGGGGACTCTTAATGGTAATCTCGGGGAAAAGCTTGACGATGAAATGCATGGGGATAATGACTACAACTCGTGTTTAACGGCCCAAGATTATATTACAAATGTGGCCAAATCCGCTTATCATGGATCACTGCGACCGGATTCAAGCAGTTAGCACTATTTTGGTGCATATTTCAGAAAATAGATTCTAATATGGTGCAAAAGGCTGTCTTGCCAAACTGATAACCTGTTGTTTTACTTGACTGATACCGATGGCATGGCTTTTGCTTCATATTGGCACATTGCTTGCAAATCATTAAAACAAACCCATTTAACTAACGATATACTCAACCCAGAGCTGCCGCTTTCGGCAACCCTACAAAACCGGATATCCATACCTGGAGGAGCCAATGTCCAATAAAACTCTTAACCTGATCAAAGAGAGTGAATCTCGCTGGGTAGACCTGCGTTTCACCGACACAAAAGGTAAAGAACAACACGTCACCATTCCCTCAAAGTCTGTCGATGAGGAGTTTTTTGAAACCGGACAAATGTTTGATGGCTCATCCATTGCTGGCTGGAAAGGCATCAACGAATCAGACATGGTGCTGATGCCCGACGATAGCACCGCAATTCTCGACCCCTTCTCGGACGACAGCACAGTCATTCTTCGCTGTGACATCCTGGAACCCAACACCATGACCGGTTATGAGCGCGACCCACGCTCTGTGGCCAAACGCGCCGAACAATACCTGGCCGCCACCGGCCTTGGGGATACCGCTTTTTTTGGCCCCGAACCCGAGTTCTTCGTTTTTGATGACATCAAGTGGGGCATCGACATGAGTGGATGCTTTGTCAAAATCAGTTCCGAGGAGGCCGCCTGGTCTACTGGAAATGAATATGCCGAAGGCAATATGGGTCACCGCCCACGCGTGAAAGGCGGCTATTTTCCGGTACCCCCGATTGATTCTCTGCACGACCTTCGGGCTGCCATGTGTACCGCTATGGAGCAAATGGGCCTGGATGTGGAAGTGCACCACCACGAAGTGGCCACCGCCGGTCAATGTGAGATCGGAGTGAAGTTCAGTACGCTGGTCAAGAAAGCGGATGAAACCCAAATACTGAAATACTGTGTTCACAACGTGGCCCATGCCTATGGCAAGACAGCCACGTTTATGCCCAAGCCCATTGTTGGCGATAATGGCTCCGGCATGCATTGCCACCAGTCTTTCTGGAAAGACGGCGTCAACCAGTTTGCCGGTGACGGTTACGCAGGCCTGTCCGAAACGGCCCTGTATTACATCGGCGGCATCATCAAACACGCCAAAGCCCTTAATGCCTTCACCAATCCCGGCACTAACTCCTACAAGCGTCTGATTCCGGGCTTTGAGGCACCAGTGATGCTCGCCTACTCGGCCAGGAACCGCTCTGCTTCAATCCGTATTCCCTACGTCGCATCGCCCAAAGGCAAGCGCGTCGAGGCCCGCTTCCCCGACCCGATTGCCAATCCCTACCTGGCTTTCGCTGCCATGTTGATGGCCGGCCTCGACGGCGTGCAAAACAAGATTCACCCCGGCGATCCGGCAGACAAGGATCTCTATGATCTGCCCCCGGAAGAAGCCGCCGCAATCCCCCAGGTCTGTGGCAGCTTGCGTGAAGCCCTGAGCAACCTCGATGAAGACCGGGCCTTCCTCACCGCTGGTGGTGTCTTTACCGATGACATGATCGATGCCTACATTGAGCTGAAAATGCAGGAAGTTTACCGTGTTGAGCACACCACTCACCCGATAGAGTTCGATATGTATTACTCGGTTTAAGCTGAAGATCTGCTCTCAACTGCTCTACTTCAGCAACGCTGAGTAAATAAAAAAGCCCGTCATTTTCGAATGACGGGCTTTTTCTTTTGTCAAAGCAGGGTTAGTCTTGGAAACCATTGTAGGGAGAAGGCCATGTCGCTGCAGAAAAGTAAAACCGCTATCGCATTGTTGACACTGATGCTTTCACTGACTGTTGCCGCTCAGGTCTATCGCACTGTGGATGAAAAGGGCAATGTAAAATACACCGATCAACCCCCTGCCAATGACACCTCTGCTGAGGAACTCACATTACCCTCAATCAATACCCAGCCCGCCGTGGCACCAAAAAAACCCACCAGAAGCAGCCAAAGCGAGGAAGTCAGTTATAAGGACATTGTCATTCTGTCACCCGCTCAGGACTCAACCATCCCGCCCGGGCAGCTTGAGGTGGTGGTGCAGGTGTATCTTGAACCCGCCCTGAGGGCCGGGCACCGGGTACAATTGATGCACAACGGACAGCCCCATGGTCCAGCAGTCCCGGCCACATCATTCGTGATAGATTCACTAATTCGGGGCGCCCATACTCTCCAGGCGCAGGTGGTCGATAATACCGACAACCCTATCGGTCAGTCAGACACCGTGACCATTCATGTCAAACGCCACTCCATATTGCACAACCCCTAGCCGCGCACCATAACGGTGCAAACCAATCGCCCATCAATTACACTCAAGCCACGTACACGGGGATTGAGGCATCTTCCAGCCACAAAAAAACTGGCCCAGTAATTGCTAAGTATTTACTGGTACTGAACCATAAAGAGGCAATACTGCCCAGCCTGTAGAAGCCGCAATTGAAGTAGAGAGATGACTGACCACCAGCTCCACCACCTGTTACTGGATAATCTGAGCACGGCTGTGTTGTTGCTGAATGACGAGCTGGATATATGCTATTTGAATCCTGCTGCAGAAAGCCTCCTGGCAGTGAGCGCCATGCGCCTCTGTGGAAACTCCATCAACACCCTTTTCGATGCCGGGGACGGCACTTACGATTCGCTAAAAGAGGCCCTGGCGACCAGCCACCCCTTTACCCAGCGGCAAGCACCGCTGACGCTTCCCGACCAATCGCATATCACAGTGGATTTTACGGCCACACCGATACAAACGACTTCGGCTGAAATGTTATTGATAGAAATGCAGCCCATGGACCGGCTGATGAAAATCAATCGTGAAGAAGCACTCATCACCACTCACGACACCACCCGGAACCTGGTGCGCGGACTGGCCCATGAAATAAAAAATCCGCTGGGTGGCATCCGCGGCGCCGCTCAACTACTCTCGGAGGATCTGATCGACCAGCCAGAGTTGCGGGAATACACCGATATTATCTCCGCTGAAACTGATCGGCTCTGCAACCTCGTTGACCGGTTGCTTGGCCCCAATACCATGCCAAAATTTCTGCCGGTCAATATTCATGAGGTCCTTGAGCATGTCGCCACACTTGCCGAGGCGGAGACCCGCGGCAGCATTCTGATCAAACGCAACTACGATCCGAGCATTCCCGAAATCAGCGGCGATCGGGGACAACTGATCCAGGCCATACTCAATATCGTTCGAAATGCTGTCCAGGCTCTGCGCAACAGCCCCCAAAAGCGGCCCACCATCAAACTCAGAACACGAATACAGCGTCAATTCACCATCGGCAAAACGCATCACAAAGTGGTGTGCCGAATTGATATTACGGACAACGGACCGGGTATACCTGACAACCTCATAGACCGTATTTTCTTTCCCATGATCAGTGGCCGAGCCGAGGGCAGCGGCCTGGGCCTGCCAATTGCCCAGTCGGCTATCCACCTCCATCACGGCCTGATTGAGTGCGACCACGATCATGGTGAGACGCGCTTCACGATCTATCTACCTTTGGACACATAACATGGACAAGCGAACTGTATGGATAGTGGATGATGACCGTTCCATCCGCTGGGTAATGGAAAAGGCGCTGAGTCGCGCCGACCTGGATGTCACCAGCTTTGAAAATGCCAGCGAACTGCTCGCCCGGCTCGACAAGCACCAGCCCGACACCATCATCAGCGACATCCGCATGCCGGGCATTGACGGCCTGCAATTACTGCAACGAATTCATACCAGCAATCCCGCACTACCGGTGATCATCACGACCGCCCACTCCGACCTGGACAGCGCAGTAGCCGCGTATCAGGGTGGTGCCTTTGAATATCTACCCAAACCGTTCGACCTCGATGAACTGGTTGCTGTGACCAACAGGGCCATTAATTTCGTCACCGAACAGAATCGCACACCGGTTGAAAGTGATATTGACATCAGCGGTGAAATTATCGGCGAAGCACCGGCGATGCAGGAGGTCTTTCGCGCCATTGGCCGCCTGTCTCACTCCAACATTACTGTGTTAATCAATGGGGAGTCCGGTACCGGCAAAGAGCTGGTCGCCAAGGCATTACATGATCATAGCCCACGCCACAACAACCGTTTTGTCGCCCTTAACATGGCAGCGATCCCCCACGATTTGATTGAATCTGAACTGTTCGGTCATGAAAAAGGGGCTTTTACCGGCGCCACCCAGCGACGCGAAGGCAGGTTTCAACAGGCCGATGGCGGGACACTTTTTCTCGATGAAATCGGAGACATGCCTCCCGAGGCGCAAACGCGATTGCTGAGGGTACTGGCCAACGGTGAATTTTATCTGGTCGGCGGACACACGCCGGTAAAAGTCGATGTGCGCATCATCGCCGCCACGCACCAAAACCTTGAGCAGCTGGTGGTGGAAAACCGTTTTCGTGAAGACCTGTATCACCGCCTGAATGTCATTCGCATTCACCTGCCGAAACTGGCAGATCGCCGGGAAGATATTCCCATGTTGATGCAATATTTTTTACAGCGGGCAGCCAAGGAGCTTGAGACAGAAACCAAAACCCTGTCCAGCGAAGTTGAACAGTTCCTCAGCCTCCTGCCCTGGGCCGGCAACGTCCGTCAGTTGGAGAATACCTGTCGCTGGCTAACCGTGATGGCATCCGGGCGAGAGGTACACATGGAAGACCTGCCACCGGAATTGCGCGACAGCCCGGTGGAAAAAAATGTCACTTCGGGAAGCTGGCAACAACAGTTGCGCAGTTGGGCTGATGCCGAGTTGCATGCCGGTCGGCAGGACATACTGGCGTCAGCCGTGCCGATTTTTGAACGCACCCTGATCGAAACGGCACTAAGTCATACCCGTGGGCGGAAACGCGATGCCGCAGAATTATTGGGGTGGGGAAGAAATACGCTCACTCGAAAGTTGAAAGAGCTGGGGATGAATGATGAGGAAGACCATTAATCGGGGTTAACCCGTCAGCCAGCTGAACCTGCAGCAATTGCAGGTTCAGCTGACCGGAGCAGCACTAGTGCGTTACATCGCTTTTATCCGACTCAGCTTCCTGCTCTTTCTTCTCTCTCGCCTCGGCAACAGCCTGGGCAAATAGCGCTTCAAAATTGACTGGCGGCAACATCAACGCCGGGAAAGTACCCTTGATCACAGTATTGTCTACCACCTCCCTGGCATAGGGAAACAGGGTTGCAGGGCAAAGTACATTGATAACATGTGTCATCTGGGATTTATCCAGTCCCTTGACGAGAAATATACCCGCCTGATGTACTTCGATCAGGTAAACCGTGTCGTTGCCATCTTTGACGGTAATCGTCACGGTGATAATCACTTCAAAATGCGTCTCATCCAGCTGATTGGTTTTTGTCGACAGCTCCTGTGCAATTTGTGGTTTCACCTCGCGATGAAAGGCCTCTGGACCCATGGGGGTCTCGAACGAGAGATCTTTCAGGTAAACCCGTTGCAGGGCAAACTGTGGGGATTCAACACCAGCTGCCGCAGCGTCATCAGTAACGTTTTCTTCTGTCATAGTCATGCCTTTATTCGTTCAATATTTGTGCCTGGCTCACGGTGTCCCGACAAGGCAACATCAGAATTCCGGGCAACTCATTTCAGCGCTGATCAGCGATAATACTATCCAGTTCGCCCTGTTGCTCCAGGCGACGCAGGTCGTCATAACCGCCAATGTGAGTCTCACCAATCCAGATCTGAGGGACGGTGTGGTAACCGCTCAACACCACCAGCTCTCGTCTCATGGCCGGATCGTTATCCACAGGAATTTCCTGGTAAGACAAATCTTTTGCTGCAAGAAGATTCTTTGCCGCGACACAGTAACCACAACTACGGGTGGTATAGATCTTTGCCGCAACCATGTCAGCTTTTGACAACCGGCAGTTGCTGACTCTGCCACTCCATCATACCGCCGGTAAGCCGGAACACTTTAAAGCCCTGTTGCCGCAGCCGACGTCCTGCAGCTCCAGCATTCTGACCGACCTTGTCAGCGATAATAATAAACTTTTCACGGTGCTCATCCAGCTCAGCGAGTTTGTCTGACAGTTTTGCCTGGGGAATATTCACCGCTCCGGCAATATGCCCCGCTTTGAACTCCTTGCTGTCCCGAATATCGAGCAACAACGCCTCATCTGCATTGATCATACGAGTAACGGCATGCACAGATAGGGGCCTGCCACTTTTAATGCGCTCGTTGATTGCAAACAGATAAATCAATATCAGCAATACACTCACCAGCACCCACTGCTCGCTGATAAAAACAAAGAATTCCACGATTAAGATACCTACAGTTACGGGCCGGACCAAACCGGCCCCGGGAAGCTGCGAAAGTATACACACCACGCTCTTCTCTAGGAACCACCATTAGCACTGAAACACCTTTACAGGTAAGATTCACCTACCATTCAAACTTGCTGGAAAACCCCTGACTGAAATCATGAGCGAGCAAAAAAAACCGCTGGTTTTGCTGGTGCTTGACGGCTATGGCCACAGCGACAGCAACGAATTCAATGCTATACAGGCTGCCAAAACTCCGGTTATGGACCACCTCCGGAGCCATTGCCCCACAACACTTATTGCCACATCCGGACTGGCTGTGGGCCTGCCCGAAGGGCAGATGGGAAACAGCGAAGTGGGCCATATGACCCTCGGCGCCGGCAGAGTGATTTATCAAAGTTTTACCCGCATCAACAAGGCCATTGCCGACGGCGACTTTTTTGCCAACCCCACCTACAGTCGCGCCATCGACAACGCGATCAGCGGCAAGAACAGGGTTCATATTCTCGGGCTCCTGTCACAGGGCGGTGTCCACAGCCACGAAGATCACATCAATGCCATGGTGGACATGGCCGCACAACGGGGGGCAAAAGAAGTTTACGTACACGCCTTCCTCGATGGCAGGGATACCCCCCCACGCAGTGCAGAGCAATCACTGCAACGCACTGCTGCCAAGCTGGCCGAACTCGGTGTGGGCAGAGTCGCCTCTATCTGTGGTCGCTTTTACGCAATGGACCGCGACAATCGCTGGGATCGCGTTCAGGCCGCCTATGACCTGCTCACGCTGGGCAAGGCCGAGCACAGCGCAGCCGACCCGGTCGAGGGGCTCCACGCCGCTTACCAACGCGGCGAGAATGACGAATTCGTACTGCCGACCCTCATCGCCGACGATTTACACCCGGCTGTCACCATCCGGGATGGCGATACCGTATTATTCATGAATTTCCGACCGGATCGTGCCAGGGAAATGACCCGCGCCCTTGTGGACAAGGATTTCTCGGGTTTCTCCCGCACGGCCCATCCAGCGCTGGGCGCCTTCGTGATGACGACAGAATATGCCGCGGACATCCAGGCTGACTGCGCATTCCCACCCGAAGATCTGCATAACACATTGGGCGAATACCTAAGCAATCGGGGCATGACACAACTACGCATTGCCGAAACAGAAAAATATGCCCATGTGACCTTCTTTTTCAACGGCGGTCAGGAAACCCTGTTCCGGGGGGAAGATCGCATCCTGATTCCCTCCCCGAAGGTCGCCACCTACGATCTGAAGCCGGAAATGAGCGCCTATGAGCTAACGGATGAACTGGTTAAAGCCATCACCGGCTGCCAATACGATGTCATCATCTGTAACTATGCGAACTGCGACCAGGTGGGCCACAGCGGTGTCTTTGACGCCGCAGTAAAAGCGGTGGAAGTCGTGGATGCCTGCCTGGATCGAGTATTGAAGGCAATCCGGCAAACCGGAGGCGAGTGCCTGATCACTGCGGATCACGGCAATGTTGAACAAATGTTCGATAAAGAATCCGGCCAGGTCCACACCCAGCACACAACCTTGCCGGTACCACTGACCTACGTGGGCCAAAGAGCGTTGATGCTGAAGGAAAACGGCTCACTTGCAGATGTAGCAGCCACCCTGCTGGATCTGCTGGATCTACCACCACCACCAGAGATGACCGGACACTCTCTGGTCAGTTTTACCCGTTGACGAAAACAACATGGCTGAGGGATATGATCAGGATACGACAGGCGCTGCTTACGGCAATGGCCTTTCTCCTGTTGAGCACAGCCAGTGCCGGGGAAAAGGAAGATCGCGCCAAGCTGGAAAAAATCGGCAAGGATATCAGCAAACTTGAGCAATCCATCAAAGGCCAGAGCCGACAACAGGACCAGCTGGCCGGTGAACTGAAAAAAATTGAGCTGGCATCCGCCGACCTGAGCAATAAAATTTCCACCATTGAAAAACAGCAGGCAGCACTGAACAGAGAGCTCATTCAACTTGAGAAACAACAGGCTGAGCTCGAGTCATTGAAACGCACTCAACAACAGCTGATCAGCAAAGAGATCGTTGCTGCTTACCGGCTCGGCAGCGAGGAACCCATCAAGCTTCTCCTCAACCAGGAAGATCCGGAAAAGCTCAGCAGAACCCTCAAGTACTACGATTATTTTCTCGCGGCACGCGCTGAAAAGCTGGCCGCGTACCGACAGACGAACCAACGACTCGAGACAACCAAAACCGATATCGCCTCCCGCGAGCAGTCACTGACCGAATCGCGCCAACAACTGGCCATCGAACAGCAGACCCTGAAAGAAAATCGCCAGCAGCGAGAACAGTTACTCACTTCGCTGGACGAACAGATACAGAGCTCTCAGCAAACACTGAGTCAGCTCAGAAATGAACGTCAGCGTCTGGAAACGGTACTGAAAGCACTGGAACAGCGTGCCATGCAGTTGGCAGCCCCGGCATCCAAACAGCCCTTCAGCAAACAGAAGGGCAAGCTACCCTGGCCTGTATCCGGCAAATTAACCCGGCATTTCGGGGCAATACGCAACGCGGATATCACCTGGAACGGCTGGTTGATGCAAGCCACCGAGGGGCTTCATGTACACAGTATCCATCATGGCCGAGTCATTTTTTCCGACTACCTGCGGGGTTACGGACTGCTGGTGATCATTGATCACGGCGAAGGCTATATGAGTCTCTACGCCCACAATCAGGTCTTGCTCAGCGAAACCGGTGATTGGGTGAAGCCCGGGGAACGCATTGCCAGAGTGGGCAACACCGGTGGACAGGCAGATCATGCACTTTACTTTGAAATTCGACATAATGGTAAACCCACCAATCCGAAGCCATGGCTGGCCAGCAAAGCCGGATCCTGAAAGGTTCCAGAACGAACACCGGCCAAACTACTGTCAATCAATCAGGACATTTCATGAAACCGCTGACTAAATCGTTGCTGATGACGCTACTTATATTGGGATGGCCAGTGCTGTCCCATGCGAATGAAGAGGCTGACGATGCCCGTTTACCACTGGAGGAGCTGCGCTATTTCACTCAGGTATTCGATCAGATACGCCAGGCTTACGTCGAGGAAATTGACGATCAGGCACTTCTGGAAATGGCCATTAGTGGTTTACTCAACGGGCTGGACCCTCACTCCCTCTATCTGGACGAAAAAGCCTTTGGCGAGTTACAGGAGAGCACCAGCGGAGAATTTGGTGGACTCGGCATAGAGGTGGGAATGGAGGATAGTTTTATCAAGGTTATCAGCCCAATCGATGACACCCCAGCATACCGCGCCGGCATTCAGGCGGGGGATCTCATCATCAAGCTTGACGACCAGCTGGTCCAGGGCATGACCCTGACGGAATCGATTGAACTGATGCGCGGACCCAAAGGCTCAAAAGTCACCCTGACCATTGTCAGACAAAATACCGACGGACCTTTCGAGGTGGAAATCACCCGCGATATTATTCAGATAATGAGTGTCCGCCAAAGAACACTGGAACCCGGCTTTGGTTATGTCCGAATTGCACACTTCCAGGAACATACCGGCGCAGATTTCCGGCAGGCACTGGCTGATCTACAGAAGGAGAAAGATCCTCTGAAAGGGCTGGTACTGGATTTACGCAATAATCCAGGTGGTTTACTCAATTCGTCAGTAGAGGTAGCCGATGCGCTATTGGATGGCGGGCTGGTGGTTTATACGGAGGGGCGGATCCCGAGCTCCAAAGAGCAATTTTATGCCACATCTGGCGACACCCTGAAGGGTATCCCGATTGTTGTGCTGATTAATGAAGGGTCGGCCTCAGCCGCTGAAATCGTCGCCGGGGCACTTCAGGATCATCGCCGGGCGGTACTGCTGGGCACCAGCAGTTTTGGCAAGGGTTCAGTCCAGACGGTGATACCACTGGGAGCAAAACGGGCCATTAAGCTGACTACTGCCCGCTACTACACGCCCAACAAACGCTCTATACAGGCAGAGGGGATTCAGCCCGACATTATCGTCAGACCGGCGGAGATTCACTTGCTTGAAACGCAGAAACAGATCAAGGAGGCCAATCTTGCCGGCCATCTGAGTAGCGGTAATGACAAGCAGTCGGCTGACAAGGACGATCTGCTGCAAACAGACAACCAGTTATACGAGGCCATCAACCTCCTGCAGGGACTCGATATTTTTTCACGCAATACCAGCCGAGCTGACGCAGCTCAATAGAACATGTAATCACATTGACTTTTCTGGAAAAATTGTGCTGAATTGCGGGGGTGTTTACTCTTTCGATATATTAGGAAAATAATCGGATTATGTGGAGACCTTTACCAAAACGATACCAGTAGTAGCAGTACACGGGAGACCACATGGTAACGCCAAGAAAAGCAGAAGATGGCAGTCAAAAACCACTAATAAGAAGTGACCGTTTTTTTAAACTTCATAACTTCTGGTTCTTTGCCACACGCGAAGGTGCGGCAGTTGGCCCATTTGACTCGAAAGAGGGTGCTGTTCAGGCCGTGGCTGACTATATTGAGTTCGCCAAGAAAGCAGACGAGGAAACACTGCAGTTTTTTAAAATAGGGACGCGTTACGCCATCTAACACGCCCACACCCGATATTCCCGGCTCAAAGCCGCACTTCGATACCCCGTTCTGCCATATACGCCTTTGCCTCTCTGACGGTATATTCCCCAAAGTGAAATATACTCGCCGCCAATACAGCGTCGGCTTTCCCCTCAATCACACCATCCACCAGATGTTGCAAATTGCCTACTCCACCTGAGGCGATGACAGGAACATCGACGGCATCACTGATGGCTCTGGTGAGGGGAAGATTAAACCCACTTTTAGTGCCATCCCGATCCATGCTGGTAAGCAGAATTTCACCCGCACCAAAGCAGGCCATCTGCTCAGCCCAGGCAACAGCGTCAATCCCGGTAGCAATACGGCCACCATGGGTAAACACCTCCCAGCGCAGCGGCTCGTTGTCGGCGCTCACCTGTTTGGCATCAATCGCGACCACAATACACTGCGACCCAAACCGCTCCGCCGCCTGCCGGACAAATTCGGGGGTTTTGACAGCCGTCGAATTGATACTGACTTTATCCGCCCCGGCATTCAGCAGTGAACGGATATCCTCAAGGCTGCGAACACCCCCGCCAACCGTCAGGGGAATAAACACTTCACTGGCCATTCGCTCCACCGTCTGGATCATTGTGTCCCGCTCTTCATGACTCGCGGTGATATCCAGAAAAGTGATTTCGTCGGCACCTTCCTCGTTATAGCGTTTAGCCACTTCAACCGGGTCACCGGCGTCGCGTATATCGAGAAATTTAACCCCTTTAACCACTCGCCCCTTGTCCACGTCGAGACAGGGGATAATTCGCTTGGCCAGCATCAATGATCACCCTCATTTTCATTCTGCTCATCGAACAGGTGCCCCATCTTGCCGGCTTTTGTCGCGAGATAACGAAAATTGTGGGGGTTTCGGCCCGACTGCAACGCAATCCGCTCCACGACTTCTATTCCGAGACTCTCAAGCGCTTCTACCTTGCGGGGATTATTGGTTAACAGTCTGACCTGGGTTATCTGCAGGTGCCTGAGCATCGACTGACAGATACTGTAATCGCGCAGATCGGCGCCAAAACCGAGCTGCTCATTGGCTTCCACGGTGTCGGCCCCGGCATCCTGAAGGTGGTATGCCCTGATTTTGTTGAGCAGCCCGATACCCCGTCCTTCCTGACGAAGATAAAGGATGACCCCGCGACCTTCAACGGCAATACGCCGCATCGCCTCTTCCAACTGCGCGCCACAGTCACAGCGGATGCTGAAAAGTGCATCGCCGGTAAGGCACTCGGAGTGAATGCGCAACATAACAGGTCGGTCACCGGTGACGTCACCCATGGTAATAGCCACGTGCTCTTTATCGCTATTCACGTCTTCAAAGCCGTGAATATCAAACACCCCCCAGCGAGTGGGCAGTTTGGAGCTTTCAACAAAACGTAGGGTCACCAACGACTCCTGAAATTCGGCGGGTGGGTATTTTAGCCGGGATAGACGCCGAGTAAAGCTTGTCGGCCAGGTTTTTGGCGAAGTCTGAAAAGTTAATATTTTTTTCTCATCACCAGAACGCCGGCCTCTTCACTCATTTCAATCTGACTCAAAAAACTGTTACCCAGCAACACCTGCGCCGGAAAGTTACCGATCACAACGGTTGATCGAACTTGATGGACGGTAATATTGCCAATACTCAGTTTATCGAGATCGACGTGATAGGTATTCACAATACCACCAGCAGTGCTGGCATTACCTTTAATACCGCGGCGAAAGTTCACCCCCAGCCGCTGGGCATCGTGCATATTCATGGCTACGGCACTGGCCCCGGTGTCCACCATAAAATCGACCGGGCGACCGTTGATATAGCCGCTGACATAATAGTGTCCATTATCAGCCCGGGGGATTCTGACCTCGGCCTTTTCCGCCGCGTGAAAACTGGCAGAGATACGATCTGAAAGCCCGAGGGACAAGCGCTTACCATCCACCAGCAATACGGCCTGCTGGCTATTACTTTCCAGCAGTGTGACGCCCTCCGGGCTGGTCTGCCCCTGCTTGAGCAAGTGCTGCTTGCCATTGATAACCAACACCGCGCTGCCACTGAACAACCCGTTCACCCGAATCTCCGGCATCGACCAACCCGGGAGCGAAACTGTCAGCCCCATTACGCTCAGCAAGATTGCGGCAATCTTTTTTTTCATCCCTGTCCACGCTTACCCGAAAACCTTGACCAGTATCGGCTATAACACACCTGTTCGGTACCTAAAACCAGATTTGCCATACAGCAAACAGAATGAGCCAGGCAAACACACCGGCCAGCAGGTCATCCAGCATGATACCGGCACCACCGTCAACATGACGATCAAGCCAACAGATGGGCCAGGGCTTCCAGATGTCAAAAAGACGAAACAGGACGAACCCGGCCAGCGCCCAGGCCCAGGTCGCCGGCAGCGCTGCCATGGTCAGCCAGTAGCCCACCATCTCATCCCAGACAATCCCCTGATGATCCTTGACACCAAGGTCGTGGGCCGTCCTGCCGCAAAGGTAAAAACCCAACAGCGCGGTCAGTGCCACGATCAGTAAATAGAGCGTTAATGGCAGGGTGGCCAGGGCCGGCCAGATCAGCACGGCCACCAGCGTTCCGGCAGTACCCGGACCCTTGGGGGCCAGCCCACTGCCGAAGCCAAATGCCAGAAAATGCACCGGGTTTTTCAATAACTGTGCAAAAGAGGGGTTCAGTCGACGATCCATTCACTACACCTGAAAACCAGTGGCCAGCATCAATCATACCAGCGGCCAACAAAAAGACTAAAAGTGCCGATAACCCGTCTGCCCAACCTGCACTGACATGCCGTTGCCATCGATACAGCGAATTCCTGCGGTGCTGGTCATCCGGCCAATGCAGGTGGCGATTAACTCACCCCTGGCTATCATACCGTCAATTGCAGCCAGGTTTTCAGGCGGTACCGTAAAACAAAGCTCATAGTCATCACCACCGCACAGCACCCAATCCTGCACCGTCCCGGCATCGGCCAGTTTCTTCAACCAGGGTGCCACCGGCAACGCAGCTAACTGCAGTTCGGCACCGAGGGCACTTTGTTCAGCGATATGCCCGAGATCTGCCAACAAACCGTCCGACACATCCAGTGCCGCCGATGCAACACCACGCAAATTCAGCCCTTCCTGCAACCTGGGAGCGGGTTGATAAAAGCGTTTTCGCAATCGCTCACTGACCGTCGCCGCGAGTTTTGCCGAGGGCTCAAACAACTGCAGTGCCGCCGCACCCTCACCCAACGTCCCGGTGACAAAAACATGATCGCCTGCCCGGGCGCCACTGCGGGTCAGCGCCCGACCCGCTGGCACCAGACCCATGACCTGGATGGAAATACTCAGCGGCCCGGCAGTGGTATCACCACCAACCAGGGCACAGCCAAACTGCTCTGCATCCATCGCCAATGCCCGGGAAAACGCCTCCAGCCAATCCATATCGGCGCCGGGCAGTGTCAGTGCCAGCGTAAACCAGCGGGGGGCTGCTCCCATAGCAGCGAGATCGCTGAGATTAACCCGCAAGGCGCGATGAGCAATATCATCGGGAGCGGCATCCTCAGGAAAATGCACTCCGGCGACCAATGTATCCACCGAAACAACCAGGTGCTGGCCTGCCGGAACATCCAGTAGCGCACCGTCGTCTCCGACCCCTGACACCACACCACCAGCCTGTCCAATGGCGGAAAAGTAGTGCTCGATCAGCGAAAATTCATTGAGTGACATATTCACCCTGCCCGGGATGGTGGAAAGAGAATCAGCGCGCCCTGGCTGCCTTTACTTCCACCGCCCTGCGTTCAACGGCTACTTTATCGAGGATGCCGTTTATGTATTTGTACGCATCGGTGGGACCAAAGGTCTTGGCCAGATTGACCGCCTCATTGATGGCCACTTTGTAGGGGACATCGATGCGATAACACAACTCGTAACTGCCCATGCGCAGCAGCGCCCTGGACACCGGATCCAGATCGGTATTCTTGCGATCGAGGTGGGCGCCGTAAACAGCATCCAGTTCGTCCAGATGCCGCGGAATACCGTGTAACAACTCCCGAAAAAACTCTGTATCCACCTTGCGCATATTGTTGTCGACAAAAAATTCCGCTTCGATACTGTGCAAGTCCGAACCGGAAAGCTGCCATTGATATAATGCCTGAACCAGTAACTGGCGGGCTTTTCTTCGTGTTGAGGGCAATGACAAGACAATCTCCTAAAGCTGACGAAAAAGGGAGATCATTTCCAGTGCGGTCAGCGCCGCTTCCTCTCCCTTGTTTTCCTGATTATCACCAGCGCGCTGTTGCGCCTGTGCCAGATCATCGGTTGTCAAAACACCGAAGGCGACGGGCAGCCCCTCCTGCAGAGCGACCTCCCCGATGCCACGGGTAGTCTCGCTGCACACATAGTCAAAATGCGGCGTACCCCCACGGATCACACACCCCAGGGCAACCACAGCATCATAACGGCGGGTTTTTGCCGCCCGACTGCAGGTCAGCGGCAGCTCAAAGGCACCGGGAACCCGGAACAGATCAATAGCCTGCTCGCCGATACCGTGACGCAACAATGCCCGCTGCGCACCCGCCAACAGGCTGTCGGTAATCTGACTGTTCCAGCGCGCCACCACAATAGCGATGCGTGCGCCCTCCACGTTAAAACTACCCTCATCGGGGCGATATTCACTCATGGTCTTTTTCCGATAGGTTTACAGCCTGTGAAAACAGCTTCCAGATCCCCACTGAACGATCCGCGGGAATCAATCACAATTGATGTATTCGACGACTTCCAGATCAAACCCGGAAATGCCGGTGAAACGAAACGGCGCGCTCATCAGGCGCATTTTATGGATGCCGAGATCCATCAGTATCTGTGAGCCAGTGCCGACCTGCTGATACACCACCTCACCTGCCTGCTGGGACCTTGATGGTTCACGATTGAGCATTTCGTCGACATTGGCATCAATGTCATCCGCCGTCTCCGGATAGTAGAGAAACACGACAACCCCGCGGCCTTCCTCGGCGACTTTCTCCATGGCGCGCGACAGACTCCAGCTCCGGTAACCATCCCCGGGCTCCATGGCAAACAGGTCGCGGGATGATTTATTGATGTGCACCCGCACCAGCGGCGGCTCACCCGACATTACATCACCCATCACCAACGCGAAATGTTTTTCATTGCGAGCCACATCGAGATAGGTTTTCAGATCAAACCGACCGTATTGGGTATCAATGGGGCGATCATTGATGCAGCTGACGGTTTTCTCAGTCACCAGCCGATAATGAATCAGATCGGCGATAGTGCCCATTTTCAACTGGTGCTTGATCGCAAAGGCTTCCAGATCAGCTCTCCGGGCCATGGTGCCATCATCATTCATGATTTCGACTATCACTGCCGCCGGCTCAAAGCCGCCCATGCGAGCCAGGTCGCAACCGGCTTCCGTATGTCCCGCACGACTCAGTACGCCACCCGGCTGGGCCTTGAGAGGAAAGATGTGACCCGGCTGCACAATATCCTGAGGTCTGGCATTGCTGGATACCGCCACCTGCACCGTCCGGGCCCGATCAGCCGCGGAGATGCCGGTGGTAACGCCCTCGGCCGCCTCAATGGACACGGTGAAATTGGTGCCGTGGCTCGCCTTGTTGGCATCCACCATCAAGGGCAAATTCAACTGTCGACAGCGATCCTCGGAGAGTGTCAGGCAGATCAGCCCGCGGCCGTGGGTAGCCATAAAATTAATATCTTCCGGGCGAACCATGGTTGCAGCCATGACCAGATCACCTTCATTTTCACGGTCCTCGTCGTCCATGAGGATGACCATTTTCCCCTGGCGAATATCGGCAACCAGTTCTTCGATAGTATTCAATGCCATAATTTGATCTTCTCTAACTGTCCGTTTGTCGCGGTCGCACTTTAAGCCTCTGCCGCCTTGTCACCCAACAGTAGCCGCTCCAAGTAGCGAGCCACCAGGTCAACTTCGAGGTTGACCCGGCTGCCGGGTACGTAGGTACCCATCACCGTATTCTCCAGTGTATGGGGAACAATATTCAGCTCGAACTCTGCGCCCTCCACGCGATTTATCGTAAGGCTGGTGCCATCCACGGTGATGGACCCCTTGTGGGCAATGTATTTTGCCAGCGAGTCGGGGGCACGCAGACGAAAGCGCTCTGACCGCGCATCGGGGTAGCGGCTCAGCACTTCACCCACCGCGTCCACATGACCAGAAACCAGGTGGCCTCCCAGGCGGCTCGAAGGCGTCAAGGCCCGCTCAAGATTGACAGGCGTGCCCGGTTGCCAGTCACCGATAGTGGTGTTCGCCAGGGTCTCCGCAGACACATCGGCCAGATAACCGTCACCGGGCAATGCTATTACCGTCAGACAAACGCCGTTGGTGGCAATGCTTTCGCCCAGGGCAATACTACCGAGATCCAGATCAGAGGTTTTAACCCGCAACCGCAGATCACCACTGTGGGGCTCGCAGACCACGATTTCGCCAACTGCTTCAATAATGCCTGTAAACATATTACCTGCGCCCACCAGCACGCGATTACCAGTCGATTAAGCTCAATTTGCTGTCTTTTACCGGGACGGTGCCGGGGGTTCCGACGTGATCCGCAAATCGTCACCCACCATGCGAACATCCCGTATCTTCAACGGCAGCTGCTGATCCATATTATCAAAGGGCAACACCAGCATGGGTCTCGCCAGGCTACCGAGTAATGTCGGCGCCATGTAAACGATCAGCTCATCCACCAGCCCCTCGCTGACAAACGCACCGGCGAGCGTCGCCCCGGCCTCCACCAGCACACGATTGCACTCCAGCCCTGCAAGCTCTCGCAGCAGGGCTGCCAGATCCACGCTGCCGTCACCCCTGTCGAGGGCGAGCGATGCCACCCCGGGAATATTTTTCTCTACCGGTGACACCAGCAACGTCCTGCCGCCATCGGTTAGCAGGGTTGCCGCAGACGGCAAAGGGCTTTTACCACACACCACCACCCTGAGGGGCTGCCTCATGGCGATCCCGGCTGCATCTTCAAGCCCCAGCTCGGCGGCCCGGACAGTGAGCGACGGGTTATCGTGCAACAGCGTACCGCTACCGGTAATATTCGCACAGCTCTGCGCCCGCAAGCGCTGCACATCACTGCGCGCTGCAGCACCGGTAATCCACTGGCTTTCACCACTGGCCATGGCCGTGCGTGCATCCAGACTCATGGCCAGTTTAACCGTGACCCAGGGCATGCCATGCCGGTGCCGCTTGATAAAGCCTCGGTTGAGTTCCAGCGCTTCGTCCTCCAGCACCGGCCCGTCCACGGTGATACCAGCATGCCGAAGCTTTTCCAGACCGGCACCGGCAACCTCGGGATTGGGATCCGCCATCGCATACACCACCCGGGTGATCCCCGCCAAAATCAGCGCCTCGGCACAGGGCGGCGTGCGGCCGTGATGGCTGCATGGTTCAAGTGTGACATACGCCGTGGCACCTTTGGCTGCGCCACCCGCCTGACTGAGGGCATGAACTTCCGCATGGGGTTCGCCGGCTCGCTCATGCCAGCCTTCCCCGATCACCCGATCACCGCTGGCGATGACACAACCCACCATCGGATTGGGCATCGTGGTGTAGCGACCTCGCGCTGCCAGCTGCAGTGCCCTGGCCATCAGGCTCAAATCAAGACGACTGTTCACCGGACTCAGGCACCTTTAATATCAGGCAGGTTTTTTTCCAGCCGATCCAGTTCCGCACGAAATTCACTCAGATCCTGAAAACTGCGATAGACCGAGGCAAATCTGACGTAGGCCACCTCATCGAGCTCGCGCAACTGTTCCATCACCTGCTCGCCAATCATTCGGGACGTTACCTCCCGCTCGCCGGTGGCGCGGAGCTGGTGCTGAATATGGGAAATGGCAGCTTCGATACGCTCAATGCCCACGGGTCTTTTTTCCAGCGCACGCAACAACCCTGCCCTCAGCTTGTCTTCGTCAAACGGCTCGCGCACGTCATCACGCTTGATCACTCTTGGCATGAGCAGCTCTGCCACCTCATAGGTGGTAAAGCGCTCCTTGCAGGAGAGGCACTCACGCCGACGGCGCACCTGATCGCCTTCGGCAACCAGCCGGGAATCAATCACCTTGGTATCGTCGGCGCTACAGAAAGGACAGTGCATGGGTTTTGCCAATGAATTCGAACAGGCGCAAATGGTACCACATCTTGTGCTGGCCACCCGCTCTGCAAAACCGGTCACAGGGACAAAACGGCACCTTCAATCAGAACCCAATCAGAAACAAAAAGCCCCGCTTGAGCAGGGCTTTTCTGACCATCTGACCGCGGTGGTCATTTAGCCATAGACGGGGAATCTGGCGCAGATATCCAACACCTTCTCCTTCACCTGTGGAATCACCTGCTCAGCGGTACCGTTTTCCAGGCTGTCCAGCACATCGCAGATCCAGTGGGTGAGCTGGATACTCTCGGTCTCGGTGAATCCACGGGTAGTAATTGCCGGTGTGCCAATCCGCAGCCCCGAGGTGATAAAGGGTGACCGGGGGTCATTGGGTACAGCATTCTTGTTGACGGTAATGAAGGCCCGGCCAAGGGCCTCATCGGCATCCTTGCCGGTGTAATCCTTGCCGATCAGATCCACCAGCATCAGGTGATTTTCAGTGCCTTTGGAGACAATCCTGATGCCGCGCTCCATAAAGGCGCCAGCCATGGCCTTGGCATTTTTCACCACCTGCTGCTGGTAAGTGCGAAAGTCCTCGGTCATCGCCTCCTTGAAAGACACCGCCTTGGCAGCAATCACATGGCACAGGGGGCCACCCTGACCACCGGGAAATACTGCCGAGTTAATTTTTTTCGCCAGCTCTTCGCTGTTGGTCAGAATAATACCGCCGCGGGGGCCCCGCAGGGTTTTGTGGGTAGTCGACGTTACCACATCGGCATAGGGGACTGGGCTGGGATAAACGCCCGCGGCCACCAGGCCCGCCACGTGAGCCATATCCACCAGCAGGTAGGCGCCCACCTTGTCGGCGATCTCACGAAATCTTGCCCAGTCCAGTATCCCTGAATAGGCGGAGAAGCCGGCCACAATCATTTTCGGCTTGTGCTCCAATGCCAGTGTCTCAACCTGCTGATAGTCCAGCAGACCGGTTTCCGAATCCAGGCCGTATTGAACAGCATGGTAAATCTTGCCCGAGAAATTCGGTTTGGCACCGTGGGTGAGATGCCCACCGGCATCCAGACTCATACCGAGAATGGTATCGCCCGGCAGGCACAGCGCCTGATAGACCGCACTGTTGGCCTGCGAACCGGAATGGGGCTGGACATTGGCATAGCCGGCACCAAATAGCACCTTGACCCGCTCAATGGCCAACTCTTCGGTCTGATCAACAAACTCACAACCACCGTAGTAACGCTTATGGGGATAGCCCTCTGCGTACTTGTTAGTGAGCTTGGTGCCCTGCGCAGCCATGACTGCGGGGCTGGTGTAATTCTCGGAGGCAATCAGCTCGAGGTGCTCTTCCTGGCGCTGCTCCTCGTGTTGAATGGCAGCCCAGATTTCGGGGTCAAAACTGGCAATGCTGATATCTTTATCGAACATGAATCTCACACTGGTGGCTGGGAAAAAAGAGCATGAATTGTACACAAATCCACCAGCGAATCCCAAGCTAAATACAACGCTTTGAGCGCTATTGCGCCCAGGTGCTGATCGGCATTGTTCCAACCTGCCCAGAGACCGGCCGTTAACTGGCCAGGACCATCAGGCTATACGGTCAGCAGCCCAGCTGGCAAAGGCCATTTCTTTGACGTTTTGCAATTCTTCCTCTGCCACACCCCAGACAGCATTGGATGTGAGCGGGTCGTCGTGAAAAATATACAGCCGGGAGGCCAGCTGATTGAACGGCAGCGAGGACTCGCCATAGCGCTCCCCATTGTCCTGGGTTGAGACCTTGATGCCATTGCCCCAGTTTTGCCCACTGTCATTGTTCGGGTTATAGAAATAAACCCGCATTTCTCCCGACTGATCGAGCGCCACACGCAGGATGGTAATGGCATGCCAGCCCACAAACCGCGCCGAGCTGTCGGTAACCGCCAACCCTGCCGGCTGGGGGTGAATCACCAACTGGTTGCCATTGTTGAGAGGATGATAACAGGCAAAGAAATTGCGTAGAAAACCATCGTAGTCGTGCAGCCTGCCGGTGGCCACGTCAACGGCGATATTAAAACCACGACCCACCCACCAGCCGTGAAACTCCGGATTAATCCAACGGTGTGGATCTTCACCACGGTCGGCGCAGAGGCGTCCCATCTGGAGATAAATACGATCGAGATGTGGTACCAGCAAATTGGAAACCGGATCGCTGTCGATTGGTACAGCCCGCGTCAGGTCCACTGGCAACTCTGCGGAATTGATGGGCGCGCCTTCAAAGTGCATCAGCATGCCATCAAAATGCCCAACCTGATCAATCAGATGCAGCAGGTAGTCGGGGGCGTTGAACGACCACATGGAAATTGCCCGCACCGACTGACAGGTGGGGTTGTTGCCCTGTCCGAGACCCAGGGGCTGCCCAAGTACAGAAATGGTCCCGGCCAGCAAGAAGACCCGTGCGGGCAGCGCCTGACCAAAGGCTGCACTGATGGTGGCGTTGGCATTCTCGGAAAGATCCAGCGATATCTGCCGCCAAAGACCGGGGCCAATCGGCGGGATGAACAGGACGCCGCGCTCCAGCAGCATGGCCAGCCCGTAAACCGCCTGAGCCGTTTCAGGATAAATCGCTTCCTCTATCAGCTGATAAACCAGCTTGCTGTAACACTGCAGTGAATCCAGCCCGGTATTGCTCAGACCCAGCGCATCGGGAATCAACTCAACCCGTTCATTTTCCAACAGCCAGCGCAAAAATGCCGCGTGGTAATCGGAGACCAGTCCCACATCGTGCATGGCCCGGGCAAACCCGCGGGCTTCCTGCTGCAGGGCATTGAAATCCATCGCGGCGAGATACGCCCGATAGTGGGGTATTCCAAGATCATCCAGGCTGGTCTTGGTGGGTCCGAACAACGCCGAGATCAACCGGTCTGCACCGAGGCGGGCATCACCGAGACTGTAATCGCCCCTGGCCAGCGTAATCGCGATCTGGGTGATCATGGCTTTGACGTGGCCGACCTGGATCGGACGCTGACCGAGAATACGCCAGATTTCATCGGTGAGATTGCCCAGAATATCCTCGTAGCCGACGTGCTCCACCAGAAAATGCAGCAGGTCATTAACCACCTGCGTCATATCCGGCTGACTCTGCCGTTCCGCCTCGGAAACACCGGCAGAAAACACTTTGCTCAGATTGTGGGCCAGCACCTGGGAGAGAAAATGGTGGGCCTGCTCTGCTGAAAATCCGGTCCGGACATAGCTGCCATTGGCCACTGACAGTGCCCGCAACTGGCTGAGACATTCAATCACAAGCGTCTGCCGGTCACCCAGCTCGAGGGTATTGGCCACCAGACTGGCCAGCAGCGTTTTCGGATCCTGCCAGTCGGTGCCCAAAAACACCCCGGCGCGGTCGAGTCTGGGCGCCCACAGATAGAGCCGCTCAATCCCCCCCGGCTGCATCATCAATCGACGACAGAGTTCGAGCACCTGCGGCGTCGCCGCGGGTTTGGCGAAATCCCGACTGCGTTCCAGCCGGCCAACCGCCTGCTCCAGGGAGTTTTCAATCACATCAGCCAGCTCATCTGAGCTGGCGACAGGGCCCGTTTCCGGGGAAACCTCAGACATAAAAATCCAGTTCTTCCTGATACTTCAGCAAATCGCGCATCCTGTAGGGCTCCGCGCCGAAGAAATATACCAGCCCCCAGTGCGTACCGAATGCCGAACGCTTGGTGACCTTGTTTTCCTGCGGGGCCTGCAACTCATGAAACTCGAAGTACTCATGTTGCTCCGTCTCTTCCGGAATACGCAATTCACTCACGACCCGACGGCGCGGATAGACCCCGAAACACCCGGCATGGCCTTTCGCATCCACTACTTCTTTGGGGAAAAATGCCGTAATTTCCTCTTCCGTGGTGTGCGGATCAAATGCCAGCACCATGCCCTGATAGGCATTAAAGCCATAGGCCCGCTCCAGCAATTCAAACACTTTAAAGCCCGGCGGACGGTAGGCCACCTCACCAAAATACATTTTACCGTCTTTGGTGACAAAATATTCCGGGTGAATGAAACCGAAATCAATATCAAATGTTTCAATCAGTTTTTCTATTTCTTCCTCAATGCGGGGTCGCCACTTCTCCAGCTCAGGGGACGCCGGCACAAACACCGAGTAACCGAGGGTGACGTATTCGGAAATATTCAGAAAACGGATTTTACGGTCGTGAATCCAGGCTTCGACGGCAAACTCCCAGCCATCCAGATGGCTCTCCATCAAAAATGGGAACTCGTCTTCAGGAATAGCCTGGACATCATCGGGGGTTCTGACAACCCGATGGCCGAGACAACCGGCCTTGTCAAAGGCCTTCAGGTGAATCGGATCATTGGGGTCACCATCCAGCTTGAGCAACGCCTGATTGACGCGTTTAAGAAAATGAATGACATCCGATTTGTCATGCGCCTCTTCAAAAATACCGACACGAATACCACCCAGTTGCGCACGACGCTTCATCAGCGCTTTGTCGCGAAACAGCAACGACTGCCCCATCAAACGGGGGTTTTTCATCAACACCGCATTGATCGCACCTGCCCATTCCACCGTTTCCTCGAACAGCGGGATGGCGACATCCACGCCCTCATCCTGCAAGGTCTGAGCAATTTCCATGGAGCGATCATTCAGCCGTTCAAAGTTCCAGGGGATATAGGGAATATTGTGCTTTGTTGCATATTCCTCCGCCCATGGCGGAGCAATGACCACGTAACGCCGGTCCATTCTGTCCACGGCATCAATAGCATTTAGCGACCAGCCCAGTAAGGCAACATAGCCTTTTTCCTGATTCTTTGCTGACATAAAAAAACCTCCGGATAACACTTATTTCTGTGCCTTTTTTTCATCAAAAAAGTGAATTAACGACGCTTGATAACCAGTGAAACCTGGTAAAAGGAAAGGCACTTCAGAGACCAGTGTGGCCCATTCAGGGGTCAAAGATCAAATAAGCGGCCTTTTGGAAATTGCAATAGAAACACGGGATTAGTGGCGATTCAGCGCCGTTGAACAGCCTTCGACAGGGCTCGATGCAGCTACATAATCAGGATCGGCGGGCAACAAAAGTTCATCGCCAAAATGCCCGTACAGCGAGGCCAGATCACCCGCTCACATATTGCGCCGATACAATCCGCCAACACGGTACAAGGCCCCACTCATCTGCCCGAGAGAACAGCATTTGGCGGCCTCCATCAGACAGGCGAAGGAATTGCTCCGCTGCAGCACCACCCGCTGCAACGCATCCAGGGCGATGGGGGATTGCCCGCTGTGCAGTGTCTGGTAGGCCTCCAGGTTATCCACCTGCTGCTGCTTCTCGGCAGCGTCGGAGCGGGCCAGCTCGCGGCCCTCAATGGTTTCCTCTGTACCGGCTTCCGGCAAATACGTATTGACCCCGATCAACGGCAGGGAGCCATCGTGCTTGCGGTGTTCATAATACAGACTCTCTTCCTGGATCTTGCCGCGCTGGTACATGGTGTCCATGGCCCCAAGCACGCCGCCGCGCTCGGAGATTTTTTCAAATTCGCTATAGACGGCCTCCTCGACCAGATCCGTCAACTGATCGACAATAAATGAGCCCTGCCAGGGATTCTCACAGATATTCAGGCCAAACTCCCGGTTGATGATCAACTGAATCGCCACGGCCCTGCGCACAGACTCGGTGGTGGGCGTGGTGATGGCCTCGTCGTACGCGTTGGTGTGCAGACTGTTGGTGTTATCGAAAATCGCGTAAAGCGCCTGCAACGTAGTGCGAATGTCGTTAAAACTCATCTCCTGGGCGTGCAGGCTGCGGCCGGAGGTCTGGACGTGGTACTTCAGCATCTGGCTGCGCGGACTGGCCCCGTAGCGCGCCTTCATGGCCCGCGCCCAGATGCGCCGCGCCACCCGCCCCATCACCGTGTACTCCGGATCCATACCGTTGGAAAAGAAGAAGCTGAAGTTGGGTACGAAATCATCCACCTTCATACCCCGGGACAGGTAGTACTCCACCAGGGTAAACCCGTTGGACAGGGTAAACGCCAGCTGGGAAATCGGGTTGGCCCCCGCCTCGGCGATGTGATAGCCACTCACCGACACACTGTAATAGTTGCGAACATTGTGTTCGATGAAAAAAGCCTGCATGTCGCCCATCATGGTCAGGGCAAAACTGGTGGAAAAAATACAGGTATTCTGGGCCTGGTCTTCCTTGAGAATATCGGCTTGCACCGTGCCGCGCACCGACGCCAGGGTTTCGGCGCGAATGCGTTCGTAGGTGTCGGCATCCACCAGTTTGTCGCCACTGATACCCAGCAGTGCCAGCCCCAGACCATCGTGGCCCTCCGGCAATTGACCCGCGTACTGCGGACGCAGTTCGTCGCCAAACCAGGCATCGATTGTCTGCTGTGCCTCGTCCCAGAGATTGTTGTCTTTCAGGTATTTTTCCACCTGCTGGTCGATGGCGGTATTCATGAAGAACGCCAGAATGATCGGTGCCGGACCATTGATGGTCATGGATACCGAGGTGGACGGCGAACAGAGATCAAAACCGGAATAGAGTTTTTTCATGTCGTCCAGGGTCGCCACCGACACACCGGAATTGCCCACCTTCCCCCAGATATCCGGGCGCGGGTCCGGGTCGGCACCATAGAGCGTTACCGAATCAAAGGCGGTGGACAGCCGGGTGGCCGACTGCCCCCGGGACAGGTAGTGAAAGCGCCGGTTGGTACGCTCCGGGGTGCCTTCACCGGCAAACATCCGGGTGGGATCCTCCCCGGCGCGGCGATAGGGAAACACCCCCGCCGTGTAGGGGTAACTGCCGGGCAGGTTCTCCGCCAACAGAAAGCTGAGCTGCTCCCCCCAATCGCGATACTGGGGGGCAGCAATTTTGGGAATCTGCAGGTGACTGAGGGATTCCACATAGTTTTCACCCACAATGTCCCGGCCGCGCACCTGATAACAATATTCCTGCTGCTCCACACCGGCTTTGCGCTCCGGCCATTCCTGCAACAGGCGGATCGACTCGCTACCGAGGTCACCGATGGCATCCTGATAACCCCGCCGCAGGGCACACAGCGTTTTGTCCGCCTCGCCGTCGCCGAGGGCCGCCACCGGGTAAAGCTCCAACGGTTCCGGCAACAGGGAATCGCCCAGGGATGCCAATACCTGATAATACTGAAACGCACTGGCGGCAAGTGCTGCCTGGTGGTCATTGTGCACCTTGATCTGGCGGCCACCCTCACTGATTTCCGCCAGGTAGCGCACCCGATTGCCGGGGATCAGCGCCACTGACCGCGACGCAGCATCACCATCAATGGCGGGCGGCATCCAGAGGTTTTCTTCCAGGGTCTTCTTTTCCACCAGCAGGCGACACAGGTGATAAAAGGCGCTGTTCAAACCGGGGTCGTTGAACTGGCTGGCAATGGTCGGGTAGACCGGAATCTGCTCCGCGGTCACGGCAAAGGCATTGTGATTGCGCTGCCACTGCTTGCGGATATCCCGCAGGGCATCTTCAGCGCCGCGCTTGTCATATTTGTTGAGAATCACCATATCGGCGTAATCGATCATGTCGATCTTTTCCAGCTGGCTCGCCGCACCGTAGTCGCTGGTCATAATATAGAGAGAGAAATCCACCAGATCGACAATCTCGGAATCGCTCTGGCCGATACCGGCGGTCTCCACCAGCACCAGATCGTAGCCGAGGGATTTCAGGAACAGGGTGACATCCCCCAGCATTTCACTGGTGGCCAGGTGCTGGCGGCGGGTCGCCATGGAGCGCATATAAATCTGCGGTGACGACAGGCTGTTCATGCGAATACGGTCACCGAGCAACGCACCCCCGGTGCGGCGACGGGTCGGATCCACCGCCAGCACAGCGATGCGCATGCCGGGACGCTGCAGCAGAAAACGGCTCAGCAGCTCATCCACAGTACTGCTTTTACCCGCGCCACCGGTACCCGTGACACCCACTACCGGAGTGTTTTCGGCAGCCAGCTGCCAGGTCTTTTTCAGCCGCGCCAGTTCAGCGGGGGCAATGGCACCCTCCTCAATAGCGGAGATCATCTGTGCCACAGCAATGTCATCATCCAGCAAAGGCTGCTTCGGGTAGGGGTTGGGACGGCGGGCCCGGTGGGCCCGGCCCACCAGATCATCGATCATACCGGTCAAGCCGAGGGTCATACCGTCAGCCGGGTGATAGATTCGGTTGACACCCTCGGCCTGAAGCTGGGCAATTTCATCCTCCGTTATGGTGCCACCACCCCCACCGAATACCTGAATGTGCGCGGCGTTATTCTCGCGCAACAGTTCCAGCATATAACGGAAATACTCCATGTGGCCGCCCTGATAGGAGCTGATGGCGATGGCATCGGCATCCTCCTGGATCGCCGCCCGTACCACCTCGTCGACACTGCGGTTGTGGCCGAGATGCACCACCTCTACGCCGCCGCCCTGAATCAACCGGCGCATCACATTGATCGCGGCATCGTGGCCATCGAACAGCGAAGTGGCCGTCACAATCCGCAACGGCGTGGCATCAACCTTCGGACGCGCAGGGTTATCACGCATTGCTTCTGTCACAGTCACCTCCTTTTACAAGACCGGATACACAGGGTCGGCGGGAGTAGCCACCGCCTGCCAGGTTCACGGCCTTTAATTATAGGCATTCAGTATCGAACATCTGCCGAATGAATCGATGCTGACATATTGTCCGACAATATGTCAATTTAGGAAACTCTGCTATTCTTCTGCCACTATTAACAGACCGCCAGCAACGGATCACCCATCATGGCCCAACCCGTCAACTTTGGCCCTCTGGCCCAACAGCCCGCCTACCGGCTGGTCAGTGAGAAAATTCGTCACGCCATTATTTCCGGCGAGATTGAAGCGGGAGAACTGCTGCCCACCGAAACCGATCTGGCCGAACAATTCGGCGTCACCCGCTCCACCGTCAGGGAGGCGATCCGGCTGCTGGAACACGTCGGTATTCTGGGGCGCGCCGACCGCAAACGGCTGGTGGTGACGAGACCGTGTACCGAGGCCGTCGGCCGCTCCGTCAGCTCCGCCATGCTGATGCACCAGGTGACTTTCGAAGAACTTTGGCAAGTGGCCATGGGGCTGGAGCCGCTGGCGGGCAAACTGGCATGCCTGTCTGCCACTGACGCCGAGAAACAGTTACTGGCGGACAACCTGGTACGCACCCGCGAGGTGATGGCCGATCACGATGCATTGCTGGAAGCAGAAATCGACTTTCACAACCTGGTGGCGCAGGCCACCCACAACAGCGCCCTGCTGCTGGCGCGCGCCCCTCTCAATGAACTGTTCTACCCCGCCTGGGGCGCCGTGATTCGCGCCCTGTCACCGGGTGAACGTATCCTGGTCGCCCATCAACATATCTACGATGCCATCTGCGCGGGCGATCAGGGAAAAGCAGAAGAGTGGATGGAAAAACACATGCGCGACTTTCGTCGGGGCATTGAAATGGGTAATCTGGGGTTTGATCAGCCGGTGCAGGGTTAAGGAAGGCAGCCCTCTTAAACTGCCTTTCTATCTATCACTGATTTATTACGGTATATTTTCGAGACAGTAAATCATCACGCTGCGTTTCAGGCGGCACAAAACATCACTAGGAGCAGCAGTGATATGAGACAGGGTGTTACATTCCTCTCCCAGCAAATCACATCAGGGCAGCTATAGGAACGAAGGTGTCCGCTTCAAGTCTTGAACACATAGCTGAAGATTTAATTTCTCACGCTTTGCAACGAAAAAATGTTTTAGTTGCAAAACCGAAATTTGACCACAATGGTGCAGACTTGCTAGCTTTTCTAGACGTTTCTGATGGAGCAAAGTTTTGTCGTATTCAATGCAAGGGGCGCTCGCTGCTACAAACTCCAAAATCACATATTGAAATTGCATCTGACTACGCAACGGATGGATTAGTTGTGATTTTGTTCATCGAAGATGGGAGTCCAGTCGAAGAATCTTTGTATTGCTTTTTTGGCAAGGAAATTAGACTGTGGAATAAAACTAATAATCATAAGTATCGATTGAGCTTTACTAAAAAAAGCCATAGAAAGAAACTTTATCCTTATAGATTTTCTCCAAAAAAAATTAATGAAGTCATTAAGTGCATTATAGATGTTAATGTTTCTGGTGAATTCAAACACATGGAGCATGGATATGCAGAATTCGTTCTTCCTCCAATTTCATTTGAAGGGAAAATGAGTTAAAAAGTTTCTGCTAATGATTAACACTTCTAGTCAGATTAAACACTAATCTGCCCCCCAACACAGAAAACCTTTTCGCCTCAGAAATCAGTTTCAGATCAGGCCGAAGGATGCCAACCCACATCCACTCAGATGTCCCCTGAAATCACCGAGCTGGAAATCATGAGGAGATGGCATCCGCGTATTTAGGGTCAAAATAAAAACCTCCTCCCCCCATTGATGCCTCCCACACAACTCGTCAGCTGCCCCCCACTCTCTACCGAATCATTATCAAAGCAGACCAGCGGCTTGTAACCCCAGCGAGGCCCGCCCGCGATCCCTCAGCATGCAATTTAATCCAACACCAATTGCCAATTATGCTTTGCTTCCGAATAAGGTTTCTACACTTGCGTCCACTTGCTGGAGAAAAACACACTAGCCCTTATCGCACAACGCGGAAATAACCGGTCAGTCTGTTTCTTCTACGACACTGATTGAAGGAGCAAATAATCACCAAAAAACCCAGAAAATCATCTATTACCGGGTTTTGATACTTCCCCCACCAGCCTACCCACCAACCTGTCCAGCTTCACGCCATTTGATCCCTTGATCAGCACCGTGTCTCCATCCTTGAGCCACTGATCCAGATCATCTGCCAGGGAATCGACGTTTTCAAACCATATGCATCTGTTTTCAAATTGATTAGAGAAAACAAGTTTGGCCCAGAGAACTTTCATCAAATTACCGCACAGCAGTATCCGATCTGGCTGTAGCACCTGTAGAGGCTCGGCCAACTCACGATGGTAGTCGGCAGCATTATCACCAAGCTCCAACATATCGCCAAGAATCAGGACTATGTTCGAGCTTGCCGCTCTTGACTGCATTGAGCTAATGGCCATTTTTACCGAGAGGGGGTTGGCGTTGTAGGAGTGGTCAATGATGGTAATTCTTTTGCACAGGTACACAATTGAATGCACTTTGCCGCGGCCGTCAACGGATTGAAACCGTTGCAACGTAGGCAAAAAATCATTCACGCCCTTGCCGAGAATTTTCCTCACTGCGATACAGGCCAGGCTGTTCAGCACCATGTGCAGGCCTTCGGCCTGAAGCCTGTAGGCACAAACCGTACCATCGCCTCCTATCACCGCCCGGACATTGCCGGAAACCGGGTCATACTGCTCGAGGCGCACATCTGCATCCTCACCCGTGCCATAGGTCATGACATTGAGACCACGTGCCTGGGCGCGGTTTCGTAGATAATCGAAATATTCCGTTTCGCGGTAAAGGACAATCCAGCCGCCTTCCGCCACTCCCTCCATGATATTCCCCTTACGCCGCGCCACATAGGCCAGGCTCTCACCGGGGGGCAGGTGTGACGGTGCGATATTGGTGATCACCGCGATGTCTGGCCGCACCAGTTTGATATGTTGAAAACCCGGCGAATTGATGGCACTGACGGCAGTCTCCATAACAACGAGATCGGTGGTTTCCAGCGTATTCGCCAGCAAATGCAGTATGCCGCAGCGGGAGTTGTAATTGTTGGCGGCGTTGGTCGCTACGCGGCTGTCTGCGGACATGGCCTGCGCCAGCATGCCGCACAGGGAGGTTTTACCCGCACTGCCGGTTATGGCCACCACCTTGCCAAGCAGACGTTGCCGGCTGGCGACACCCAACTCCATCAACGCGCCCAAGGGATCGTCCACCTGCAGCAGGGGCAATGTAGGGTCCAACCCGTCGATGGGGCCGGCAATGATCGCACCATCAATCTGTGCCTGTATCTTCGGCACCCTGGCATGCATGTCCCAGTGCTTGCCCGACAACTTACTGAAAAGTTCATGCTTAGCCGCCATACGGGCGTCCGTGGCCACAAACATCCGGGGTCTGGCGCGCTCTTCACTCAGAAGAAAGGTTGGTTTATTTGAGAGCGCGCGGATATACCATTCTGGCGGTGGCTCCTGCAGCCACCTGCCCCCCGTGATTTTCTGAAGCTGTTCCGCAGTCCACAGCCTCTCGTCAGGGGCACCGACAAGCTGATCCTTAGGAAATACCCTGTACTGCGGAGGAAAGGCGCGCAAGACGGCGAACGCTTCCCGGGGGTTGAGAGCAAACTTCGCAGAAACCGGCAAATAAACCCGATCAGTCACAGCCGCCGCCGCCTTCAAACGCACAGAAAGCTGTAGCGTCGCATCCTGCCAATGTTTAATGCTTGGTGGGCGCAATGCATACTGATCACGATAGATAGCACCCCTCTGCCATCGGCTGGTTGGCCACATCCAATCACAGGGATCGTGGTCGCATGAAGCGCCCCAATGGCCGAGCCTGGAATCTGATTCGGGATGCGCCTGAAAGTCCAGCCGCCAGTCCTCATCCGTTGTCTCCACCAATCGCCAATAGGACTCAATAAATAGAGAACCGCGTCTGGTGAGCTTTCCGGGCGACACCTTTACGCCAAGCAGTTCCAGGGGGCCCAGCCGGGTCGGGGTTTCAAGCTTCGCTTCTTCCGGAACGCCGTCGGCAAGCCAATCGGGCCGCGGTTCGCCCAATGCAGACATGGGGAAAGATGACTTCACCCCGTCGTCCAGCCCAGACTCCAGTTCGACTGTAAACTGAGTCGCTTTTCCCGTCGCGCTCCGCTCACCGGGAGCGAGGGCAAGGATGCCCTCGCTCTCACCCAAGCTTGTCAATTCCGTGCCCAGGTTGGCGCATTTTACCGAAAAGCGCTCAATGGCCTGTTTGGCATTTACCCCCGACAGGAGAGTCGTGCGGCAAAAGCCGATATCTACCGGGTGGAATCTGACACGGCTGACTCCTGCTTTATCAATATCCAGGGAAAAGACGCCAGAGTCCGTACTTTGTCGCTGGATTGCATCGAAAAATAAATCCCCGGCATCGTGAATAATGGGGCGGGAGCGATATACCTCAATCCCTTGCAGCATGTGTGCCGAGGCGCCGAGCACAGCATCGGCGCCGGCATCGATGAGCGCGTGTCCCGCAGCGATTTTAGCCTTGCCGGGTGATGCCTTATTGTTGGCCCCCCAGTGCACGGCCACCAAAACGACATCTACCTCTTGCCGGGCGGCCTGAAACAGAGGTGTCAGATTGGCTCGCCATTGGTCCGGGTTGTCCAAGGAGAAATAGGCGTGCCCAGGAGTATCCCCGGTAGCGGCGAAGGATGACTGCGTCGCGTCAATGGAAAAAACAGCAATGCCCAGATCACCGACTCGTCGAATAACTGGCCGCAGGGCGCTCTGCAAATTGGCGCCAGTGCCAACGGACCCGATACCTGCTGCATCGAGCCATTGCGCCTGCTCCAGAAGAGCTTCCGGGCCGTAGTCTCCACTGTGATTGTTTGCCGTGGCAACGATATCAACACCGCCATCCAGCAATGCTTGCAACATTTCCGGTCGCGCCCGGTAATAGTATGAAGCACGCTCACCCTTATCAAGCCCCGGTACTCCGCTGGTGGCTACCACGCACTCGAGATTGACGATACCGATATCGGCATTCTGCAGCGGCGTCAGCCCGCCCATTCCTGCGGAGACCTTCCCTTCACAATGGCGATAATGAAAACGACGCCCCAAGTTAACATCACCACCCCAAGCAACTGTCACGCAACCGCTTGACCGCCCCCCTCCCAGAGTTCCAAACCCCATACTTCGCTCCTTCCCCCGACTTCTGAATATTATCTTCTGAGACGCGCAGGCAGACAATTTGCACATACTTCCTACAACTTACGGGTGGTTATCGCACCTCTCCTGTTGCCAGATGAAATTCCGCTGACTGTTGCTCAAAAAAACAACCATCATGGGATTACTGAGACATGATCATTATTTTTATTCGCGGCTGTAAATTGTTTATTCAAAGATCTTCTGAGGAAAAACTTATTGTTCCATTGATGCCAACGCCTCTACCGGGAACTACTCGTCATCAGCAAACACAGAGCCAGTGATCTACAATCGGTCATGCGACTACAGGGAAGCAGAACAATGCAACGCGATTACCAGCCGCTATACTGTCAGGGCATAGATGCGGCTCAACTTGGCGTTACCCGCCTTGAGCGCTAGAGGAGAGTAAAATGTTTTTATCGTTATTGGGCATCACATTTGCGGTTTCACTGGTTGTGTGTTTTGTCGTTTCAAAATTATTCGCAAGGCCTATCAAGGGGATACTTGAACGAATAGTTGCCAACGATATCGCCTATGCCTGGACTACCTATCTGAAATTTGCCGTCTATGTGGTAGGTATCTCCGGCGGTGTTCGCATTCATTATCTTGAGAATTTTCTGCGAGAACCAACGGAACATTTCACCCCACCTGCGTTGACCTCTGATCGCTGGGTGCTGGAAATCTACCGAACCATTATCGAGTCATTGCAATCTATTGCATGGATGCTGCTCGTATTTTTTGTATTCGCCTTGATTGCCTACGTCATCGTTCGTGTATTCGGGCAACGTTCAAAAAATCAGGTTTCTGCCGATGATCAAACTGAACTATAACTAGTATTACTTCTTGTGTTCGGCACTGGACACGGGAAAGCAGTACCCGTTCAGTGCCGGTTACTGAAGCGTTAGCTGTATCACGACCAACATTTCATTCAACAATGGGGTATTTACTATGGCAATGGGATCAGCAAGCACAATAAAAGTAATCGGTATTATCCTTCTGGTTGTGGGCGCCGGACTGGCACTTTGGGGGTATCAACTGTCGGAGTCCATCGGTTCGGAAATAACCCAGGCTGTTACAGGATCGGAGACGGATAAGGTCATGACGCTCTACATTGCCGGTGCTGTCAGTTTTGTTGTGGGCTTATACCTTTTCATTAAAAATTAATTCTGGAGGCAACTATGGATATCATTAGCTTAATCATCTTTTTAGCCGTAGGTGCATTGGCTGGCTGGCTTGCTGGCAACATCGTAAAGGGAAGCGGCCTTGGTCTGGTCGCCAATATTATTGTGGGCATTATTGGTGCTGTACTGGGTGGATTTTTGTTCGGATTGCTCGGCATAACAACAGGCGGCCTGATAGGTTCTATCATTATGGCCACCATTGGCGCTGTTATTCTGTTATATATCGTCAGCATCGTTAAGAAAGCCTGACTTGTTCCAACAAACCTGACAACAGAATGGGAAAACAAATTTCCATTGAAGTCGCTGACAGCATCCAGCAAGATTGACCGAGGAACATCGCAAAAGGAGGTAATTCCGATGGCAAGGCAACCAGCCAAAGTTAAAATCAGGAAGTAATCATCCAGCTGAACATTCGAGCCTGTGTAAACAGGCTCGAATGCCCAACGTGAGAATAGAACCATGGACTGGAGCACACTCCTTGCCGGGGCGCTCATTGGCGGCCTGATCAGTTACGTTATCGACAAACTCCTGACATTTATCGAAAACCAGACGTTCATCCGGCTCGCTTACAAGGGTGAATTCTATTCATACCGCTACGCCACCACAGATACCGACAAGCTCGTTTCCCACAGGTGGAAAATTGCACGGAAATTAAACGGCTCCATCGGCGTGACAATTGAGGAGCTCAATCATGAAAACCCCTTCAAATATAAAGGCGCTATCAGGGTAAAAGACCGGTTTATCTATGTGCATCTGCGCGGGATAAACCACTCCGAGGAAATGTTCTATATCTTTCCGGAACCCATAGACAAGAAAATTACCGCAATTCGGGGTGTGCTGGTGGCCATCTCCATGGAGGGCAACCCCTGGTCAGGCAACGAAATTTTGGTGAGCGAGCCCCTCTCGCCACAAAAAGCCGGAAAGTTACTGGCTGAACGCACCTAGGCTGCCAAGAAAAATACCGCCTCTTTTCAGCCTTTGCGTATCTGGACAATAATCGCTTTACTCGCCCCTCTCGATATTTTTGGCATCAGATTCTGGCAAACAGGCTGAAAGCACCGATTGCGGATGGTTACGAATCCTTTAACTCCCGGCGCAACATTTCCAGCGCTTCCTGCATTAGTTCCGGCTCCAACAACGGCACTGAAATGTCGACCCCCCTGGCCAGCACCTCGGTCACCACTTTCAGGGCCTCGACACGGGCAAACCATTTTCGATTGCCGGGAATCAGGTGCCAGGGGGCGAAATCCGTCGAGGTTTTATCCAACATTTCCTGAAATGCCTGTTGGTAGTCATCCCAGTGATGCCAGTTACGAATATCTTCGCTGGTAATTTTCCACTGCTTGCGTGGATTGCGCAGGCGTTCTTCAAAACGTCGCATTTGCTCAGTTTTGCTAATCACCGGCAACAGTTTGACGACCGGCACCCCATCGTCGTGAAGCATCCGCTCAAAATCATTGATTTCGGCATAGGCTCGTTGCCAGGCGGATTTACTGCAATAGCCCTCGATACGCTCCACCAGCACCCGGCCGTACCAGGAGCGATCGAAGATCGCAATGGAACCCGACGAAGGCAGTCGCTGCCAGAAGCGTTGCAGATAGTGCTGTCGAAGCTCCTCCTCACTGGGGGCGCCGACCGGCCAGACCTGCACGCCCCGCACATCCAGTGGTTGCGTGAGTCGACGGATAATACCGCCCTTGCCGGCACAGTCTGCCCCCTCAAGCACAATCACCGCACGTCGGCCCTGGGTGTAATAGGCCAGCTGGATTTGCAGCATTTTTTCCTGCAACTTGCCCAGCAGGTGTTTGTATTCGTCCTTGTCCCTGAGCGCCTGGTCCGGATCAACATCACTGAGCTGGATGCCGTCGCCCACAGGGTCAATCGACGCCCTCATCGGTCTGTGCCTTTTGATTTTATGGTCATGGCGGGTTTCACCTGTAGTCGGCTTTGAATTTACTGGCGGTATGCCTCATACCGTAACCAGACCATTGCTGACGTCTGACGCTCGACAGTTTGCACGACGACGCCAGGCTCGATTACAGGCATCGGTTTATTCCTGCCAACCGGCGCGCACCGGCATTCTATGTTCTTTGTAGTCGAAACCGGCAGACCAGGCAATGGCCAATGGCTCTGCCCCTGAATTTTCTGTCCCTGAACATCCAAATTTTCCAGCCATGTCCCGGCAATCGCCGGACTTCAATAACTGGAAAACATGGCGCACCTTGGTCTACAGTAGACGGGGCGGCCCCGCAACAGCAGTTTCGAAGGCCGCCGGATTGCCGTCCGCGCAGGTTGGTCGGGCTGCCTGAACCATCAAACACTGGACGAGTCCCATCATGCCCCCTTTTACTACGCAGGAATTGCAGTCGGCCATCGCGGAGCTGGATCAGGCGATTTTCAGCCACGAACAATGGTACAAAAGCCTGCTGCGCATCCTCATTTCAAGGGTGCCGGCGGAACCGGCCGACCTGAGGCCGGATGCGCACCAGCACTGTCGCTTTGGGCAGTGGTATGGAAATGTCTCCACAGCCATACTCCGGGACCATCCTGCCTTTATCTCACTCGGCGATGCCCACGAAAAAATGCACGTCTATGCGCGCACCCTGCTCCAGCTTGTCTCGGATAACAAACCCGTTACCACCGGTCAGCTGGATCAATTCGAAAATGCCCTGGACAAAATGCGACTGGAGATCCAGTCGTTGCGACACGAGCTGTCAGAGGTTATCCAGAGCCAGGACCCCCTCACCGGGGCGCAAAACAGAGCCAGCCTGTTACCCTGGCTTCGCGAACAACAAGCACTGAGCCAGAGACGAGGGCAACACTGCGCACTGGCGATGCTGGATCTGGATCACTTCAAGCAGGTCAATGACAAGCACGGTCATCTCGCCGGCGACAGGGTGCTCATCTCAACCGTGCAATGCCTGCAGGCCATTCTCCGGCCATACGACCGGATATACCGCTATGGAGGAGAGGAGTTCCTGCTTTGCATGCCCGGCACAACGCCGGAGGAAGCGCGGGAAGTGGCCGAACGGATGTGTCATGCCGTTGCCACCCAGCGAATCCAGCACAACGGCTCCGATCACATTCTGCAGGTAACAGCGTCACTGGGTGTGGCCATGCTCGACCCATCCCGGTCCGTTGAAGCGTCCATTGAGGCTGCGGACAACGCAATGTACAGGGGGAAAAAGTTGGGGCGCAATCGTGTGGTGACAGAGTATTGAGTATTTTCTCCAGCAGACAGTGGCTCTCACAGACCGTATTGCCATTTGCCGCCCCAGCATGAACCCGGCGGGGTGCTTCTGACCCGTTTCAGTTTCCGCTACAATCCACGCACTTGATATGGCCTGTTCGCTGATTCTCCACAGGAGAGACAAACGGCTCCGCCCCTGCCGGGTATAACACCCCGATCGGCACTGGCAGGCACCACTCTTTTAACAAAAACTCAGGCAAGCATTCCATGGCCCAATATGTATACACCATGAACCGGGTGGGCAAGGTCGTTCCGCCCAAACGCCAGATCCTCAAGGATATCTCCCTGTCCTTTTTTCCGGGCGCCAAGATCGGCGTACTCGGCCTGAATGGTTCAGGCAAATCCACCCTGCTGAAAATCATGGCCGGACTCGACACCGACATTCAGGGGGAGGCGCGGCCGATGCCCGGCATCAAGGTGGGTTACCTGCCGCAGGAGCCGCAACTGGATCCCGACAAGGATGTGCGCGGCAACGTTGAAGACGGTGTCCGGGAAGCGGTGGATGCCCTGCAGGCGCTCGACGAACTGTACGCCGCCTATGCCGAACCGGATGCGGATTTCGACAAGCTGGCCAAGCGCCAGGGCGAGCTTGAAAACATTATCGAGACCTGGGACGCCCACAACCTGAATCACACCCTGGAAGTGGCGGCTGACGCCCTGCGCCTGCCCTCCTGGGAGGCCGATGTCAGCAAATTATCCGGCGGGGAAAAACGCCGGGTGGCCCTGTGCCGCCTGCTGTTGTCGAAACCCGACATGCTGCTGCTCGACGAACCCACCAACCACTTGGATGCCGAATCGGTATTCTGGCTGGAAAAGTTTCTCGAGGAGTTTTCCGGCACAGTGGTGGCGGTCACCCACGACCGCTATTTCCTCGACAATGTGGCGGGCTGGATTCTGGAGCTGGACCGCGGGCACGGCATTCCCTACGAAGGCAACTACACCACCTGGCTGGAGGCCAAGGAAAAGCGGCTGGAGATTGAACAGAAGCAGGAAGATGCCCACCAGCGCACCATCAAAAATGAACTGGAATGGGTGCGACAGAACCCGAAAGGTCGCCACGCCAAGAACAAGGCCCGCCTATCCCGCTTTGAGGAGATGAGTTCCCAGGAGTTCCAGGCACGCAACGAAACCAACGAAATCTACATTCCGCCCGGCCCCCGTCTCGGCGACAAGGTGATTGAACTGGAAAATGTCTGCAAGCGGTTTGGCGATCAGCTGCTGATCGACAACCTGACACTCAGTGTCCCGAAGGGGGCGATTGTCGGCATAGTCGGTGGCAATGGCGCCGGTAAATCTACCCTGTTCCGGATGATCTCCGGCAGCGAACAGCCCGACAGCGGCACCATAACATTGGGTGATTCGGTGAACCTTGCCTTTGTGGAACAGAGCCGGGAAAACCTGGATGACAACAAGACCGTCTGGGAGGCGATTTCCGACGGACAGGATATCCTGCAGATCGGCAACTACCAGGTGCCATCGCGGGCCTATCTTGGCCGCTTCAACTTCAAGGGCAGCGACCAGCAAAAGCGGGTCGGAGAACTGTCCGGCGGGGAGCGCGGTCGCCTGCATCTGGCGGACACCCTGAAACAGGGCGCCAACGTGCTGCTGCTTGATGAGCCTTCAAACGACCTCGACATCGAAACCCTGCGGGCGCTCGAAGAGGCGATTCAGAACTTCCCCGGCTGCGTGCTGGTGATCTCTCACGATCGCTGGTTCCTCGACCGGGTGGCCACCCATATCCTGGCCTACGAAGGGGACAGCGAAGTGGTGTTCTTCGAGGGCGACTACACCGAATACCACGAAGATCTCATCAGGCGCAAAGGCCAGGATGCCCAACCCAGGCGACTGAAATACAAGCGCCTGAAAACCTGATCCCAACCCCCATTCGCTGGTCAGTGGGGATTCATTCCAGCGCCCCGGGGTCACCCGGGGCGCTGTAGCTGTTTTCGGCAGGCTTTTATTGCCCACAGCCGACAAAGCCCCTATTCTAAAAACCCTTCGCCAATCCGGTTCATTCAGAGACAGGGGAACATCATGGGCGTGTTCAATTTTATTGTGCTCGGCCTGCTGGTGCTTGGCATCGGCTACGGCATCGTCATCTACAACAATCTGGTAGCCCTGAAGCATCGGGTCGCCCAAGCCTGGTCAAATATCGATGTGCTACTGAAACAGCGCTTCGAGGAATTGCCGAAGTTGGTGGAAACCTGCAAGCAGTACATGCAATACGAGCAGACTACACTGGAGCAGGTCATCAGCGCTCGCAACCAGGTAGCCACGGCGGCGCAGGATGGTGACATGCAGGCGCTGGGTATTGCCGAAACAGCCCTGCGCAGGGGACTGGGCCAGCTGTTTGCACTGGCAGAAAACTATCCGGAACTGAAGGCCAATGATTCATTCCGTCATCTGCAGCTGCGGATCTCAGATCTGGAAAACGCTATTGCCGACCGCCGCGAGCTCTACAACGAAGTAGTAAACCAGAACAATATCCGCATCGAACAGTTCCCGGACAGGCTGGTAGCCGGTTTCTTCAAGTTTGGCCCACACGACCTGCTGCGATTCAGCGAAGCCCAGATTGCCGATGTGGACATCAAGGGACTGTTCCATTCGTGATGTGGCGGCCCGCTATCCCCCGCAATGCCTTGCTGGTGCCAGGCTGATACCGCGTGGCCAATAACAGCCTGTTTTGTGCCGAATGCGTGGCAAACCTATCCACTGGGGAATTTTCCCTCTGGTTAACACTGGCCGTTGCTACTTCGTTGTTCTGTTTGTGGAAAAGCTACCGCCTGCTGAAACGCGCCCGACTGGTGGAAGACATGCCCACCTCAAAAATCCGCTCCGCCAGTCAGGGTTACATAGAACTGATTGGCGTCGCCACCCTGCAGGGCCATCCGCAACTGGCACCATTGAGCAGCACCCTATGCCTTTGGTGGCGCTACACAATCGAGAAATATCAGCGTACCGGCAGGTCCAGCCGCTGGAGTACGGTTGATAAGCGCGCCTCGAGCCGACCTTTTTATCTACGGGACACCACCGGTGTTTGCCAGGTAGATCCAGCAGGTGGCGATATCAGCACCCGGCACCGGCAGGTCTGGTATGGCAGTACCCGCCGCCCGATTGGCATCCCAAAACCCGCACAACTCAATAGCGGCTTTTTCAGTCTTAAAAATGCTATCTCGTTCGGCAGCCGCTATCGCTACACGGAATACCTGATCATGGAAGGCGACCCACTCTATACACTGGGACACTTCACGACGGATAGTACGGGCCAGAGAACGCTTTCGGCAGACCAGCTGGCTGGTGATATTCTCAGAAACTGGAAGACGGATTTTCCGGCATTGTTGACGAAATTTGATCGCAACGGTGACGGAGAACTTGACCTGAGAGAATGGCAAGTGGTGCGGGAAGCCGCCTTGGGAAAAGCGCACGAGCAACAGGCGGCGGCAGCAGGCGCACCACCCGATCATTTGTTGAGCCAGCCGGAACACAGCGGCCTGCCCTTTATCGTCAGCAGTGCGGAACAGGCTCACCTGAGCACAGGCTTTCGCCGGGGCGCGCTAGCCTACGCAGCGGGATTTCTGTTGGCGGGAATGCTGGCCACCTGGCTGATGACCAGCCGTTTAATCGGTTAACTCTCTAATAAAATATTGCCAGCCAGATCGTTTCGGTATCGGGATCGGTCCAGGCAACGCGGTGTTTGCGGTGTGCCGGAATGGCGGCAAAATCGCCCACGGCCATTTCCATTCGATCACCATTGTCGAACTCCAGCACACCCCTCCCCTGAATAATCACCACCAGTTCATTTTCCGGCTGGTCATACCAGAAGCCCTCAGGGGAACTCTGCCCCCTGGACACAATCCGCTGGATGCGAGTGAAGTCGGTAACAATCACGTCTTCAAAAAGCTCACCCAGTGTCAACACCGGAATGTTCGAAAACAGGTTGCCTACCATCACCTCGCTGTTGGTAGCCATCAAAGCCTCCCGTCACGTATTAACCGGCGGCGAACCCACCAGCGATAAAGTCTACTCAGGATCGGGCGCACCAACGGCAACCCGATCAGCCAACCGATGGGCTTCAACAGCGGAATCCTCGCCATCAGCAACCGGTAGGCGTCTATCTCTGAAAAGATATTGCCCTCTCCATCCTGCACATGCAACTCGGTGAGGGCTTTTCGTGGATCAATACCCGCCTCCCGCAATTGTGCTTCTGCAGCCGTAATATCGACCCAGCAGACATTGTCTCGCTCACCGGCCAGCTTTTCATAGGTACGGCGATCCCTAACGCAGATCGGGCAGGCACCGTCGTAGAATACCGTGAGTCTCTCCGTGGACGATCCGGCCCGGTCAACCATCCACGGCTACCGATTGACCGGACTCCATGTCCAGGGAACTCATTGATCTGACCCAGGGCTCAACGCCGGGATACTGCCTGGCGATGGCCCGCCAGGCCTCCCGTGCCTTGGCTGGGCTCTCAAAAGCGCCCCAGACCAGCAGCTGCCAGTGCTGTTTCTTGCTGTAGGACTGAAATTGCTGTACCCCAAGATCACCGAGGCGATGCCGGTCAACAAATAGTTCGAGCTGAGCGGGATCCTTGAAAGCCGCCAGTTGCAGGGTGTACGCCGGTTTTTTGGCATCAATGGACAAGTCACCTCCGATCTCGTCACCCAGCGCATAAGCGACCGGTTCTGCGACAGGGGATGGGGGCAACGGGGCGGATTGAGGCTGTCTCTTATACACATCTGACGCTGCCGACGAATAGAGAGG
>OJEP01000015.1_pt1 | contig 187909 bp, 209 predicted proteins | sample 1593761 | NCBI WGS metagenome assembly OJEP01 (sample SAMN05416783, study PRJEB24817) | seawater metagenome | isolation source: Sea water | place: Canada:Atlantic | collected 2013-11
ACGAGATAGGAGTCCGTCTCGTGGGCTCGGAGATGTGTATAAGAGACAGCTACCTATCACCTTGAACTTGGCTAACGTAGATCTCTGCCGCTATGAGATCATTGAGAATATGCATTGCGTACGTGTGATCCTGTCTTCGGGAGTGGAAGACCTCATCCCCTTCTCGGACTTTGAGGACGCAAAGTCTCTTGTAACGAACGTGTCTCGCCACCGAGGAGACCCGTCGGACACGTGCTACGAGGTCAGGGTGGGTCGTACGAGAGATGATGAAGCGGAGGATGAGTACCTGAATCACTTCAAAAACCATGAGAAGATTCAGGCGATCAAACGGTACAAACATGAGTTCGAGGTCCAACTTAAGACTGCTAAAACGGAGGTGGAAGACATGATGGAGCAGTACCATCGGGGAGATGTGGTGAAGTACCCTTCGGGTCGCTTGAACTCGGAACGGATACCCTACTAATTGGAATGGGACCCGTCAGGCAACTTTTCTTTATACGCGACCTTCCTGTATGGTCTACTGGTACCTCGCCCTCTCGCGGCGAGGTTGCCCCAGTTTCACTTCAGCGAGAGTACGTGGTGCACCATGCTTATAAAATTCACTCAACCCAAGGCGCCGCCTATGACCGATAAGGAAATCCAAGATCTCCTACAAATTCAGAGAGAGTCCGCAGTCGTGGTAGGAAAAGCGAAGCGGGTCGAGATGCCCCTATACGAAAGTGCTCCGTCCTTTGACATGGGACCTACGCCTGAGCGATGTTTGTCGAGCACACTATACGTCAGCTCCCTCCGATCGTCTCCTGCTAGACTACACGTCCCCCAACTCGCGGCGTGCCGTCGCGATAGAGACTGAGGTACCTTATGGCTACACTTCTAACTGGCGATGCCGGTCAACGCCTGTTCATGGACTTCTCAAACGAAATGATGGACGAAGCACGTGTCGTTCTGGAGAAGGGTGACGATCAGCCTTACGTTGAATTTCTCCTTGATTTTGCTGAGGAAATACTGGAGTATAGAAGTATGTCCCTCACCTTACAGAGGGCACAATTACCCCTAGCCTTCCAAAAGCTGACATCCTTCTGACCCACCCTTCACCCCTGGAGAACCCTTTCATGACTTATATCCTAAACGAAGCGCTGGCAGAGCACGACCGCCGGATGAAGGACCTCAACCTGAAAAAGAGCCTAATCGACCTGGAGATTAACCGTGTCCAAGAGGACGCCTTCCATAAATCCCTTGGTGCAGATTGGCACAAACCTTACAACCCGGTTGTACGACAGGTCGAGTGGTCAGAATTCGTAACAGACCCACAGGAACTTGATCTCCACATCTCGCCCACTGACGTGCTCGTGAAGGTCTTGAACACCGCGTTCAAGCCTTGGTACGTCAACAGTGTCTACTACACCGTAGACCCTCAGATGAAGAGCCTGACGGTCAACGTAAGGTTCGGAGGAACGTTCCTGTGGATCTTGATGATGTGTAACCCGTTCCTCTTCGTCTTCCTTGCCTACATTCTCAAGAAGAGAATTGAGAAGTGCGACCTCATGCCAGAAATTACGACGCTCACTTCACTCGAAGTCGACGTCTTCTGGCTTACCCCCAAGTACGGGGGCCTCGACGACATTCGAAGCACGGATGAACTCGTGGGTCTCACCTTGCATGAAGACCAACGTCTGATGGAGTCCTACTTTGAGAAGAACGTGGCTCAGCTCCCATATGAGCTTACGGAGGAAGAAGAGGTATCTCTCTATGTCTGACCCAAAAGACAAGTGGGTCTTTCACACAAGGGACTTCTATACAGAACAAAAGCCTTCGTTCAGCTACACTCAAGGGTCCTTCACGTCGTGCCTGGAACTCATGATGTCCCTTCACACGAGGCTCCAAGAGGTGTTCCAAGAGAGGCGAGGTGACGAGTACACCGACTTCGAGTTCATCTTTGACTCGACGACGGGCCTCTTCTTACTCGAAGCCGTTGTCGAGGGGGTCAAAGTCGAAGAGATCCTTGAGTTCGATGAGGTAGGACACCTTCACCACAGGTCGAAGACCTTTCAGAGTGAAGGTCCCGAGGCTTCCCTCGACAACCTCTCCTACGAGGAAGATGTCGTCGAGGACTTTTACGACTTCGTGAAGAACGCCATTGAAGACTTGTCAGATGATTGAGTCGTTTCCGTTCTCTTCCCTCTTCCACGTGTTCCAGGCGGTCTTCATTTGAGAGTTCAAATGACCCGGAAGGTTCCCCTTCGCTAAGACCTCATCGTAGTCTCCTTTAGAGACCGCGATGAGGTCTTCCCATTTGACCTCTCCTGGCTCGTGTGGTGCGTCCAAATACTCCGCGAGGGTCAGTACCCTCAAGACAGGGAAGACGTCGCTCTCCGTCAATTCTACGCCCCAATCCAGGTGGGTATTCTTGAGTTGAGCGAGACACTGAACCAAACCCTCGCCAACGACATCGAGCGCGTGGATACCCTCTCGGTCACTGGGACCATAGTTTGCCCGAACCAACCGTTCGAACACTCGGCAGAAATGGATCGCGTGAAGGTCCGTCACGCTCCCATTCGCCCCTCCAAAGTCGTAGTTCTTGTGCAAGCGCTGGAGAATCGAATTATAGTCAATCGTCGTCAAAACGTGCTCCCTTGGTCAATGCGAAGGGTAACTTTCCCTTCGAAATATCGTCATCGTACGAACCTTGAAGGTACCTCTTCAAGGCTTTCCAGTCAAGAGCCTCTCCCATGAGGTCCAAGAGATCGCTCAGAGTCTCAAGCCGTGCATAAAGGGTCACCTCTTCTGCTGAGAAGGTCAATCCTACATCTCCCAACCCCTTCTGATACGTGTACGCGCTGCTGATGGCATCCGAACACCATGAAGAGTTCAGGTTATCCAAAGCGTCATCGGTGAAGTCCAACTGGCTTAGGAGCCAATCCAGACACTGTCTAGGATGTCGCCCAACCTCAGAGAAGCATGGAGGATGCTCAAACCCTACTGGAGGCTTCCCCAGTGAAGCACCTATGTCCATCAGCGCTGTGATCTGTTGAAGGAATCTCGCATCCTCGACTCCCTTTATCTGGTCTGCCATTTGACGGATTGCGTGATGATAGTGGGGGTGGGCTGTCTTGCTGTCTGACATGAGATGTCCTCGAATTGAAGTTCTGTGAAATGTCTTCCCCCCCTCCAACGCTTTCTTGGGTGTAGGGTTTCCCGGCTTCCCAAAAAAAAGCCCCTGATGGAGTTCGGAGTCTCCTTGGAGTCCCCGAAAACACCCCGTGAAGTTCACGGATGTCTGAGAGTATACTCATGGCCCTATGGATCTCGACAGAGAAGACCGGCTCGGATTCACATCCGATCATCCGTCAAGAGAAGACCCCTACGGATCTCGATACAGAGAAGAAGCTCTGTGTCCTGGAAGACCGGGTCCTCTTGTTCCTCACAGGGAGAAGTATTGATCCTATGTGTAAGTCCTCTTCTTCTTCTCTATATTCTAGAGAAAGGACTGTGATCAAGAAGCTCTATAACTACTGAACTAAATCCTAATTGAACTTGAACTTCTATAGCTTCACCTATAGTAAAAGCAACAGCAAAAGCAAAAGCAAATCCTTCAGCAACATCTTCTGTAGCTCCAACAGCAAATCCATCTTCACCGTGAGAATGACCGTGATGTCAAACTACTTTCGTGAACCGAACTGTGAGAATGCAGTTCTCCTCATGTCCCTTCTGGGACTCAAATCTCTCTGTCTCACGACTCTTCCAGGTTCTTCTATGGGAGGAGTGGTGCGAGGAGAGAGAAAACTGTCTAATCTGGGTCGATTGACAAACTTCTATGCGGATGGTACGGTCAAGACCTTCTTTGAAGATCGTCCTCAGAGTGAAGCTTCAGCAACACCTAGAGATCCTTCTCAGGAGGAACTAGTTCGCATTGTATCTCACCTCCGAGGTCTCGTGAGGGAGAGATTAATTGAAGACTTGATTGACGGGAGAATGATGAGCCATGCGGCTTCTCAGGACCCTCAAGGAGACTGAAAGTGGTAGGTTTATTGGTTATTCTGGGTGTCCTCATGATCCTATTTCTGGCTTTATTTGGTCCCGTGTATAATGCCTGGGACACTCCCAAGAATAAGGCGATCAGGCACTTCAAGAGGGTCAAGAAAGCTATCATCTCAGAGATGGGGAAAGACCTGAAGGTAGAGTCCACTTCTCTGATGAAGCTATGTGAGAAAGAACTCCGTAAGCTCCTTAGAGCCCGAGAGAGCATTAAGGACCTTAGAGCCTTGTCTTCAGCTATGTCCAAGGAAGTGAGCTATCCTACGAAGGGTAAGGGTGTCTTCCATGACGATCGTTACTACAAAGAGAACGATGTCCTTGACGCTCAGATCGAAGCGTTTTTGGAGCAGATGCTCCAGATTCACCGTCTCGCAATCACGCAAGAGCGTGAGGCTCTTCTGGAGCTAAAGGGTCTTACCGACGAGTTCAAGCTCACCATGCAAGCTCGTCGGGAGGTCATGGAAGGCATGACCTTTGGTTCCTTTGATGAAGAGCTTGAGAAGGCCGTTAAGGCTGTCAAAAATTCGTCTTGACCCTCACCCTGTTCTGTGTCACCTTTATGTGACAACAGCGGCGAGTAGACCGAGGAGATGTTCTCCACGGCTTTAACCGTATTGACACTGCGAGGTCTTCTGACCTCGTGCTTCGGAGGCGGGATGGATTCATGGTTACTCGAAAAGAATTGGAGATCTATCAGGCAAAATTGACAAGAGCCCAGAAGAAGTGGGAGAAGAAAGACACCACGAAGTCACGATTGAACCTCGCGAAGGCGCGCTCTTTGGTAGACCGTGCTAAAGTCGCGAGGAAGTACAGCCGAGACCCGTTCGAGTTTTACATCTCGGATCACGCAGCACTCAGGTACCTTCAGCGCACGCTCGACGTCGACCTTCAACAGATCAAACAGATGATGGTTGACGAGGTTGCAGTCGAAGCAGTCTACACCCTTGGACCGGGTAAGTACCCCTTGGAAGGGGGAGGGACTCTGGTCGTCGCAGAAAACGGTACCGCTGTCACCTATTTGGCTTGACAACCTCTTCTTGAGGTTCTATAACCTCGCTCAACTTGAAGGGTCACTTCGACACTTCACCTTACGACAGGATGCTCACGATATGAAAAAGTACACCATGCTACTCCTCAGTCTCAGCCTCATGACTCTCAGCCTGGGTTGCGATTCTCAAGACGTACCTCCGGGCTATAAGGGCTTCAACTTCGACAAGACAGGCGCACTCGCCATGTATTCGGGGGGAGAGGGTCTTCAGACTGATACTATCGTCAACTCGGGAACCCATTACACGGGTATGTACGACGAGATTGTTGGCGTCAACTGTCAGAGTGACGCCAACAAAGAGAGCATCCCCGTGCTCACCAAGTCCGACATGAAGGTCACGGTCGACCTTCGCATCACCTACGCGTCCGACTGTACTTCCAAGGAGAGCCTCGCTGCGATCATCACTCGAATTCCTCGAATTCAGGATTCGAGGTACGTCCAGCCTGATCAGGTCTTCCAGACCTACGTGATGCCGAGCATCCGCGAGAGCCTGCGGAACCAGTTGGCGGCTGTGACGATTGAGGACGTCAAAGAGATTCGATCGAACCTCTCCACCCAAATTCGTCTGGATGTCGAGAAGAGCATCGCAGAGAAGGGGTTCCCCGTTCGAATCGACCTCCTAACTGTCTCAGATATCACGCTGCCCGAGGCCATCACTGCCAAGATCAAGGAAATCGAAGTGGCTCGCATGGAGGCCAACAAGGAATCCGAGAAGCAGAGAGCTTCCAAGGTTCGTTTGGAGCGTGAACTCTTCGAGGCTCAGCAGCAGCGTGAGGTTGAGAGGGAGAAGTCTCAGAAGCTCAAGGAGATCGCTCAGGTTAACGCCGAGTCCGACCTAGCTGTCAAGACGCTCGCTGCCCAAGCCGACTTCGAGGCGCGTAAACTGGAGGCACTCGGCATGTCCGAGATTCGTAAGCAGTTGACAGGGTCCTATCTGGAGTACCTTCGACTCAATAAGGATGCTGAGGTCCGAGGTAAGATGGCAGACGCCATGGGTCGAGGTACCGTATACTACCTTGGAGGTACCGAGTTCGCCGTACCTCCAGGAGGCAACGCGAGTGTGAGCGTCTCACCCTGACCTCATCTTGATGTTTCGATAAAAAGGCCCTCTTGAAGACTAACACTCCTCAAGAGGGATTTTTTATGTCCAGAAAAAAGATGGCACAGCGCGTGGCCATGAGAGTCGCCAGGAACCTCACCCAAGAGTTCTTCCAAGACCCCCTTGAAGGGGAAGAAAGGGTATCGGGCGTCAGTTATGGACCCTGGAAGACTTCGTTATCGTACCTGGACCGTCATAGCTTGACTCCAGAGTTCGGTACGATGGAGAGAGACCCTAAATTGCTTGCCGAGGTAGAAAAAGATGATAATTGGTCTTGACTTTGAAACGACCGGACTGGATACTGCGACTGTTGACATCATTGAGATAGCTCTGGTGCTTTACACCGACCAACTGGAGGAGCTAGACAGCTATACGGCGGTCCTACATCTGGAAGACGATAAGATTGCTGAGTGCAATGAGATCGTCCTCAAGATGCATACCGAGAACGGTTTGTGGGAAGATGTGCGAGACTCAGAACTCGGGGTCGAATTCCTTGATGCTGATTTGAAGGTTTTGCTTGACGGATGGGATTCATATGGTAACCTAAAAAGGACTCCACTCCTGGGGAATTCGGTCCACTTCGACCGTACTCTTCTTCGACGCTTTTTCCCTGAGATTGAGTCTCGCTTGTCTCATCGTAATGTGGACGTATCATCGTTCAATGAGATGGCGCGGAGATGGGACCCCGTAGCCGTACCTCGAACTCACATGACGCATCGAGCGATTGATGACGTGAGAGAATCCGCACGAACTTTACTGGAGTACAGAAGAACATGGTTAAATCCGACGATACGTGTCCGCTTACAGGCTTGGACATCCAAGCTCATGTCGAAACTGTCAGGCGTCTTCAAAAGAACGCGTTGAACTCAGAGTCGTTCTACGACTACGACTCTGAGCTAGTTGGGGTCCTACAACATGAACCTTCCGCGTTCGTGTGGGAGACCAAAGAAGGTCTTAGAGGTTTGGTATTCAGACAGAAGTCCATGAACCACTACTGTGGTTACCTCGAACTGGGAGATCACGTCACCCGTTACGACACTTACGACGATCTTGATGTCAGGGTTCACGGAGGTCTCACCTACATGGGTCGGCTGGAGTTCGCTTCGATAGAGTACCCGGACCTCAAAAAGTTCGAGTTGTCTGTGGGCTTCGACACCGCTCACGCTGGAGACCTTGTCCCAGGTCTGGTTCTACTCATGAAAGGTAACTATCTTCAGGATAGGGACACGTACCGCGATTTCGAGTACGTCTTTAATGAGGTCAACGACTTGTCAGAGCAAGTCGCAGCGCGATTGCGGAGTTGAGGATCATCTTGTGAAGCTCTATGGGTAGGCAATAACCTCCCACAATGGAGACACAGAATGAAGATACAAAAGATCGCACGCAGGGTGGCTCTCAGGAGGTACCAAGAATGGCTCGACAGCAGGACCTCCGCATGGTCCCTGCCAGAGGACCCTCAAGTCCTTCCTGATATGAACTCTCAAATGTCGAGGATTCTATTTGACAGGAACCCTGAAGTTCGAGAGGATAGGGTCCTCAAGCCTACTGAGTATGGCCATTCAGACATGATCCCTGAAGAGGTCAAGAGACCTAAAGACTGAGACGACACATGCAACTCCTCGCCCCACAAGACATGCTCGACACGTTCGACACGTTCGGTGAGGGAGAGATGCTTTGGGACGATCCCTTGATCGGGCAGCAACTCTATGTAGAGGTACTGCCCGATTCTGTGTTTTTGGACCAAATCGGCTATTACAACGCTGCTTGGCTCTCAGACGAGTCCAAGTGCGTGGTTCGTGATAGAGGCGAGCAGACTCAAAGGAAGTCGTCTCTCGCACACGAATACGTTCACTTTCTTCAAGACCTACACCCTTCGGGTTCGTTTGGGCTTCCTCCTAGGAGACTGCGCAACGCTAGGGAGGTTCACTACTATCTCAAAGACAAAGAGTTCTACGCGCACATCGTGCAGGACCTCATGAGGATGGTAGAGACCCTTGAAGAGATCCCCAAAGAAGACCATACGCTCGCGTTCGCTTACTTTGTGGGAGCCGTCGGTCGGCTCTCTTTGTACGAGGGCCTTAGAACAATTCACGGGGATTGTGCGTTAACACATATGAGGAAAGCAAGGCGGTTAGAACCGTCGACGTTCCTGCTGAACTTGAAGTGGCACCACCGACAGAAGTGGCGCCATGCCGTGAAGAAACTGGCTACCTATTTGCCTTGAAGGAGTACACAATGAGTGAGATGAAGAAATCAGCCTATCGCATCACTACCAAGATGCTTGAGGAGATGATCACCGATTATATCAAGAAGCATGAGGGCAAGAATGTGGAACACGTTCACGTGACGCTTGACGTTCCTACTGCCAGGATTGACAGTTGCAGGCAAGATCTTCTTTCTGGGGGTAGCCTACACGTTCTTACCGTCACATGGGACGACTGATGAATAAGAAAAAAGCCTTGCAGCGAGAGCAAAAGAAGCTGTGGACTCGTCTGGAGGAGGGAGCCTTGAAAATTCCCAGGGGTTCAGCGCTCGTCCTGACGATGCCAGATGACAAAGTGATCGCAACCCTGACCTACCTGGGTCAGGGGCTCCCTAACATCCTGATTAAAGAAGACACATGACCCACAAAATGTACGAACTGATCGTCTCTGACATCGACAGGTGCGTCGATGTGGTTAAGGCAGAAGTTAAATCAGGCTATTGGCCCTCTCATATGGGCAAAACCCACGAGGTCATCGTCTTTTCTGATGAGGAAGGTACGATTTACGCCCAGAAGGGTCGGAAGCTGAAGCCGGGCCAGAAAACGCCCGTCATACGGAAGAAGTACCCCCCTCACCCCAACACTCAACTCTACACGGACGATGCCACCAGGACGTCCACATGCGAAGGGGATTCTACATGATGACGCAGGAAGAGTACGTCATAAGGGTCGAGGACATTGACTTGATCGCAGACCGAGTAAAGCGCCGTGCCAAGAGTAATCCCTATCATGTATCACACACCCATGTTATAAAGGTTGTCTGGTGGGATGCCGGGGGTTTTGCCACTACCCGCAAAGGACGGAAGCTCAATCCTGGAGAGAAGCCTAAGACGATTCGTGAGTATCCTATCCCGCCCTCTTTGAGACTGCTAGGTGATTCGCTTGACGAAGATGCCTATGATGACGAGTGACCTCCGCCCAAGGAATTTATAATGTCAGAACGTTTGCCACCAGAAGAGCACGCTCGACTTACCTACCGCATCGAGAACCGTCTCGACCGCTTTGTGGAGCTTATGAAGTCTCGGATGCACGCCAACATCTCCAAGGGAGATTGGAAGGAAGACCCTCCTGCTGGAACGGCTCTAAAGCTCGTATCGCACGTAGGTGATCTTGCTTCTGACCTCTTGGGAGAAGGGGTCGGAGGGGAGGTGGGAAGGTTGCATCGCTGTGTATCTATCGCCAACTTCGCATTCATCCTAGCAGATAATCTCTGTGGACACCTCTTCACCGACCACGACACCAAGGAAGATGATGACGTTAGACAAACCTGACCTCCAGTACACCAAAATGGATGCCTCCCCGAGTGTGCATCAAGCCGTAAGAGACGCTGACCCCGATCAAGAGATTCAGGTCTATTTCAAGGTGAACAATGTCGAGGCGCTGTTCATTGATTGGGACGACCTCACAATCACCTCTCGTGTCTGGACCTCGAAGGTTACCATGTTCACGGGCGCCGCGAAGGTGAAGGACCTTGAACGTTTTGAGCGAGACGACAGCGTGATCAGCTACTCCGTCACGTCGATATAATCAGACCAGAAAACACTTGACGCTAAGGTTCGGGTACGTTACTATGCCGCTACGGTACAGAAACGTATCCGAACCTTTTTCATGGGGGCTAGACCCCTCCAACAACGGGAGACTATGATGTCAGAGAAGAAAAGTAAGATGCTGAAGCTCGCGGTCGTGATGATTGCGATGTTGGTCTTGCAGTGGGGTCTCACCTCCTGCGACCGAGACAGTACGGATCACCTCTACCATGAGTGTGACGCAGAGGTCACCACGACCAACATTGTGGGGGCACACGACCTCGCGGGTGAGGCTCAAGACGTCATCCTCGTGGACTTCGACGACGACCTCTCACACACGGAGGTGATGGTGATCTCGGAGGCCATGGGTCTGGACCTCCAGCCTCACACGTCCGAACCCATCATTGACAGGAACCTCTACCTCGGGCGGGTTCCAGAGGGAGCCGTCCCCAAGATGCGTTCGCACATTCTCGCGCACTTCGATAGCGTGCAGAGCGTGGATGAGGAGCACATGGTCAAGGCGCTCTTGTGGGAGTCCAACGATCCCCTGCGTCAGTTCCAGTGGCACTTCGACCAGATCTCTCTAGGAGAGGCTTGGACGATGTCCACGGGTCGAGGTTCGGTGGTCGCCGTCATTGACAGCGGCATTGCATTGGACCATGACTCGCTGCGAGACCCTGTTCAGGATCTTGAGGGTACTGCCCGTGTGGAAGGGTATGACTTCGTGGACAACAGTACCTTCGCATGGGACGGCGGCGGTCACGGCACACACGTTGCGGGTACCATCGCGCAAACCACGGACAACAAATACGGTGGAGCGGGTGTTGCTTATGGTGCAAAGCTCATGAACGTTCGAGTCTTGAACAGTCAAGGTTCGGGCACGTCCGCCAACGTGATTGCAGGCATCTACTTCGCGGCAGACCACGGCGCTAACGTCATCAACATGAGCTTGGGTTCGCCGCATGGTTCGGATGCGGAGCAAGAGGCAGTGTCTTACGCCCGTCGAAACGGTGTCACCGTTGTGGCAGCAGCGGGTAACTCCGGCAAGCGTCAGCCTAGCTATCCTGCGGCTCTTGAGGATGTCTTCTCCGTGTCAGCGACTCAGTACGATGGACACACGACGCCCTACTCTCAGTGGGGTCCCAAAGTGGACATCGCTGCGCCGGGTGGTAACACCAAGCTCGACCAGAACAAGGATGGCAAGCCTGACGGCGTGCTTCAAGAGACCGTAAAGTCGCAGGCTCCCACTGAGCACATGTTCGCGTTGTACCAGGGAACCTCGATGGCAGCCCCTCACGTCGCAGGTGTGGCCGCTCTCATCAACCAATGGGGAGTCACGCACCCAGACCGTGTGGAGATGTACCTTGCTCGCGGAGCCGATGAGACTCGCTTGCACAAAGATGAACCCTCGAAGGAGTCGAACTTCTTCAAGCTCGACGACAAGGATGAGAGACCTTCGACACTTCCTGAGAAGGAGTTCCGTGAGCGTTACGGTGCGGGTATCATTCAGGCTGACAACGCTGTCACAGCCGCAATCATGGGACCCGGACTACTACGCCTTCTCCTCGCCTTGGGCCTCTCATGTCTACTGTTCGTCTTGGTCCGTCAAGAGAGCCTTCTTGAAGCGAACACGAAGCTTCTGGGAACCTTCGTCATCTCGGCAATCGTAGGGTCAGCCGGTCTCTTCTTCCTCCCCTTCCTCGTCCCTGGGATGGAAGTCCCGGCGATCGCCTTCGCGGTTCATTTGGCCGCAACCCCAATGCTCGCATGGGATTGGGTCTTGCTTGGGATTGGTCAGACTCCCCTCCTCGCAAGTGCGTTGATTCCTCTCGGACTCGTGGTTCTGGCCCATCACCTCAAGTTCGTCAAGTACCTGTGTGCGGGTCTCGCGGTGGGCATGGCAGCCTTCCTCCTGGGTGAGATGATCCTACTCACAAGTCCTCTTCTGTGGATTCCTGGAGGAGATGTCGTGGCTCGTGTGTTCTACCTTTTGAACGCAGTAGTCGTCCTCGCTGCGACCTTCCTGAGCCTTTCGGGTGACACAGAGCCTGTCCCCGAAGACTGACCACTAGCTACTAGCTACTACCACCTCGGAGTGAGTGACACCCGAGGTCACTCACTCCGAGGTGATTCTGTGTTCAAGAAGTTGTACAAAACATTCATCGAAGCACTTCGATTGGAGTCCTGTCTTCCTCAGACGGCATCTTTTTACAGGGTCATAGCGCACGTATTGCTCACAACGGTACTGATATATCCCATGATCCAAGCCCTCAAAGGGACCCCTCTAGTTGTGTTGTGGGTCGCTTTGTGGGCTTTGTTCGTGTCGTTACTTGTCTATGTCTTCATGCCTTTGATGCTCTTCCTGAGCCGTTACGGTTGGGATTGGGAGACGAGCGACTACTACGCCGTTCGTAAGAAATGGTGGAACCGACTTGACCACATTCAATCCCCTATTGTGGTCAAGGAGTATGAGATGGATTACCTGCCGGAAAAAGATGCCTACAGTGTAGGCTTCTACATGTCCCGCTCAATGGTGAAAGACATACAAAACATGGCCTCAGATTACGATACCGATCTAGCGGGAGTAATTGACCAGGGTCTGGGGGTTTTGAAGTTGCAGAATGACGCTCGGCGTATGAACACCGAGGCGCTTCTCATAGCCACACATGACCAAGCCTTCACCCAACAAGGGAAAGGCGGTGAAAAGGAAAGCACATGACTTTAGACGAGTTCAAGACTCTCGACCCACAACGGGCCATTACAGTACGCTTCGGCATGATGGACACGGAGGAGGGTAGCGTAGACTGGCAAGATCACTACAGCGACGTCCGTCTCTTCATCTCCGAAGACTACAAGACTGGAGAGTGGCTTATCACACCCCTGTCCCTCGACGGAAGGCCCATGGGGTTTAATCTGGACGGACACGACGAGCCCGAGGAGTCTCGCGGTATCTTCGCTTCAGGTACGACGCCCCATGTCATGCAGGTAAGGTGCTTCCTTGAGCCCAGAGCGCTCGTGGACATCGCTGAGGGATGTCTTGAAGGCGTGTACGCTTCTGTTGAAGACGGCATGGAAGCTGAGTTCATGTTCTACGAGGACCTCTCCAAAGCAGGTAAGATCTTCGTGCAGGCTGTAGGAGCTTTCCTGATCGAACCGAGAAACGAGGACATCATCCGGTCCTTATGCACCTTGATGGACTGAACCTATGCTGACATCCTTGAACATATTGGCGGCGCGCCATTTCCATGAGAAGTTCTTCTCTGAATCTACTTTGGGGCGTGAGTCGTCCAGGCTTGTCTTGTACCAGTGTGAAAAGCCCGCCTTGTACCTTGAACGGGTTGATGATGTGTGGTCTATGAGTTTGGAAGGCGAAGAAGGACCCTTCCTTCGAAGCGACGTGCTAGATACGTTTTCGGCTCAACTCGTAGCCTCCAGGTGGCGGACCTACGATGCGTTACATGAGGACACTGCCGCGTGTAGGGACTACCTCTCCAAGTTGAATGAAGTTAACCCCCATGTGACAGAGCTTGGGCACGCCGATCGGGAGTTCTACTTCAACAGAGCGGCCTCTGTTGAACAGCCTGTAGCCCTATTCCAGGTAATCACCCACGCACACGACGGTGTCGGGGAGTTCCAGTTCGTCTTCTTCAAGAGACAGCCTCCAAAGGCGGTAAAGATCTTCCTTGATGGCGCTTATCATATTGAGCGTCTAACGTTAGACTCGTCTGTGTGGTTAGAGTTCACGGAGGTCTTCAATTAAAGTCATCATAGCAGGAAGTCGAGACTTCCCCCGAAAGCTAAGGCAAATCATTCCGGTTGCCGTAGACCTGTCAGGTCTGGACTTGACCGAGTTGGTATCGGGTACAAACGGCACGAGAAACTTCAAGGGCGTCGTGATAAAGGGTGTAGACCTTCTCGCAGAGGAGTGGGCTGAGGCTCATAATCTTCCCATAGATCCTTATCCTGCCGACTGGACCACCTACGGTAGGGGCGCCGGACCCATCCGCAATCGTCAGATGGCGTTTGAATCTGGCGCAGAAGCTCTCATTGCGATATGGGATGGTAAGTCTACTGGGACCAAGGGCATGATAGAACTGGCACATGAAGCCGGTCTTGACGTTCACGTTTACCTCCTCAATGGACCTCGTATGATCACCTTGTCAGATATGGCTCGAATCAAAATCCTCGAACTTATGAAGCTGAACGACCTACCCTCGGAAGGTGGGGTCAGGCTCGGAGTCAAGTCAGGTGGATGTTCAGGACTTTCCTACGTGTTGGACCTTGTAGAAGGCCCAGAAGAGAACGATAGGGTGTTCGAAGACGGAGACGTCAACATCTTCTGCGACCCCAGGTCTTACCTGTACCTAAAAGGGACTCAGGTTGATTACCTTGGCTCTCTGACGGGTGGAGGCTTCAAGTTCTCTAACCCCAACGCCAAGAGATCTTGCGGATGCGGTACGAGCTTTACGCTATGATGACCTCAAATCCAGATTGGACCTTTGACCACAAGGTATTCAGGACGTACACTGTACGTGGACTACACGTTGACTGCCCCGATGTGGGCCACAAGATACGTCGTAGATTGGAAGGCGTCAATGAGGTCTACGAGGTGTCGTCTATTCTGTCCTCAGACCCCGCGCGTAATATGTGGGAGGTTGAGGCCGTTTTAGTATCGGTCGAGACTGAAGTACCTTTTCAAACCCTACAAGGAAGTCCTAATGACTGAGTTCAAGTTCAAAGTTAATGAGATCCTATCAGGAGGACCGGAGGATACCGGTACAGTCCTTAAGTTTGTCCCCAACTGGAAGATGTTGGCTTCGGAAGCGGGTGTCGAAATTTATGGCCTTGGGGATATCCCCAAAGTCTCAGATCGAATCCTCGTGGAAGATGATAACTGGATGACGTACTGGCGTGTTGTAGAAGTACATGAGTTGAATGAGCCGTCTAATTACCACTGGAGCGTCAAGGTAAGGCGTGGTTCTCACGCCAACCTCAAGGCGCTCTCAAGACTCAAAATGAGTGATACATGAAAGAGATTACAAGCGTAGAAGAGTTCGACCAGGAGATTCAGGCAGACGGAGTAACCGTCGTCAAGTTCTGGGCCTCATGGTGTGGACCCTGTAAAGCCTTTTCCCCTACTGTAGAAACCGTAGAGGAGCAGGTTGGCCCTGCTGTGAAGTTCCTGAACGTGAGCATCGAAGACCTCCCTGAGTTGTCGTCGCGCTTTCAAGTTCGTACCATCCCCATGTTGCTCTTCATGAAGGGGGGTGAACTAGTTGACCAACAAATCGGGACCGTACCCGCTCACCTTATTCGTGAAAAGATTGAGGCACACCAATGAACATCGAATGGAAATATGTCGAGGCTACTGAGGTTGACCCAACTTGGGGTACTCTTGGTCAACTGCTTGCGATTGAAAAGTCCTACTGGATGCTTGATCTAGGGCTTCACACTGCTTTCGTTTACATTGATGAGGCGGCATCGCACGTCGCTTCGATGTTGGAGAACATGTGAAGAAAGTCTCCCGAAAGCCCAAGGCACATATACTCGTCTGCACCAATCAACGTTCCGGCAGGAAAGTATGCTGCGGGGGACTGGGTGACGAGATTTACCTTGACTTGAAGACGCTCATCCAAGATAATGAGCTTTGGGACATATGGGTCACACAGACTTCATGTCTAGGGTGGTGTTCTCTTGAAGGCGCTACCTTGACCCTCTATCCCGAAGGTGATTTCTATCAAGGAGTGACCTCCGCTGAGGAGGTGCTATCAAGGGTGAGCGATGTTTTCGAGAACGATGATTCAAGGGACCCTGACCAGGAAGGGTAAGGGTTTTGACCGTAGTGAGTTTGGATGCTTCTCGCGTCTGCCTCACGCAGGAAGACCTTTTCGAATGTACTGTGTTGCCGCGCCCGCTGCGGAACCTGATGACGTACAAGAGTTGATCACCACCAAAGTGGTGGACGTGCAAGTAGACAAGGGGCTATACAGGTTCGCGACCTCTACAGGCTCAAAATATGAGCTGAAGCTAAACTTCTCTGGACGTCGGGCTTGAGTTGAAGTATAAAGACCCTTCTGAATCATCAGAAGGGTCTTCCTGCGTGAGGTATCTATGACAGAAGAGTACAGACATACAGACTTTCAAGAAATGATGAGCGCAGCAGATTGCTACCGTAACATTTGCATCGCTTATGAAGCTTCAACTCGCAGCACGAGTGCCATCCTGCTCCTTATTCTGGGCGGGATAGGATTCATTGGTGTGTGGAACATTTGGTTCCTGTTAGTCATCGTCCCCCTCTCGATAAACGTGTTGGACGGTGTATTGTCGTGGTGGAGATTTAGGAAAGTGTTCCGCGCGATGAAGCAGCCGTTGTACCGTGCGTTTGAAGGTCTCAAGGAAGCTAAGTTCTACTCAACCTGTCAAGAGGAACTCTGGGAGATCAACTTGATGGGGATGTTCGGACCCGATAAAACCAAGATCAGAAAGCTAGAGTCTGGTACTGAGGGTTTTGAGGCGCATCTCTGAAGAGAGCCTTGTCGACCAGACTCCAGTTGACGCCGAATTTCGTCCCGTCCCACACAAGGAACTTCCTCCCTACGAGCCACAAAAGACGTCCTGCGAGCATGTAGGGCATGATGGTATACCCAATGCCGAACAAGCTACCGGAGAGCGCTCCAAGAGCACTTTCGGGCAATGTGGCGAGCAAGTCTGCCAAGCTCATGTTCCCGGTGAACCCTGCGACGAGACCTGACATCTCCCAGGATAGTTCGTCCACGTTGATCCAAATGAACGTAAACGCTGCGGCAAGAGCGACCCTTCGGATATTGGGCACGTGCTTCTTGAGGAAATCGTCAACGACGTTTGCGCGAGGCTTGACTTTCTCGTTGAACCAGTCAGCGATGCCTGCTCCTACTGCGGTCCTCTTGATGAGATCGGTCAAGGTGGGAAGCTCCGAGGGTGTGGTCAGGACCATGCGAATTTGAGAGAAGGTTGCCTTGACCGTCTTCGCGCCCGACTTGATGAAGTTCTTGATGTTCTCGGGAGTCAGGTCCCCTATCATCTTGGATAGCTCCTTGACAGCCTTGGGATTCGCAAAGATACCTTTGAAGCGTTTCAACGCTCCTCGTGTCTTGGACCATGCCTCCAAGACATCCTTGGGTACGAGGCCCTTGAGCTTTTTGATCGCACGATCGAAGATACCCGCAGTGACGAACGCCCTCAAGTTCTCAGGCTTCGCCCATTGATCTCGGAGAGACGCAAGCTCTGTGTCCGCTGTACGGTGAGATCTGATGGATCTCGAAGCCAAGAGAATCTCTTCGTCGAGGAGCACACGACTTGCTATGGCTCGACTTACTTCTTGCATTTTATCTGGGGACATGATATAACTCACCTTGAAGGGTTTCATGATGAGTCTCTTTCACAAAAACTCTCTCACAAGGATTACCCGTGGGCATGAACTTTAATGTGGCTCTACTTGTCGGCATCAAGGTCGACTACAACAAAATGATCAAGACGGTAACTACTTCCACAGAGGTTACGTGTCCCTGCGACGTGGAGTCTGAAGACCCTTTTTGCTCGAAGTGTGGGAAGAACCTGACGCCCACGACGCGGACGTATACTGTGTGGGACTTTAACTCCTTCCCTACCCCTCTCGCAGACATCTTGAAGACGTCTGGGGTGGAGCCTGTAGAAGCGTTCTACGAAGACTCCTGGCATCTTTACCCTGAGTACGCCAAGCTCATGTGTTTCGGGGAATTAGACCAGAAGTTCATCGGCTATTGGATGGACTCTCTCTCCAAGTATGATGGTGACGAAGCGTTCTCTGCATATTCAATGGAAACTCTACTTGACATCACATCGAAGGTCAGGCAGGATTTGGGGGAACTCGGATTCGACGGCGATCCTCAACTCTATGTTGTGTCTTATTGGGCATGAAAGGCTGAACGATGAAAGACGAAAAAGGCGACCTCTTCAAAGCGTTTGAGAAGGCGGCTGAGAAGGTTCTGGAGGCCCGTAAACCTGTGGTTCTTCGACTGGACGGCAATAGCTTTTCTAAATTCACCAAGAAGCATATGGTCAAGCCTTTTGACGAGAGGTTCGAGCACGCCATGAATGCTGCGTGTCAGAGCGTCATGGAATACTGCTCTGGTAGATGCTTCGCCTACGTGCAGAGCGATGAGATCACTGTCATCCTCCGAAATGACCAATCGGAGAAGACGAATCCGTTCCTGGCGAACCGTACCCAGAAGATCGCGTCTCTGACGGCGGCGAAGGCTTCCGTGGCGTTTAACCGCTCTCTGAGAGAGCAAGGTATGGAGGTGCCTGACCAAGTGTTCGACTGTAGGGTGTTCACCGTCCCTACTGAAATGGTGAACGCTGTGGTAGCTTGGAGACAGGAGGACTGCTTTCGAAATGCTGTGAGCGGTGTGCTCTATTGGAAGCTACGGGACACGGCAGGTCGCAAGACTGCACATGCTTGGATGCACGGTAAAGGGACGGGTGATTACCTGGACAAGCTTGGTGAACTGGGAGTTACGACGACGGATATCGGAGAGCATCGCCTCCGAGGTCGTGTCATGCAACGCGAAGTGTACGAGGCGTTCAAGAGAGACTTCATGCCCCCGGAGGTTTTCCAAGAGCACCTGGAAAAAGGGCACATCAAAGACTACGATGAGGTCCAGAATCGTTCCAGGTGGGTGGTCCTTCCCAGGACCCCCCGCTTCGAGGTCGAACCTGAGTTCGTAGCGAGTCACCTAGAGGTCCAGATGGAGAAGTGATGCGTAGTTGGAATTACAGGGTCGTAGCACGGGTCGAGTACAGCGATTCGATGAGGCAAAAAAAAGTGAGGCCAGTTGCCCTCTTTGACGTGGCGGAAGTCGCGTATGAAGGTGACCTCCCTTCTGGATATGCTCAAGGCAAGAGTCTTTGCCAAAACAAGTTGTCTTATGACTATCTTGCAGAAGAACATGTCTCGATGCGTCAGGCATTCGATTACCCAACGTTGTGGTACAACCCGGATACCAACAGCCTTGTGGACGTCGAAGACTACAGGGGTCTCTTGAGCCGGTACGACCGTATCTTGGGTTGCCTCCTTGGGTGCGCTCTAGGAGATGCCATTGGCGCACCTCTCGAAGCACAGTCGGTGGGCGAATGTCGTAAGTACGTGAAAGACCACGTCTTGACCAATGACTATGAGGGGGTGCATCGTGCTCACCATAGTTTTGGGCAGGTTACTGATGACACCCAGTGTCTCCGTATTATAGCGCAGAGTTTCGACCATGAGGGATGGTTTCAAGGGGGCGCCTTCGCCGAACACCTCGCCAAGTTCCACGTAGAAAAGGGACTCGTGGGGTACGGTGTGAACACCAACCTTGCGATCAACACGTACCTCACCGAAGGTTTGCCTTGGCATGAATGCGGACGTCCTGACCCTGCGTGCGGCAATGGGGCTGCCATGCGAGCCGCTATCTTGGGAGTCGCCAACACCCAGTACGGAGAGTTAACCTCGTTCTCCAAGCTCGTGAGGGAGTCTTGTCTTTCAACTCACGCCGCAGAAGAGTCAATCTTCGGTGCGGAAGTTGTAGCAGGTGTGGCACGAGAGCTTGTCAATGACGGGGGGGATATCTTGGACGCCAGATCTTTGATGGTCCGAGTTCTCTTGGCTCTTAACCCTGAGTACGGAGGTCTTGACATTTATCAAGACTACATGTCTCTTTTGGAAATCTTGCGTATCCCAGACCCCGAAGAAAGAGACCTACAGGCTTCAGCTCTGGCGGACAGTCTTCAACCCCGTCCCACACGTTGGGGAGACGGGTTATCCCCCTACGTACGTCCCTCAGTTCTGTGGGGAGTGTACTCGATGATTTCAGAGCCTACGGACTTCACCAAAACCATTGCAAAGGCGATCTCTTGTGGGGGGGATGTAGATACCACGGCTGCCATTGCCGGATCTCTCTTCGGAGTCTATAACGGGACTGCGATGCTAGACCGTGACCTGCTAGGCCAACTGCATGACAGAGGGGAATGGCTCTTGACGGATTATATTGAGCTGGCCCACACGCTCGACCTCAAGATGAATAGGAAGCTAAAAAGCCCATGAACTCAGGATCATAGCCTCCTCCCCGGTTTAATTCAAAAAAAGGTGAAATTAGTCTTGACCAGCCCACCGTTATGGTGGCAATATGGCCTCACGTGATGACACGTGAGGCCAAGTTCTTCCCAATACGGGGAGACCAATCCAATTGTAGGGAAAACTATGACACGAAAATCGAACCGGTTTAATTTGGGCGGTAAGTCTCTCAACCAGATCATGAAGATCGTCACGGGCAAGGACGCTGATGCGTTCGTCCAGAGTCTTCTGGATTCGGGAGAGGCTGTCACGCGTCCCATCGGAGACCGTGGGGAGAACGGAGGCCACATTGGGATGGCGAGCGAGCCCATGAAGGCGATCACCGAACTCGTCGGCAGCAACATGGCAGACGCTCTCGCCGAGAGGCACATTCTCCAGACGGGCAAGAAGGGACGCTCCCCGCGTGAGATGGTAGAGCTTAGGTCGGGTCTCAAGGAAGGTCGATTCGAGAGGAAGTCGGTCAGCAACAAGGCTATTCAGAAGATGTTGTCCGAGGCTGAGGTGCATCTTCGAGGTCACATCAATACGGGAGAGACGCCCGACGACCTCACGATCGATGTCCGCGATTTGGGCGTCGGAGTCGCATACGATCACGTCGCTTCGACCCTCTGCGGGCTCGGCGGCGGGGGGAAGACTTACGCGTGGTATTTCGCGGGAGCATGGGGGCAGGGAGGTAAAGCCTGTCTTGTCTACTCCAACCCCAACGGAGAGGTGTGTCAGTTGATCGTGACGCGTCACTTCAACTCAGACGACGTCACGTTCACGTTCGTGGTTCGAGATCGTCGGCTGGGTGTCGCCAGAACCCCGATCTGGAACTACCTCGTAGACCCCACCACGAACATGCCGTGGAAGGTCACCGTCAGTTCCAAAGATGCCTTCGAGATCGGTACGCTCGTGCGCACGTTCGACTACCCGGTGGGAATCCAGGGTGCGTCGAAGCTCGGCTCGGGCTCGGGCGCCTTCGATTCGGCCCTTCGACGCACGCTGCCGGACCCTCTCAATCCCGTCACCATCCGAGACCTTCGTACCGCATCGAAGACGAAGAAGGCTTGGAACACGTACTTCAAGAGCAAGCGCGCTACCGTGCAGCACATGGGCTCGCTCCACAAGCTCTACACCGATCGCAAGGTAAACTTCTCCCGAGAGTATAACCTTGACCTTGGGGTAGGGTCGACGGCTATCATGCATGTGTCCGTGTTCAACCACGATGCGGACCCGTCCCACTTGGAGCGCTACACGAGCTTCGAGAAGCCGTTCCTGCTGGCACTGAACGGTCAGACACACGGTGAGTTGTCGAAGCATATCCTCACCAAAGACGTGGGTTACACGGCGTTGAACAAGAAGTTTTACGCTTACATTGACGTTGATGGCGTCTCGCTGGAGATGAAGAACAACCTCTTCTCTTCGAGTCGCGAGAGCGTGCGTCAGACGTCGGACCTTGCCCGTCTCAAGGCGAAGATCGTGTCCGTCCTCATGGGAGACCCGGAACTCCAGGCTCTCAACGCCGAGTATCGTGATCATAACTCCTCGAAGAGTGATAGCAACGAAGATGAGATGGTTCGGAACCTCCTGAACCAGTTCATCAATTCTCGCAGTACGCGTAACCCCCACGGGAATCGAAAGGCTCCCAAGGTCGGTGATCCTCGCGACATCGTGCCGCGTACCCCGATCGCGGTAAACGATCCTCCCACGCTCTTCGAGCTTCAGGGTGAAGTGTCGCGTGATGTCGTGAAGGGTAAGACCTTCCGCGTCCGCATCAACACCGATGCTCACCCGGCTCTCTTCGACAACGTTGGACGTACCTTCGTGGTCGACACGCCCTACTCTTACCTGACCTATGAGTCGTGCACGCGTAACGACGGCGGCTACAAGAGCTTCCAGTTCTCCGTTGCGGCCAACGCTCCCGCTGACGCCACCGCGACCATCACGTTCCTGTTGGACCCGCCCAACGGCACCGCGATGTCCGTTGAACTGGACGTCAATGTCAAGGAGCCCGAGATCAAGCCCCCCGAGGAAGAGGGTTTGCCTTTCCGGGTCAAGAACGTCGACAGCGAGGAGTTCTTGGAGGTCTTGGAGATGACGCGTGATGATGTCTCGGTGCTCAAGGTCGAGGCTCATGAAAAGGTGGTTTACATCAACCTCCTGAACCCCCTCTTCCAAGATCAGGTGGAGAAGTTCTCCGATGATGGACGCTTCACGAGCCCCGAGGATGTCGTCAAGCGCTTCCGAGCCCTCTACCGTACCGAGGCGATCGTCACGGCGTGGGAGGTGTTCACGGAGAACGAAGGCAGCGAGAACGATGTGGATCTGATGGAGCGTCTCATCCGCAGAGGTTCCAAGTGTGCCTTTAGCACGCTCAGGCGTACGGTGAAGACCTCCGAGGATCTCAGGAAGCTCGTGTCCATCGTCTGACACCCTTCAGACGCACCACAAAAAGCCCCCCGACCTATTCAAAGGTCGGGGGGCTTTTCTCTTTGAGAACCTAGGCACGTTAGACCTTTAGAACTCGAAGGTGATCGTGGGCTTCAATTAGCCTCAACATGTCAGGTCCTACTTCTCCTTTGAAGACCCCTAGCAATCCTTTGACTTCCACGAAGTTTTGGAGTACATTGGTCATTAGGACGGTCAGAAGCCTTGGATTCTGGATCGCGGACCCTTTGATCTCGACCAGAACCGGGGTGCTCTCATTCGTACGCATGTTTCGCTCTCCATAAAGGTTTAGGCTTGGGGACATACTCTTCCTCTAACTATATATAGCACCCAGGAGCCCAAAAATGAAAACCATTTCCGTGTTCGTAGGACCGTCAGGCGTAGGCAAGACCTCCATTTGCCGAGCAGTAGCGTCTCTTATTCCCAATGGTAAAGAGATCGTCTCGACTACCTCACGAGCCCCTAGGCCGGGTGAGGTCGATGGGGTGGACTATATCTTCCTGTCCAAGTCAGAGGCTCAAAGCAAGCTGGACAATGGAGAGTACATTGAGTATGTCGTATACGACGGCAACATTTACGGGTTCCTCAAAGAGAGCTTCGAGGCTGAAGGGAACCTGATGCTCGTGGCGGAGAGGCATGGGTTGAGTCAACTTCAAAAGTTGTTTGACCCCTCGGAGATTCAGAGTATCTTGGTGCTGCCTCCAGGGCTCGACGCCCTTGAAGCTCGCCTACGATCCCGCTCCGAAGTCCAAGACGAAGCTCTCATCGAACGACGACTTGCCAAGGCAGAGGAAGAGATCTTCGACGGTATCTTGGACTTCGACCACATCATCATGAACCGTGATTTGGAACACTCCATCAAGCTCGCTTCCTTCATGGTGATGAACTTTGGCTATTGACTCCGGCATCCTTTTCAGGTATAAGGTATACCTAACATCGCTCAAGTGAGGATTGCCTATGTTTAGTGATGGTAAAAGCGGGAAGTTTTGGCACAGGAAGAGATTGTGGCGTAAGGCGAGATGTCTTCCTGTAGAGAAGTTCTCTCTCCGAGAATTGTCTGTGTTGGACTGGTTCTCGGTGGACGTGAGCCGAAGGCTTCTCCAGTCTCTCATCAAAGAGGGAATCACAATTGCCCCAGCGCCTCCTATGCCTGTCATACTCGATTCGAGAGGCAAGGTGCTCGACGGCATTGACAGGATCATTGAAGCGGTGAACTTTGGGAGCACGGACATAGACGTCGTTCGATTCATTGAAGACCCTGCTCCAGAAGCTCAAATCTTCGACCTGGGTCCGCATGTAAAGATGGGAGGGAACTCCCTTATTGTGGTAGGTGAAGAAGACCGTCGGGCGTACTTCAATGTGTCCAGGCATGAAGCCAAGACACGGTACCGGATTGAAGTCCCTTCAGCGGACGACTCGCCTTCAATAGAGAAATTCACCTTTCAGACCCAACCCACGAGACATTGAGATGGTCAAGCAAATTATTGTCGTCCGCAAGGATCTAAACATGCGCAAGGGTAAGATGATTGCTCAGGGAGCACACGCTTCTATGGGATTCCTCTTTGAACTAGCCTCGTCAAGCGCTGACGGCGACTTCAGGACGACTCTGAAGAACGGAGAAGACTTCCTTGAGTGGTCTCAGAAGGGAACCGCAAAGATAGCTGTGGGGTGCGGAAGCGAGGAAGAGCTTTTAGACTTGTACAAACAAGCCAAAGATGCTAACCTCCCTGTGTATTTGGTGAGAGACACAGGTAAGACGGAGTTCCACGGAGTTCCGACTTACACCGCGCTCGCCATTGGACCGTCTCAGGCTTCAGCCTTGGACCCCATAACTGGACACCTCAAACTCCTCTAGGAAATAAAATGAAAGTTACAGCAGCTCTTTATCATCTCAGGAAGCAAGGCTCCGAGAAAGAGAACATCCTCATCACGTTCGGGTCTCAGGGAGAGGCTGATGCCTTCTCCCATCCAAGTTTCACCGAAAGCGTGAGTGTCTCCATCGGAGATGACGAGTGGGCCATCTCGGGACCCTTTCTCTTGGGCGACCTTGAGGACCTTGAGAAGGATGAGACGATCCTTCAAGTCCAGCAAGACGTGGAGTTCCAGATCTTGCCCGTTGGCGGACCCATCGAGTTCTGATGAAGATTCCTGAAACGTACCAAGGGCCTCTCCGTTACGTCCGATCGTACCGTTCCTCTGCTGATGCCCTTGAAGAGCGTCTACTAGAGGCTCTCACGGAACGTGTAGAGGTTAACGGAGAGGCTGTATCTCTTCATCTGGTCTTCACGGACTACGGTGATAAAATAGTCAGGTGTCTCCCCTACATAGGGCCAGACACCTTGGATCGTGCCCTTGAGTGGTACCACGAGTCTCAGGAAGGGTCTTTGATGAAGGCTGTCATCGGGAAGCCGAATGAACGCTTCGAAGAACCTCCTCCTACTGACGATTTTTAAGGAATCTCTTTGTACAAGTGGGGGTTTGATACCCACACACCAAATAGGAAGGTGCATCATGCAAGTCAACACGAAAGATCGCCGCAAAAGAAATGAACTCGACGCTTCACACGCCTCGATTTCCGAACGTCTAGCTCTCGTCGGGGACTGCCTTTGACCTCCCTTCCTTGAAGGGTCGTTTGAGCGAACTCGATGCTCTCCTCTCAGACCCTTCTTTCTGGACAGACCCTGACATCTCTCTATGTCAAGAACGTGGTCGTCTAGAGAATCTTCTGGAAGAACAAACACGTCTCCACGACTCACTCGAAGAATGTGAGGAGATGTTAGCGTGGGAAGACGAGCCCGATCTCTTCGAGGAGATCGAAACGGCTCTCTCTAAGTGCGACCAGTACCTCACCTCTCTAGAGGACTGGATCATGTTCCCAGACCCTCTCCACAAGAAAGATGCGATCTTGACCTTATCCGCAGGGGCGGGAGGGACGGAATCCCAACACTGGGTGGGTACCATGCTTCGTGCCTACACGCGGTGGGCTCTCTCTGAGGACTGGAGCGTTGAGCTTTTGTCCAGAACGCACTCCACGTCGGAGTCGGGGCTCAAGAGCGTTACACTCCGAATACGGGGCTCCTACGCATATGGAAAGCTCCGCTCAGAGCACGGGACTCACAGGTTCTGCCGAGTCTCCCCCTTTGACTCAAGCGGACGTGTACACACTTCGTTCGTGGGTGTGGACGTGATGCCCGAAATCGAAGAAGACTCCAGTGAAATCGTCCTGATTGACTCTGAACTGGAAGTAGCCACCTTCAGGTCTTCGGGTCCTGGTGGTCAGCACGCCAACAAGACGGACTCTGCGGTTCGTCTCAAGCATCTTCCGACAGGTATCGTCGTTTCGTGTCAGGAAGAGCGTTCACAGACTATCAATCGAGAGACCGCACGCAAGATTCTCATTTCCAAGTTGGAAGCTATCCGAAGAGAGGAAGCACAGCAGGCTCTAGACGCGCATCACGGCGCCAAGACACAAGCCGCTTTTGGACATCAGATACGCTCTTACGAATTGCATCAAAGCTCTTATATCAAAGACCACCGTACAAGACAGACTGTATACCAACCTGAAAAAGTGTTGGATGGTGATTTTTCCGCTCTATGCCGCGCGTTTCTTTTACGCAGAGCAGAGGGAGGTTTTGATTTAGGAGTATTGAATGAGAGTATCACATCCGAGTGACTTTTACATCCGCAAGTCTCCCCATAAAGAAATTTGGATGATGTGCGATGCAGATGATGCGGACGAGATCAAAAAAGTCGACTTCTCGACGCAGTACAACTCCAAAGGAGTTATTCTACCCAACACCCCTGTCCGTGGCCTAAAGGTCTTGGGAACCCCCTCAGACGCGAAGAATCTTTGGGTAGATATCGAAGATCCCAGAGGGTTTGTGGTGAGAGTCAGGTTGGAGCACTACTGGAACCTGATCAAGACCTCCCAATCCGAGACAGGGGAGATACTTGACCCTTGTGTGTGGATGATCCAGGGACCCTACGCGGTCCCTATGAGTCTTCACTCTGCGGATTACCTCAAGCATGTCAAGCTAGAGTACCTTCAAAGTCGTAGGATTAAGCTTCGGAACCTCAAGAGAGGTCACACAGTCACCTTGCAAGACGGGTCTGAGGTTATTTACCTGGGTCTATTTCGTCTTGTACCTCTGGCACGTGACATGTCTTATCGAACCAAGAGTTTCACGCTTGGGAATGTCATTAAACGGTATCTTTACTACAACGTGAAGGAAGAGTGCCTTCAGGCGTCCACAACGCTCGATGTGTCAGAAGTGGTTGACAACAGCACGATGACACTGGAGGAGGCTCATGAATTCGTCCATTCGAAACCCTTCACGCAACGGGCATGGGAGTTGTCGCAGATAGCGTACATGGCTCCTGTTAAGTTCAATTCAGACGAGCTTAAAATCGAAATAATAGAAGAGACTCTGACGCAAGAGATGGTGCTGACCCGTACACTGACCTTCTTCAATCCAAGTACCTTCTCTCCCTACTACAAGTTGACGGACTGGCGTAACCCGAGACGACAGTTCGATTACGTAAAGAGCCTCAATGAGAGTACCCTGTTTTTGAACATGGCGGTATCCTCAACCTCCCCTTTCCGTCTCACCATGGAAACCAACGGCGCGTTTGAGGTTGGAGCGCCTCCTTCCAAGACCGCTTCATTTATGAAGGTAAGCGTGGGAGACAGATTCCCCGCTCTTTTGTCAGGACGCCTACCCCGCTAACCTATCTATAGCTAGGCTTGTCTGAAGACCAACCTCAAGTCAATTCAGAAGAGGACCTCATGCGTGAAGTTTTGCTCGCGACGGGAGCTACGATTACCGTCACCCTGATTTCCACTGTAACAAGTGGCCCTCTCGCGGGCATCGTTCCAGCAGACATCACCCTGTACCTTCGAAAAGCAGTGGGGTCACCTGTAGAGAAGACAATCACCACGTCTAACTTCCGTGAAGTCGATGGTACCAATTTGCCGGGAGTCTATGAGATAGACTTCACATCTTCGGACTTCTCCCTTCCCGGTGAACTTGTCTTCGTCATTGCGGAGAACGGGGGGGTTAACTTGGAGCAATACACCGAGACCATTCGGGTTGGGGAGCTGCATCCTGACGTGCAGGAGCGCTACGCCCTCACTCAAGTGTCTGGAGTAGACAAGACCTTCACTCTCGATGTGAGAGTGGGAGGAGCTTCTTTGGAGGGGCTTAACCCTTCTGATTTTGAAACCGACTTGACCCTTAACGGGGTTTCTGTCACCAATACCTTGTATGACTCTGTCTCCGGTTTGGGGCAGGGTCTTTATGCGTTCACTGTTCCGGGAGTGCTCGCGTCGGATGCAGGAGACCTTCTCTTGCGTGTACGACCTTTTGAGAACATTACCCCCGAAGCTGATGGCATGGCGACGGGAAGCACTTCGGCTCAAGCGGTCTACGCTGTTGCTGGAGCACGGAACCAAACTCAAGTCTTGGTTGCAGACTATCTGGTCAATGATGTCATCCGTATTTCAACCGATAGAGGTGAGACGTTTGATCCTGTGGCCTATAGGTCTGGGGGGTTTACCAAGCGAGCATCGGGCGTTGACGGAAATCCTTCTGACCCCCTTGTGTACGTGATCTCATGCTGGGAAGCTTCAAATAGCGTTGCGTTCTCATACTACACGACAGATGGGGGAGACACCTTCACCGAAGCCTTCGACTTCCTTACTCAAAACGTAGTAAGCACTGGCAAGGTTGCCCTTGAGCACGGTGGCAACGGATACTTCATGTTGGCCGAAGGTGGGACCTCAAACACGTTGGTGTTTCAGGGTTCCTTGGTGGCAGGTGCTCTTGTCACCACCAACACGTTTGGGGCGAACGTGCTACATAACGATGTAGCTTTTCACAAGGCTTCGACAGCGGTAATCGTGGGAGAGGATACGGGCGTGTCGGACATCCAAATCTACTCAGGGGTTAACTTCGGTGCAGCTACGACCGTCCCGAATGTAGGTATTCTGCACGGCGTAGACATGGTTCGTGGAGGTTCTGAAGGTTGGGCAGTGGGGGCTGGAGGTTCTGTCCTCTACACTACGGATGACGGGGACAACTGGGTTGACCAGTCTGCCAACATCGCCGCTGTGACCGATTTGAAAGGTGTATACGCTATTGACTCCAACACGGCTTATGTAGTAGGAGGTTCTGGGGAGATTTACCGCACCGAAGACGCAGGGGCTACATGGTTCGTCCCCCCTGCCGTAACGGAATTTGGGGCCTCCGACAACCTCGTGAGCACGTACCTCTCAGACAACACATTGTTCTCGGTGTCTTCGGCTGAAGGCGTTCGTTACGAAGAAGGGAAGTTCTTCAATCAGTTTGATGCAAGCCTAGCCCGCATCGAAGTGGTAAGTGCGGCACCTACTGTCACCCCAGAAGATGAGATCAAAGCCTACCTCAACGCGGAGTTGCCACGTCTGAGAGGTCCTGTTACAATCCCGGCAGACACAACGCAGACCGTGAGTGCCTACTTCTCCCTGGACGGCGAGGCCAATACAGGGGTTGACGGTGCTACCCTGACTTCCTTACTATTCAAGGCAGGCGTTCCAGCGGTAAACACCATCAACACGACCGTCACCGAACTGAACCCTTCTCTCTTCCCTGGGTGGTATACGTTTGATCTCGGGGTCGGAGACACCAACGTTGAAGGTGACCTTGTTGTAGATTTACGTGGTGAAGGAACCTCAATTTCGGGAGCCGACCAGACTGTCCCTGCAACAGTGGGAACTCCTGAGAGAGGGATCGGCGTCTACGCAAAGAGCGAAACCGAAGCGTTTATTTGCATCCGAGAGTCTTTCGGAGGCGAACGTCCTCTTCAAACCGCAGACGGTGGGACAACCTGGGTTCAAAATGCAACGTCGACGTATTCCAGTGCGGATGCCGTAGAGGGTGTCGAAGGTACAGACTTCCTGTGCTTGGGGACCTTTGACTCGGGCGTTGCGTATGATTACAGTGACGACTTCGGAGTCACGTGGAATCAGGCTTTCGACAATAGCTTTAGTGTCTTCGACAGCATAAATCATATGTCGGCGGTTAGCACAGACTTGGTGTATGCGACCGCAGGCTCCTACGTTGTGCTCTGGGATCGTATCTCTGACGCTGGAGAACTCGTCCCTGTCTACGATGTCTTTGGAAACGGGGTAGGGTCTGGGTCGGAGAGCTTCACGTCCATATACGGGATTGATGCTTCGACTGCTGTCGCGGTTGGCGTCGATTCGACCTCTCCCTTTATTGCGCGTAGTACAGATGGAGGCACCTCTTGGACCTCCATTACGCCGGGTACAGCGGTAACGGGGAGCGTCAATGATGTCGACTTTGTGGGTACAGTGGGTTGGGCCGTTGGCGATGGGGGGATTCTCCTCAAGTCTACTGACGGAGGAGCTACGTTCACAGATCAAACACCTCCAAGTGCTGCGAATTTAGAGGGAGTGTACGCCGTATCCTCCACGACGGCTTGGGCGGTAGGCTCCGAGGCTTTGATTTATACTACAGATGGTGGTACTACTTGGGCAGTACCTCCCGGAGGTCTTGCTGACCTCATGGCAGACCGTACTGGCTTTAGCATCAACGGCTCAGGCTCTGAGATTTGGATTACGGGTATTGACACGTCGGGATCGGCAGAGCCTTTCATCTTGAACATTGACTCGATTGAAGTGACATTCAATCCAGTCACTTTCCGCTTCTTCGTGGCGACGGGAGGCGGTGCTGTAGACTTGACACCCGTGACCGACTCACTGGATGAGATCAAGGGTGTTGGATTCGCAACTGGGACAGATTCTCTCATCCAACTGAGAGGGAATCAGGATGACATGGCGACGAGCCTTACAGACATCCAGGGTGCGACCTTTGACAACTCAACAGACTCCCTTGAGCAGATCCGTGATGAAATCACAGCTATGCAGGGTGCCACGTTCAACACTGTGGACGATTCGCTGGAGGCGATCAGCAATTCTTCCGCTACAGTGGATTTGACTCCGGTAACTGATGCGATTGCGGTGCTCTCTACAGACGTTTCTAATCTCACAGCGGATGTGTCGGACCTTTCCACGGAACTAGGCTTGATTTCTGCATCGGTAGCGCGTCTTCTGGGTCTCTCTCAGGAGAACTATCGAATCGTAGACCAAGCCTACGACTCGAACAACAAACTCACGACAGCAAGCGTCCGTTTGTTCGGCTCCAAGGCGGACACAGACGCCAACACCAATCCCGTCGCAGTCTATGCTGTAACGGCCACATATGACACACAAGGTCTCTTGGTTGACTACAAAGTCACCCGAGAGGTTTGAGGTAAGAGGTAGACATGGACATTCAGATTCAAGCTTCCCAAGGCGTGGCAAAAAGAGTCGCGATCCTAATTCGTCTCGACGACCTGTCCGATACAGTGACCGGGTTGACGTTTTCAGATTTCTCGCCGCTCTACGCTCGAAGAGAAAACTCGGCCCCCTTCACCGTGTCTCTTACAGGTGTGACCTTCACGGAGGTTGATGCGGTCAACATGCCTGGACTCTATGAGTTCACCATGGACGGGACCTTGTTGAATACCTTGGGAGAGATCGTGTTCTACTTCCCCAAGGTTGGAGGCTCTGAAGAGGTCATCGTTCGTGTCGAAGTGAAGCCTGTACTCGTGTCAGCAGACCTTTCTGAAGTGGTGACTGACCTGGACGAGATCAAGGGAGCAGGGTTTGATACCTTGACGGATTCTCTGGAGGCCACGCGCACGACTTTGGAGTCAGCTCTCACCACGGTGGGGGAGAACGTTATCCGTACTCTGGGCCTCTCGCAAGAGAACTTCACGATTACAGGTCAGGTCTACGACGCAGAAGGTAACCTGACTCAAAGTACCGTGACGCTCTATCCTTCACGTGACGACCTAATCCTGACTCAAAACGCGATTGCCACGTACACGATGCTTGCATCCTACGACGGTTCCAACCGTCTGACAAATTACAGCGTCCGTCTAGATCCTTGATCCTTTAGTTAGACGCCAAGATAAACCCCTAACACACGGACGATCCCAATGTCACTGAATTTCGTCATAGACCAAGCGGTCAACGTATCGATCATCTTGTCTGCGACAGGTGCTCCGGTGACGGGGCTTACCTTCGCGGACATCACCGCCTACGCTTCCAAAAACGGAGCCTCTCCTATCTTGGTGAGTCTTGCAGGTGCCATCACTGAACTGTCTTCGGTAAACATGCCGGGCATCTATTCGGTCCAGTTGCCCTCATCTCTTGTGAATACCCTGGGGGAACTCGTGGTCCACTTCGAGGGCGGTACGTTTGATACCTACCTCCTCCGAGCCTTCGTCTACGACGGCGTGTTCAACGAGATCAACACTAACACCTCAAGCAATCTATCTCAAAGCCAATCGAACGGCACAACCCTGGGAACGCTCTCGACGGCTGTCTCCAACGTTCAGACCGACGTGGGAACGATCAACACGACTGTAGGGGCGACGGATACCAAGGTTGACGCTATTCAGGGAGCAGGGTTCGACACCGGTACGGACTCTCTAGCGGCTCTCAAGGCTGACTTCGAGGCTCGTATCCCAGAGGAGGTCGTGAGACGCTCAGACCTCGTTAACGGGACAGGTAACATCACTCCTCCCACCGACATCGGCATCTGGGATGTTCTTGGTGACGGTACTGCGAGCATCTCGGATATGTCTCTTGATATCCAGAGGGTGTTAGGTCTATCCCAAGAAAACTACCGCGTGACGGGTCAGACCTACGACGCGAACGACAACCTGATCTCAGGGATCATCACGCTCTATCCTTCAGCTTCTGACTTGAACTCGAATACGAACGTCTCTGCGACGTACGTGATCTCGGCTTCGTATGACACGAGCAACCGTCTGATCGCCTATCAAGTCGCCAAGCAGTGAGATAACCCCGCATGAGCGCCAACGCCCTATCCAAAATCACGCTCGGTCGTGTTCAAGCCCCAACAGGGAACTCCGTTGTCACGGGAGGTTTCTCTAATCTTGGTGAGACTGTAGCACAGGACGCTCCTGACCTCTCGGGTGAGCTTGGTGTATGCGAACTCAGTTCTGAGGTGGGTTCATTCCTGCCTCTCCTCAAGAAGGGCGTGTGGCAGAACCTGGAAGCGAAATCTCTCCTCACTAAAGGCCACGTCTCCAACCCTTTCCTCCTGGCAAACCCTGACTGTCGTGTAGGAATCCTACAGACAGAGAACGGGCCTTTGACCAAGGGGTACGGAGACGCACAACTTGCAGGAGTTGGAGATGTCACCGTTCGTGTAGAGGGCGTAGACAGGGCCATCCAATTCGTGGAACCCACTCTGGGTATCATCGTCTTGGAGCAGAGCATCCAGCCCGGATCTGTTGTAGAGATTGACTACTTCTACACGCCAAACCCCTGCCTCCCCTTCAATGAGTTCAACAACTTCGGATACACGTTTAACAAGTTCGGCACATTCAATGTGTACTCGGGCTTGTTTGGCTTTGACGCGGTGTTTGGACCTTCCCCGGTCACTCCCCAGCCTTTGAGTCTCGGGTACACGTACACGGCATTTGACGCGGACTACTCGGCATCTTTTAACGACCCAACGTCGATGCTCTTCAATGAGCCCTCGAATGCGTTGACGATCCCCCCTCTGGAACGTGAGATAGAGCCTTCGATCGTGAACTTTGAGGGGAGCACGAGCCCTCTTGATGAAGGGTGGGAGGTTGTAGGCACAGCGCCCTTGGTTCCCTCTTTTGAGGAGTCTCTCTTCCTGGTCGAAGACACCTCCACAGGGGTAGACCTTCAGACCGCAGACCCTCTGATCTACAGACGAACTCAAGACCTGACCTTCGAGTACATCTCGACCCTTAACTTTCGCACCAAGGTCTTCAGTTACACCAAAGACGGAGACTTCACTGGAGTCAGTGCGGGTTGGACCTCTGAAGACTACCTGTACCAGATGTCCATGCTCGAAGTGGGAAGTGTCAAGATCATCGGTATGCTTGCGAAGGGGGGCGATGAGACTTCCTGGGAGAGCTACCGTGGTTTGACAGGGACAGTCACGACTCGTGTAGAAAACGGGACGACGTTCAACGATCGCATCGTGTTCACCTTCGAGCCCGGTCTCTTTGCAGGGGATCAGGTGTTCATCGAAGAGACGCTCTTTACGATTGATTCTATTGAACCTCAAGCCGCCGACCCGACTCTCTTTGACGTGTTGTTCACGGCAGACCTTGGCGCATTGACTGGAGGCGTACAGGTTTTTCGTGTCGTAGATTACACGTCCCTGTCGTCCTACAGAATCTTTCGAAGCGAGAGTGGAACCACCACGGTATTCACGGGAGGCAATCCTGCACCTCTCATTCGAATTGAAGATGTAGACCTCCCTCAACAAGAGGAAATCTACGATGTCTTGGAGCAGAACCTATTCTTCTTCGGTAGCACCTCCAAGCTCGCAACCTCCAAGAGCGGTTGGGACTTCTTCAGGTACTCGATTCAGCCGACAGCTTCGATTCAAACTGCCTCACGTGTGTTTGTCGAGAGTGAGTTCACTCTTCTCCCTGACGCAGACGTAACAGCTCCGTGGTCTCTCTTAGATGATCAAGGTGTCGCTCAGGTTATCGACGGAGACTTCCTGAACATTGAGCAAGCTGGACGTACCGACCAAGGCTCCTTCAGTTATGGTCGTATCGAGCCACTTCTCTCACGTACAGCGAAGGCAGAACTCGAAGCACGTTTGCGCGTCGACTCGTTCACGGCAGGATCTATCCCCGCGACCTTGACCTTGTCGGATGGAGTCAAGGATGTCACCCTGGGTCTATTTGCGGCAGCTTCCACGACGTCGGGGACAGACTACGGCACCTTCAGGGTCACTGAAGGTATTCCTGGAGTGGACCCTAACTCCATCCTCACCGAGGGCATCATCGCCCCTGTAGACACGTCCTCGGCTCTATTTGAGTACGCTGCGTCATACTCGGGCACACAAAGCTTTGAAGACGCTGGTTTTACGACCGCTGGATTCGATTCTGTAGGGAGCGCTTACGTTGATCACCATCAAGTGCTCACCAAGGCTACAGGTCTATTTGCGAATGCGACGCAAGACTTTACCCTCCTGACGCCCTCCAACGTCTTTACGAACTACGTCTTGGCGACCCGCTTGAGGTTTGACTCAGTAGAGACGAATTTCCTTGGACGCGCTCCTATTCTTGTGGGAGTTGATGATACTGAGTTCGAGGTCTTCTTCTCTTTTCTTGACGACACTTCCCTCACCGGGCTCGTGTTCACCAACAAGAATGGATCGATTCTCGCGGATTTGTTGGGAGACCCTCTTGGATTTGCATTCAACTGGAACGATGGGGAGTTCCACTCCTATCGTATGGTCCGGTCAGACGATTCGGTATCTCTCTTTGCTGACGGAGTGTTCTTAGGTTCTACCACCACCGCTGACATGCAGAACTCGCTCAACACAGAGCACGAGGTCCGCTTCGAACTTCTGGAAGAACAGATCACTGTGGCCGTAGATTACTTCCTTTCGCACTCGACAGAGTATGCCGACAGAAAGGTGGGTCTATACAACGGTACAGGGGACATCAGCGACCCCACGTCGTATGACACAGTAGATGCGGAGTTCCTCGGGACGTTCCTTAAGGTACGCATCTCAAGAGACCCGGCAGGTAAGACGCAGGTCTTCTTGAATGACGGTGCCTCTCCCAGCTTCGAGCGTCAGTACAGCGAACTTCCGGCTCGATTGAAAGCTCCTGAGCTAAATACCGACCTGGGATTCGTACGATTCGGCGCCACAGACCCAAGCTCTCTTTCGGAAAGCGTCTGGGATTTCGTACGTTACAACATCTCCAATGCTCGCGAACAACAACTCGCGTTGGAGCATTCCACGTTCAATGCAGCGTTCCCGATCACGTCGGCAGAGCCACTCTTCGACACGTCCGTGGAGGAGTTGACCCTCGCTTCGGATACAAATCAGACGATTCTCTTCCCTAACAAGGGCTTCAACGTTCGAAAGGTGCTGAGCATCACCTCGTCGGATGGGGTCATGCCGTACGACTTCACGTTCGATGAAGTGTCCCAGACTGCCACGCTGTCTGCCACACTTCCCCAAGAGCGTACGGACCTAATTGTCAGATTCTTGGTCAAGCCTCCCTACAGCAAAGAATACATCAAGAATCAAGAACCGGTTATCCGTCTCAACGACGGCACACCACCTTTCGAGCTTACGCAAGAGAGGACGCTGCTACAAATCCAAGAATTCATCGCGGAACTTGGAGACCTTGAAGAGGGTATCGACGGGGATGTCGACTTCACGTTTGCAGACGGTCGACTTAGAATTGCTTTTGAGGTGAACGAGGGTTCTTTCTATAACTGTCTTGACTTGGAGCGTCGTGAACTAGGCGGCACTGCTCAAGCTATCTTGTCACCTGCCTGTGACTCTTTGGGCTTCAGAGTTATTGACCTTGAAGGTTACGCCGACGTCTATACCATACCAGATCAAGCCCCTGACGGATTTGGAGACTACGGTAGTGCGTTCTACCTGGACCAACTGTCCACCACACTTGACAATGCTGAAGACAGGCTTGAGCCTTTCAGTGAAGCAGATGTCCAGGTAGCCTATGAAGATGTCTTCGAAGACACCTATGCAGGGGCTTTAGATGAGGCCCTAACCGGGGCTCCATTCGCGGTACTGACCTTCCTTGGAGGGTTCGTGTTGGATAGTACAGGTTCTTCCCTGGATACGTCAACTGACGAGCTTGATGACTTCACGACAACTGAAGTTCCCATTGATTATACAACGGCCATCAACTTCCCATGATCTTTTAGTGGGCGGGGTGACTGAACCACAAAGAGGTGTAGCATGATTCGACAGATTCGCAAATCTGCCGCGACGGTAAGAGACAGGCTGGTCGCTTATCTCGCGGAACTCCTTGACATTTCGGTCGGCTGGAGCGAGAAAGATTCGTACCAGGGACCCAAGGGAGAGATCTTCTATGAGATGCACGACGCTGTAACCGGCGCGCTTGTAGAGAAGGGTCACATTCAGAACGTCGTGACTCGTGATCTCTCGATTCTATTGGCACGTCTTGCCAAGGATTCGATTGAGCCCGCTCACGGTATCTTTGCGCTCGCCATGGGTACGGGAGACGTGGGTTGGGACCTCCAATCACCTCCAGCCGCCACGAACACGCAGCGCTCTTTATACGCTGAAATTTCCCGCAAGACGTTTGTGGAGACCAACTTCATCGACTCAGGTGGAGCAACCTCGGCGGTACCTACGAACATCGTGGATTTCTCGACTCAGTTCCTCGCTACAGAAGCGGTCGGAGCTTTGGTTGAGATGGGCCTCATTGGAGGGGATGTTTCAGATGATCTTCTCACTACGAATCCTGTGACTCCTGCCAATGGCGTGTTTGACGAGACAGAGGATGTTCGAGCGCAAGACACGCTTTGTAACTACTTGACGTTTCCGGTGATAAACAAGCCAAGTTCGGCGACGCTGCGAATTGTCTGGAGAATTTCATTCTAATAGACCCTACTGTTTCACCTCATGACAAGGACTGACTCATGACAGACAAAAACCTTGGTGCAAATTCGACGTACCTAGATCCCGAGGGAAGGTCCTTCGAGTCGGTCGTGTACCGTCAGGATGCTCCGGTCTCTAATGCTGAACTGAACCTCAACCAAGAGATTCAGAGCTTCGCACGACAAGAAGCCCTTCGTGCTAAGATGCCTTCTGGCTTTCTTACGGGCGACTTCTTCTCTAATGATATCACGAACTACACGTTCGGGACAACAGCGAACACTTTTGGGTTTGATGGTGAGCTTCTTGCTCACGTCAACGGTTGGGTGGTGCCTGTCGAGTACACGAACAGCAGCACTGCGAAGACGAACCTCTTGACCTTGGACGCTCCTCCGGTGAACCTTGGTACAGTGGCGGCGGATTTCGTGTACCTTGAGGTGTGGCGCGCGCTCGTGGAGATTGACCCCTCAACGGACAACAAACCCTCTGCAACTCAAATCTACCGACATGGTAACGTCCTGAGCGATGCAGCGACGTGGCTCGATGATGATCTTGGGGACAACCCTGTGGTCATCGCGAACCCTGGACTGGAGACGACACGTCGTGTTCAGATTCAATACGCGCTACGCACGACACGTCTCGACTCCAACGCTACGCGTATTGGGTACGATGATGTGAACATCGAAGCTCAGGGACCTAACGTAGCCGCTGTAGCAGGAGCATCGTTCTCCTTGAACGACACCGACAAGGGCCTTTGGGTGGCAGGAGACGTGTTAGGGCAGCCCAACGCCATTGCAGGTACTGTAGACGGCTTCGTTTACTCTATTCCAGTGTGCATCGTCTACCGCAGGAACTCAAGCGCGTTCAACTTCGCTTCCAACGGTAACGGAGGGATCACAGGGGTAGGCACCGTGACGCCTTCGGATCGTCCTGACGGGTTCTACTCGGACCAGATTGTATTGAACGACGTGCAAGACCTTCGCGCAAGTGTCGCCCCTGAAGACCGCGATTGGGAGCGCGTGATGAAGAAGAGCTTCGCGCTCTTGCTGGATAACGAACTTCGATCCTTTGTAGGGTCGTCTTCGTACACAGACTTTTACGTTGGAGGAAACAACGAGAGCTTCGGCTCACGATACCTCAAGGCGGATGACCTTCTACCTTCAGGGTCTGCTGACAAGTCTTCGGGAAACACGTTCCGTAATCCTGATGGCATCTGCACCGTGTTCACCGACCGTCCTCACCTAGAGAGGTACACGGTAGAGTATGATGCGGCTACGAACTCGGGCGGTGGGACATGGGTCGCTGCGGACACCCTGACCCTTGACTTTGTAGCCACGAACATCGAAGACGAACAGCCTATCGGCACTGTCATCTTGGATGTCCTCTCGGTTCGGTTGAACACCAACGCTACGGGTCCAGGTCTTCCTGAGTTCGAGGAGTACGACGTCGTAGGGCTTGGTACAGGAACGGTCACCATTACACTGGGAGACCCTCCAGTGCTGGCTAATGCATCTGATGTTTGGATTGAGTTCGAGGTCTCTTACCCTTCAGGTTCGGGCCTAACTTCTCTTGTCAAGGAACCTGCCCAGAACTTCGACGTCTTGGTGCATAACCCCTCATCTTTTGACGCGCTCTTCACGGGATCGTTTACGGATGACCAGACGGGCAGGGACAACTTGAGACCCTTCTTGACCACCGACTATGAAGAGGGTCCTCACAGAGAGATTCTCTTGAAGTACCGGTCGGATGCGACCCGTACGGTCAACACCTTCTCGGTGGGTACAGAGACTGTTCTCCTCCCTGAAACGGCGTACGTGGTTGACCCGTTGAACCCTGATGCAGAGTTCACCCTCACGGTGAATGGTTCAGGCAAGACCGTGACCGCGATTTCAGACGACCGTAAGACTATCACCTTCTCGCCCGCTGAAGGTGGAGGCGGGCTCGCCGCTGAGGTGATCTACACTCCGAATCGTCCTATCCCCCGTAATGGGCCGGAGATGACGCTCTACTACCTCGCCCCTGCGATTCAAGCGCTGCCATTTGAGCTATTGGACAACCCCGCTGATCCCGTGAACCTGAGCCTGGAACTGGAGCCCATGTACGTGTCGGACAAGGTCTACACGATCACAGCTTCTTCAGGCTCGGTCACGACCCCGTTCCCTTACGAGGGAGCCTCTCAGCAAATACCTGTCGCGGCAACGGCTGGAGCCGCTTTCCAGAAGGAAGGGGAACTCAATGCTCCCGGTCCTATCTCGATTGACGACTTTGACGCTGATGTCGGAATGCTAGAGCTTCAGTCTTGCGTACCCATGGCGTTCTCGACGAACATTACGCTTCAGAACCCTATCAATGTGATCGGGTCTCAAACGTTGGAGTTCATTGACCACTATACGGCAGTAGCCGAGGACTCTTACGTTCCAACTGCGATTGCTCAGTCACTTTCGGGTCCAGTTGAGCATAAAGCCTTCATTCCCTTTATAGGTAAGCTTACACGAGACACGGACTTTGGTCCAAAGGGAACTGCGGTACTCGTAGTGCTCTCTCAGTATTACGACTACTCGACGCTTCTCCCTGAGAACCTCTCGGTAGAAGAGAACAGAGTGACGTTCACGCCTAACCTGAGCGCTGCGGCCATCTACAGGCTCAAAGCCAACCCCTTGGTGAAGTGACATGCCTGATTTAGATTTCTTATTGGATCTTCCCTGGGTAGACGGATTGTCGTATGACTTCGACTGGTATGACGGCGATTCGGGTCTTGAGGGTCCAGGCTACCGTCTCACCCACACCATCGAGGGCGTGACCAAAAATGTGATTGAGAACGCTCTTAAACATTCCGGGTGGTCTTTTTACAAGGTCAAGGGGGGTTGGATGGAGTGTGCTATTTATTCAAACGAGTCTCTTGGGCTAGAAAGCGAGTAACAACATGCCATCGAAAAGAAACCCCGTACAAATCCGAGTGGGCTCTGGCCTTGCAGGTCGAGGCTCTGTCGCGATCACGTCCCTTACATTCTCTGGTGGGGCCGGGGCCGGGGCAACTCGTGCCTCTGAGGTCCTCAATGAGACTCCCCTCCAACTATCGGGTGGGAATGTTCAAGAGCACATCAATCAGGCGGCCTTACAGGCCCCCACTCCCCTTCCAAATCAGATCGGGAGTACCTCTAACCCTTTGAACCCAGGAACCGTTGACACGGCTCCTGGTGCGGTTGAAGGTCTCTTTGGTGTAGGCGCTACGCAAGCGGCTTTGGTAAGCACGACCAACGTCGTCGTGGAAGGCATTGTCTTTCCGGGCGATCGTGGTATCTTGGTACTCGAAGTGGAAGGGGTCGAGGTAGCTGCACTGGACCTGGACGCGGTCTTTGTCGAAGGGACTCCCGAAGATACTTTGGCTCCCTCGCGTGGAGTGGCTCAGGTAGACTATATCGCAGGGTCTAACCCTACAGGTACCGTAGGTGCTTTGACACAGTTCTCTCTCAGGGACAGACTCCCTGTCTCGGCGGACTACAGCGGTACCTACGACGACTATCCTACAGACTTCCCCGCACAGCAGATTGCGACCTTCTCAGTGGAAGTGACCCAGACCGCAGACACTCTTCAGTCCTACGACGTGATCCATTACCGGTCGGTGCGTGATTACGACGCCAAGACACTGGGGAACAAGTACGGTGAATCTGAAGTACCTTCGGGGTTGGGCCTCTCCATTTATGTGGACGGCGTTGCGGGAGCACCCTCTTCGGATTCGTTTATCCTCACACCGGGAGATACCACGTCTCTAGGGACTAAGTTTCTTAGCGGGTTGGAGGTTTACGACCCGTCGGTTGACACGTTCGAGACCTCTCTCCAAGTGAGTGGTCTCTTCACGAACTCTTACCTGGAACGGGGCATCTCTATCCTCCAACAGCCGGGGCAAGAGAACAACAAACTCGATTTGGTACATACGGACTACGACGCAGGTAACCCGGTCGCTGGCCAGAACGCTGCGTTCGCAGGGGTCATAAGCTTTCCCGGCTTCAAGTCAGTTGAACTTGATCCCGCGCTTGTCTCCAGTAATCCCTTTGGAGCAACAAGCACTTTGACCTCATCCTCGCCAGAGACCCTTTTGGTTAACGGTCTGACGTTCGATACCCGAGGGTCCGTTCCCTCCGACCGTCTCACAGTAGAGACCTTCAAAGACGAGTCTGTCCGCGTTCAAGCAGGTAATGTTACCATGGAGCCTGATGGAACGGGATCTACCTTTGACTCTACCACAGCTTTGAATGCAGGGGAAGCCCAAGTCCGCCCTATTTCAGTAGGGGGAGACCTAGACCTCGCTGAAGGTGGAGAGCTTGGTTACCCCCAGACCGACTACAGTTCAGGGTATTTCCCTTTGAATGCTGTTGATTACTCAGGTGCAGCGGGATCTCGCACATACTACCGATCCTTTGATATGGGAGGTCCATATAGAGAAGGACGCTTCCGTATTGTAGGTATTCCAGTTTCCGTGAACCTGTTTGAAGATTTCAGGTGGGACGGAACCGTGAACACCTCTGTCAATGACTTCGGACACCCCGAAGGACTACGACTCGACATCAACACGGATCAAACGACGGCACCTGATGTAGACCTAGGACGTCCTTACGGTCAGGGTGGAGCCCTCACAGGGTTCACCATTGAGAGCGCGAACTCGGTCATTGTGGACTTCCTTCTAGACGAAGCACCCGAACTATCCCCACAAGGCTATTATCCTGTGAGAATGGGTGTGACGTGGACGGGGAACGCGGGTACAGCCGTTGTCCTATACAAAGTTGAACTTCTACCGGCGCAGTGAGTAATCCATGTCCAAAATCGACGAAATTCTAAAGAAGAGCCTTCAAGGCAAGATCGCTACGGACTCGAAGCTTGGGTCAGAGCAGGAGCCTTATGCCTCCAACGCGCTCGTGGACTACGCCGCGCCGTCCTCATTGGCACAAGCGTTAAACCTTCCTCCTATGAAGGATGCACGCTTCCTTGGTTCCACTCCAAGGTCGTACTCAAATCGTCTCGTGCTGAGGCCCTCCAATGTCCCACGTCGCTTTAGACGATGGGTAGAGCCTGCTCTTGTATTCGGAGCGGACCTCTTCTGTGAGGGAGCGAACCTTGATGTGACAGGAACCGCCACTCTTGAGTCTCTGGACGACGTGAACTTCTCGGGTAACTTCGCTCAGTCACCTCACTTTGGTGTGATTACAGACACGTTTGTCCTTCTACATGACGCGACGAATTTCACGAACGACAACGCCAAGAGCAACCTCAAAGCGTTCTCGGTCAGCTCCACAACGTTGGACGAGTTGGACATCGCCACTGCGGGTCTGAACATTACGGATGGCAACTCTCAATACCGTTGGAGCCACTACGGTTTCTACCCACCACAGTTGCTTCCTCTCCCCAACTCAGACGGGGAGGTCACGGCCTACGCTGCGATTATCCCTGAAGACTGGCCCGTGATCTCGTGGACCCGAGAGTTCTTTGACCTCACCTTCGGCTCAGCATTGACAAAGGCTAATGTGGCTTCGATCAATGTTCTATTCGTGGCTCAAGAGCAAGTGGTCATCGAGAATCCTACAGGAAGCTTGGTTGAAGATGAGTTCGTACTCTTGCAGGGTATCGTGTTCCATGTCGAGTCTGTGTCCAATGCTGGCCCGAATGACCTGTCTTTTTTGACGCCAATTCACCCATTCGACTACGACGGTGTTCAGCCTGTGACGGGTACGACCCTCCAGACTCTTTACACGGTCTCGGAGCTTATCGCAGACCCTACCGATTCTCCCGGACAGGATGCTTCAGGTAACACCATTCCGGCACTGTATGACAGCCCCTTCCTCGACTGGATTCGAGTTCGCCGTCTACACCCTCCCATTGCCACAGATCGTAACAGATCTCTCCTGGGGGCCTTCATTGACTCGACTCCATCTGATAAGATCGGTTTCGCCCCCGCCCTCATCCCAGCAACGGCTGGAGGTGCCCGTGAGCTAGCCGTGAACGGTGTGACCGAGTTCTCTTCGGTCATCCTGAATCCAGACGTGAGTGACGACCAAGAGATTCTGCTCGACTATCGAGAAGGGATCTTCCACCTTTCCCATCCGATCGTGACAGGTTCCACTCTGAACCCTAACTCTTACCTGGACGGGAACGGATACCCTCGCCTATACGCGGTATTTACTGCCTACAACCGAGATACGGTCCCTACGACCGTAACACAGCTTCAACGGGGAGGGCAGAAGACAGGAGTCACGTCCGTACCGGGAAGCTCTGTGGAGAACTCGCCCGTATCGGGCCTCCAAGGTTGGAAGGTCACGCTTGGAGATGAGCAGACTTCCATAGGAGATTACTACTACTACCCTCCCGGAGAGACTGGCGACACCAATCCTCCGATTCAGTTCGGAGGGAGGAACGAGGCTATCTACCTGTTGGAGAGCAACACGGCACACGAAGATGGACCCCTCATGGTCTTCCAGAAGAGGTCTGATGTTGATGGTCGTTACATGGTCGGAGCCCTTGCGTACAACGGAAATGGAGCACAAGACCCCGAAGACGTCTCCCAGTTCAGCTTCTTCCCTGACATCGCAGATAACGCCGCTACGGGACTCACCCTCTCAAACCGAGCGGACTTCCGAGTAGGCACGTCTCGTCAGGTTGTAGACGTTACGAATTCCCTTTACTACAGCGTGACTCCAGGTGACCTTCTAGAGGGGACAATCAACGGTATCGAGTTCAGCATCGCGCTCATTGATGACGCAGCAGACGCGGCAGATGCTGCGGTTCCAGCTACAGGAATCAACGCGACTGACGGTCAGCGTTCAATCCCTGAGATCATCGCAGACATCACGGCAAAGATGCCTGGAACTCTCACTTTTGGTCAGGACTACAGCCTGGACTACGTTGTAGATGGGACGGACTACCTCTTTGTATTCGAGGGCTCCCGCACATTGGAGATTACTCAGGACGATGCCAACCTCTTCGGAGGTGCCACTGCGGTCCCAGAAGACATCAAGCTTACCTTCGGTTACAACGGAGCTGTAGAAGCGATTCTCAGATACTTCAGGACCTCCAATGAGCTTCTCTTTGATGGCGCGGGCATTCGTGTCCAAGGAACTCGCCTTGGAGTCCCTGGACCTGCAATCTGGGTGTCTGAAGGTTTCGATGTCCTCGACACAGATACCGAAGCAGGTACAGTCTACGTAAGCCTTGAGCCTGGAACGGTTATCACTCCTGCCGGTCCTGTCCGAATTGCGGAAGAGACCCGTGTTGCTCTTGCTCCTGACCAGCGTGTGGGACTCTATTTGGACACCACAACAGGAACCATTCAGACTGTCAATCAGGTAGGCACTGAGGACTCTCCTTTTCAGAACATCGGGTTGTCCGCTCTCCCTCTTTACATTGTAAAGACGTCGGCGTCTCCTGATGTGACGTACACGGTAGACTGTCGTGACTTCTTCTCGTCAGCACATGTCTCCACGAACTTGACGGTAGGAAACGATGGTCGCTTCTCGACTCTTGCAGGAGCCATTGAGTACGCCAAGTATTACTCGGAGTCGAGCAAGGGGAGAGGCGTCATTGAGCTTCTTCAAGGGACTACCCTCGTACTCGATGAAGTGAACTCCGGCGCCTACGTCAATGTTCAACCTACGCCCTATGATGGTGCTCCTATCGGGCTTCCCAATGACGTACTCTTCCTGGGTAACGGCTACACTGTTGAAATCTCAGGAGTCCCCTCAGAGACGGCAGGCTTCGGAGACCCTATCTTCCGCAGCAACCAGAATTTCAACCCAGGCGTTGCGGGAATCTCGGACGTCGAGTTCCGTGACATCAACTTTGAAGTGGCGGTAGGTCAGCCTGATCCCGTGAGTCTCATGGCAGGTAACTTTGAGAACAACGGTCGTGTCATCTTGACAAACGTCAGGCTCGAAGGAAACGGGATAGGGGAGCAGTTCAACTTGTACGGCTCTACTAACGCGAGCGATTCACTTCAGAAGGAGGTTATCATCTCCAACTGCGTCGTCGACGGAGACCTTCGTATCCGTTCGTGCGATCGTCTAATCGTACGTGACCTCACCCATCTTGGCATTGCTGATCCTTCGGGAACTATGGAGCTTGTGACTCGCGACGATGCCTACGTTCACATGGACGGGATACAGTCGAAGAGCACCGCTTCTGAAGGGTATTTCATGACGATCTCCCCTGCAAACGATGTCAACCTTCACCTCTCGAATGTAGAAGCGAGCGTGTTGACTTTGCAGCCTCCCACAGGAGTTTCGACTACGGGTCTGTTCGCGACCTTGAATAACCTGAAGCTTGGGACACGTTGCGACTTCGGAAGTTCGAGCCCTTCCTTCTCCCTGGGAGGTACGATTCTTGTCGACGGGGTTTATATTGACACGACGGCGACTATCACCGCTATGAACATCCGCCGCACTCAGGGTGTGGACGTCAAAAACGTCCGCATTACTTCTGCTGCGAACATCACGATTGACGTGACGGACTCGGATTTCTCCATCTCCAATTACACCTTGAACAACACCAGCGTTGCAGCTTCGGCTACAGGCAAGGTTGGGATTCGACTCCAGGGTGACAACGGCTCCGACATAAGCGGTGTCAATGCGATGGATTCGGACATCATCATCGAATCAGGTGAAATGACCGTCACAAACGGTAGTGGGATCTACATCCTTCGTGCCAATGAAGCGGGGAAGAGGACCCTCATCCGTAACAACCGCTTTGTCCAGGCAACGAACTCGACCTCCTACAGAGCTGTCTTGTTCAACGCTGATGGAGGTTCGCCTACAGGGGAGAACGTCGACAACGTTTACATTGCGCACAACATCTTTGACGCTTATGCCGTCACAGGCGCTGACAACTTTGCCGTGGGAACTCAAGGCACGCCTACAGGAAACCTTGGTGACGTCACCATCGTGTTCAACCACGTGAGAGGCTTCGTAGGTGGAGCGTCGGACTTTGGTAACACCGCTGGTCTCGTCAAATCTAATAACGCCTTCACGGTATGATCCCTGTAAGGGCTCAAGCACTGAATTACTCTATGACAGGAGTCTACCATGTTCTATCTCGTTGATTCCACCGGAAAAGTCAAGGCTGCGTATTCAGACCTCGAAGGAGTGCCGACCAACGGATTCCGCGTCGTGTCTGTGCCTGATGACGTTGACATCGATCCAAAAGACGCCACGGATAATCCCCCTGTTTTCGAGTACGGAGACCTCATCCGTCAGAAGTACCAGGGTATCCTTGCCAACAACCCCGAGTTCAACTCGGTTCTCTTTGACTCTCTGGAAGACGATACTGTCTGGGACCAAGCTGAGTCACAGGGTTTCGGTATCGGTGCCGGGGTCTATTGGCTCAAAGGAAACACCTCTGACCGGGCAGTTCTAAGGACAGTAACTCTCCCTTTGCCGGGACCTGCATCACGCTTCAAATTGTTGTGGGAAGTGTACCAAATCACACGGGTCAACGACGAAGAGTTTAACACCTCGTTTTACGTTGAAGCAATACCCGATGTGATCTCAGCAGCAATTTCAACAGAAGTTGCTAATCCATTCGTAAGCGTCTTTAGTGATGAACCCATTACACTGGCGCCCGGTGACTCGATCCGAATCGAGTTTACTGGACCGCTTACTACGTCGAGGTACTACCTCGGCGGATTCGCGCTTCTTTACTGATTCGGCGTAAGGACTATCCATGAGTGACATTTTCGGAGAAGGCGTAGGTCGACACCTCAACGGCAAAGAGCGCCAGTACAGTAGCGTTATCATGCAAGTGGGGAAGCCTCCGATCTCAGAGGAGTTTAACCTCCTTACTGACGTGATCGAAGAGGCTCGTAAGGACATCCTACGCGCCAACATCCCAAGCGGATGGATCGTGAACGTGGAGAACCCACTGACGGATTTCGAGTTCAACCCTTTGGCAAGCAACCTTTTTTGGTTGGGCCGATCGGATGCAGAAAGCCTCAATGACATTCCCACTGCCTTGGTCAACGGCTGGACGATTCCCGTAGCGGGAACGCTCTCTACAGATCTGCGCAATGCTGTCAAGCTTCCACCTCCCTTGACCACGACATCCTCGACGGACGTGAACTTTGTCTTCCTCGAAGTTTGGAAGGCTCAAATCTCTCCTGACGGGACAGTGAACAAGCCCGCTGCCGACACGATCCATCGCTTTGGGAACGTCGAGTACGGTGGGACCAACCTGACCAATCAGCTTCTCGACCCTCGTTACGGTGTCGAGACGTCTGAGCGGCATCAACTTCAGTACCGTATCCGAGTCATCTCAGGTGTCAACCCAGAAGGGTTCCCTTACGGGTTCAACCCTTCTATTCGTGCTCAAGGACCTCTTGATGCTCCGACGACCGACATCAACACGGCGTATCAGTTCGAGAACATGGGAGAGATGCTTGGAGACCCCGGTCTCTGGCGTTCAGGCGTTGCGAATGAAGTGTCGGGAAGTGGGACTGAGATCCTGACTGAAAGCGCGCTACAGACCGTTGACGGTTACGTGTACGCAGTGCCTATCGCTCTTGTCTTCCGTCGAAGCGCAGAAGCTTGGGATGTCTCCCAACAGAGCGGAGCTGTCAACAGGGCTCCTACCTTCTCGGTAAGAGATCAAGCGGTTGTACTTCCTGATGTCATGCTGACGGTTGAGGCAGGTCCTACTGACCTATCTCTTACGGTTACGACCTCTCGAACCTCTACGACGTTCCCAGAGACCAACGGTCGTATTCAGATCGGACGCGAGATCATTCAGTACGACTCCTGGATAGGCACGACGATTACCGTCGCTGCCACAGGACGTGGTGCTCAAGACACTCATGCAAGCCGTCACGACGCGGATGCTCAGGTGTCTCACGTCACCGGCCATCCTCTTGGACTGTTCTCAGACCAGATTACCGAGGCTGACGTGTACGATTTGCGTCACGCCGTCAACCTCTCGGGTCTCAACGCGAGCGCGATGCTCCAGCAGAACTTCCTGAAGCTCATCAAGGGAGACCTTAAGACTCAGTGGAAGATCTCTTCTGGGGATGTCAAGGGAGTCCGTCACTTCCAGGCAGACTACTTCTCTCAAGGCGCTCCTCCAGCGAACTACGCTATTGAACGTGACGGTCCTGATGGATTCCGTAAGGTCTTCTCTGACGCGTGCGCGTTGCAGCCGGGTAACCTCGCTGTAGTACCTCAAGACGGGGGTACCTTGGTATCTTCGAACTACACGTTCAACCCTGCATCTTCCAACGTCTACCGTACGAATTCTCTCCCCGCTATCTGGGAAGAGGGGGATAGCCTGCGTTTGAGCCTCGCTCCTCTCAGGAACACCTTCAAGACCGCTGATGATGAGAAGGTTCGCTTCGTCCACCCACGAGAGTACGACGGGACTTCCCACTCTCCCATCCGTGCTACCTTTGGTACACGTGATACAGGAGTGTACACCGATGAAGGGATCTCCGCAGGTAATGCACGTGAACTCATCGTTCTAGGCGAAGTGCCTGAAGGGATCTCGTCTCTGTACCAACTTGGTATCGGAGCAGACATTACCTTCGACGGGTCTACTCTTGACATCGTCACCGCAGGAGCCGCGACAGTCGACTTCAGTTCGGCTGGACCTACAGGTACTCCTATCTGGGAGTACCTCGTATCTCTTGGAGCCTACATCGTTCTCGAAGACGACCTCTTCACGCTCCCCTTCAAGGGGGCCTTCAAGGTTGTAGGAAGCAACGGGGGGACGGGACTTGAGCTTGTAGATTCCACCGGAGTTGCCGCATCGTTTGGAGCTTCTTCGACTCGCACCTGCACATGGCGCATTCGTCTTGAGTCTTGCACAGAGACAGATGAGGACGTTATCATCGTATTGGGTCCTCAGACCTTCTTCGAGAAGGCACTGTACCTGGACTTCGACGTCCTGTATCATCCTAGCCAGGGACTGGGACGCGTGCCGGAGATTCCTCTCTACACGCGCCTTGAGCCGGGCGGGTCGACCGCCTACGCACGAGAGAATACGTTCTCTAACCGTGCTTCTGGCACAGTGGAGACAGTCAAGCTCTATCCCAATGTCCCAATGTCGAGCTACCCCCTGGATAGGTCTGAACCTAGATTCCGTGGGTCCGATGTCCGTACGAGTGTAGAAGACACTTGGGCGGAGTCTTACGTTGACAAGGGTTCGAAGACGTTGCTCTTCCAACCTATCCGAGAAGCTGATTTGTACGTGAACGCTGACGTTGTCGACGACGCCATTGATGGTGTTGCTGCCTACTCGGCTCCAGGCACCTCAACCGGGCTTGACTTCCAGCTTGGAGACGGAGACCCTTGTGTCTTCCTTCCTTCAGAGGTCTTGCCTCCCGCTGGACGTATCGACCTTCCCCTCATCAAGGGGACAGGAGGAAGTGTACCTGCCGGGCTGAACTTCGTCCTTCCGGTTCTCCAAGGGGGGACACGGTCGAACGTGAACCTTACGAATAACCGTATCCTGGGTGTCTTTGACGCTACGAATACAGCGCTTCCTGGAGACTACAACACGTACGTAAGTCTCTCTACCATCGGTGCGGGCGGACCTGCTGAGAATGCTCTCGTATGCCGTCTCTATGACCGTGGTGGAGTTCGAGGTCTTGAACTCCCGTCTCACTTTGGCATCGCACGTCTGTTCGGCATCTATGAGCGAACCGACTACTTCGCCAATGGCTCCGAGTTCACGGTCGGTTCGAACTATCGAGTTCGTAAGACGACGTACAACGGACAGAATCTCTTGAGGCAAGATGTCTTGAGAAGGTCTCTCATCATCACCGAAGACAACACGTTCGTCATCCCTGAAGATGCAATCGACATTTCTATCCTGAACGCAGACATCTCCGTCGCGGGACTCGTCTTCGAGTTTGGTGGATTCATGTTTAACGACTGGACCGCTGACCGAGTGCAGATCCACACTGTAAACGGAACGGCGACATCGGACGGGGTAGTACCCCTTCTCGTCAACGGTCCTGCGGCTCAGGTAGACACCTTCTTCAACGTGTCGACGCGTATCCCGTACCAAGGGAACGTGAACGGGACAATGCCTGTCAGCACCTCAGATGGTGCGAGCATCTCTTACTCGGATTACACGCTCAAGGCTCAGGCTGACCGAGCATCTGCTCTAGCCAACCTTGAGACTCCGTTGGACGCACGCGCAGCACGCGTCGTCAACCCCGCGAAGGTTGAAGTGCTGGCATCCCTACCGTTCATCACTTCAATCGGCACAGGACGCATTTCTGGCGCTTACATGCCCGGTACAGTGACTGATGTAGGGTATGTGTCTCAGGAAGGCTTCCCTTACGCTCTCCCCTCTGAGATTCGTGCAGCAAAGGTACGGGCCTTGGAGTCCGATGATCCTGCCAACGGTCCTGTAGCAGATATCCTCAACGGGATGTCCGAGAGGCTTCCAGCAGGTATCTTGGCTTCGGATCACTTGTTGTTGGGAGAAGGATTCTATGGGGAGCAGACACGCTTCCGCATGAATGCTCCTATGACTGACAGCGGGTTCTACGGAGACTACCAGAACAACGTCGCCTTGTCCAAGCCTTTTGGGGAGGGAGTCCTTCTCTTCTCTGATGGGACTTCTGGAGGCAACTCAGGTTCTCTTTCATTCTCGGGTGCAGCGGACTTGTACCGTACCTTCCGAGGAGGAGTAGTCACCGCAGCGAGTGGGACGAGTCCTGGCGGGGCAGTGATGCTCTCTACAGATCGCATGTACAAGGATTTCCCTTTCCTACGTGATTTCGGAACCGAGTACAGTCGACTTACCGAGTTGAACCGACAGGGTAGTATCTCGTCGGTTGAGTTGGCTACCCAGACCGAGGCGCTCGTGGAGAAATACCGTAAGAGGTATCAGATCCATGGTGCAGCGACGTTCGGGGTTGCTCTCTTGGTTCGCACTGAGAAGGAGACCGTCACCGACAATGACCTCGAAGCCAACTACGGTGGAGAGCTTCAGATGCTCATCATGACGGGCACAGACTTTGGGGTAGACGCTACCCTGGAGCCTTTGACAGGAGCTTCGGCTCAATCCAGGGAAGTTATCCAACCCATCATCCAACTCCAGGTCTCAGGCATTGGAGAAGGATACTCGGCAGCGGATCGCTACCGGCTACAAGGTCGGCCTCTCAGAGGCGAGTCCCGTAATCCCTCCTCGACGGCCTTCGAGGTCTTCCGAGGATCGCAACCCGCTGAAGACACTGACCCAATTTGCCCTTGAGGATAGACCATGATTCATATCATCACTACAGATGATTTGCCCCTCGCTCACCAAGTGAAAGCGATCGAACTCAAGATCGCCCTTTTGAGGGATCGTCTGATTAACGCTCCCGAGGAACTCAAAGACGACCTTCGGGCGGAGCTTTCGCATCTCATCACCACACGCTCAACCTTGGGAGGTTGAAGATGGCCGATCTATCTGATTTCATGGAAGACCGTCTACTGGAGGTCGTGTTTGGGAAAGGAGCCTATCAAGTTCCCACCCTTATTCGAGTGACGGCTGTGGACGACACTGCGACGTACACCGTACGCGTCAATGAGGTCGACTACACCTATGTGGCGCAAGCGGCTGACACAGACGTGGAGATTCTCGACGGGCTCATCGCTGCGATGGCAGCGGCGACTGAGTTCACGTTCGTGCGATTCACCGACGGGGATGCCGTCGAGACTCTAATCTTGGCTCAGACGGCTCCTTACGTCTCTCAAAGGGTAGCAGTCACGGTAGACAATGCAGGCGCTCTAGCAGCCTCTCAGGACGTTTACATCGCACTCTACACCACGGCTGTAGGGGAAGATGCGAGCGGAACTGAAGTGGCAGGGTCTGGGTACGCTAGACAGTCTTTGCCTATGAATGTTGTGGCAGGAGGGACGACTACGAACCCTACTGATGTGACATTCGGGCCTGCTGGCGTTGGAGGTTGGGGAACCATCACCCACGCAGCGGTCTTCGATGCCTTTACGGGTGGCAATCTTTTGTTCCACGCAGCTTTGGTGGCGACCAAGACGATACCTGAGAACGATACCTTCACGTTTCGTGCTGGAGAAGTGACTGCTACCCTCCTTTGAACTCACGTTCTGCCCTTCTAAAACGGCAAAGAGGTTAAAATGACACATTGAGTCATTTTAACCTCTCCTTCGATTTCATATAGGACCCCTTTCCAAGATACTTTTGGAAAGGGGGTCTTTTTGTTCAGTACCCTTGAAGATCTTTGAGGACGGAGACCTTGAAGTCCCCGCCTTCTTGGACACGGTTCTGAAAAGATTCTGTGAATTCTGTGATGAGATTTACGTGGATTCCCAAAGAAGAGGGCTCCATCACCAGTTGGGAACTGGACCTCATCTTCTCAGTGGCCCTGACCATGTTGTACGGGCTGTCCTTCGCGGCAAACCTTTGATTCAGAGCGGCAAAGATCTCATTAGGAGTCTCGCAACCCTGCAAGACCATAGAGGCACACTTCGATCGTATCAAAGACGACAATCGGTCCTCGCCTTCTTTGTACCCTGCGTCGGCATGGTACACCCCGTGGTTGGTACGGACGTGTAGCTTGGTAGGATCAAGTTCAGTGAGAAGGGGCTCATGCTTTGAGGTTGTCTCCAGGCACCATAGTCTTTCAGGCGTCGCGATGAACGTGTGTCCTTTGATGCCTCCGTCAAAGGACAGGAGAGACTTCAAGACCTTCTCAACGTCACCCAAGAGTAGGGACCTCAAAATTCTCACACCATCTTTGGACTTCTTGCCTCCCTTGGACCTCTTCTTCTCTCTCTCGTCTGCTCCTACCATCAAGGCTGAGTTCACAATGCACACTCCCTGAGTGTTACACCCTTCGAGCCAGAACGTCAAACGATCTAGAAGTACAACTGAGTTATGGACTTCTACCAACTTCAAGTTCACGTCGTAGTTACGGTCGCGATTTTTGAGCAGAATCGGGCCGTTGAGTCCGGGCACAGAAGCTATAATACACACATGACACCTCGGGGATAGAGATTATACAGATAAACGATCACACCAATGGATTAGAGATTATCTTTTGGTAAAAGGTCTTTTTGTCATACCCTTCAACTTGAGGCCATATATTATGTCTGATACACCTACTGCCACCCCTACACCCAAGAAGATCAACTGGCTCGCCTTCATGCTTGAGGATCGTTCCCTTTCGATGGGCCGTGTCATGGCCTGGACCATGTTCGGCATCCTCGTGTACATGTGGCTCGCTCCTGTGGCCGTGCCTGAGACCTTGATCACAGGCTTCTACGTGATGCTTTCCTACAATTTCGGTAAGAAGATCACAGGGCCAATGGGTTCCCTTTTCCAGAATGCCATGAGCAAGTCTGGCGGAATCACCGAAAGGGAAAAAGCTCTGCTCATGCGCGAAGCAAAAGAAGAGGTGAAGCGCGATCTCGAAGCCTCCAAGGAAAGTAAATGATTGTACAAGACGAATCACACGCGCCCAAAGACGGACTCTGGGGTACCCTCAAAAGTGGCCTTGCAAAGTTCTACACGTGGTTTGCACGTTACCCGTTGGCCTTGATGGTCGCGGTACTTCTTGTGGTGGGGGTCGTCGTTGCGATGTTCCTCGGAGTAGGAGACCGCTTCAACGTTGGAGGTCTCCTCGGGAAGCTCTTTGGGTCCAAGGACAAGAGCGATGACCGTGTTGTGGTCGCGAACTCGGTCCCCTCCAAGAGAGTTGACGCTCAGGGAGACCCTATTCCTGTGGGGACCCCAGACGACAAGGGAATCGTCCAACGTCCTGTCGACGTATTAGAGCAACCCACGAACCCCTTCAGGGACAAGACCAAGCTCAAGATCAAAACACCTGAAGGTGAGGAGAAAGTGATCTCTTTGCCCAAGGGCGTGGAAGATAAGGACGTTGACAAGGTGTTCCAGATCCAACCCAAGGTCTTCAAGGTAGAGGTCAAATCTCGCCCCGAAGGTCGCGTGTCCGACGAGGACCTTAAATTTCTGGAGTGAATCTTATGCAACGTCTAGCCCTCTTCGTCACGACACTCGTCGTGCTCCTCTGTCTCGCCCCACAGCAGGCATTCGCTCAGGAATCAGTAGAGTGTCCTGAAGGGTACAAATGCGTTCCCAATGATGTCGCAGAGAGGTGGAAAGTCATCCTCGAAGAGCGTCAATGTCAGGACGACGCTCTTGACGCTCTTGAGAGAGGGATGGCAACGGAAGACCTCAAAATCACCTACTCCCCGTATTCGATCATCGTGTCGCAAGACGGGCAGGTCTTCGACAAGGACGAGCTTGTTGCCCACCTGGAGTGGTGCTCGACGACGCTCAAGGTCTCCTCCAAGCCTCAGTTGAAGGTGAGCATGAAAAAGAAAGACCCCGACGCCACCCCTGTGTGGGGGTTCAGGCTCAGGGTCCGGCTTGGTGTGAATGTCTTGCCCAAAGCTCTCTTCACAGGGGAAGAAGACTGGTTGGAACCTGCTCTGGGGTTAGAGCCTTTCTTCATCCAAGACTTCCACGTGCTCACGTGGGCCGGGTTCCAAACGTTCGGGTTGGGGGTGGGTTACGACGTCACCCGCAATGCTGATGTTTACCTTGGTGTAGGAGGCCGATGGGCCAACGCTGAGATAGGCCCAGTGCTCGGAGTGAGCCTGAGCTTCAACTGATCGTCTCCAAGGCGCCCTTGACCGTACATGAGGTCAAGGCCCCTGTGCCATCAGGTTCTACCAGGGTAAGAGCCCCTCCCTTAGAGTGGTTTTTACTCACACACGAAGCGCACCTCCAATATCTACTTGAGTAGTCCATGTCGAAGAGGACGGCTCTCTTGACCCCTCGACAAGACCCGCAAAATACGTAGGCTTTACGGTCTTCCTCCCAATAGACTGTACACCCCTCCCCCCACAAAATAGCCTTCATTCCTACCTCTCACCCGAACACCCTCTCGAAGATTTCGGGAACGTACCGGAGAGCCTTTGACAGCGAGAAGCAGTCGAGGGCTTCTTCTTTGGTGAGGACGGTCAAGACTTCTTCATTCTCGACAACAAGAGCCTCGAAGTCAAGCTTATCGTTGTAGGACCTCATAGCGAGGTTTTGAACAAGAGAGTAGGCGTCTTGCCGAGACATACCCTTCTTCACCAAAGTGAGCAAGACCTCCTGTGAATAGGGCAGACCTCGGGTCAACTCCAGGTTGGAGAGCATCCGTTCGGGGTGGACCTCCATCTCTTTTACTACACGTGCCATCCTATGTAGAGCGAAGTCGAGCAAGGACGTGGCGTCTGGGAAGGCTATACGCTCTACGGAGGAGTGAGACATGTCCCTCTCGTGCCACAAAGCGACGTTTTCCATTGCAGGGTTAACGTAGCCTCGGATCATTCTAGCCAGACCCGTCAGGTTCTCCGACAGGATGGGGTTCTTTTTGTGAGGCATCGCGGAGGACCCTTGCTGGCCCGATTTGAAGCTCTCGGAGACTTCGCCAACCTCGGTTCGCTGCCAGTGCCGGATCTGAACCGCAAACTTCTCGATAGAAGAGGCGATCAGTCCCAGGCAAGACATGACCTCAGCGTGCCTGTCTCTTTGAATGATTTGAGAAGAGATGTCCACGGGAGTAAGGTCAAGATACCTGAGCGCAGTCTCCTCGACCTCGGGAGGTACCTTGGAGAACGTGCCTACGGCTCCTGATAGCTGACCTACTGAGATCGTCTTGATCGCGGCTTCCAGACGCACGAGGTGACGTTGGACCTCTGAGTACCATACCGCCATGACCAGACCGAACGTCGTGGGCTCCGCGTGAATGCCGTGCGACCTGCCTATCATAGGAGTGTCCCTGTGCTCCTCAGCACGATATCGGGTCTCCCCTGCGAGAGCCTTTAGACCCTTACGAATATACTTCAAAGCCTTTACAAGACGAAGACTCAAGGCCGTGTCGACCACATCCGAAGAGGTCAGACCGTAATGTATCCACCGGCCCGCTGAGGAAGGTACCTGCTCTTCCAAGCTTTTGACGAAAGCCGCGAGGTCATGATGCGTTTCCTGTTCGATCTCCAGAATGCGGGGAAGATCAACCTGAGCGTGCTCTTCGATCTCCCAAAGATCCTCCTTGGGGATAAGACCCTGTTCGTGCCACGCTCTAACAGCGGACATCTCTACCCTGAGCCAAGTATAATACTGGGTCTTCAGGCTCCAGAGAGATTTCATTTCAGGACGTGTGTATCGGTCTAGCACAGGGTCTCCTATTCAGTGGAAGGTCAGGGCTTCGGAATCATCCCGCCGAGAAGATTTTCTCTTCGATCTTCTGTGCGAGCACGAACCCGTTACGGAGATCGGCATGGTAGACCGTACCTCCCTCCTGTTCTGCGACGTAGGCGAATACAGAATCGGGCACTTCAACCTCGATTCCGTCAGGCATCCCCGGCACGAAGTTCGTGCCATCACGGTACGCCTCATACGCCTTCATATCGGCGTGCAGGCTCACCCCTCGCTCGAACTCTCCAAAGTGCACATTCGGTGCGTCCCAGACCATCATCGGCAGACTCTTCATCGCTTCTCCTTTGTATTACCCCTAAGTGGGGCTGTATTGAGTCCTGAATATACCGACACGAAGAGACGACGTCAAGTCGGACTTTGCCCAAGGGGAAGTTCGTTCAGATAGCGCTGGCTACCACCACAGATAAAGGAAGGCCCATGGACCCCAAAATATATGCCAAGATGCAAAAAGTAAGGAAAGCCGAGAACTTGAACCTCAAGGCATCTCGCTTTCTCAGGTCTACTATCGAGCACAAGGGCAAGACGCTTCCCTTCAATCTTCGCAACTATCAGACGCAGATGGTGTTCCACACCCTGTTGTCCAAGCGCTTCATCATTGGGGACGATACGGGTTTGGGGAAATGCTGCCGAGAAAACTCTTTAATTTCAACAACTAACGGGCTCGTCCCAATCGGTGATATGCACGATTGGTCGGGAATGGAACCCGAGACTTTCGAGCCTATTGACCGTGAGTGGAACGTTCTAGTGGACGGGGAGGAACTTCCTGTCAAGAACTTCTACTATGGAGGGGTGAAGCCTACGGTGAAGATGCGCACCGCGCATGGGTTTGAAGTTGAAGGGTCGAGAGTACATCCGCTTTTGGTGTGGCGTGACTCCGATCATCAGTGGGTGGAGATGCAAGACCTTCAGGAAGGAGACCACATCTGCGTTGAGAGACGCGAGATGTGCTTCCCAGAGGGTTCTGTGAGTTCCGCAGATATCACAAAAGCTACCTCTTCTGATACGATTCCGACGGCCATTCTCCGATCCAACCGCGAGAGCAATATCAAATTCCTTCGTGCCCTCTTCGAGCGCGACTCCAGAGGATCGTGCGGAGAGAGAGTTACGTTTTCGACCTCTTCTGAAGAGATGGGACGTCAGGTCCAAATCATGCTTGCTCGATTCGGTGTCATCTCAAAAAGGGTTCAAGACGGGGGAGCCTGGACCCTTACGGTGTCAGCCCCTTATTTGTCTGTTTTACACGATAAACTGGGGATCTTCTCAGAGTCTAACTCTACCGTAAGGACGCCGACTCACGAGCCCAGTGGACGATACTTCTACGACCCCGTTGTGACCTTGGAAGAGGGCGAGGAAGAGGTCTTTGACATTGAAGTGGACGATCCCCGTCACTGCTTTGTGTCCAACGGGATTCTTAACCACAACACGCTTGAGGCGATTACGACGCTCGGCGCTCTATGGGAGAAGGACCCCGACCTCAAGGTCATCATCGTCACCAATACGTCGGTGATGAACCAATGGGGAGCCGAGATTGACAAGTTCACGGAAGGGATTCGTTGGAGGGTCTGCAAAGGGGGTCCAGAGAAACGAACGGCCCTCTACGAAGACTACTTCACGAACTGGGATGAAGACGAGCCTGAAGTCTTGATCATCAACTACCACCGTATGAGACGAGACAAGAGGGCGTTCCAAGCGTTCTCGGAAGGTCATCGCTATTGCCTCATCTTGGATGAAGTCACGGCGGTCAAGAACCCTGAGTCCAAGACGCACCACGTCTTCCGTGAGTTGAGTCTCAAAGCCGACAGGGTATACGGTCTTACCGCGACCCTGATCAAGAACAACCTGGAAGAAGGCTTCGGTATCTATCGAGTAGTCGTACCTGATCTGTTCAGGACGAAGCAAGGGTTTTACCGGAACTTCTGCCAGACGAGGATGCAAAGGATTCCAGGTACCCGGAAGAAGGTGCCCGTCATTGTGGGTCATACGCGCAAGCAGATCGCAGATTTCCGTACGACCATTGACCCGTACTACCTTGGTAGGGCTAAGCATGATGTCGCGGACGAACTTCCCGTCTTGACGACCAAAGACATCTCTATGCCCATGGAGAGATCGCAGTACATCTATTACCAGGAAGCGCTCGAAGGGCTCCTCACCCTCAATGCCGACTCGGAAGATGAGGAAGAGCGCGAGGTCACAAAGCTGACGCAGTTGATTTACTGCCAGGAGATCGTGGACTCCCCCGCTCTCATCGGAAACGATGTCAAGTCAGGCAAGGAAGAGTATTTCTTGGAGCTTCTCAAGGAAGAGCTTGAAGGGGAGAAAGTGATCGTATTCACACGCTTCAAGTCCATGGTCAACCGTCTCCAGAACATCCTGGAGAAGGACGGCTACGCGCTCGGCATTCATGACGTAGGTAAGAAGGATTGGCAGCCCGTCGAGGACACGAAGGCTGTTCCCAAGGGTTTGGTGCGCATCACAGGAGACGAGACGCCGGAGCAAAGAGACGCTGGAAGGAGAGCGTTCACGGACACAAAGAATACTAATCTCATCTTCTTGACGATGGCGGGCGCTGAGGCGATCAACCTTCAGGAAGCGCGCGTGATGATCTTTTATGATCTTCCCTGGAGTGCTGGAGACTATATCCAGCTTGTCGGACGTATGATCCGCATTGGGTCACCTCACGACCGCGTATACGCCCTTCACCTTCTCTCGGAGACTCCCGAGGGGTACAAAACGATCGATCATCACGTGCGAGAGACCCTGGAAAAGAAGATGGGGTACATCGAACAGGCGCTCGGTGAAAGGCTCGTCAAGGACGGTGAAGAGATCATCCGAACCGCTGCGGGCGATGACGACGCTGAGATCATTAAAGTCGAAACTTCGAGCACGTCTGATTTGTTTGATCTGTTGCTCAACGACGCCAAGACAGGAGAAAAGAAGAATGACTAGAACGAAGAAAGTCAAGTTGAAAGGGGACCCCAAGTGTCCTATTTGCAGCGGGCAAGGTTATCTTGCCCTCAACGAGGAGGACGACGAGTACAAGAGACTCGTTGCAGTCTACGGGGAGTACGCTGACGCCTACATGACCGTCAAGAGATGTTCGTGCCTGGAACAGATGAGGTTTCGGGACAAGGTGGGGAACGCGCTTTACAACGCAGACGTCATTGAAGAGGGAGCACTGGAGGACCATGGAGAGAGAAACCTCTTTCTCCAGTCGAACCGATCTGACTTCCTCGCACACTTCAGGAGTTACCTCTGGAACCGCCCGCTGGATTACTACTGGCGCATGACTACGGACATGGACCTCATTGATATCTTCCTTGGGAAGAGCGAAGAGTGGCCTTCGGTCTCGAACTTTGCGAGAGGACCTGAGCTTCTGGTTCTTCAGCTTGGCTTCCAGTCGTACAAGAACATCGCTCTATCGGGCGTGGTCTTGGAGTGTCTCAAAGCTAGGCAGTTCGTGGCCAAACCTACGTGGGTCGTCAACCCACACGACCTACACTTCGCTCAGGGACAGCACTTGGCATGGAGTCCTGAGCTAGAGTACCACCTCGAAGAGGAGTACCGCAAGCTCACCATCAAGGCACAACGTGAGAGGATGGCACGTCCTAACGGCTTCGGCTTCGAGACGTCTCTGGATCATGGCGATGCAGAAGAAGGACAAGGGAACGCCAAGGGCGCAGGACGATACCGAAACCTAGACCTCTAAGGAAAACGATATGAAGAAGATTTTACGCTCGGTCATCAATGTCCGTGACTCTATTCCAACTAAAGACCTCGGCAAAAACCTCTACACCCTTTCGGATCTTGGCTTGGAGTTCATCAACCAAGAGGACGCTGAGATCTGGGAGTATGTGCAAAGCTATGCTCAGACGTACACACAACCTCCCAATGTCAACTCAGTTCGAGACTACTTCGAGAAACAAAAGAAGGTTGAGGTGCTGGACCGTATCGAGGAGATCGCGGCGTACAATGTCACCTACCTCAAGACTGACTTCGAGAACCTTGCTCGTATGGCTCTACGTGAGCAGAATGAGCGTATGGTATCTTTCCTGCTCAAGGACGCTTCGCATATCCTCTCCAACGGCATGACCGTGGGGACAGGACGCTCGAAGCAGGAGTACAAAGGATACGCTGACTCGATTCGCTACCTCATGGAGCGTGCCGACAAGGTTCTCATGAGTGATGGGGGAACCGTTTTCCGTTCGGACGTGACCAAAGATGCGGAGGTGGTGCGTCGAGATTTCGCGAACACGCTCTCCAACGCAAGGAACGCTTGGGGCAGAGGAACGGGACTGGACGAGATTGACGCCACCTGCCGAGGTATCAAGCCTGGAGAGCTTTGGATTCATGCCGGAAGTACGGGTGAACTCAAGACAACCTTCGCGATCAATTGGGCCTACAAGACCGCCATCATGTTTGGATACAACGTGTACTACTACTCGCTGGAGATGCCGGTCGAGCAACTTCGTCGAATCCTCTACGTGATGCACTCGAACCACCCCAAATTCGCCAAGATGGGGTATGAGCCTCTCTCCTACCGTATGATTCGTGACGGTGTGGACGACGACGGTAACCCTCTCACGAAGAGAGAGATTGACTTCTACCGCATGGTCATCAAAGACATCGAAGAGGGACAAGAGCGGGGCGAGTATGGAGCGCTCTTTGTCGAGTGTCCTGATGAGCCGAAGACCACGATGCAGATGGTGAAGTCACGTATCGAGCTTGTCCACCAGACCACCCCGATCCACCTTGTATTCATCGACTACCTTGGTCTCTTGAATGCGTCAAGGAGCATGGGAGATTACAGGGAGGAGTTGAACAGTATCTTCAGGGAAGCCAAGCAGATGTGCTTGACCTTCAACCGTGGAGAACGTATCCCAATGGTAGCGCTTCACCAGATCAACCGTGAAGGTAAGAAGGAAGCCGACAAGAATGATGGACGGTATACAACGCAAGCTCTCGCAGACTCGTCTGCTGCGGAGCGTACTGCGGACGTCATCACGTACACGTACCTGAACGACGACTTTCGTAAGGAAGGAGAGACGTTGATCGGTTGCATCAAGAACCGAGACAACCCCCACTTTGACCCATTCCGAGCCGAGATTCACTTCCCTTCTCGATTCATCAAGAACATCTTGGCAGGGTCCAAATCAGGGGCCGTATCCTTGAACTTGAAGTGAGTACGATATGAGCGATGCTATAGCACGAGCCCGCAAAGATTACTACAGAGCACGCGTAGAGAACCTCCGGTCGCAGGTGCCGATGGTTCGAATCCTCGAAGACCTGGGCATCCGAGTTCACGTGAACGAAGATGTCGAGATTCAGTACCCCTGCCCTCTACACGGGGACGGTCAAGACAACGGCTTTTCAGCACGCGTCTACCCTGGAGGCTCAGATGATCCAGGCGGCCACACGTTCTGTTGGGGGTGTCAAAAAGCACGCGATCAGATTCAGTGGATACGCGACTACCAAGGTTTGAGCTTTATCGGAGCGGTCAAGTACATCGAAGAGTCATTCGGGGTCAGTGAGATTCCCAATATCTACGACTACTTTGACCCAGGCGCTGTCGCTGAGGGAGAAGCTCCGGGTGGAGCTTCGAAGCTTGAGCGCGAAATCCAGCAAATTTTGGATGGACCCGAGACGGAGAAGTTCGACGTTCGGTATCTAGAGCGCAAGATCGATCGTCTCGTCTCGGACAAGAGGCGCGAGATCTCGCTCCCCTCGGTCACACGGTTGTATTTCGTATACGACCTTCTCCGGTACGAACTGGAGCAAGGGATCGTATCCGAAGAACGTGCCATGGAGACCGCACGCAAGCTGGAAGACAAGCTTAACCAAATGAGTGTGTGATGTCATCAAGACACTTCAAAATACAGGACCCTGAATGGGGAGAGTTCAACCTCCTCGTGCTCCATGAAGACAAGGAAGGTTCTTTGGATGAGGAGTGGAAGGCGTTTCAAGAGCACTCGGAGGTCGCTCACATCGGCGCGTTGTTTTCCAGGGTGACGCAAGACGCATACCAAGACGCGCTGAACAAGTACACGACTCCACTGATACAAGAGCTTGGGCTTCCTCCCGAAGGGTGTCTGATCAAGACGCCTTCTGAGATGAAGCTGTGTGCTCACAGGAAGAGTTGTGCCATGTACGAAAAGGGTGTGTGCCTCGGGGATAACCCGAAGGTCCCTACCTGTTATCAAGCCGAAGGAGGAGGGTTGGAACCCTCCATCGAGATCCAAGTGGCAAGGGTCTTCGAGCTTTGGAGAATGGGGTTCTACATCATTGTAGTGCCCTCCTCAGACCACACGAAATAGGAGTATTTACCTTTATGACATCAATCACCTCTTTTTTCAATCAAGCGCAGTCTTGTACTCCTGATCCAAAAGTTTGGATGGAAAGCAAGAAGTTTACACTCATTCGTGACATGGACCACCTTCGAGAAGAGTTGGACCTCGCCAAAGCCTCTGACATCGTTGCCGTCGACCTTGAGACGGAGGGACTCGACAATCGGATCGATGAGAACGGGAGAACGTTTCACCAGATCGTGGGGTACTGCTTCGCCTACAACGAGAAGGAAGGCTTCTACGTGCCCGTGAGACACGTCTCAAAAGACGGGAAAATGGTAGACTCCAACCTTCCTTATCTTGAGGTTGACGAGGTGTTCCGTGAGCTATGTGCGACGACCCGTGTCGTCTACCATAACTCAGGCTTCGATCAGGAGTTCCTTTACGGCTCGTCAGCGCACATCCCTGACCCTCCCCTGGATCTTTTTGAGGACACTTTGATCCTCGACTACCTCAAGGATTCGACGTCCAAGAGGCACGGTCTCAAGGCGCTCTCGAAGGAGTATCTTGGGATGGAGATGCACGAACTCAAAGAATTCTACCCGAAGTCGGTCAAGGATCGCAGCTTCTCTGAACTAGACCCGAAGCACCCTGCTGTGCTTCAATACGCAGGCGCTGACGCGATCTGCACGTACATGCTCTACCAGTACCTCAAAGAGTACGCTGTGGAGCAATCGACCACCTACAAGGTCGAGAAGGCCCTCGTCCCCGCCCTACGCTGGACCGAGCGCAACCGTATGAAGGTAGACCTTGCGTATTTGCGCAACCTTCGTGTTGAAGTATTGGAGATGATCACTGAGACACAGAATGAGATCTATGCGTCGCTCTCCAAGGCGTTGAACAAGCACGAGCCTGATGTAAGGAGTTTGTACGACATCAACTCCCCGAAGCAGCTTGGAAAGGCTATCGTAGCCCTTCAGCAGGTGGATCGCTCGTTTGGAGAGATTGAGCTTGAGATGACCGAGAACTCCGGTCAAGTGAAGACTGATAACGCCTCAATTGAGGTCCTGGCAGAACTGCACGGTGACCGCTTCCCATTTCTTGCTCTTGTAGGTAAGATGCGCGGGTTGCAGAAGATCGAAGGGACTTACGTCAGACCTCTTGTGGAGAATACACGGAAGGAGGATTCGACAATCCGCTTCTCATTCCAGGCTAACCGGGTGGACACTGGACGACTTTCGGCATCCAAGGGAGTAGAGGGTCAAGGCTATTCAGGAGTTAGTGTTCACACGATTCCAGGCACGTACTCTTACGCCAAGTTCGCCGTCAAGAAGATCCATTCTCGTCCTGAAGGGGTGGGTACCGGGGCACTTGGAGACTCTTTGCAGAAAGAGCTTGACAAGGGATTTCTCCGCCGTATCTACGACGGGCATTTCATGCAAGATCACCGTACGGGTGAAGAGCTTTGCGTCCGTGACTCCTGTGAAGGCTGTCCCTTCGCATCGTCGTGTGTGCGGGATGAGCCTGTTAAGAAAATGTTTTACTCAGTGGAGAACGCGATACGTCCGGCTATCGTGGCACGAGAAGGGTTCGTCCTCGTGGCGATCGATTACTCGGGACTTGAGCTTCGTGCAGTCGCCAGCATCTGTGAAGAGCCGCGTTGGCTTGCCGAGTTCTACCGATGCTCTTCGTGCGATCACGAGTTCACACCGCCTAAGAAGATCGGTCGCAAGAAGTGGGAGATTGTCGAGACACCTCCCGCTCTTTGTCCGACATGTGGTGAAGACACCATCGGAGACCTCCACACCCTGACGACCAAGATCATCTATGGAGATGATGTCGTGAACCTTCCAGCTTCGGACTTCAAGAAGAAGCGACAGAACGGAAAGGGCGCGAACTTCTCCATCGTCTACGGTGGAGGTGGAGGCGCCATTGCACGCGCTACGGGTGTGGATTCAAAAGAAGGGTGGGAGATCCGAAACAAGGTCCTCAAGGGCCTCCCGGTCTTCAACAAATGGATGCAGGACACGATCCATCACGCTCACCAGACGCTCGAAGTCGAGACGGCCATTGGAAGGAAGATTCGCCTATGGGACATCAACTCGGAAGAGAACTGGCTACGTGCCAAGCAAGAGCGTAACGCCATCAACTCGATTGTCCAGGGAACCGCGACCGGCGACCTGATCAAGTACGCGATGGCGAAGGTTTACACGGAGGTCAAAGAGCGTAAATGGCTTGACGTATGCCGCCTGTGTCTTACGATTCACGACGAGCTTGTCTTCGAGATCCGACAGGACATGCTAGACGAGGTCCTACCTGTACTCGATGAGTGTATGACGGAGTTTGCGCACCGTGTGAAGTGGCCTATCCCACTCGTGACGGACGTGGAGTTCAACGAGAACTGGAGCCCCAACTACAACTGGACCCTGATGCACGCGATTCACCCCCTGACCGGAATCGCAGCGAAGGGTACACCGGCATTCCTTGTTGACAAGATCTCCATGAAGCCCGGAATGTGGTACCTCAACGAAGAGGGGGACAAGCGTGTGTGGTCAGGTGATCAGTACATGACCCTGGAAGAATTCAAGGAAGAAGAGGTTGATATGGAAGAGGAACTGCAAACGAAGGTCTCACTGCTCTCAGATAGAGGCGAGGAGGACCCTGAAGAAGCGGAGAAGGCTTCCAAGCCCGTTGTCAAGGCCACTCTCCCCTACTTTGACTACACGGCCTCTGTGGCGCTCTCCGGGCGTGAGTCGGTGGCATCTTACATGACACGACTGAGGCGGGTCTCTGAGGGGTGTAAAATGATGGCGAGGCTCAACCTCGCTAAACCTACACACACGCTCAGGGTGTTCACTGTACAACACGATGAGTTGACTGACCCTGAAAAAGTAGTGGAAGTCGACCCCAAGATCTTCCAGGCGCTCGCATTCTATGAGGGTCTCTGAGTCGATTTGAAATAGAGTGTTAGTAACGGAGAGTCAGTGTACTCTTCATGCCGGAAAGCTTGAGGGCTTCCGGCATTTTCTTTGGAGCCTAGGAGGTCGGCGTGTCCAAAACAGATTTCATTCAAGATTGCATGGATTCCATGCCTCAGCAGGGGTCACTCGACGACTTCAAGAAGGCTTTTTGCGACGTGTGTATCAACGCGGATTGTCATCGCAGTAGGTTCACGGACTCGAAGTGGGTTACTCGTATGCTGATGCAAGAGCAAGCACTCTTCAACCCGAGCTTCGCGGACGTAGACGATCCCCGTTACGACCATCTCCGAGGTGCCAACTTTGAGACCATTGATGCTCCGACGCTCAAATACTACGGAGGGTGGGTCGACATCAAAGAGGACGGGACGGTTGTCCATCACGGAGAGGCAGAGCCTGAAGAAACGGACGCCTCGAAGTTCGACCAAGCAGTGTCCTCCCTACGTGGTGGGCGAGAGCCTGTAAAGGAAGAGCCTGAAGAAGTCCACGCTCCTGAGCCTGAGCCTGTAGTCGAAGTCGAACAGCCAGATCCTGTAGTGGAGAGGGCTCCAGCTCGACCAAAACGTCAAGTGCCCCCACAACAACCTCGCAACACTGAGATGCCTCAGAGCGGGATCATTCTCGGACCTCAGAAGGTCATAGCACGTCCAAGCCATCTTCTTAAGCCTGCCTCGGACCCTTGGGCCGTTGACTCAGGAGGCACCAAGAGAGGCAAGAACGGTAAACTCACAGTCCGCGTGTCGGACGGAAAAGTAAAGAAGGATTGATATGCAGAATGCAATGCAATACACCGTGATTATCAAACCCAACGGGAAGGTACACGTCGTAGTCAATGACCGAGGAGAAGTTCCTTGCGAAAGGGCTGAGGACGTGGCCAACAGTCTTGGCGAAGTTCAAGAGACCGAATTCCTTCCCGACACCAGCAGCTACGTCGAAAAACACCTCGACCTCGGAGAAAACGAATGAGCCGTCGAATTTCTATTTCATGTGCCATTACGAATACGGATATCCTTCAAGACACCTTGGAAGGTATGGGTCTGAGTTTTCAGCATCCAGGCTTGAATGTGTTCCGGTTTACTGTTAGCATGGACGGGTACTCGCTGTTGCGTGGCGGGCTGACGCTCCTGAAGTCTGATTCGGACGATACGTTCCAGGCGACGTTCGACGAAGACTGTGTCAGATCCAAGTTATTGTACCGTACCATCTTGCAAAACTACCTCAAGCACTACTACTTGTGGCAAGCCACCTTGCAAGGAGACCAAATTGTTTCGTGCAGGGTCTCTGATGGAGTAGAACAGGACCCCCTCATCACACGAGGGGACATCGTTATTCAAGCCATAAAGGGGTAAGCCATAGTGACAGTCCCAGCACGGCTACAATCGGTGCTGAGGGCTCTCACGGAAGATGAACCCTCTTCTTCGGTTCAAAAGCATCCTTGCTTTTTGCTTCACGCGTGTTTATGCGGGAAGCCTCTCTTATATTCTCTCATGATTCCCAGTGCCCCTAACTTCGGGCATCTCAGGGGACTTGAAAGGTCTTGGACGTGGACCACTATCACGCCCACTGAAAAGTCGGGCGTTTTGCCTCTTTTCAAAAGGTCAACGCTAGCTAAGAAGAAACATCTGGAGTTTCACTGCCCGGTCTGTAGGCGACTCTCTTATGTTCAAATAGCCTCGGACGGAGGCTATCTTCCTCTAGGCACCATGCAACTGGTTTACATCCCGCTGCCACCTGAGAAAAAGGAAATTCTACATGTTGAAGAGGTATCTTGATGTGCTGCCCCCTATCTTGATGATCGTCACTGACGAAGAAGATAGGGTGCTCGAAAACATCGCTCAAAATGTGAGGCCCACCGCTGAGGTCAAGGTGTGGAATGAGTCCTTCGGGATCTTGCCCCTTGACTCCTACATCAAAGAGTGGTTTACTTTAGATCATCCTGAAGACATGTCGGGTGCTCAACTCGTGCGCGTCTTCAAGGAAGCCTACAAGAATATCAAGTCCCCGTCTGGGGATAACCTCTACTACGTGATCTTGGATGCGGACCCCCACCTAAAGTCGTCTGCTGTACAGCGTGTTCTTAAGAACATCGCGGTGTCATCGAACCGGAACTCTTCAGTCCGCAGAGGGATCGTACTCATCTCGAAGACTGGGAACGTCCCTGAGTCTTTGAAGAATTACGTGCAGGTGATGCACTACACCCTTCCAGACCAAGACGATATCCGACACTTACTCCTCGACTTCGAGAGCTTGACTCGAAAGGCCGCCCAAGACCCTTCGCTGTCAAAGGAAGAGCAAGACCTCATCCGAGACTTTACTATCCCTGCGGGGAGAGACCTAAAGCAAGAGATCCCGATCGAAGTCCTCCGGTCGTGTGAGGGCATGACATCGTATCAGATTCGAGAGCTTCTCAACGATTTGCTCTTGGAGACCGCCTGCAACATCACCTTGAAGGACCTCATCCGTAAGAAGCGGGAGATGACCCCCCACAGAGGCTTCTTAGAGGTCGTCTCGACGCCTCTAACGTTCGATGACATTGCTGGTATGGATAGACTGAAGGTGTGGCTTAGAGAGGCAGGAGCATCGTTTACCCCCGAAGGGAGGGATTGGGGATTGCCTCCATGCAAAGGGGTGCTTTTGGTAGGAATTTCAGGATGTGGTAAGTCTCTCACGGCGAAGGCGATCGGGTCGGAGATGGGACTACCGGTCTTGAGGTTCGACCCTGGGAAGGTTTTTGGTTCACGGGTGGGTGAGTCCGAGGCGAACATGCGACGCGCCCTCGAAGATATGGAGGCGATGAGTCCTTGTGTCATTTGGATTGACGAAATTGAGAAGGGACTCGCTGGGATACAGTCTTCAGCAAGGACCGACTCAGGTACCACAGCGCGAGTGATAGGTACGTTCCTCTCTTGGTATGAAGAGCAGACCGAGGACGTCTTTCTTGTCGCCACGGCGAACGGCCTTTCGGGTCTCCCCCCGGAGATGATCTCAAGATTCGAAGAGATCTTCTTCGTAGACCTTCCCGACTACATAGCGCGCTCTGAATGCTTCAAGATTCAACTTGAAAGGTATTGGCGCGAGCCTATGGGAGACCTATCCTCCATTGACGTGGTCGCCTTGTCAACAGCTTCCAAGGGAATGACTGGAAGAGAAATTGAGAAGGCGGTGAAGGAAGGGTTACGTCACGCGTTTGTACGGGGAGGAACACCCACTACGGAACACTTCTTGAGGGCGTCGACAGAAAAACCCCCAATCTCCCAAATTATGCGTGAGGAGATTGAGGGTATTTTAGAGTGGGTCTCTTACGACCCTCAGACCAATGAGGGAGTCAGAGCCCGCTTCGCTTCAGACCCTCAGCGAGAAGCTGAAGAGACGGGAGAAGACCTTGTGTCTCTCCTAGAAGCTCTTGAAGCGGACCCCAAGCCTAACTGATCACTCTCGGTCTCCCAGGTCTTTCTCGAAGACGTTGTGGAAGAGTTCTGCGATCTCACCACGCTCGATGACCTTGAGGTCAATGTGCGCTGTAAGAGGAGAACGCAGGAAGTGGGGGTCCGTGCAGAGCGTGTGCAATCCAGTGTGGAGACGGCTGATGTTGCGGTCTCTCTGGTTGAGGTCTCCTGACAAGACTAGCTTGGAGTGTCCCACGTCGTCGATACGCGTACCCAAGGTAGCGCACTCGTGCTGGTTGAGGTTTTGTGCCTCATCGTACCACACGATTGAGTTACGAAGGGTGGCGCCTCGCATCAATTCCAGAGGAAGGAACTCAATTTGCTTGTTCTCGATGGCGCTCTTGATGTAACGAGCACCGTTCTTTCCGATCATGTTCTCGAACATGATCGCGAAACTCTTCAGGAAGGGTCCGAACTTGTCGGCCTCGTCTCCAGGGACCGTTCCCCAGTAGCGGGTCTTGGTTACGATCTCAAGGGGCTTGGAGAGGACGAGCTTGTCGTAGTCATTTTCACCTTCACCCATGACTTGCTCAAGAGCGTATGCGCCGATCGCGGTACTCTTACCGGTACCAGCCGCTCCGGTAACCACGATGACACGAACGTCCGGGTTTTCCATCAGGTTGAACAATAGAGTCTGCTCGCGGTTGCGAGGCTCAATGCCGTAATAGTGAATCTTCTGACGAGCGGGAATCAAGCACCTTCCATCGCGTGAGACCAACGCCAGGGCGTGGCTCTCTCCGTCGATTGCTGTAAGCGATACAGCTTGGTTAGGCCAGAGGACATCATCCTCCTCAATAGAGTAGCGATCTGCAATGTAATCTTCAGGCAGGTCTACCTTTTTTGACTTAAAAAGCTTGTCAATGTAGGATTTCGCGACCTGAAAGTGGCGAACAGTTTTGCCGTAACGATTGTGCTCGGAAACGTCTTCGAAGATGCTCAAGGGGAACCTCGCGTGTAGAGGACTTTGGACCATGGATACCGTAATGTAGAAGCTAGTGAAGCTTCTCACTGGACGTGGTGCATAAGTAGAACCTTTCAGACCGTACAATGATTTGTCGTTTTCATATGTTTTATGAACGTAGTCAGTATATCACCGCCTGGAGCCCTGTTATGGACCAATACCCTCCTAGAAGAGTCGCATTCCGATCTATATCACTGTTAGGTCAGTACGACCTTAGCGAGAAATACGATGAGACGTACCTGAAAGAAGTCATCCTGTATGGGATGCGTACCCATTTCAAAAACCCTTCGAAGGGGGTTAAGGTTTGGTATGAGGTCGACCCGTTAGGAATCCACGCAGACGTTCACATGGAAATGGTGGCATCGTCAGGAGAGGTCTTGCAACCTTGGGTGCTCTCCCTGTGCCGTGAGCCTATCGAAGAGTGGGAAGCCTTCAAGACGCCATGCTTCAACTTCGAGGATTCGCCTGAACCGTTCTTGGCGGACGGTGACTTCCTCTGGCCCTGTCCTGACCTCACCCACGAAGAGATCGTCAAGGGTATCGAGGCTTGGGCGGCGTGGTATTGGCCTGATTGGTCTCCTATCTTTGTACAGGAGAAGATGCAGCATCTCTCATTCATGGAGGAACTCGAAGACAACTTCACGAGTCTCTATGTCTTGTCGCCCGTGGAGGCTCTGTCTCCCGAGGTACATGCGTATCTCTTTGAGGAAGGGTTTCTTGTCGTGGCCGAAGAAGAAGAAGGGCTTGTTGTCCACACTTCTCATATGCAGATAGAGAGACTGAACGTGCGGTACCCTTCAGTGTCCTCGCAGATCTTCCTACCTTCGGAGCGTGTATGATTTCGGACATCCTGGCTATCTTGAGACTCGAAGATGACGAAATCATACGTCGTTACAAGGAAGAGACCGAGCTTTCCGTGATGATGGCAGTGCAGGAGAGAATATGGGACTTGCACACCTTGAAGCACCCAAGCTTGACACGGTTTACGAACGCTGTACATCTCTTGCGTCTTGAAGACCTCCCCGAAGAGTTGCACGGTCCTCAGTTGATGCTCAAAGGCTTCTGCCGGAACCTCTACACCAAGACGCACAGGGTCAGAGAAGCTAAACGTCGGGTAGAGGTTCTTCATCTTGCGAAGCACGAGCCTTTCAAGAATCTATTGACGTACATGGTATTCCGAAGGCGATTCTCCAAGTGCGATCTAGAGCGTCATTTGGAACACCGACCTCACCTCCAGGTGTTTGATATGTGTTTGGAGGAGGAGTACATCAAACCTAACCTCCTATCGAGCCACGACGGGAAGGACACGTACTACACAACCTGGAAGGCTCAAACCCTAGTTTCCGATTGGATGAAATATGATCTTGACAAAACAAGCGATTGAGCGGGAGATTGAAGAGGGCCGTCTGGTCATCTCACCTCTGGAACCTGAACTTTTTAACCCAAACTCGGTGAACGTTCGTCTCCATAACAAGCTTGTGGTGTATGACGTGGACGCGGCGAGCCGGTGGACGAGAATGCTCCGAAGGGTACTACCCTCCAAGTGGTGCGAGAAACTCAACCTCCCTCCATCTGAAATCGATCTTGCGGGCCAGCCGATGGCAAAATCGATCACAATCCCTGAAAAAGGTCTTGTGTTGCAGCCCGGAACCCTCTATATTGGCTCCACAGTGGAGAGGACGTACTCTCCCTACCACGTACCTCTGTATGAAGGCAGATCCTCAATGGCACGCGTCGGGTTGGAATCCCACGTATGCGCAGGATGGGGAGATGTCGGGTTCGATGGACAGTGGACCCTGGAGATTCGAGTGACCTACCCCACAAGGGTATATCCTGGCATGGAAATAGGTCAAGTAGGCTTCATCGCCGTCGAAGGTGAGATAGAGAGCTATGGTAGCCCACAGTTCTCGTCTCGTTACCAGAACCAACAGGGTCCTACTACCTATAAAGGTGCGTGGAACCTGAAAAGAGTTGACAATGAGTGAGAAAGACGCTAAAGTGTCTCAAGGGTATATTGAAAGCTACCCTTGTAACTGTTTCGCTCAAGAAGGGGCGCACATCTGCTGGATCGTGCGTCATCCCGTTGAATTACCGTACTCATACCCGAGCAGGGGTGAGGCAAAAAAAGCACTGAAGGTGCTAAGGAAGAGGACGAGCAATGGCTAAAGAAGAGCCCATCGAAGTCGAAGGTACGATCATTCAGGCACTCCCTAACGCGATGTTTCAAGTCGAGTTGGAGAACGATCTGACGATTCTCTGCCATATCTCAGGTAAAATGCGAAAGAACAAGATTCGCATCCTTGTCGGAGACCGTGTCACGGTCGAGATGAGTGCCTACGATATGTCCAAGGGACGTATCTGCTACCGCCACATTGACTGAGCGAGTAACCCATGGGTAACGGTGTAAAAAGCTCTTCCACGATGGTGGCGATCTACCCTCCAGAGGAGTTCCTTTGGTTGGCGGATAAACACGCCCACCCTGAGCAAATTGCTGCGGGTCTACACGTGACGCTGTTCTACATTGGAGACACGTCTCCTTTGGACGACAACAAGCTCATCCAGGCTTTGCAGGCTACAATGGAGGAGTTTAAAAAGCCTCTCATGATGAAATGTGCAGGACCCGGCTGTTTCTACAATGAGTCAGAGGGCTTCTTCGTCAGAAAGCTCACAATGAATGCGGTAGGATTGGACCTTCTCAGGGTCAAGGTCTTGCAGGAGATGTGGAAGCGAGGCTTCGTAGGAAGCCAGACACACGGATTCTCGCCTCACCTTACCTTGCAGTACCACGAAGATACAGATCTCTACCCTGGGTGGGAGGTCTGCGCTCTGGAGCCCTATCCCGTGTTCCCTGTGGACACGCTGTACCTCGTGAGAAATAACGAAGTCATCGCTCAAGTGAAACTTGGAGGTGACACAAAGATGGGAGGGCCAAACCCTGCTATCCGCAGACTGAAGTAAGGACCTCTATGGAACTTGGATACTATCGACACTACAAAGGCACACTCTACCTCGTAGGGGGTATCGCCCGTCATTCTGAAACTCTTGAGCCGTTGGTCATCTACTCGTCGACAGAATCTCTTGACGTCCTATGGGCTCGTCCCATGGACATGTTCCTCGAATCTGTGACCCTCGAAGACGGCAGCAGTACGCCACGGTTCACCTTTCTCGGTACGGCCTGTCAAATGATGTCAGAGCCCTAAGCTCTTGTAAAACACCACCTTTCTTAACCCTGGGGATAATTCTCCAGGGTTTTTTCTTTTTTCTTTTTCAAAAAACCCTGTGAGGTGCTATAAGGATTGTGAAGGCGACGATGCCTTGCTCACCAAACCTCGGACCGGAGACCTGACATGACGAACTCGACCAACACCAAAATCGCCCACATCACTCTCGTTGCCACTCACTGCGCCTGCTGCGGTCGACCTCTCAAGGATGCCACCTCTGTCGAGTTCGGCGTGGGTCCGATTTGCCGAGGCAAGTACCTGTACGAGGATGCCCTTCCGGTCTCCAATGAGACGCTCGACAAGGTGAGGACCCTTGTGAACAGTGACCTGGACTCTTCGGTTCGAAGCTACGTGTGGAACCGTCTGGTCAATGATGACAGCAGGGCGGCGGCCAACCACCTCGTCAAATTCATCGCGGTCCACCAGAAGGATGCGGAGTCGATGCCCGCCCTTCGCATCCTCAAGCTCATGGGCTACGCCGACCTCGTGGCTCGTGTCGAGAAGCGCATCAAGGCCGCTATCCTCATCGAGGTCAAGGACCGCATGGTCACCATCGAGAGCCCCTACAACCCCGAGTTCGTGAAGGCGGTTCGAGCCATCAAGGGCCGCAAGTACAACCGCGAGAACAAGACTTGGAGCGTCCCTGTGACGGCAAAAAAGTCCCTGTGGTCCGCCATGCTTCAGAATTTCTCGGGTAGTCTCGGGAAAGGTCCCAAGGGTCCGTTCGTTATCGAATACGAAGGCTGAGAATCTCTCGCCACCACACCACAAGCACCAAGGGAACTCCCTTGGTGCTATACCTATGGCTAGGAGCCGTACATGATTATTGACCTCGATGAAATCTTCGAAGACCGATTGGAACACCTCCTGAGACTCAATGAAAAGCTCTTCTCCGAGTTGGGTAGGATCGTGCCCATTGCCATCATCCTTTCGGTATCGGATGGGGAAGACCCCAAATTCGAAGGGGCTCCTGAAGGGGACGTCGTAGACTTTACGGTTCTCTTGGACGATCTCATGGGAGGTGATCTACAAGCTATGATCGTGGAACTCATGCGTGGGCTTCAGTACCGTGCAGGTGGGGGCGATGTCCTCGAAGAAAAGGTGTCAGACGCTGTGGGTTTTCTGATCCAGACACATCCTACAGGTCCTGATGAGGCCCGGCAAGATATGCTCAGGCTCCTCCTCGACGAGTCCGGCGTACATCAAAAGGAAATCCTCATCATGGCTCTCCAGAGGCTCATCCGAAGCCTGGACGGGATTGGAATCATCCTCTCCCTGGACTCCTACTACAAGCGAGTTGAGGGTGCGGAGGAAGACCTCGACCTCTCCAAAGTCGATCTACAGAACGACTCCCAAGCGACCGACGCGCACACTCTTCACATGTACGCCCCGGCGTACAACCGCGTGATCACCAAGCCTTACCACGTTGAGGACGGAGCGCTCGTGTTCGATGAGTCAGACATCATGGACAGCTCCAAAGTCTTGGGTACTAAGACGGTGGTAAGGTCACGCTTCTCCAGGCTCTTTGAACAAGTCGAAGCGAATTGATTTCAAAAATCCTTCCGAGCGTGCTATATAAGAAGTGTCACCAAATCCCAGGAGAGGATATGAATACGGACATGATGAGAGAGACGCTCGGAGAAGGTAACGTCGGCGTGATCATGGTCGGTCTTTCGGGTTCGGGTAAATCTACCCTCGCCCGCGAGATCTGCCCCGAGAATGGGAAGATCGTCTCGACAGATGACATGCGTGAGCAGATCACCGGGGACCCTACCAATCAGAAATGCTCTCGGTTCGCCTTCGAGATTGCTCACAAGATGTGGGAGGCCCGTCTTCGCTTCAGGCAGACCACCATCTTTGATGCGACCTCTACGACGAACAAGGCTCGTACGGCTTTGATGAAGCTCACGAACGAGTGGAACAAGGTCATCGTCATTGTCGTCAATGAGACCCTGGACCTCAGCAAGGCTCGAAACGCGAGCCGTGAGCGCGTCGTCCCTGAGTTCGTGCTGGACCGTCAGATGGATCAGCTTACGGGAGGGCTCGACGGCTTGTCTGAGCTGGAGGCGGAGGTCTGGTATTACACCTCCGAGTCAGGATTCACGCGGGAGGATGGGTGACGAATACCCGGTCTTGAAACGTTCTCCTCTCAACCAGAGAGGAGGATGACATGCACATAGATACCAGAGGCATCCTCTACGTCTTCAAAGTCGTAGGGGATGATGTGTTTAAAGTAGGGTTCACAACCAAAGAAGACCCGTCCAAGGGGCGAATGCCCAACGTCCAGACAGGGAACCATGAGGATATAGAGTTCGTACACATGTGGCCCGGCTCGCTGGCAGAGGAACAAGCCCTCCACAAGGCCCTCACACCGTTCCGAACACGTGAGAAGGGTGAGTGGTATCGTCTGACGGTGGGAGCGCTCCTGGAGGCGATTTCGTTCACTTCTCAGCATCTGATGGCTCCTGATGGGGAGCCTGAACTCAGCCTTCTCGACTTCGACGAGTATTTTGAGCACTCGATGGTGAAGGTGAGGGTGGGTCCCTACAAAGGGATGGTCGGCTTTTTTTCCTATGCCACTCCAGTACCTCTCGCCTCTATCCCAGAAGCGTACCATCGCGTTGCTCTGGAGCACTACAAGCTCAGTCCCGAAGGAGAAGTCCAAGGCGCCGAAGTTTTTCTCGAAGACCTGAACGAAACGCTTTGGCTCCCTCCCGTGGTGCTGTCTCACAGGGGGTGACGTGAATTCTCGGTTCTTTTTCTATGTTCGGGAAGAGAGAAGCTTGGAGACTTCTCTCAATAGCATAGATAACCCTAGAGAGTGTTATGGATAACAAGACAGCAGGAAGAGCGCCTAGTAAAGAGGCGACGATTCAAAGGTCCGTGGACCTCATGGTATTTGAGATTGGCGTGGGAGCCTATCGACAGTGGCTCGAAGAGAGCGGTCTGGACCCTGCCGAGGATGGCCATGCTCTGAAGGCAGAAGCTCTTATGGTTCGTTACCGTGAACCTCTTCAGGACATGCTCGACCGTCACTTCCGACCGTTCACAGAGCTTCCTACGGGAACTATCTTGACCCGTACGTTCAGGCACGCGGCCCGTCCGGGCAATGTAAAGATGATGTTCGAAGCCCGTTTGAGCTTCTACAAGCGCTTCGCTCGCTGGGGGATGGCACACAGGGAAGACCTCAACGATGTCTTCAAGAGAAAGTCTCGCCGCGTCATGCGAGAGATTCTCCTCGTGGCAGATGATGAACAACCTGAGATGGTCGTCAACAAGCTCGCTTCTCTTCAGACCGTGTCTGGGTTGAACCAGACTCGTAACTGGCTAAAGAATGCTGCCATTCTGTGCGGGGAAGAGGTTGACGCGACCACTGAGGCTATCGCGGATACCGAGTCTGCCAAGACAATCGCGCGAGACCTTCGGGAAGTAGAGCGTCAGCTTGAAGTTGCCGACCCGGTCTCCGATCAGGCTGCCGACCTCGCCTTCGCTCGTGAGGATATCAAAGAGGTTCTCGACGAGACCATTGACAGCGCGCGCGACCCTGAAGCGGCCCGTACCAATGCAGTGGACGTTATCTCAGACGGAGACCTTCCTGAGTGGGTGAACGAGTACGGTTTGAACGATGAGCAGAAGCGCGTCCTTCTCGCCAAGGGCAACCTCCTCATCAACGCAGGAGCGGGATCTGGAAAGACCCACACGATGGTCGCCAAGATTGCGTACTGCGTCCGTGAACTTGGTTACCATCCTGACCAGATCCTCGCGACTTCTTTCACACGCGCCGCTTCGGGTGAGATCAAGGAGCGTGTCAAGGACCGCTTCGGCATCGAATCAGAAAACATTGGACGCACGACACACTCCATTGCAGGCACGCTCATCCGACGCTTCCTCCCTGAGATTGAAAAGAAGCGTCAGAACCTCTTCAAGGGAAATGCCAACACCAAGATTGGTACCTGCATGAAGATGGCCTACAAGCAACTGGAGCTTCAGTCTTGGATGTCGAAGGGCGATAAATACTACAAGCGAGCCATCGGGGCTGACGACCCTTCCCTAGCGTGGGTCAACCTAGGTCAGCTACCTTCGGACGCGCTGGGTCGCCCCATTCCTCAGAAGACCTTGGAGATTATCATCGGGAAGATGAGAGCATCGGGTCTGACCCTTGAAGAGGCACGTACACAGCACCCTAACTCTGAGTCGATGGCAGGGGCGGCGGTGGCGATGTGGGCTTCCTACGAGTACCTCAAGGAAGGTAACCGACAGTTCGGGCCTATCATTGACTTTGACGACATGCTCAAGCACGGTCACGCGGTTCTTCGGGACAATCCTCAAGCTCGTGCTCAGATGCAGAAGCAGTTCAAGGTTGTCCTCGTTGATGAGGCTCAGGACCAGAACATCGTCCAGAACGAAATCTTCGACATGATCGGAGGTCAGGCTGACATCTTAGCTTACATCGGAGACGATCGTCAATGCGCCGAAGAGAACACCAAGATTATGACACCTCAAGGGGATGTTCTAGCTAAGGACCTTAATGTAGGTCAAGAGGTGTTCTCTTATCGTAACGGTAAGATTGTACCTCAAACTGTAACCCATCTCAAGAAATCCTCTTGGAGCTGGGGCTACCAGATTGAAACAGAAAGTGGTAGGACTTTGACTATGAGTCCTAACCATAAAATTTGGGCATCCGACCCTGTTCTTTCAGAAGAAGAACATCTCGTGTATCTTATGTACCGTAATGACATGGGATACCGGATAGGGGTGACAAGCACAGATTCTAGAGACCCTGACAACTCTTGGGGGTCTCGCCCTCATCATGAAAAGGCTGATCGTCTTTGGGTTCTCGACGTATGTGCTACGAAGGAAGATGCTTTGTACAGGGAGAGCGAGATCTCCCTGGCTTACGGTGTTCCGACCCAGGTGTTCCAGGCGGAAAAGAGGGGCATCAACCCAGACAGGATTGCAAAGATATTTGCAAAGTTTGGTGACCGTGGGGCTTATGTTCTCGAAGCTCATGATATGAGATTTGACCTCCCCCATTGGATGTCTGGCTCGTATTCAAAACATGGGACAGAACGTCGTACTATCCGTATGAATGCTCATTCGGGCTCAAACACTCAAGTGACTTTAGAGTGGAGCGGGGATGATTTGGATCATCTTAAAAACTCCGAGAATGTTACTGAGGGTAAGAACTCTAGGATCAGGCGTTACTTTGCTTCCTATCAGAAAGCTCTTCAGTACGCACAAGACCTTCAAGAAAAGACAAAAGCTAACCTGTGCCGCCGCTTGTCGACCCCTGAAGGGATGCTTATGCTCAACACTGCGTCAGGACTCCACACCGGAATGTCCGTTGCGGTAGTTGAAGGGATCGAAGAGGGTGTAGTTTTAGAGAAAATCGTTTCGGTTCAGAAGGTAGAAGGAACATTCCTTGATCTTCAAGTGGATGATGCCTCTAACTTTTTTGGAGGAGGCATCCTCTCTCACAACTCGATCTACGCGTTCAGAGGGGCCTCTCCTCAAGAGTTCGTCTCCCGTAAGGAGAAGGGCTTCGAGGTCCTCACGATGACAAACAACTACCGCTCGGGGTCGAACATTGTCAACGCGGGAGAGAAGCTCATTGAGCATAACGGAGACCGTCAGCTCCCCAAGACGTGTCGTGCTGTCCAGCAAAACGGGGAAGGCAATATCCGCAACCGTACCGCTGAAACACACGAGGCGGCTGCCGCTTCTGCTGTAAGAGAGATCTCCTCCTCAGTCAAAGCCGGAGAGAGTCCCGACAACTTCGGTATCGTGGTAAGGAACAACGCCGAGAAGGACGCGTTCATGATCGCGCTCATCTCACAAGGGATTCCGTACCGTTCCGCATCAGGCTCGAACTTCTTCAAGAAGCCTCAAGTCAAGTGCATCATCAACTGGCTTCGAGTGGCGGTACTGGACTCCGGTGTTGAACTTGACAATGCACTGTTGACCGCGCACGAGGCTCCTGGGTTCATGTTGGACCGTAAGTTCCGCTCGTCCGTCGAGCGCGTTCGAGGGTCTCGTCTGGACTTTATCATGGAAGGAGGGCGAGATGAAGTCTATACAGGACGCTCTTCCTGGCGCAACAAGAGCGTTGTTGAATATGGAGAAGCTGTACGTGCTATCCGAGAAGCGGCTCAGTCGGTCTCGGGTGTTGCAGACCTCATCCAGAGAATTCTGAGCATTACGGGAGGAGTTCCTATCGAGAAGGGAGGTTCGGAGGTGAAGGATGTCTTGTATTGGATGACTGAGAAGGTCAACATTCAAGAGCTTATCGCCGACTCGGAGATTGATCCCGACGACATCAGCCTGGAGCTTCTTCGAGATGAAGCTAAAGCTCCTCTATCGCCTCTCATGGCGATGGCAGAGAAGATCCCAGACCCCAAGCGATACCTAGCCCTCATTTCGAAGCTCGAAGGCGCTATGGACCGTAACAACGCCAAGTCCAAGAGCCCCGACAACGCTACAGAGGAGCACGTCCCCTCGGTACAAATTGACACGTGTCACCAGTGGAAGGGACTTGAGGCCGAAAACGTCTACGTCATGATGGCAGCAGGAGTGTGGCCTAACTACCGCTCCGATCAAGCCTTCGCAAGCGGAGATGAAGAAGCGTACGATGAAGAGCGTCGTCTCGCTTATGTGGCCCTCACAAGAGGAAAGCAGAACGTAACCATTCTCTCTCCAGACGTGAACTACATGGGCAAAGACGCTGGGACCTCTCGCTTCGTATCTGAAGCCTGTATCCCCGAGGAAGGTATCCAGAACAAGGAAGCTTCTGTTCGCACCGCTGATGTAGACGTAGATGTCTACGAGCCCGGTGAAATCTTCACACCAGAGGAGTTCGTGGACGAGTTCGACATGGACATGGACCGTGAGATTTCCCTTAACCCTCTCGGCGACCTTATCTACGAAGCCTTCATCCAAGGAGAGTTGAAATGAACCACATTGAAGCAGCAGCAACCTATGTCGACATCTCCCGTGAAGACTTCGAAGACTGGCTCTCGACCCAAGGCCGCAACTGGTCCTTGAAGTCGGGGACCGCTGGTATTTACCAACTACACCTCTCTAAAGCCGTCGCAGTCGAGATCAGCTCGACTCTTGGAAGAGCTGGACAGAACATGGGCAAGGCTAACGCCTCCATGTCTATGAAGCTCGTGAGCACTGTAACAGGTCAGACGCTGAACAAGAAGGCTCAAGGTCAGAATTACTTCACACGTACCCAGAACTGGAGGATCAATCTCGCCAAGGGAGTGGACCGCATGAAGGGGGCGTACAAGAATGCGTCATCTTTCTACGAAGCCATTGCAGAAGTGGAGGACCGCGCGCGTTACCAGAAGGAAGTTCTAGCTTCCATTGAGGCTATCGAGAACTGGAACGGGAGCACCATGCTTGCGGACTTGCACTCGAAGGTTAGGTCCGGTGGGATTCTCACCAAGAATCAGAGAGCGGCTATCGACCGTGCCTCCTCAGAGACCGTCAAGGCAGAGCCTGTGGGACCGCCTGCCCTCTCCAAGACCCAGGAAGACTTTCTCGCTCGTATGCGACGTCTTTACCACGCGGCGATGAGGGACGGTGACGACTGGACGATGAAGTTCACACGAGACTTGGGGGAAAAACTCAAGAGTGGGACTTATAAGCTAACTCCACGCCAGAAAGAGATTCTTCTCGAAAAACTTCGCCGTTACGGCGTCTGACCCTGACCAAAGGAGCCTTTTATGACATTCAAGGATCAACTCATAGAGCTTGGGGATAAGCACCCCGAGCTACAAGACCATCTAAGGACGGTCCTTGATTTCCTTCTCCGAGAGGAGGAGGTAGGGGGAGATACGGAAACTGAAGCTCAAGCTGAGGTGACCGAGCCCGTTGAAGATCCCGTCCAGGGTGATGGGGTCTTCAACGAGCGCCCTCTCCCCAAGCCTCCAAGTGAGCAGACGTTCTTCGACAAGTCACCTTCCTCCTTCAGAGCTTTCAACACGGTCATCTTGCCTCAGATCCAAGCAAAGCTCGACTCGGCTTCGTTCCAAGACCTGCACCAGATGATGGAAGAGATGGAGGGGTTAGGTAAGGCAAAGAACCATGAGTTGGAGAGCGCGCTCATAGTGTTCAAGCCTATCTCAATGAACACGCGTCGTTTCTACCAAGAGATTCAGCAGGTGTTTCAAGACTGGATTCGACCCAAACTCAAGCTCCAAGGGGAGGGGTTCCAGTAGAAGATCCTTCTACTGGAGATTCTGAAGAGGGCAAGAAAGAATACAACTTCGTGTTCAACCCTAACCTGATGGATAATCCTTATGCCTGGAATCATCAATCAACATAGAGCCCTGATCCGTAAGAACGCCAAGTTCATTCGTCTAAGGCACCTCAAAAATAATAAGGGATCGCTCTTCCTGTCAGACCTTGACACCGAAGAGAACAAACTCGGCAACAACAAGATCCCTGTGTACATCCCTTTCGGGGATACTGTCGATATCCTATTGACCGACCGCACACTCACGTCTTACCAGCAAGGGTCTATTAGAGGGTTCATCGACTCCAACTTCCTCGAAGGGTTCATCGTCCAGAACTTCGAGATTGAGGAGGGTCAAGGTGTCTCCGTCCCTGTCTATGACGTCAACCCTGATGATGAGTTGATCACGATTGACACTTCGTCAGGAGATGTCTTAGTCAACTTGCCTGAGATCTTGAGCAATCCTTTCCCTCAAGAGAGGCTGCCAGAAGGAACCAAACTCACCATAAAAAAGATTACGTCAGACGGCAATCGAGTTGTGATTACCCCGGCAGCGGGAGAACTCATCGAAGGGTCTCCTGCGTCTTACATTATTGAGGACTACCTCGACCTTGTGGTGCTGCAAAGTGATGACCAAGGCAACTGGTGGGTCTTGGGATGTGGGTGTAATGATGCGGTGGACATCCCTGAGTTCTTTCTGAAGTCCCACTACAATACCACGGATGGGACCAGTGATGCGACGGTAACCGGACCTTCTTTTGGTCAGGCTTATGTGTCGACGCCTTCTTTGAATGTTTACGGTACGGGAGGGTGGGATGACGGGAATCTACACCCCATTAGTAATACCAACTTGATCAGTTACGTCAACGCAGAAGAGGCTACCCAGCTACAAAGAGGCGACATCACCGTCACGGTAGTGTATTACGACAGCACAGACACCGAGGTGACACAAGAGCTTACGTTCACTACGGACGCTACGAACCGAATTGAAAGCATCCCAGGCATTGAGGTAGAGATTTCAGGGATCGTCACGGACTTGACCTCTTCTGCGGGATTTATCACCACCCGTATCACCCCCTTAGATCTACCTAATTTCGCTTCTGGCGGTCGCATTGTGTCTTTCCGCACAGAACACGTGGTAGACACTGAAGTGTACGCGTTCGAAGACCTACAGGGCGTCTTCATTGATCCAGGTCCCACTCCTCCGTTGAATGACGGGGCTCCAGTGATCAACCTGGAGAATACCACGGAGACACAACTCTCTGGTGTCCCTTACTACACGAACGGAACCCAACTCCGAATCGTCCAAGGCTTCTTGGAGACGTTTGACCAGACCTACAGGACAAACCCCTTCGTGTATCAGGCAAGCTCTCTTGCTGCCGGATTTGGCAACGGGTCTCTTGACATAGGAGATGCCGAGGTCACTCTCCCTAATGTCTTACCTGAAGACGATGACCGTGCTGATATTGACCTCGTATTGACCCTATCAGGTTCAAGTACGTGTTCTACAGGGGGAGATGTTCAAACACAAGTGCGGGACCCTTTTGGGTCCTCGGGGTTCGCGACTGCCACGTTAGCTGACACCTTGTTCTACAACAGAACCTCGTCCGCCACAAGAAACTTTGAAGGCTTTAGGCGCGAGACCCTCCGCCTACAAAGAGACGATGACAACACAGTACCCAACGACCGTGACCTTGGGGATTGGGATTCCACAGAGAACCTCCTGACTTTTGATGATACGTTTGGCCTTCAGGTGAGGCCCTGCTCGGGAGGGTGCGACGGCTTCGTGACCTACCCTACTCTGGATTATACAGGGTTTGCGCCTGCCGGTCCAGATTATTCGGGTGCCTTGGGAGAAACTTATGATGGAATCTCAAATATCCGTTGGTACTACAGGTTCTTTAGTAATTCGTCAGGCACTATCGAACATTCAGGCGGAGTTCTCCGCATTGATCTATGTTCAGGTACGTTGTCGGTGGACGACCTACTGAACGATCGTCTTATCGTAGAAATCATGCTTGCCAACATAAATCCAAGTCCCGCTATGGGAGGTAGGACGGACTGGCTATCCCTTAACCGTGAGTTTAACACCGCCATCTTCGACCCTTTTGGGATTACTCGTAAGGAACGAGGGTGTCTTACCAACACGGATGAGACTAATAACGGCACCACCCCGCCGAACTTCGGATTCACCTTATCCTCCACCGGTTTTCCCTATTTCACTTCTTTCGGATCTAATTATGGGGTTCGTGTTCGAATAGGAATTCGACCCGACTTTCCCGTAGACGTCAGCGGACTCACTCTAGTAGGATGGTAAAGATGAAAGTAGCTAAGATCAAGGAAAGAAATATTGACTGGTATGAAGTCGAGATCGAACTTCAACGGGGGGTGACTATTACGAAGAGGCTATCGGAGAGCGAGGTCAAGGCTCTACGTGATGATATCGTCATGGCTCTGAAGTCCGGGGATGTGCAGGAAGAGGTATAATACCCATGCCGCTTGTATTCAACATCCAGGCTCAAGCGGCGTTCAAGGCGTTCGTCACGCAGACCTCGCATACTTCTCCAATCAAGAACTGGTTTCAGGAGCCCTATAATGCTAAACCCATCTTGTATGGGCGAGACATCCGGGCTGTCCAACCGGATTTTGCGAGCACTCAAGCTCAAGCGGACGCCTACGCCGCTGCTAATCCCACCATTGTGGAGAAGGTCACGCTCAAGCAGATGACCTTTGTACCGGGGACAAACAATAACGCCTTTGGTCTGTTCGACACGGCGGGTGACCCGAACTCCGAACTCCTCGGCAGTTGGGTGTCCCCGTTCGACGGCAGCGGTCTAGGGTACTTCCCCCGTTTTTTCCGAGATGCAGCGGGGACTGACGAAATCACGACCGCGTTCGGTCCTACCAATTGGTTCTTTCACGCATTCGCGGGCCTTCTCGTCTGGGGAGGGGAGACTGCTACGGACAACTGGGTGACGGCTGGAGTCACTGAAGTCTACGCTACGATGTACCGCTACATTGGCCCTTCGGTGTCGGACAGTATCACAGGAGGGTCTTCTCTCTCCGCGATCACGTTCAATCAAGATAAAAGGGTGCCCGGAAACGGTACTCTTTTTCTCAAAGCCGGGGAGGTTGCTACCTCTGCGGTCCCTTGGGTACTCTCTTCGGATGCCACGTTGGCCGCTATTTCCGTAGCAGTCGATAGGGTAGAGGCAAACGATTATACTGTTGAAGTTCTTGTAAACGGTGCTGTTGCAGCGGGTGCCTTGCTCCAAGCGGGTAACACTAAAATACTCTCTTCCAACGCTGTTCCTTTGAACGCAAGTGATGAGATCGCCTTGAGAATAGTTAGGAGTAGCGGAAGTGGTCGCAGTGAGTTTCGTAATATCATAGTGAACTTGCAGATTATATCTTCGTAAAACCCTAAATGAGAGGTTAGTAGCATGGCTACTCTGATTATCAAAAGTAACGCAGGCACAGTCGCGGACATTCTCATCCCTGATGTTGGCGTGCTCATTCCCCAAGCGGGTGGGCAAGAGACCTTCATTGAGAACGATGAGATTCTCGAATTTCGCGAATCTCAGGACCTCGTCGACCTTCTTACCGACGACGTGTTTGCGGTGGGGTCTTCGACTCTTATCCTGAACGACGGCACCGTGGACATCGCGCAAGACGACGTAATCAACTTCATTGACACACTCATCCTTCCTGATTCGGCGGAAGACTTTGGTGTTGTCAAGAACAACGCTGACGGTCAGGTCGATGACAACGTCAGCTTCGACGGCACTGCGACCATCACAAACCTTCCTGACCCTGTTCAGCCTACCGATGTAGCGAACAAGCAGTACGTAGACGCACAGACATCAGGTGCGCGTACCTTCAAGGAGTTGGTCTTCTCTTGCGAGCAGTTGGATTCGGCCAACGATGCCATCTCACAAGCAATTCCGTTCTGGCTTGCGACCAACGCGGCTGACGGAGACACCCTGACGGTCACCGACGGTGCCACCTCGGAAACGTTCACCTTCCTGATCACTCCTGCGGCTGCCTTTGACGTTCAGATTGGAGTGGACCTCGACGCGACGTTGGCGAACCTTGCGACGGCCATTAACACCGACTCGGCTTGGTGGAGCGGAGTTGCTGAAACGGTTCTAACTGAGTTCAACACCACTGTTACCGTGATTTACCGCACGGACAACTCGTTTCCAATGACTGCATACGATGACCGAATCTTCGGTACTTTCGCTACGGCAGCAAGCGCGCGTTACATCAACTTCAACGGCGAAGTTGATTACACGAAGTCCACGGATGATCAACTTCCTGCGGTTGATCCCGCACAGAAAGAGTTCGGTTTTGGTCGAGCCACTGCAAACCTCATCGCCAATGAGACCCACGCTTGCCGTGATACGGACACGCTCTTCACATGGGACGCGGACACGGGTGAGTGGCAGAACACGGGCTCTAACAACCCTGTTCTTCAAGACTCTCGTTACGTTGGTAAGATACTCGGGTTCGGCGTATCACGTCGCGTGCCCGGAAACGGAACACGTTTCATGAACGGTCCGGGTTCTGTGGCTACATCTTCGGCAGGTACAGCCCTTCTCCGTTCGGGACAACTCACAGGAGCTTCCTTGCAAGTGGATCAAGCCGATGCAGGAAACGACTATAACTTGTCAATCCGTATAAACGGTACTGAGCAAGGGACAGTGGCTCTCGCATCTACCAACGATTCTGCTACTTCCACCTCACTTGCTATCGCGTACAACGCTGGAGACGAACTGTCAGTGGCCATTGTACGTACAGCAGGGTCGGGTAACTCGGACTTCCGAAATGCTTCAGCAATCATTGAACTTAACGAAGTTCTCGGACTTTGATTTGATAGGGGTAGAGGGCGAACATGGCAGTTCTAGTCATTACATCTAACGCGGGGACGACTACCAATATCTTGATCCCTGACATGGGCATCGAGGTTCCTTCAGGGGGTGGCTCTGTCACTTTGGAAGACCTCGATGCCCTGTTTGAAGCCGCGCAAAGTAACGACTTGGTGGCCTTGGCACAAGATGACGCCTTTGGCGCGGGGTCGTCTACGTTGTTTCTATCTGATGGGATCAACGTAGTGGTTCAGGATTTTTCGGACGAGTTCCTTGACACGATCTTCCTCACTAGAATAGGTCCTTATTCGGCGGTGCTCCGAGACGAGAATGGAAACCTCGTGGGCTTTGGAGGTATCACAGAGACCGAACACGAAGAGCTTGACACGCTCGTACATCAAATTGCGGAAGATAGCTTTACGGAAGTTACTTACGACGTCTTTGCGCGCGTGACTGATATTATCATATGGTCCACCCCCGCCAAACTCTTGAAGATTAGAGAGACTAACGTCACCTACATAGGTTTGTCAAGACGTGTCTTGACTCATACCGAGATTCAGTATGACGCAGCCGGGGTAGAATTGGCTCGTGTTGAGACCACATACACATACACTGGCTTCAGGCTCTTGTCTGGCACCACAGTGAGGACTCCATGATAGGTATCACACAAGTTTTAATCAATGACGACTCCGACAGAACTGTCACAGGAGTCATTGTCTATGACCGTGACAATGGGGGAACTCTCGTAGCCCCTTCGGGCTCCGCATTTCCTACTACAGATCTAATCCCTGGGGAAGTGTTCTTCCGAACCGACCTTATGACCCTGTTCAGGCGAGACGATGGAAATACCACTTGGGAAGCCTCGTCAGCGACTCCTACAGCACACGCGCCTACTCATATTGAAGGGGGGAGTGATGTCATTGATGGGGACCGTCTTGAGATTGACTTCACTCCGGTCAATTACACTCAAGATGCTTCTCCTGGGGAAGTCGACGCCACGAATCAACTTACAGCACACCTCAAAGGAATTGACGATGCCTTGACACCTGTCATATTCAACGATCTTGTAACTCTGTCTAACTTAGATATTGACACGGTGACCAATGAATATGACTTGGGAGCGGGAGCTAATGACGACCTCTTCATAAGGGATACCTTGAGCGCTGTAGTCGCCACAGCGGGAACGTACCGTCTGGACTATTCCTACCTGTGGAATCATGATTCCACGAACACAGACTTCATCGCTCAGATAAAGAGAGATGGGACCCGTGAGTATCTACACAGGCAAGAGCCCAAAGACTCAGGCGGTGCCGGTCCCGGAGGTACTGATCAAGTTATCCCTACAAGTGGGTTCCTACTCTTGACCTTAACTCCAGCTACGTATTCTTTTGTTTTTTCGTTTGGAACTTCCAATGATACTAACGAGTCTACGATACTTCGTTCTGACCTCATGTTTTACAGGGTAAGCTAATGGCTTTTATTGAATACACCTACAGCATTGTTAACGACACCTTGAACGGTGAAGTGAACCTAACTACGCTGACCGATGAGATCAAAGCTGACCCTCTAGCATCGGTAGGCTTCAAAGCACTGCGTCTTGAAGAGGTACAGGGTCTGGTCAACCCTCCTGACCCACAGGACGTGTACGTGGGGTATGACCCCGCCCTTGATGGTGCGGGGCAGACGGCTTTGGATGCGGTCCTTGCGGCCCATGACGGCGCTCCGGCTCCTCTGGAAGATGCGCTTGTGGTGGACTCGGACGTAGATTTCCTCGGAAATGCTCTTTCCGGTGTGGGTACCCTGAACGGTGTAGGTTTTGACGGATTTGTTTCGGATACGACCACGCACATAGGACGCACGGACAACCCCCACGCTACAGACATTGGGTCTCTGGGAACGGGTACCTTGGCAGAGTTGAACTCCAAAGTAACTGACGCGACTCTCGATGATTCTAGCGATCCAAGAGACCCCAACTCCCATGCAGCTACGCATAGCTCAGGGGGATCAGACCCAATCTCCCATGACAACCTAGCGGGACTGACTACAGGCGATCCTCACACACAGTACCTGAACAGTGCAAGGTTTGACACAGAATTCTCAGGTAAGACGACCACAGATCTCACCGAAGGGACGAACCTCTATTACACAGAAGGTCGTGTTTCGGCTAACGTAAGCGTCGCCTCCAATACTACGCACCAAGGACGTACAGACAATCCCCATGCTACTGATATAGGGAATCTCGGGACTGGAACGCTTGCTGAACTTAACTCCAAAGTCACCGACGCTACCTTGGACGACTCCAGTGACCCAAGAGATCCTAACGCTCACGCTGCTTCGCATAATGCGGGCGGAGTGGATGAACTGTTGGCTCAAAACCTGGGTTCGGGAGCCGAAGCTGCGGGTCAAATCCTTGAGACTGATGGTACAGGAGGCTACAACCTCGTGCCCAACGCCGTAGTGGTGACAGACCACGGCAACCTTCTAGGTCTTGGAGACGACGACCACACCCAGTACCTCCTGGAAGACGGCACACGCGCTCTCTCGGGGGACCTGAACGTAGGGGGGAATGATGTCACCAACGTAGGTCTAGTAGACGGTGTGGATGTCTCAGTCTTATCCACGACGACCACTAACCATATCGCAGATACAGCGAACCCTCATGCCACTGATATAGGTAACCTTGGAACAGGTACTCTTGCTGAACTGAATTCCAAAGTCACTGATGCGACTCTTGACGATTCAAGTGACCCAAGAGATCCTAACTCCCATGCTTCAACGCACGAAGAGGGTGGTTCAGATGAACTGACCGTGCAGAACCTGGGGTCGGGAGCGGCAGGGTCGGGCCTTCTTTTGGAAACGGACGGGACGGGAGGATTTACCTTGATCACGACTCCCGTAGTCGTGACAGACCACGGTGGTCTCACCGGACTGGGAGACGATGATCACACACAGTATCTTCTCGCGGATGGGACACGTGCTCTTTCTGGGGATCTTGATCTGGGTACCAACGATGTGACCAACGTAGGTCTTGTTGACGGAATTGATGTGTCTGCGCAAGCGGCTACCACGAATGCTCACATTGCAGATACAGCGAATCCGCATGGAACTGACATAGGAAACCTTGGCTCAGGAACTCTAGCAGAACTGAACACCAAAATCACCGACGCCACCTTGGATGATTCGAGTGACCCAAGAGACCCTAACTCTCATGCGGCAACCCATAGTTCGGGAGGTACGGACCCTATTTCGCATAATGACCTTGGAGACCTAACTGTAGGCGACCCTCACACCCAATACACTACAGAAGTCAGGTCTAGGGCTGCGGCTCCAGTTCAACCTACTACGGGCGCGCCTTCAAATGCAATAGGTCAAGATGGAGACCTTGCTATTGATGCGGACAACGGGGACCTCTACGAAAAGGATACAGGCACGTGGACGGCATCTTCTTTGATCGGACCTGAAGGCCCTCCCGGCTTTGGGTTAGGTGCTTACGCACGCACGTCCTCAGCGGGAAGTATTATCGAGGCTAGGGGACTCACTGTAACACGAACGGCCAACGGACGCTACGAATACCTCTTCACGCAACCCGCTGCCGATACCAACTATGTTGTGATCGGACAGCCTATCGGCACCGTAACTGACACCAACATCCAAATCCCGGCTGCAAACATCGCGGTAGGTGGTTTCAGGCTAGAAATAGGTGTGGGAGATAACTCATCCACGCAGGACATTCTAACCGACCGAGAGCACACCGTCATTGTACTGGGCGACGGTATTCAAGGGCCGGGGGGCATTACCAGCGCATATGAGTCCTGGCTCAACAGCGGCAACACAGGAACAGAGGCAGACTTCATCGCAGACCTTGTAGGTCCTGCGGGAGCGGGGTTCCCTGCGGGTGGAGTCACTGGAGAAGTGCTGGCGAAGCTGAGTAACACCGATTTCGATACGGATTGGATTACCCTGACTGCTTCTGACGTTGGAGCGGACCCTGCGGGTACTGCTGCTACAGCCGTCGCAAACCATGTAGCGGAAGCTGACCCTCATACACAGTACGTCAACAGTGCTCGATTTGACACGGAATTCGCCTCTAAGGACACAGATGACCTTTCCGAAGGGGGTAGTAACCTTTACTACACTGAGGGGCGTGTAACCGCGAATACGGACGTCGCGGCCAATACAGCACACCGTAATGCTACGGGCAACCCGCACTCTACCACTCCCGCTGACATCGGAGCGATCCCTGCCACGGAGAAGGGCGCCGTTAACGGAGTTGCGACCTTGGATGGGACGGGTAAGATTCCTACGGCTCAGATTCCAGCCTCGGCACTCCCGACGTTTGACGTGGTAGCTGATATTCCAGCACGTGACGCTCTTGTCGTTCAAGAGGGAGATGAGGCTTTCGTGACTTCCACGGCCCTCTTCTACATCTATGATGGGGCCGCATGGTTTGAGCGTCCCTCCTCTGCCGGTATGGTCTCTAACTCAGGAGGTTCTACCGACAACGCGATTGCACGGTTCGACGGTGCAACTGGACAGATCATTCAGAACTCGTCGGCTACTCTGGACGATGCAGGTAACCTGACCCTTGCAGGCGATCTTGATGTCAGCAACAATGACATCATCGACGTGGGAGATATTAACGGCACGAACTTTAACACCTTCGTAGGTACAACGAATACTCACATTGCCGATACAGCGAATCCTCATGGGACTGATATAGGGAATCTCGGTTCGGGTACTCTAGCAGAGTTGAACTCCAAAGTCACCGACGCAACCTTGGATGATGCAAGTGACCCAAGGGACCCTAACTCCCATGCTTCCTCACATGAGATAGGGGGTACAGACGTCGTAGTAGCTCAGAACTTGAGTTCCGATGCTGCGCTCGTGAATCAGATTCTAGAGACGGACGGAGCCGGTGGGTTCGTTTTAATCCCCACTCCGGTAGTGATCACGGACCATGGAACCCTTCTGGGTCTTGAAGATGATGATCACCTCCAGTATCTTCTTACGGACGGGACCCGTACTCTTACGGGAGACCTTGATGTAGGCGGGAACGACATCCTCAACGTGGGGGACGTGGACGGCGTAGACATCTCGGCTCAAGCTGCGACTACGAACGCTCACATTGGGAACACCGCAAACCCCCATGGAACTGATATAGGTAACCTTGGGTCAGGAACCTTAGCCGAGTTGAACTCCAAAGTAACTGATGCCACCTTGGATGATGTGACAGGAACCCGTGATCCTAACTCCCATGGAGCCTCACACGAAGAGGGGGGTTCAGATGAGTTAACCGTTCAGAATCTAGGTTCGGGAGCTGCTGCGGCAAGCCTTACTTTGGAAACGGACGGAGCTGGAGGGTGGAACCTCGTCACCCCCGCCACTGTGATCACCGACCACGGAGCCCTCACGGGACTGGGAGACGATGATCACACTCAATACTTGCTTGAGGACGGAACACGCGCCCTTTCAGGGGATCTTGATCTGGGCACTAACGATGTAATCAATGTGGGTCTTGTAGACGGAATTGATGTTTCTGCCCAAGCTACGACTACGAATAACCACATTGCCGATACGGCAAACCCTCACGGAACTGATATAGGTAATCTCGGGACTGGAACCTTAGCCGAGTTGAACTCCAAGGTTACGGATGCGACTCTTGACGACTCCAGTGATCCAAGAGACCCTAACTCCCATGCTTCGACTCACATCGAAGGTGGAAGTGACGTCCTGGATGGGGACAAGTTGGAGATTGACTTCACACCTCTCGTCTATGTCCCAGATGCTTCTATATCTGAGTCAGATAACACTTCGCAACTATCCTCTCACCTCAAGGGAATTGATTCTTCCCTCCAATCGGCTTTGGTCTTCGGAAGCAACCTTGTTGTCGAAGAGTCTTTGGCGGCCAGTACCACAACGGTTGCCAACAGTTTCGTGCAAAAGTTGCGTTTGACGATTACGGTCACCGCTGCAAATGCGGGAACCTACCGTTTAGATTGGTCTTACTTCTGGAACTTTGACAATCAAGCCAACGACTTCAGGGCTCGCATCCAAGAGGATGACACAACGACTCTAATGGAGCAAAGGCAGGAGCCCAAGGATTCGGCTGGAAGTGGGATTGGAGGCACCAACCAAAGATTCCCAGCGGCAGGTACGATTGTCCGCACGTTGACGCCTGGAACGTATGATTACGATCTGGACTACACGACCTCTTCGGGCGACGAGGCTTCAATCTTCGATGCTCGAATGATCATGCACAGGATATTGTGATGAACTACATTTATGACCTCGCAGATTTTGTACTTCTGCCCAATGGGACACCACCTTCTGCTTCGGGGTTGGAAGCTGAAATAGGTTTGACAAGCCTGTCTGGAATTTACAGGGGAGGAGTGTTTGAAGTCGATGAGGTGACGTTCACCTTCACACGCACATTGACGTCTCCCGAAGAGCTTGTCTTAGATGCGGTCGTCGCGGCTCATCTGGGCGTCGATGCCGAAGGGTCTCCTGACGTGGAAGACGTCGAAGGGTCCCCGATTGTCAATGTCACGACGATCAATGGTCTTGACTTCAACGATTTCAGCTCGGATACCACCAACCATGTCTCAAATGAGAACAACCCTCATGGGACCTCGATTGGTAATCTGGAGAATGGCTCTCTTGCTGAATTGAACGCCAAGGTCACTGATGCAACCTTGGACACGTCCACGGCACAGAGGCCCCCTTCCACGCACGGGAGCCGACACAACCGCACAGGAAATGACCCCCTCACTGTACAAGATTTGGGTTCGGGTTCAGCTTCAACGGGTCAAAGGCTGAGCGCGAATGGAAGTGGTGGATGGTCTCTAGTTGCCGCCCCTTCGGACGTCACGGACCACGGTAACCTACTAGGTCTTGGAGATGACGACCACCCTCAATACTTCCGCGCTGACGGAGGAAGGTCCCTTGCGGGAACCCTCAATGCGGGTGGGAACGCCATCACTAACGTAGGTCTTGTAGACGGAATTGACGTCTCGGTTCAGGCTGCAACCTCTAATGCTCACATTGCAAGGACGGACAATCCCCACGGAACTGACATCGGCAACCTTGGTTCAGGTACTCTTGCTGAACTTAACTCCAAAGTAACCAACGCTACACTCGATGATTCTAGCGCGAGTCGGCCTCCGTCTTCTCATGCAAGTACACATTCACAAGGAGGGTCGGATGCTCTCCTTGTACAAGATTTAGGGTCCGGGGCAGCGGCTTCCGGTCAAATCTTTGTCGCAGACGGGGCAGGTGGGGTCGACTTGGCAACGTTTGCGGGCGCTGACACGATCCCTTCTTTTTCGGCCTACAACTCTGCTAATCTGGGCACCCTCACTACATCATATCAAGGGATAGCCCTTGACTCCGAGAATGTCAAGGATGCCGCCGCCTTTTCTCACGCAGGGACGTCTGCGGGAGTGACTATCCTCAAAGCAGGGTTGTACGCCATTTCAGGTTACGCCACGGTGGATATGAGCAACAGTGTACGTTCGCAGTCTTCTATGCGTGTGACCGTTAACCGAGGCGGAGGTTTTGTTCAGGTTCCCGGTATGTTTGGTATCATGTACCACCGTACCAGTGCTCAGGCAGGAAACTCAAGCTCCGCCACACAAGACATTGATCTAGACGTCGGGGATATTGTCAGGTTGGAATTAAAGCGAGACTCAGGGACGGGAGTTCTTTTCCCCGTGGGGAGTGCTTGTGGTTTGGTCTTGAGGTCTCTTGAAGGTTTGAGAGGTCCGCAAGGTGAACCCGGAAGTGGGGTTTCGGTGGATATCTTGGAAGGAGGTGCCTCCGTAGGTTCCTTTACGGAACTATCTTTTGATTCCTCGGACTTCGATGTCGTAGACGCGGGGTCAGGCCGTGCTACTGTCGACGTCACTTCGAAGGTCAGCCTTCAGACGGTCTCGGAGACTATGGTTACCCAGACTTCGACCTCTTATGTAACTCTTCAGACCCTGACGGTTCCCAAGGCAGGTGTTTATCATGTCATTTGGGGAGGTGTGACTGACGTGACCCAGCTAGAGTCTGTATTCTACAAAGTTTTTGTCAACGGGGTTGAGCAGGCAGGGACCGAAGCACGTTTCACGCAGACGCAGATCGTATCTGCTGTAGTAACAGTACCTATCTCCTACATCACCGAGAACATCGCGGCGAACTCCACGGTATCCGTCAGATGGTCAGTTAGTGGTGGTATAGCACTAGTTAATTCAAGAAGACTTCAAGTCCTAGAGAGGTAAATCCATGTCCGATTACACTTTCACGTACAGCAAAAATGTCGACTTCGCCGGGGCTGTAAATGAACTTCGCCTGGATGAGACGATTAAGGCGTCCGATATTACAGTGGGACTCCGAGGGGTTTCTGTCGAGGGAGACGTGGTCTCTATTGTATTCAAGGCAAACCTCTCAACAGCCGAGACGGAGGAGCTAGATGCCATTGTGCAAGCCCATGACGGTACGCCTAGTGAGGTCGAATCCTTCAAAGTCGCTCTAGAAGGTCTGAACACGGTTGAAGGGAGATTGGAAGTCTCTTCCTACCCCTCATCGGCTTCCCGAGTCAACCTCATTACGCACAGGTGGAATGATAAGACCACGTGGTACACGATGAGTCAACTCGTGACGAACGAAGCGCCTGAAGTTTTGAACCCGGATAAGTCTGTCTATGTAGAAGGGACCGACGAATGGACAGGTAAGCGCTTCAAGCTTTCCAACACGTACATCATCAACGCCACGCATGGCAAGATCTTTATGGAGAATTACACACTGGCTCCGAATGGTCTCACTTACGCTGCTGTAGTCACCATTGATGGTGTTGTGGTGGATGAGGTGAATGAAGATACGGGGGAAGGGTCGTGGGCACTGGATTACGTCACAGGCGTACTCACCCTTAACCCCAACCTACACGAAGGCGCTGACCTAAGAGTTACGTACTACTACGCGACGACCTCAGATTTCTTCTTGAGGCCCATGCCTACCAAGATTCTTGAGCTTAGAAGCGTCGAAGTTCAATTCACCGAAGACATTTCACTTCGTGATACGATGGTCTTCGAGAGTTTTGGGGCCGTTGGAGCCTTCGCCCCACAGCTTATTGGAGAGTACAAGGATGCCTTGGGGAACACCTTTTCGGCCACGGATTCCATACAGTTGAAAGAGCCCGTTGAGTACAAGACACTGTTTGACTACGCCAACGAATCAAACGGGGTCTACCCTGTCATCCCTGGCACGAAAAACAACTCTCCTACGTGGCGCGACTCACGAAGCGCCCTCGTGACCTTCCCGTGGAACTATCAGTCAGTCATTCCCCTAAGCGGCGCGGCAGGGATGTTTGTACGCATTTACCTTGTGAATGACACCCCCTTCGACGGTGAGTTTTCTACCGCGACTTTCTACTGTTACAGTAAGGACGACCCTAACGCTACCTAAGACCCGGAGATCTCATGAAAGACTTAAAAGCATCGCTGATCAGGTTAGGGCATACCAACCCTGAACTAAGACCACACCTCCGGGTACTCATAGCCAACGCGGAGTTCAATGGTCTCTTCGGGGAACTGAGGTCAACCCTGTCCACGGGTAAACGGGACAAGAAGGCGTACAAAGATGTTCTTCGTATCCTCGTAGAAATGGACAAGGAGAACGCGTCGCGCACCATGTCAGAGGTAGTACCTTACGTAGAGAGGGCGTTCGAGAAATTCCCTGACGAGTTGAAAACCTACGGTGAAGTGACCTTGACGACTCTGGGCAAACCTGAGTCGAAGTACAAATTACACTTCGCGAAGTTTTTCACAGGGAAGAGAATGCCTCCTCGTGCTCTGACGACCAAAGCCCTTGGTTTGAAGATTCTTCTCCAAACCAAGGCGCTACAGCGTCTGGTGCAGCTTGATCTGAGCACAGTGCCTTTGACCAACGATCAGGTCATCGAAGCAGCAAACAACTTTGCCTCGACCACGTCTCTTATCATGAACAACCGTAACATGCCTCGTGACACGGTCAAGAGGTTGACGAACCTCCCGAGCTACAGCTTGCATCTCGAAGGTAACCCTGGGATTAACAGCAGTGACGTGGAGAACCTCAAGGCGAAGCGCCCTGACCTCGAAGTATACTACGATAATCCTAATGAGTCAACACTTCACATCGAAGAGATCTACGAGGTGTTCTCGGAGGAGCTTCGAGGCTTCTTTGACGCACCTGACCGTTTGGAGAAGGCTCCTGATGGGGCTCCTCTTGTCCGAGGTAGCTTTGGTCGGGACGCACACGAAGGGCGCTCAGGAGTTTATAGAATTGAGATGACACCTATCCAAGAAGGCGACATGGACATGTACTTCAGGGTAACCGTCAAGGGTGAGGGATACGACCACGACAGCGTCGAATCCTTCCCACTGCCAAGAGAGGATCGTCAGAGTAGAGAATACATTGGAAATAGATTTGTATCTAAAATCACAAGGTCGCTTAATGGCCTTCTCTACAATGTCATGTCAGGCAGGAGCTAATCATGAAAACTAAAATCAAAGTGGTCCTATCAGGTTCAGGTCTCCTCTACCCTATTCACGCTGGAGCAATGTGCAGGCTCATGGAAGACTTCGAGGTGGAGGCCATAGCCGGTGTATCAGGTGGAAGCATCATTGCCTCTCTCGTGGCCGCTGGACACTCTCCTGAGTCAATAAAAAGCATCATGATGGACACAGCGCCAGGAGACAATCTAGGACTCCTAGACCCCTCATGGTTCCCTCCTACCTCTTGGGGTCTCATCAAGGGCAACAAGTTCCTGAAGGTATTCCGTAAACACCTTCCACCCACGTTCGGAGAGACTGCCATCCCTCTCCACGTGGGTACCGTGAACATAGAGACACGCAGCAGCGTCATCTTCTCTTCGGATGAGACTCCTGATGCGGACCTGTCTCTTGCGGTAAGGGCGTCTATGAGCGTACCCTTCGCTTTCACCCCTGTCACTATTGATGGGGATCGTTATGTGGACGGTGGAGTTGCCTCGGGATTCCCTCTTGACATCTTTGGTACAGGAGAAGATGTCATCGGGATTAAGATCATCACCGACCCTACAGCGTTGAAGGTCAACAACCTTCTTGACTACGGCTTCGCAGTCCTAGGCACGATGATGTCTGCCATTGACAAAGAGCACATCGAAGATGCGGTTTTTGCTCGCACCATCCGTGTCAAGACCTTGAAGAGCGGAGCCAACCTCCTTATGAACAAGGAGGAGGCTCTCGACCTTTACAATCAGGGATATGCTCAGGTGAGTAAGGCTCTAAATCAAGCTGGGAACCTGTAAGGCTTCACATCGCTTCAACATCGCAACGACTCAACACGTAGCATTGAACGTCATTGCAGAAATGCAAGACCACCTTGACCGTCTCACCATTGCTGTGAAGACGGTCAAGTTTTTCCAGCAAAAGGGCACTAAGAGGACCCTCAAGGTCAACCTTTTCTTCAGCGAGGTAGAAGGAAATGTCCCGATCGGAGTATCCCGGTCCCCCACGCTTCCGCATGAAGTAATCCAAGTCCTGCTCAAGGTTCAACCTACAGGCGCGCACGAGCGCGTACAGGGATGTGTAGGTTTTGGGAGTACCGTCCAGGAACTGGAAACTACGATCGGTGGGCTGAAGGATGTAGAGCCTCATTTTACCTCCTAAGTATGTACAATGCGACGTGTAGAATAGGGTACACGATCAACACATACAGGATATACTGAAGAGGTGCTCCAGTCAACCAGAAAAGCATAGCGAGTCCCACCGACATTGCAAGTGTATGTAAATACGTCCAATGAATGTGGTAATCAAGGTTCATGCTCAACCCTCGAATGCGTCGTAGCCTAGAAGAGCTGCGACGGTGTTTTCAGCCCATAGATTCTCCCCCCCTCTAGAACGAAGCCAGTGGTGCATGGATTCACGGGTCAAGACAGCAATGTCCGCATTTTGGAATTTTCCGTTGGAATCCTTAGCGCGAACGTAGATGCCTGTCACCTCGTCTCCGAGGCTTTCGTACCGTTTAGGGTCAATCTCAAGGGTTTTGGTCATTCTCTTTCCTCCACTTGTCAATCTCACCCTTGAATCCGTCGTAGGCGGGGATGATCCTCATGAGGTCGATGAGATCGGCGCCCTTACGAGCCACCTGCATGATCATACCGAACCTCTCAGGCATCTCCGTCTTCGCACTCTGAGCCAGGGTCTTGAAGTAAGTCCTCTCATCGGTCTTGTCTACGTCAGGACGGGCGTCGAAGGTGTCGAGCCAGTGTCGTACCTCGCTTTCAGCATCATGAACACTCTGAAGCCACGCCTGGAACTGCTCGAAGTGCTCCTTATAGAAGGACTCGACTTCTTCCTCGGTCAGTCCGTTCGTGCGGAGGTACTCAAGGAACGCCTCCCACTCGTGCAGACTCTCATCATGCCACGCCATCTGGACCACTGACTTGTAGGTGCAGTGGAACTTGAGCCTGTGGTATCGAAGATACGACTGCGTCTTGACCTTGATGCGGTGGTGAATCACATCATCCTTCTCGAACACAACGATGATACCCTCTGGCATGTCATCCTGCTGGTCAAGGAAGTCGATGACCGTCTTGACATCCGTGTCGAAGTCTCCCGTCTGCGTCGGGTAACGGCCTGTAACGTTCAAACCCATGAAGCTCGGCAGACGCTCCAAGAAGAGGGTGTCCTTGTAGCGATACTCCTCGTGGTCAAAGACTGCCAGAACCACCATATCTTCGCGGTCTCCGTAGTCCGTGACAATGCGCGACTCAGGGTGAATCAACTCATAGATGAAGGTGAAATCTCGGACCACATTAGGGTCCAGAGCCATCGGGTATTTCTCTTCCAAGATACGTCGCGCTTCTCCGATGTAGTCGAAGTTGTCCTCAGTCTCAACCTTGGAGAGCGTACCTTCGAGCATGGAACGGGTTGTGAGGTAGACCTCACCGTCGTGCTCGAAGACCTGAATCATCGTGCCGTCCGCTTTCTCGGGGAACCTCACGGCCATCCCTGAATCGGCGCGCATCTCATCGGTCGTCGCATCGCTGACCGCACGCATCGTGTGGTTGTACATCTTCACGAGAGGGAGAGACACCAGACGGTAAGGCTCTCGTGTGTAAACGAGACCCTTGGCGTACATCTGATGCTCTTCCTCGGGCTCAAAGAGAGCGGGCGAGGAGTTCGCGATGATCAGACCGTTAGGATGCTCACGCTTTTTGAGCTTCGGGTCCGTGTCGACGAGGTAGAGAACCTCATCTTCATTGTCACGAAGCCTGTCCAACAGCGTGGGCAGGTGGACTGTGGTGATGGGCTTGGACTGTACGTCACGAGTCGGCTTTGTCACTGTCGTGTGTGTCACGAGATTGGTCTCCTCTTCCCAGGTTTGCTTGGAGGGCACGGACACAACCTCACGCTCGGGCCAACGAAGAGCCGAGAGCTTGTTTCCAGCGAAGCACGCCGTGTCGACGCAGCACGCCTTGTCAGTGAGGTAGACCTCCTGATGTGTCACGTGACCGTAGACGACGAAGGGAGTGTCCTCCGTAGCCGTGGAGTTGTAGTTCGGAACCCAGTTGAGCCTCTCAGGGAATCCGTTGTCGAGCTTGCGACCCGTCGTGTGCCCGTAGAGACACGTCGAGAAGATCTTACGCTTCGACCCGTTAGAAGGCGGAGGCGCTGCGTGAGCGACCAGAAGACGACCCTCATCAAAGGTCGCATAGATGGGCAGGCTCAAGACCCTCTCTGAGAGCTTGAGCTTGGCGTCGTCGCTCATATCCTGAAGCTCGTCCAGGGTGTCCTGAAGACCGTGGCCTACGTGCACCTCGTTCCCCTTGAGAACCCGCCCAAGCTTGTTGTCGTGATTACCTTGCACGTAGGTCGAGAGGCCCGCCTCCGTATGCCTCAGAGCGAACAGAAGGGCGAGGCGATTCTTTGGCCCACGGTCCGTAAGGTCCCCCACAAAAACGAGGTGACGACCCTCGGGGTGACGGTACAGGGAGTCTCGGTCGCTCTTGACGTAGCCGAGCTTCTCGACAAGCTCGACAAGCTCATCATAGCAACCGTGGACGTCTCCGACGACATCGACGTGGGTGGCGTGGCTTTCGACTAACATGGTGACACTCTCATTAGAAACATTGGTAAACAAGACAAAGGGTGCAACCCCTCTTGGAGTCACACCCTTTATAGCAGGGTACAGAGAATTTTTCAACTGGAAACGTTTACTCGGGGTTCTTTCCGACAACTTCGGCTCTTTCCCGGTCGCGACGCGCACGCCACTGCGCTCGGGTCAAGTTCCTACGCTCTTGACGAGCCTCTTCACACGCGTCCGAACATCTCGCATTGAGATGAGGGGGATCGAAGTGAGTCGAACACTCCTCACACATGTCGTAGGAAGCGGAGTAGAGCTTGCCCGCGAGGTTGCGTAGACCGTCTTGCCTGTGCTCGGGAGCACCCTCGAAGTAGATGACGAGATACCCCCACTTCTGTTTGATCTGAACGATCTCGAAGTCTTGCCAGGGATTCACCCGGAGAGGGTGATCATCCACTTCGATCCAACCGTCTACCACCTCGACGAACTCATTGAGTAGAGGTCTCCAACCCGGTGACAGGTGGAACCTGCTGCCCAACACATGAGGGTTAAGGTAGCTTCGCTTCATCTCGTCTTCGTATTCCATCGTCCTCTCTCAATCAGTCTTTAAAGGTGACTTGCTCGTGGGTTGTACCATCTCGGGATACTTCGTACTGAGCTTCTTACGAATCCTACGGACGGCGCGTGCTCCAACTTCAGCGTTTGGGGCGCCATACGTTAACACCCCTATCGGACCCACTTTCGAGACGAAAATCCTATCAGGAACAACATGGTTCTGGTTTGAGTCGATAAATACCGCTACAAAGGGGCCGTACTTCACCAGATTCTTGGACTTCAAGTGTTTAGTAAGCTTCTCAAGCTCGACTACGACCTCGGGCTCAAGGTCTTCTGGGTTAATCCCACCGTAACTTATATCAATTGTTTTGTTCAGACTCATATCAATTCCTCTGTTCAGGTGATGACCACGAGAGATTCCGCCACTCGTATACGACCATCTGCCGTGGTGCCCCTCACACGAACAAGACGTTCGGCAGGTCCAGCGGGGGCGGTGAAGGTTGCTATTTGACCTGCTGCATCATCATAAAGGAAGTCACCGTCTCCAAAATTCCACTCGTAGGTGACATCGCCCGAGAAGTTGCCGATCGCAGTGGCAGTGAAATCTCCTCCACCTGCCACCGAATAAGGACCGTCCAGGTCAATGGTGAAGATGAGAGGGCTCTTGAACTGAGCCGAAGCGTCTTCACCTTGAACGAACTTCTCTTGTTTCCTACCTAACCGGTCCACTTCAATCTTGTACTCGATGCTGGTCTCGGGCTCGTCCAACCTCGGGGTGATGAGCACTGAGTTATCGTCTACGTTTCCTGTCACACGGTATACGCCCGTGTTAGGTCCTGATACGATTGTCAAGGTAGCACCGACTCGGACAGAAGACAAGGGGGAACTTACGGCGTCGTCTCGGAACGTAAAGAGCGATCCCAGGGTCCCGAACCCCGTCGAGGCTTGCCACCCTGCCATACCCTTGCAGTACCGCCGTATATCCTCGTAGCGGCGGTCTACGATGGAGAACGACACCTCATCCACAACACCACTCCCGTCGCCGTCAGACGGGCCTGTGTAGCCGTCCTGGAAGAGGTACGCGACCGTGAACAGAGTGTGTGCGGGCTTGACGATCTTCACGAGTAGGTTGATGTTGTCTTGGAGGGTGAACAAGTCAGGGGGGAACTCCCCCTCTTCAAGGTCGAACTCGACCGTGAATCCGAACTGGTCCGAAATATCCAACGGGGACGTAGGGGACCTCGTCTCGATGAAGTTCTCCTTCAAGGTGAAGTTCTCGTCTGTGAAGAGAGTCACCGCGTCTCGAATACTTTCTGGAGTTGACCCTTGAAAGAAAATCTCTAGGATGGTAAGGAGGAACTCACGGAAGCCTTCGTCGGACAGTTCGAGGTCGGGGAGATCTCCATCTCGGAAGATGTAGTACGCGACTGTCTGGTACAAGAACTCAGGACGGACCTCTCCAAAGTCAATATCAGCGCTCAACTCTTCGATGCCGACAGTTAATTTGGCGAGTTCTATTGACAACGACCGAAGGAACTTGGCATACTCAGTCGACGGTATCGTGGCACGGTAGTTTGAAGCCAAGAAACCCTGAAGCGATGAGAGGATAGCCGTCGAGCGAGACTGCACCGCAAGACTGTAACCTTTACCTTGGTCCGTGAGAGGGTAAGGGAACTGACGTTCGCCGTTGAATCCGTTGTCTGCCATTGTGTACGCTCCTAGTGAGTCTGAACCTTGAGAGGAACCATGACTGAGAAAGATAATGTGATACGAGTCGCGTTCGGTGCACCCACAGAAGAGGTGCCCTCTGAGGAGCCTCTATCCAACCCGAAAGCTCTTCTGTTCGAGGAGCTTATTGACACGGGAGTGGTAGGGATATACCTTGTACCTGAAGCAGAAGGGGTTGACCTCCCCAGGACCTTGCAGGGCGCACCCATTGTGAAGCTCAACTTCTCTTACCTGTACGCCCCTGACGACGTGTTCTACAACAACGTCATGGTGTCTCAGACCCTTAGCTTCAGTGGAACCTTCCACGAATGTAAAATCCCTTGGGAAGCGGTTGTCGCTTTTCAGTTCGGTGAGAACATCTACGCCCTTGGAGAGTGACAATGCCAGACCTTCGTCAGCACATCGTATTCACACGTGAGGAAGTCGTTGAAATCTGCGAAGGTAATGACGCAGCGTGGGACGACCTTCATAGCATGTCTTACTACAGAGAGAATTTGGTCACGATCGCGGGTTACCGCGACCTTGAGGAGGCTCTTCGTGCGACTCTCCCTGAATCCCAGAAGGGCCTCACGGTGCTCATGAAGCCCTGATCAGGTTCCCGCCGCACGGAATGTGATGGTGAGGTCGCCAAGCTCGGCGTAAGTCACATCTGTGAGGGTGATCGTGCTGCGTGTCTGAGTGTCACCAGACGTCGCGTAAGTCACCTCATACCCATGGTTCTCAGGAGAATCTGCATTATCCAAGGACAAGAAGATTCGGTTTGCAGTGAGCACCAAACGCTGAGCTTCCTTCTCTGCTACAGTATCAAACCCAGCCGCTTCCAAGGTCGTGTCGTCTGAGTACCCGTCGATGATGAGACCTCCTGTCCCTACGATGAATGCAGAGCCTGTGGTGCTTCCAAGGCCCGAGTAGGTTGTGGTCAGAGACAGGGGAAGCCTGTCTTGGAACACGCCCTTGTGTAGGTTTGAAGCTCCTCCTCCATCCGAGGTAGAGAAGTTCAGTGCGTCTTGCAAGACATAGATCTTGGAAACCGCCGTCTGCTCAAGGAAGGTGAAGGCGTTGTTGAGAACCTCCCGGATGATGAGGTTGTCGTCCGAGTGCGTGAGACGGGCAAAGGGAACCACCACGTAGTCGACACCAGGGGTGTTCTCGATAACCCTGAGCACGTCGCTTTGATGAACGGGCTCTCCGATCCCCAGTGAATTGAGCAACTGAGACACGTTCGTCCTGACCGCTGCGTCTACCACAGCCTGAACTGCTCCGGGGAGAAGAATGATCGTGAGTTCCAAATCCATAGGATTCTCAATCGCTTCCTTGACCAAGACGTCTGCGGTCACATGACGCTGTGCTTCGAGGGCGACCTGTACATCTTGCACCACGTCATTGATGACGTACTCGACCGAGAAGTTCTCGTCGTGTTCGTAGTCGACTACTACCTCTTGACCGTTGGTGATGACTCCGTCTGGGTTACGGACTAGCTCCAGAGGAGTTGTCTCGTCACCAGGGTTGATGAAGAAGTCTGGCGTCGCTGCTGTAGGACCTGAATACTCAACGGTTCGGTCAAGACTGAAGACGCGCACAGTGAGAGCCGAGACACCGAGGTTGTTTAACGCCTCGGGGATTTGACCGATGAGAACATGGCTCTCGTTGTTCACAATGACAACGTCTCCAGTAGGGATGCCGTTCGCTGGTGTGATCTGGAGGAAGTCCTGAGCTTGTGTCGACTCACCCTCGAAGAGAGGGTCTTCAAGCTTGAATAACTGGTAGTTCGATCCGGCTGCCAGGGTGTCCCCCGAGGTTATGCTTTGGACCGAGTTGATCTGACGTACAGGCTGCCTTGTGAAGACGAACTGATCGCTCTCCCTGAACCTGAAGTCTCCTGACACGATGTCATTGGGGCTCACAGCGGGCTGAGGGATTGCCGTGTTGAGTTGGATACGGTTGAAGTCAATGATAGCCGAACCTGACAGATCAAACGTATCTCCCGTGGTCAGGTTACGGAACCCAAACCCTTGAGCAATCTCTCCAGGAGTCTCGCCTAGTATCTGAGTGATAGGAGCTTCGACAGACAGTCTGTCGTCGTCCGCAATGAAGATGAGGTCAGCGGGATTGGAGTCGAGGAAGAAGCGAACGTCTCTCTCCACATCGAACTGTAGGGCGAAGGAATCGCTTACGGTCACGAGGTTCTCACCCTGAATCCAAACGTCCACCTTCCCCCCGATGTTTTTCATGCGCACATCGTCGTAGTCACGTGCCATATACTGGTCACCTGCCTCGACAATGAGGGCTCTGAAGACTCCCTTTTGCTTGAGCGCCGTAGCAAGATACCCTGCCTCGGTCCCCGCGTCGACTGAAGAGAATGCAAGGATTCCCCGAGTAGCGAGGTCTTCGTTGGACTCTTCGTCTCGTCCAAAGCGGGTGGCTTCCAGGTTGGTCACCTGGAGGGTACCGACACCCCCAAGGGTGTTACGAATCGTGTTGGTAGGGACGTTCCCCGCCTCTCCAGCATTATCCGCCTGGACAGGGACAGTGATTTCATATCGCTGCCTCTGAAGGTTGAAATAGGAGGCGCGGTCGACAAAAGGAAGCGTCGTCGTCGCTGTAATCGTGTATGTGACAGAATCATCCGTGCTTACAGACGTGCCCGCTTCGATGATGAGGTCTGAGGTCGGCTCATTGGGAGTGAAGAATACCACTTCTCCAATGGCAATCTCCGAACCCTGGCGGGTGACCTGATTGTTGGAGGCGAGCTTGTCGAAGCTGTCGTCAATGATAGGCTGGACATCAGTCGACACGTTGAGACCAAGAGCTGACGCCAGGGCGGCCTTGTAGGTGTCCGAAGAATCCACAACGAGAAGTGTCGCGAAGCTCTGAGACCGGGAGATGAAGTCCGTAATGAAGTACAGACGCTCTGCCTCAGTGGCGAAAGGATCAATGAAGATGTCTCGTACCACCGACCCTGGGATGACGGAGATCGTATTGTCAATCGAGAGGATGGCGTCAATGTAATCTTGTGCCACGTCGAGACGAGTCCGGCGAGGAATCTCTCGAAGCTGAGAGTCGATGATCAAAGGGAGTCCAGTGAGTTCCGATGAGAACGCGGACTCGACTTGTGTGTTGGTCACGGGGTCTTGAACCACCGTCGAGATGACGTAGAACAGGGGCTCATCGTCAGGCACGTCAACGAAGAACTCGTTGTTGATTGTACCTTGGGCTTGAGTGTCTGTGCGTCTGTGTTCAAAGAGTAGGAAGTTTGTGACCTCCACGCTCTCCACGGTCGTCGTAACCTTGAGGCGGGTTCCTGCAATAGAGACATCCACTAACTGCGTCTGATTGGAGGAGATAACTGTATCGTTGAAGTCCCTTTGGTCAATCGTAATGCCAACTTCGCCGAACTCCGAATCAAGAAAGATTGTACGTACACCTGAAGTCGTGGTATCGTTCTCAGGGACAGGGGTCAGAGCTTCTTCTTGGAAAGATACTTCGGTGATGAGGTCACGGTTGATGCGATAGTACCCAATGGTACCTCCACCGGCCTCCGTGGAAGCATAGACATTGTAACCTCGCACATTGGGTAGGTCGCTTTGTGCAAAAACCACCTGGACGCTGTCCCTTTTACGGCGAAGACGGATGCCCGTGGGCGGCGCAGACACGAGGTCAATTTGGTCTTCACGCAAGAGGTCCACTGTAGCCGTTGAAGGCGAGGACACTGCCCCCGTAGAGTCGACAGCGCGAATCTGAATCGTGTTGCGTCCGAAGTCCAGGCTCAACCCGTCAGGAAATACATTCCTGTTGGGCAAGGTAAACTCGGTTTGGTCGAACTCGACGAGGGTCGGGTCTGCTCGAAAGGGAGCGCCATTAACGCTCACCTGAAGGTCGACGGTGTTCGCGTCCAAGACTCCGGTGAAGACTTGATCTCGGATGGTAGTCACGAGGTTGAGAGTCGTCGACGTCCCACCTTGAGAGCGATTGAATTCTGGAGGTGTAGCGGGCATGTGAGTCTCCTTAGCCTACGAGTTGGGGACCTTGAACGGCTCCCTGTAGCACGAGGTTTTGTTGAAGCTGTGCGACCTCATCTGCCGCGTTTTGAATCTCGATACGGATACGAAAGACCGTGGGGTCGATGGAGTCTTGAAGGACGCTTAGACTTCGGACACGTTGGAAGAACTCTTGGTCCCCTACAGGCTGCAACCCTGCTTGAGTCTTCTTGACAGAACGGAACCTTTCCAACGTGTTGCCTATTTCAGTGGCTAACTGGGACTCAATGAGAGAGCCCCCACGCACGATCTTGGAGCCGATGAGGTCTGTGATGCTCGTCCCGTACCAATTATAGAATACGTTTGAACCTCGGATGGTGAACGTAATCTTCTCCACCTCTTGGGCCAGAAGGTCTATCCCCGTGACAAATATTGGGTCGCCTCGGTCATCGAACCTGATGTCGTTCTCCAAACCAAGACCCGAGCACCTACGGCATTCTTGCCTACGGGTGTAATACGACACCTCGAAGACGTCATCTTGAGTGCGAACTGGAGAGGCGAACTCTACCCGACGTTCGAGAGGGTCCACTGTATTGGGACGGCGAGTAAGTCCCCACGCAGGGAATATGGTCTGTCCACGGTAAAAGCGAGAAGCCGTGAAGCCTAACGTCTCGTGTGCTGTCCCACTTTGAAGGTAGAGAGTAGTCTCCTGACCCGTTGAATCCGTGGTCAAGCGAATGCGACCGTTGCTCTCTTCCGCGCGAACTCCTTCAGCCTGGGAGTTGATCGCTTCGACAATGAGAGATGCGCGCACGTTTTGACCCGTGGGCAGGACGATGGTCTGGAGAGGTCCCTCTGAAACGGTGAACCGCACTTGGTCATTGGTGTTGCGCGTAATCGTGTAAGGCTGAGCTTTACGGGATGCAATGGACACAGGGGAGGTGAGCCCTGCCTTGGGGATGTCCACACCGTTGGCACGAACTTGAACGTTCGCAGAGGAGGGTAGGCGTACGGTGTTAATGATCTTACGGTCGTCTTCGATCGAAAGCCATTCTCTGACCACGAAGTGGGGGCAGACTTGTTTTAGCTGAAGGTCTTGTGCCATGTGTCACGTCTCGATAGCTCAAAGACGTGGAGTTCTTCCTGCGGAGGGGAACTCGGCGTCATTAAGGTAGAATTGAAGTTGCTGCTGGAGCAATTCTAGGGATTCGTCACCGTCAGTTGCCCTACGAACCAAAAGAATAATCTCTTCCAGGTACTGATCCGCCAAGTCGAGTGCTTTCTTGATCTTGAATTCGTACCGCTCACGTTTGGCTTGAATCACAGGCTGAATGAAATCCTTGACTTTGCCTACAGCAATAGCGGGTACTGCATCGTCTGCATGAAGGTTGTCCACGTCTTGTACCTGAGCGTCCCCCTGAAGGGCTCCAGCCGCCGAAGTAGAGTTGGAGTCCAGGGAAGGGTCTTCCTGCGTAAATGAAATCCATTGCCCTCTTGAACGTACAGATAGGTCCAGCAAGTCTCCACCATAGAAGTGGTAGGACCTGACGTACTTGCCAAGTAGAGAGGCTTCAGGTTCAATAGTGTACGATACCGGAACCCTCTGGTCATTGAGCGTGTACTGAATCCACCCGACCCTGTTGATTTGACTTTGAAGGAAGGCGACCTTTGCCTCGGTGTCCGGGAGTTGGTCCTGTGCAAACCTGAGAAGGGCTTGAACCTCTTGTGCCGAGAATGTGCCAAGGAAGTTAAACGCCATGTCAGACTCCGAAGATAAGTGAGAAGATGTCTGCGGTTCCTCCCAGAAGGGCTATGGCAAGGAAGTAATTGCTTGGGTCCGTGTCGGGAGGGTTCGAAGCCGTGAGCACCTCGGTGATGAGGCGCGAATTACCTCCCACTGCGGGAGGGATATAGAGGAGGTTGATGTCAAAATCCAAGGAAAGGATCGCACTAAGTGATGCGATGAGCGCGTCGATTCGATCCAAGAGCGCTGTCAACAAAACGAGGCGGTCTTCGACCCCTTGGATCGTGTTCTGGAGTTCCGAGGTCGCGTCTTGGAAGATCGCTTCAAAGCTCGTGATAAGGTTGAAGAGCCTGTTCACGGCTTCGCCCGCATCAGGGAACAGGTCTTGGAGGACCTTGATAGACTCCCAGTTCGGAGGTGCTCCTGTAGATACGAAGCCATTGACGAGTTGAAGTACCGTGAAGACCGCTTGGCGGGGTCCCGGTGTGTCTCCGTTGAATGAAGACAAGGGGAGATCATCCTCGATGATCTCCAAGATAGCAACCTCGTTTGCCGTGTAGAGCTGACGAAAGACGTCGAAGAGTCCTTCGTTGTTCGCCAATATTGGAGTGAGTTGCTGGACTTGAGGCAGAGCGAGGCGATCCACGCTAAGACGAAACCGTTCGAAGTCTTCAAGAGACAGTCTCGGTAAGATGAACTCGTCGATCCCTCCGAAGGGATCGAACTCCGCTGCATCTGCAACGAGGTCTTGCGTCAGTCCAAACGCCGCTTCCGTGTAAGTCAAGAGGGGACCCTCTCCAAAGAGACTCGCCGCGAAGTACGTCACCAAAGGGTTCATCCCTTGATCGTACACTTGGTCTTCTGTCAAGCTCTCGAAGAGGGAACCTGGAAGGGCAGGGTCAATCGAAGAGGACCCGCTCGCGAGGACCCCTTGGGTTGTGTAGACGTCTGAATCGAAGCGAAGCTTGTACGCGGCTCTGTACAGGTTCAAGAGCGCCGTAGGAAGGTCGAAGGTCGTATCCACTGAAGGGAGAAACCCCTTGACAGGTGCAGACGCAGGGGCAGTATCAGAGGATAGAATCTTTCCGTTCCTCTTGAGGACGAAGTACGGTTGGGTCTCTTCTCCTTCAGGCGTAAAGACACGACCCTGGATGGTGTCCAAGGTGGCATCCGCTGGGACTGCACGCACGCGGTAGTAGTACCCGTTCTCAATGCCGGGGTCGACTTCTCTCAAGTACGAGTACGTCCCTGCGATGAAGTTGAAATTCGTGACCCCAGACACGTCATCAAAGAGGTCGGAAGCTTCAATGAAAGGATCGGCAGCGTCGACGGGCTCCCAGTAGTAAACGGGCAAACCCTTCTCGTCCAAGAGGGGTTCGGCGGCAGCCTTCTCTCGCCCTTCACGGGTCGCTCTCTTGTCCAACGGTGTGACCGTTGTAGGAGCACGATCTTCAGAAGGCTGGAGGACCAATACGCCCTCACGATTCTTTGACCGTTCCAGAATGAACTTGGCGCTCCCGTAGAAGTCGAAGAACACGTCTCTCGACACGCGAGGTTCTTGCCATTCAAACAGGAGCGCGTTAGGCTGAGGAGTGCTGCCGGTGAACGTGTCCAGTACATTCACCTTGAAGGTCTCACCTGGAGTCGCCCCTCGAAAGACCGGGGTTGCTGTAAGGTTCACAGGTGCGGGCAGACCCAACGGGAATGGTCGAGCGAAGAAGTTGAAGAGTTCTCCTCCGTTGAGGATAAGGTCCAAGGGGTCCGGGCTACTCAAATAGAGAATCACGCCTCCGAGGGCGGCTGACGAGGCGAATTGAGGGCGATTCAGGTCATCAGGATCATTCAGAGATTCCAAAAACACCTGCTGAAATTTCCCGTAGCCTCCACGGTACTGTGTGTACTCTTCCAAGGTGTCAGGCACGAGAAAGAGACCGTAGACTCCAGTATCCTCCAGGTCTGCCAGGAGGGTTAGAATCTCGGTCCGCAAAGCCTCAACGGCGATAAGGATCGGGCTGCTGTTCAGTACAAGGAAGGAGGACAGGACGTCCAGAACTGATACTCCAGTCTGCAAGAGACCGGCTAGTCCTCCTACGGCACCACTCACCCCAGTAGAGAGAGGGTCTAGAACTGCTTCAAATCCAAGGTCTAGTTGCTGCCAATCAGCCATCGGTCACCGTTCCTACTCCCACCTCATGACTCTCGTCAGTCTCAGTCGTAGGAGAGTCTTCTATACGAGATCGGAGAACTTGTTGTTCTTCTTCGAGTACGATTCGGAGTTCTTCAAGTTTTGCCAGAACCTCTACGAACGTGGGGGATATCGTCCCAGTCTTCTTCCAGCACGCTGCTTTTTTGCCGTTGTGATCATCCATTTCATGTCCTCAATGAGTTTTGAAGGCGGGCTCTTTTTCTCTTGGCACGGTCCTGTATAAGCCTACGACGTGTAGGCAAAGTCCCAGCCTCAAGGTTGATGCGAAAGTCAATCCAAGCAAATCGAGAATCGTACAGATTCTCAGTTCCTGCCAGAACTGCCTCTACCTCATCAATCAAACTTGGTGCACCAGTTAGAAACGCTTGACGATCTTGAACCCCGATTGGGAGGACCGAATACGACCCATCCAGGTGGGATTGGAGCGTCGCGTCCTGAGTCTCACCTGGGTTAGCTATAAGAAGATCGGCACTTGTGAACGTCTGAGTGTCGTGCAGAGTGCTTTCGATCCCGGCATCCAAACGATCCAGAATCTCTTTGACATTGACGAACTCATAGAGGACAAGCTCATAGGTTCTATCATCGAAGCGCTCTCCTTCCAAGACACTGAACTCGAATGGACCTCCAAGAGCTATTCCTGTCAGGAAGTCCACAGGGAACTCCGTCGTCTCCCTCAAGCGAACTTGAGTGGTTGAGAGGACCTCCGCGACACGGTAGTAACCTCGTGAATCTCCCTCGGGGATGAGCACGAAGCTCGCCCTCTCGTCAGTGTCGTCTTGTACGTCTTGAGCTACGAAGTTCGAAGACAGACTTTCCAAAGCGTACTGACCCGACCCCAAGTCTACGAGGGTTGCGTCCGAAGCTTGTGCCAACTCCGAGTCGAAGGCGTTCAAGATAAGGCGGTTTAAGATCGCCAAGGAGGGTGCAGCCGGATTGAGAGCTTCGTAGTTCCCTTGAACCAAGAGATCTTGAATGTCCACGGGAGACGTCGGTGCATTGGCCACCGAGTCGTAGAGGACACGACGTTGTAGTTGAGCATCACGAAGCGCGTCAAGTTCCGCAGAGAACCTTCGGGGACGGGATGTCGTGAACCGTACAGGGAAGGAGTGCAGTGCCGGGTTGGCGTTCGTGACATCCCCTTCCGTTTGCCTGAGCGCTGTGTTCAAGCGAATCGTGGCATACGGAGAGGATGTGAGGTTGATAGTCTCAATGGTATACCTGCCTCCATTTGGAGACGTCGGAGGTATGACGAGCGTATCCCCCTCTCGAAGTTCCAGGTTACTCAAGTCTGTTCTTACGTACAGAGTTTGAGCATCCAACCCAAGAGATACGGCAGCATCTCCTACTGAGAAGAGTCTGTCTTGGGTGAGGTAGAACTCCAAGGAAGTCCCTGTCGTAGAGATCGCGGGAGTCACCTCCAGGATCTGATTCCCAAATGTAGAGACGTCATGAATATCGATCGCGGTCGCTTCCCCGCTCACGTTCGTGTTGAGCACGTAGAGCGTTGACTCCGGGCCGTAGGGGGTGAAGTCGACCCCAGGCACGTTGAAGAGAGTCGGAGACCCTCCCAAAGCTGAACCTGTCCCTTGAACCTCGATTCCTGTCGTAGCCACCGCGAGGTTACCTGTACCATACGACACAGGGACCGTCTCGGGCTCCAGAGAGCCGTTGTTGCCTTGTGCGACGGTGTACGTGCCTGAGTTGATGCCGGACAGCACGCGCAAGATAAGGCCGTCTGACCAAGATGAGAAATCAAACGTATCCTCCAACGCGTGAAGCTCCGTGATGTCTCCCGTCCCGGTCAGGTTGAGATTGAAAGCGCCTGACGCAGGGAGAGGCCCTGCTGCAACTTCGATAGTGCCTGCCCCGAAGGAGGTCACAGTGAACAGAGTTCCTCCGATGTCCAAGACGCCTGAGAGGCCGGTAAGGATTGTGAAGTCCCTTGCAAGTCCGTCTGTCCACGTCGTACCCGATCCAGTTCCCGTACCTGGAAATGCGTCGTCAAGGGCGTACGAGACGCCCCCGTCGAACACTTCAAACGCAGCGAGCTTGACCTCTGTTGCTGTGGCGGCTGAGAACACGAATGGGGTTGAGCCTCCAGTTTCAGCAGACCCTCCTGCCACTTCATCTTCGAGGAGAAGCAGGTCGTAAGGGCGTGGAGGTGTGGGATAGGACAGAACATCCGTGAGGTCCTGAGTCGTAGTCAAAGTCGACAGGGTTCCTGTGGTTGCCTCCACGACAATACCTAGAGTGGTTCCCTCTCGCACATCATCGAGCGCGGTCTCCTCATTCCCAAGAGACACGCTCTCCGAGTCCAAGAGAGGGTAACCATAGGGCGCGTTTTGCAAGCCATCGTCGTCAAGAGCTTCCCCGTCAAGAGCAGGGAAGCGGAAGGGTTCGGTGCGCTGATTCTTGTAAATGATAGTAGCTGTGAGGTAGGTCAACGGAGGAGGAGCTACCTGTCCAGTGAGGGTCGCAAGGAAGTCTGGGAGGGCTCGGTTGATGAGTTCCCCTTCGCTTGCGTCTACACCAAAATCGTAACCTTGCCTGTAGGGATTCAACGACGTGCCAAACAGCGTGTCATTTTGTCTTGGAACCGACGTTGCTGACGTGTATCCCGCCGCAGGACTCGTGGTACCATCAAGCGTCGCTGGGTCCGTGACAGTGATGTTCAAGCCACCAAAGCTGATTCCTGCACCAGGGAAAAGCGTGTCGAAGAAGTTCTGGTCTAACTGTCCCAGGGTCACGGAATCGCCTGAGACAGCAGTCACGACCATGTTCTGAGCGTAGAATGTCTCTTCCCTCTCTACGAGTCCCGTAGAAGGGTTCGTCTGGTAGACCACGCGTCCCAGGTTCACGACATCATCAACGGCGAATCCGGGGATCTGATTTGTCGAGTCTCCGTCCGTGAGGTTCTGCCCCACGCCAGGGTTTGAGGCTTGTGTATCTCCCAAGGCAAAGACCATACCTGCATTCAACGTCGCTGTACCTGAACCCGTTGCCACGTCGTTCGAGATAAGCCATGCCTGCGGAGGTCTCTTTGTCAGGGTCTCAATAGAGAGAACGTCGTCCTGATCCAGGTCTCCCAGGGTTGTGCCGAAGTCTTCGAAGAAGTCATAGTCACCTGAACCGCTGAGGTCGGGAGGTGTAATCGTCACGACGGTGGATCGTTGAGGGTAAAACCTGGAGAGACGAGAAGCCTCCCAGGCACGAGAGAATGTGCCAAGGTACTCGAACGTCAAAGGGAATGTGAACTGGAAGGGCTTCTTGGACCGCAAGACGAGATCGTCTATAGAGTTCCGAATGAACCCTTCCTGAGCCAAAAGGTTGACATCTTCCACCTGAGCCGGGGAAGGTTTGCTGCCTGTTCCATCTGGATTAGCGTAGTAGGGAAGAAGCTCCCCCGACACAGGGTCTTCACCGCCCGGTTGATCGTTCGGTGCGATGAAGAACTTGAATTGCCCGTCACGGTCACCGATGACACGACCGTCAAGGGCTTGAAGATAGGTCTCAAAGTCTTGGGCCACATCGTTGTAGAGTGAGATGAACGCGCGGCCAACACGGTCACGGTCTCTTACGTCTAGTTCCTCACCGAGAAGGGTCAAGCTCCCCTTGTCTGAGAGCGCCTGGGAACTTCCAAATGAGAGGGACGGTCCCGAGGTTCCTGAAGAAGACGCAAGGGTCTCCTGCACTTCCTGAGCGTACTCCTCTAGAGGAAGCGCGCGAAAGTAGAACGTGTCTGGCGAGGAGATACTGTATCTCCCGATGAGTTGTCCTCCGGCAAAGGTAGCGTTCGTCGCTGCGATGAATCGGGTGTAGGTCGAACGGAGTCGTGGGATGACCAGAGTCCCTGAAGACGACGTAAAGGGTCCCACAGTATCACGCGCGAGGTACGATAGGACCCAACGCTCACCTGCCACAGGTAAAGTCACGTTCGTAGGGTCCAATGCGATGTCCCCTGCATCAGTCACTTCGAATTGGACCCCTCTAATCAGACGTGTCCCTGTACCGTCTTGAGCTAGACGTATGAGACTGACCTCTTGAGCCGCGAAGAGGGCACGGTTCGTCGCGAGGACTCCAGGGTCCTCATCGTATACCACCTCATCTGAGACCGCGATCAAGGGGTTGACGTACTCACGCAAGAGACGTGAGCGTACCACAACCCGAGACACTGCCTCGGTTAGATCATATGTAACTCCGGTCACTCCGTAAGGCTCGCCGTCCAAGAACAAGATGCGGTTGGGGAAGATCTCTCCGGTAAGGTCACCAAAGATCACAAGCTCTTGATCGTCCACCGAGTTGACTTGTGTTTGCACAGACAGCGTCGTGGTACGGTCTACGGGCCGCGTTGAAACACGAATCGTTCCAGGCCCAACGAGAGTTTCTGACAATGCAGGAGAGACCTCGACGGAGGTCAAGTCTGTTCCCATATCATACGACGCAGATACGACACGGAGTGACAAGTCGTCTACTTCGAGCACGCTTCCAACCTGAAGGTCGGAGGTCTGATCCCCAAGGAACGTCTGCGTGGTACCCGGAATAAATGTCACCGAAGGTTGGAAAGGACTCTGCAAGAGGGTCGCAGTCTTCTCACCTCCTTGAGCCCCCTCTCGGAAGTACCCAATTTGGTAGGTACGTCCTGAGATAGGCGGTGAGGAGAGTGTGACTGTTTTCCCTACGAGGTCAATCACAGCAGTAGAAGATGCTCCGTTGACGAGGAAGGTCGCTGCCTTGGAAGTGTCGACGTCAACCCCTGCCCCAAACGTCGCAGTCAGGGAGCCTGGAGCAAACGTAAGACGTTCACGTGTCTCAAAGCTAACGGTCTGTTCGGTCACGTCCTGGGTGGCGTTAATAAAGTAACGCACTCGGAGGCGGTCACCCGACCTGAATGAAGAGACGAAGAACAGTTGCCCGTTCGTGGTCTGGACCAAATATTGGTCCTGCCTCAAGAGGACAATGGACGTGAGGTTCACACCGACCAGATCCGCAGGGAGGCCCAAGGATCTGTCTTCAGAGAGGACTTCAACGGGTCCCGTCGCCCTTCCCGTCGAAAGAAGAGGACGCAAGACAATCTCATCGTCAACGAATGTGACCACATCCGAAGCGAAGAATGTCACTGCTCCGGTCCCTCCGTCAAAGGTGTACTCTCCTGTTGCAGAAGGAGCGCCCGCCACAAAGGTCAGTAGCTCCGACTCACGATAGACCTCGAAGTTAGAGGTCACTTCAAGTGACTTCGCGGGTAGTACGATCGCGTCTTGAATCCGCCCCAAGGTCTCCCTTGACAAAATCTCCTGAGCCTGAACCACGCCGTTCGACTCGAACGTGAAGGTCTCACCGTCAGGGACAAAGAGACTGGACGCGTTGGTGTCCAGGTCAGATACAATAGAAGGGAAGACTGTCCTTCGTGTCAGCGAGGTCTCTTGAAACGCGTATTCGTACACGACATCAGGACCTTCCAGGACTACATACGGTACGTTTGTCAAGGGAGAGGGAACCCCTGCTGACAACGTAAGGGTCGTCGAAGTAGCGCTCTCGATGCGGTAGACCTCCCCAGTGCTCGTGAGTACCAGAAGAGGACGCTCGTACTCGTCCAGAGCCGCTGGAGTATTGCCTATATCCAAAGCGAAGTTGAAGCTCGCGTCGACATCAGTAAAGGTGCTCCCTGAGAACACGCCGAAGCCTTCGTAGAGGTCCTTACCGAAGGGCTCAGCAAAAGCCAGATTCCCCAGGTCAAAGTCCGCGATGACAGTCTCACCTGGAGTCAGGGTCTGGAAGCCACCCCCTTGATCCAACTCGAAGGTGAAGTTGCGGTCGAGAAGCACCTCGTGAGGCAGCTTCACTGAAGAGGCGTTTTGAGTCACACTTTGTGTCTGAGACTCTCTTTCGGCCCACTTGATTTGACTGGAATCGAAGTCGTAAACGATGTCCTCGTCAGGAGTGAGCGTGCGGGTTGACCCGTTGCTTTTGACACGGAAGAACGTGTCCTCTTGGTATCCTGAGATATCTTGGAGGGGGACTTGGGGGAGGATTGCAAAGGCACCTTGAGCGATACCGTCGACGAGCACTTCATCCTGAATCCTGACTCTAGATCGCGCGTCGGGGTCTACTCCGGGCTTGAGGGATCGGTCCATACGGAAAGTGACACCATCCTCGAAGTAGAAGTCTCCCGTTCCCACGCTCAAGGTGTTCCCCGAGTTCGAGCGCATGAACGAGAAGCTCAACTGAATCTGTACTTCGTCAGCCCCTGAATCGTAGAACAAGACTGCCTTCTGAGCCGGAATCTTGGAGGGTAGTGGTAGGTCAGAAGACTCTTCGACGAACTCAAGGTCTTGGATGACCTCTCCAGTCTCCTGAACATACAAGATCAACGCCGTGCGATCGTACACGGACGCGTCAATGTTGCTGATACCCGTAGTCGAGGCGAAGTTAGGCGTGATCGTGCCAAGCGAGGTGGGAGGGAAGCTCTCAACAGGAGCCGTCACAGAATACACGCCGTCATAGTAGAGTCGTAGCCCGTCCCTGTCGGTGTCCTGGAAGGTCAACTTCCCTGAGCCTACATCGTAACGTACCTCTTCAGTCCCCACAGGGTCGGTGCTCTTGGCTACCGTCAAGTAGCTTCCGTAGCGAGATCGGACGAGGGGTAGCTCGGTTGCCTGTGGGACCGGGTTGAGGTAGATGTCCTCCTCGCCGATGATGCCCATGAATCCCGTGTTGGAGTCCAAGGGAAAACCCGAGTAGCGATACTGGAACACGGGAAGGTTCACAGACGCCAGGATGACGTCAGAAGCGAAGAGAATCTCTCCAGTATCTGCAAACGCTGCGGCCTCGCCGACATTAGGCACAAGGGTACCGTCCAAGTAGTCTTGCCACTCGGCTTGAGTCCCAATGAACGTCACAGGGACAGGAGCGCTGTCCAGGCTTCCGATGACCACCCTGGGAGTCCCGACATCCGGTTCGACGGAGGTGAGAGTGAGAGGGGTGAGCAAGTCGTCAGGAAGAGCCCCTAGAAGCTCGGGAGGCGCGCCTGGAAGGGTTCTCCACCTCTGTACCCTATCGTCAAACCCAAAGCGCTGTACGGCGTCATTTCGAGTGTAGAAGAGGCTCAACGCTGCCTGCCTGTACTGGACGACAGGAGCGGTCACGGGTACGGTGTCATAAGACAACAGACCCGCCGCGAGGTCTACCTTGTCAGGGGTGTCTCCTGAGACCAAAGAGAAGTCTTTGAAGGAGAGGCCGCTTTGGTTGAACTGATAGACGAGACCCTCCTGATCAACCAAGCTCGGGGTCTCCTGAATGAACTCCTCACCGACGACCAAGTTAGAGGTCCCTGCGGGCGTGATGAGGTACTCACGCTTGGAAGCGTTGGTACCAATAAACGTTCCCAGGTATTCGTCACGGTCGGAGGTTGAGTTCCCGTTGGAATCTCGACTGAGGACGTGAACACTTGGGTCGGATGTGGAGGGGTTGTTTGCGCCAGACACTCTGGGCTGACGCAATACAAAACCGTTCTCAAACATGAGGGCTCCTCGCCTGAAAGATGAAGTGGGTCTATAGGACCCCGCAGTACAAAAACATCTGGACCGTCCGAAAAATCTCCACAAATGTTTTCAAAAGACAGGCACCGGGACACTATAAAGAGGTGTAAGTCACGTCACACAGGAGATACGATGAACCGCGACGCTCAGACCCTCAAAGCCGTCCTCGCGAACAAGGACAACCCCACGCTCTCTTTGGGGTTCAAACTCTACACGGGATCGGTGGCGGCCTTGACCATTGAGCACGAGACGACACGGAGGGAGGCGTTGTTCAATGTGACGGGCTCGGATATCCCCGATCTCGGGCACTGGGAGACATCGTCCGCCGCTCGCATCTTCGGCTCCCTTCTGGTAGATGACCTCACGTCCCATGAGAGCCTGCGGTCCGACGGGGGTTTGGTCCCCATCTTGTGGGACAAGGGTAGCGTCAGTGACTACGTCAAGAGGCTCTCGACGCTATCCCGCATCCTCGTCAAGATGGAGGTGGACGCCCCGTACATGGTCGTGGCGGCTGTGATCCGAACGCGTGACATCATCCAGGCGCTGTCCTGGCTCAAGGACGGTCAGGATGACTGGCCCTTCTGGGACGATTGCATGGAGAAGTTCATCCGACAGGTGAACTCGGATGGACATGAGTGGGTTTGGTGAAGGGGAGTCAGTCTTCGTGGTAAAGAGCTAACCTCTTGTCTCCGACCTCCTCCGCATCACTCTCTTTATAACGCTTGACCGCAGCGCGCAACTCGGGGAGACCTCGTTTCACAAAGGCGACGGCTTCCTCGGGTGTCTCACACCAGATTTGCGTCTCTTGCTCATCCTCGTTATCGGTCAAGACGGCGTGCCACTTTCCTTTGACGGCGTGACGGGCTTTCTGCCAGTTCTCACTATGCGAGATAGCGACAACCCACTCACCCCACTCGTCATCAGGGATTCCCCAGACCTCAAAGTGACGGGAGCATGGAGCTTCACACACCTCCCAGTCGGCAGGAAGCATCGAGCGGAGGGCGTTGAAGATGTCATCGTTGGTCATTCGGTACTTCCTTTAAGAGCGTCTTGGCGTTTGATCAGGTCGTCCACAATCGAGAGCAAGGTAGGGAGTACCTGCTCTACGTATTCGAGAGCATCCTCCGCTGTAGCAACCCAAGTGGCTTCCTCGTACTCGTGGACGTCATCCCAGTGGTTTACTTCAACGTGCCACACGTTTGAGGTACGCCACCCTACACCACGATTGGACACCCAAAGAGAGGGCTCACCTGGGAAGTGTCGACCTTCCAGGGTCGGTGGATAGGCTACGACCTCTATAAAGTCGTGCTTTTTCGTCTCAGCGACCTCCCACGTGTCAGGCAAGAGTGGCTTGATGGCTTTGATAAGGTTTTCTGGGGTCATGGGAGTCTTCCTTTAAGGTCGTCTTGAGGGTCCAGCCCTAGTAGCTAAGATATAAGATCATGGCTTATCGTACAGATCTCCCATCAAGGCGTCAACCCAAAAGTAATTCTCGGAGAACTACAAAAGAAGTTTTCAACTTCCCGCGAGTAGAGGCTATATAGAAGGTACGAAGGGCAATCCGCTCTTCGGTCAAACATTGGAGTAAGTCATGGACGAGGTCAAGTACGTGTATCTGTTGTCGGTGGGGTACAGATACGAGCAAGCCGGAGCGTATGAGGTCTTCGAGACCAAAGACGAGGCCGTCAAGGAGGCCGTCAGATTGGAGAACGAAGAGTTCGAGGAGTATGGCAGCAACTCGAAATACTACAAGGTGTCCAGGGTCCCCTTCAGATCGGTCTGAATACGACTTGACCTCAGACCCCATAAAGGTTAGGCTTTAGGGGCCTAACCTTTACCTTTTGGAGTACGACATGAACGTCCTTATCGAACAGACTCACTGGCTCTCTCCCAAAGCCCTCTCCAATCAGACAGGCATCCCCTACCGCACGCTCTGGCGCCTGATCAAGAGCGGGGGTGCCTGGAAGGGGTGGGTCGTCTCTCGCCGCAAGGCAGAGATGTACGACAACCCAGGGTCTACTCAGGAGTACGTGTGGCGTGCCATGAGGCTAGGCACATGGAATGAGGGGTGCGTGGTGGGCGACCTCAAGATCCCTGCCAAGTGGTTCGGGGGTCTCTCGCTCATCAAGAATGGGCACAACGCACTCAAGGATCTGAGAGGCGTTGAGAACGACCTCGGAATCTTGAGGGCAGGTGAAGTGGGAGCGCTCAACGACGAGCGTGTCCTGGCTATCGAGAACATCGAACAGGGGGTATCTATCCTGACGAGTGAAGGGGATTTCTCTGACCTAGGGAGAGTGGAGCAGATTCTCGGTCTGTTCGAGCCCTTTGACGGGAAGCTTCAGGTGCAAGTCGAGGTCCCTGAGACGGAGAGCGCGGAGGTCCTCGTCGTCGAGAAAGAGTTCCCCTTCAAGCGCATCCTCATTGCGGGCGCCAAGCCAAAGCCTGAGCGCGAACAGCAGTTGAAAGATCGCTTCAACTGCGAACTCGTGGAGTGGTGCCTTGTTTACAAGGAATCACACTCAGCGGGAGATAGGCACGTCAAGAGGGTGCTCAACGGACAGTACGACGCCGTCCTCCTTCTCAGCAACTTCATGGGTCACGAACACTTCTACAAGTTCCGTAACGCGTGTAAGGAGTCAGACACGCCCTACATTCAGGCAGCTACCTTGAGCTTTGGCGCGTTTGAGTCATCTCTTCTGACGCTTGAAGAGCGCGTGACTCACAACTAAGAGTTCAAAAACAGACGAGTTGATGCTATAATCTAGTAAGGCGGTCACAGCGTGTGGCCGTCTTTTACTATATACGGAGGCCCAATGTCATGTGTCAAGCTAAATACGAGCAGCAGACAGAGAAGCACGCTGCGGTTCACAATTACGTGACCGGAGAGCATATCGAATACACGGACGTGGTCACGTTCGACCGCTACCAACAGGACATTGGAGACTGTGACATTGGGGCGGTCATGGGCGTAGACTACGGCTACGAAGGCATTATCTACATGGTGGAGATCTGACATGAAACCCGATTTGACAACGCTTCGTGACCTCGCCGACCTTCAACAGAGGCTCTATGACGCAGTGATCGGAGTCAAATTTACCGGGGACTACGACAGCCTCGAAGCCTTCTGGGAAAGCTACGGCTACTCTGTGAGGTCCGTACGAAATCACGTTCGTTTTGTAAATCTCTCCGAGGTCTCACGAGACGGGAAAGACCTCTTTCTGGAGTGCATCCGAAAGGGTAAGTGGGACACCAACTTCGCAAAAAAAACGTTCAGAGGAAGAACGTACGATTCGTTCCCTACATACGCAGACTGCGGAGAGGCCCTCTCTTCGCAGCTTGAGGCCATGCTCGAAGACGATGCCCCATTGAAGATCCCTTTCAGTCTTCTTTCAGCCTTCGTGCATTCTACCCACATTCATATCCAAACCGAGTGGACAGAGGCTTCACACCTCTTACACAATGACTACAGCACGCATCCTAACGCTAACGCAGGCTACGCCTCCATCCTGAAGAGGTCCTGTTTGGAACGCTACAACTTCCATGGCATTAGTGGAACGATTAGCGTCAACACCGACCCTAGTAAGTGGCATGATCCCTTCTTTGATCGTGTGGCCGAATACTACGAGCTTCTGTCACCCTCGGGCTTCGGAGTCGTGCGTTCCATGATGCAGAAGAAGGCGTCAAAGAAGCACTTCAACACGATCATGAACCTCCTCTCCAAGATGGAGCACAATGAGGAGTTCTGGGACGTCTATGTTCCTTACGTCAAGCAAGTGATGGACCGGACGTGGAAGGTTACAGACCGTGAGTTTGGAAAGCTCGACGGATACGATCCCCGCTTGTGCGGAGAACTCGTCTTGGTCTGGAAAATCTCCACCGAGAAGCTCCTGACAAGTTTCCACACCGACGGTCTGCCGGGCAATCCGCTGGCGTTTGTGTTCGCTATCCCAGGATGGCGTCAGAATTACGGTGATAGTCGACAGGTCTACCCCTCGGTGGAAGTTCTTACTGTCCAACAGATCAGGTCTGATATTCTACCTCAGACGGAGCAGTTGCCTAATCTCAAGAAGGTTATGTCAGGGTCCCTGTTGTATAACGGCTGGAACCACTACATGTCGGGTGGAGAATTGAAGACCCGCTATCCTAACGCCGAAGTATCCGAAGGAGACGCTGTCACCAAGTTCATCAAAGAACACTTCGAGGATAGAAAATGAGTCGTCGGAACAATCATAAATACCGCTGTCAGATCGAAGAAGACCTCTGGACCATGCGACGGAACTACATGATCCGAAAGAGAGAGCAGGAGTTCCGAGATACCATGAAGCACCCTTACCTCTACGTCATCAAAAACGTTGGGAATGATGTGCCCGGTATCTACCGCGACCTTTGGAGAGGGTTCGTCAAGTCGGTGAAGGGTTTCTGGGAGTACCCCTCGCCCTGGCGAATTCGAAACATCGGGGAGTGCTTCCTCGCTGCGGCTGTGGTACCTTTCCTGACACTCTATGCCATTGCCCAAAGCAAGAAGCTCTTGCTAAAAAATCACGAAGAGGATATGAAGGACTTGGACGTCGAGTATCCCTGGGAGTTCGAGGGCGTCTGGGGTGACCCTGATCTCAAAGACGAGGTGGTCTTGGGTCTCGAAGAGGAAGACGAGTACGAAGAGTCCTATAGCTACTTGGAAGCGTAAAAAGTTTTCAAAAAACCCTCCCTGGCGGCTATAAGGAAGGGATAGCCTTACTAGACACTACTGCATAGGATACTCGACATGATTACCACCGTCGACATTTCGAACGCCAACGCCGCCCTGGATCTCTTGGACGGGTTCGCCCGAGAGATTGACTCTCTTGCAGAGTCCGACTGGAAGTTCTTCGACCCGATCTTTGGTGACTCATTCCGAGTTGTATTTTGCAAAGGGTTTGATGAGGACTATCAGGAGGTTGATGCGGGATTCAATGATCTCACCCTACCTGCTGTGAATCTCCACGACCTCTCCTCCGAGCTTATCGAAGCTATTCAAGAGAGTTTGGACCTTCGAGATATCTGGCATAACGAGGTCTACCCCGAGGTGTGGCCTGAGCGCGTGTCGATAAGGTGGGTCACAACCAAGGAAGGAGCTTCCAGATTAGGCAGGATCAAGACCTATATTCAGGAGTGTGTCGAGAAAGGGGAGGGACTCATTCCCAAGTTTAACCTGCAACGGCTCTTTAAGGGAGTGGTAGAGCACGTGTCGGGACCTTGGGAGGACCTCATCGAGGTCAAAAAGAAGGAGTACAACAGTCATTTCCACCACGACTGGCAATTGTCTTCAAATTTGGACCGTCCTGACTGGAAGACTTTAGTTCTAAACCCTGGAAACGTCGCCAAAGACAAGAAGAGGATTCAACGCGTCGCGGACAAGATCAACGAATACTTCATGGTTCTGGGACCCGAGACCTTTGGCGACCTTCGTACGGTGATGCAAAACATCAAGCCCGGTCAGAGAGGGTTCAAGACGGTTCTCCAGATGCTCCAGAACTGCGAGAAAACGCGCGAGTTCCACGATGTCTACCTGCCCTACGTAGATGGCATCTTGAACCGCTGGGAAGCGAAGCATCTCACTATGGATTCGTATGGCAAATTTAGGGACGATCTAGTAGGACGATACGTCAAGGTATGGGACCTCAAGACCGACAAGGGGTGCGAGGCATTCGCGGAGGGCAAACTGCCAGGGAAGTTTGAGTACGTGAAGCTTGCGCACTGCTTTCACTCCAGATACGCTAAAGTACCTTACCCCCATCTCAAAGGGATATTCCTCCACTATAATAGTTCCTATCAGCTCGAATGGACCTATGAAATGCTGCACGCTCAGCCTAGCCTAGCCTTCGTAGGGTGCTCGGATGCGTTCGAGCTTAACCAATACAATACCCCTTCGGCGTGTAAGTTCTACGACGAGAAGGGAGTGCTCACCACCAACGCCAAGCTCATGCGTAAAGTTTTCGGTTGACCACGAGTGCGAACCTAAGTTATAGTGACGTAACACAAAGGAAGGAGAATAGATCATGAGTACGTTTGAATGGGCCAGAGATCTTCGTCTTGCGTTTCCGAATGCGCCCCAGCATTTCAAGTCGCTCAATAACCCCCGGTACAACACCTTCGAAGTGTTGGGGGCTATAGAGGTCACGAACCCCAAGTCCCGTAAGGACGGAGAGATCATCCGCATCGTCGGTCAGGCATTGGCAATCAAGGCGCTCATGAACCCTTTGCCTGGGATTCTCAGTATGCCTTCGCAAAACTTCGTCAACGACATTCTCCAGAACTCGGACATTCTGGACGTGTTCGTCTTCATGGAGAAGGATAACGGAGAGCTGCGGGTAGACAAGCTCGGGATGCACGACACCTTCAGGGATAGGTTCCGATCAGCTCAGATCGGTGAGACGTTCAAGTATCGTAGGACCTACGAGAAGGTGGACCCCGCTCCCTACCTCCATCTGGTTGAGAACCAGAAGGTCATGGGAGACGGATAAGAAGCCACAACAAGGAGTACGTTTGAAAAGACAGTGTATTGAAGGAAGGATAGTGCTATGAAGTATTTGAGTGCGGAGATGCAAGACGCGATCGATGGAGCAATCGAAACCCAAATTACAGAGGTGTTGGACGCGATAGCCTACAAGCTGGAAAACGGGGAGTACGAGGACAGGGAGGAGCTTCTTTCCAGGGGGATGTACTTCTCCGATCCAGATCACTACCACGATGTCAGCCGTGAGGTGGGAGGAGGGTTTACCAGCGCGATTTACAGTCTCCTCAGCGGCCTCGCTGGCGACTCAAAATCTAGCTACAACCAAGAGCTTGCCAAGAGGTTAGAAGAGCTTGCCGACAACCACACCTGGGAGACGGAGACCTTCCTTAGTGACACGTGGGTCTTCCTCTTCAACCAACATGTCAGTCAGATTCTCTCAGGAACCGACCGTGACACCCTTGAGGCTTTCCTCAACCGAGATGGTCTGTACGCAAGGTCTGAGGTGACTCCCGACGACATGATGAAGAGCGTCTACCTCACGTTAGCCCTACAGCCCGAGGATGCCCCGTTCTTCGTCAAACTTCGGCAGCGTTTAGAAGACCTTGCCTGAGCCTGCCCCCGCGACTGCTGTAAAAGGCGGCGCGGGGGTTCCTACATCAACCGTGGTGATGAGGGCCGTCTTCATCCATGTGGCGATGCCTTGACCCAATCCCTGTGCCAACTGAGCGGACGATACCCCGATCAACCCGACGGACGTGAAGTTCACGATGATCAGGGGGACGAGGGCGGCTGCTGTAGCCGTTGACAAGGTTCCGAAGCCCGTCCCCGTCGAGCTGCCTACTATGGCGACCTGGACGAGAGCGTTCGTGTTGATCTCAACCGCGAGGGCTTGGACGACACCCGCCGCGAGTGAGGCCGCAGAAGGTCCTGTGATGCCCACAGACGTGAGAGAAGACGTGACGATACCTACCCCGCTCACGGGGTCAATCGTGACCTTCCCCGTGCCCGTACCGACGCCTAGGACCCCTACATGAGCAGTGACCACAGGGATTGTCGTGAGGAATACGGTGAAGGCTTGTGCGAGACCTTGAGCAAGCTGTAACGAGGAAGGTCCGTTCAGGCCAAAAGCCTTGAACGGACCTACGAGATTAGGCGTCAATGTGACGGGAGTGACTGGCATCTTAAATCTTTTGAGTGAGAGTCAGGATAACAGACTCAGTGAACTTGGAGTAGCGACCTTTTCCCTGTACCTTGTACGCCAATGCTCGGGAAAGGTCCAAGGCAATCTCTTTGGCGATGTAGTCTGACGAGAAATCATTGTAAGGCGACTCCTCGTCCGAACCTACCAGTCGTGCTGAGATAATCAACTGTGCTTCCTTGTTCGCAAAGATCAAGGCTGCCGAATTTGGGTCCAGGTCGTACAGCTTGAGTTGACGTTCGATACGGTGTGCGACTGTAGGCTTGACTCCGAAGATGGTTGTGCCCCCCATGATGTCCTTGAGCTTCGTCGCTGCGGTCCTGATCGAAGCTTCATTCTTGCTTTGCGCGTGAATGACCCCTGCAATGATAGGGTCCAACCCTTTTGATAGCTCAGGAAAGTCGTGCGCCAAGTGCAGGAGTTGTGAGGTCAAAGTAAGCATAACAAATCTCCGATTGGACTCAAGGTAGGTCTAGTTTAGAACACTCAAGAAAGAAGCGACACGCTTGAGCCGTCATGTATTTATCAAACCCCGTGGAATAACTGTAGTAAATCCCTTCAACTTCATTCCCAAGAGTTACGGTATTCGATTCGGTCATATTGAAATCCCTCATAGGGTGCGGACGATCGGGTTACCTGTCAATGGTAGGCCAGTTACAAAATCTATATGAGGACTGGGACCCGGAACGCCCCCCACGACCGCTAGAGATGCCTGTGCATTCCCCAAAGCAACTGAACCTGTAAGAGAGATCGCAGGGGCCGCGAGCCTGACCGCACCTGGAGATATGTTCACGGAGCCTGCACCAGCGTTCAAAGAAATGCTTCCGGCTCCCAGGTTCACAGAATACGAACCCATGGGTGCCTGGAAGGCATAGGTTGCAGTGCCTGTAGCTCGGCGGTCGACGGAGAGGGACCCCGTCGACGTGATAGAATGGGTGCCCGCGCTCTGGAAGACGATGTTCCTTTGGGCAGGTGACGTGAAGTTGAGGTTGGAGTTTCCCAAGAGAATATCGGTGGTCTCACCTCCAGACAAAATGGTAGCGCTCCTTCCTTGACCAAAGCTCTCTGTCTCTTCACCCTGAATGGTGATGTTGCGGTTCGATAGGATGTTCTCGTTGTAGTCGCCCGCACCTACCTGGACCGACATGCTCTCCGCTTTGATCTCTCTCTTGCCCGTGGTCTCTTCGAGGTGATCTCCGTTGGCAGCGATGATGCCAATGCCTCCGTCCACTGCGAGTTGGTAGTTCCCTTGAATCACCATGCGCGCGCCGTCTCCGTTGACATCTGCCTGACGTACGACGAAGTTCAAGCCGCCGTTCGCAGTCACATCAAGAGATCTCTTGGTCCTGTTGAGCGTGCCTAGGTTCCACTTGAGGCCACCTTGCGTGCGAAGGTCCAAGGACTCGTTATCCCTCTTGTTGCCTCCCATGACGATTTTGGCAGAACCCTTGAACTCCCCTTCGACGGAACGACCGGCTCCCAGGTTTGACCCTTTTGAGGTCGAGGCAGGGACGGAGAAGAAGACATGCCCTTCCTTGTCGTGCGCGTAGAAGAGTTCCCCCAGTCCATCAGGACGCCGCATCTGATAGAGTTTGGCAGCCGCCAAGCGCTGTTCGGTCCCTTCCGTGGTATTCTCAACCACTTCAAGGCGAGGCACTCCCACAGAGTCGTTGGGGGTGGAGAATAGGGCGGGTCTCAAGAGCCTTCCGTACTGTGACCTTCCAGACGAGCTGTAGGGGTCGTTCCCTACAAGGGTTCCGTCGACCTTGGTAATGAAGGGGGCCTGGAGAGGGTCTGGTCCAATGTAATCTGGGTCGAACCCGTGCGCGGGATTGGAGGGGATGAGACCGTCCGAAGTCTCAAAGAGTTCCACACGTCTCTCGTTGAAGGGTTCGGCTTGAAGCTCCGTGAGAGGTACTCCATTCTTGGTGACAATAGACTGCCTACGTCCGTCAGGTAAGATGAGGCTTTGCAAGCCGTTGACGTCAGGCACAAGAGTGCCGTCATCAAAGATGATGCCCGCTTCCACGAGGTCCTCAAAAAGAGGGTTGTCTTCGGGAAAGGCTCCGTCTACAAGGAAGTCTGTGGGCACATTGAGTCCGTTACGGATCACGCGGCCAAAGATACTTCTCCCTGCCGAGGTTGCAGCGATCTCATCCATTGAGGTGCGAACTTGAGTTCCGTCTTCCCCTCGAAGGATGAGTTCCATCCCAGACCTATCATACAGACGAACCGAGGTGTCCAAGATCATTTCAGCACCTTGACGACTCATCGCCAGGATGTCTCCAGGATAGATCTTACGCATCTTGTAGCGAGTAGGACCGTAGAAGCCCGCTAGCTCCTGAACTATCTTGTCTTGAGGAAGGTTGAGACCTTCCGCATTTCGAGGGATAGCTCCCAAAGGGTCGAAGTTGAGGGCGGTGTTCGCACCGTTCGGGATGAATGTCAAGATGAGAGGGCGGGTGTGCTTGTTTTGATGTGAAGCTGTATATCCAACTACAGCGATCGCACCTACCTCTGGCATGGCTCCCAGGAACCCTCGACGGCTCCAATACGCTGCCGAGATAGGGACCTCTTCAGCGTTGGGAGACTCACCTTGGATGTAAGCAAGGTCACACGTCATGCGCTCGTAGTCCACCCGAATGACCTCCGCCATACGCAACGCGTATCGCATGTCATTGGAGCGTCCATACATCTTGGCGCTTGAGATAGACGACGATGGGGTCCCGATAGAAGGACCGTATTTCTTGGGGTATGACATCAGGAATCCTCTTCATCAGGGTTCACGACTTCGCCGTCTTGGTTGAACTCGGCTTTGGACTTCCTGAAATTCTCTTCTACTTGACCCCAGGTCCCTTCACGGGAGAAGATAGATCCCAGACTCTCGCCTCCTTGTAGGGCTTCGATCACTTCAGGACGCCCCAAGGGGCTATCAACCACGCGTGTGCTCACCGCTGTGGAGGTAGCCTGCACAGGAACTTGGGCGAGAGTGTCCACCCTAGGGCGGCGGCGCGTGAGACCTCGAAGACGGTCTTCGACTCCCTTCTCGGTCTCGAAGGCTTCCTTGTAGAGGTTCTCAAGGAACTCATTGATCTGCTCCAAGATTACAGGATCTCTTACAGGACGGAAGAGAGACGGCAGTGCGTCCACTCCAGCATCAGCGTTGGCTTGGAGAGCGCGTTGAAAGATGATGCTCGAATTCCGTGTGGACTCCTCATCTCCATCTTCAGGGGGGTTGCCCAAGGTGTTGATCTGAAGGTCCGAATCGGGCTCTACAATAGGGTCTACAAGAGAGTCAGGGTCAAGCCATACAGAACGCGCACGTCTGAACTCTTCAACGTACCCGTCAGTGCCCCAACGCTTGTCCAGGAAGGCTATGAGGTCTTCTTCTGAGGCCCCTGCTGCCTGCAACGAGTTGAAACGACGCGTGGTACCCTGACCCCCCTTCCACGCAATAGCGAGGCGATCCGGGTCGTAGTCGTGGACTGACGCTGACCTTTCTTGTACGCGTAAAAAGTGTTCAATAGAGTCTTGACCGGCTGACTCATCGAAGCTCTCCGAACCCAAGAACTCAGTGTTGGTTCTCCCAAGGAACGCTGCGTTGTCCCGTCCAATTTGAAGTAAACCGTTGAACTGAGAGGGGACTCCGCTCTTGGTATTTCGACGCGCGCTCGCGTTACCGTTGGACTCTGTGGCGATGAATGCCATGATGACGTCATCGGGGTACTGCTCCGCAGAGACTCCCACGGCTTGACGGGCTCGGTTGATCGCAGGAATCCAGCGAGAAACTCGCTCGGAGTTCTTGAAGGTTCGCTCAGTAGCCCCTGTAAACTGGGGCACCCCCGCAAACTTACCTCGGGGGGATGAAGGAGAGTTGACACCTTGAGCCAGTGAGGGGATAATCCCACGTGCGAACGCGACTGAACCTATGCCAGACACTTGAGGAGCGATCTCGAAGAGACGACGGCCATAGTTGTTCGGATCAATCTGCACGACGTTATCAGTTCGGGTAGACACTTCATTTGTAGAGGCTTGGGGAGTCAAACCAAGAGGGTCCATAGAGGTTTGAGTCGAAGCTGTTCCAGGTTGGTCGGGAGACAGGGTAAGGAGGTCCTTACTTCTTCGGTCCCCTTGACGGCTGAAGTCGAACCCTGAGCGAGTGAGACGCACGTTCCTACCGTAGAGGTAACCTCCGACTACTTCGTACCCACGCTCATCAGAGACAGGGAAGCGCGCAAGGTTGCGTCTCCCTGACTTGGTCAAGCTAAGGCTCTGAAGAGGAGGTTCTGCCGAATCCAACACGTTATCCCGGTTCGGGTCAATCTGATACACGTAGTCGAAGTTTCCGAAGACCCTGAACTGCGTCCTGAAGCTCACAAGGTCTCTGAGAGCCTCCTCGGCTTGAGTCTCGGACTCTTCAAAGGTATCTACTTTGGGACCCGCAGAGCCGTCTTCATCAGGACCTGGAGTTTGAGGGATCAAGATGACGTTCCGGTCACCCACGGGGTTCCCTGACAAGGGGTCAATGGGACGAGCGTAGAGGTTTGTTGGGTAGAAGTTCGGATCGGTGCTCTGACCAAGAGGAGCTTGAGCCGTGACGTCGTCTCCTGGCACCTTGTTGAGTTGAGATTGGTCTCGGGACTGACCCTCGGTGTCCAACGTTTTGTTCCAGAACGAGAAGGCTGCATAGAACTTGGTTCGACGCGCCATAAGTGTCAAAGAAGTGGTACAGTTCCCAGCAAAAGAGAAGTTGTGAGAGATGCCCTCGACGTAGTAGTAAGAGTCTTGAGACTCGACGTAGACCGGGTATCCTAGACGTAGCTCAGGACGAATAGGGATCGTGATCTGGCCCGTGTGCACGCGCGCGTTCTGACGGTCCAGTTCGTCGACAAGGTGGAAGAAGAGGTTACGTGATGCGTTCCCTCCTAGACCTGCTCCGAAGAATTCGGAGTTGTATTGGCCGGGCTTCCACCCGTATTTGGCGACGAGGCGGTAGTCGACGTAGGTCGCTCTCGGCTTGGCAACCTCTGGTTCTCCTACCTGAGTACCACGCACAACGTTACCTGTACCTTCCAAGAAGGTGACGTCCGGTGGGTTCTCAGCATACGACTCGGAGATGGTGTCGATGGGTCGAATCCAAGACACAGGTTTGTTCGGGATGACGTCCAGGTTGTAGAAGGGGGGCTTGAAGACAATCTCCCCTGTCGTGTCCATGAATAGCTCATACCCGATCGCGGTCTTCGCGGTGTCCGCGATCTCCTTCTTGGTCTGGAACTCCGAGGTGAAGAGGTCGAAGCTACCGATGCGTGAAGTGATCTCAGAAAACGCAGAGACTTGTGACAGATCCACGTCCAACTGATTGAATCCGCTTGACTTCTTGGACCTATTCTTTGCTGACGTTCCCGCGCGTCCCTGGAATGCTGCCTGTCTGTTGTCTTTTCCCAAGAGCGCGGCGAGCGTGCCGCCCTGGATAATGTCCCCGTTGGGGCCGTACATCCTCAACGCATACGCGATACGTCCCCACTGACGCGTCCAATAGGCCATGAGTTGCAAAGTTTCCTGTTGAGTAGGCTCGGTACGTTGCTGCTGACCTTTGAGGTAGACGTTGGCGTTGACTGCGTCACCGAAAGCGTAGCGAGACAGAGAGTAGATGACATCAAACGGGTTCTTTCCCGTGAAGACACCCGAGCCCTTGGTGTTGAAGCTACCTTGGGTTGGAGTACCGGCAGCTAGATACGCAGGGTTGATGTTGATACGTTGAATAGTCCACCAGTACAGGATGTCTTGACATGCCAAGTCAACCGTACGCTCCCCACCCGACCATTGAGAGTTGACAGAGGTCACGACGCCCCAGAATGCAGGGTAGTACCTTGGTGCTCCCCCCACGAGGAAATGCCCCTTGACATAGATGCGCACTTCCATCATAGTAGTCAAAATCAACTGACCACCTCGGAAGAAGTCGTCGACCGCATGACGTGGGATGTGCATGGAGATTGATGCGTTCCCTGGAGAGTTCTCAACACCCAGAGACGTGCTCACCGAGGTCACATACGGTTGAATGTTGACCTTCTTGGTAGGGTTTCCTCCAGAAGGAAGAGCCAACTGACCGTTCAAAAAGACCAGACAATCAGGCGCAGTCGCAATGACTGGACGCTTGTTTGAGGCGTATGTACCTTGGTAGGGCATTAGCTATTCTCTCTAAGGGGGTCTCGCAAGATCTGGTCTTCAAACCGAACCGTGAAGTCGAAGCTGTAGGTCAAGTCAAAAGGATTGTCTTCGCTCTCAGAGATAGAGAAGGAATCGAACGTTCCTGTGAAGACCTTCTCACCATAGAAGAGCTTGACGGAGCCCATGATTGAAATACGACCGTCGTTGTTGAAGATGTACCCGTTGTTACGATACGCTTGGTAGAGCGACATGAACTTCTGGAACGCAGCAGATCCTCTCCTGAGCTTCCTGGTCAAACCTCCAGCGGCTTGACCATTGCTGCCCACGGTTGAGATGTACGCTCCTCCGATTCTGCCCGAGGCACTGATGGTAGGTTGCTCAAGGCCCCAGTGCTCTATAATATAACCATCACGACCTCGGTTCCCGTCCGAGATAAGGTGACTATAAGAGACAGAAAAGCTCTCGGGGTTGATATACATCACAAGGGGAGGTAGTGCCTGGAACACCTGCACTTGACGGCGTATGAATGCCTCGTTGGCACCTATCGTACGTTGCTGACGAATGCTCTCAGACTCTTCAGCGAACGTATCGACGATGGCCTGCCTACGCTGGGTAATGACTTCGAGGTTGTCTTGGAGGTTCGTATCGCTCTGTGTGCCTTGATCCCTGAGCGTCTCGTACCTCGTGCGAAGGCTCTCCAGGTAGTCTGTTCCCAACGTCTCTTCCGTCGACACGCGTGTCTCTATCGCGTTATCAGAGATATCTTCGACAGGAGTTGGTGCAGGTGCTTGCACCGGGGTGAAGCTGATGTTGTTGGTGAACACAACTGATGCTGTGAGAGGCTGACCCTCTTGGGTCGTCGACGTTAACGTCACAGTTACCGTTGTAGCCGGTACCTGGAGAACCGTCACGACGCCTGACGTGGAAACTTCGATCGTTGCAGGGTCTGAGGACTCAAACTGAATAGGAAGCCGTGCGGACGAAATGGCCCCGCTCGCGGTCCTGAAAGTGAACCCAATCGTCTCAGCGAACGACGTGCTGAGCACGACGTACCCGTTCTGGTCAGGTACAAGGCTTGAGACCTCACGAGTACCTTCCACGTTGACCTGACGTCCGGTCTGAGCACCTCCATTGCGACGTGTCCGCACCAAACGTAGCTCGACATCTTGAGGTGAAGGCACGCGCGTTGTCGTGAACTCCCCCGAGGGGAACTCGTCAGGGGGAACCAACGAGATGACCATCGGAATGAGAGGTCTCTTAGTGGTCGACACTGCCTCAAACGTCGTAGGTGCCAGCTTGAGGTTGTAGTCTTGGTCGAACTCAAGGGTTCCGTACTCGAAGAGTTCTGTCCGTGTCGTCTTGAACGTCTTACGGATCTTGTCCCTCTGATAATCGTTAATGGACTCGTCGTCCGTGAAGAACGCACGGATAGTAGGTTCAAGTTGAATGATGCTCATGACGTATCCTCAGTAGAGAAGCGAACGGGCTTCTTTGGTGACCTTGAACGACCACGAAAGAGTAAAAGCGAACGGGGAATCCGCACTCTCGTCATAGTTAAAGGTCATGAAGTAGCCGTCGTATGTTCCCCCGCCAAACACGATACGGATGCGTCCGTTGAACTGCACCACACCACGGTCGTCGTACACGGAGCCGTTGGACTTGAAGACGCTGAGCAACTGCTGGAACTTGCGGTAGGCAATCGTGTTTCCACGGTCAAACGTGGTGACCCCACGTTCAACAGACACAAAGGCTCCCGTCGAACCGCTCGCGCTCAATTGAGTCAGTTGCTCACCGAAATGCTGCTCGACAAACCCCCCCAAGGTCTGTATCCTGGTGATGACCTTGGAGTAGGTCGAATCAAGACTTGCAGGGTTGACATGCAAGACGAGGAAATCAGGGAGAAGCAACGTCGTCAAGTCCGGTGAGACCACCTGAAATAGAACGGGCTCGTATCGCGTGTCTCCAGACCCTGAAAAGGCACTGGGAACTTGAGCATAGTTGATATCAGATTGTGGCATGGATCAGCCTCCCATTTCTTTGCGTTTGATCATCTCATAGGCGCGCAAGACCTCGTCTTGTACATCGCCTTGCTGAGGATTGTTGACTGTGACGTTGAAGTTGTAGGTTCCGCTCGACCCCGAGCCTCCACGACCTCCGCCAAGCTGACTTAGCATTGAACCGGGGGCTCCTCTTTGGGTACGCGCGATGGCGTTCTCTTTGATCACGAGATCTCCAGGCGAGAATGCCAACGGAGCCACACCTGACGTCAAGATACGTGCGTCCTGAGCGCCTGGAACTGTAGAAGGTGAGGACACCCCAAACATGTCATTCATCGCGGCTCTCTGGCGCGCATTGGGCGTCACGCCATACACCTCTTTCATCTCTGAATCACTACGGGCGGCTCCCCCGTAGGTCGATTCCTTGGCAAGACCCATCGCGACGTCTCGGCTGAAGCCTGCCTTCATGAGAGGCTCTGCCATTGACTGAAGACCCAACGCCATTCCCATTTTCTCTTGGAACTTGTTGAGGGCTTCATCTGAGAGCTTGATACCACGTTCCCCGAGGATCTGGTTCGTCATTTCCGACAGGGTCTTGCCATCCTCACCCTGTTCCTTCTGAAGCTTGAAGAGGTCTTCCTGGAGAGCTTTCTCTTCTTCAGCGAGCTTCCCGTTCGCGACCATGGACTTGAGTTCTTCTTCGGCGAGCTTGGCGATGTGCTTGTCGTAGTCTCCCTGAGACATCTCTTTGCCTCCCACATCGTAGAGATTGCCTCCCATGAAGCTCTTGCCCGATAGGGTTCCACCCGCAGAAGAGATAGCACGTTCTCGTGCAGAACTCTCCAGAGAAGAAAACTCTGTGCTGGAACCCTTGAATCCCAGGCTATCTGCTCGGCTCTTCTGGGCCATAGTGATGTCGTGGCCTCCTCTCTTCTTACCGTCTGCGGTGTAGAGCGCACCACGGTTGGAGTCAAAGAATGACCTCTCACTGCGAACACCGTCCAATCGACCTTGAGCGCCAGAGATTCTGGAGTCAAAGGCGGCGGTATCTTTGCCTGCGGCAGCAGCCTTCTTACGTCCTCGCTGAGCACGCATCAGGTCACCACGCGCGGCAGCTTCCTTGGAGTCAAGGGACGCCCTTTGCTTCTGCTCATCGGTCGCGCTACCGAACCACTTGAGCATGATCTCATTGATGAAGGTCAACTGAGAACCGATGCTGTTTAAGAGATCTGCGATGAGGTACTTCATGATGTCCGACAGGCTTTGTGTTGCACGTACCTGACGTTCTGCGGCTGAGAGTTGCTGGTCAGCGCTCTTCTCGACTTGCTCTTTCTGCTCCTTAGTCATGTTCTCCAAGAGGTCGTAGTGACTCTTGATCTCATTACCTTGATCGTCGACGAGTTTGCCGCTCTTCTCATCCAACTTGACCGAGTATCCGAGCTTATCACTCATCCGATCAATCGCCGAAGCTTGCTCTTCCGAGGACAGACCGGCAGCCTTTGCCTGATCGATTTGAGCCTTAAAGAGGCTCATGTTACCCTTGGAGACCTCTGAGAACCTCTGCATCTGACGAAGTTGATCCTGGTTGACCCCCATGGACTCCGCCATAATAGAAGGCACCTTCTCAATCGACCCGAAGACGTTCTCCAGGGCTTCGATTTGAATTTCCATAGAGTCCATCGCACCGAGGTCGCTCATCGCGTCTACGAGGCTTAGGCCGCCTCTCTGAGCGTTATCCGACATACGGATGGCAGCGGACAGCTTACGTGAAGACTCTTCGCCCAGTTCGTTTTGTACGGTCGCTACGAGACGGTTCTTCTCATCACGACTCATGTCCTTGACAGCCTTCTTCAAGTCCTCCATAGTCTTCACAGGACCGAACTTGTCCCCGAATGCCTGAGAGAACGCAATCTGGAACGCTCCAGCATCTTGTGAAAGAGACTCGAACATCTGGTTGGAAGCCTTGATGGCCATCTTCCTGACCTTACCTTGGCCCGCGAGAACCATGGTCTGCATACGCTGTTGAGCGTTCATGTCCTTGAGACCCGTTACCATCTGAGTGGTGAAGGCTTCAGCGGACTTGGAGTCCATGATCTTGTTCATGTTCGTCAAGAGAGCCGCAGCATCTTCGAGCTTGAAGTTGTAGAGGCCCATTTGACCTGACAACTGAGAGATCGTCCCGAAGAACTTCTTGGTGGAGATGCCCGCTTCTCTTGACAAGCCAGTGACCAAAGTCAAGTCCGACTTGATCTCTTGCATGGACTTCCCGTGAACGTCACGGAGTTGGGCCACAAAGCCTGCTGTATCACCCAAGGACGTTCCCATATTCAGAGAAGATACGCGCACCGTCTCGATGACATCCGCCGCCATGTCTCCGAAGCTGTTGTACTGATCCTCTAGGCCCGCGAGGTTGCCTCCGTGTTCGTCAATGGCGTTGATGACCTCGTAGTGCATCTTGGGGTCCATTCCCAAGCGAACGTTTCGCGCAAAGTCGGTCGCTACGTCTCTCATTTGGGCAAGACGATCGTTGGCCGCACCGAATCCATCACGCGCAAGGGCAAAGTAAGGCACCTGAGACAGGAGTTCCTTGTTCAGTTCCTTGGTCTGTGCTTCCGCATCCATGAGGAGCTTGACGATGGCACCCAGACCGCCTACAGCGATGGCAAGGGGTCCAAGGAACTTAGCCATCCCTCCGAGAGCCTTCATGGCCTTGCCCCCTCCAGGCAACCCGCCCTTACCGCCCATCATTTCTTTCTTCATGCCACGTTGCTGACTGCGGTTACGAAGACGACCCGCACCCAACTCAGCGACCGACCCCGCACCCTCCCCGAGACCTCCAATGATACCTCCAAGGTCTCCCGAGAGGGCACTTTGGATGGCCTTACCGATTCCCTTCCCCAAGTTTTGAGGGAGATCGTTCTTTTGGAACTCGTCGAGCTTCTTCTTGTCATCGACGAAGACCTTCTTGAGCTTCTTCGACTGCTCCGTCATCGAGTCCAAGACAGCCTTCTTCTCCTTAGTGATCATCTTGAACGTGTCTCGATACTGCTGAGCCTTCTGAGAAGCTAGCTCTTCATTACCAGACGCTTGGGCGGCGAGAAACGCCGCTTGTTCCTTGCGAAGCTTGGCAAGGTTCGCGGTGACCCCAGACACTTCCTTTGCCGCTTCCTTGAAGTGGTGTCCATACGCAGCCTCTTCACCTGCGGCTTTCGCCACATCGTAGAAGTCGGTCATGTTGTTTTGAAGCTTGACGAGGTTCTTACCCACATCCTTTGACGCGATGTCACCGACCTTGATAAGCTCCTTCTGGACGCGACCTAGTTCGTCCGACATCTTGCCGAGACGCTTGAGCGTATCAGCAATGTTGTCGTCCACATGGAACATGAAGTCAAAAGTATCATCGGACATAGGTATCACTCATCATCAAAGGGAGAGTTGTGAGCCATGTCGGGCATCTGGACGTCGTAATAGTCGTCTAAGATGGTATCCGACAGAGGGTGCTTGGACCCCTCCCGTGGAGGTGTGGGAACTTCATCTTCCAAAATACCCCACTTCCTCATACGCTCCTGCTGAGCCTGATAGGCTTCCTCGTGAGCAAACTCACCTCGAAGTAGGGCGTCCCGCTTGTCGCGACGCCGATCCTTCGTGAGTTGTTGCACAGCTTCCTCATCATAGAATATGACAGGATCTTTGACATCGGAGCCAAAGCGACTACGCTGCACCTTGGCAGCCTCCATGGCTTTCCTTGCCTTCTCTGCCTGAACGTTATTCCAGCGCTCCCTCACCTTCCTCTCGTGCTCCATGACGACTTGATCGTGGAAGTCTTTCTGCCCGTCCATATCCCGCTTCAATTGACCGAGAAGGTCGTCCACGCTCTCGTGAGAGACCTTGACTTCACCATTGACACCGCGCGATCCTTCTTCAGGTGTCTTGCCGTAAAAAATAGCTTCCTTCTTCTGATGTCTCTCTCTACGACGCATCTTGTCTTCAGAGTCAATCTTGCTGACTTCTTTGGAATGCACGGAAGCTGCGAACTTCGTATGCGACCACATGACTTCAACTTCTTCTTCGATGTCTTCTGCATTGTTGTAGTGGAACCACAACTTTTGGTGCATGTTCAGACCAAGAGTCTCCGTCCCTGAGATCCCCGTGACGCGAGGGTCATTGGGTGAGAGGTTACGCAGGAGTGCCCACCGCTGACGAGAGTCGTACCCGTAAGAGAACCCTTCTACCCTCTTGATGGCCTCGGTGGCCCGCGAGTTAAGTTTTTGAAGTTGGGTGAGAATCGTCAGGCGCACGGCAGGGGGTAGGTCGAGGAGGACCTCAACAAAGTCGTGGTAGAACGCCTCGCGGTCGTGAAGAACTGAAGACCGGTTGAAGAGGTAGACTGAAGATGCTATGAAGTAGCACTCGCGAAGCTCGGAAGCTTTCTCCAGGTCAGAACTAAACGCGTAGAGGGTGGCGAGGTCGTACTCGGTCTGGTTGAGGGTTTTGAAGACAATAGGAACGCCTTCGATTTCAGCAGGCTCCACCAAGAAGCCTCTGAAGATCATCTGCTCGACATCACTGTAGTCGGGAAGAGCCATGCTGTCCTCCCAGGGATCACTGCCTGCGGTTAGGGTTGTAGAAGTTAGGGTTGCCCTTTCCACGAGGCTTCTGGTTCGCCTGGAAGTTAGAGCTACCCTCCCCCTTCTGACGTGTGCTTGGGCTTAGAAGCTCTGCACCGTTAGGGTTGGGGATAAACTGAGCATCCTGAACGGGTTGCGGAGCATTGGCAATACGCCGAGAGGCATTGGCAGAGTCGTCCGCACGCACATGAACAGGTGTCTGGTTCAAAGGCTGACGCTCTTGCTGACGTTGCTGCCTCTCTTGGTAAAGCCTTTCGTGCTCATCTGCGAGCATCTCTTCCTCTGTCAGGGGAGCCTGCTGTTGAACGGGTGCCTCTTGAGCGTGAGGTTGAGGGGAAGTCTGGGTGTAATCCTTCACGGGCTCGGGAGGAAGCTCGTAGATGTACCCGTCACGCTCTTCCAGGTGTGCGGGAGCCGGTCTCGAACTTGGAGATACAGGCTCTAGCATTCGGTGCTTCAACGCACGGACGTCTACGTCTTCCTCGACGGGACCAGGAGGTGTCTCTTCCGCTTTACTTGAGTCTCGCGTCTTCTGTACAGGTTCAAGAGGTCGGAGACCCAGCTCCTCACGGAGCTTCGCCACCTCCAGCTCTTTCTCTTCCAAAATCTCATCAGGAGCCTTGGAAAGGAACTTGACACCGTCTTTGGACTTGCGCTCTGCCTCCGAGGTAAGCTCTTGGAACTTCTCGTAAACGAGATCGATCATGCTCTCCTCCCACTCCCCGAGAAGCTCTCGAAGGAAGATAGCCTTTTGAACTTTACGTGGGTTTGAAGGGTCTGTATCGTCAGCGATGAAGTCAATCTCTTCAAGGTCCAGGTCTCCCACTCGAAGTAGGGCGAACGACAGTACGCCATGCTGAACTTTCTTGATCCAATTGCTCAACGCGTACGAAGTTTCTGCTTCCTGAGCAATCTCCAAAAGGTCTTGAGCAAGTTCATTGGCGATGATAAGCTCAGATCGTGTGATGGTTCGTATCTTGAACTCGATTCCACGGGAGACGAAGGTGTCCGTCTCGTGTCCTAGATTACGTAGGGAATTAAGCCCTGACTTGATCGCAGAAAGATTAAGGGTCTTCATGAGAATTCCTTGGGTGCAACAAAGCCGTCGTACCTCTGTTGATGTATAGAGAGACAACTTGAGTTTATAGATTTTGATAGCACTTATCGCTCAAGATAAGTGGAATCTCGCTTAACGCAAAAGAGCCTTGACACGAATGCCAAGGCTCTTTAAAGGTTTGAATCGAGGTCAGATGACGTCGTTCTCAATGAACCACTCAACGTGTTCTTCCTCTGTCGCGCTAGGACGAATGATATGAACCATCTGCAATCGAAGCTCGTAGCCTGCACCCCCATGAGACAAAGCGTAGGGAGCGTAGACGTAGGAACGACGTCGGCTTGAGTAGGTGAGTCCTACCATACGTTTCTGTTCTACACGACCGATGGGGTCGGTAGGACGCACATCCTGTAGGTAGAGATGCGATCCGTCTAGCATTTGCTTGGACGGAAAGTCTACGACCTCTCGTGAGTCCCACTTGTCGAAGATTTCTTGGAGGAACGCTTCCATGACCTTGGGGTCGACGTACCACTTGGGGTCGTCGAAGTGGACTGTCACTCCGTTGACGGTGTAGAAGGGACGCCAGTGGAAGTGTCCAAACCATGCGACGCCCCATGCCGTAAGACCCGTTACCACGGCGAGGAATCCAAGAAGGACCCACAAAGCTCCTTGGGCGACAGCCGCTGACCAGAAGCCTACTGTCAAGGCAACGGTGAGGAAAAAGAACGGGAACAAGAGCCAAAGCTCTTTCCAGATGCTCTTCAAGCGAAGCATGTTCGGAGCCGTCCAGGTCCCCTTGGGCAACAGCTTTTGGTCATCAAGATACTTTGTAATGTTGTCTGAATAAGCCATGATTATCCTCTCTCAGCTAGGAAGCGACGTGCCACCGAATGTGCAATATCGCGTGTAGAGTTCTTGTCTTGATCTGTGTCTGGTCCTGGCTTTGCAGCCTTACGACTCTCTGTCCAGACTCGAAATGCAACCCTGTACGCAGTCGAACCTAGAATAGCAGGACGCTCGAACGTGCGTGCTTGGTCAAGGTACGGGACGAAATCACATTGCCCTGGCGTGGGTTTTGGGGTCTTGGGTGAGTTTGTCCACCAACACGAGACAAGGCGTGCTTCACGTCTCTTCGTGTCTACTGCAAAGACAATAGTGATCCCGCTACGTGCCCCTGAGAACCTCGCAGCGTTTCCATACGCGAGATCGGTCATGAGCTTTCTCTGAACACCGGTCAACTTGTCGGGTGCCTGTACGCGCGCTCGGTACCACCTGTCGAACTCAACGAATACGCCTTGAAGCTCTCTGAGTGTGACCCCTCGAAGGTTCATTCTGTATTGAGCGTGTGACGTTAGAAAGATCTTCTGGAAGAGCTTCGCGTCAGCGGGGAGACGTTGCGGGGGATAGATCATGTCCGCTGCTGAGTTGGAGAGGTCTTTCCCTTTCTCCACATCTTCGATGAGGTCTTGCTTGACCCCTTCAGGAAGTTGCTCAGATTCAATGTCACGGATGATATGACAAGGACCGCCTGGAAGACCCAGAGCGTGGGGCGTCTTCGCGGTCTTACCTACCGTCAAGTAGTCTTTGACGGCTTGCTGTGCCATCATAACGCGCTCTACCTTGACAGGGATATCATCAGCCCGCCACACGCACTCTTCAGGGTAGCAGTAGTCGGGATCGATGGAAGTGGTGAACACCACCGCGACCTTACGGTTGCGAGCACGTCCAAGGGAGGTTTGCTGTACTCCAGGTATAAAAGGGGAGCCCTCTTTGACCGCGTACACACCTGTGACGAAGGAAGATGCCAGAAGCTTACCAGAGGCTTTGATGGCCTTGGCACCTGCCAGATCGGTGAAGTGGATGTATCTCGTCATCACCTTACTCCTTGCTCTAGAACACGAAGCGCGATGCGTCGGGCCATCTCACGCTGAAGGTCGAGCATGACTCGTGCTGCAACACGTTGGGAAACACTGGCTTTCTTGGGCATGAAATAATCTCCGTAGCCGAAATCGTAATAGACTTCCCCATCGCCGTAATCTTCGACGTTTGAGTTCTCTTTCGCCTCTTCGATAATATCTTCTACAAAAGCATCACTCGATGCCGAGTAGGAGAATCCATCCCAATACGCGATGTTGCTGGCAGGGATCTTGTCCTCGACGAAGAATGCTTGACCTCGTGAGTCTTTGGACCCTGCTTCGTCCTCATGAAGCTCGACACCGCGAGGCACCTTGACCTTGAGTACGATCGGTATGAGGCCGTCCTCAAGGGGAGTGTCTGAATTGGCCTCTGACATGTCCCACAGACGTCCAAGCCAGAACTTGACGGACTTGAAATCACAAAGGAAGGTCCTACCCGACGAGTGCCCCCGATAAGCTCCTCCAAAGTTCGAGCCCCTACCCGGAACCAACCCTTGCGAACCGATCCCTTGCAGGTTACGTGCATACGTCACGTGGTAGAGAAAGTCCTCTGCACTGGAGGTTTTCCCTTGACCGTCGAAGTAGCTATCTGCATTGCAACTTGAAGAGTCAGGGTTAACATGCTTGCAGTAGATAGACCAAGCGAGAGCATAAGCGTATCCAGGGTCCTTGCCTTCACCCTCGAATTTCGTCACGTACTCTTTGACCTTCTTGGGAATGCCCGCAGATTTAGAGGTTGAAGTCTTGTCGAAGTACCAATGGCTCATGATGTTCTCCTTGATTTTACGAGGAGGGTCTACCTCTTCTGCGAAGTAATTCGAGGATAGATCACCCAACCAGTCCGCACCTTTGAGGTCTCCAGCTACTGTATCAAACACTGTCCCGAAAAGGTGTTTGGCGAGATACCCAACCTCCCAACGCCCTTCTTGTTTTTTCTTGAAGCGAACGTAAGTCCCTTCCTGAAAGACCTTGGGCTCTTCCTTGAGTTCAGGGGTCTCTTTCGAGAATGTCACCATCGCGGGGATGTGTGTGAACCCTGCTTCGACGGAAGCGTTGTACCTGTGAATCCCGTCGGAGATGCTATAAGGGTGCCTGCCCGACTCATTACGTGCTAAAGAGACCGCAGGGAGAGCTGCCCCTTTCTCCAAACCTTCTCGTATGCGTTCGATGCGAGAGGGCTTCCAAACCTTTTGAGGCTCAATGTCCCGTAAAGGCACGATGCGGAGTTCCTTCCATGAATAGAACCCATGGGCCTTGGAAGACTCCAGCTCCTCCTCAGCGTCGCGATACGCGCGTCTGGAAGCGTCTGAACGGTCTAGCTTGTAGTGAGTCTTGGGCATTACTTTCTCTCAAAGTCGAGGACATTGGAAAGGAACCTTTGTATGCCATCACGCTCGCGGATGAGGTCCTCTCTATCATCGTACAGACCCGAATGGTCAACGCCCCGGTCCTGGTACTCCTCAATCTTCTCAGACAAGGCGTCGATGCGTTCTTGCAGACCCTGGAGCACTCTATCTGACATCACGTCCGTGGTCGGGAACTCTTCACGGCTACTGTTGTTGCCTCGATTCAAGTCTTCTTGATAGTAGAGGTCGTAGGCGAACACGGGGTCCATAGAAGCGATGACAGGGAGCTTCTCTCGAAGAATGCGTGTGACAACTCGGCTTGCTACTAATTTGGTAGGCATATGGGACCTCTTGGTAGAACGGGATAGATTCACATTACGAGCCAAAGTCTTGACGGCTCTCTTCCACTTGGACGTGTCATTCTCGCGCGTGAGACGAAAGAACGATCTCCCCTCCTCGGGTTTGAGAGGTTTACCTTCAAAACGAGACGGGAGATGGTGTTTGGGGTTGACTTTGACCCAGGCTTTGTAGTCGGCAAGGTCAGCTTTATCTCTAGAGGTCAATGCGTTCGTCCAGGCTTTGAACACCACGGAATGGAGGTGTCCCGGTACGTGAACGAGATAGCGCCGAAGCTCTGTGATTTCATCGGCGACGATCGTATCGTACTCAAGGGTACGAAGGGCATGGGGAAGGTAGGCTTCGTTGCCGTACATAGACCCTTTCTCTTCCACATCACGGTAAAGCCTGAACAGATACTGGGCGTAATGCCGCATCTCGTGCTTCAGCAGGTCTTCCAGCTTCTGAATCATCTCTCGACTTCCCGCGATGGACACTACATCGTTAGGTATCTCGATCATGACAATAGGGGTGTCTGAAACGGAGATGAAGCCTCCGTTGATTGAACCTGGAGAGGTTTTCACTTCCATCCACAAAGGAGGAAGTTCGTACCCGAACTCCTCTGCGGACCTGTACCATCCTTTGAGATCTACCTTTAAAGGGGTGTCGATGCCACGATTCTTACCCTCCCAACCTCTATACATGTCGCGAACGTGAGATAGCTCACGGAGTTTGGACTCTCTTTGCTCTGGAGACATGTCAACACTGTCGTACTGTCTCTTGTGATCCACGTAATCCCGACGTTCCCTCTTGCTTTTCACGCCAAGCTTTTGTAGCCAAGGGTTCACTGCTTGAGAGAACCCAAAGGAACCCTGGGGAGCTTCAATGGTGTGCCCTTTCCAGTTAAGTTCCACCCTTTTGGAAGGTAACAGTTTGACTTTCAAAGGTCCTTCGGTGGTGAGCACGCTCTCCTCACGACCATAGATTAGCTCGCCTCGACCCATGCTGTGAAAGGTTGAGTGGAGACTGACCAAATCCGCCACCTTGAAGAGGACGTCCTGAGCGGCCATAGGAGTCTCTTCGTATTGTGAAGAGGCGTCAGGGGCTTGGTAGAGCAATTCTCCCATCTCCACCTTTTCCAGCACACGTCGTGCGATCACACCCTGGAACCACTTCAAGGCTTTCTCGAACATCTCAGGAGGGGGCTCCAAATTACCCGCACAAAGGGTGCGGGTGAGAACGTCGCGTGCAATCCTTGAAGAGGTCTTCTTCGCCTTCTCATCGGCGGAGTCGATTTGAGCCTTGACCTTCTCTGCCCACGTCTTCCCCGCATCTCCTCCCCAAAGAAGCCACGACACATAACCCTTGTCTTTCCAAGGAGTGCCTTCGTGCTCCTCTGCAATGTCTTTGTTCTTCTCATGCCTCGCAAAGAAGCCTACCATCTTCCCGATCACTTCAGGGGAGACGTTGACACGATTCTTGAGGTTGACTGCACGCTGAACGCCTGATCCAATGCCCTGCTCACCTGCCTCTTCCGTGGTCAGACCGGCCTTGTCAGCCCCCTGCTTCTTACGGTATTCGAGACCCTTCTCGGCTTCATCCGCGACTCCTTGGGGAGGCTTGAAGTCGATGTGTTGATACTTTTCGGGTACATTTGCGGTCAGGGTTAACATAGAGAGACCTTAAGTAGAAGGATTTGAGTCTGTTACCACAGTGCCTGGGACACAAAAAGAAAAGCCCTCAGACGTGAATCTGAGGGCTTTTAAGACTTGTAGCTCTGTATCAGAACTTGTCTTCGATGACGGACTCAAGACCCGACTCAAGCTCGTCACAAGAGTCTTCGATGTCGGAGTACATATCACGCAGCATGAGGTCTTCTGTACGACCTCCCGCGTCTGAAGCATGGCTAGACATCTTTCCAAGAAGGTCTTGGAGCTTCTTGAGGGTCTCAAGGCTCCCTTCAGGGTCCGCATTGCGCTCGAAGGACTTGAGCATGTCCATCATCTTCTTGGCATCCTTGTCGTCGCGGACACCTCGAAGTGCACGAGGCGCCTCACGGGCAAGGAGACGCATCTCAGGGTCGAGAAGGTCCTCAACCTTGCGGATGCGACGCTCTACACGCTCCTTCTCAACGCTCTCTGACATGTCGTCATAGAGGGCATCCTGAACTTGCTGGTGCGCCTTTTGAAGCTGACGTCCAATAGTCTTGGCGGCCTTGTATGAATCACGGAAGAGCATGTCCAGCTCGTCGACACCCGATCCGTGTCCATCCATGTGCATGAACAGCTCGTAAGAGTACGAGTCCATGTCGCCCATCAGGTTCTGAATGAAAAACTCAGCATCCTTGTCGAGCTTGGTAGACGCCTTCGGTGGCTTGGGAGGGGCAGGGAACTCAGGAGCTTTGACGTCGTCTAGAGTGACAGTATCGCTCATGAGAGCCTCGGTCATCGCTCGGTCGTATCTGGCCTGAAGTTCAGCGACCTTCTCATCGTGCTCGGCAAGAGCCTTCTCGTAGGCATCAGCCTCAGAGGTGTCAAAAGGCTTTGCTGAAAGGTAGAAGAGGTCCCAGCGCACGTTCTCTACGTTGGCAGGGTCCAATGCGTATGCCAGGAGAGCTTTCTCGGCTCCCTCACCAAACTTCTGGAAAGCTTGGATGGTATTTTTCGAGATGGAACCGACGTATCCCTCACGGTACGCACGATTGAACATGCTCTCAAAAGAGATGTCCATGATGAAGTCCATCTGCTGACCGCTGATCCCAGGGGCGAGCGTGTCACGTGCGTCGGCAACCTTCACCTTGGCGAGTCTCACGAGAGTGGGCTCTAGAGAGGTGTGGTACTGTCGAAATTCGGGGAACTGAAAAGTCAAGCGGCGAAGCTTGAGAGCTAGCTTGTTCATGTCTGATACCTGTGTGGGTAAGTTAAGTGACCCGGATTCAAGACAGAGAGGCCACGTTCTTCTCTATTGTCAACTCAAAATAGACAAAAAATCACTTTAGAGCAATACGGGTCGGAGGTGTCCACGAAGCTCAGGGTTCGTTTCACCTGACCTGATAAGTTGTGCTGCAAGCTTATTCATTGTATGCTCTCAAAATATGAAAGGGGATAGGACTAGTCCTATCCCCTTTGGGTACAGATAGATTCTTAAATAGAATCAGAAGGTGGGGACGCCGGTGCCCGAACCGTAGCGGAACGATCCGCCAGTAACATCCGAGAAGGGGTTGTTACCTGTGGACTCAGCATCGGTAGCAAGCTGACCGTAAGTCGAGGTGCCATCAACGATGTCCGAGACCATGGCCGAAACACTCTCCGCAACCATCGCGCCGTCAGCCGCGAAGTCGTAAGAGTAGTCGTTGAGCCAACATGCCTCGAAGAAGGTCAGAAGAGCCTCGTTGGCTCCATCAGTCGCAGGAGAGACCTGCTTGGGCACAGAAGCGTTCGTCGCAATACGCGAGAACACAAGCTCGTGCTTGATGTCGAACGGCCACTGGTGGTGCTTCAGAGAGCGTACCAAACCGTCAACACCGCCCGCGTAGCCGAACACTTGGTGCGCGTTCGCAAGGTAGAGGAGCTGCCGCTCAATTGAAAGGCTGATGGGGTCAGTCACGCCGGGGACAAGCTCTGCAACTTGGTCGCCGTAACCGATACCACGGACAGTCTCAACAGCACGAGACTCCGAGACGGAGAAGGAGGACATGACGCCCACCTGAGAAAAAGCAGCGTTGTCGTGAGCTACCGTGAAGATTTTATTCTTCTGGGAGACGACGACTCGCGTATTCGGAGTCGTGCCGCGTCTATAAATGTACGAGTCGTTATCGCGCATGAAGGAATCCTTTGCGAAGAGGTGTGTTTGGAATTTCGCATCAACTTCTTCAACTCAGGAACCGACAAACCGAGACTAAGGTAGGAAGGGGGGAGAGTGGTTTGATAGGTGTAGGTAATCACCTATCACATAAGAGGAATCTCAAGCTCTTATAGAGTGCTCGAAGGCATGAGAATACGAGAGGGTGTGTGCTTCTTGAGCGCACGCATGATCGCTTCGTCCGACTTCACGTGGGACTCCTCAGTGACTTCCACCTTGCCTCGGACCCATTCCGCCATCACACGACCTCCCATCCCCATCTTCTCTAGAGTCACGCCGTCGGTCAGGAGAAGTTTTCCCTCCAAGGGACGATGGTCCAAGAACGCCTGAAGGACTCGAAGGTCTGTACCCGAGAGAGCCGCGATCTTTGGGGAAGCCTTACGCAGGTTCAAGCCCATGTGGTCCTTGAGGATTCTAACAAGAGAGCCCTTTCCAAGACGTCGGAAGGTCACGACTTCCTTGCGTCCCTTGTAGAAGGTCACCGTGTAAGGCTCGTCGTCTCCTGTTACGATTGCTCGGTCCGTGGAGAGCATCGGGTGGTCTTCCCACATCAACATCGTACCCTTGTGTGTCTTCTCTACCTTGACACCGTGACGGGCGAGTCCCATACCAAGGAAGTCAGCGCCCGCGCTGCGATTCTGTACAACGTGAGGTGCTTCATCCATCTGGTCTCCCCCGTACCCGAAAGTCTCGACCGTGTTGTCTACGCGGTAGGTAGGAGCGACCGTGTTGTGCATGTCGAAGTTGTCGTTGGCGAAGTATCCAGGGATCTCATAACCTGCGGACAGGGTCTGATGTCCCGAATCGTCGGAGTCGTCTGAGAGCAGGTAGTGCTCTTCGTCCCCATGCCAATCGGCTTCTTTGTCCTCTGCGTCCGCCGTCGACACCATGTCAAGACGAGCTTGCTCATCGTAACGACGAGAAGGGTAGTAGGTCTCGTTCTTGGAAAGGTCTCCGTAGAGAGAGTCCATCTGGTCCATGATCTGCGTAAGAGACATGGATGAACGACGAGACAAAGTCTCTCCGACCAAACGAACCGTGTGTGCCGCTCGGGTGAAGTAGTAGGTCGCATTGTTGCTTTGATTGCCATAGATGTCGTCGACGACATCCTGAACCTGATCGTAACTAAGGTCGGTCCAGGGAATCTCCATCTCCTCCCCCTGACGCAAGAAGGCGGCCACCTTGATGTCAGACGATGCCTGACGTAGCGAACGACGGGAGAAGTAGTAGGTGTTATTGAGCGACTGGTCACCGTAGATACGGTCGACCTCTTTCTCTACGTCTTCGAGAGGTGGCATGATGTTCTGCATCGTACCTTCAAGAGCGGCGAGAGCCTTGCGGATCTCCAGCCGCTGTGAATCTGTGGCCTCCTCCGAAGCAGTGAAGCCTCGGAGAGCCGCGATCTTGGATCGCACACGATCTTCACGCTCTGAGGCGGATGCCTTGAGTCGGGCGACCTTCGCTTCAACTGTACGAAGCGCTCGATCGATATCTTGCAAGTTTTTCATAGGTAACCTCGGTTCGAGAGCGCGTAGGGCTCAGAGTAGAGTAAAGTTCTGCAAGCCCTTTTGTACAAAAAAAGTAGCGCAGTCTTCACTCAACCGAGGTTATAAGAAGAAGCTCAGGGGTTACCACACACAGGAGCGTCTACACTTGTCTGTGGGAGGACCGGAGGCAACTGGACAAGATGGGGTGAAGAACCGTAGCGCGGGTTGCCGGGCCAGTACCTCACACGGACATGGTTAAGTCCCTTGTCCAGATCAACCCCCAGAGCTTTAGCCGTACCATAGGACATGTCCATGACCCCTCGATACCTGCCGGGACGGCGCTTGAACCACTCCGCAGGCTGCCACTTCCCCTCTACGCGTCTCTTGATTTTATACCCGGCCTTGCGGCGGAACATGGCAGCCCAACCTCCCCCCGCTCGGTCATAGAGATTGGCTCCATAAGGGCCACGATCGTTGACCCGGCAGTAAGTCCAGTTGCCCGTCAACACGTCCTCTACTACGACAACTGAATGCAAGGGAAGGGTCCGAGACGCGCACGTCTGTTCGTTCGGACGAAACTTCTCTCCCGTTGCAGTGATTGGACCATGCATTCCTTTCTCACCAGCACCATAGAAGGACGCGAGGCCCTCCTGCTGCACGGGAGGAAGCTCGACCACATACTCAACCACAGGCGGAGTATGGAGGGGCTCAGGAGTCGGAAGGCAGAAGGAGGCTAATACAGTGAAGGTGGCTTCTAAGATGGCTTCCATGTTCATAGATCTTCTCCGGTTAAGAGAGCGGACATCGCACGCCACGTCTCTTCATAGTGATCTTCTGTCAGAGGTTGTCTCGACATCAAAGTCGAACTGTCCGACTGAAGCCAGACCCCCTGTAGGGGTCCATTCTCCATACTTTTCATCAGCTTGTCAAGGGGTAAATCTTCGACCAAATTCGACCTCTTGAAGATCATCGCAGTCTCGGGACCGCACCATAGACCTCCTTGGTAGAAGTTTTCGTAGACCCGTACCAAATGGGGAGTCAAGGTCTTGTACGAAATGAATCCTTGAAGCTCCTTATCATGGGCAAAGGGTAGTTCTTCAGGAGCCATATAGCAAAGTCGAAGCTCCTCTTCAAGAAGTGCAGTGGTTTGATACAAAGCATTTATGCGCGATGCAGGGGAATCTGAGAGGGGCGAGGGAAGCATACCCTGAACTCTTCCCAAGAAGGTCCTGTCGTGCTCAGACATGGCCGTCAAGCTCACAACACCTAGACGATGGTAAAGGTCAATGTTTCGAACCAATTGGGACGTGGCAGGCTCTACAGCGAGTTCAGGTTTCCTGAAGAGAAGATACGCCATTGGAACGTCAAGAGTATAACATTGGTTCAAGATGAGTCGGGAAGGGAAGGACTGCCCCAAGAGAAGGCGGTCGTAAAACTGACACAGTGCCGAAGGTCCCAGAGACCCTTGGTCTTCAAAGGTACCGTTTCCGGTCCTGAAGCATAAGGAATCGGGTTTGGTGCCTGTGAATTCAGGGAAAAAGTTGACGGTTTTCTCTATCATATGAATGCTCCAAGCTAGTACGTTCGTTCACCACACATAGGAAGGCCCTTCGAGGGTCATGAGATCAACGTTTCGCGAAAGCCTTTATGCGGAACCATAGTAAGTAAGACGCGGCGCCGCCGCCGCCGCGTCAAGATTATCTGACCCAGATGGAGGCAGCACGTGAGTAAAAAGTGGACCAAGAAGAAAGTCGCAAAAGCTATCGAGGTACTCGGTAGTCACACAAACTATGCAGCAGCGCTCGAAGAGATCGGGGAGACGAAGGACTCCCTGTACAATGCATTCAACAGGGCAGGGAAGAACTCCCCCACAGAATACCTCGGAAGAAATATGACAGCCTCAAGTGCTCCCAAGACCTCTCCCATCAAGACGGGTGATAAAGTCTACTCCATTTGTGTTTTCAACGATGTTCACATCCCGAACCACAACGAAGTTGCTTGCAGAAACATGATGGACTTCATCCGTGATGAGAAACCCGACCACATCGTCATCAACGGGGACCTCATGGACTGCTATTGGCTCTCCTCGTTCCCCAAAGAGCCCGGCGTTCCTGATATGCAGGCGGAACTCGACATGACCATCGAGTTCCTCGAAGAGCTTCGAGCGGTGGCCCCGCACGCCAAGATCGATTACCTGGAGGGTAACCACGAGGAGCGCCTCAAGCGTCGTCTCAAAGAGATGGTGGCCTTCCACTCCCTCAAGGCTGTCAACATCCCCGAGCTTCTCTTCCTGAACGACTTCGGTGTGACGTACCACAAGTACAAGAAGCCGCTTGACTTCAACAACGGTACCCTCTCCATCGTTCACGGGCACCGAGTCTCGAAGCACTCTGCTTACTCCGCAAAGGCTCACCTCCTCGACGACGACTACATGAACATCATCATCGGTCACACGCACCGTATGGGGATGTACTACAAGACGGGACACCTCGGACGTAGACGTGCGTTGGAGAACGGAGGTCTCTTCGACAAGAAGAAGCTTGACTACGTCGTGAACCCCAACTGGCAGAATGGATTCTGCATGGTCTACCTTCTGGAGGACGACCCTTCATTCACCCAGATTCAGCCCGTCGAAATGACCGACGAAGGCACGTTCGTTTGGAGAGGAAAGCTCTATCGTCAAGGTTGAAACCCTGCCTAGAATGTGGTAAAAGGAAAGGCTGAGGGCTTCGTGCTCCCAGCCTTTTTCTATGGAGAATACATGAAAGAACTTAGAAAGATGCACGCTCATATAGGACATCTTGTCCAAGAGGCGGATTACGACGACCTGAGAGAGTACCTCGGCGAATGCTTGAACACGCTCGACCGAGGACCTCTGCTTCCCGAGAGGTTCCACAAACCCGTCCTCACGACACTCAAGCGAGAGGGGTTGTGGAGCCATGCAGAAATGCTTTGCCGTGATCTGGAAGTGTCCTACGGAGACATCCTCGAAGAGGACGAGTCCATCAAAAGGATGCTCCGTTCAGGCAGAAAGTCCATCGCTGCGGTTCACACAAACCCTCCTTTGGTCAACCCCAAGAGGAAAGGAGAGGAATGGTTTGTGCAGAAGAGTGACCCTCCCACGACTCACCCCGAGCATGGTACGAGGATAGACAGCATGTTTTTTGGGTACCTGACCGAGGGTGAGGTACCTGGAGAGTTGAAGCTCGGCGCTCGAATTCACGATGAGGACAACTTCCTCACAGCGCTCACCCTCACCTACAGCAAAGAAGAGTTCGAAGAACACCTCGTCGAAGGTGTTGTCAAACCCAACTCCTCGGTTGAGATCATCGTCTACGACGGTGATCACCTTCTATACTACATCACGGAAAACCTATGAGACAAATCATCATCGAAGGTCACGACGGCGCAGGGAAGACCACATTCTCTAACTTGCTCGTGGAAAACTACAGGTCGCGCGGCTTCTCAGTGGAGAGGCTTAAGTTTCCATCCTCTTACCCCTCGGACGACCTGTTGTCAAGGCCCTCCGACCTCATGTTGTTCTACTTGAACGACTTCAGAGAAGGTCTTGCACCGTTTCGAGAGAATCCCGTTGACATCCTCGTCATTGATCGGTCCTTCCTGAGTACGATGGTCTACCAGTGTTTTCAGGAGTCCGAGAACTACACGAACGATGTTCTCGACGAGAACGCGCTGAGATCCATGGCGACCTTGGGCTCGCGTATCTTCACCGAAGGGTTGGACCCTGTTGAAGTAGAGATCGTGTTGATGTCCTGTGAGATCAACACGGCTACGCGTCGAATGACGGAAAGGAATTCCGGTGAGAAGGATAAGCTGGAGAGGATGCGATCTCGCGACCGGTACATGAAGGTCAGGCTTCTCAAGGATAGATACCAAGTCCTCAAGGGTGTGTTCCGGTACGGGTGGTACCGTCCTTTGGAGATCGGTGGGAACGCCTTTGACATCGCCAAGGTCATTGAACTGGACACGACCAATCTAGACCCTGAACAAGCCTTGAAGGCATACCTTCAGAAGAGCTTAGAGCCCGAATACTTCGAGTCGGCTGTCAATGTGAAAGCAGTCTTCGAATGACGTCAAGGGCCTTGATGGCTCCCTTCTGGTCAAGGTAGTTGTAGAAGAGGGTCAGGTCTGGCAGGTAGCCCATAGCAATAGAAACACCCTCACGAGAGAGGTCGCTCTGTACAAGAGCGGCCTCTATCTCGTTCTGGTTGAGCGTAATAGACCTTGAAGGTGTGAACTGAATTGGATTCAGGAACTCCGCATCCGCGAAGGTGCCGACCGGAAAGTTCTGTTGCACGAGAAGAAGTTCTCGGGAGGCGGGCGTGTACTTGAAGTTGAACCAGTCACCGGGAGCACGGCCCGGTACGGAGCCCGCAGCGACCTTCTGACGCGTCCCACCCTCCCGTACGTACCAGACGTCGTAATCTTCAAAGGAGCGTGTGTGGAGGACGTTAACGAGGTCTAAGCAGGATGTCACCTCAAGGTGAGGCGGAAGGTCTTCACCCGCTGCTATCCTGTTGTGATGTCGACGATGTGTTACGATCCATTTCATAGACTTTCTCCCAGTCGATAGAACCATCGGGAGTGAACAACTCCCGAGAGGCCATCTTGACCTCATCTATTCCGTACTGGGTACAAAAGCCTAAGCGATCCAGGGTGTCCAAATCCTGCTTCAACCTATCACAGGCAGAACGTAGGGCTGCGGCCTCGGCGAGCTTCTCCGAGAGGTTCCGACGTGCCATCTCCTTCCGTCTCCAAGCCCCAATGATCCTGCTCGAATCTGCGGTGAGGTAGAACATCTCCCCTGTGTCGGGGTCTACCAACACGGGCACGTCAGGGATGGTACCTTCAAGCCCGTTCTCATTCCATTCGAGGTCTTGGATAACTTCGACACATTCAGACGCGAGAAGAAAGGTTTTCATAGTAGGAACCATAGCAAAAACAGAGAATGGGCCTTGCGCTTCACAGGGGGGGAAGCTTGAGCTAGCCGTATGCGGTTCCTGAACTGACGGAACCACAGACGATCAAGCTCGGAGGTAGATGGAGGGTCATCTTCGGTCACAGAGTGTGTCTGAGAATAGACCCTACACGATACATTGGCGCATCTTCTTTGAGGTACTCTCGCATCTCATCAAGTTCAGTGAGGTCAAAATCGGAGGTTCTGCAAACATAGAAGGTCTTCGTGGTCTCGTCAACATGATCGTAGTCGACCGTGTTGCCGAAGCTGTCACGCAGGTCATCGACCATGTCCAGCAAGTCGTCCAAAATCAAATCTTCCATAATCACTCCTCTTCAGTGAGTTCTTCCAAGTGAAGGTGACACGCGTCGACCTCCTGTACATACCAACTCTTATCATGAAAATAGAACAGCGTTCCATCATGATAAGCTCTTTGAGCGTCGATACTCACCAAGACTCCGCCCTTAATACGTCTTCTCTTGGCGTCTGCGAATGCCAGCAAAGGGTTCTTGAATACCTTGGTGTACTTCTTCTTGCTTGACGTGATCCCATCACGTGAAAGTTTGTTGTAGTACCTTTGAGAGTAGGTCAGGTAAAGATGCCCGTCAGGAGGCTCTTTAAGATCGTAGTGCACCTGAGCCGTCGTGTGTCCTGCAAGGGCGCGGACGCGCTCGCCTTCGAACTGAAACCGATGGTAGTTATGAGTCTCCAACGCCTCCAAGAGGGTCTCCACCTCGAAGTCGTGCGGGGTGGAATCCATGAATCCCTGGTGCAACTCCTCGAAGGTCACCCACCCTTTAGCACTCAAACTAAGACCCAGTGCATCTGGGTCATGTCGAAGAGCCTTCGCGGCTTCTTTGGCTATCTCTTTATTCAAATCACTCATCTTTGACCTCGGTAGGCACTGACACGAGCATCTCCCCCTTGTACTCGGTCTCAATGCAGGTCACGACACCCTTCTTGGGGTTCACGGGAGAGGTGGGGGTCGGAGCATCTCCGAGCCACGTAGAAGGGATGGGAGGGTCAACCTTCCAAAAGGTCCAATTGTTACCCTCTTGGTGCTTCTTGACGTCTCTCCCTTTCAGCATATCGGTGTCAGCTAAAACAATGCTAACGGCCTCTTCTGGAGAACTGGCCACGACGTGAACACAGCGACCAGACAGGGGTATAGCGACACGGTATCGGGGCAAACGTTGAACCTTCATCAGTACCTCTTCATCTATGGGTTACGGGGTTACAGACATATCAAAGGTTCATGGAGTGATGTCAGGGTTGGTACATGTCAGGTGATCGGTCTTGAGCGAGAGACACTCAACGTCGCACTTGTCTTTGTGGCACCCAGGCACGTACACCATGACGGGGTTCGTCAGACCCTCGGTGATGAAGATGGCTTTACGGTCCGACTTCTTGCCTTCGAAGACGAGTTCGTCCGAGTAACGAACCTCCCCGTTGACCGTGTACTTCAGGTAGGCTCCCTCCGTGTTGATCTTGCGGACAGACAGAGCAAGATCTGGGTCACACTGGGAGGTCAGGAGTCCTCCCCCTTCTGTCATCGTCACGCCCGAAGGAGTCAAGGCCCACTTCGCCTGAAACTCGAACGAATCACAGACTCTCATCAGCTTGTCTTCAGCTTTGAACTCGGAGGATTTGAGACGGGTCTTGTAATCCTCTACCGAAGCCTCCGAGTCTTCGAGCTTCGCCTCACACGTGGTAAGCTTGGCTTGGAGGTTGGTCTTGTCCCTCTCCAACGCGTCTATAGTGCTTTTCTGACACCCCGACAGGCTTAGAAGGAGGGTGCACGTTAGAAAGATTGTCTTGGTAGGCATGGTTTTTCCTTTTGTGTTAAGGGCTCATTGTTATCAGGATAGCACATGAGCAGTCTCCTGTCAAAACGTTGTATGCACCCCAAGTCATCCAAAGGATCTCAATATGTCAGATAAGAACCTCCGTCGCCGCCTTATCGTTGCGGCATATGAACGCCCCGAGCTTAGGGAGAAGATCCTCACAGCACTCTCTGAGGCGCCTGCTCAAGAAGAGACCCCTCTCTCCAAAGACGAGATTCGAAAGGCACTCGTGAAGATTGCCCACGCACGACCCGAGCTTCGTGCAAAGATTCTTCCTGTCCTCTCCAGGACAGCAGCGGATGCCATCCCGTATGGTCAGACTGAAAGTCTCTTGGAAGATATGAGAGAGAACGCTATCGAGTTCACGCAGTACATGCGCAACTTCAGCGCCACAGCGAATGCTCTTGGTGACCTCGTAAAGCTTGCCGAGAAGGGCCGCTTCGATCGCTCTGAGAGCATTGACGTGTCCAGCATTAACTTCGACGGTCAAGTTATCATGGGCAACTGCAAGAGCGCGCGTGGAGGGGATTCCTACAACACACGTATTTCTCTCCTTCCCCGTCGAGGTTACAATTGCACATGTCCCGACCGTGAGCGGAGGGGTGGTTCCGTCGGACCCTGCAAGCACGTCCTGGCTCTTGGACGTGAGTTCTGGAACGGAGAGCTTCAGCCCGAGCTTGAAGCCATCCAGAAGGCTTACGCGGGCGTCCTCGGTAAGATGAAGCTCCTCCCCAAGTGATCATCGTCACATTCTAATGATAAACCCGACTGGAAACGGTCGGGTTTTTCTTTGTCCAGGGACAGGTACTCATGCACACGTCATGGAAGATTCAAATGGTCGAAGCTCTCATTGTAGGGACCACTTTGGTGGCTTTGTCGCTCGGTATCCCTGAGCCTATTGAATGGCTCGGGTCAGCGGCGGTCTTCATAGCCTTCCTCCACTTGCAGGTCCAAGAAGAAGCGAGAGGGTACGCGCCTCGTCGCACGACCCTCAAGTTCTATATCCTACTTGCCTTGAGAGAAGCCCTGTGGATAGGGTACTTCTATTTGGCAGGGACCTATGCAGCAATTGTAGGTGCCTTATTCTTCGGCATGTTCCCCGTCTGGAGGCAGGTCTTCTACCGTTTCCAGAGACGAAAACAATGCAATCGAGAGGTCTCGGACTGCTCCGGGTGCAGGACTGAGGTCGGGGTGGTCCTCGACGATGACTCCCGCGATTGAACAACACGCATAGAGCTTGTCCGCTTTGTCAGTGAGTCCGGGGAACTCACGCTCGTACAAAGCACAGAGTTCCTTGAACGTCTGAGAGGGTTTGACCCTCATCACCATCTTACCATCAATCATCATTCCCTCACTTCTCGACTACATCCTTCAGGGTCGACACAAACGTGACCGTGGATTTCTTCTTGACACCCCGCTTCCTACTCCCAGTAACGCGAAGCGATGTGTGGCGGTAGGACTCTTCAGCTCCATTCGACGTTACAACAGTGACTCCACCACCTTGAGTCCCAGAAGATACCCCCATCGCCAAGATGCTGTCTCCAGGACCTACTATCATACAGTGGACCCCCTTTCCTGCCGCCTTTACCTGTCTGACATACCTCGACTTAAACGTCAACACGAAGGCGTCACGGGTCACGAGGACGATGTGGTCTTCCTCCCCATCCGTCACGATGTCGTACCCTACAACGCGCTGTCCTTCTTCCAGTCGAATGACTCGTCTGCCATTGACCGTAGAAGGCTCGGAGAACGTCGTGGGGTCGATACGTAGACCTTGCCCCGTATCGGACACTACAACCAGCGTGTCGTCCGTTTCGGGCGTATCTGAGGGGAATGTCATGACATGGAGGATAGCTTCTCCGTCGTCAAACGAAAAGTGGGCTTGAATGGCGTCTCCGTAGCCTGTCGTATCAGGAAGATCGTCCACGCGCATGGTGTAGACTTGACCATGAGACGTAAAGAACGCCACGGTGTCCTTGGTGTTTGTCGCGAGCACCCACCCAATCTCGTCCCCATCTCGAACACGCAGGGAAGAGACGTCGCTGTAGGATTTCTGACGTCGTACCCATCCCTTACGAGAGACGATGACCTTAGCAGGGAGGACCTCAATGAAGTCCGCCTCATCGTACTCGAACTCAGGGAGAGACACTTCCACGAGCGTCTTTCGGTCGGAAGAATAACGCTTGCGCATCTCACGAAGCTCCTTTGCCACAACACTGACTTGAGCGTCTTGGTCTGCCAGAAGTGTTCGTAGCGCGTCGGCTTCCAGGGTCTTCTCGTTGAGTTCATCCGTGAAGGCTTTGACCTCATAGCCCGCGAACCTGTAGACTTTCGTATTCAGTACCGTCTCGGCTTGCTCCTCATCGATCCCGAACTCACTGATCAGGCCGTCCCGCGCGGAGATCTTGGACGAAGCCTTTGTCACGATGTCAATCGCCTTCTGAGCGTCGCCCAAAACGGTGACGAAGCCTTCCAAGGTGTGAAGACGATCTTCAAGCTTGGACAGGTCATGTTGAGACCTTCTCTGCACGATAGTCAACCTGAAGTCGAGAAAGTGTTGGAGAATCGTCTTGAGGTCCAGTCTCTTGGGCTCGATGTTGTTCGGGTTCGTCGCCGAAGGAGCGAGACAGGTGAGGTTGACGTGAAACTTCGACTCCAGGGGTGTGTGCTTGAAGAGATACGCCATGACGTTGTCGACCTCGGAACCTGTCTTCAGTTCCATGACAACACGAATGTCTGAGGTGCTCTCGTCTCGGATGTCGACGATCTGAGGGATGGAGTTGTCGACAATGTGTCCTGCAATCTTCTCTACGAGGTCTTGCTTCTGAACCCCGTAAGGGATCTCCGTGACCACGAGGTAGCTCTTACGACCAATCTTCTCGACTTCCCATTTTGCTCGAATCGTCACTGACCCTCTACCCGTCTCATAAATCTTGGTGAGGTCTTCGGGTGACTCGACGATGCTCCCTCCCGTAGGGAAGTCAGGACCCTTGACGTGCTTGTCAATGAGAGTCTTGATCTTTCTTGAAGGGTTCTTCAGGATGTCCAGGGCAGCGTTGAGGATCTCAACGGGGTTGTGGGGTGGGATGTTCGTAGCCATACCTACCGCGATCCCTGAAGCCCCGTTGAATAGAAGCGTCGGCACCTGAGTGGGAAGGACCTCTGGCTCGGTTGCGGTAGCGTCGAAGTTCGGACGGAAATCCACGACATCTCGCTTGATTTCGGCCATCATGTCTTCGCCTGCGGTTCTCAACCGGGCCTCGGTGTATCTGTGTGCGGCGGCATTGTCCCCGTCAATGTTGCCGAAGTTACCGTGACCGTCCACCAGAGGCACGCGAAGAACCCAGTCCTGCGCCATGCGAACCATAGCCTCATAGAGAGCCGTGTCCGAGTGTGGGTGATATTTACCCATCGTGGCACCCACAATGGTAGCACTCTTACGGTGCTTTTTGTCAGGGTACAGCTTGAGGTCCTGATACATCGCGTACAACACACGACGCTGCACAGGCTTGAGACCGTCCCGGACATCTGGCAGAGCGCGGCTCATAATGACGCTCATCGCGTAATTCAGATACCTTTCCTTGGTCAATTCGTGCAAAGGACGAACCACCAAAGCGTTTTTTGGAGTGGAACTCATATGTTACCTCTAAAGAAACCCTTATATTTTGTGTAGGGACCACCATATACAAGGGAGAAACCGTCATGCGCTGTAAAATCTTTCAAACTGTCCTATTCACCACAATCCTACTCCTCTCGGCGTGCTTTGGTCATGCCCCTTCAAAAGAGGGATGCCAGGGGTGCGTAGAGGTTCCTATTGTACGACCTGAGACCGCTTTTGTCAAGATCATGGGCTTCATTGGAAAGGAACCTCTGGTATACGGGTCAGGGTCAGTCATTGCCAACAATACGGAGGGTGCTTACATTCTAAGCGCCGCCCATGTGTGCATGTTTCTGGAAGGATATGGAATCCCCGACATCCCCAACATATCGCCGGAAGTTCTCGCGCCCCTACTTTCGATGCATGGAATCTATCACGATGGGAGGATTACCCGACTCACTATCGTAGACTACGACATCGACACAGATCTTTGCATCATGCTGGCGGGTAAGCCGAACACCAACACCCTGAGTTTAGCTGATAGGAGCCCTGAGTTCGGGAAATCCTACAAGACCTACTCCTCACCCAAAGGCATGGCAGGTCCTGGCTCCACCTTGATCTATGATGGGTTTCATAGCGGGGTGATTAAAGTGCCCAAGAGAGACCTCACCTATAACCTCTTCACAATCTGGAGCGCTCCAGGGTCATCAGGCTCACCGATCATGAATGAAGATAACGAGGTCGTGGGCGTTATTTCAAGGTATCTCAAAGACGGCACACCCGCAAGCATCTCCCCGCAGCACAAAGACCTCCAAACGTTTGTTCAGAAAGTCATGTGCTCGGAGAAGGTCGAGGGTTACTGCTCAGAGTCCCGTGACTGAACGTCTAGCGTAGTCTATGTAGGTGTGAGTCCCTGAAGGGTGGATCTCTACATAGACCGGAACCCATACCTCGGGGTCGATCTCGGGGTAGAACGCATCCCCTCCTTCCACCTCTCGGTGGACATGCGTCAGTCGAAGAGAGTCTGACAGAGGCATCGCCTCTTGATAGACGCTCTCACCCCCGATGACGTACACCTCGTGTGCCCCCTCGCACATCGAGATAGCCTCCTCCAAACTCGAAGCCAGAATCAACTCAGCGCCTCTGATTTCGACGAGCCCGTCGCTCTTACTGACGATGGGACGTCCGTCTACGAAGAGGGCGTCTCGGCTCGTCAAGACGACGTTCTTGCGTCCCTTGAGAGGGCCGTACGTGCCCAAGGACTCCAGGGTCCTTCTACCCATGATGACAGGGTGTCCCGAGGTCAGAGCTTTAAACCGGGGAAGGTCTCCTTTGACCCTCCATGGGATGGTATCGTTTTTTCCAATGACGTTGTTCTCGCTCACGGCAGCGATTTGATAGATCTTCATCTGTATTAGCTCTGAGTAGAGTTAGGAGGGGAGTCGAGCAGAAGGCTCACGAAGTCAGAAACCTCTTCGAATTTCCTGAAGTGGAGGGCGTAGAAGTCTCCCGTGGGGTGACCACATACACAGTACAAAGAGAACTCCCCGTCTTCCACCCTGAATGCGAATCTATTGCCTGTCAATATTTTGACCCCAAAAAACTCGCTCTCTTGGGTTGCACAAACGATCGTATCAGGGGTCGGGGTCGTAGTGATGAACCCCATCTCCCGAAAGACGCGTGCGTAGGCGCTGAAGTCAGTTGAGGGAGTCATCTCGAACCTGGATTACGCCTGAAAAGTCGGCAGGCATGTTGTCTTTGAGAACCTCTCCCTCGATGAGACCGAGAGATTTAAGGAGGCTGTGAATCTCCGGGGGAAGCTCTTTGGGGATCATGTCGCCCTTCTCTCCGATAAAGGGAGCGCCTCCCAACGTATCAGGAGAAAGGACAGTGACCTGAAGGTCGTCGATTCCTCCCGGAATACTCCCCAGAAGACGCTCAAGCTCGTCGAGACCTGAGAGTGGGGTAAGGCCGCCAGAACTCAGTACAGACAGGTCAACCTCCGCTGAGGGAGGGTTGGCGCCCGGAAGGATCTCTCTCATGGTGCGGACCAAACCCTCTGCATCACCTGCCAGGAGGTCAGGGAACATAAGGGCGAACACCGCACGCATAGCCGGAGTGTCCTCAAGGTTTGGAGACACGCTCAGGATGTCCTGGTACATGGCCTCTGCCACGATTGTCGTGAGGATTTCTCGAATAGGGTCATACTTATTGAACATTATCACTCACCTTCTTCATCGCTGAATAAATCCAGCACGTTGTGTACGGTCGAGCAACTAGGGGAGAACCAAAGTCTCTCTAGCCGCGCGTTTTCTTTACCTTGACCTTCTCCGAAGTGGGAAAGACCTCCATGTGCTTTCCATGGTACCATATCCCACGTAGAAGGCAAGTCGTAATCTCCTTCATATCCTGCGAGAACGATCATGAGTTCTTCGTCAGCATCGTTCTCCTTGCACCACGCCTCTACTTCACCTGCCACCGTGTAGCTCTCGTGAGCGTATGTATCATGCCTCTCCTCTCGGGCGTAAGGGGGGTCTAAGAAGACGAGGCTTGGGGACTTCAGCCCGTGTGTGACAGACGGTTTAACAACTCTCTTCCAGTCTCCACACGTGATACGAACGTTGTAGAGCCGCTCGCTCATCTCTTCGAAGTGTCTGTCCCAATCGAAGCTCTTACGGTGAACCCCGCGAGACTTCATGAGGTTGGGAATCGACTTCTTCTGTGCGATGAATGTATCTCCAATCCCTACGCTCATTCCCCACATCCACCAACCCGCCAACTTGGGGTCGTAATACTCAGGGTCTGAACGTAGAATCGCTTCAAGCTCCTCCCTATGAGCTTCACAGTACGTTGACCTTGCGTGTAAGTCAAGCTCCGATACAGGCCAATCCGCATACTTCTTGGTAGCCTGTGGGTCAAACTGAATTGACCTCCATGCATTCGTGACCATACCGTCCAGATCATTGACGACTTCGAGTGTATCTTGCCACCAGGGGTTCTGGAGCATGACACCAAGAGACCCTGCGAAGGGTTCAATGTAAACTTTGGGTTTACCTACCCGATCCCAGATCATATCTGCGATACGAGCTTTGTTTCCAAACCAGGGGAAGAACGATTTATATTGGGCCATGAACCTACCTCGACACGTAAAAGGGCTGTCGCCTAAGCAACAGCCCTTCAGGGTGAGAAAGTTCAGGTCAAGTCATCTCGAAGAATGCCTTGAGGACGGTGTTGAAGCACTTGACGGTCTCTTCGGAGTAGAACGTCGTGTCGAGAGCGTCGAGGCTGTCACCCGCACGGTCCTGGCTACCCTCGTAATCGCTCCAGGCATCTTCGAGGCCCTCCTCATTGCCCTCGTAGTCCCACATGTCAGGCTCGCTCACGTCACGAGCATCCCTGTAGTGCATGAGGGCAATCTCGACGTTCTTGAGAAAGTCGAAGAAGGGCTTCACCTCATCGTAAATGCCGAGGATCTTGATAGGCTCCGACATGGAGCGGAGAGACTTCAGGTCCCTCTCGGCATACCCGTTGTATTCCCACTGCATGATGCCGCCGTTGAAGACCTGAGCGTGGAGGTGCGTCATCTGACACAGGAAGCGCTCGTTAGGGTCAAGCTTGGTGATGTAGACGTTGGGGTCGTCCACGTTGATCTCAGCAGAGCGGGTCTCAAGGTACGAAAAAACGTCGTTGTAAAGCTGCATGAGAGTCTCCAGGGTTTGAGTGAGGGCTTCATCGCCCTCTCACAATCCTTATAGCGACGACTCAGGGTTTTTTAAACTTTTTCTCAAAAAAATCTACGACTTCTTGCCCTATGGCGTCCACAAAGCCCATCGCCTCCTCGGTCGTGAGGTACAACTGGGACCCACCACATTCGTATATCCACACGTAAGTGTTGGTGAGTCCGAACGAACTCCGCTCCTCTTGTGTCATCACACGTAAGACGAAGCGTTCTGTGTAGGATATATCGTCCGGGTCATGAGTCATGCGTGGCTCCTGATGGCATCGTTGAGGAGTTTAAGACCCTCTACCGCACCGTAAGGGAGGTGATGGATAGGGGGCACCCTGGAAGGGTTAGGCACGCCTTCAGGGTTAAGCCGAACGTGAGTTCCCGTACGAAAGTCTCCCATAGTCTGGCGGGCTTCCATTCTCCCAGTAAGGACGGTATCCCCGCACCCGATTTCGAGTACGAAGACGTCCCGACCTTTGCGATGCTGCCATTGAAGGTACCGGGCAACTTGAGCGTAGTACCTAGCTGCATTCCAAAAGAAGTCGTTGAAGAGTAGAACCGCTGGGCGAAGTAGCTTCCCCTCCCTGTCCCTCGGGAGGGTGTCCTCTGAACACATGAACGTCGTCTGATCAATGTCAAACACATGGTCTCGAAGGTCTACCAAGGGACCTGAGTGCCGATCGATATGCTGGCCCCAATAAAGAGACCCATGCTTTTCGACCACCTCGGTGTACGGAAAGACCTCCAGAGCGTGGTTATCTACGTTAGTCGTGAAGAAATAGGTTGCGTCTTCCTCAAAGAAGTCGTCTCTCCATCCCTTCAATACGTGGTAACCTTCATGAGGAGGGGTCGTCCTGTAGTTGATCAAACGCTGCCCATAGAATCCCCAGGCTTGCTGAGGGTCCTCAAACCAAACTTCGGAGGTGGCCCACTCCAAATAAGGTACACCGAGACGCGCTTCCAAGGAAGGCCACAAACCATCCTCACCACGGAAGGTTGCGAAGCCGCTGTCGACTCCCATACCAGCGCCCGTGATGATCAAGAAGGTGTCTGCATCGTGAAAGCGTTTCGCGAGATATTTCAAATTGGAAGTCATATCAGTCCTGTTTGGAGTCGTAGTCGCGCGCGCGGTTAGAGAGCAATGCCACAACCTCCAGTGCCTCCAACTCGGTGAGCCACCACCTCAACCCCATACATTCGAACACCCAAAGGAGGTTTTCCGTATCTAGGCCCCCAACTGAAGCCTTTTCGGAGACTGTCATAGGACGTAACGTCCCCGAAAGGGAGACTAAGGTTTCTAATTGATCGGACGTCATACGGCAACCTTCATTTTGATCCTAGGGTGAGGGTCGTAGCCCTCCAGTACGAAGTCATCAAACTTCAAATTGTTGATAAAGTCAAGAGGATTCTCAGGGTCAACCTCTCCCTTGATGGTCAAGGTAGGTTGCTCCCTGAACTCTCGTGTCAACTGCTCACGAAGAGCCTTCACGTGTGAGTAGGGGTCATCCTCCCCGTCGCCACAGTAGATGTGAGCGTCCACGATGGTGTGAGAGAACTTACCGGGCTTCTTACCCGATGCCTTCGCCAAGATGTACGTGATCGCCGAGTAGCAAGCGATGTTGAACGGGATGCCGAGCCCGATGTCTCCCGACCTCTGCGTGAGGTGACAGTTCAAGGTATCATCGGGAGCCACGGAGAACACGACTGCGAAATGACAAGGAGGCAGCTTTGACACGGCAGCGTTGGCCGGGTGCCATGCCGTCATAACCATACGACGAGAGTTTGGATTGTGAATCAGGGTGTCGAGGATGTATGCGATCTGGTCAAAGGTCAACGCGAACCTACCCCCATCACGGGGCTCCTCACGCACAAACTTCTGCATGGCGTCATAGTCAGGCCATGCTTCACCCGTGAGCCTGTCGGCAAGGTCAGGGAAGGGGTAGCGCCTCCAAAAACGACCGTACGCAGTCTCCAGGTCGCCGTTCTCATCGGACCAAGCGTCCCAAATCTTCGAAGTCTTGGAGAACTCTCTTACGTGGTGCTCTCCTGACATGTACCAGATCAACTCCTTGATGAGAGAGTTCCAAACACCCCCGGACATGTCTTTGGTCGTCAGAAGGGGGAACCCCTCCGAGATGTCGATGGTGTAGTGCTGACTGAAGGTATATAGAGTGTTGACGCCCGTTCGGTTCTCTTTGAGAACTCCGTTGTCGAGGACGTCACGTACAAGATCATGGTACTGCTGCATGTTGTGCTCCTAAGCAAAAAGAAGACCGCCCCAAGAAAGCCAAGGGACGGCCACAGGTCGGTGTAAGAACACCTTAAGTTGTCACAGACTTCCTCAGTCGTCGTCAACCTCTACACGAGATTGACGAGGAGCGGGAGGCTTCGAAGAACCTGTAAGAAAGATTTCTCGATGACACTTGTCGCATAAATAGAACGAGGTCTTACCTTCGAACTCAAACGTATTGGACTTAATCTCTACCGACGTCAAATCGACGGTGCACTTGGCGCATGTGCATTGGGACCTGGACAGCTCGCGCTCTTCCTTTGTAAGGGGAATATAGACTTGACGCTTGGTCGCAAGTGGAGATTGGGAGACGCGGCCAAAAATGAGGTCTGCCTGAATACGACCTTTAAGGGTCGTGGCAGTCTCGTGGAAGAGGCGTCGTGTTGACTCGTTCATGTCGAGTCGTCGGAGGAAGGTTGCACTCATGGTGTAGCTCCGGTGTTTGGGTCAATCGACCGTAAGGTAAGACCGAAATAGCTTCTACTTCATCAACTCCGAACCGCTCCTAGTCAGGAGGCTTGGACACACCAAGAATTCCACCCACTCGAAAAAGGTGAGGAGTCCTGCGTGACATGTCTGTGTGATAGGGGACACGGAAAGGTCAGGACTGCTCTTCAGGCGTCCTGTCTAAAGCCTGGGAGGCTTCCTTTCGCTTCGCATCAAGCGTAGCAAGGACTTTGCGAATTTCGACACGGTTCTCGGGTAGCTCGACGCCTAGGCGTATCAGCTTTAAGAAGAACTCGTCGGTAAGAAACTCATTGTCCATGACAACCTCATGTAGCGAAGGGTGGGAGGGTTGGTACATGAACACAGAAGTACAAAAGCATCTTGCAGGGAGGACCCACAATGATGCTTTTGTAGAACAGTACACTTACCTTAAACGCGAACCCATAACCACATGCGGTCTTGCACATGCAAATCAACGCACTCAAGCGGATACAATATTATGAACCATACAAATCTAAAGGATCTCTTTGACCAGCCTGCCTTGAGTGTGCTCGCTGATCGCCTTGAGATCGGCATTGAACCTTCTGACATTACCATCAACGGGAGCGAGGTCGTACTCAGCTACCTTTTTGAAGGGCGAGGAGCTTCTATTCTATTCGAAGCTGCCTACTCCTTTACGTGGGGGCGCCTCTATTGCCTCAAGACAATATCTTCGGACTATGCCTTCGGCGCTTCTGAACCTCTTCTGCTCTGCGAGATTGAATTCCTCGAAGAACTCGAAGAGTTTTTTGTTGGAGAGGATTTCCAGCTACAGAATCAGCCGTTGGACCTGCAAAAAGAGGATGTTGAGTATCTTCTAAGCCGCTTCAAGGCTTGACAAAGCTGGCTCGCTCCATCAGATTCTTGAACTCTTCCAGGCACCCTTCGGCCTGAATCAAATACGCGAAGCCTGTCACGGCTTCTGCCAGCGTGTCAGCCTCAAAAGCTTGGTCCCATATCCCGTCCCATTGATCCAGACTCGCAACAGCGAGGGGGTTGATGGGGGCGGGTTTTTTGTAGCCTACCCATTTGGTCCCTACCTGCCTCAGACCATACACCTCACCTCCATGGTAGGCACGTACATGCTGACGGGATTCTTCGGGGGAGATTAGCATGTAATGCTTCCCTAGAAGAGCATATGCCTCTTCCCAAGTTGAAAGCTCGATTATATGCTTCATGTCAAAATTTATCATGAAGTCCAACCTCTTTTTCTCATGTCGACAAGAAGGCTTTGGCACATTTGAACCAAAACTTCCCTTAGAGGGTCATTGCTGTCAAACTCCTGGCGCTCTCCTCTTGACAAGGAATCCTCCAGAACGTAGCGAACATAGAACACTTCATCTTCGAAGTGATAGCCCACCACGAAGCGGCCTATCTGATCAGTACCTCTATCTGCCATGAGAGCACTCACCAAGATCATGTTAGGCTTGAACTTGAAGTCGTAACTAATCTTGGTGGTCTGAGATAGGTAGGACATCAAGACTCTTCGAAGGATGCGGTCCAGTAGGCCCTTAATGCGGTTTGCCATCTCATCCTGATACAGTGAAATCGCCGAGACGAAGAAGCTCATGTCCGAGTTGCTGCACGTCATCTGACGGCGAATAGGAGTATCATCCGTCCACAATGATCCCAAGAGGCCAGTGTTATCAGGGTTGAAGGTGAGCACAATGTCCATGTTCTGGTACCGGACATCGCCTACAGGATTCGAGAAGGAGACATTCAATTGCTGGCCCCACCATGACACCGACGCGTAGTTCCTAGGGTCATACGCACGTACAATCATACCAGGGATATGGAAAGGATGTAAGTCCTGAAGGCTTTGCTGCTTCATCATGTTTAACCTGTCTTATGTAGGGTAAAGTTTCGCCATAAGCGTCTCAAACTCTACCCTATCATATGTGAAAGGTTTTGACAAGAGAAGGTCTTCCCCCACGATGTGCTGACTCAGAAGATGTGACACAAACATGTGCTCTTCCAAAGGTTCGGTAGGCTGTCCCTGACGAAACATAGCCCACCCCTTACTCTTTCCTCTTAGGATGAGGAAGAAAGCGACCTCGGTATACCGATTCGTTCTATCATTGAACCTCCACTCCAAGATGGCATGGTCTTTGTGGAGGGACATGGTAGAAGGGTAGATCCCCACGTTGAGGACCTCACGTTCAAACCTAGACCCACGAAGGCGAGCCGTCAGCAGTAAGATTGGCGTGAGATTTCGCATGATTCAATGGCGGGTTGGACGAGAAAGGTGGTAGCCTGAGAAGACGTTCCGTACTCTTTGAATATGTGTCCCTCCCTCACTCAATCCCGAGTACATTTGGTACTGGGACTCGTTGAGAGGTTCGTCGAAGCTCAAACGAAGAGGTTTCGGACTCTCAGGTACGTGGAATATGAGGGTCTCTCGCTCAAAGGCCAGAGCATTTGAAGCAAAACCCAGGTGGCACAGGAGCCACGCAATCGCATTCTCAGGCTTGTTGTAGACGTAGCCAAACTCATAGGCTACGGGGCTATCAGCACGGATGGCGTTCACCATTAGGCCCGTCTGAGGCGTGAGGCGAGCGAGCATTCCGTTGGCGCTCAGATATCCCACCTCGTTTCGAGAGACGTCCTCGTCAAGCTGACACATAATAGGAAGGTTCATGGTGTCGAACACCTGGAAAATCGTCTCCATCTCTTCAACACTGCCGACTTCGGCATCGACAAATGAAGGGATTACACGGAGGGGGTTCCATCGAATCATCTCAGTCATGTTACACTCTACTACTTTAGGTTCAAATGATGTAGGGGAGGTGTTTATCCTCCCCCTATCTCACATCATATAAAAACCTAAGAGATTTCAGAGGTAACGTTGAGGGTCATCAAGAGGTTTGAGGATGCGAATCACTGAGCGTTTCCCCTGACGTCTGGGTCCTTCAATCCTTCCCTCATCCCGAAGGTCGGAGTACATGCGCACGATTTGCATGGACTTCAGACCCGTGGCATCTGCGATGTCCTTCTGACGAGGGGCGAACTCCGTGTTCTGTTGCGTCTGGTACACCTGAAGGAAGGCAAGGAGACGGTTCCTTAGAAGGGTTTCATCCGTCTCCGAGAAGGGCCTTGAGTCTACATCTTGAACCGACCTTCCAAAGACGTCCACAGGAAGGTCCTCTACATACGACAGACCTGCGTCATCAGGGACATCGAACACGTCCTCCAGAGCGGAGACGGCCTCTTCCAAAGAGGAGTTGAGGTGCATCTTGAGGTACTCCTCCAAGTTAGTTGCCAGGAAGTTCAGGGCGATCGGCTTGAGATACTCTTCAGTTAGTATCTTGACCTGAGATTCAACCTCACGAGCTACAGCCTCTCTCGCATACTTGTCAATCTTGACCTTCACGGCCTGTAAACGCTCTTTAATCATAGCTTACCTCTCCTTCAGGTGTGTATTAAGGACGATCTGGAGCCTTGTAAAAATCCACCTCTTCCATACCGTAAGCCTTCTGACACAAGGGCAAGGGCTTGTCAAAGGACAGGCACTCCTTGTACCCTGTCACACGCTCTTGTTCCATAGAATGGCGATGACAATCTTCCATCGTCAAGATAGCTAAGACAGCGGTTACCAGCGCGGTTACCAAGAAATACTGAATCACTTGCTCTAGAGTCATTGAAGAGCCTCCGGGAGGGCAAGGTCTTCGAGGTCGAGCTTCTCCCCCGAGGTCATGAGCATCTTGACGCTGGCTCCACATTGCTGAGGACACACACGTTCGATATTCTGAGTGTTCTCGTTGAAGCATTTCGCAATACACGTCTCATACGCGTGCCGCATCTGATACGAAGGCATCGTCTCAACAGCCTTCTCCTTCTCATAAGCAAGCTTTTTGCTTGCCAAAGACTGCTTCGCCGTTTCGGTGTCAGCGGCCTCGCAGGAAGGTTCCAGAGCGATGGCTCCGAGAAGGAGGGCGACGCACATGATCGCGAGGGTCCTCACGACGATTTGAATCGTCCTTTGCTCCAGATATGTCTGCTTGGACGTCTCGTCCATTGTATCCCAGTGACCTTGAATGAATTTGTCTCTCATCACACCAGACCTCGAAGTTGGAAAATCACTTTGGACTTTGGTAAAGTTTAGAACACTGTGCTGGAGTATGTCCGACTGAGATGCAGGCAGAAATTCTATCTTGACGCTGTTCGTCCTGCCACACATCGACCATGTACCCCCCGACAGAACATGCAACGACTATAAAGAGCAGGATACCAGGAATGTCCAGGGCTACCAACAGTGCAAACGTGAAGTCCCAAAAGTTGAGGCCGGTTTTGTTCTCTGACACGTCGTATCTCCTCAGTTGTATTCGGTGCCGTCTCGGCGGGTGAGGTACGCCTCGGACACACTCTTCAAAATGACCCTGCCAATGGTAGGGTCACGACGCTCCACGGCAGGCTTAATGACCACACCTTCTCGGATGTTGGTCTCCTCACCAGAGACGGTCTCATTGCCGTCTGTAAGCTCAAGAACGATCTCCCGAGAGTATGGACCTTGGTAGAGAACCGGAGCGCGCTCAATGCCCAGAAGGCTAGAATATAGGGCGAGTCCGTCTTCGTCAACGTAATCGTCCTGACTATCGCTCCTGATGAAGATGTCGAACATGCGGAAGCCAATCTCCCCCTGACCCGCCTCGACGCCGTAATGAAGGTCCTGTACCCCAGCACCATACACTTCACCCAGGATGAACACGCTCACCTCTCTCTTGCCTCCAAAAGAATCTAAGAATGACGTGACCTTATCGAATACGTCATACTGACGGGCCGCTCGGAGGTACAGGTTCTTATCGTTCTCGGGAGCGTCAGGTTGGAACACGAGACCCTTAGACCCTAGACCCTTGGAAGACACCGCAAGGCGTCCATACTCAGGATGCGCATCCCGCTCGCACAGAATGCCAATGCAGCAAAAGGTGCCGTGCAGCTTCTCGCAGATCACGATCTCTTCGCCCTCTTGGAGCACGTCTGGGTAGCGCTTGATGTTCTCGATGTCGTAGCGGACGGTACGGCGGCCACCTCCGTTATAGAGTTCACCACGCATAGAGGTCGGTGTAGGAGGCTCGTACTTCGTGATACCGAGTTCCTCGCTCACGTCCTGACCTTCGACCCAACCCTCACGAGCGGGGTAGCAGATACCTTGAGAGAGCACCCCACGCAGTCGAACAGCTTTGACCCGGTCTTTATCCGAGCCCGCGAGCCTGCCGGTGAGGTTCATCTCGTCAAGGATGTTCTCGGGAACGAGGCTCCCCTCCTGAATATAGGCCACGAGGTCGCCTTCTTGGAACACTCCCTTGCCCACGATGCTCTGATAGTCGCCCACACGAGCTATCTCCAGTCGGTCGGCATTAGGATGACTCATGAGGGTGATCGATACCACCTCTGTTTTAAATTCTGACACGTGATCTCCTACTCGTCGGTTTGGTATGGGGCTAGTATTTCGTCCTTGAGGATGTCTAGGACCTCCACCACTTCAGAAGAGTAATGCTCATTGAAGTACGCCCTCGCATTGTCCCACTGATCCTTAACGGAAAGATACTCAGTGAAGTTCAATATCTCTGATACCTCACCCCACCCACACATGCAAGTGGTTTCGTATCCAAAACGCTGATCGTCACTGCACATGAAGCCGTCTGCGGCGGATGCACTAGAGAAGGACTCACTGTCCCAGTCGCTAAATTTGCTCCACGCCCAAATGTAAACGGGGAACGTTCCCGTCGACTCGGACTCATAGACCACAAGGTCTTGTAAGTAGTCCAAAAGTTTCCCGATCTCGTAATCCTCGGGGTCAGGCTTGGTAGAAATGGCTTGAACATCTTCGATGCGCAGAGATTGGATCTTCGGGGGCTGGGACCTAAACGTCATCTCAGAGAATGGAATGACGGTACCTTCAAAGGATGTGAACACGTGATCAAGAGAGATCACACCGTCTACTTCACCAGTCTCCAAGTGGAGTCGGTACGTTCCAGGGGGGATGAGGTTGAAGTTCTCTTCCTCTTTCATTTGACACCTCCATTGTATTGGATATCAGATACGAAAGATACATTGGAAGACATCGGCATGTAAACCGGAGCCAAGGTAATGTCGCTCAGGGTGATGAACTCGTCCAAATCCTCTTTCTTGACTAACGGCATAGTATCATAAACTGTCTTCATCAGTGTGCAAGACAGTTTATGTCCTCCATCCAGGATCTGCCCTCGTGGGGGCATTAGACCACGCTTCGGGTCGCAAAGCTTGGTCGGAATGTCGTGCCTCGACTTCAGGCGTGGGTCACGTTGCTCAAGCCATTCGAATTGGGAGAAGGACTCCTCAAGGTCAGTCAAGAAGTGGTGCTTCTTTAGGATGGCACAATACGAGGTCTGACTCGGCGTGAAGTGCTCATCAACCAACACGCAAGAGGGCGAGAGCTTTTCAGGGTTAAGGCTGACGTACACGCGATATCTGAGAGCTGCTTTTACACCTTGAAAAGCCCACTCCAACACAAACCACCCATAGAAGGGGTGATGCTGTTGCTCGTTATCAAAACGTGGGGGAACGACAAAGATCAAGGGCTCGTGGCCCTTGCCATACTCGGCGTGAAGGAACGGTACTCTCGCCCATTCAGCGAGGACGGTAGAAACTGAGATTCGAGGGACCGTGATCTCACCGAGAAAGGTCTGCTGTGCTTCATTCATAAGAAGTGTCCAGGCGTCGGTTTTCATGTGTCTGGGCCTCTCTCCCGAGATAGAAAGAGAGTTGGGTCTTCCAAAGTCACGTCATCGTGGAGCCAATGTAAGACGGCCTCGTGAACCTGTTCGATGTCTTGGAAATCGAAAAGGAACATCTGGTAATCGTCAAACGAGGAGAATCCGAGAGGCAATGGAGGCGTGTTCGGGGACGTCTTCACGTACCACTCCGATAACATGAGATCAGGATATACCATAGAAAGGACAGGGTCAAGGGTCAAAACGATCAAAATACCGTCATGCAAACCCACAACCCTCTGCTCCCACGCGTACCATTCACCCGTCCATCTGACCTCAGAGACGAGCTGAGTCTCTTCAGGTTCTTCTAAAAAAAAACCCATAGCAGGGCAGTCTAGTATATCCACGACATCTCCTCAGAAGTTCTCCACCATCTCCACGTAGATCTTACCCAAGGGACGATCCTCCGCTGTAGCGATGCAGTCGAATGCCTCAGTTTTATTTTCGATTCGCCCCATACGCTCGACCACTTGAAATCTTGGCGACAGACGTGAGACCCACGCACGTACACCAGGAACGGAGAGGTCCTCACGCCACATCACAGGCCGATTCTGAAGGTAGTTGGCGAACGCCTCGCTCGGGAGTTCCATGATCGCTTTGAGCGTAGGGGTCATGGAGGTCGTGAGAACCTCAAGAGCTTTACGACTCTTGAAGTTCTCTCGGTCAGCCTCTTGAAGGAGGTCGATAGCCTCGGAAGACTGAAGCATGGTGTAGTCCTCATCCTCCACCATACTCATCTCAGAGAGCCCAGAGGGCGCAAGGCTCTGAGGAGATGAGACCTCCTCAAGGTATGGCACCATGGTCACGTCTCCGTCTTCGGACGGAACGGGTCTGAATCGGGTGTCACGTTCCTTCATGATAGGAGGGGGAGGCAGTGACACGATCTCTCTTGCGTGGTCCAACTCTCGTCGGGGCAAAGAGTACGTCCCCGTAGGGCGTCGTGGTCGCTTGAAATCGTCTTTAGGCATCGTGGATCTCCAAATGAGGTAGCTTAGGGGCGAGGTTAGCGAAAGGTCGCCGTGAAGGTTGTATCGGAGTGCCACTCCAACGTTACTCCAGACGTCTTTAACAAGTCCTCTCCGTACTGTATACCTTCATCCGTGAGGTTTTCGTCCAACTTAAACGTCATACCCCTGGCATTTTCGGGAGGGTAAGACACAAGACAGACCGAACCCAAGGTTCGCGAAAGCAAGTTGAAAACGTGGTCTTCGTCCTGAGCAGACATGAAATTGGACATCGTTCAATCCTTTGAAGGAGTACGAAGACTACTCTAGAGGAGTGTCTTCCTTATGTCAAGACTCGTACTCCTTTTTATAGCACCCATTCGACCTATTTTGAAGATATACCTCAGAATCCGTACGCGAAGACGACATAGACGAGAATGAACCAAAACACCGAACCCAACACGACTGCTCTTGCTTCTGACATGACACGACCTCTTGTAAGTGTGAACGAGGGTCCACTCTACAAGAGGTCGGGATTGGTGCAAGTTTCCTTCTCAGGTTCAGTTGTAGAAACCTTCGAGGTACTGTCTGAACTCGGAGAAGTCTCCCAAGTCCACCGCCTCCCCCCGAGAATCGGAGAGATGCGTATACGTCGTCTTAGGCGTAGCTTGGATGATGAAGGTCGACTCGCCCTTCGGGTGGGTGATCACCATGACGATCTTCCAGTCGTCTTCACCTTCAGACGGGTCAAAGTTGATGTCCAAGAGAACCTCCCACCCACGTCCCACAAGGCTCGCAGCTACACCACATACCTCGACGTAAAGGGCCTCGCGCCTACTACTCAGGTTGACCTTCTTTACAAGCGTGGGTGACGACGACCCCCCATCTCCAACCGGAGGGTCAAGCAGGAGGGGCATCAGCAAGTATCGCATCTGAGAGTCATCTTGGATGACCTTTTCATCTCGACCGGACGTGGCAATGTATGAGTCGAGAAGCTCCGTGGCTCTGCTCTCACCCGTGATGGCGAAGCACATGTCACGGTACTCACCCAAAGTTGAGGGGCACGTATTTCCACCTTCGTCTTTCCGCATCGCACTCATCTCCTTGATCTCTAAGTAGCGCTTGTGAACTTTCAGGATAAGGTACCCGGCATAGAACGCGAGCGACGCCGTGTTCTCCATCGCCTTGTCCCCACGAGCATAGGCCAAAAAGTCCCTGTTAGTTAATATATTCGGGTCAAACGAAGACTCCAGCACCAGACCCGACAGGTAAAAGGTCATGAAGAGAGTTATCGTCAGGGTTTCCAATTGGCCTTCCTCAACCAAACCTTGGTCCACGACATGGATGAGGTATCTAAACTCTTCCATTAGGGAAATGTAGTTTGATTCGAAACGATCCATTAAAACCCTCCTTTATACCGGTCTGGTATGATCTCGTAATTCTCAGCAGGACGTAGCTGGTGGTCTTCGTCAGAAGAGAACCGAACCTTACCTGCCCACGACCGACCTGTCAACTCCCCTTCCCACGTCACTTCGACGAATCCCAGGACAGGACCTTCCATCTCGTGAAGGAAGTCCCATTGTGGGCCGAACACCCACATGTTACCCTCCACTCTCCAATCATCTTCGAGGACTTGGATGAGCACGAAGTCGTGTGCCAGGACTTCAGGGTCACGTATTGGATTTAAAACAGGCATGTCATATTCGCTCAGGAAAGAGATTCCACGTCCACTTCAGCAGTGTCAGCGCTCACGGCCACCACATTGAGTATCTCGCTGTCGAGGTCCGGGTTCTTGCGAGGGTCCAACTCGGCTTCCTTCCCAACGAGACCTTCGAACGTCAGGTCGCCTTCAGGAAGTTCGTACTCCCAACCAAAGACCTTGACACGTCGGAGGTATTCCACCGCGTAGGCTCCTGAGTATTCAGAGTAGAGACGTTCCATAAAGGGCGTCTTCCACGCGGGAATTTCACCCACACCTTCCATTTGAGCGAACTCTTGAAGGACCGAGAGACGAACCGCTGGAGAAGGATCACCCAGCAAGAGAATCTGATCGATGCGACCGGGTCTCTTGAACGCGTCGGGAATCTCTTCGAGATCATTCGACGTGAACAAGGTCAGGGGAACCTTGTAGTAGGCATCCTCGAACCTGTTGAGGTACTCATCGAGGTCATAGATGCGATCGATGTCATCGAGGATCAGCACCTCCGGCGAGATGAGAGAGATCATCGTCTTCCAGTGCGTGAACTGCATCCTTCGGAAGGCTTCTGAGGTCACCTGCACCGTACGTCGATTAAGCTGCATAGCAGCAGTTCGAGTGAGCGTGCTCTTTCCGGTCCCAGGGTCGCCTTGAAGGCACACACACCGACGAATGCCCGACGCCATGAACCTCTTCCAGTCCTCGATGTAGTTCAGAGCTTCACCTTTGTAAAGCCTATCAGGAAACTTCAAAGGCTCCACGAGGAACGTGTGCTTATCGTTGCTCCAGTCGATGGAGAAGAACTTGCCCGACCTCTGCTCGAACAGCATCTTGCCTACGGCTCGGAAGAAGAGAGCTTTCTCTTCGCTGTCGTCAGCCGTGTTGGGGATGTAGATCTCACCTGCCTTGGGGTAGAGAGGTTTCGTGTCATCCCCGATGAGGATATCTTCATCTTCCACCTCATCAGCAGCCTCCTCACCGCTGGAGGGGCGGCGAAGCACGTCTTGAAGAGCGTCTGCACCTCCAGGGAACCCCCCGCCGAACTCTGCCTTCTTGTAGCGCTTCTGACGGCGCATCATGAACTGGTCGCCCTCCAACTTGATCTTGGAGTACGTGAACGCATCGTCGAACCACACGATCTCCTCGGGAGCTTTCTCGACGGCCTCCCAGATAAGATCTGCAAGGTACCAACTCTTGTTCATCTGGGTGTAGTTGATTTTGGTCATCGCGAGGTCGAAGGGGTTGACCTTCTTCTTCTTCGAGCGCGGTGACTTTTTATCCCCGGATCGATTAGAGATGCGCGAAATCAGCTTCTGACCCGTCGCGGCCCACGTCGCAGGCTTGTCGAGTTCAAGCCCGGTGAAAACACCGGCCCAGTTCTCAAGCTCGGTTAGGTGAGGGGAGAATTTCTTGTAGTGCTCGTATGGGATCTGTTGCCCATCTACGAGCACCTTGGATGCGATCATATGACCGATGAAGGCTGCGAAGTTGTTCATGTCTGAAAGCTCCTTGGGTAGGCGTTAGTAGGCTCCCATCTTAACCTGAATAGGAGAAGGTGTCAACTCAAAAGGATGGAGAGACCTGAGTTGAGGTTACTCAATGGAGTCTAACCTCAAACTTAGACGGAGTCAAGAGTAGCACGCAAGATTTTACCCAATTCCGTAGTAGGATCTGCCTTCTTTAAAAGATTCACCCATTGCAGAGCGCACAGCTTTATGAGCTTCGACTGACCCATGGTGATGGTACCTGACGCTTGAACGTGTGGATTTAATCCAGTGTCAAGGAGGAGGGAAATCGGAGCAACCTCCCCATTCTTGACGATACGAAGCTCATATTCATTTCGGGCTACGCGGGTCACCTTTGGCCTGTACCCCGAGGTTGAGATCACCCTGTGAAAAATATTACACTTCGAATCGAGCATGTAATGATCAAGGTCTGAGAAGGTATAGTCGAAGACCTTATCACGCCCGTCAAGCTCCAACCGACCTATATCTTCCTCCGCACACTCATAGCAGTCATCCAAGACCCTGAATAGAGCTGGCGACACTTGAACCAAATCGGACATGTCTTCCGCTAGTCCTATCAGGCACTCTCGTGCCCCTGCAATGTCATCTCTCTTATCGACAGTATGGGTGATGGAGTACGTTATCGGTTCACCCAAGGTGATCCTGCAATGAAGCTTCAAGTCCTCCCTGCCCACCCACAGGTTAAGTGACATGGGGAAGGTGTCGCAACTAACCTTCAGTTCGCCCCCTGTGTAGGCGACGGACACACCTTCGTATTCCGTCGCTACACGACAAAGCATTAGTATGACATGGTATTGCAAAGCTTGAGAGGAAGGGAACGTTTTCATAGCACGTCTCCGTTGCGGTTTTCAGGTTTCATTAGATCATACAAAACAGGGTTTCGCCCCTTTCTCCCGTGGAGGGTAGTGTTCCAGTACACCATCACATCCAGTAAGGTGTCTCCCGCCTTGTTAGGAGGAACGTCTCCCACGCCGTGACACAGGAAACGGGAGTGCAACGGGAGTCTAAGGGAGGGGACCTCTTGCCCTTGGGCAGTTCGGAGGGTGACTTCAAATTCCCCAGACCTGACGCATGTGACGTGAGGGGTAAACTCACCGCCCACATACAATGACATATCCTGTTGTAGCTCCTCTGAGATCATGTAGTAGTCGAGCGCGTTGAACCTCTTGGAGAAGATAGCGCCTGTTTCTTGGATCATGACAGGTTCGATCTGATGCTCCACCAATTCAAAGACGTCATCAAGGAACCTCACCATGACGTCTCCAACTTGGTCTCGGTCCAGAATCTTCAGGTCTCTACGCGTGTGAATATCCTCAATATGGTTGGAGAGCATTATCTTGACGATGAACCATGAGTCGTCTTGCTCTAGATCGATCGCGAACACGACCGACAGCCTGCCCGTGAAGAATTTCAAAGAGAACTTTCGGCCTCCGTGGGCGTGTTTGGCCCCCCCAAAGACTTCTGACCCGGTAAGATCAACGACCTTCTCGTAGAGATAATGTACAAAATCCGCGTCACTGGAAACAACCTTCATGGCTCGACCTCACACGAAGGCTTCTTCAGGTTGGAACCTGCCTCGCATGACACGATCTCCCATCCCGCTACCTTACGCCGATGCTCCCTGTTGTACGTGAGCTTGTAGACGCAGTAGAGATGCTGAGAAGAACCATTGTCCAGGGGTTCCTCGGTGATCACCGTCGCGTCGCACTGAGAGATGATGGTGCCGTCTCCCGGCACACCTGACACGGTTTCCCCTCTCAAACGTCCTACCACGTATGCCGTCATGGCCACGCAAACGAAGAGCAGGGATGCTACATATATATAACGGGGATTGAAACTCATCGCGATAACCTCCAAGGTTGGTGATAAATCACATGGTGACGCACACGACCTTGGATGTCAAGAGCTTTTTCGACTGACTCTGCTATAGGAGAAGAGGTCCCCCAGTCCATAGAAGAAGTTTTGGATGTCTGAGATGGTGTTGCCGTCGAGTGTCAATCCAATGTCGTGTCCCATGAAGGTGTGGTCCACTCTATCGGGTTGACATTTGAGGTAAGACAGGGTGTCGAGCCTGTCGGGGGGTATGATACTCATAGAGGTCGACCTGACGGTTACATGGAAGAGGTTCCTCCCCTCATGTGTGACCACGACCTTTGCCCTCATTAGGCCAGAATCTTCCAGTTTCTGGTCGAAGATGTCCGTACCTACGAAGGTCTCTCTGAACCACGACTCCCATGCGGTCTCCTTTCGGTCAAAGGAGAAGCCATCCTTGGACACGAATGTGACCTCTGAGGCCAGTACCTCCAGCATGTCATCCATATCACGGTAGGTGACGGTGTGAAGGAAGCCTTCTGCCTCTGCGAGGCGGTACAATGAGCATCGCGTGAGTTCAATCGTGGTGGCGTCATAACCATCGGGCGCCGTGAGCATCAAAGACAGGCACGGAGAAGCGAGGTGTCGGAGGGTCAAGAGATACGGCTTCCGCCCGATTGAAAATCCCAGGGACGTGCCTGATGACTCACACGAGTCAAACCATCTCGGAAGCCATTCCTTGAAGAAGGCGTGCTCCATATGATATACAGAACGGTATTTGTATTCTACAGGTTTCATGGTGCTCTGTCAGGTTGCATGAAGATCTTTAGACATCGTCTAAATACCTCCATGGCGTGTTTGAAGAGGTGCTCCTCTACATAACCAGAATCCGACATGAAGGGTTCGTAGGATTTACCAAGAAGCAGGTACGGTTGCGTGACCATGGTTCTGGCACAAAGACGCAGGTCTTCCCCATAATAGACCTTGAAGAAGTCTCTGTCTACATGAATGACGTGCACGTTCTGACTATTGAAGTGCTTTTCAAAAAAACCCGTGCCCACGAAGAACTCTCTAAACCACGCCTCCCATTCGGTTTCTTTCATGGAGAATGTGCAGTCTTCGATTCGGATATCCCCCTCCAGTTCGAGTCCCTCAAGGAAGTTATCCAAATCCCTATGAAGGGGGGAAGCCAGGAACCCGTGGGCCGTTGCATACACGGTCAGGTAGTCTCTCGTAAGAGGATGCGGAAGGCTTTTTTTGTCAGCGACCTGGATGGCCAAACGGTATTCTGGACCATACCAGGAGAGATAGATGGAATGGGTAATCCCCCAAACCTTAAACTGTATTTGGTTCTTGCGGTAGAGCACGCCGGGGTCCTCCAGGTGCGGCTTACTCAGGATCTTAAGGACGGCGACCGTCAGATTCTCTATACCATTGAGTCTAGACATCAGAGGAGCCTCCCACTAGGTTCTCTAGCCGGACATCCCAGGACAAGCCACTTGACCAAATACGCCTGTGCTTTCTCGTACTGCATGTATAGGGCGTTGGACATGTGGATCTGGGTACCCTGGAAGATGTGGGTTTCCTTGGGTGTCACATAGAGTCCAGGCGAGCTATGCCACTCGTATGCGGTTGAACCCAGGGGGTCCTTCCCTATGACCAACGAGATCTTGAAATGATTCTTGTGGATGTGCTCGACCCTGAGCTTGGTCTCTTTCTCCATAAAGGCTTCCTCCAACACGCCCGTGCCTATCCAGTTCTCTCTGAACCATGCTTCCCATTCGGTTTCTTTCATGGAAAAGGTGAGGTCTCCCACTTGAATGGGGTCAAGATACTCCAGAGATTCAAGGAAGTCGTCCAGAACCGAATAGGCTCTCGAATGTAGGAAGCCCTGAGCAGTCGCGTACCGGTACATGGAGTCTCTCGTCAAGGGTATCGTCCTATCCTCCATGGAGCCAATCTTGAGGTGATCTTTATCCACCCGGATGAAATGCCTCAACCCAGTAACATTTGGGTTGAATACACACTCTCCGTTTACCACGAATTGCGGGGTTTCGAACAGACCCATCTTTTTGTTGAAGAGCCACTCGCCCAAGTCCTTTGCCGTTTCGAATTTCATATCACCCGTCCGCGTACAAGATAGTCCATGACCCCTGATACCAGAGGGACACCGTGACACGATCCCCTTCCCACACCATCTTACCCATGGGAGGACCACCCTGCCCTAACCACGCGACCTCGTACCTCATGGCATCCCTGGACGATGTGAACCCAATAGGCACAGGCATGTCTTTGATTTCGATATAGAAGGGAGGTCTACCAAACGTGTCAAAGTTAAGGTCGCTTTCGTTACGAGACCTGTCATGTAAGAAGTACAACGCTTCGATTCCTTGATGCAACGGGGTGACCTCGACCTTCCAATTCTCCCTCCCAACAGGACGCCATTGCAGCTCCAAGACAGGCCGGTTCCTCTCCTCCCAAAGGTCGAGGATCTGCTCCAGATGTGAGAGGTCCATTTACTTCCCCCCATCCATAAGAGAACAGAGTACCAAGGCTGGGCTCGAATACTCCTCGCACGTGCCTGGGACCTTCTCTAATGTGACGCCTTCTTGCCTGATCACCTTGAACACGCAGTACCTTCCCTTCTCATTCTTGACCATATAGTCCCTGGTCCCCTCGCACAGGAAGCTTTGCCTTGACGACTCATTGAAGACATTCACACAGAATAGTGCCAGCGATGTACAGGCGACAGTTAGCATCAAGTAGGCCATATAGAGTCTCTTCATGGTGTACCCTCAAAGTTAGTGGTGTCTCACGAAGCACACCCTAGCAAACGCTGAATTAAGAGTCAAGCGGGTATTTTACACTTCTTTCTCGGGGTGTTGTTTGGGTTTCTTTGCCCATATTCATTACGACCACTGAGCTGACCCTGAGACCTGCCAGGAGAGCCCCAAACACCTCCCAGGTGCCTCCCTTGACAGTCTCTAATACCCTTGGTCGGTCTTGGAATTCAGAGCCTTCTAAGAGCGATTTAAGAGGGAGAGGCAAGATAGAAATGATCCCAAAGAGAAGAGCATGACGAGATCAAGAGAAGGACACCAAGAGGAGACAATACGCCTTGAAGGCATCAAGAGACAGGTTTGAGGTATATAAGAGTATAGGGAAGGCATGGGGATGATATAGGGATCACATAGGGATTGCATAGAGGATAGTATAGGATGAGACAGAGACAAGACAAGGGAGAGAGGGAGGTCGAGATAGTCCCTGGGGAGAGGCAAGAATCACAAAAAAAGCTGAGCGAAGCGAAGCTTGTAAATCCCAAGAATATTAAGGTCATGCCTAAAAGAAAACCGAGATTGGTAAAAACTTCTCACCAAAAATAAGAAGACCTTCCCTTTTGAGAGGGAAGGTCGTCGAGAGTTGAGGAGAGCAGTGAGGGAGTGTTTGCCGTAAAGGGATTCGAACCCAGCGGTCAGTCAAGGTAGTAGTGATGCCTTGAGGGTCTGACCTTGCGTCTCTTGGTTCCTTTGACCACTACGTCTAGGGAGAGAAGCGAGCTACCAAAGCTCCGGCTGTAAGGGCCTCACCTCTTGGGGAAGAGGGCGTTGATGTCGAGCTTCTCGCCCGTGATGAGGTTGGTGGCGGAAGGAGACCAGTCACCGATGAGGTAGTCGCGGCACTTGCGACAGGAGAGGGCTTGGCGAGCTTCCCTGTAGTGCTCACCGCACTCGCACTCCCAGGGGAAGTCGGGGTTAGGTTTGCGAGGGTCGGTCATGTCGTCGCTCCAGGTTGAGAGTCGAGGGGGCTATCTGCCTCCCTCCCTATGTATATAGCATCGAGTCGAGAGGTTTTGAAAAGTTTCTCTGTCAAACTCAGTAGGAGTAGCGGATGTGGTTCTCGGCATCCTCCATCCAGTCCTCATAGCGTGCCTCGTAAGAAGACTCAGCTTCCTCAGCGTAGGCGAGCCACTCCTTGAGGGTCTGGACAGCCTCGACGGGGTTCTGACCCTCCACTGCCTCAAGGAGGGTATCCTTGGAGGTCGCCCAGATACCCAGGCTGTCTTGGGGGCGGATGATTTTCAGAGCAAGGGACTTGAACTCGACTCGAAGGGACGGGAGGGTGTGGTAGTTCATGTCAGGCTCCTTGGCGTAGTGGTTGTCGGGGTCTCTGTCCCCTCTCTCCCTTACTATATAGCAGCGAGTCCCGACATTTTGAAATCTTTCTCAAGAATCTTTCTGAGAGTCACCACGAGCCAAGCCACCGTGTACTCTCTGAAGGGTTCCATGTAGTCATGGTCAAGGACAGTAGACGACTTGATGATTGCGATCAGGGTGGCGTAGCCTTCTTCGAGGCCGTCATCAGGTATGTTCTGTAGCCAGGACCGAAAGGTGCCGAAGTCAGGGTTGAGAACCGTGAGTTCTGGGCATCGTAGGGTCGAGGTACAGAAGAAGTGCCGTGTCCTCTCCTTCTTGCGGAAGAACACCTCACGAGAGTGCTTACCCAAAGAGACCTCAACCTGAACTTTGGGTAAGCTCAGCACCTTCGTATTGTACATGAGGGAGCAGGACTCCCCGAACATGTCCTGTAAGAGGTATGACATGTCAGCGCCTTACTTGAGGAGGTTCATGATGCGTGTGAAGGAGTAGGTGTGTTCGTAGTTCTCGGGGTTCTCCAGAGAGTCGATGGCGTGTGCCACCTCAAGGAGGTAATCGTCTCTGTGAATGCTCTTTCGACGGCTCTCAAGGTCATCCTTGATGAGGTTCCAGAGGACAAGCTCCTCATTGACAGGGAATTCGTTGCTACGGAGGGTCTGGCAGGCGAATTGGAAGACATTGGACCTCTTCCAACCCCACTGATAGATACGAAGTGCGAGGTGCTTACGAAGGGAGAGGTCAAGGAGGAAGGTGTGCTGCGTCATGACTGACTCCGTAGTGTCTTAGGGAGGCTGACTGCCTCCTCTCCCTACCTTTATAGCATCGAGTCAGAGCCTTTTGACAACTTTCCCTTCAATCGTTGGCGATGTCGAACGAAAAGGTGATCTCAGAGAGTGTCTCTGGGGGACTGTCGTCGAGGTTAAGCTCAATGGAGAGCGTATGCTCTTCATAACATCGGTAGAAGTCCACCTCTCCGTCCTCGGAGTGTTCGAGAGAGAGTGTGCCATCACGAAACATCTCGATGACGGTCTCACGGATAAGGGAAACGGTCTCTTCAGGGGACATGTCAGCACCTCTTACGTCGTGGTTCAGGTCGAATCAGGGGTTTTCGTCTTCAAGTAGTAGGACAGGTAGCGTTTCTCCCCCGTGATGAGGTTCGTAGCCGTCATGGCATGTGCTTTACGACACTCGCGGCAGGTCAGAGCCTGGAGTGCATCCTTGTAGCACGTCTTACCGCACGTGCAGGCCCAAGGGAAGAGTCCTGAGACGGTTCGGTCTCGGATTGAGAGGTTCATGAGGGCTCCTTAAGGGATTCAGGTGAGGTCAGCCGCGACGGTAGAGACCTGCCTCTGTCAAGCTTGAGAGGATGAGATCTACCACAGGGTCATTCAGAGCCCAATGGTTCTCGAAGCAGGCGGCTTCACTGGCTAGTGCTATGCCTTCCATGTCAAGAATGTCAGGGTCTCTGAAGGGTCTCCGTTCCTCCCTCCCTTGGTTCTCTCGTTCCACATCCAGTTCCAACCTGATGAAATCAGAGTCTCCGCCCACTGTTAAGATCTGAAGGTGCCGTGATTTCTTTCGGATGCGGGTCACGTGCCCTGCATGGAAGAACGTGGTGCGCCCCTGAGCATCGCAGATCTCAACAAAGGGAGAGCGAATGTTCACGGTCACGTTACGGAGGGTAGTGCTTGACATTGGAGGCTCCTTAAGGGATTCAGGTCTCTTTGGTGACCTTGAAGTCCTCGTCAACGAAGAGATGGACCACGTCACCTTCAGGGGTTGTCACTTCAGTACGAAAACCCTCTTCATGGGGTATTAGAACACAGTCTGACATGTGTGGCCACTCGAAATGAGTCGTCATATACAGGTAGACACGTTTATGTGCGACCTGTTCTCGGGTCAGGAGAGGTTTGAGGAGGTTGGAATGGATTATAACCTCGGGATGAGAGGGGAGACGATCCGTGAGCTTGAGGGTCAAGAGCCTACAGACTTCGACCTGACCTATTTTACCTTGAGCATAGGCTTCCATTGTCAGGTATTCAAGGGTGTGGGTAGGGCAAGGGACCACTTCCAGCAGCTCCTGAAGACTCTTGACCCTCGAACGGTACCGTACCGCAGTTCCCAGACGCACTGCCTTCCCTTCATCAAGCTCCCCTTGGGTCTTGAGTGCTCTGAGTGTCTTGATGAGTGTCTTGGTAGGCTCCAGATCGCCTGACAAGACGAACAATTGCCTTACTTCGAGCCCCACACAGGCTGCCAAGTCCGAAATCTGGTCCACCACGAGTTCCGTATCACCCTCGAAGTGCGCGAGCATGTCCGAGAAGGGAATCCCTGAGTAATACGAGGCATCCTCAAGGCTCAAGCCGAGGTGATCCAGGGTGTCTTTGAAGAACGGGAGTGTCATGAGGTCCCCAGGGGGCGGAAGGTGAGGTTGATACGAGGCTCAGAGACCCTCTTACGGGCAGGTAGGGAGTGCTCATGGGTGCTCTGGAACCCAGAGGGCATGATCAAGAGAGATTGAGGCTCAAGAGACAGCGTTTGAGTGCCTGATGTGTCTCCCTTGGGGCGGACCTTGAAGTCCCTGGCGCATCCGAACGAGAACGATGCGATCACAGGGTCAGACCCGAAGAGATCCTCGTCATCCGAGTGCCATCCGACCTTATCCCGCCCGTTCCTGTACAGATTTGCAAGGCACGTAGGCAGTTCGCACCCCGCCCGCTCCTGGGCTATGTCTCTGAGCCTCTTGAGAAGCTCTGGCATCTCCTCAGCTTCCCATCGAAGGTTCGAGTAGGCATACGGAACGGGTCCGTACCACTTCGTCAGCCTCGGTTGAGGGTAAACCTTCCCAAATACCGTCACCGACCGCTGTTCAAACGCTATGACCTCCAGGAGATCCTCGAAGGTGACGTCTGTAGCACGGGGGATGAGGTCAAGCATTGGAAGTATCCTCTTCAGGGGTGGCTATAGTGAGGTAAAGAGAGGCCGCCATGCCTATCACGAAGACAATAGCGAGGCTCTTGGTCACCGTCAAAGCTCCCATCGAGTTCAGGATGAGGACCGCGACAAGGGCGTGAGGAGGTAGGAAGAATCGAAGGGGCTTCATCGGGACTCCAATGTAAGTTCGAGAAGGTTAGGGAGGGGAAGAACCGACAGGACCATGAGAAAGGTGAGTCCCATGCAGAAATCCAGGTCTCCAGTCCACCATCCGTAGAACACGGCGAGCCAACCCACCACGCTCCAGTTCAGCTTGTACGTACGCTCCATCCAGGACTCCTTTGACCCAGGCTCCATCGCCTCACTCTCTTTATAGCACCGTCAGGCTCTCTTTTGAAAAAAACCCTTCCTCCTGCGGCTTTGGAGACTCTCTAGATAGACCACATCGCCGCTGTCCACGAGCCCAAGCACCTCCTCAAGGTTCAGCACGCTACTTTCACCCTTTAGAGTGGCCTGATACGAGGCCGTCTTGTGGCTCTCACCCTCGTCTCGGGTGATGATCATCGTGAACCGCTCCAGGGCTGCCCTCTGGAAGACCTTCCCTTTGAGTTCATTGAGAGGACGGAAGAACATGAAGGTATGAAGAAGCCCGGCCTCAATCTTATCGAGGATGCTCCTAATGTCCCCATAGCCCTGAATCTTCTTTACGGCATCTTGACCCCACTCATCCCCGAACTTGATGCAGTCTAACTGGACCCCATCGCCCGTAAACCAGACGTAGTCATACTCACGGGCTTCCTCGACCCCAAGAGCCTTGAGGGAAGGGTGATGACGCCCCGATCCAAGATACGTGGAGCCGTGCCGCTTCACGAGGTCGACCTCATCCTCGTGTAGAATCCAGTAGGAGCCAAAGTGTCCACCCTCAAGTTTGGCTTTGACCCTCCTGCCCTCTTCGTAGAGACCGTCCACCTCCCACTTACCACCCTGCTCAAGCAGACTCACACGCATCGACGCCAAATGCAGGAGACCCCTATGGTATGTTCTCACCTCACCGCTCATGTCCTCAAGCTCACCCTCAAGCCTCTCGACTTCCACTCGCAGGGTGATGAGAAGAGCTTCACGCTCGGACTCGGTCAGGTTCTTCGTGTCGACGTCATCAGTCATGTCGGCTCCTCTAGATGTCTTGGGCAGGTCCTCTATCCCTATCTTTATAGCACTGAGCCAAGATAGTTTGAAAAGTATCTTGAACTTATAGGGGCGAGATACATTATGTCACCTAATAATACCCCTTCACCTGATCTTACGTGACAAAAAACCCCCTTGGACCTAAATCCAAGGGGGTTCTTCAATTCACCCTGACGTGTCAGGCTCTCATCGCTTAGTCAAGAGCACTGTAGACGCCTGGGAGGCCCTTGTCAACTCAGAATTGCGGGTCCAGCTCGATGTACTCACGGCGCACGACTCGCACCTTGTAGGACTGACCGTCGATTTCGAGGATGTCACCGTCCTCGACGAGGTGGAACTTGTTCTCATTCTCCAGGCGCCTCGTCTCGGCTGCGGTTCCAGTGCTCGGGTCTGCGGTGATCGCCACGCAGAGGCCGAATGCGTAAGCCCAAGGGCCGGGAACCATGGGACCCTGAGACACCTGACGAGCTGACTTCCCCTCTGGGGTGCTTCCGAGGCCGAAGCGCTTGCCCGTGCTCTTGAAGGCGATGACGTGGTCCGTCTCCAGTCCATCGTTGTAGCGGTTCATCGTCATGGGGATGTTGAAGGTGTTCATGTCGGCTCCTCTTGAGGTTCGATTTCGTGGGGTGAGGGTCTCTGCTCCCTCTCTCCCTTACTATATAGCATCGACCCAAGGGTTTTTGAAAACTTTTTACTCGTCTTCCAACCTTCTTCGCCTATCACCCTCCTTCCAACCTGCCATGTACGCAATACGACTCCCGTGTACCAAGGCATACGTCACCGCCATGATGTAGAGAATACCCAATAGCACTTGACTGATGTCTGCACCCAAGGTAATCCTCCCCATGAAGACCGTCAAGATGGTATGTACTTCCGCTAGACCTATGTTCAGTTGGCATCACGCTCGCGTGCGCGCCGCTCATCCTCCCTCAACGCATCTCCCCACTCTTTCGTCACGCTGAAGGTGAGCTGTATGTTGAAGCCATCCCCGTGGATGATACTGCTCGTTGACATAATACCTTGGAACCCTTCCTTTGTCTTGAACTCTTGGTCCAAGAGAGGTTCAGAGCCGTCTTCAAACTTCAGATTGCACCTGCCCTCCAGGTATCCTCCTTGCACCAGGGTCATCATGTGGTGCAGGACATGCTCTATCTCCATCATATCTGAGAACATGGTTGCCCAGAAGTCTAGACGGCCATGTTCCAGGTAGGCTTCTCTGATTACTGCCTTGATCAGGCTGCGGTCTTCCATGTCGTTGTAGCGCTTCATCGTCTTCCCTTGGTTTTCTAAAAGGTAAAAAAGACCCTTCCGATGGGATCGTCAAAACCGATTGATTAAGTGCTGTCTCTTATACACATCTCCGAGCCCACGAGACGGACTCCTATCTCGT